>Ga0209212_1000038_pt1 | contig 273731 bp, 254 predicted proteins | sample RifGroC2_FD_183996 | JGI IMG/M metagenome (GOLD analysis project Ga0209212, IMG submission 183996) | Groundwater microbial communities from Rifle, Colorado, USA - Groundwater C2 (SPAdes) (version 2) | ecosystem: Environmental > Aquatic > Deep subsurface > Groundwater | place: Rifle, Colorado...
GCCCGTCTCTACAAAATGCTCTTTTTCCATATCAACTCTCCTGTATTGATGGTTGCTCCAATTGTATTAAATTTTTCCCCTTCCGTCAATTAACCAACCATTTTGTCACTTGTTTTTCAACACTCTCATTCCCTACCTTTACAAATAGAACAACAGTGCTATAATAAAGGTTGTGGGGCTACCATTGTGGGATACTAAAGAACCATTGCAACCTGACCAAATGGAGCCGAATAACATATTTTTTTGTTAAAAGGGATAGTGTAATAACGACTGAATCTAAAGCCCACTCTCCTTGTTACACAAATCTACTCAAGTGCAAATAATTAGTGAAAGGGTTATAACAATGATTACACCTGAGATTCTAAAAGCCTTACTTTGGCCCCTCGTTGTTCTTATTATTGGTGTTTTGTTTTTATTCCTGTTCAGGAAAGATATTAGCAGTCTATTAAATCGGTTAAAAAAAGCCAAGTGGCCTGGTGGCGCAGAAACATTATTTTTTGGAGAGGCAAACGTTGATAAACTTACTCCTCTAGACGAAGAAAACGAGAAATTGAAAGATAGAATACATCTTGAAGGTAATAAGGCAGTGAAGTGGAGTAATTCTGGAAATATTTTTTGGGTGGGACACGACTTGATGTGGACAATAGACGTAATTATTCGTGGCGCACCTCGGGAAAATATAGTTCATGGTTTACGCCAATCATTGCACCACATTCGCTCGCTTGGGTTTGTAAATACTCCAATTGAGATTAGGTTATTAAAACTAATTGATAATGCGGAAAAATCACTCCAAGAAGATTGGACACCTACCCAACGCAACACTTATGCAGGCGAAATTGGATCAATATTAGGTTATATTGGAAAACTCGCTGAAAGCAATCAAGCAAACTTTGAACCGAACCCAGAGAATAAGAAATAATAAAAAGTGGACTATTAAAGCGTACTAGTTGACAGGGATTCGCCCTGCTAAAATGGGATTATGCTAAGCTAAGGTAGTACCATGATACGAAGTAGAGTCCACGTCCGCCCCGCTGCATCTAACGCAAACCAATAGATTGCAAGGCTAAATTGAATGATAAAAGAAATAATAATTTCGACTATATCAGATCTGCTTAACCATATTGGAAGCTTGGGTCCATTCTCGATGTACCGTGGTCAGGCCAATAGCACATGGAAGCTAATACCATCCATTGGCAGATTGGACAATATTAGGATGTCAGTTTTTGGTTGGCATATATTTGAAGAAGAACTACTGGAAAAATTTAAGAAGTATTCAATCCCACACTTATCTACCGAACCCAAAAACGATGTTGATTGGTTGGTAATTGGTCAACATCATGGGCTACCAACGAGATTGCTGGATTGGACAACTAATCCATTGAAAGCCCTCTTCTTTTCCTTAGATGATAATTACAATGATGGAAGCCTTTTGGCTTTCGATAATACTATATGGTTCGAAAACCTCGACAGTCTCGACAACATATCCTCGCTAAGCGCATTCTATCCAAGGCACATCAACAACAGACTAATAGCACAAGAAGGTTGCTTTACAATTCACTCATTCCCAATACACAATAATGACACAGGGAAAGTTCCTCCCCTAGTACCAATTGAAGATGCAAATTTTAAGGAAGCAGGCATTGAGAACTTCGTCAAGTTCATAATCAACAAAAATGATAAGGGAAGATTCAAGAGAGATTTGGATATGCTCGGAATAAATTATCGATCCCTTTTCCCAGACTTAGACGGATTAACGATGTATATCAAATGGCAAAATAAAAACGATGTTTGACACTCTTGCATCCTAACAAAGGCTCCACCGGACAGCGGTTTTGCTACAGCCGCTAAAACAAACCATGAAGCACTTCCCTTATACGCAGTTCCATTTTTTTAATCAAATACTTGTGCTAAACTAGGATGGAAGGTCATTCCCTTTTGAGGTTATCGACTATGTCTGCAAATTACACAAAAACGTTTGAAGAACTTGAAGCCGTTGCATCGAAGTTTTGGCCTTCCGAACTTTCGGAAATTGAATCAAAGTTAAGCATTATTCCGCTATTACTCAAAACTCAAGACCAATTCATTAGCATTATTAGCGTGGAAACGCCGGATCTAGAAAACCTTTTCACAATAATTGAAGCATCAAGTTTTCCGGCAAACTTATTTTTGAAGCACCTTGTCATACTTGCCGATTTTGGCGGCGAAATGCTTCAAAGGGTTAGCGCAGAGTTTGGAACTTTATTCCCATCGGATGAACTTCATTACCTCTGGCATGGAGAGCCAAGAACTTATAAATTTTGCGCATTGCCAAAAAAGAAATTCAGTAATAAAGAGTTAAAGATTGATGGTAAAGAATTGCTCAATAATCATCATCTTGATGATTTACAGAAGGATGCTATCGCTCTTCTATTATTCGGAAGCGCATACAGTGATGAAGATCAAGAAGTAGCTTCAACTTTGGCAAAATGTGAAATTGGAGAGTATTTTGGCAAGACTGACGAACTGACGACCTTTATAAAGCAACGATATATTTGGGTAAGTCGAATAACAGGCGGAGCAACTTCCAATAGTCTTGGGCAAATTGCACAAAGGTTCGTTGCTGCATATATTTCAGAACATTTGGGTTTAGAAAATGTTGAAATAAAAACAGGCGGTAGGTTGCCGAATGTTACTCATACAGATAGCGCCACAGGGCGAATGACAGCATTTGATATTGTTGTCACTGATGGTACAAAATATGTTGCCATCGAAGTAGGTTTTCAAGTAACCACAAATAGTGTTATTGAGCGTAAGTCAGGGCAAGCACGGGCACGGTACGAACAAGTGGAAAGAGCGGGTCATAAAATTGCTTATGTTTTAGACGGAGCAGGCAATTTTCAGCGAGAGACTGCTCTACGGATAATATGTTCTTACAGTCATTGTACAGTTGCATTTTCTCGCAGTGAACTTAATGTATTGTGTCAATTTTTAAGAGAACAATTCTAAAATGACCCATTTTTCAGAAAACTATCAAACTTTAGAAATCGCACATTCGTTGGTGAAAAACCGAGATGAATTTCTCTCGGTTTGTAAGAATTTAAGTGATGTTTGCCTTATAATATTACCTGCCAGCCAAACCCCAAGCCAACTCGATCAGCCATTACAGGGAGTTGGAGATTTAGTAGCAGAAGTATCAAAAAATCTTGGTGAAAAAGCAACTTTAGTTGTATTAGGTGAAGTAATAGATCTCGTTCAAGTACAAGCCCAAATGCCAGATATATTAATGTATCAACATTGGATAGCAATAAAACGGGGGACAATAATTGATGGAAATCAACGCAAATTACCCCATCGGCACTTCGGAGCACTAGTTTACACACGGTATAAAGCATCATTGCGTCACACCAAAACACGGATTGAATACACTTATTGCCCCGTGTGCGATAAAACAACAAAAGATTATGGTGGCAAAAAACATACTTACCATGAAGCAGGTACCTTAATCTCCGATGTTTGGCGAGATATTGCCTGTGAATTGAACGGCGATTTAAGTACAGTAATTAAGCGGTTTGCAGACCTTTTTGGTTTGGAACCATATAGGACTTTAACCGTAATTGACACTAAAGAGATTGGTTTATATCGGCAGGCTAATCCAATTGTACATATTGAATTTCAAGAGAATCAACTTCCGGAAGAATTAACTAATACCATTATTAATGGTGATTGTCTTGAAAAATTAAAGTTAGTTCCTGACAATTCTATTGATTTTGTATTTGTTGACCCGCCATACAACCTGAAAAAGAAATATTCTGGTTACTTAGATGATTTAGACATTCAAGATTATTTCAAGTGGTGTGATGAATGGATTTATGAGTTATCCCGTGTGATAAAGCCAGGACGAACTCTTGCCTTATTGAATATTCCTCTTTGGTCAATTAGGCATTTCCTCTACATGCAAACTATTTTGAAATATCAAAATTGGCTTGTTTGGGAGGCTTTAGCATTTCCAGTACGTATGATTATGCCAGCACACTATACAATTCTTTGTTTTACAAAAGGCGAATCAAGAGAACTGCCATGTTTCACAGGTGGATCAGAGCATATTCGTTTATCGAGCGCACCTACGAGTTTTAATTCATTCGAACCTTTAGCCGATGATTATTGCTTGCGTGAAAATTGTGTAGATACTCGTATTGCCGCAAAAATTAACGATAGGGCAAAATTAACTGATTTATGGAGTGATATTCATCGCCTTAAACACAATAGCAGACGGGTTGACCACCCAACTCAATTACCGCCACACTTGATGTATAGAATCATTTCAATTTTTACAAAACCCAACGAAATTGTCTTAGATTGTTTCAATGGATCTGGTACAACAACACTAACAGCCCATCAACTTGGCAGAAAATATATAGGAATCGAAGCTTCAGAGAAATATTGGAATTTATCTAATGAAAGACATCAAGAAATTCAGAATGGTTTAGATCCATTTCGCAAAATGGAACGAGTTTTAACTAGCAAAAATAGCCCTGTTCCCCGCTTAGAAAAGCAAGTTTATAAAGTTCCTAAAAAAACTTTGCAATTGGAAGTAAAACGAGTGGCTGGAGAAATTGGCCATATTCCATCACGGGATGAACTTTCAAAATTTGGGAAATACCCAATTGAATATTACGATAAATATTTTGTGAGTTGGGGTGAAGTTACCGCCGCCGCCCGAACTAATGGCATGACTGAAAAACGAACCTATAATGATAATGATGGGCACAAAGTTACCCAGCAATTACGGTTGCTTGAAAGTAAGGCTAAATTTAAAGACTGACGATTTGTTTAAAATCAAAGAGGATCCTAACCAGCGAGATCTTCTTAGAGACGGGTTTTACTAAAAAAATTTTCTAAATACAAAGCAGAACAAAAAAGGATGCATCCCGGAAAAAGAGGCCGGAACATGAGGCACTGCGCCCCTACGATTTTGGGCGAACGCATCCCAAAGAAACAGGGCGACCATGAAGGTCGCCCCTACGGATCTCACCCAAAAGCCCTCACCCAGGCATTCTCCCGAAGGACACCCCGTAAGAACATCGGGACGATGCCCCGTAAGAACATCGGGACGATGCCGGGACGGTGTGAGCACAGCGAAGGATCCCCTGACTGGAGTGAGGCAGGATTTTGCACCTTAACCTATAGACCCTAAAGGTTTTTACCGTTAACCTTCGTCCCATCTTCCAAAAGAGATTTGCAAACCGGTACGTCAGTCAGGCTGAAAACCTTTAGGGTCTCAATAAAACCAGCCTTTAGCTGTCAAACTCGAGCAGGGTGAGCACGTCCTGCAGGGCGGCATCGAACAACTCCTGCATGATATCCGCTCCCACCTGGTATTTGCCGCCGAAGGAGCCATCCCCGTAGACCAGGCGGGCTCGTTTTGCCCCCAGGATGCCGGGGACGAAGGGCGGGTTTTTGTCCTCGTCGGGCAGCTCGCTGACTACATTAAAGGGAAAGGCTTCCAGCCAGTTGGCATGCGAGGGCTTGATCTGGTGCTTTTCAGCCACGTTCAAAACGCTGTGGGCCACCCACCAGGAATACCAGGCCAGGTGCAGGTCGGGCATCTGGCTGGCAAGCTCCGCCAGGCGGGCACGCGCGCCGTCATTGCCGCCGTGTCCGTTCAGCAGCAGGATGCGCCGGAAGCCCTGCCCATAAGCCGAGCGAACCAGGTCTTCAATGGCATCCAGCAGGGTGCTGATGCGCAAACTGAAAGTGCCCGGGTAAGCCAGGAAATAAGGTGAGCTGCCGAAATTAAGCGGGGGAGCCACCAGGACACCGGTCTGCTGGGCGGCTGCATCCGCCAGCGCCTGGGGAATGCGCACATCCGAAACCAGGCTCAAGTAGCCGTGCTGTTCGGTGGCGCCGACGATCAGGATCAGGCGGTCTTCATTTTTCAGGTAGGTTTCAACATCCATCCAATTGAGGTCTTCAATGCGCATCGTGTTTTCTCCATTTTTTGGCACAGAGGCTTTCGGCGGTCAAATCCTGGGCGGGGTCGGGAGACCCACGCCCAGCGAGTCGGGAGACCCACGCCCAGCGAGTTCAATGCAAAAAAGCTCTATCTTCTGTCTTTGCGAGGAGCATCCTCCCAGCGACGTGGCAATCCCCATGCCGGAGAGGAGACTACCACGCTGCGCTCGCAGTGACAAAATCTGATATGGTGAGTAGATACGTATTAATTACAGAACGATATTTACCAGCCGTTTTGGCACCAGGATGACCTGGCGGGGAGATCTGCCACCCAGCAATTTTTGAACTGCCGGGCTGGCCAGGGCAATGGCTTTGGCGGCCTCATCCTGAATATCTGCCGGTACGGTAATGCGGTCCCGCAGCTTGCCGTTGACCTGCACGATGAGCGTGATCTCCTGTTCGGCTGCGGCAGCCTGGTCCACTTTGGGCCAGGATTGGGTATGGATCGAATAAGGTTTACCAATGTACTGCCACAGCTCTTCGGCAACGTGCGGGCAAACCGGCGCCAGCATGAGCAGGTAAAGGTTGATGGCTTCCTGCCAGGCGGGAGTGCCGCCTGCGCCTGCCTCGCGGGCCTTGTACATCTCGTTCATTAACTCCATCAGGGCCGAGACAATGGTGTTGAATTCAAAGGTCTCAAAATCACGGGTGACCTGCCTTAAGGTCTGGTGTACTTTGCGCCGCAAGGCCACCAGGATCTCCGGGTCGGGGTTGGCAGGGGTGCCCGGTTCGATGACCGCGCTCCAGACACGCCTCAGCCAGCGGACGGTCCCATCAATGCCATTTGAGTTCCAGGGGGCGCCCATGTCCCAGCGGGCGAAGAACATCAGGAAGGCGCGCACCGCGTCCGCCCCGTAGCGTTCCACCAATACATCCGGTGCGATGACATTGCCACGGCTCTTGGACATTTTTTCGTGGTCTTCCCCCAGCACCATGCCCTGGTTGCGCAGTTGGGTCATAGGTTCACGGCCTTTCATGATACCCATATCGCGCCCGGCCTTGTGGAAAAAACGGGTGTAGATCAGGTGCATATTGGCGTGCTCGATGCCGCCGGTGTAGGTATCCACCGGCATCCAATAGTCGTATTCTTGCGGATCAAAAGGACCCCGGTCATATTTTGGGCTCAGGTAACGCAGGTGATACCAGGATGAGCACATGAAGGTGTCCATGGTGTCGGTCTCACGCATAGCAGGTTTGGCACACACCGGGCAGGAAGTGTTCTTCCAGGTGGGGTGCAGCTTGAGGGGTGATTCACCGGTGGGTTTCCACTCCACATCATCGGGCAGCAGCACCGGTAGTTGGTCATCCGGGACCGGGTTCCAGCCGCATTCGCCGCAGTACACCATGGGGATGGGCGCGCCCCAGTATCTCTGGCGCGAGATCAGCCAATCGCGCAGCTTGTAATTGGTGGAGGCTTTACCCGTGCCTTTTTCTTCCAGGTAGCGGATGGCGGCTGTGAAGGCTTCATCTGCGGATGTGCCGGTCAAAGAGCCGGAGTTGACCATTGTGCCCGAGGCCGGAACGGATGCGGGCATGGAGGCGCCATCCAGGGGATCGGCACCCTCCGGCTGGATGACGACGCGCACTTCCAGACCGAATTTGCGGGCGAATTCAAAATCGCGCTGGTCATGGGCTGGTACGGCCATGATGGCGCCGGTGCCGTAACTCATTAGCACATAATCGGCGATCCAGACCTGGATCTTCTCCCCGTTGACCGGGTTGATGGCGAAGCTGCCGGTGAAAACGCCAGTCTTTTCCTTGTCAACCGCCTCGCGTTCGATATCCGACTGGCGGGTTGCCTGCAATTTATATTCCTGGACAGCGTCATTTTGTGCGGGAGTGGTGAGCTTATCCACCAGCGGGTGCTCCGGGGAGAGTACCATGAAGGTGGCGCCCCACAGGGTATCCGGGCGGGTGGTGAAGATCTCCAGCGGGTCTCCCTGTTCGGTCCTGAAGATGACCGAAGCACCCTGGCTTTTGCCGATCCAGTTGGTTTGCAGTGTACGCACGCGGTCGGGCCAATCCGTGCCTGCATAGTCGAGCAGCTCTTCGGCATAGCTGGTGGTGCGGAAAAACCACTGGTCGAGATCCTTCTTGATGACCGGGGTTCCGCAGCGCTCGCAATGCCGGTCATCCCCCCAGACCTGCTCGCGTGCCAGGGTAGTGTTGCAGTTCGGACAAAAGTCCACCGGTGACATTTTTCGGTAGGCCAGCCCGTGCTTGTAAAGCCGGGTGAAGAACCACTGCGTCCAGCGGTAATATTCGGGGTCGGCGGAGATGGCTTCACGCCGCCAATCCCACATGGCTCCCATGGAGCGCAGTTGAGCGCGCATGAACTCAATATTCTTGTAAGTCCACTGTTTTGGGTGGACCCTGTTTTTGATGGCGGCGTTTTCGGCCGGCAGCCCGAAGGCATCAAAACCGATCGGGAACATGACGTTGTAGCCATTCATGCGCATAAATCGGGCACGCGCGTCGCTGGGTGTCATGGCGTACCAGTGCCCGATATGCAGGTCACCGGAAGGATAGGGCAGCATGGTCAGGGCATAGTGCTTGGGTTTGTTTGGGTCGATGTTGGCATTATACAGACCATCGGCGTGCCATTTTTGCTGCCATTTTGTTTCGATCAAGGAAGGTACATACCCTTCGCTTATATTTCGTTTCTCGTTCATTCTATTACCTCATGATGGTTGGTTTTTTGGGAATATGCGTAGCGAAGCAGGAAACAGGTGGTGTTGAGACAGGCAGGCGGATCCCGAGCGGGAGGTGCGCGAGAAGGCAGGCATACTCCTGAGATGGAATTATGTGAATATTGTTTTCAGTGTTCATCCGGCACCTCCTTTTTGAGGTGTTAATAAAAGAATCCTTCATCCACACAGGGACGAAGGATTCTGGAAAAGATTCTCCGCGGTACCACCCTGGTTAACCTTGAACATGTTCAAGGATCACTCTGGGGCGCTGTAACGGGCTGCAGCCGGCGTTGACTACTGGTTTCACCAACGCAGTCTCCCTTGCGGGTGGCAGGCGAGTTCGGTCTTCAAGTGGCATTCTGCAGATACCGTGATGGGCTTCCACCTCACTCTCCCATCTCGCTGGCAGGATGACCTACTACTCCTGTCTGACTTTCACTTATTGGTCTAACAGTGGACCCAGAGGGATTCGAACCCTCGACCTTCTCAATGCCATTGAGACGCGCTCCCAACTGCGCTATGGGCCCAGATGATAATTTATCCTGGTCACAATGCGACGGCGATTGTACACGCAAACGGCGGTTCCGTCAACCAATCTGTAACCTGACGAGTGGACCTGAGGGGATTCGAACCCCTGGCCTCCTCAGTGCGATTGAGGCGCGCTCCCAACTGCGCTACAGGCCCGTAAGTGAGCAGATTGTATCTGACCCATTGATGAATGTCAAGCTGGAGGCCTTAAACATACACTCTCCTGTTGTGAGCATGGAATTGGAAGTGAAAACAACTTGTTATATCGTAAATCTCATTGTATAGTGATGGGGTCTTTGATATTGCCAACTGGAATACAAGTTAAATCCCGGTCATAAGGAAGTATTCATGAGGAATGAACCCAAACCCGACTACCGCATCATCGACCTGGAAGCTTCAGACCGTCCACGCGAACGCCTGGCAGAAAGAGGAGCCAAAAGCTTAAGTAAAGCAGAATTGTTGGCAATCCTGCTGCGCACGGGAGTCCCCGGCGAAAATGCCATACAAGTCGGCCAACGATTGTTGGATAAATTTGGCGGGCTGGAAGGGATCCAGCGCGCTTCCCTGGCAGAGATCTGCAACCAGCATGGTGTGGGAGCAGCCAAAGCCGCCCAAATTAAAGCGGCCATCGAGTTGGGCAGCAGATTGAAACAAGGGGATTCCGAAAAGCGGGTCATCATCAGTAGTCCTGAAGACGTGGCTGAGATTTATAAATATGATCTGGCCGAACTGGAACAGGAAGTGCTGATGGTGATCTTGATGGACACACGCAATCACATACTCGAAAGCGTGGAAGTGTACCGTGGTTCAGTCAATTCATCCCAGGTGCGGGTGGCGGAGATCTTCACTCCCGCTGTGCGCAGAAACGCACCCTCCTTGATCGTCATTCATAATCATCCGAGCGGCGACCCCACTCCCAGCCCGGACGATGTTGCCATGACGCGCGCCATTGTCCAGGCTGGCAAATTACTGGATGTGGATGTACTGGACCATATTGTCATCGCCAGGCACGGTCATGTTTCGCTCAAGCAGCGCGGTTTGGGTTTTGTTTAAAGCAGTTATCCAATACTTTTAGCGGTACCTTATTTCAAAACGATCGAATTCCCCAAGCGGAACTTCCCAATTAAAATTCACATCGTCAACGCGTCCACCCCGCGGGCCAACCCGTATGGTTTCCAGAAAACGCTTTAGAACATCCGGGCTGCCTTCAGCAATGGCTTCAACCTGGTTATAACCAACATTGCGAACCCACCCAGATAACCCAAGCACATTTGCTGTGCGTTGTACAAATGCCCGAAAACCCACCCCCTGTACCTTACCACTGACAAATATATGAATGCATCCTGGTTCATGTATGTATGGCATCATTTCCTGCTTCAACTTCTCATACTGGAAAAAGAAGAATATATCTTTGTCGGCGTCAGAATCCAAGATTTGGGCAGTGATGGTGATTTCACGACCAAATGTGGAATCAATCTGATATCTGACATTTGAACTGATGTCTGTGCGAAAGCGGGCTACAATGGGAGCAGCGAAGTTTTGGATGTTTTCAAGTGAATAATAAGATCAGTATTTACTTACCTAAAATAAACAAGACCGGAGTCAAGGTAAGTGGACTGAGTACGGTGCTTGTGAAGACAATGGCTGTCACCAGGGATGGTTCCAGATTATATTCGGTTGCAAGAATGGTGGTCATAACTGCTGTCGGAAGCGATGCATCGGTTACTCCGGCCTGGCGGAATGCTCCCTTCAGACCAAATAATATACTCAATCCCCATCCAACAAGCGGACCAATGATCAGCCGCATGAAAACACTTATGGATATCGCCATGATATTCTTGCTCCATTGGGCGCGTTGAAGTTCCAACCCGAGCAGAATGAGCATGCAAGGAATGGCGCCGCCAGCCAGTAAGGTGACAGTGCGCTCCAGTGGGGAGGGCATTACCCAACCAGTCCGCACGATGATCATGGCGACAATAATGGCGTAAATGGTGGGTACCTTGAGCATACCCAACAAGGCATCTTTGAAATTCAAATGCCCCATGGAGGCGATTAAAACCCCCAGCGTGTTGAATAATAAAGCGATTGTAATGTAATAAATGGAGGCATACGCCAGGGCATCCTGCCCAAATGCAAAAGAGATGAGAGGAAGTCCGTAGTTACCACTATTGGCGAAAACACTGGTCAGCAGGACAGCCATGAGAATCGGGCGTTCCAATTTGAACAGGTAACCAACCAGAAATGTAAGACTGCCGGATACTATCAAGACGCTTAATGCAAAGCCCGACGTTTTAAGGATGTCGACAAGTGAGAGTTGGTTCCGGGTGAGTAAATCCAATACCAATGCCGGGTAAAGAATATAGAAAATGATACGTCCGAATGTACGTGGTTCAACGTGGAGATATTTGCCGATGAGAAACCCGGTGCCGCTGATCAACAAGATGGGCAGCAGGTTGTTTGCAAAGATTTGAAGTAATTCTGTCAAAGCTACTCCAAGAAAGAATTAAATGAGGTTAGTAGAATACAATGTTGGGCTTTGGACTGTTAAATTATAAGTGGAAATGTTACTAAGTTTCGTCCTCAACCCATCTTTTACTATATTGGTGTTGTTATGCCATTTCCGGATTCATCTGGAAGCTTCATCAACACCAGAGGCTCGGAGCACTGTAATATAGAGGATTACCCTATTTACCCCTTCTGATCTATTGGGAGGGGCTTCATTCATCGAGATCCAACTCATCATCCAACTCATCACCAGAATCCAGGTCCAGAAAATCAAATGAAGCCATTTCTTCAGTGATTTTCAGGTTTTCTAGAACTTCTTCCAGGAAATCTTGTTCTTCAGGGTCATCAATCGTTTCAATAAATTCATCCAAACGGTGGCGCACACCTTCCCCCCCGATCTGGGAAAGAGACCAAAGAATGGCATGCTGGATTTCTTGATCCTCATCATCTTCCAGTTGTTCCAACAGGAGCGGACGGGCTGCATCCAGGTTTATTTCTCCGGCTGCCTGGATGGCTTCCATGCGTACATCATTGTCTGGATGATGCAAATGGGCGATCACCTCTTTTTCCCAGCGATGGTCACATGAGCGACCCATTGCGAATAATGCACTGACGATCCAATCGGGGTCAGAAGCCGAATAGGTTGATTCGATCAATTCCGTCACTTCCGGATGTGAAGATGCACCCAGAGCTTCGATCGCCCTGCGTCGCACGAGGGAGTCTTTAGCTCCACGGGCTGCCTTGAAAAGCTCATCTTCTACAAACTTCAAGGTATGGCCCGGTATTTCTTCCAATTCTCCCAGGTAGATAAAAAGACCCAGGGCGGTGGCTGCTGCTGCAGATGTTATTGCGGATGAATCTGTGGTTAATATTTTCAGGAATTCAGGTACCAACCTGACATCCTCGCATTCCCACAACAAACGGATCGCCAGTGTGCGAACGGTTGCCTCCGTGTCTTTAAGCAGGCTGGCAGCCAGAGCATCGAAGGAAAGAAGCGTGTCTTTTTCGGCCAGGTTTTCCAGGTCTTCCAGTAAATTCTGTTTGCGAGTGATGGTAATACCTGGCCAGGCTTTTATAAGAGCCTTAAGGTGGTCAGGTTCAATATCAGAAAACTGGTGCAAATACCTGGCAGGAAAAGGATTATTCTCATCGAGCAAGGCTTTAATAACTGTACTGAAAGGGACAATCTCTGCCATTTACGATTCCTGATTCTATGGAAGGATAATATTCACCGGATGGATGAAATCCAATATATAGAAGTAACCCAATAAAGTAAGCAGGACCAAGAAACTGACCCCGTGGATCATGCTTTCGTATTTGGGAGGAATGCGTTTACGAAAGATCAGCTCGGGAAGGATGAAAAGTATCCTGCCGCCATCCAATGCTGGTATTGGCAGGAGGTTGATCAACCCCAAGGAGAGAGTTAGAGAGATGATACCGGTGAGAGTATAGTTAGTCGGCAATTGCGGCTGGCTTCCAGTGATCGGTTGACGGCTTTCCACATCGCGCCGGACGGATTGTTGGAACAAATTCCAAATGCTGCGCGGTCCAAGCAATTCCGCCTCAGATGGCTTGATCACACCTGCGATCATGCGCCCGGGCAAGGAGAGAAGTTCACGCCCGGTTTCATATGTAGCCCGCAAGCTGATGGGGAGTGTGGCAAACCATGAATTGGCTGGTTCGAGCCTGTTGCCCAGCATGATGCCGGTGGCTCCATCACTAGCCGGGCGGTTGCTATCCGGGGTGACTACAATATCCAAAACTTCATTGCCGCGTTGGATGGTCAACGGGAGAGGCTGGTCAAGGTTGGCCAAAATGATGTTTCGCAATTGATCAGTACTGGTAACTTTTTGAGAGCCAGCGCTGAGAACTATATCATCAACCATTAACCCAGCTTGTTGAGCAGGTGAATTAGACGAGACTTCCAAGATCTGTGCACTGGTCGGGTCGGGGATGCCCACCTGAGTGTATAGGATGCTGAATGCCAGGATGGCGGTAATCAGATTCATGCCCGAGCCTGCCAGTAGAGTTATAATGCGTGCCCAAGGTTTCGCAAAGGAAAACCCATCGGTGGAATTTGGATCATCCTCGCCTTTCATGCGATTAAAACCTCCCAAGGGTATCCAGTTCAGAGAGAATTTTGTGCCTTTCCAGGTGAAAAGAGTAAGGATTCGTGGGGGGAAGCCGATTCCAAATTCCTCGACTTCAATACCGACCAGCCTGGCAACGATGAAATGCCCCAATTCGTGTGTAAGTATGATGCCGGCAAAGACTGCCAGGAAGGCCAATCCGCCAATAAGATTCAGGTTCATAATAATCATCCAACTCCATTATTATTTGACATTAATACCAGAGAGAAGGCTAAGAAGCCTTCTGGTATGCAAGGGTGATTATATCCTTATTTGCCTGGGGATCGGCTGAAAAAAACGTTCAATTTGTCAGCCCCTTTCCTGCTATAATCCATTCAATGATTCTGATCACCGGAGGAACAGGCTTCGTCGGGCGTACACTCGTGCGGCAATTGGTAAACAACGGGCACGCAGTACGATTGCTTTTACGACCTTCCCAACGCACCCCCAATGTGCCTTTGGGTGTACCTGTGGAGGTAGCTGTAACCAGTTTAAATGATGAAAGCGGTTTACGAGCCGCCATGCGGGGGGTGGACGTGATTTATCACCTGGCTGGAGGGGAAAACCAGGGTGCCCGGACCAACCTTGAGTTGATCGATATTAATGGCACACGCACTCTTGCAAAGGCAGCAGCGAGTGCCCGAATTGAGAGGCTGTTCTATCTCAGCCACCTGGATGCCGATCGAGCTTCAGGTTTCCCTGTACTTAAAGCCAAGGGAATAGCCGAAGAGCATATCCGTGAGAGTGGAGTTAAATATACCATTCTACGCTCATCCATTCTCTTTGGCCCGGATGATGGGTTTACCACGGGTTTGTCACTGCTAATAAATTCATCTCCCGGTTTCCTGCCCTTGCCTGGGAAAGGGAAAACCATTTTGCAACCTTTATGGATTGAAGACCTGGTGACCTGTTTTTTGTGGGCACTGCATGACCCAGATACCATCAATAAGGTGTTGGAAGTGGGCGGCAGTGAGTATATCAGCCTGGAGAAAATCGTTCGGACCATCATGGAAGTGATCAAAAAACGCCGGCTGCTGGTTTTCTGGCCCAACCCATATATGCGGGCATTAACGGTTGTGGCAGAAAATGTCTTCCCTCGTTTTCCCAGCACGGTATTCTGGTTGGATTACCTGGCAGTAGATCGTCTGTGTAGTGTTGATTCTGTGCCACGATTATTTGGATTAATGCCGGCACGTTTTTCAACCAAATTGGATCATTTACGCGGGGTCAATTGGAACAAGAAATTGCTCAGCAGGATTTTTACCCGCCATGGTTAATTGGGAAATTCGCCAGCTTGAAACTCCAGAAACCCTGGAGGAGATCGAGGCCTTGCAGGATGTGATCTGGCCAGGCAGTCAACGTGATATTGTACCTGTGCATGTGTTTCTGGCTGCCATACATAATGGAGGCCTGGTGCTGGGGGCTTATGCAAACAACAGGCTGGTTGGCATGTTGTTTGGCTTTCCCGGGTTGGTTGCAACCCAAAATGGATTGCAATTAAAACACTGTTCACATATGCTTGGGGTTCACCCGGATTTCCGTGACGCTGGCTTAGGGTTTGCGCTTAAGTGTACCCAGCGGCGATTTGTCCTCAAACAAGGCCTTAACCTGATCACATGGACTTACGATCCATTACTCAGTCGGAATGCATACTTAAATATCACCAGACTGGGAGCAGTAAGCAATACCTACAGACGATCAGCTTATGGGCAGATGCGTGACGGATTAAACACCGGGTTGGACTCAGACCGCTTCCAGGTGGATTGGCATCTGGATTCATGCCGGGTGGAAAAATGTTTAAATTCCCCTGATGATCATGGACTGCACCTGGATGATCTTTTGGAAATGGATGTAGAGATTCTTAACTCAACAAAAGAAATGGAACCACCTTCCGGTATGCCAAAATTGAACCATGTGTTACTCTCAATTGAAATTCGCAGTGATTATTTGGCTTTGAAGACTGTCAATTTTCCTCTTGCGAAGGCCTGGAGACAGGCAAGCAGGGAGATCCTTGAATATGCGTTTGCGAACAGGTACACTGTGATCGACTTTTTATATGAGCATGGTCGTAGTTATTATGTTCTGGAATACCAGGAAAGTCACTAGTGTTGTTTATGGCGGTTAGAGTATCATGAAAGTGGACTCATCCAGCAAAGAAAATGGGCAATATTGACCAGACATTGACCCCAGTAAATCGCTTGCTTTTTAATTCTGAGTTAGGTAACATTAAACCAACGATGAATACATCCACTCTTCCCCCTGAAAATCGCCAAAAGAATCCCATACGTTCTGGCAAAATTCTGCAAACAACACTGAGTGTTGCGCTGGTGTTGGCAACCATCTTTACAGCTTTTCCGCCAACGATCCTCACCAGTGATTTTAATGAGAGGTTGTCTTTGCTGCTAACTCCCCAGCCAGAAACCAATTTAGTTGGTGTCTCCAATCCGGATGAATTACGAATCGGGATTATCTCCGGGCATTGGGGATATGATTCTGGTACAGTATGTGCAAATGGGGTGACAGAAATGGATGTCAACCTAAAGATCGCGACCATTGTGCAGCAGCAATTGACTTCCAAGAAACTATACCAGGTGGATCTGCTGCAAGAACACGACCCACGCTTGGATGGGTACAAGGGTGTTCTACTGGTATCGATCCATAATGATTCATGCGTCATTAGTAATGAATTAACCACGGGTTTTAAGATCGCCCCAAGCACCGACGGCAAAAACCCGGATCGTTCCCAACGCCTGGCAGATTGCATGTATGATCGCTACCAGAAAGAAACCAATTTGCCTTATCATCCCGGAAGCATCACACCGGATATGACAGATTATCATGCATTCAGAGAGATCGACTCGTCTACTTCTGCGGCGATCATTGAAACTGGTTTTCTCTCCAATCCCATCGATTATGCACTCCTGACGCAACAACCTGATAAAATTGCAACCGGAGTTGTTAATGGGATTATTTGCTATCTCAACAACGAAGCTATTGATGCCACACCCATGCCGGATGGAAATCCATGATGTAGGTTATGGAATCTGAGACACCTCTTGTCAGCGAAACACTAATGGATGCCCGTCGGGCACTTCAACGCGGCGATCGTCAAACGGCCAAACGGCTGGCTGAATTAGCTGTCTCGCAAGCGCCTGAATTGGAGGAACCCTGGCTGATCCTGGCTGCCCTGGTGGATCCGCAGGAGAGTGTGGCTTATTTAAAAAAGGCGTTGGTGATCAACCCACAAAGCAGGTTTGCTCGCAAAGGTATGCATTGGGCGGTCACACGCCTGCGAAACCAGAACCCACCGGTCGCGGTTACCGAGAAACTTCCTACATCGGCTGAACCAAACATAAGAACTTCGGCTCCAATCCAACCGATGGTGGATCCAACCACCATTTCTGCAATGCAGGCTCCTTCCAAACATGCGAGCCTTCGACAAGCAGAATCCCGACCTGGCATACAAACACCCAGCAGCGAGTTGGCCTCCCGGCGTCTTTCATTATTCCCCTTGTTGCTCCTGGTTGCTTGTGTACTGGCTGGTGTATGGGCCATCTGGCCGGGAAATGTGGTGCCTGTGCAGGCATTTCTGCGTAAGAATATTTCACACGCGCAGGTCACTCCTTCTTTACCGGCAGCCTTGGCCGGAGTTTTGAAACCCACTTACACCGCTACTTTTACTCCGACATATACACCCACTCCAACCTATACGCCCACACCCACTTATACATTAACGCCTTCACCAACCAACACACCCCTTCCAACCAATACTCCCTTGCCAACCAATACACCCCTGCCAACCTGGACCCCCATTCCAATACCGAGTGGTGAACCGGGAAGCGGGGGAGAACGGTGGATCGATGTAAACCTTTCCGAGCAGAGGGTTTATGCCTATGAAGGCTCCACATTGGTATATTCATTCCTGGTTTCCACAGGAACCTGGCTCCATCCGACTGTAACAGGGCAATTTAATATCTATATCAAATTGCGTTACACAGACATGGCCGGACCAGGTTATTATTTACCAGATGTACCCTATACAATGTATTTTTACTCAGGTTATGGCTTGCATGGTACCTATTGGCACAGCAATTTTGGAGTGCCCATGAGCCATGGCTGCATCAATCTAAGCATTCCAGATTCCGAATTGCTGTTCAACTGGGCTTCGGTGGGGACCCTTGTCAATATCCATTATTAAAATTATACGTTTCAGTCCCATTTCCTGATCCTGTCTCGAGGTTTGGTGGGATTTGGGTAGTCTGCATATAGTCCACAAAGATGTTACAATTTATATAAGATGAATGGATCTGCATCTATTTCCAGGCGTGATTTTCTGAAGCTTGGTGGAGTGGGGTTATTTGGGTTGTTCCTGCCTCGATTCAAAAGCATGGCTGATATTGCCAATGTTTTTATTACTCCCAGTCAACAGGGGAGGGTGACTGATGCAACCATTAAAATTCACAAATCCCCCAGTTTTGATGATGAAATTATCAATATTTACTGGCGCGATATAGTTCTGCCTCTGACCGGTATTGCTATAAGTGATGATCCCAGCGCCTATAACCGGGTGTGGTACCAGGTTAATGGAGTGGGATATGCTTATTCAGGATCCATACAACCGGTGAAAACAATGTTGAATGACCCTGTGGTCCAACTTCCTAAAATTAATAATCTGGCAGAAGTAACCGTTCCTTTTACGGATGCACGCGCTTATCCTAATAAATCTGCTGAAGCACGTTATCGGTTCTATTATGAGACCACCCATTGGGTGGATGAAGTCGTTGCAGACCATGAAAGAAATTTATGGTATCGCGTCAATGATGATAAATTTGAAACTTTTCAATATGTGCCTGCGAACCATATGCGTCTCATTCCCGAAGGGGAACTGTCCCTGCTATCTCCGGAGGTACCTGCGGAGCTTAAACGTATTGAAGTGCATCTCAACCAGCAATTGGTAATAGCATACGAAGCTGACAGACCGGTTTATATGACCCGGGCTTCCACGGGTGGTAGTTTCAACAATGGGATTTTTGCCACCCCTTCCGGCAGGCACATTACATTCCATAAACGACCATCTGCCCATATGGCTGCCGGCAACCTGGCTTCAAATGGTTTCGACTTACCAGGGGTTCCCTGGGTGAGTTATATCACCGAAAGTGGAGTGGCATTTCATGGGACTTTCTGGCATAATGATTTTGGCTCCCCGCGCAGCCATGGTTGCATTAATGTTTCCTGCCAAGCTGCCAAATGGCTCTATCGCTGGACACAACCGGTAGTCCCACCTGATGTGAAATATCGATTTCTGGATTATGGGACGAGAGTTGATGTCGTGGAATGACAATTTGACAGACAGAAATGTAATAATTGCCGGAAAGATTACAAAGATTAGTGCATTCGGAGGAATCCAAAGGCTATGACCCGAAAAGCAATATTTGAAGGTTTAATTGTGGATGAAGCAGGCCGCCCGGTTACAACGACCTTTGTGGGAGATGACCCCTGTTATGTGATTGACGATAATGGATTTAAACAACACATCTTATCTGAAAAAGTGGATTGCCAGGTGCTGGAAACGATGCGGGAACAGATGAAAGGCAAGGAGGATTTGCTGAGCGAGCAGACTGCAAAAATGCTGGGAACCGATGATATTTTTTCCCGTGCGATGATCGAAACACAATTGAAAAACATGGACCAGCAGTTTGACAATATCCTGGATATGGGCATCCCCGAGGAAAGCCGGGCGTACATGGGAATGCTCGGTTTTCGAGTAGTAATCAATGTTCATGGAGATGTGGTCAGATTAGACCAACCTGCCATCAGCAGCGATGATGACGGCGGTGAAGAGTAGAAGTTGGGTTTTCTAACATGATGTTAACTGTATCTGCGTCAAAAATCAGTATAATATTATATATATTATCCAAATTAGAATCAGATCCAGGAGAAACCACATGATAACCAAAACCATGCAAGAAGCCATCAATAATCAAATTAACAAGGAGATGTCCTCTTCTTATTTATATCTTTCAATGGCTGCCTATTTTGAGGAGAAGCATCTTTCCGGTTTTGCTCATTGGATGCGTTTACAGACCAATGAGGAAAACCAGCATGCCATGAAGTTTTATGATTTCCTGGTGGAACGTGGAGGGCGGGTCAGCCTTGGGGCGATCGCGGCACCCAAAGGAGATTGGACGAATTCCCTCGAAGCGTTCCACCAGGTTCTCGAGCATGAGGAGATGATCAGCGCCTCCATCAACGAGCTTTATGAACTGGCACAAAAGGAAAAAGATTATCCAACCCAGATCCTGCTGCAATGGTTCATCAGTGAACAAGTGGAAGAAGAAAAGAACGCTGCAGACATCATCCAACAGTTAAAGATGATCGATGCACATGACACAGCCGTGTTGCTGCTTGACAAGCAATTAGGCAAGCGCGGCGGCTAGAAGCCGGATGATCGATAGAAATCAAACACAGGCGTCCAAAAGAAGCCTGTGTTTGATGTTCGGGATTTGTTATTGGCAGAAAAATGTATGGCTTTCTCCAGCGCTCATTGTGCCGGTGTCTGTCGCGCCACCACACCCATAGGCAGTATAACTATATGTCCCCGAGCAGATGCTCAATTGAGTGCTGCCCGTACCCAGGTAGAAGGTGAAGCCGGTTGGTCCGGATAGATAAAGGGTGACTGATCCTCCAGTGTCATTTTGAATGCTCAAGGTGCCATCAAGAGAACAGGAGGGTGTGGCAGTGGCTGAAATTTTGGTGGGCGGAGGTTCAGGATAACTGGCTTCTGATATCTCAGAACATGCCATTGAATAAAGCATATCGGGAGCGTAAACCCAGCCGGTTTCATAGTTGTCATCGATGACTTGCAGCCACCCGCAATTAAAAGCCTGGCCTGTGATGGTCACCTGTGTCCCCAACTCGTAAGTGGTTATGGCGCGATATTCGGTTCCTGGACCTTCCCAGAGGTAAGTCGTGTCATTCACAGTTGCAATCGGGTCGTAGGGTTTGTACAGGGTGATGGGTTCGCCGATCACTTTGAAGAGATTGCCGGATGGATCGCGATACCAGACAATATTGCGGATGATCATGTCTTCGGTGGGTTTATCTGTGGTTCGATACCAGTAACCTGTATCGCAGGCAGATTTTTCGGCAGGAATTTCCTCACCGACAGCGTCACAATAAATGAACCACTGGATGAATTCGGCTGCGCCATATTGGCAGGAATTGATATCATCGGCACAACCCTCACTATCACCCCCAAAGGCAGCAATTTTAACCGGATAACTGTTGGGGTTATAGATCAAGAACGTATATGACCAGACCCAGCTGCCATCGTCATTCTTAACAGCTTCAATTGGGTTCGGTTCAAACTGGAGGATAAGGTCCAGCGGGATGGGTGTTGGAGTGGGGGTTGGTATTGGGGTACTGGTGGCGGTGGCTGTGGGAAATAAAGCTGTCTGAGTGAGTCCGACATCAATGGCTTTTTGCGTGGAACTCGCTGCCATTTGGTTGATGTAATTACAAGATAGGACAATTAGGGATAAGAGAGATAGGAACATTTGTGTTTTAGCGATGGAAGTCTTCAAAGATGTTTCACCTCAATTATGTGATGGATTTTGGTCGAATTCTGTTAATTATATTACAAATCCACTTCATTAATAATGATTTATAAATAAAAAGAAATCCGATGTTCAATTGTGAAAATCGGATTTCTCTCAAGTATCAAATATCAAGTATCTATAGTTTCGGAAACCGGCTTAACACTACTGCAGCAGTGGGCAGGACGGTCTTATCACCGGTCTTCATGCTGGAGGGGGATTGCCCGGGTTTGTCGGGAGCGCCCTGGAAAATAAAGATGGGAGTGCCTTCTTCAGCGGATTTCAGCTCAACGAATGCCTGTCCGGTGAGATACCCTTCGGCGTCCACAGCACAACTGGTAACCCAGCCAATTACCTTGCCGCGCTTGTCGAGTACGGGATCGCCATTGTGAGCCATGCGCACGCCTTTTTCTGTAAAGCGGAAGCGGGCTACCACGCCTTTGCGTTCCTGTTCACGGGCAACATACGCCGCGCGGCCAATGAACCAGGGTTTGTAGGTTTTAACGTATGAACCAAAACCGCCTTCTGCCACGCCCAGGTCGCGCTGGTTTTTGCCGGATCCAAGACCCATTTCATGCCCGTAGAGTGGTAAACCGGCTTCGGTGCGTAAAGAATCACGTGCGCCCAATCCAATGGGTTTGACGCCAAATCTCTCTCCTGTTTTGAGCACGGTATTCCAGAAATCAAATGCCCGGTCGGGGTGTACGAACAGCTCAAAGGCCATCTTTTCCCCGGTGTAACCGGTGCGGGAGACGATCAGGTTAAATCCACCCACCGTGGCATCGCACAGTTGCGTTCGCTTGAGAGCCATGATCCTGCGCCTGTCTGCCGCGCTGACACCCATGGCCAACAGAATATCCCGGCTTTTGGGCCCCTGCAGGGCGATGTCCACGCGCATATCTGCGCCAGCCTTGGGATCCCTCAGGTTACGTATGACTGCCTTGTAACCATAAGTGCATGCCCACGGGCGAGAGTTGTCGATCTTTACTTTGCCATCCCGCACGGATTCAAGCCAGGTGCGATCTTTGTCATCGTTGGAGGCATTCACCACCACCAGGAATTTATCCACTGCTCGGCGGTAAACCAGGGTATCGTCAATCACGTCAGCATTTGGGGTCAGAAAGTGGGAGTAGAGGGATTCACCCGGAAGCAAACCACCCACATCATTAGAGCAAACTGTATCGAGGAAAGCAGCTGCATCGGCACCTTCCACCTGGTAAACACCCATATGAGCCACATCGAATAAACCCGCCGCCTGACGAGTAGCCAAATGTTCTTCAACGACGGAGGTGTACCAGACAGGCATTTCCCAACCGGCAAAGGGGATAATCCTGGCACCCAGAGCTTTATGGGCTTCGTAAAGAGGAGTCCGGCGCAAGGGGGGATCAGCGGGTTCCTGCCAGTTGAAATCGGGCAGGGCGTTTCCAGTTCTGGAGGAAACTCCTAAATACCAGGGTTTTTCATTCCATTCGGGTTGTCCTTGAGCTTTAACTGCTTTAAGGTTGGATTCTTTAATTACGAAAGGTCCAGGTATGCGCAAGGCTGAAAAATCGGATCTTCCGAACAGATCGAGAGAGGTGTACCCATCGGATAAGTTTCGTAACCAGGCTGCGGCCAGAGAGGCCTGCCCGCCGGGCAGGCTTAATTGGTAACTATCTTGTGAAAGGCAGGTTAATGTAACAGTGATGTTGCCGTTGGGTGTGACCAGCCGGGATGGCTGGGATTTGCCGGGTTGCAGTGCCGAGAGATCGGATGAAAGTGTGTAATCCAAAACCTGCCGGGTTCGGGGGCCGGAAATTTCAAAAACAGACAGACCATCCTTCTGCTTGGGCTGGTCATCCAGGTAATAAAAGTGCGGGTACCCGTGCTGGCTGGCTTCAAAGTCGATCCCGGCAGCTTCAGCCAGTTGGCGGACCCGGTTACGGGCATCTTCGAGCACATTAAAGGGGACCTTGGCGCGACGTACACGCCCCTGGTGCGGGGTATCCACGGAGTGTGGAGCCGCCGCCAGGAGGACATCTGCGATGATATCACCCAGTTGGCGGGTTTTGGCTTCATCAAAGCCACGCTGGGTGATCCACGGGGTGCCCAGGCGAATGCCGGATGGATCGCGCGAGTTCTTATCCCCTGGGATGGTGTTGCGGTTGGTAACGATCCCCACCAGGTCGAGAATGCGGGCGGCCTGGTCACCACTCAGGCTGGTGCCATCGGGTGCCTTGACTACTGTGCAATCCACATTGAGCATGTGGGAGTTCGTCCCACCAAACGGGATGCGGAAACCGCGTTCCTTGAGACGTTCTGAGAGCGCAACAGCATTGCGAATGGTAAGATTTTGGAGTTTCTTAAATTCCTTGCTGCGTGCAATCTTAAATGTAAGTGCCAGGGCTGCAAATATGTGAACATGAGGTCCACCCTGTTCACCGGGGAAGACAGCTTTGTCGATCTTTTTTGCAAGGACCGGGTCGGTGGTCAGGATGATGGCGCCACGCGGCCCGTGCAGAGTCTTGTGTGTGGTCGAGGTGATGACGTGAGCATATCCGATTGGAGAGGGGACTACTCCTGAAGCCACCAATCCACCGATGTGGGATATATCCGCCAGCAGGTATGCATCCACGCTGTCGGCGATCTGGCGGAACTTCTTCCAGTCAGGTATCCAGGGATAGGATGAATACCCGGCGATGATCATTTTTGGTTTGTGCTGTTTGGCGAGCGCCATTATGGCGGCGTAATCGATCTGTTCGGTTTCAGGATCGACATTGTAATGAACGATGTTATAGTACTCACCCGAGCGGTTCACAGAGGAACCATGGGAAAGATGTCCGCCATGCAGCAGGTTCATGCCCATGACTGTGTCACCGGGTTTTACCAAGGCATGGTAAACAGCATTGTTGGCAGGTGCACCCGATAGTGCCTGGATGTTTACAAAAACCTGGTCAGCTTTGACCCCATTGGCAGCAAAGGCTTCCGAGCAACGCCGTTTCGCCAGGGCTTCAACCAAGTCGGCATATTCCACTCCTTTATAGTAGCGTGGATCCGAGTATCGACGGTAGTGAGCCAGCCTTTCCGGGTATGCAAGGATTTCTTCTTCTGTCATCCAGCGGGTTTCCTCGTCAGGATAACCTTCGGCATATATATTTTGAAATGCGGAAGCCATGGCTTCACGCACAGCCAGGGGTGCCTGGCTTTCGCTGGGAATGAGGATCAATTTGCGGTATTGGCGCTCGGCTTCGAGCTGGGTTAGTTCATAGACATCTGGATCCAGCTCAGCCAGGCTTCCGCGCACGAGAAAATCGGACATAAGATTCTCCTATTAATATTAAGAACTGGCATAGTCTTCAGGCAGCCAGCAGCACAACACCAACTCGCGGGCGGCTTTTACCTCGTCCATACGACCAAAGGGGGTTTTGTGGGGAGCTTCATGCAGAAGTTCAGGGTTCGTTTTTGCTTCAGCGGCGATCTTGATGAGCGCTTCAGCAAAGGCATCCAACGTATCTTTGTTCTCGGTTTCGGTGGGCTCGATCATGAGCGCTTCATGCACAATCATGGGGAAGTAATTGGTGGGCGGATGGAAATCGTAATCCATCAGTCGTTTGGCGATATCAAGAGCACGCACATCCGAGCCTTCCACCATACCTTCTGCGACGAATTCATGCATACAAATGCGATCATAGGGCACATTATAAGTGCTGCGCAGGCGTGCCAGCAGATAATTGGCGTTCAATACAGCATATTCAGAGATCTGGCGCAGACCCTCTGGTCCGTGCATGGCGATGTAAGTAAAGGCACGGAGGATGACCCCAAAATGCCCATGGAAGGACTTTACCCGTCCAATGGTTTTGGGTGGATTTATAAACCCATACAGGGGTGGGATATCATCGTCACCTTCATCCACAATGTCCACGATGGGGGCGGGGAGAAAATCAGCCAGGGAAGCCGTTACACCGACCGGACCAGAACCGGGACCGCCGCCGCCATGCGGGGTGGAGAAGGTCTTGTGCAGATTGAAGTGCATCAAATCAATGCCGGCATCTCCGGGTCTCAGAACCCCCAGCAATGCGTTCAGATTGGCGCCATCTCCATATACCAGGCCTCCACACGCATGGATGGTTTTAACCACTTCTTCAAGATGTTCATCGAAAAGGCCCAGGGTGTTTGGGTTGGTGAGCATGAGTCCGACAACCGTGTCATCACATTCGGCTTTAAGGGCAGCCAGATCCACATTTCCGTGCTTATCCGATGGGATTTGAACGATCTGTAATCCAATCATGCCTGATGAGGCCGGATTGGTGCCATGCGCGGAATCGGGAATGAGCATTTTGATGCGTTTCGTATCTCCACGACTCTGATGATAGGCACGCATGATGAGGACACCTGTCAGCTCGCCCTGCGCTCCAGCTGAAGGCTGCAAGGTCACCGCTTTGAAACCACTGATCTCTTTCAGCCACTCCTGCATGGTATACAACAGTGCCATGTTGCCCTGAACCGATTCAATAGGCTGGAGGGGATGGGTGAAGGCAAAGCCGGGCAAGCGGGCGATATCCTCATTGATCTTGGGGTTGTATTTCATGGTGCAGGAACCGAGTGGGTAGAAACCACCGTCCACACTGTAATTAAATTTGGACAGGTGCATATAGTGGCGGATGACATCCACTTCCGCCAGTTCCGGCAGAGGCAACTCCTTGCGTAGAAGAGATTTTGGCAGGCTGGCAACGGGTACATCCGGTTGGGGGAAGGTTACACCGCTACGGCCAGGAGAGGAAAGTTCGAACAGGGTTGGCTCAACTACTTTTGGTTTTTCCATGGGGACGGTATTCTCAATCATGGCTGACCTCCTCCAGGATTTCAACCAAAAGATCGATCTCTTCCCGGGTGTTCATTTCTGTAACTGCAATCAACATGTGATCCTTGAGGGCAGGGTAATCCTGCCCGAGATCGTAGCCGCCCAGAATGCCATGTTCGAGCAAGTGCGCGTTGATCTCAGCCACAGGTTTGGGGCAGCAAACTGAAAACTCATGGAAGAAGGGCGTGTCAAAGCACAGATGGTAGCCTTTGAGCTTGCTGATCTGTTCAGCGGCATAGTGGGCTTTGTGATAGCACAATTCTGCAACCTGGCGAAAACCGGTTTGACCAAGCAGGGAAAGATATACCGCCGAAGCCAGCGCCAGGAGCCCCTGATTGGAGCAAATGTTGGAAGTGGCGCGCTCACGTTTGATATGCTGCTCGCGGGCGGTCAAAGTCAGTACAAAGGCACGCTGACCGCGATTGTCCACCGTTTCACCGACCAGGCGTCCGGCCATTTTGTGGATATATTTCTTTTGAGTGGTAAAAAAACCCAGGTAAGGGCCGCCAAAGGACAGCGGAATGCCCAGAGGCTGTCCCTCCCCAACGACGATGTCTGCACCCATCTCACCAGGAGTCTTGAGGATGGCCAGGGCAGTGGGATTAGCAGTCACACAGAAGAGTGCACCAGCAGCATGTACGGCATCAGCCAGCCGGGTGTAATCATAGATACGTCCGAAGTAATCGGGGTATTGCACGATCACAAGGGCGGTATTCTCATCGATCAATTTTTCAATCGTTTCCGGTCCGCCATCGAGATTAGCCCGGGTATCATCTCCAGCCAGGGTCAAGCCCATGCCCTGTGTGTAAGTACGCAGGGTTTCCCGGTATTGTGGATTAACGGTGGGAGAGATGACCATCCTGGTGCGTTTGCCACGAAACTGGGCATAAGCCATATTGGCTGCTTCGGCAACAGCGGTGGCACCATCATAATGGGATGCGTTCGATACTTCCATTCCGGTTAATAGTGTCATCATGGATTGGTATTCGAATATCGCCTGGAGAGTGCCCTGGGAGATCTCCGGCTGGTAGGGCGTATAGGCAGTGTAAAATTCGCCGCGCCGCAGGATATGATCTATGGCAGCGGGGATATAGTGATTGTAAGCGCCTGCGCCCAGGAAGGATACAAAAGACTGGGTGGTCTCATTGGCATCGGCATAGCCTGCCAACTCAGCTGCGGCTTCCATCTCTGTCAATGCAGGGGGTAAATCCAGATCGGGAAAGCGATGTTTGGCTGGAATGTCCTTGAACAGGTCTTCCAGGTTTTTTACACCAATGGTTGCCAGCATCGCATCCCGCTCTTTGGGGGAGTGGGGTATATAAGTCATATTCGCCTTTTTATTAAAGATTAATGGCTGCGCTCAGCACAGTATTTCTCATATTTGTCAGCATCCATCAAGCCTGAAGCGTCACCACCTTCAATTTTAACCATCCAACCAGCACCAAAGGGGTCGCTGTTGAGGATTTCGGGTGAATCGGCAAGCGCTTCGTTAATCTCACTAACTTTTCCGCTGACAGCCGTATAAGTTTCGGCTGCTGCTTTGACTGATTCAACCGAGGCGGCAGGCTGACCGTCTTTGACAGTCTCTCCAACGGACAGCAATATCTCGACAAAGACGATATCGGAAAGCTGTTCCTGGGCATAATCGGTCAGTCCCATGGCTCCGGTGGTCGGATCAAACCATTCATCGGTTTTTGAGTACTTCAAATTGGCGGGAATATTCATTGTGCATCTCCTATCGGAATATTGGCGAAACAAAAGAGGACGCACGAATTATATTCATGCGTCCTCTGTCCATGACCTGAGAGATTCGCCCGGGTGATCCCATGGGCTTGCCCCGTCGGTGTCAGCAAATGTGACTTTCCAGAGTTATTCGGAACAGGGTCCTTTTTACCTGAGAGTTTCGCCCGGGATCGCCTATCTCCGGGTTTGCACCTTCGGTGTCCTCTTGCAAGGATCTCTTCCCTGTTTTCCGTTGAATTGTGGTGCGGTTTGATATCCATATTTTACCGCGGTTCCATTCTAAGGATTAGGACATGAAAAGTCAAGGGCATCCAGTGATTTGGTCTGTCATCAGGGTTAAACCTCCCAGGGGGCGACTTTTGACGCAGACAAACCCTGCAGAGAATTAATGACCGGTTCGGCAAGCTCCGTGAGCAAGTCGGCCACAGCTGCCAGCAAGCCAAAACATCCTGCGATCATCATGTCCCCGAAGGGAACTGCAAAATAAGGGCGCAGGCTGGAATCCATTTTAATTGATCCCGGCGCGAGCATGTTTCGGCGGGGACCGGTGACAACGAGATTGAAATCATTCGTATCCATTTGGAAGGGTGTTTTATCGTAGACCAGGGCGCCGTGACCATGGTCATTGAAGACAAACTCGTGTTGCAACGTGCCCTGTGCAAGGGCAAGCAGCAGAATTTCCAGTTTTTGAGGATTGATAAGTCCGGTATGATGCTCAAAAACACCTTCCACTCCAGACTCTCCCAGGCGGAAGGCCAGCGTGTGGAAGTTGCCCAAATTAGTCATCAAATTGTGAGTCCTGGAGCGTACGAGAGGATCAAAGGTGGCGCCAAGGATAGCGGCAGGCGCGGTATCCATCACCACCAGGGGGACATCGACTTGCCTTGAAGAATCCACCACTGCCTGAAGACGTGTCATGGAAGGCGGGATATCCCCGGGTAGGTGGGCAAAAGTCCTGAGATCATTACGAGAGCGAATCCGCGCATTCAGATAGTCAAAGCGGAACTGCCGGTCGGATATATGGGGCGGGGCTTCACCATGGTCGAAAACAGCTACAGCTACAGCCGCCAGGTCGTTGAGAGGGACACCAAAATCGGTTAATACCTTTGTTATGGCGGCAAAGTCGAAATCTTTCAACTCGAAACGTTGGACCGAGTCTGGAAGGGATGCGGCTTCGTCATCAGACAGTAAGGTAATGCCCAGTCCGGTCACCTTTTCCAGGTCGTCATTGAGGGTTTTGGCAGCCTGAACAGTCGCATATACCGGGAGCCCGGCTTTGGCATGAGCTTCAGCAGCCCAGGAGGCAGGACCTCCACCCATGGTAACGCCACTTAGCAGAATCGGACTGCGGCTCTGGGTTGCACCCTGAATGCGCCTGAAGATACGCATGGTCGGGGATGGCAGGATCAGCTTGAAGCCGTTCTCAATATCCAAGCGGGAGTCATATAGAAAAATATCCTGTGTTCCTGTGCCAATATCTACGGTAAGAATTTTCAAAATTTCCTCTAATAGTATTTGTTTTTAACGCCCCAACACTTCATAAAATTGTGAATAATGAAACACGGATAAAGTTCCATTCTCTCCATATCCGTCAAACTGTCATGTGGCTGGTTTTTGATTTATATATTGTGTAATTATAAACCAACCAGGTTTGTTATCATGTAATTGTTGTTTTTGTCCATGTATATATTGTTAGTCAGAGGCCCTTTCCCATCAAAAGCACGTCGGTGGAAAACAAAGAATCCCGCAAAAGCAGGATTCCTTGTGGGCGCAACCCCCTGCGGGGGTTGCTTTGTGATCTCTTCGACAGAGAGTCTTGCATGTGGGCGCACCCCCTTGCGGGGGTTGCTTTGTGATCTCTTCGACAGAGAGTCTTGCATGTGGGCGCAAAGGGACTCGAACCCCTGACCTCCTCGGTGTAAGCGAGGCGCTCTAACCAACTGAGCTATGCGCCCGGTAGCGATCATTATACCAAGAATTATTGTTTAGAATGGAAAATGTGTTAAACTTTAACCATCTTAATCCCGGAGGGAATTATGCGTCTGGTCCGTTTTCAATATAAGCATGAAGCTCCTGTTTTTGGTTGGATATTGAATGATTTCGTGGGGAAAATTGAAGGTGATCCATTTGGGAATTATCGCCGCATGGAGGCGGAAATTCCGCTCAACGAGGTACGTTTGCTGGCTCCAGTACAACCCAGCAAAATTATCTGTGTTGGGCATAATTATAAAGAGCACATTAAAGAGCGTGAAGTGGAAACGCCCAAGCTGCCCTTGCTCTTCTTTAAACCACCCAGTTCGATCATTAATCCTGGAGATACCATCAAACTTCCCCCACAATCAGCGAGAGTTGACCATGAGGCGGAATTGGTGGCGGTGGTTGGCAAGCGTGGAAGGCACATCACTGCTGAAAGTGCCCGGGATTTTATTTATGGTTATACCATCGGGAATGATGTCACTGCGCGGGATTTACAAAAGATGGACGGTCAGTGGACCAGGGGCAAAGGGTTTGATACTTTTTGCCCATTTGGTCCCTGGATCGATACGGAATTTGACGCCTCGGATGCACTTATTACCTGCAAGGTAAGTGGCCAACCGCGGCAAATGGGTTCCACCCGGGATTTGATTTTTAATGTAGATGCCATGGTTGCATTTATCTCATCCGTCATGACCCTCGAGCCGGGTGATCTCATCTTCACCGGTACTCCAGCCGGGATCGGTCCATTGGTGGCCGGGGATGAGGTGGTGATAGAGATCGAAGGTCTGGGGAAGCTGTCCAACCCGGTGGCAGCTGAATAGCATAATAATCGAAATACCTGAGAAAACGTATCGTCCCGCAGTAACCCTGAAGACAGGCTTAAATCAGGGAAACCTGCGGGACTTTTTGGGCATGGTTGGTTAATATCAGATGGCTTGGATCAGCTTAATAACGCGCTTGCAACGGGCCAGTTGAGCACTAGTAAACTCAGATTGCCGGGCAGTCAATATATCCATTACGAGAGACCTATTCTCCGGTTTAATGGCAGGCAGCATGTTTTCGGCATGCGTGGGAACATCGCGGGGAATGCAGGTTTCCAGAGTATGCAGCAGGATGGGGAACAGCTTTTCGGAATACTCCGGGCGAGTTGTTGCCAGACCTGTAAGTAACTTGACCCCCCACACCACCGTGATGACCGAACCTTTTTCGAAGACTTTGAGCAAAACCGGGATCTCCACCCAGATCGCATCCGGGGCCAGGCTGGCAATGGTCGCCAGGGCGATCATGGCGCCCCAAACCATGCGGTTATGTTTGCTTTTGAGAAGAGTCAGAAAATCCTGGGCATAAGGAGCGATCAGGGCGGGCTCGAGGTAACCGATCTCGTACAAAACTTTCAGGCAATCGCTGCAGACCTTTTGGTTCGGGTGGGTTAAATTGGCAGCGATCTCTTTTATACCAGCCGTGGCATGTTCCCGGGCCAGTTCGCGAGCCAGTTGCTGGTTTGGGATCTCGCTGCGGATGTTTTGAAAGAAGGCGATCTTTTCAAGGACAGACATAGGAGTTCCTCAAAGTGACAGGCTGGTTATTTATTCCCAGGTTCGGGGAGTTTGTTGTGAAGATACCAGGCTCGATCTTTAATGAGCAGGAGGATGGGGACGAAATTGATGACAAGGAAAAGAAAGTCAGCAACCCCAAAGTCATCAAAGAAGCCCAGGAGAGAGGTGATCAGCAAGAGTCCCACGGTGAGGAAAAAGGCAATTCGATTACGCCTGGCGAGGAAAAATTCCAATGCGAACAAGATGCCAGCCATGATCAGTGACACAAATGCCATGCCATCTCTGAGGAGAGGCAATTCTGGGAGGGAAGGATGCATATCGAATGCAATGATCAAACCGAAGGAGAGCCAAACGATGGCGTTCAGAAGGATGAAGATCAGAGCTGCATAAATAGAGACAAAGAGCTTGTTCATCAAAATATCCTTTCCGGTCTAACGACCCTGCTATTAATAATACGGCAATTCGATTTGTATGGATACATTGAGAATCCCTAAAACACCATATTCCAAAGCAGGCATGTTCAACCAAGCATTCAACTTTTTTCTGCGGTTAAACATATCAAATAGCAGATTTCATTCTCCAATTATCTTGACAAATCCCGTTCCTTGCATATAATCACGTCCAATAATTGAAAAACGTTGAAGAGGACGAGTAAGCCTCGTACGACGGTTCAGAGAGCAGGCGGCAAGTGGTGAAAGTCCTGCCCGTACGATGAAGCTGAATGGACCTTGGAGTTGCAGAACGAAAACCGGAAGGTGATTAGTTCCAGCCGGAGCGGCCACCGTTATCAGGGCCAGGTCACTTAGCCAGGCGAGATTTTGAAGATCTGATAAATTCGCAAAACTAGCTGACCGACAAGAGTGAGGCTGGCCTTTTCCCTGTGCACCATTGCAGGGAATTTTATTTAAACCAACCTAATTCGGGTGGCACCACGGACTACGCGTTCGTCCCGTTTGCGGATGAACGTGTTTTTGTTTAACCACCGAGAAGAAGGAGAAAACGTATGGAAATAACCACCAAAATCAAAATCACCCCGACTGAAACACCACCCCGGCGGGAGGAACGGTTCCCTATTCAGGAACTGGTAGCAAACCCTGTAACATACCGGTTTGAGCGGCCGTTCGCCGAAATTTTATCCGAACGGGCGGCCGATATCGGAGCCATATCCACCGCGCCAGTTTTTATCCCTTAGAACAGGAGGCGTAAGGTGGTATGCATTTTCCGCCCACCCTGAAGGGATATCCATTCTCAAACCGCTTCCATCCATGATTTTTTTCATCCAGATGCTCATTCAAAAGGAGATATACCATGTCTGAACAAACCGGCTTTACCTTGAACGAAACCGATCTACCGAAGCAGTGGTACAACGTGTTGGCTGACAGCCCGGTGCCGCCTCAACCTGTTTTGCATCCGGGGACGAAGGAGCCTGTAACGCCTGAATTCCTCTCAGTGCTCTTCCCAATGGAACTCATCCTGCAGGAAATCAGCACCGACCGATTCATTGACATCCCGCAGGAAGTGAGCGACATCTACAAACTCTACCGTCCCACCCCACTTATCCGGGCTCGGCGGCTGGAGAAGGTACTCGGCACGCCAGCACATATTTATTATAAGAACGAGTCCGTTTCGCCAGTGGGCAGCCACAAACCAAACACCGCCATCCCGCAGGCTTTTTACAACAAAGCCGCCGGAACGAAAGCCATCACCACCGAAACCGGTGCAGGGCAGTGGGGCACCGCATTGGCAATGGCTTGCAACTTTTTTGAGATGGATCTGGAAGTTTACATGGTGAAAATATCCTACCAGCAGAAACCCTACCGCCGCATCTTCATGGAAACCTATGGGGCGCAAGTCTTTGCCAGCCCCACCGACCGAACTGATTTTGGGCGCAGCCTGTTGGCGAAAGATCCAGAGAATGGTGGTTCACTGGGAATTGCCATTTCGGAAGCCGTGGAAGTGGCTGCAAAATCAGGCGGAACAAAGAAGTACAGCCTTGGTTCCGTCCTCAACCATGTACTCATGCACCAGACGGTGATCGGCGAGGAAGCGCTCAAGCAGATGGACCTGGCCGGTGAGTATCCGGATGTGGTCATCGGTTGCGTCGGAGGCGGTTCGAACTTTGCAGGTATTGCTTATCCATTTTTGCGTCAAAACCTGAAGGATGGTCAACGTACCCGGTTATTGGCGGTTGAACCTACAGCAACTCCATCCCTGACAAAAGGTGTTTATGCATTCGACTATGGTGACACAGCCATGATGGCACCCATCGTCAAGATGCATACTCTAGGGCATACATTTATGCCAGCTGGTATTCACGCTGGCGGATTGCGATATCACGGCATGGCTCCGTCGCTTTCGGCACTTTATGATGCTGGATATATCGAGGCTGTTGCCATTCCACAAGTTGGGACTTTTGAGGCCGCGGTCATGTTCACCAAAGCTGAGGGGATCCTTCCTGCTCCTGAGTCTGCCCACGCCATCCGTGTGGCAATAGACGAGGCATTGGATGCAAAAGTCAAAGGCGAGAAGCGCGTCATCCTTTTCAACCTTTCCGGGCATGGCCATTTCGATATGATGTCTTACCAACAATACTTATCCGGCATGCTGGTAGATTATGCTTATCCCTCCGCGGCGGTAGCGGAAGCAATTCAGACATTACCTCAGGTGGAGATGGCGGGGTTGGTATGATCGATGTATTCACGCCAACCAATAAGGTATTAATGTCTGCCTCTTATTTAAACCCGAATCCAACCTTTCCGACATTACGAATCGTGCCGGTTGAAAAGCTTGTGCCCCACGAACGATGCGATACAGCGCGCACACTCTCCCTGGAAGCGAGGCTGATTGCAGATGGAGTATTGCGCAATCCCCCCATCGTTGCCTCTTTGCAGGATACTGAAGGTGATTACGTGGTATTAGATGGCGCCAACCGTACAAACGCTTTGAAAACGATGAGAGTTCCCCACATCCTGGTCCAGGTCGCTTCACCGGGTGAGTCTGGTTTTGATTTGACAACCTGGAACCAGGTTGTCCTTGGAATCAGCCCTGAAGAACTGCTTGCCCTGTTAGGCGGCATTCCGGATATCAACCTGAAAATTGATAAACGCCCCGGGCTTATTCCTGATCGCATGGGAATTTCAAGCGTCATCCAGGTTCATTTGCCAACGGGAGAAATTTATACCGCCTACGCACAGGCTTCTGATCGTTTGAGCAGAGTCCAACTACTCAATTTCATTATGGACAGGATCGGAAAATCCGCCAGGTTGGACCGCACGCACCTCCAAAGCATTGATATCCTGACGGGCCTGCATCCTGACCTGGCCGGGTTGATCGTATTCCCTTGCTTAAAAATTGAGGAGGTAATTCAAATGGCAAAAGCAAGGCAGATGATCCCGGCAGGCATTACCCGTTTCACCATCTCTCCCCGGGCACTGCGGGTAAACTATAGAATATGTGACTTGAGGGCTGAAGGATCACTGGCTGAAAAAAACGCGCTGCTCTTGGCCTGGATCCAGGAGCGCATCGCGCGTAAGGGAGTGCGCTCTTACGACGAGACAACGGTTATGTTTGATGAGTAAGTCAGGATACCTGCGTGATGATGGTGCCGCGGGCCCCAGCATCACGCAGGGCTACGGCAATGGCGGGTGCAGTTTCAGGCTGAACCAGGGCGATCATGTTGCCGCCGCGCCCGCCTCCAGAAAGTTTGGCGCCCAGGGCTCCGCAGGATAGTGCGGCAGCTGTCAGCCGGTCCAGTTCAGGTGAGGATACGGTCAACTCCTGGAGCAAGGAATGGTTTTGATTCATTAATGGACCCAGAAAGTTTATATCTCCGGTCTGGATGGCAAGGCGAGCCTGATCAACGATATTTGCGATGGAAGAGAAAATCTTTTCCAACCTGACAGGTTCAGCCTGCCAGAGTTTGCGCACATCCCCCACTGATTCGTGCGTGGCTGCAATGATTCCGGAATCCGCTATGACCAGGGTGAATGGCGCCCCGACGGAAAAAGTTTCCAATGGTAAATTCTTTACAAAGTATACCGGCCTGGCGTAAGTGATGACCGTATTGTCGATGCCGGAAGGTGTTCCGTGATAAAGCTTTTCGGTTTCAAACGCCAGTTGGTTGACCTGCTCATCCGACAGAGTTTTACCAAGGCTGGTTGCCAGGGCGCGGATGAGAGCAACTGACACGGCAGCCCCGGAACCAAGTCCGGAGGCGACCGGGATGCTGGAGGTGATGTGAATTCGCATCGCGGGAGGAGTGGTTACCCCCAGGGCGCTGAATAAATTCCCTATAGCGGCTGCAATTGGGTCAGGTTCCGGTTTTGATGCGTAGGATGCCAGCGTACCATAGCGTCCAATATCCGGGGCGGTTATGCTGATGTGCTCCAGCCAATTCTGGCTATCTGATGTTGAAGAATGGGAAGAGGCTGGGTCTGGTCCGGCCAGTTCGATCATTACTGTTACTCCCACCTGCAGTAATGGTATGGCCAGAGCCGGGCGTCCGTAAACAACAGCATGTTCTCCAAAGAGGATGAGCTTCCCTGGAGCGGTGGCGGAGATCATAGGTAAAAGACGCCCAATATGGCGAGTCCCCAGAGCAGGATGGTTACCTGCAGAGGCCGGTCGGAGAGCAGAACCTCCTCCGGGGCTCCGCCGGCGTGCTTGGATTGGACGAGGTACAGGTAACGGAATACCCCGTACAGAACAAATGGTATGGTCAGCATCATGGAATGATTGGCAGGCAGGTTGGGTGCTGAGAAGGTATACAGGCTGTAAGCCACAATGGTGGTGCTGGAGACGATCAGGATGTATTGGTCCAACAATGGAACAGTATACCCGTCCAGCACACGGCGGTGGGAGTTCGCATTACCGGCGAGCAAAGCAAGTTCGGCACGCCGTTTTCCAAAGCCCAAATACAATGCGCCCAGGGTGGTAACGACATATAACCAGGGAGAAAAGCGCTCAATCGTGATCAAAGTCACACCGGCATGTACCCGCAATACGAACCCTGCGGAGATAATCAGCACATCCAGGATGGGGATATGTTTGAGCCATTTGGAATAAGCCAGCATCAGTAACAAATAAGCCAGCAAGACTGCCGCAAAGAAGGGAGAGAGCAGGTAACCCAACGGCATTACCAGGATAACCAGGAAGATACCGGCAGCGCGAGCCAAGTTGATGGGAAGTTTGCCTGAGGGCAGAGGACGGTTTTTCTTGTTTGGGTGCTGTCGGTCCGCTTCGATATCAGAAAGATCATTAAATATGTAAACAGCACTGGATAGAAGGCAGAATAAAATGAAACCGCCTGCAGTCCGCAACAAGGCATTCGGTTGGAACAATTGCTTGTCAAAAACCAGGGCAAAAAAGACCAGGGCATTTTTGGTCCATTGGCGTATCCGCATGGTTTTAATCAAGGCCGAAAGCATGCCTGTATTTTACCCGAAAGCGGTAAAATACAGGCATGGTAAAAACACGGTTGGATCTCCTGATGGTGGAGCGTGGCTTGGTGGAATCCCGCAGCCTGGCGCAACGCATGGTGATGGCGGGGCAGGTGCGCGTGAACGGGGAAGTGGTATTAAAGTCTTCGGCGAGCGTTGAGACGGATATGGATATCAGCCTGGATCATGGTCCCAGGTTTGTTTCACGCGGAGGTGAAAAATTGGAAGCAGCCTTGCAGGCTTTTAATATCAGCGTCACCGGACGAACCTGTGCAGATGTTGGAGCTTCGACAGGAGGTTTTACCGACTGCCTGTTGCAGAATGGCGCCAGGAAAGTGTATGCCATTGACGTTGGCAAAGGCATTCTTCACTGGAAAATGCGTCAGCGGTCTGATGTGATAGTCATGGAGCAAACCAATGCCCGCTATGTGGAACGACTGCCGGAAGAGGTCCAGTTTGTGTGCATCGATGCATCCTTCATATCACTGAAAACTTTGTTACCGGTTGTAAAAAACTGGTTATCAACACCTGCCGTAGTCGTAACCCTGGTCAAGCCTCAATTTGAGGCAGGGAAGAAAGAAGTTTCCAGAGGCGATGGTGTCATCCGGGACCCTGAAATTCACAAGCAGGTTTTAGTGGATATTTTGACATTTGCCCAAACGCAGGGATATGGCGTACAGGGATTGGTACGATCTCCTTTATTGGGTCCCAAAGGAAATGTGGAATTCCTGGCATGCCTTAATTTCCCCGGGTTGGACTGTGATGTAGAAGAGTTGATCGCAGTGGCTATGATAAAATAGCATTTAACTATTTATTCCTTTACACTTTCTTGTAGAAAAAATAAGAGGCGACATGAAAAACAAATATATTAATGAAATGTTGGGACAAAATGAAAAAATTTTGTTGGTGACCCGCCAGCATTGGTTCGTGCTCTTTGGCATGATCCTGGCTGAGTTATTTATCATCCTGCTGCTGCTGGCAGCAGTTATTGCAGGAGTAATTTCATTCCCGCTTTTAACAATTTTAATCGTGGCAATCGGATGTATTGTCATCCTGATCCCTGTGGTGAGTATGGTGCGGGATATCCTGATCTGGTACAACCGCCAGTATATTGTCAGCAACCGGAGGGTGATGCAGGTGAATGGTATTATCAACAAGAATGTGATTGACTCGTCGTTGGAAAAAGTAAATGATGTCAAGATGAGTCAATCTTTCTTTGGGAGAATTTTTGATTACGGCAATGTGGAGATCCTGACCGCCAGCGAGCTGGGTGTGAATATATTTCAACGGATAGGCGATCCAGTACATTTTAAAACAGCCATGTTGAATGCCAAGGAAAAACTTGGTTACGATGAAAATGGATTTCATCCTCAAATCTCCCAGGACATTCCAGCAATGATCGCCAAGTTGGATGAATTGCGCAAGCAGGGCGTTCTCTCCGAAGAGGAATTCCAGCAAAAGAAGGCTGCTCTCCTGGCTAAACTCTGATCTCCCGGAAAGCATAAAAAACAAATAGCGCATATAGATAATACAAACCCGGCCAGGGAAAGATAGACTGGCCGGGAAAACCCAACGCTTCCGAAGCATGCCATCATCAACAGACCATTGATATATCTTGTTTTAGACACCCATCAGTAACTTATAAGAAAAGTGGGGGTGTTGGGGTGAGAAAGCGAGCTTCGCTCGCTTTCTCACCCCAACCTTTCCCCGAATTATCGAGATGATATACCGGGAAGAATAATATAACTGCATGACATCCAATATTCGTAACTTTTGTATCATCGCTCATATCGATCACGGCAAATCCACGCTGGCTGACCGGCTCTTGCAGGTTACCGGCACAATATCTGAACGTGAGATGACCGAACAAGTGCTGGACAGCATGGACATTGAACGTGAGAAGGGCGTTACGATTAAAGCCTCCGCTGTGCATATGGATTATACAGCCCGGGATGGCAAGACTTATGCCCTCAACTTGATCGATACGCCCGGACATGTGGATTTTGGCTACGAGGTAAGCCGGGCTTTAAACGCCTGTGAAAGTGCTGTGCTGGTTGTGGATGCCACCCAGGGTATTGAAGCCCAAACTCTGGCGAACCTGTATTCCGCGATTGATGCCAACCTGGAGATCATCCCAGTCATTAACAAAGTTGACCTGGTTTCCGCAGTTCCAGACGAAGTGGCTGAGGATATCAGCAGTTTGCTGGGTGTGCCTGCCAGCAGTGTGATCCGGGTTTCGGCCAAAGCGGGTACCAACGTGGAAGCTGTTTTGGAGGCCATTGTCGAGAAAACTCCGCCTCCCAGTGGCGATGAAAAGGCTGCATTGCAAGCTTTGGTATTTGACTCCCATTATGACTCTTATAAAGGTGTGATTGCCTATATCCGGGTGGTAGAGGGAGCCATTGGAGCGACCGACACCTTGCGCATGATGTCAACTCACTTTGATTTGAAGCCGGTTGAAATTGGTATTTTCTCGCCGGGCATGAAACCTGTCAAAAGATTGATTGCTGGAGAAGTGGGGTACATTGCCACCGGTTTCAAAACCGTGCATGAATGCCGGGTGGGAGACACCATCACACAGTCTGTAAACCCATCCGCTGCACCTTTGCCTGGTTATCTTCATCCCAAGCCGATGGTTTTTGCGGGTATCTACCCGGCTGAGCCGGATGATTATCCGGAATTACGAGACTCGCTTGAAAAGCTGCAACTGAACGATGCATCCCTGACCTTCAGCCCTGAAACCTCCCAGGCGCTTGGATTTGGGTTTCGTGCAGGTTTTCTGGGTCTATTCCACATGGAAATAATCCAGGAGCGCCTGGAGAGGGAATATGACCTGAACATGGTATTCACTGCTCCAACCGTGGAATATGAAGTTCAGCTTCGCGATGGGACGACCGTAGTGATCGATTCACCAGCTGCGCTTCCGGAAGAAAATCAAATCGTGGAAGTACGCGAACCATGGATGGAAATCCAGGTGATCACCCCAACAGATTATTATGGTCCGATCATGGAATTGGTCACAAAACGGCGTGGTATTTATAAAAGCCAGGAATACCCTGCTCCCCACCGCGTGCAATTAAATTATGAAATTCCTCTCTCTGAAATTATCGTCGACTTTTTCGATGAACTTAAATCGCGCACACGTGGTTATGCTTCTTTGGATTATCAGTTTATAGAATACCGAATGGATAAATTGCAGAAATTGGATATCCTGGTGAATGGTGATGCAGTGGATGCTCTGGCAGCCATTGTTCACCAGAAGGACGCTTTCCATAAAGGGCAGCGCATGATCACCAAACTTAAGGAAATCATTCCGCGCCAAATGTTTGATGTAGCCATCCAGGCTTCCTCGGGTGGACGCATTATCTCCAAGGCAATTGTCAAGGCTGTGCGAAAGGATGTGCTGGCTAAATGTTATGGGGGTGATATCTCCCGAAAGAAGAAGTTGCTGGAGAAACAAAAGAAGGGTAAAAAACGTCTTAAAATGGTTGGCAATGTAGAGATCCCGCAGGAGGCTTTTATGGCAATCCTAAGCCTGGAAGATGATTAATGTTTACCAGGCGCATGAATTTCTGCGAAGCCTGGGGTTGGAATTCTTTTGGAACCATTAGTGTGAGGGGAGGCAATGACTAATTTCTGGAAATCTGCGCGCCGATGGCTGCCAGGGACAGTCCTCAGCCTAGTGTTATTAGGGGTAATATTATATTTGGTGGATCTGGGTGCAGTCTGGACTGCATTACGCAAGGCGGATTATCGCTTACTGCTGTTGGCGCTGGCTGGCAGCATCACCTGGTTTTTGGTGCGCGGAATTGTCTGGAGAACCCTGCTTCAAAATCGACCTTCCTATCGGGTGACCTTTTTTTGCCTGAGTGAAGGCTATTTGATGAACAATTTCCTCCCTTTCAGATTGGGAGAGGTAGGCCGGGCTTTCCTGCTCAGCCGCAAGACTGATCTGCGCTTCATGGAAATTCTCCCCACGATCGTGATCGAAAGGGTGCTGGATTTGATGTTTTCAGCAGGCATCCTGGTGTTATCGGTTCCATTTGTGTTGGGTGTATCTGGAGCAGAGCGGATCGGATATGTTGTTGGCGGCGTGATGCTGGTCGGGTTGCTTTCCCTTTTTATCCTGGCCCGCAATCGTATCTGGGCCGGGAAAGTCTTTCAAAATCTCAGCCTGCGATGGCCAAAATTGCATCAGATTGGCGGAAGTATCCTGGACCCTTTTTTTGAAGGATTGGTGGTGCTGACCGATTTCCGATTGTTTGCCAAATTCCTGTTCTGGATGACGATCAACTGGCTGATCGCAATCGGACAATATTTTATTCTGGTGCGGGCTTTTTTCCCACAGGCAAATTTGACCTGGGCCATGTTCAGCCTGGGTGCGGCCGCTTTTGGAGGTGCAATCCCTTCTCTGCCGGGTGCGATTGGAACACTGGACGCTGCAGTAGGTGGAGCGATCGCCATGCTTACCCAAAATATTGATACAGCTGCGGCTTTTGTAGTGGTGATGCGGCTGTTTAACTATCTGGTCACTGGAGTGCCTGCCTTGATCGCATTGAGCACGGAAGGTCAGACCCTGGCGGGGCTTTACCGGGATGTAACCCGATTTCGAGCCAGATCAACCCAGAGTGAAAATTTGGAGTAGAAATGTCTGTTGAATATTTTATTACAGGTGGGGCTGGTTTCATCGGTTCCAATTATGTCAATCGTCTATTGCAGCGTAAGGCGAAGGTCACCATTTACGATAACCTTAGCAGGGCTGGTGCCCCGCTGAATATAAAATGGCTGAAAGAAACCCATGGAGATAACGCGTTCCAACTGGTTGCCGGGGATGTGCGTGATGCAGATCTCCTGGCTGAAAAGGCACGCCAGGCGGATGTCATCGTACATTTGGCTGCACAAGTGGCAGTGACCACCTCGGTTTTGCAACCGCGAGAAGATTTTGAGATCAATGCCCAGGGCACCTTCAATGTAATAGAAGCAGCCCGCAGTTCAGGGCGGGATCCGGTTGTTTTGTTTGCCTCCACGAATAAAGTTTATGGTGAGATGGAAGATGTGCCAGCGGTGGAGGCTTCCACCCGCTGGCGTTATGAGAATCTTCCTTTGGGATGCCCGGAAACCCAACCCCTGGATTTTCATTCTCCATATGGTTGCAGCAAGGGCGCCGGCGATCAGTATGTTCGGGATTACTCCCGCATTTATGGTTTGCGGAGCGTAGTTTTTCGACAGAGCTGTATTTATGGTCCCCGTCAATTTGGGGTTGAAGACCAGGGCTGGCTGGCCTGGATGGTCATCGCGGCCATCACCGGACGAAAAATCAGCATTTATGGTGACGGGAAACAGGTACGCGATGTGCTGCATGTAGATGACCTGCTGGATGCTTATGATGCCGTCATTGCAAATATTGAAAAAGTAAAAGGAAGAGTCTACAACCTGGGCGGCGGCTCAAACAACGTGATCTCGGTCTGGGCGGAATTTGGACCCATGTTGGAAAAATTGCTTGGTAAACCTATCCCGGTAACACATGGCGATTGGAGACCCGGTGACCAGAAGGTCTTTGTGGCAGATATCCGCAAAGCAGAAAGCGAACTGGGCTGGAAACCAAAAATCAATGTGGAAGAAGGGGTGAAGAGATTATTCAACTGGGTGTTGGAAAACAGGCACTTGTTCTGAGAATGATCGTTCCAGCAACTCTGTTTGCTGGATTATAATCACTCTGGTTAGTAAAATGGAAGAAACACATCCGCATTTGCATATCAAAGATCTGACAAAAAGCGCCATTCAACGTCTGGCAATCTCGCTTGGTATCACCCTGGCCTTTGTATTTGTTGAGGTGTTTTTTGGGATCCTCTCGAATTCGCTGGCAATATTAACCGATGCCGCCCACAACTTCACCGATGTACTGGCACTGGCTCTTAGCTGGTGGGCGCTGCGATTGGCAACGCAGCCATCCCATGCCCGCCGGACATTCGGTTATCATCGGGCCGGGATCCTGGTAGCCCTGGTAAACTCCACCTCCCTGGTGTTGATCGCACTGGGAATCTTCTATGAAGCCTATAAACGCTTTTTGTCCCCGCCAGATGTACAAGCGGGGTTAATGATCACTGTGGCTGTATTGGCAGTCATTGTCAACCTGGTGACCGCCTTGTTGGTCAGACGTGGCTCGCAGCACGACTTGAACATGCGCAGTGCTTTCCTGCACCTATTGGGAGATGTCCTTTCGACCATCGGGGCGGTTATAGCAGGAGTGATCATTTATTTCACCGGGTTAAACTGGATCGATCCGCTGGTGAGTGTATTTATTGGTTTCCTCATCTTATGGAATGCCTGGGGGATTGTACGCGAATCCATAGATATTCTGATGGAAGCCACCCCGGCGGACATTGATGTAGATGCCATGCTGGTGGATATGCAGAGTGTTGACGGGGTATGTGGAGTGCATGACCTGCACATCTGGAGCATCAACCATTCGATGCGTACGCTTTCAGCGCATATCCTGACGGAGGATATTGCCATCAGCCAGGGCACCAGGATACAGGCGGACCTGGCTGACTTATTGAGTCGCAAGTACCGGGTTGCGCATGCCACTCTGCAACTGGAATGTGAAGGTTGCAATCCGCCTGAACTTTATTGCGAACTTGCCAGGTAATGCGGGGGAATTGCTGACGCTGAATTCTCCTGTCTTTCAAACTCTCCTTTATACTCCAGCCATTTCTTTGAACAAGATAAGGAAGATCTTACAGAGATCTTCAATGATCCTTCCAAAGACGACTTTTGCCAGGATTGATTTATTGGAATAGAATACATTGTTTATTAACCCTGCCTGGAGAATACTGATTGAAGATCCTGACTGTACTGACTTATTACCGCCCCCACACCTCTGGTCTGACCATTTATGCTGAACGGCTGGCACGTGCGTTTGCCCGGCGTGGCCATGATGTGACTGTTTTAACCACACAATATGATAAAAGCCTGCCCCGTCAGGAAATACTCGACGGGATAAAAGTAATTCGTCTGCCAGTGGCAGTCCGAATCAGCAAAGGCGTACTGGCGCCTACCTTTGGGTTGGTTGCCACCAGGCTGGCGTGGGAAAACGATGTGGTGCAACTGCATCTACCGCAATTTGATGCGCCAGGTGTGGCATTCAGGGCGCGCCTGTTTGGCAAATCAGTCGTTCTGACATATCACTGTGATCTACTGCTGCCACCGGGCATATTCAACCGGATGGTGAACCTGGTGGTACAGTTCCAAAACAACATGGCTGGCATGCTGGCATCACATATTGTTACCTATACCCAAGACTATGCGGATCATTCTGCATACTTGTCGCGTTACCGGCATAAATTGAAGCCGATCCTGCCCCCGGTGGAACTGCCAGCCGCAGTGCCCGGGGCAGTGGATACGTTTGCTGCACAGAACCAGGTATCCACTCGAAAGCCGGTCATCGGTATGGCAGCCCGCTTTGCAGCCGAAAAAGGTGTGGAGGTTTTGCTGGATGCCATGCCTAAAATATTGGAGAAATTCCCAAATGCCCAGGTCTTGTTTGCCGGACAGTACCAGGGTGTCATGGGGGAACAGGTGTATGCCGAACGCCTGATGCCACGCATTCGGGATTATGAAGTAGGCGGGCATTGGAAATTCTTGGATGTTTTAAGTCCCCAACAGATGGCAGCCTTTTATCCCAACCTGGATGCGCTGGTGGTGCCATCACTTAACTCCACCGAGGCTTTTGGGTTGGTGCAGATTGAGGCCATGTTGAATAACGTGCCCTGTGTGGCCTCGGCTTTGCCGGGGGTGCGCCAACCTGTCAGGATGCACTCGATGGGCGAGGTAGCAGCCATCGGGAATGCAAATGACCTGGCGCGCGGCTTGTTGGCGGTGCTCTCTGAACCGCAGAAATACCGGTGTGATATAAACAAGCTAGCTGAGTTGTATGACCCGGATGCCGTGGCAGCCGAATATGAAAAATTATTTGCAAAATTAAGATAAACCCTAATTATTTGATCTTTTTCCCCCCCAACCGGGAATTTATCGTAGTCAAGAGCCATTATTCTGGATTTTATTGAAATATATTGTGTAACCTATGCCTGAAAAAGACTTCCTCTACCTCCACCTGCGTGAACTGCCTTACTTCCGCGCGCTCGTAAGAGCTGTAGAGGCCTCTTATTATCAGGAACTGGATCTACAATCTCCGACCCTGGATGTCGGCTGTGGAGATGGACATTTTGCCAGCCTGGTTTTCAATCAAGCTGTTGATGTCGGTCTGGACCCCTGGCATAGACCCATCCATGAAGCACAAAAACGCGATTGTTATCGTCTGTTGGTCGAAGCGGATGCCGGGGACAGTCCTTTTCCTGAAGAGGTTTTTGGCAGCGCTTTCAGCAACTCGGTCCTGGAGCATATTCCGCATATAGAATCGGTTTTGAAGGATACGGCGCGTGTGCTCAAACCTGGGGCATTATTTGCTTTTTGTGTTCCAAATTCCCGCTATTTCAGCGCCTTGTCCCTGACTCACTTGTTTGGTAAAAAATATGAAGCCTGGTTTCGAAAAATTTCACGCGTTGAGCATGCCGACGATCCAGACGTCTGGAAAATCCGGTTGGAATCAGCCGGATTTCAACTGGAGCGCTGGTGGCATTACTTCCCGCCTTCAGCAATGCGCGTGTTAGAATGGGGACATTATTTTGGCCTGCCATCACTTTTGGCGCATTATTTGACGGGTAAGTGGATCCTGCTTCCGAATCGGTTGAATTTATTCCTGACAGAACGATTTGTGCGTCGATACGCCTCAACACAGGCAGTGGAGGATGGAACATTCACCTTTTACCTGGCACGCAAACCCATAACACCCGATAAAAACTCCGTTGGTTAATCATGTCCTTTGATGAAAATTATTTTTCCACCCATACTTATGCTGGAATTTCCTTTGGCAAATGCAGCCAATATTGGTGGTCGAATCGTTTTTTTGCCCGAATCGCTCGCCGTTATGGACAACAAGGCACACCTCTGTTGGAAGTAGGCAGTGGCCTGGGACATCTGGTGGGGCAACTTGGTGACCATTTTGAAACCCTTGGACTGGATGTAAATCATTGGGCGCTGGTGCAATCCCAAGCTGTGGCCGGGTCAACCCGATTGCAGGTGGGCAGCGCAGTCGATCTCCCGTATGCTGACGGCAGCTTTGGCGTGGTCATCATCAAGCATGTGGTTGAGCATCTGGAAAATCCCGACAAATGCATTGAAGAACTTGGCCGGGTGCTTGCTCCAGGTGGAGTTTTGATCCTGGCGACTCCCAACCTGGATTCTTTGCTGAAACCCTTGAAGGGGAATACCTGGATAGGTTACCAGGATCCCACCCACATCGCACTGAAACCGCCAAAGGAATGGCTGGGGTTATTGAAAAAAGCCGGTTTTAAGATCGAGCGAGTCTTTGCGGATGGATTTTGGGATGTCCCTTACATTCGCTGGATACCAAAAATGGTTCAGAAATTCATATTTGGCTCCCTGGGTGGTTTTCAGACGATCAGTGGATTGGTCTTCTTGCCCTACCGATGGGGAGAGAGTATCATTGTTATTGCCCGACGTGCATAAGAACCCTGAAATAGTGAAATTTGAATAACAAAGATCAGGTAATAAGGATATCGAGCGAATAGAACATGGAAGAGCCAAGCGTCCTGGATTACGTTAAATCGAAACTCAGATTTTGGCAGGCAGAGAAACTTGAACTGCCTCTCGAAGAAAACTTGCCAGAACCTGGGCCAGAGACCATATACAGCAGCAGAAGGATCCCCTGGCGATCATTGCTGGCAGTGGTACTGGCTCTGGCAGGGCAGAGAAGCTTTGAGCCGCCAAGCCGGAACTGGGTGGCAGGAATTGGTTTTTACCTGCTGAGTGTTGTGTTTCTGATCTTGGCTGTAATGCGCTCAGAATGGGGATTGGCTCCAATCCGGGCAACAGAACCGCGCCAGGACCCGTTGAGCGTCCGCCTGACGGCATTGCTTCCGGCTGGTATTTTTGCCCTGGCAGCCTTTGCATTATTTGGCGGGAACTTTTTCAACGCTTTAAACCTGACTTTATGGCTCCTGGCCATCGTTTTTCTGTTCTGGGCATTCTGGCTGCAAGAATCGAAAGGTGGTTCAGCCTGGGTGCGACTGAAAAATTTTTTGAAGAGGGAACCCTGGCAGATAAATATCTCGCGTTGGGATGTGCTGGTTCTGGCAGCGATCCTATTGGTAGTCTTCTTCCGAACTTACCAGCTTGGCGCGGTACCCGCGGAACCTTTTAGTGATCATGCTGAGAAGATCCTGGATGTGTATGATGTCACCATGGGACAAACCCATATTTTCTTCCCGCGCAACACAGGCCGTGAAGCCCTGCAAATGTACCTTACTGCTGCAGTGGCAGGAATATTTGGGACGGGTTTATCTTTTTTAAGCCTGAAAATAGGGACGGTTTTACTCGGTCTGGCAACCCTGCCATATATGTATGTGTTGGGAAAAGAAATTGGGAATCGCAAGGTTGGAATGATCGCCCTGCTGTTATGTGGGATTGCTTACTGGCCGAATATCATCAGCCGGGTGGGTCTGCGTTTCCCGTTATATCCACTATTTGTGGCTCCTGTGTTGTACTACCTAATCCGGGGTTTACGACGTTCCTGGCGCAATGATTTCATCCTGGCCGGGTTTTTCCTCGGCCTGGGTTTGCACGGTTACAGCCCTTTCCGGATCATGCCGATCCTGGTTGTTTTTGCCATCATTTTATATCTACTTCACCGCCAATCCCTGGGGAACCGAAAGCAGGTATGGGCGTGGCTGGGTCTATTGGCGATCACTTCCCTATTTGTTTTTCTGCCACTCTTGCGTTACTGGATGCAAAACCCGGAGGCTTTTTCCTACCGGGCTTTTTCACGATTGGGAAGTCTGGAACAGCCTCTTTCAGGAATATGGTGGCAAATCCTTTTATCCAACACCTGGAATGCATTGAGAATGTTCAACTGGTCGGATGGAGAGATCTGGGTACATTCAGTGCCTTACCGTCCGGCGTTGGACCTGGTGTCTGCCGGTTTATTTGTGCTGGGGCTGGTTTTATTGCTCATCCGTTACCTGCGGGAACGGAACTGGTTGGATCTGTTCCTGATGCTGTCCATACCCATTTTGATGTTGCCTTCAATCCTTTCCCTGGCTTACCCGGCAGAGAACCCGGCATTAAACCGGACGGCTGGTGCTTATGTACCCGTATTCATAATTATTGCGCTGGCACTTGAAGGCTTGCTGGAGGGTATCCGGTCGGTGATGAACCGGAACAGCGGGAAATACCTGGCCTGGGCGGTGGCCGGGCTCCTGTTGGTTATATCGATATCACAGAACTATGACCTGGTTTTCAACCAGTATGACCAGCAATTCCGTATGGGGTCATGGAATTCGTCCGAGATGGGTCAGGTGATCAAGCAGTTTGGGTTGACTTATGGATCCACGGGTAATACCTGGATCATTCCATATCCATATTGGGTGGATACGCGCCTGCCGGGAGTATGGGCAGGTATTCCAAATCGCGATTTTGCTGTCTGGCCTGAGAACCTGGTGGATACACTACCAGTGCCTGGCGTAAAATTATTCATTTACAATGTCGAAGACAATAAAGTTGCCAATATTCTGCAAAGCTATTACCCGCAGGGTGCTGTAAGCCGATTCTCATCTAAAACGCCCAATCATGATTTTATGATCTTTTTTGTACCTGTCCAATAAAATAAATATTTAGTATCTTCTCGATAAGGAGGCAAAGATGGTTGGTGTGTGGGCTACGAAGCCTCCCACACCACCAGCCCCAAGTTTATTGAGATTATACGTATCTTCTCATAAAAGAAGGGCAATATCCCCAGATCAATGAGAGGATATGGATCGTAGGATGAATAATCTTTATGAATGTTGAAATGATGGAATCAAAGCGCAAGCCTAAGTGTAACTGGATTTATGACCTGTTATTCCTGGTTGTTTTAATTGGGGCAGCATTTTTGCGTTTGCGTGGCAGTGATTGGGGCGAATTGCAGCATCAGCATCCGGATGAGGGCTTTCTAACATCAGTGACCTATGATATTGGCCTGGTTGGTGCAAAAAATGATACGTTTTCACTTCCAACCACCCTTTCAGCTCCGTGGCGAACAGCCTTCGCAAGTGAATTCCCGGATTGTACAAAATGGGGTGGATATTTTGATACCTCCTGTTCTCCTTTGAACCCGCATAATCGCGGACATGCATTCTATGCGTATGGAACTTTGCCTGTGTTCATGACGCGATACCTGGCTGAGTGGACAAACCAGATGGGGAATTTAAAACTTTTCGGTAGGCAGCTGTCAGCCCTGATGGACTTGATGACAATTGCCCTGTTGTATGTGATTGCCGCACGTCTTTATGGCAGACGAGTGGCACTGCTTGCAGCGGTGTTTTCCTCCCTGGCAGTAATGCAGATCCAGCAATCCCATTTTTATACCAGCGACTTGTTCACCAATTTCTTTATCTTCCTGGCGATATATTTTGCAGTTGAAATTGTGGCAGGTGAACATTCCGGATTTTCAACCAGCCAGCTGGTCCCTACGGATCCTCAAAAAACCAGTACGTTGGGTATGGTGAAACGTTTGGTGAAAGAGCGCGATTTTTTTCTGAGCGCGCTGTTTGGGGTGGCGTTTGGCATGGCAGTGGCTTCAAAATTGAATGCTGCTCCACTAGCTTTGCTGCTGCCCCTGGCATTTATGGTTAAATATTTCCAAAGTGATCGTGAGAATGACCATCCGGATATTTTCGGCCAGGTGATCCTGTATCTGATCGTGGGCGGGTTATTCGCGGTCATTTCTTTCCGGATTTTCCAACCTTACGCATTTGATGGATTTGGATTAAATCCGCAATGGCTGGCAAATATTAGCGAGCAGCGCGCCCAGGCCAATGCCAATGCAGATCTGCCGTGGAATTTACAATGGGCACGACGCTCCCACCTGTATTCATTTGAGAACCTGACCATGTGGGGGTTGGGTTTACCTCTTGGAATTTTAGCCTGGGCTGGTTTTACCTGGATGGGCTGGCTTAGTTTAAAGGGTGAATGGCGTAAACATATCCTGTTGTGGTCCTGGACAGCCGCCTACTTTATCTGGCAATCCCTGCAGTTCAACCCGACCATGCGTTATGAACTGCCAATCTACCCCCTGTTGGCCTTGATGGCAGCCTGGTTGCTGGTGTGGCTGTGGGGTGTCGGGAAAACGAAAGAGTCGGGGCAGAAGTGGGTAAATGTCCGCCGGTTTGCAACTATTGCCAGCCTGGTCATTGGTCTGGGTGTAGTGGTTGCCAGCTCAGTCTGGGCGATAAGCTTTTCAAGTATTTATGTGCGCGATGAAACCCGTATAGCTGCCTCAAAGTGGATCTACCAGAATATTCCCGGCCCGATTACTCTGGAGGTCCAATCGAATGGGAACGAAACCATTCAACAGCCATTACCTTACTCACAGGGAAATGCCATCCAACCTGGCGCCCCCTTTGATACTTTTTTTGTAGCTCAGGCAGATGGTGTTTTGAATGAAATTCTGCTGCCGCATGTAATGGATTCTGCCGTCAGCGGCCCGCAAACGCTGAGCCTGTCTGTTTCATTGACACCGCCTCCTGCTTCACCCGGGCAGGCAAACGCCAGTGCTGCATTAATTGCAGATTTTGCATCCGGCAATCCCTCCCAGGGCGAGGCCTACCTTTTTAAATTGGACCAGCCGGTTCAACTGACCAAAGGACAAACTTATTTTCTACATCTTGAAACTACAGGCGGAATGCTGGTGCTGGATGGCTCGGCAGTTGTCAATGAGACCGATTATGATTACGGGTTGCCATTTCGAATTGGCGGTTATGATGGTTTTGGCGGTCTTTATCGGGGAGATTTGAACCTGCAAGTGTATTGGGACGACAATGCAGACAAACTAACTCGTTTCATCACCACTCTGAACGCAGCTGATTATATTTTCATTCCCACCAACCACCAATACGGGCAGATCACGCGCTTACCGGAAAGGTATCCGCTTACCACTGCCTATTACCGGGCGTTGATAGGCTGCCCTGAAGATAAGGAAATCATCTGGTGCTATCGCACGGCTGAACCGGGAACTTTCGAGGGAAAACTGGGCTTTGACCTGGTGGCGGTATTTACATCCTACCCAACGCTTGGCAACCTGGTGATCAACGACCAGCAGGCTGAAGAAGCCTTTACATTCTATGACCATCCAAAGGTTATGATTTTTAAGAAGAATGCCAATTTTGACCCGTCCCGGATGGAAGCTCTTTTAACTGCAGTCGACATCAGCAATGTCATCCACCTTACGCCGGGGCAGGCGGATAATTATAAAACCTTGATGCTGCCGTCGGACCAACTGGCAGCTCAACAGTCTGGAGGAACCTGGTCCGAGTTATTCGACACCCAGATTTTTTACAATCGTTATCCGTTCATCGGATTGGTGCTCTGGTATTTAACCATCTTCATCCTTGGTTGGCTGGTTTATCCAATTGTGCGAGCAGCCATGCCTGGGTTGAGCGATCGGGGCTATCCTTTGGCGCGCACTGTCGGGCTGCTTTTGTGGGCCTGGCTGGCATGGATGGCTGGCTCGCTGGGGCTTACTTATAGCAGGACCACGATTGGGCTGGTGCTGCTTGTGTTGGCTGGATTGGGGGGGTTCATGGCCTTCCGTCAGCGCAAGGAGCTGCGCGAGGAGATCCAGATCAAATGGAGATACTTCCTGCTGGTGGAAGGAGTTTTCCTGCTGTTCTTTTTGTTAGACCTGGGCATCCGGCTGGGCAACCCCGATCTCTGGCACCCATACAAGGGGGGGGAACGCCCGATGGATTTCTCGTATTTAAATGCTGTTCTCAAGAGCACGCGCTTCCCACCCTATGATCCCTGGTTTGCAGGAGGGTACATAAACTATTACTATTTTGGATATGTGCTGGTGGGGACACCGGTCAAGCTACTGGGGATCGTGCCAACCATTGCATATAATTTCATCCTGCCAACGTTGTTTGCCATGCTGGCGGTCAATGCGTTTTCAGTTGGGTGGAATATCATGGGAGCCGGGATCAACATCGACAACGAGCGAGGAAAGAGACTCTTCCAACGGCTGCCTTTTGTGGCTGGATTTTCCTCATCTGCAGCCATGCTTCTGTTCGGAAACCTGGGCATTATCCGGATGCTCTACCTGGGTTTTCAACGGGTGGCTGCACCGGGAGGCATGATTGACTCAACAAATATATTCCAGAGGTGGTGGTGGGCGATCCAGGGATTCGGCAAAACACTCGCCGGTACTCCCCTGCCATTTATGACAGGGGACTGGTACTGGCTGCCCAGCCGGGTCATTCCTGCCCAGGGGGATGTGGAGCCGATCACAGAGTTTCCATTATTTACTTTCATATATAGTGACCTGCATGCTCATATGATCGTACTGCCTTTGACTATCCTGGTGATTGCCTGGGCACTGTCTGTAATGGTGTCACGTGCCAGGTGGGCAGGAAAATTGGAATCTGTCATCGGAGTGGGGCTGGGCGCCCTCGTCATTGGTTCGCTCAAACCCACCAACACTTGGGATTATTATACTTACCTGACTTTGGGGGTGCTGGCGATAGGTTATGCTGCCTGGAGATTGCCACTCGTGCAAAAGCATTTGTCGGGTGTTCCACAATCAGCGTCAAGAGCTGCACATGCGATCACAGCCATGGTTGCAGTTATCGTTTTATCGGTTGTATTATTTCAACCATTCTCACAATGGTTTTCCCAGGCTTACGGCAGCGTGGATTATTGGAGATATAGTCATACTTCCATCGGGTCGTATCTGACCCAGTGGGGTGTATTCCTGTTCTTCATAGTCTCCTGGATGACTTGGGAAACCAGGCAATGGATGGCTGAAACACCTCTTTCAGCGATGAGCAAACTGCGGTCTTTCCGAGGTCTGATCGAGATCATCCTGTTCTTGCTGACTGCCACGTTGCTGGTTTTACTGGCTACAAAAGTTGCCATTGCCTGGCTGGTGCTGCCATTGGCAGCCTGGTGTGGTGTTTTGATCCTGCGGAAAGATATGCCGGATGTCAAGCGTGGAGTACTGTTTATGGTGGGAACTGGCCTGGTGCTGACACTCGTGGTGGAAATCATTGTGCTGCGTGGAGATATCGGCCGGATGAATACAGTCTTTAAATTCTACCTGCAAGCCTGGATCTTGTTTGGGTTGAGTGCAGCGGCCGCGTTTGGTTGGCTTCTGACTGAAATTCCCAAATGGCGCCTCAACTGGCAATCTATCTGGTATTTCTTTGCCACGGGATTGGTTGTCTGCGCGAGTCTCTTCCTTATTTTGGGGGGCATGGATAAGATTCGGGATCGTTGGGTACCCAGCGCCCCACATACACTGGACAGTATGGCTTATATGAATTATGCCACCTATTCTGATTTTGGCGTGGATATGGATCTGAGTGCTGATTATCGTGCCATCCACTGGATGCAGGAAAATGTGAAAGGCTCACCTGTTATAGTGGAAGCGAATGTACCGGAATATCGGTGGGGGACGCGATTTACAATCTATACGGGTTTACCTGGAGTGGTGGGATGGAACTGGCACCAGCGCCAGCAGCGTGTTTTGGCGTCAAACACTGTCTTTCAGCGAGTGGATGAGATCACTGCATTTTATAAAACCTCAGATCCGGCTCAGGTAGTGGTTTTCTTGAAGAAATATCACGTCCAATACATTATCGTGGGACAATTGGAACGGGCAGAGTATCGGGATATTGAAAATAACGATGCCGGACTGGTGAAATTTGAGAAATACAATGGCACGCTGTGGAATGAAGTTTACCGGGATGGGCAGACGGTTATCTATACTGTCATTGGTGGCTGAAAAGAAACAAAAAAGGAAGGGTTATGGTTAACATCTACCACATCAGTTCATGGAAAGCCTGGGAAGAGGCTGTAAAGAGAAATGGTTATCAATCTGATTCACTGGCCAGGGAGGGGTTTATCCACTGCTCACTGTATACACAGTTGTTGCGCGTAGCCAATACATTCTATCGCGGGCAGAAAGACCTGGTGATCCTGGTCATTGATCCAACCAGGCTTACCTCTGAAATGCGCTGGGAGCCAGGTACTGATAAACAAGACGAATTATTTCCTCATGTTTATGGCCCGATAAACCTGGACGCGGTCAGCCGGGTTCTGGATTTCAAAGAGAATCCTGAAGGGCAATTTAACCTGCCTTCAGTGTAAAATAACAATGATGGCATTTCTGCTCTGGTACTTGTCAATTACCGTCTTAAGCTGGCTGACATTTCCGCTGGTTTATACCTTGTTACCAGCATTGGCGGATCGAGGTTACAGCCTGGCGCGAGCCGCAAGTTTGTTGGTGTGGGGTTACATTTTCTGGTTGCTGACATCTCTGGGTGTTGCGCAAAATGACTTGGGAGGGTTGTTGCTGGCTGCCATTCTGCTGACAGGTTTGAGCGCCTGGGTGGGGAGAAGCCGACTGGTGGAAATGCGGACCTGGTTGAAGCAACACGTCTCCATGGTCATCACGATTGAGGCATTGTTCCTCCTGGCTTTCGCGGCTCTGGCAATCATTCGTTCCGCCAACCCGGAGATTCTGGGTACCGAAAAGCCAATGGAATTAGCTTTTATTAATTCCATCCTGCGCTCACCGACCTTTCCACCGCGTGACCCCTGGTTGTCGGGATATGGAATTTCCTATTATTACTTCGGATATGTGATGACCGCCATGCTGGCCAGGTTGACCGGAGTGGCAGGCAGTATTGCCTTCAACCTGATGCTGGCACTGGTATTTGCCTTGGGTGCCATTGGTGCCTATGGGATCATTTATAACCTGTTGGCAGCGATGCAAAAGCAGGACAAAAGGATGTCTCGAAAAGCCATCACTTCACTACCTGTGTTAGGTCCTGTGTTCTTGTTGCTTGCCAGCAACCTGGAAGGATTTTTGGAAGTATTGCACCGCAAAGGGTTGCTCTGGAATATCTCTGCAGATGGAACCGCCTCCTCCTCTTTCTGGAAATGGCTGGATATTAAAGATCTGACCCAGGCACCCAGCCAACCTTTAGGGTGGCTACCGGATCGCTACTTGTGGTGGTGGCGGGCTTCTCGCGTGGTCAGTGATACCACCCTTCAAAATAACCCTCAGGAGTTGATTGACGAATTTCCTGTTTTCTCTTACTTACTGGGAGACCTTCATCCCCATGTATTGTCTATACCATTCGGCTTGCTGGCGATCGGGGTGGGGTTGAATTTGTTTCTGGGCGGCTGGCGCGGGCATACCAGGATATTTGGAATTCCTTTTCCCATCAAATGGCAAGGGCTTCTGATCCCGGCAGTTGTGTTGGGCGGACTGGCATTTCTGAATACCTGGGATATATTGATCGCTGCTGCAATGGTATGCGGCGCCTTTTTATTACATCGTATTGTGGATGCAGGGTGGGGCTGGAGACGGATCGAAGAAACATTGGGTTATGCAATGATCGCGGGCGCTGGAAGCCTGCTGCTATATGTACCGTTTTATACCGGATTCTCATCCCAGGCAGGTGGCATCCTGCCCAACCTGGTCAATCCGACGCGAGGTGCCCATCTCTGGGTAATGTTTGGAAGCTTGTTCGTGCCAATTTTTGTCTACCTGGCATATCTTGTCTTCAACCAGAAATTGAAAGCAAATTGGAAAGCAGCCATTCTCACGGTGGTGAGTCTGATGGTTGGTCTGTGGAGCCTGTCATGGTTGGCAAGCTGGCTGGTGTCTGTACGCATGCCGGAGATAACTGCGGCTGTATTACGGTCCCAGGGGGTTTCTGACCTGGCGACCTTGTTCCAACTTGCCAGCCAGCGGAGATTGCTTTATATTGGCGGCTTGCTGACGCTGGTTATAATGCTAGTAGTTGCATTGGCCATGTTATTTGGATCCCTGATTGCAGCGAAAAAAGATCCGGTTCAACCAGATGGGGAAGATCCCACGGGTTTTACTGAGCTTATACCAGATAGCGATCCAACACCTTTTGTTTTGATGCTGATCTTGTTAGGTGGGCTATTGGTACTGATTCCAGATTTTGTATTTTTGCGTGATCAATTTGGCTGGCGCATCAATACCATTTTCAAGTTTTATTACCAGGCCTGGATGTTGTGGAGTCTGATGGCGGCTCTGGGGACAGCCATGCTTTTGATGAAATTGCGCAGATTCTGGGATTGGGCGTTCCGTTTGGGTTTGTTTTTTACTCTGCTGATGGCGTTTACATACACTGTTTTGGGATTGATGACGAAAACCAATGATTTCAAGCCCACTTTTGGCTGGACTTTGGATGGCGCAGCATACATGCAACGCGACAATCCGGATGAAGCTCAAGCAATTGCCTGGTTAATTCAGGCTCCCGATGGAGTGGTGGTGGAGGCAGTGGGAGGCAGCTACAGTAATTATGGGCGCATCTCCACCCTGACCGGACTGCCGACCGTCCTGGGTTGGCCCGGGCACGAAGGTCAATGGCGTGGCAGTTCAACTCCCCAGGGAACCCGACAGGAAGATGTGAAACTTTTATATGAATCCTCAAGCTGGACGGAGGCAGAGGCGATCTTGAAGAAGTACGATATTCGTTATATTTACATTGGTTCGCTCGAGCGCAGTACATATCACGTAAATGAATCCAAATTTCAGCACATTTTGCAACCGATTTACTCACAGGGGAACGTGGTAATTTACCCCGCTCCTTGAGATATTTATTCTCGTTAACCATGATGTTAAATTAAACCCGGGTACAATACTTTCACAGTAAAATTATGAATATGATGACAACCCCACGAAGAATCACGCTCGAACAAGGCTTGTTTTCCCTGGCATTCATCCTGGCATTGGTCGTGCGTTTTATTAGTCTGGGCACTCAACCATTGACAGACCGGGAAGCTAAATGGGCTCTCCAGGCATTGGAGATTGCCCGGGGAAGTAAACCCTTGTTGGGTTCACAACCAGCTTATTTGCTGCTGACCGCGATCAACTTCTTTATTTTCGGAGCCAGCAATTTCATGGCTCGCTTCTGGCCAGCCCTGGCCGGGGCTGGTTTGGTTCTGGTTCCCGCGGCTTTTCAAAAGCATTTGGGACGGAAGGCAGCCATTTTCCTGGCTTTTGCACTGGCATTGGATCCGGGCATGCTGGCCTTATCCCGTATGGCTGGCAGTCAGATGATGGCGGTTGGTTTTATAGCGCTAAGCCTGGCTGCCTGGCAATCCAGAAGTTACAGGCTGGCAGGTGTTATGGGTGGTGTGGCGCTGCTATGTGGTCCGTCTGCGTGGTTTGGAGCACTGGGGCTGGGATTCACCTGGTTAATTTTGAATTATTCAGGTGGTCGAACGCGGGTTGACAACACCATCCAGGACGATGAAGGCCCGGGAATTGTAATTCCACCATTGCCATTTCCTGTAGAAAATCCACGAAAAACTGCTATTAAGTGGGGAGCAGGAACCCTGCTTTTGGTAGGGACGCTGTTTTTACTGGTTCCCAATGGGTTGAGCGCATGGGCGGGTTCCATTGTGGATTTTATGAGAGGTTGGTGGACACCAGGCTCGGTACCACTCTGGATATTTTTGGTTGTCCTGCTGGTTTATGCCCCCCTGGCTCTGATCTTCGGTTTAATCGGCCTGGCGCGAGGCTTAAGGAAAACAGATCGGACAAGCATCCAACTTGGCTTATTGTCAGGTACATTTTTCCTTCTGGCGCTCATCTACCCTGTACACCAGGCGGGGGATCTGGTCTGGATGCTCGTGCCTGTTTGGAGCCTGGCAGCCATCGAGCTAAGTCGGTATTTGGATTTTGGTTCTGCCAGAAAATGGCAAATTGCACTTGTAGCAGGAGTGACATTTGCCTTCATGGTTTTTATATGGCTGGACCTGATTAGCATCCCTTCTGCATTCACTGATCCAGGCATTCTGCAGTCACGCATGATGTTATTGCTGGGAGCACTGCTTTTGATGATTTTAAGCATGTTCCTGGCGGCAGCAGTTTGGGAGGAAAGAATTGCCCAATGGGGTATTGTCTATGGAGGCGCTTTTGCTTTACTTCTATACACTGTGAGCGCTGGCCTTAACGCAGCCGGTTTGCGTCAACCGTTTTCATCCGAACTATGGCAACCAGCACCACAATTTGTGCAGGCAGATCTGTTGATAAAAACAGTCGATGAGTTGTCCGATTGGAGTAAAGGTCATATCCAAAGTCTGGATATAACCATATCGTCTGATTTGAATTCCCCGGCGCTGCTGTGGTTGCTGCGCAATTGGCAAGTGGAGCAGGTGGACGCACTGGCGCTGGATGCTTCTCCCGACCTGGTGATACTTCCACAGGATGTTGAGATCAGGCTTGCATCCGCCTATCGGGGACAGGATTTTATTTTGAGGAAGACACCTGTTTGGTATGGTCTTCCGCTGGATGGCTGGCTGCGGTGGATCGTTTTTCGTAAAATACCGGAACAATCAGAATTCCTGGTTCTGTGGGCGCAGGATGATCTATTTCTGGATGCCGGGGCAGGTTTGGACACTTCCACCCCATAAAATTATGCGAAGAGATAATACTCATTGGCAGGAAACATGACAAAACCGAACATAATTGCAATCGATGGTCCGGCAGCTTCAGGTAAATCGACACTGGGGAAGAACCTGGCCAGGTCCCTGGGATACCTGTTCTTTGACACCGGTGTAATGTACCGGGCAGTCACCTGGATGGTGTTACAGAGAAATCTGGATGTTCATAATGAAGCAGCAGTGACAACTCTGTCCAGGGAGATCCAGATCGATGTAAATCCATCTTCAAGAGATGATGGGCGTGCCTGCGATGTCCTGGTGGATGGGCAGGATATCACCTGGGAAACCCGCCGGCCGGAAGTGGAAGCGATTGTTTCGATCGTGTCTGCATACGCCGGAGTACGCAAGGAACTGGCTGCCCAGCAAAGGCGCATAGGTCTGCGTGGACAGGTGGTCATGGTGGGACGGGATATTGGGACAGTGGTCCTGCCTGAAGCTGACCTTAAGATCTACCTGGATGCATCGCCTGAAGTACGCGCCCGGCGTCGCTATGACGAGTTGGTGGAACGGGGTGATCCAGCTTCATACTCCGATATCCTGGCGAATGTAATTGGACGGGACAAAATTGATTCGACGCGGGCTGTGGCACCCTTGCGCGCAGCCAAAGACGCTGTGATCGTAGATTCAGACAAGATGGATATCGATGAAGTTTTCAGGTATGTGGAGACATTATGGATTTGAAACCCTATCATGTCCCAGCCTGGAGACGCTGGTTGGCTCGACCTCTTGTTCGCACAGTTTTGAAAGCCATTTTCATGATCCTTGCACCCATCAAGATCAGCGGCAGAGAAAACATCCCATTTGGAAAACCTTATATTTTGGCTATGAATCATGTCTCGTTGTTTGACCCTCCGTTCATCATTTCGTGCTGGCCTGAACTGGTGGAGTCGCTTGGGGCTGCAGAAGTTTGGCATAAACCCGGGCAGGGCATCCTGGCCTGGTTGTATGGAGGCATTCCCGTTCATCGCGGCGAATATGATCGAAAAGCACTTGATACAGTCTTCAGTGCATTAAGATCAGGCCGGCCTGTGCTGATCGCACCTGAAGGTGGGCGTTCACATAATACCAATATGTGTGCAGCCAAACCGGGTGTGGCGTTCATTGTTGAGGAGTCGGGCTTTCCGGTTCTACCGGTTGGGATCGTGGGTACAACGGATGATTTCTGGCACAAGGCGATACATGGACAGCGACCGTTGCTGGAATTACGCATCGGGAAACCAATCCAACTTCCTTCCGTGGAAGGAAAAGGCAGCCAGAGAAAAGAATCCCGCCAGCGCAACGCTGATCTGATCATGTCGTATATCGCCGGATTGTTACCGGAAAATTATCGAGGCGTATATGCAGCCAGCGCCATCAGCCCCACCCAAGCCGGTAAGTGAAATCTGGCGACCTGAACTGACCCGTCTGCCAGCCCTGAAGGCAGGTCAACGGTTTTTCAGGTGGTGGATACGCGGGTTTGTCCGCCTGGCCGTGTTCATATTCACCCGGGCAAAAGTGCAGGGATTGGAAAAATTTCCCCGCAAGGGTCCCGCCCTGGTAGTGATCAATCACCTGGGGGATGCAGATGGAGTGCTTGGAATTGCCTTCTGGCCAGTTTTTACCGATCCTCTTGCCAAGATAGAGTTGATCGATTTACCAATACTCGGAAAGATCATCGAAATGTATGGTGTCATATGGGTACACCGCGGCCTTCCAGACAGGCGGGCAATCAGTGCCGCCCTGGAGGGATTACGCCAGGGACGCATCATCTCCATTGCACCGGAAGGGCGTGAAAGCCCCCTGGGCGCTTTGGAGGGAGGCACGGAGGGAGCAGCTTTCCTGGCCAGGAAAGCGAATGTTCCGATCGTGCCTGTGGCGATCACCGGTACGGAGAATTGGCGTATCTATGGGAATATGAAACGCTTTAAGCGCACAGATGTTACACTAACGGTGGGGGATCCATTCCATTTGCCTGGTGATACTGATCGAAAGACTGCCCTGGTGGATGGAACACGCAGGATTATGGAGGCTTTGGCTCACATGTTACCTGCTCAATACAGGGGAATATACGGTTATGTTGAAGCCGAGTTTGAACAGAAGACAGAATAAATTTAACCTAAGAAAAACTTTTAGGCAACAACTTTTTTTAGTGCCCTCACCTTGCCATCTCTCAAAAGGAGATGGTATTGTTAAATATTATCATGGAACTCTAATGTTACTAATCCTTGACATGGTCAATGGGCTAAGATATAGTTAACAAAACTTAACTAATAAGAGTGGTTAACAATGTCACCAACTGAAGAATTTTCCAAAGTAGTCAGGGAATGGGCGAAAATTTACATGCATCGCTCGATGAGCGATTTTAAGCGATTCATGGAAGAGACAGGCTTATCTTTTTCGCATGTTAATATCCTGATGCGCCTGTTTCACGGTGGTATGAGCGGTGTGTCCGAGATTGGCGAGCAGATGGGTATCACAAATGCAGCCGCCAGCCAGACCGTGGATCGCCTGGTGCAAATGGGAATGATCCGTCGAACAGAGGATCCCCAAGACCGCCGGGCTAAAAAACTGGAATTGACCCAGGAGGGACGTGTAATCATTGAAAAAGGTGTGGACGCACGCAGTAAATGGATAGAGAATCTTGCAGATAATCTCAACCCTGACCAACAAGAAATGATCACATCTGCGTTAACACTCCTTACGGAGGCTGCTCTTAAAACTATAAATTCACCTTGACCTTTGGGGAAAAAATTGAAAACCTTTGGGTAATTTGCAAATGCTGCCAGATGGATGATTCCCTGTTTTAATCCGCTTCAAATGAACAATAACGATGAAGCGCCTTCACGAAACAGAAAACCGGTTAGCAGACAGAACTCAAGTTCCCTTCATTCACAAATTAAAACCCCTTTTGATGCTTTTTTATCAAAACACATTAAATTAAGGAGCATCCAGAATTATGCTACGGTTGGCCAGATATCTAAAACCTTATACCCTTATGGTTCTGATCACGATTGCCTTGCTATTTGTTCAGGCAAACGCGGACCTTGCACTGCCAGATTACATGTCTAAAATTGTAAATAATGGGATTCAGCAAGGCGGTGTCGAAAATGCCATTCCGATGGCGATCCGCCAAAGTGAGATGAACCGGTTGGTCATCTTTTTAAGTGCTGAAAACAAGAACTTGGTTCTTGGGCATTACGCGCTGGTTGATAAAAATTCACCAGACTATGAAAAGTACCTGGCAGATTACACGATTCTTGCAGATCAACCCATCTATGTGCGTAACAACATCGATAAAGCCGGGATTGCGTTATTAAACCCGGTGATGGCAAAAGCAGAACTGATAGTATCCAGCATTGAACAGATGATGGCAGATCCATCCAAGGCCGCGGCCATGGGGCAGAGTTTGGGTTTTGATATCACCAAAATACCGCCGGGAATGGATCTATTCAGCACGCTTCCCATGTTACCGTCTGCACAGTTGGAGCAGATCACTGCCGGGATCGACGAGAAATTCGCCTCTCTGGGATACAGTATGACCAACCAGATGGCGGTTGGATTTGTGAAAACTGAATATGCAGCCCTGGGTTTGGATACCAGCCAGCTCCAGACGAATTACATTCTCAATACCGGCTATATGATGCTGTTGCTATCCCTGCTTTCAGTCGGCTGTACCATCATCGTTGGATTCTTATCTGCAAAAACCGCAGCCGGAGCAGCTCGGGATATGCGCCGGGATGTATTTAAAAAAGTGGAAAGTTTCTCCAATTCTGAATTTGACAAATTCTCAACCGCCTCACTGATCACACGCTCAACCAATGATGTGACCCAGATCCAGATGGTGGTCATTATGATCATGCGCATGGTCTTTTATGCGCCAATCATCGGTGTGGGTGGAATTATCCGCGCAATCGGGAAGAGCGCCAATATGTGGTGGATCATTGCTGTGGCAGTCATTACATTGCTCTCGTTGATCATCGTAGTGTTCTCGATTTCTCTGCCGAAATTCAAGATTATACAAAAACTCATCGACCGGCTCAACCTGGTTACCCGGGAACATCTATCCGGCATGATGGTGATCCGTGCATTCAATATGCAGAAATTTGAAGAGGATCGCTTTGATAAGGCCAATCTGGATCTGACCAGTAACAGTCTGTTCATTGCCAGAGTGATGGTGATAATGATGCCATTGATGATGCTCATCATGAACGGATTGTCATTGGGGATCATCTGGGTGGGTGCGCACCAGGTGGCCAACAATACTATGCAGGTGGGAGATATGATGGCTTTCATGCAATATGCCATGCAGATCGTGTTCGCCTTCCTGATGTTATCCATGATGTTTATTATCCTGCCGAGGGCATCGGTTTCGGGCGGTCGCATTGCAGATGTATTGGAAACCGAACCAGTTATCAAGGACCCTGTCCAGCCAAAGAAATTTCCAGAATCCTTCAGTGGGAAGGTCGAGTTCCGGAATGTCAGTTTCAAATATCCAGATGCCCAGGAAGATGTCCTCCACAATATCAGTTTTACTGCCTTGCCTGGACAGACCACGGCTTTCATTGGATCAACCGGATCGGGAAAGAGTACGGTGGTGAACCTGCTGCCACGTTTTCATGAAGTGACCGAAGGTGCCATCTATGTAGATGGGATCGATATTCGTGATGTGAACCAGGCAGACTTGCGCGAAAAGATTGGTTATATACCCCAAAAGGGGATGCTCTTTTCTGGAACCATTGAAAGCAACCTGCGTTATGCAGATGAAAATGCCAGCGAAGCAGCCATGCTGGATGCCATCCGGGTCTCACAAGCCAGCGAATTTATCTTTTCAAAGCCGGAAGGCATGGCTGCTGAGATATCACAGGGTGGTTCGAATGTGTCCGGCGGACAGAAGCAGCGATTATCCATTGCACGGGCGTTGGTGAAGAAACCACCGATTTATATCTTTGATGACAGTTTCTCTGCACTGGACTTCAAAACCGATTCGGCACTTCGCAAAGCTCTTAAGCAAAATACCGGTGCAAGTAACATATTGATCGTAACCCAGCGTGTTTCGACCATCAAGACAGCCGAACAGATCATCGTGCTTGAAGAAGGCCGCATTGTAGGTAAAGGAAACCACCATGAATTGATGGATACTTGTGAACCATATCGTGAAATCGCGTTATCGCAATTGAGCAAGGAGGAGTTGTCATGAGCATGCATGGCGGAGGATTGGCAGGGGGACGAACCAGCAGCGAGCCTGCGGCTCGCGGGCCGATGGGACGTGGCGGCCCCATGATGATGGATATGAGCAAGGCAGAAAAACCGCGCGATTTCAAAGGTACCATGCTCAAATTGATCAAATATTTGAGCAGCTATAAGATATTGATCATAGTCGTAATGGTGTTCGCAATTGCATCAACAGTGGCGTCCATTGTTGGTCCGAAGATCCTTGGTAAAGCAACCACCAAGTTGTTCGAGGGTGTTCTGGGTAAGATAGCCGGGACAAGCACTACGATAGATTTTGCGTACATAGAAAATATTATCATCCAGACTCTCTCTCTTTACCTTGTCTCCACACTGTTTGGCTACATCCAGGGTTGGATCATGTCCGGCGTGTCCATGGATATCACCTATCGTTTCCGCAAGGATATAGCCGCCAAGATCAACCGGATGCCGCTTAAATATTTTGATGGAACCAACCAGGGAGAGGTACTATCACGCGTTACGAATGATGTGGATACCCTCAGCCAGACGTTAAACCAGAGCATGACCCAGATCATTACTTCGGTCGTGACAGTGATTGGTGTGTTGGTAATGATGTTTTCGATCAGTTGGATGATGACACTGGTATCCCTGCTGATCATCCCGTTATCAATGGTGATCGTAATGTTGATCGTTCGCCAATCACAAAAATATTTTAAACAGCAGCAGGATTACCTTGGGCATGTAAATGGTCATGTGGAAGAAATGTATGGTGGCCATGTTGTCATGAAAGCCTTTAGTGGTGAAGCCCGGAGTGTTGAAAAATTTGATACCTACAACAACACTTTGTATAGTTCAGCCTGGAAATCACAATTTCTATCCGGCATGATGATGCCTGTAATGATGTTCATTGGAAATCTTGGCTATGTGGCGGTCAGTATCCTGGGAGGATACCTGGCGATCAAGAAGACGATCACAATTGGTGACATCCAGGCTTTCATCCAGTATGTTCGATCGTTTACACAGCCAATCACCCAGCTTGCAAATATTTCCAATGTTCTTCAGCAGACTGCTGCGGCTGCCGAACGTGTCTTTGAGTTCATGAATGAAGATGAGGAGATCCCGGAATCGAGCGAGCCACTAACCTTGCAATCCGTGAATGGGATAGTGGAATTTAAAAATGTCCGTTTTGGATACAATCCAGAAAAAATCGTAATCAAGAATTTCTCGGCAGTCATCCACCCCGGGCAAAAAATTGCCATTGTCGGTCCAACCGGTGCTGGAAAGACAACGATTGTGAAGTTGCTGATGCGTTTTTATGATATCAATAGTGGCGCTATCCTGGTGGACGGCCATAATATTAATGATTTCACCCGCGGGGATCTGCGATGTTTGTTTGGCATGGTGTTACAAGATGCCTGGTTATATAACGGTACGATCCTAGAGAACATCCGTTATGGGCGAATGAATGCCAGCGATGAGGAGGTTTACGCAGCTGCCAAAGCTGCCAGGGTTGACCATTTTGTGCGTACTCTATCGGATGGATATAACCTGGTCTTGAATGAGGAGACTACCAATATTTCCCAGGGGCAGATGCAGCTATTGACAATTGCTCGCGCCTTCCTGGCAGATCCATCCATCCTGATCCTGGATGAAGCCACCAGTTCGGTGGATACCCGTACAGAGGTATTGATCCAGGAGGCCATGGATAATTTGATGAGAGGCAGGACGAGTTTTATCATTGCCCACCGCCTTTCCACCATTCGAAACGCCAATCTAATATTGGTAATGAATGAAGGTGACATTGTAGAACAGGGCAGCCATGAAGAGCTGCTAGCTCATGGTGGTTTTTATGCCGAACTTTACAATAGCCAGTTCGAAAGTGCGCTGGTAAATTGAGAATTCATTATCCGGGGCTTTCGCATTCTCTGAAAGTCCCGGTTTGACTTTGGATTGAAGTAAACCATAAGTTTGGATACCAAATTTCCTGGTCAAAATTGGTTTGACCAAATTAAAACGTTACGGTATAATACTCTGTCTGGAAAACCCCGGCAATTTACTGCTGATGGGTGCTGAAATCTGTCTTTATAGAGGTAATCTACATGTCAACCAAACGTACTTATCAACCCAAAATACGCCGCCGCATGCGTGTGCATGGATTTCGAACCCGAATGTCCACTGCTGATGGACGCCAGGTGCTTAAACGCAGACGATTGAAGGGTCGTTACAAACTGACAGTCCGCATGAATGAACATGTCAAGCGGATTAAGTGGTAGAAATTCATTCGATAGATAAGCGAAAGATGGCTTCAGACTTTCGCTGGTGTATTTTAAGTTCTGGGATCATTTGAGACGCAGGTGAAAAACCATTTTCGCCTGACCCGGTCAACCGATTTCAAGCGGGTGCGGCGTTACGGCAAGTCTTATGCCCATCCGCTTGTTGTCTTATATACGACAGCATCAGGGGAGCTACTTTCAAGAGTTGGAGTAACTGCTGGTCGTTGGGTGGGTGGTGCAGTGGAGCGCAACCGGGCAAAAAGATTGCTCAGAGAAGCAGTTCGCAGTCTCTACCCTCAAATCTTGCCTGGAAATGATCTTTTATTTATTGCACGGGCACCACTGCCAGCAGCCAATCTTTCGCTCACGCAAGCTGCATTGATGTCAGTATTGCAGCGTGCAAAGCTAATCACTTCGACTTATGACAACTTTCCATTATCTTCCTGATGAATATCCCAACGAACCGCGTTTGCGTGATCTATCCCGAGCAATCTGGAATTGGCCACGCTTGCTTCTATTAGGATTCATTCGCTTGTATCAAATGACCCTTTCACGTGTTCTACCTGCCAATACCTGCCGTTTTTATCCGTCTTGTTCACATTATGGCTATCAGGCTATATATAAATATGGGGTGGTCAAAGGCAGTTTGATGGGAACCTGGCGGGTCCTGCGTTGTAACCCTTTCAATCCCGGGGGAGTTGACCCCGTAATTTAGGAGAAAATAAAGGCTCCATGAAAACAAAATTTCTATATTTAGCTTTAGGATTGCTCGTCCTGGCATTCATGCTGAGTGGCTGCGGGACGGGAATGACGCCCTCTTCATGGGCGGGTGTCACCACGGACGGTGATACTGCCTATGTTGCCCTGGCTACGCATGTATATGCCGTTCAGGTATCCAACGGTGTGGAACGCTGGCGTTTTCCAGAAAAACCGGATGCCAAGAAGACGTTTTTTGCTGCACCCACCCTAACACCGGATGGTCAATTGATAGTTGGTGGCTATGACCGTATCCTCTATAGCCTGTCTCCATCCGATGGTTCCATCAATTGGACATTTGAAGGATCCAAGGATCACTGGATCGGCGGCGCTGTAGTTGGAAATGATATGATCTTTGCTCCCTCGGCAGATTACAACCTGTATGCCTTAAACATGAAAGGCGAACTGCAGTGGACATTTACCGCAGAACAGGCTTTGTGGGCTCAACCGGTGGTCGATGATACCCGCGTTTATTTTGGATCCCTGGATCATTATGTTTACGCCCTGGATATGAAAACAGGGAAACCTGCCTGGTCTACCGAGCTGGATGGAGCGATCTTGGGTTCACTTAACCTGGGTGCAGATGGTATTTTGTATGCAGGCACACTGGGAGGCAGTGTATACTCCCTGGAGAGTTCAACTGGCAAGATCAATTGGCAGCACTCATTATCAAGCTGGATCTGGTCTGGCCCTGTCCTGGGCGATGGCAATCTGTATGTCGGTGATCAGTTAGGAATGATCGTTTCCCTGCAGGCTGATTCTGGCAAAGAGAACTGGAGTATTCAACCGGATGGTCCAGTTCTGGGGTCTCCACTCGTTTTGCCAAATGAAGTTATATTTGGAACAGAATCGGGCTCGTTGGTTGCTGTGGATGGGGATGGTAAAACTACCTGGTCCCAAGCGATTACTGGAAAATTATATAGTACACCGGTTCTGGCCGGAGATTTTATTTTGGTTGCACCCGTGGAAGGCGATGGCACTTTGATCGCTTTGGACCAGAATGGTACTCAACAGTGGGTTTATACCCCTGTCAAGTAGTAAAGGAACAGGAAATCAGCCATGTGGGAAACATTTATCGTAACCCCGCTTACAAACGTTTTATTATGGATTTACCAGTTAGTTGGTGGTAATTTTGGTCTAGCGATCATTATATTCACCATCCTTATCCGGTTAATCACGCATCCTTTGATGGCACAGCAGATCAAGAGCAGCCAGGGTATGCAGGAAATGCAGAAGTCCAAAAAATGGCAAGATATTCAGAAAAAATATAAGGGTGATAAAGAAAAACTGGCTCAAGAGCAGATGGCGCTTTATAAAGAGCTGGGGGTCAGTCCTTTTGGTGCTTGTTTGCCAACTTTGATCCAATTGCCGATCATCTTTGGATTATATCAAAGCATTATGCGTGCTCTGGCAGCCTCACCGATGCAATTACTCAGCCTTACCAGGAGTTTGTATTCTTTTTTCCATATTTCAGATCTCATCCCATTGAACAGTCATTTCCTTTGGATGAATCTGGGTCAGCCTGAAAAACTTTTCCTTCCTTTCCTGCCCGGAGTTGGCATTCCTTTGCTGGCGATTGTGGTTGCGATCTCATCCTATTTCCAGCAAAAATTGATCACACCTCCTTCGGCTACTCCTGGTGATCAGGGTGCTGCCATGTCCAAGATGATGGCGGTATATATGCCGCTTTTGATGGGATATTTTGCGATGACATTTGCTTCAGGCTTGGCCATTTATTTCATTGCAGGTAACCTGGTGGGTATTGCCCAATATGCCATGCTTGGCAAGTTGGACTGGAAGAACCTATTACCTGGTTCCAAGAAGGCAGAGGTAAAACCAAAATGAGCGAAGAAAAAACCACTATTGAGATAATTGCGCCCTCTGTTGAAGAAGCAGTCGAACGTGGTCTGGCAGACCTGGGTTTACCGGAAGACGAGGTGGATGTGGAAGTGTTGGATTCCGGAAGCCGAGGCTTGTTTGGCCTGGGCGGTCGGCAAGTACGGGTTCGGATCAGCGTCAAGAATTCCATAACCAGCCAAAATACAACATCGACCTCATCAACCTCCTCAATCCCGTCAAATACATCAGTTAAAGAAAATAATTTAATGAATAGTGATCCGGATGATGTGCTGAACCAGACCGAACAGGTAGTGTCTGAGCTTTTGCATAAAATGAAGGTTACCGCCCAGGTATCCGCCCATTACGGGGATGTGGATGAAGATGGACGCCAGCCAATATTTGTTGACATCCGCGGAAGTGACCTGGGGATTTTGATCGGGCGCAAAGCTGAAATCTTGAATGCCCTGCAATATATCGTCAACCTTATGCTGGGCAAGCAACTGGAACACTGGGTCCAGGTAATCGTGGACGTGGAAGGCTATCGAGCCCGACGGGAGCGCCAGATTCGTCAAATGGCCAGCCGCATGGCAGACCAGGCAATAAAGACTGGCAAACGTCAAATTCTGGAACCAATGCCAGCCTCGGAGCGCCGACTTGTTCATTTGGAATTACGCAACCACCCCGATGTGGCCACGCAAAGCATTGGTGAAGAACCATCCCGCAAGGTAACAATTTCACCCAAATAAGAATTTTCTTAAGTTGAGAGAAGCTTTTAAGGCACCCGAAAGGTTTTATTTCGAGTGCCTTTTTGTTTTTATTATTTTCAGGATCTTTAAGCACGATCTTTATGCCCTCTAGTATAATTTATCCATGTATAATATCAATATCCTTCCAAATGAATCGGTGGATTATCTAGTAATTGGTCACCTTGCCTGTGATCTTACTCCGGACGGTTTTCGGTTGGGAGGAACTGCCGCTTACTCTGCTTTAACGGCCAAGGCGCTTGGTGTAAGAACGGGAGTAGTAACTGCATGGGCTGGTGATTTACCTCTCGACCAGTTAAAAGGTATCTCCGTTTTCTCTATCCCAGCAGGAAAAAGTACAACTTTTGAAAATATGTACACACCAGATGGGCGGGTTCAAATTTTGCATAAACGTGCCCCGCGCATCCTATATGAATCTGTACCGGAAATCTGGAGACACAGTGCCATCATCCATATTGGCCCAATCGCCCAGGAAGTGGATCCCATTCCCGGGGATGACTTTTCTCCTACATTGTTGGGGCTGACACCCCAGGGTTGGATGCGGAGTTGGAATACGAGTGGTCGGGTTAAAGCCTGTCCATGGGAACACTCGGCAGATGCATTGGCTGCAGCGGGAGCTACTGTAATCAGTATTGAAGATGTGGGCGGGGATGAGAATGAAATTGAAAGAATGGCATTGGCCAGCCGGATTCTGGCTGTTACGGAAGGACCTTCCGGGGCACGCTTGTACTGGCATAACGATTTACGCAGATTTCGTGCTCCGCTTAAGAACGAAGTGGATGCCACGGGAGCTGGGGATATTTTTGCAACTGCTTTTTTTGTACGTTTGTATGCCACACGTGATCCTTGGGAAGCTGCACGTTTTGCCACCCAGTTGGCAGCTTTCTCTGTGACGCGTACAGGTCTGGAAGGGATACCCACGCAGACTGAAATTCAAACTTGCCTGGTGGAGGTTTTTTAGTGGGTCGTATCTACACATTGGTGAATCAAAAAGGCGGAGTGGGAAAAACCACCACGGCAATAAATCTTGGCGCTTACCTGGCTCGTTTCGGTCAACGTGTCTTGATTGTTGATGTCGACCCGCAGGCAAATGCCACATCCTCCCTTGGGGTTGATAAACATACAGTTAAAGGGGGCGTATATGAGACCATGTTGGACGATGCCAAGGCAACTCCATTCATCCTTCTTAATACACGACTGAAACTTTCTTTGTTGCCTTCATCCCCGTCTCTGGCTGGCGCAGAAGTTGAACTGGTAAATGAGCTTGGGCGGGAGAGCAGGCTAAAGAACGCCCTTAACCCCATTAGTGAACAATATGATTATGTTCTAATAGATTGCCCGCCTTCTCTTGGATTACTGGCGATCAATGGTTTTATGGCAGCCAAAGATGGTATCATCATACCTGTTCAGTGTGAATATCTTGCATTGGAAGGCATAAGTGAGTTAACCCGAACCATTCAGCGTGTTCGTGTGGCGCTTTTTCCTGGATTGAAAGTACGTGGAGTGGTCATGACCATGTTTGATAGCCGAACTCACCTAGCTGCTGATGTTGTGGCTGAAGTACGGAAATTTTTCTCAGGCCAGGTATTTGAGTCTGTCATTCCACGCAACATTCGACTGGCGGAAGCACCTTCTTATGGATTACCCATTTCTTCTTACGCACCTGGATCAAATGGTGCCCAAGCCTATGAGGCGCTGGCGCGCGAAGTATTAATGGGTGATGGTATCAGTAATCCAAAATTGCAGGAGTAGTTGATGGCTAAAAAAGGTGGTCTTGGTAGAGGTTTGGAAGCCCTTATTCCGGGCAGCGACGTTGTTCCACATGAAGGGAATCTTACATTTGTTGCCATTGAAAAAATATCTCCCAATCCTCGGCAACCGCGCAGAGATTTTAATCCCGAGGAATTGAGTGAATTAAAAGCTTCGGTGTTGGAATATGGTGTTTTACAGCCATTGATCATTTCACCAGGAAAGAATGAAGACGAATATATACTGATCGCTGGTGAAAGACGCTTGCAGGCTTCCCGGTTGGCCGGTTTGGTCAGTGTTCCGGTGGTGATCCGTGAAACAACCGATATGGAAAAATTGGAATTGGCTCTGATTGAGAACGTTCAACGAGCCGATCTGAATCCGCTTGAAGAAGCCGAGGCTTATCGTCAATTGGCCGAAGAATTTAACTTGTCTCATGAAGCCATTGCACGAAAGGTGGGGAAAAGTCGTGTTGCGGTCAGTAACACCTTGAGACTATTAAAATTACCAGATATTGTGAAGAATGCACTGATTGAGGGTCGTATTTCTGAGGGACATGCCCGTGCACTCCTGGCTCTGACAACTTCTGAAGCTCAGGCGGCTGTTTTAAAAACAATTACTGCTCATGAATTAAGTGTACGCCAGACAGAGGAACTGGTTCGAAAATACAGCGGTGAACGACTGGTGAACAATCCCAAAACAAGTATCCCACCTGAAGTGGTTGATATTGAAGAGAGACTACGAAACAGCCTGGGTACCAAAGTGGCACTTCGCACAGGAAAAAAAGGCGGTTCTTTGACTATCTATTATTATTCCAATGAAGAATTGGATCTCCTGCTGGATCGATTGATCGATGAAAAAAATTCTTTATAATGCGCGCATTAATACGCTGGATATTGATCTCCCAAATGCTTCGGCATTGGTTATCGAAAATGGGAAACTTGTGGCAGTTGGAGATGCTGAAATTATTCTGACAGAGTTTGGAAATTATCCAAAGCAAGATATGGGAGGAAAATTCATCCTGCCCGGTTTAACCGATGCCCATCTCCACCTTCAGTATTACGGGATGGGTTTACAAAAGGTGGATTGTGAGACTCGCTCTCTTGTAGAATGCATCCAGCGGGTGGCAAAAAGAGTTCAAGAAACCGAATCCGGGGAATGGGTTCTGGGGCATGGATGGAATCAAAATAACTGGGCAGAGGGTTTTGGGTCATCTGCCATGCTGGATGTAATTTCATCTATTCACCCAATTTACCTGACAGCAAAATCGCTGCATGCAGCCTGGGCAAATAGCGAGGCACTCAAACGGGCTGGTATTTCAGCCTCCACGCCAGACCCTGAAAATGGACGAATCGTGCGAGATGATAAAGGGGAACCAACTGGAATCCTCCTGGAAGATGCCATGTACCTGGTCAGCCAAGAAATACCAGAACCCGAAATTGAAACGCTTGCGAAGATTTTACAACAAGCCCAAACAGAGTTATGGAAAATGGGTTTAACAGGCATACATGATTTTGACCGGCGCAACTGTTTCTCAGCTCTGCAATTAATACACTCTCGCGGGGAATTGGGCTTACGGGTGCTGAAAAACATCCCGGTTGAAGATTTGCCACATGCAATTGGCATGGGGCTTCGCAGCGGATTTGGAGATGATTATCTACGCATCGGCTCTCTGAAATTGTTTGCAGACGGAGCACTTGGCCCTCATACCGCTGCTATGCTCGAGCCGTTTGTTGACGAAAGTAAAAATTATGGTATCCTGAATTTGGATAAGGAACAAATATTTGAGTATGGTTCCAAGGCAGTCGATAATGGGTTCAGTCTGGCAGTGCATGCCATAGGTGATCGGGCAAACCATGAAGTTCTGGATGGATTTATGCAAATACGCAAATATGAAAAAATGAAGGCTTATCCTCATTTTCGTCATCGCATTGAGCATGTGCAATTATTGCACCCTTCGGACACCAGTAGATTGGCTGAATTGGATTTGATAGCCTCCATGCAACCCATTCATGCGCCTTCTGATTTGTTTATGGCTGAAAAATCCTGGGGAGAGCGTTCAGCATTTTCCTATGCCTGGCGCACTCAATTGGATCATGGAGCCAGGCTGGCATTCGGATCGGATGCACCGGTTGAATCACCCAATCCGTTTTGGGGATTGCACGCTGCGGTCACGCGCCAACGTGCGGATGGTTCTCCAGGAGAATCTGGTTGGTATCCTGAACAACGTTTGACCGTTGAAGAAGCCTTGCACGGATTTACCCAGGGACCTGCGTATGCAGCCGGTATGGAGAATAAATCAGGGAAACTCAGGGAAGGTTTCCTGGCTGATTTAATCGTCCTGGATCAAAATCTCTTTGAATGTGATCCTTCTGAATTGATCAATATAAAACCACTGGCCACCATGGTTGGTGGAGAGTGGGTGTGGGAAGTATAAGGATCCAAGATGGCTCAACCACCGCTAACTCCTGAAATGCTGGTTCCCCGTTTGGGGGAATACCTTGTCCAACAGGGACATATTAGTGAAGATGATTTAAAACATGCCCTGGCCTATCAGCAAGAAAAAGCAATAGCGGGAAATAGCCTATTGTTTGGAGAAGTTTTGACAGAGATGGGTCTATTAAACCGGGCCGAACTTGATCAAGCTATTACTAAGCAAATCATTCAGTTTCGAACTGCGCTTGAAAATGCAAACCGCTATTTGGAACAGCGCGTGGAAAAGCGCACGGCAGAACTGCAAGAGGCATTAAGAAAGCTAGCAGAATTAAATCAACTTAAATCCAATTTTGTTGCCAATGTCTCGCATGAATTGAGAACTCCACTCACCCATATCAAAGGTTATCTTGAGTTGTTGGTGGTTGAAGCGCTGGGTACTTTGACCGAAGATCAGAAAAATGCTCTTCTGGTCTGTCAACAGGCCTCAGGCAGATTGGAAAGTTTAATCGACAATCTAATCCTGTTCTCTCAAAGCGCTCATGGCGAGTTAACTTTAAAACTGGGATCGATTGATATCAGTAAAGTTGCTGTTGAGATCATCAACCTCTCGAAAGCAAAAGCTTTGGAAAAAGGTGTTAAACTTAGTGCTCAAATCCAACCCGGGTTACCACGTGTCCAGGCTGATGAGGAAAAAATCTCTTGGACGATCCTTCAATTATTGGATAACGCCATCAAATTTACCAAGAAAGATGATAGTGTTACACTTTCCATTAATGCTGAAACCAATGAATTGATAATGATATCTGTGATGGATACGGGTATTGGAATCCCTGAAGAAAAGATGGATAAAATATTTGAATCCTTTCATCAGTTGGATGGCTCATCAACACGTCATTATGGCGGAACTGGCTTAGGGTTGGCTCTGGTTCGGAATATTTTGGATGCACACGGTTCCTTGATTGATGTAAAATCAGTAGTAGGAAAAGGTTCCACCTTTAAATTTTCATTATTGGCAGTGGAAACAACCAGTGAACACCCTTAATTCAATATGGATGAGAAAACCCTTGAAATTATCGGTAATATGATCGAGACGATCGCACAGGACGATTGGAAATCAACTATTGATTCACTTGTCCGGTCTTTGCGAAAGATCTTCGTGTTTGATAATCTGGTTGTCTATCTTTCAGAAAAGGCAGAGAATCCGCTTGAGGCGGTATATGCGCGTTCCTTAGGACGAGGTCGAAATGCTGAAGCGGACGCAGCCTGGGGTGAAAATATCACCAACCAGGTGTTGGCCACAGGCAAGATCGTACAATTAAATCCGAAAGACACCGTTGAAAATGATAGGGTCTTGTCACCCTACTTGTTGGGTCTGCCATTAAATATGGTGGAAGCGAGGGGTGTGTTGATCCTGATCCGATTTGGTGGTCCAGACTTTACCCCTGATCAATTGCAACTGGCCAAAATATTTGCAGGCAATCTGACACATGTTTTTGAAAGACATTTTTTTCGTGAATGTTTAATCCAGTTTGAAAGCGTAAAATATCGAACCCAGCTTCAGGATGATTTTATTGCAACAATCTCGCATGATTTTAATACACCTCTTGGATTCATTAAAGGATATACAACTTCCCTGTTACGCTCAGACATCGCCTGGGATCCCACTACTGTTCAGGAATTCTTAACCATTATTGATGAAGAGACCGATCATATGATCAGCTTAATTGGGCAGATGCTGGATTCGGCTCGTTTGAAGAACGGTAAACTACCAATGGATTTTCAACCCATTCGCCTCGATTCATTAATCCGGGACCTGATCACACGCATAAGCTCGCGTAAGAAGGAATTAAGCATCGATTTTGTGTCTGAAAAAATCCCGCCTATTCAGGCAGATTCAAACCGTATTGTGCAGGTATTGGAAAATTTGATTGATAATGCCAATAAATACGCTCCGGGGTCTCCCATATCTATTGCCATCTATAATCGAATTGATCATCTGGGTGTGGATATTGTGGATCATGGTCCAGGTATTCCGGAGGAACATATTCCCTTCCTGTTCGAACGGTTTTACCGGGTTCCCGGACAGGTGGAAAAGCGTGGCACAGGTTTAGGGTTATTTATATGTAAAGAAATTATCGATGCTCATCATGGAAATATCTCGGTGGAAACTTCTATTGGACAAGGTACAACATTTCACATAAATCTACCTGTTCTTCAATAAGGCAATTATATGCCTGTGATTGTAAATTAGGAGATAAAAAATGTCGAAAAGTATACTTATTGTGGATGATGAACCACGATACCTCCACCTTCTGGAAGCAAATTTACGAACAGAGGATTTTGAAGTGGTATCCGCTCATGATGGTGAGGAAGCCATAGAAATATTTACTTCCAAACCAACTGATTTGATTTTATTGGATGTTATGATGCCGAAGCTGGATGGCTTTTCCACCTGTCAACGTATCCGTCAGTTTTCAAGTGTTCCCATCATTATCCTTACAGCCAAAGGGGAAGAGCAGGAACGGGTGCGAGGATTGGATATGGGGGCAGATGATTATTTGGTGAAGCCATTTTCTATTGGTGAGTTATTGGCAAGAGTACGGGCAGTATTACGACGGGTGCAACCCATGGAAGGTAACCAGAGCCGGTTCTTTACTCATGGTGATCTGCGCATTGACCAGGCCCGTGCTGAAGTCTGGCGGGGTGACCAGCAGATCTATCTCTCTGCAACCGAATACCGATTGCTGCTTCAGTTTTCGCATAATCTTGGAAAAGTTGTCTCGGCAGAAGAATTATTGACCAGTGTTTGGGGTTCGGAATATATTACAGACAAAGAGATTTTGTGGGTTACCATAGCGCGACTCCGCCAGAAAGTGGAGGAAGATTCACACGATCCCAGGCACATTGTTACTCGCTCAGGACTTGGTTATATAATGCCGCCTGAAGGGACTGAAGAATAAAGATACTGTGAATAATTTAAAAATAATCTTCATAAATGACAGGGTTGCATCCATCTGTAATTATCTAGAATAATGTTGAGGACTTACCGCTCTATTAGTGCAATAACAACCTTAAGTAAAAGATATCTTATCAATATTTGGTAAAATATCCAAAAATATATTTTCAGCAATCTCGCTTAATTGGAAATTATGTGCATTCCAGAAAATACCAATATGATCAATCTATAATAAGGTTGTAATTATAAATTTTGTTTGAAATTATTACAAATCGGTTGCCTAAACTTGATGACTGAAAATTTTTTCTAATGGCGAGTTCTCCGGATTAGGAAAGTAACAATGAGTTAGCGTTAATCAAGGTAGTTGAATTTCTTGCTGCTCAGTTCATCGAAAATGAATCAATTAAATGATTGAATTATTCAAGAAAAGGAAGCAGAATTTGAGCGTTGGAGGCGGCTATGACAATCGAATTTGATGACAAGGGAAAATTTTATACCGATTTGATTAAGAAAAACCCTGTTCCAGCAACTATCATGACTTTGACCTTTAAGATAAGTGGTGTGATCTATGTTCGTCCGGATCAACGTATCAAGGATGAGCTGGACCTTAATGAAAAATTTTTGGCTGTAACAGATGCCAAGGTGTATTCGTTGCAAGGGGAGATAATGTATCAATGTGGATTTATTGCCGTTCAACGTACACAGATCGTCTGGGTAATTCCGGATTCCGAGTTATAGTGGGTAACAGGGGTAAAAAAAATGAATGGACCAGATAAAAATTCCTCAAGTATTACATCTTTAGATCTAATCAATCTGAAAAAAAATATTATTTCTGAACTCAGCAGGGAATTGGAGGCTGAGAATCCTCCTGCGGAACAAAGAAAGAAAATTGTTGCCCAGCATCTTTCACGCATCTATTCAAATATAAAAGTGCAAATGGGCGCATCTGCGCGGGATCAGCTTTTACGCGATATCATGGATGAAATTTTGGGATTTGGACCCATCCAACCTTTGTTGGACGATCCCGATGTAAGCGAGATCATGGTCAATGGCCCTAACAAGATTTATATAGAAAAGAAAGGGCAACTCTCAAGGTCTCCCATAAAATTTGAAGATAATGAGCATGTATTACGGATCATCGACCGCATCATATTGCCGTTGGGACGGCGTGTGGATGCGGATAGCCCTACCGTGGATGCCAGGCTTCCAGACGGGTCGCGCGTTAATGCGGTGATCATGCCGGTTTCGATTGATGGACCTTCGATCACAATTCGCAAGTTTAGCAAGGAAAAACTAACAGTGGATCAATTAATTAATTTTGGTTCCTTAACCGTTACAATGGCGGAATTTTTACGCGCATGTGTGGTTTGCCGTTTAAATATCCTTATTTCCGGAGGAACAGGTTCAGGAAAAACCACCCTGCTGAATGTGCTCTCGACGAATATTCCTCAAGAAGAGCGGATTGTTACCATAGAAGATGCCGCAGAACTACAACTTCAACAGGAACACGTTGTCCGCCTGGAGACTAAAACTCCCAACATGGATGGTCGTGGTGCAGTGACCATTCGCGATCTGGTTCGGAATTCATTACGGATGCGCCCGGATCGTATTGTTGTAGGAGAAGTGCGCGGGGGTGAGGCACTGGATATGCTGCAAGCCATGAATACCGGTCATGATGGCTCTCTGACAACGATCCATGCGAATTCACCCCGAGATGCTCTATCCCGATTGGAAACCCTTGTCATGATGGCTGGGATGGATCTGCCACTGAAGATAGTACGGCAGCAGATTTCCTCTGCCGTTGACCTAATCATACAGCAAACACGTTTGCGAGATGGCACTCGTCTGGTAACTGCAATCACAGAAGTGGCCGGTATGGAAAGTGATACAATCGTGTTAACAGATATTTTCCGCTTTGAGCAAAAGGGAGTTGAGAGTAACGGTAAAGTGATTGGTGAATTAAAACCAACCGGTATTCGACCAATGTTTTATCCTCGTCTTGAAGTGGCAGGATTTAAACTTGGGTCGGAAGTATTTGGAGCCACAATGGCAGATATTATCATTTCTAATCGAAACCGACGTTAAGAAAGAAGTATTCATCTATTAAGGATAAACTCATGAGATTAGAAGTTCAGGTAAAAATACGGACCAGCAAATTAGGTGTACTGATAAGAGACGCACGCCTATCGGTGCATAAATCCATACCAGAATGTGCGGACGCTATGGGTATCACCACTGAGATTTTACAAGCTTACGAAGAAGGCCATAATGCACCTTCGCTACCAGAATTGGAAGTCCTGGCATTCTATTTGAACCTGCCATTAGCTCATTTTTGGAGCAGGGATCTAATACCAGACAACGCCTCCCAGATGGAATCCATCAATTTGCAGGCTTTGATCGGTATCCGCCAACGCATGATTGGAGCATTATTACGCAAACAACGCTTGGAAGCCGGGGTATCTCTTGAATCTCTATCGGAACAATCGGGAATCACTACTTCCAGGTTGATGGCATTTGAGTTGGGAGAATTATCGATTCCTGTACCTGAATTGGAAGAATTGATGACCATTCTGGATGCCAGAATAGAAAGCATGTTTGATAACAAAGGTCCAATTGGTCAATGGCTGGTCGAAAAGAAAGCCATCCAAGAATTTTTACAATTACCTCCTGATTTACAATCATTTGTCTGCAAACCAGTCAACCGCCCTTACCTGGAACTGGCGTTATCTTTATCCGGTCTCTCCACAGAAAGATTGCGGTCTGTAGCTGAAAGCCTTTTGGACATTACCCTCTAACCCCGGGTGAATTTAATGACACTTGATCAACTTGTTGAAACGGCGAAACAAGCCTACGTGAATAAAAAATTTAAGGAAGCAGCGAATCTTTTTGGACAGGCTGCAGATGATTATATCCTGGCAAATGATCTGCTGATGGCAGCTGAAATGAAGAATAATAAATCCGTTGCGTTCCTTCAAGATGGAAATGCACAAGCCTCTTTTGATGCGGCGGCTGGGACGGATGCGGTTTTTGCTTCTGCTGGAGATAAACGACGCCAAGGTATGGCGCTTGCAAATAAAGCCGCAGCATTGGAAGCCTTAAAAAGAAAAAAAGAGGCGATTGCCTGTTATTTGGAATCAGCAAATTTGCTTGAACAGGCCGGGGAGGCTAATTTGAGAGCTGATGTTATGCGCTCGATAGCCGCAATGCAGGTTGGCCAGGGCAAGTTTACAGATGCGGTCATGTCCATGCAGGGTGGATTGATTGAAGTGAAAAAACCCACTCTCAAGCAGCGCATCCTTAAAAAGCTTCTCTTTTTGCGTTTATGGCGGTAACGACAGCTTTTCGGGTAAGATCAGCTACATCGGGGGATCATGATCAGCTTGCTCACCTGATAAGCAATGAATGCTTTGTCCACCGCCATCTTGATTGGCGGACACCTCTAGAATGGATAGGATATCCACCTTATTTTGTAATTGAACAACAAGGGCAGATAAAGTCTGTATTGGCTTGCCCCCCAGATCCGCCAGGTATAAGCTGGGTGCGCTTATTTGGGACTGATAAATCTTTTTCAGTTCAGGATGCCTGGAATATTCTTTGGGAGACTGTGCTTTCGTTTATAAAAGGAAGAGAAGGCAATAAAGTTGCTGTGATCACTCTTCAAAATTGGTATACGGAGATCCTGGAAGGAAGCGAATTTTCCAATCAGCAACAGATCGTCATGCTTACCTGGATGGGGAAAACATTTCCTGAGGTTAAACAGCCAGTTGGATTTCTGATGCGGGGTATGGTCGAGATGGATATTCCCCGGGTGGCGGAAGTTGATGCATCAGCCTTTGATCCATTATGGCAAAATTCACCCAGTGCATTGCGAAAAGCCTTCGGGCAGGCAGCGTTTGCAACAGTTGTTGAAGTTCAGGGCATAATAATAGGTTATCAACTCAGTACAAAAAACCCATTGGGAGGCCACCTGGCCAGGTTGGCAGTTATTCCTGAACAGCAGGGAAAAGGAATTGGTTATTCCCTGGTTGCGGATATGATAAATAAACTTACCCGGAGTGGAGTTCATAGCATTACTGTGAACACGCAGAGCGATAATCCGATTTCCCTTTCTCTCTATAAAAGAATCGGCTTTAACGAAACTGGAGAGAGATTTCCAGTATTTGAATATGAAGTAAAATAAAATATCTTATGTAATCCAAGTACGATTGGAATCATCCGCCCTCGCGCGCGTTCAATCTGATGTAGATGCCTATAAGAACAACCCGTTGGTACACGATAAGATATCAGCGAATCTTTTTCTTAATACCTACGAGACCGGTTTGTGGGTTTTGGAACATGCCTCTGAATTTCCTTTGCCTTTATTGATAATCCATGGTACCGGTGACCGGATCTGCTCAGTGGAAGGCATACGAATGTTTGCGGAAGCGGCATTTCAAAAAACAGAAGTATTTTTTGGGTGGTTGGTATCACGAGATGCATAATGAAGAGGAAAAAGAGAAAATCTTTCAGACAACGACCAAATGGCTGGATGCACACCTGCCCTGAAAGAATTTGATTTGAATTAAATCGGAGGAGTGATTACGATTTACTGGATGTGATGAAAATTCACATCCAGTATTAATTTTATTTGCTGGACAAATCCACCAGGATATGGCAAAATCCTTTAACATAAAAAACCAAGGAGATATTATGAGCAAACGCCAGGAATTGCGGGACAAACATCGCAGGCAACAAAAACAACAACGGTTGATCATTATTATCATGGTGATCGTGGGTGCACTATTACTTACTGCCGCGTTGATATACCCGTCCATTAAACCAGTTGGAGATATCACACCAATAACTACACCTCGAGAAATCAATGCACCTGTTAATATGAGTACGATGGGTAATCCTGACGCACCCGTCAAAGTGGATGTATGGGAAGATTTCCAATGCCCGGCATGCAAGCAATATTCAGAACAAATTGAGCCACAGATTATAAAAAATTATGTTGATACTGGAAAAGTATTCTACACTTTTCACCACTACCCCTTTATAGACAGCCAGGTAACCACAAAAGAATCAAACCAGGCAGCCAACGCCAGCATGTGTGCTGGCGCACAGGGTCGATTTTGGGATTATCATGATATGCTTTTTTCAAACTGGAATGGTGAAAACCAGGGATCTTTTAGCAATAAACGTTTGATCGCTTTTGCAGATAGCCTGGGTTTGAAGATGAGTGAATTTAACAGTTGTTTCAGCCAGAATCAATTCAAGGCTGAAATAGATAAAGACTTTACGGACGGCAAGGATCAGGGTGTGAGCGGAACCCCAAGTGTGTTTGTGAATGGTGTTCACATCTCACCGGGATATGTCCCCAGTTATGTTGATCTCTCCAATGCTATTGATGCTGCATTAGGTGGTCAGTAAACCTATTTGTAATAGGTATGCGTAGAAGTATTTAAACTAGTCAGACTAAGAAATTTATCCCTCAGTGGAGCCAATTCCAATCTTGTCGGTTGTTGGCTCTCTGAGGGATGTTTGTTGTTTAAATAAGGGCTAAAATGGCTACGATCAATGGGGCAATGACCAAAGCCGGAATGAAATTCCCCATACGCATGGGTTTGATTTCCAGAAGACTTGAGATGGCAATTCCTATCAATAAGATGCCGCCCACTGCGTTCATTTCCGTCATCATGGGGGTTGTGATCACCTGGCTCAGTTGGGCAGCCAGTAAACTTAACCCCCCCTGATAAACGAGGATCACCAGGACAGAGAACATGACCCCTACACCAAGCGTGGATGTGAATGCCAGGGCGGCAAACCCGTCCAGAACAGCTTTGGTGGCAAGAATACTATAATCGCCACTCAAACCATCCTGTATTGAACCAAGTATGGACATTGGTCCCACACAGAACAGGATCGATGCTACCAGGAATCCACGCACAAACTTGTTTGCGCCTTCTTCCTTGCCTGAAAAACGCATTTCAAGAAAGATGGCCAGTTTTTGCAGGCCATCTTCGATTTTCCACCATTCTCCCAACAGGGCACCTATTAAAAGACTGCCAAGCACGACCAATGGGTTTTTTGTTTGGATGAAATTTAATAAGCCGTAGCCGATTGTGAATAGTCCAAGACCAGCAACTACGGTTTGCCGCAACCGTTCAGGAAAGCGGGAACCAAATATAAGGCCTAAAATGCCACCAATTAATACGGTTGCAATGTTGATCAAGGTGCCAGTCACTACTTTGATTCTCCTTTGGCGAGTGTTGCAGGATTTCCAACAGACTGAATTTCGTACAATTCCAAAATAAAACAAAGGGAGGATAGTCGGTTAAGATAATGAAGAAGAATGGGGTTTCTAATTTCTTCCTGTTCCTGCAATTCAGCAAGACGTCTTTCAGCGCGCCGCACAATTGTGCGCGCCAAGGAAAATGCAGCCCCGGAAGGTGTATCTCCAGGCAGGATGAATTCCTGGGGAACCTGGACGATGGAAGTAAATACTTCCACCTGGGTCTCGAGCCATGTGACGCGTGTTTCGTCCAGATTCTGGAAACGCTCCGTATTCCCAGGAGCAGCGGCAACTTCAGTCATCATATGGTAAAGATCCCGCTGGACGACAAGGATCAATTCTCGAATCCGGGAATCCTGGCAGGAAGCACGCACAAGACCCAAAGCTGCCGTGGCTTCATCCAGAGAACCTAGAGTTTCAATGCGAGGGTGGGTTTTTGAAATACGACCCTCTCCCAGCCAACCTGTTTTTCCATCATCACCTGTGCGTGTAAAAAATGTAGGCATGTGGGAATTATAACCAATAAGAGTAAAAAACAGTTGCTTTTATTAATAAGCATGACGTATAATCTTGTAACTTAGGCGTCCATTGTATTCATGTTATTTTGAAATGAATAGGTTGAAGAAAACCATGTTGATCCCGATCCATGCACAAATAACCCGCAAGGCACTTGAAAAATACTTCGATCCAAAAGTACTGAATACCGTGATCCGGTCAAATCAGAAACAAGACACACTTCAGGGGCAGATCGGTCATTCTGATTTTCATTTTGACAATAATAAAATAACAGAAAGCCAGGTTTACCTTCAAAAACAACGGAATGCTGTATTTACATGGATTGAAAAGGTGGATTTGAGATCTGCATGGATGGCTTTTGGAAGGCTGTTGCACTCCGCCCAGGACCTGTATGCCCATAGCAATTACGTAAGCCTGTGGCTGGGTCAATTTGATGACTTTGGATGGCCTTCGGTGGATGAAATAGACCCAATGGATGATTTAATATTATCAGGTTCAAAACTTAAATCTGGAAAATTATATTATCCATTTGAGATCTTGAGTTTCGTACCACTGATAAAAAATTTTATTATTCCACTTCTGCCACGCGATTCGCATGCCTGGATGAACCTGGATAGCCCGGCCAGTGGAAAGAAATTTGCGTATGCTTTTTCTGCGGCGGTGAAGCGAACGGTGGTTGAATTTGATGTATTCAGGGAAGGGCTGACGGTTGAGAAGCTCAACCTGTTTATCAATGGTTAGCATGATGATCCTATGCCAGAATCAATCAAAACACGAATGATGCGTCTGTTTTTTCATATTCATCCTGCCTATCACGGGACAGGCGGCAAGGTGACATATATTTCAGCAGATTGGAGTGAATTAATACTTGAAATTCCTCTTAATTGGCGGACGCGTAATTATGTTGGAACGATTTTTGGCGGCAGCTTGTATGGGGCGGTCGACCCAATGTACATGATCATGCTTATCCAGCGTTTGGGTCCCGAATACGTCGTATGGGATAAAGCAGCAACGATACAATTTAGAAAACCAGGAAAGTGCAAATTGTATGCTTCCTTCAAAGTATCGGATGAAGAAGTAGTATTTATTAGAGATGAATTAAAATCTGCTCAATCGGTGGATCGTGTTTACCAACTTGATATAACTGATTTTGAAGGCAATATCTTTGCTATAGTGGAAAAAACGATCTATATTCGGAAAAAATAATCTGATCATTAATCAGATTCTATGCAGTAGACCAGCGACCCATCAGAAATTGATGCTCGAGGTATAATAAAATGAAAATATCCATAATAATGGGTATGTTCCACTAAGATTCATCCAACCTTACAACCTTACCCCTGAGTATTGAGAAAAACGAGTAGAACCATTGGATATAAAAACTAAACTTGATAATAAGGTAAAAGACGCCATGCGAGCCGGTGATGATATCACAAAGCGCACAATTCGGATGGTGTTGGCTGCCATTAAGCAAACCGAAATAGACCGTCAGGTGACCCTGGATGAAGCTGCAATTCTGGGCATCATTCAAAAAGAGATCAAGACCCGGCGTGAGTCACTGGAGGAGGCGCACCAGGCCAGTCGCCCGGACCTTGTTGCGGCTGCCGATTCGGAAATAAATGTGCTTAAAGGGTTTTTACCCGAGGAACTCAGTGATAATGATCTAATGGCATTGGCTAAAGAAGCTGTATCTGAATGTGGTGCAGTTTCACCAGCTGATATGGGCAAGGTTATGAAAATATTACTCCCCCGCGTTCAGGGACGAGCGCCAGGTGACCGCATCAGCCAGGCAGTCCGGCATTTGCTTCAAAAATAGAAAACAAAGATGAATTTCTCTGAAAAAGCAAAACGCTATTTTTCCCGGTATTCAATCCTCTCTGGAGTAATATTTGCCAGTGTTGTAATCCTATCCTATGCAATATTAATTCAACCCTGGGCGTTCCGTCCAGCCAGTCCATCTTTGCAGCTGGGAGATGTTGCCCAACAAGAATTACGGGCACCTCAAAAAATTGAATATGTAAGTAAGATACTCACAGAAGAAGCGCGTACAGAAGCTGAACGCGCCATCGAGCCTGTGTATGCAGCATCTGATCCAACTGTGGCAAGAGGCCAGCTTGATAATATGCGAACCCTGCTGGAGGCCATCAGTGGAGTAAGGGAAGATAAAATTGCCAGCCTGGATGAAAAGCAAGCGGATTTAGTTTCATTAGAAAATTATGATTTAAGTCAGGATACCAGCAACGATTTGCTCACATTACCGGATGAGCGGTGGACTCTGGTTAAGCGGGAAGCATCCAACGTTCTTGATGTAGTCATGCGCAGCCCGATCCGTAGTGATGGTCTGGATGCCATCCGACTGGGTTTGCCTTCCAGGGTTAGTTTAGCGCTAAGCGAACCGGAAGTGAATTTGGTAGTAAACCTGGTTTCTCCACTAGTGAAAGTTAATAGTTTTTACAGCCCGGAATTAACAGAGGCTGCACGTTTGTTGGCGCGTAATTCGGTTGAACCGGTGATGGTATCTTACAGTCAGGGTGAAACGATCGTTTTAAGCGGGCAGGTGATCACTCCCACCGCTTATGAGGCTCTCCTGGTTCAAAATTTGATCGTTCCAGTGGATCATAAATATGAATATCTGGGTGGTGGAGCCCTGGTCCTTCTTGGAATGATACTTGTATTACTTTATCTGGCTCGTAATCGTCCAAAATTTATGGATGATTTACGCAGCTTGATCCTGGTTGCTATTCTTTTCCTTATCTTCTTCGCCGGCGCTCGCTTTAGCATACCAAACAGAACCATCATTCCGTATTTATTCCCCATACCTGCGTTTGGGTTATTGATTTCTGCTCTATTTGGAATAGAAAGTGGTATTGTTTTTTCTCTGATATTAAGTGTATTTACAGCTTATGGCCTCCCCAATGCACTTGACCTGATGCCATATTATTTTTTGAGCAGCATGAGTGCTATTCTGGCGCTCGGATCTGCGAGAAGGGTGGGGCATTTCATTTGGGCGTCTGCAGTAATAGCGGGGGTGGGAATTTCTGTTGTGATTGCTTACCGGTTCCCTTTTAATGATTCAGATATTATCGGGATGGTGACCCTGGCGGGAGCGGCAGTATTTAATGGGATAGCATCCACCAGCCTGGCCCTTTTGATGCAATTTCTGCTTGCACAATTTCTTGGGTTGACTACAACTCTGCAGTTGTTGGAAATTTCCCGGCCGGATTTTCCTCTGCTTAAGTATTTTCTCCTCAAAGCTCCTGGTACTTATCAGCACAGCCTGCAAGTTGTAAACCTGGCTGAACAAGCTGCCGAGAAAATCGGGGCAGATGGATTATTAACCAGAGTAGGGGCTTTGTATCATGATGTTGGGAAATCAGAAAATGCATCCTTTTTTATTGAGAACCAGATGTCTGGAAATATTGATGCTCACGACGATATTGATCCAGCCGTTACCGCGGCTACTATCATTGCCCATGTTACAGATGGGCTAATCCTGGCGCGGAAATATCGATTACCCCGGCGGCTTCATGATTTCATATCTGAACATCATGGCACCTTGTTGACTCGCTATCAATACAATCATGCTTTGGAAATAGCCGGAGGAGATAAAAGCGCTGTCGATATTGAAAAATACCGCTACCCGGGTCCTTCTCCCCGATCACGGGAAACTGCTTTATTAATGTTCGCAGATGGCGTTGAAGCCATCGTTAGAGCAAAACAACCCAAGACTGAAGAAGATTTAAGAGAAATTGTTCGCAAGGTGGTTGAAACCGCCCAAAAAGAAGGACAGCTAAACGATACTCCGCTTACCCAGCGGGATTTAAATATGATCATTGAATCTTTCTCCACTACAATGCAGGGCGTGTATCACCCGCGACTGGATTATCCAAAGGATGATGCTCATAGTAGTCCGGATAAATCAGCGGCAGAAAATATTTCAACAACTCCCATAGCAAATCGTCGATCAGACAAGAAGGCCGAATGATCAATGTTGATATCGATCCAAAATTGAAAATTAAATTAGATCCCGGGATATTAAAAAAAGCAAGCCGAACCGCACTATTGGAAGGTGATCCCGGGCATAAAGCCGATATGACCCTGGTCATCACAGATGATGGACAAGTTCGGGAGCTCAATCGGCAATTCCGGGAGATTTATGATACAACCGATGTGCTCTCCTTTCCATCCGGAGAGATTGACTTGGACACTGGCAAACCTTATCTCGGAGATATAATAATTTCTTATCCGCGGGCACTAAACCAGGCATTGCAGGCCGGCCATCCGGTTGAAACTGAACTACAGTTGTTGGTTGTTCATGGAGTGCTTCATTTGCTTGGGTTTGATCATTCAAATGAAATTGAAAAGACTCAAATGTGGGCAGTTCAAGAGATGGCTTTGACTAAATTAGGTTTACCAAATATTTTTATTCTGGAAGATCAGGGCTAAAAGTAAACGGTGGGTAATTTTATACTTTCCCGCATCTTTTCCTTCAGGCATGCTATTCGGGGTTGGTGGTATGTTATCCACACGCAGAAAAATGCCTGGATCCATGGAGTTGTTACCTTATTGGTAATTCTTTTGGGGCTTTTCCTGGGTTTGCCGGTACGGGATTGGGCTGTGTTATTTGTGACCATTTCCATGGTTTGGATGGCCGAGTTTATAAATACCTCCCTGGAAGTTGTTGTGGATCTTGCCAGTCCATCACAACATCCACTTGCCATGGTAGGCAAGGATGTTGGAGCAGCAGCTGTATTGATCGCTGCCATTTCAGCGGTTCTTGTTGGGTTGTTGATACTGGGTCCACCTCTATGGTTATTATTAATGGATTGGCTGAGTCACAATTATTAAAATTCTTATTTTGCCATTAAGGCTGGGAAAGGAATAGACGGATGTTATCTTTTAGATTTGGAACTGTGGGATCTCCCATTGCAACCCCCAAGAAACCGGGCGGATCCGTGGGAGGTATTCAATATGCCAGGACAATTGGGCTTGATGCTTTGGAACTTGCATGGGTACAGGGTGTGCGTGTTTCGGAATCAACCTGCCAAACAATCCGGTCTATGGCTGAAGAAAGTAATGTAGCCCTTTCTGTACATGCCCCCTATTATATAAACCTGAACTGTGATGAAGAAAAATGGCCGCGGCTGCGGAAATATTTAATTGATGCTGCTCACTATGGAAATCTTGCCGGTGCAACCGATATCGTATTTCATCCCGGGACTTATTTTGGTCGTCCGGTGCAAGAAGTACTAGAAGTCGTTCTGCCAAGATTGCAAGGATGCCAGGATGAGGTCCGTGCTTCTGGAAACCTGGTAACTTTACGGCCGGAAACGATGGGTAAATCTGCAGTGATCGGCTCCCTGGAAGATTCTTTGGCACTGGCGCATGCAGTACCTGGTGTGATACCCTGTATCGATTTTGCTCATCTACATGCCCGCCCTGGTGATGGGAGCATGAATACCTACAAGGAATGGATGCAGGTTTTAGAAGCCTACCGACAGGAATTGGGGGAAAAAAGTGTAGAGAATTTGCATATCCATCTTTCCGGTATCCAGTATGGACCGAAAGGCGAAAAGAATCATCTAATCCTCGAAGAAGCCGACCTGGATTTTAAGGCTTTAATGCAAGCTTTGACAGATTCTCATGCCAGGGGACGCATTATGTGTGAGAGCCCGGTCATGGAAGTGGATGCGCTTAAATTCAGGGATTTGTGGATGGAAATTAGCGGAGAGAAACCTGATTAACGGGTGAGAGTTACCTTGTCCAATCCACGGGGATGGTCAGGGTCAATTCCCCGTGCCAGTGCCAGACCGAGAGCAAAGATCTGACCCGGAATGACTGTGACCAGGGGAGATAGCCACTCTGGAATCCCGGAGGGTAAGGAAATAGGGCCGTTGGCAGATGCCAGGGCTTCTGGATGAGGGGATATCACGATTAATCTCGGAGAGCGCTGATTTAATTGGGTCATAAAGCTGGTTAGCTCTTCAGTTACTTTCCCTTCCGGGATGACCGCAATCACCAAAAAACCATCCTGCACCAGGGCAACAGGTCCATGCTTGAAATCTGCGGATGAGTAGGGTTCAGCCAACAGGTAAGACAGCTCCTTGAGTTTCAATGCGATCTCAAAGGCAGTTGAGTAGTTATAGCCACGCCCAATGACCACACAAGCTTGAGCATGCTTATTTGCTTCCGCCAGCGAGATGATATTGTATTTTTCCGAAAGGATGCTGGCAGCCACTTCAGGCATGCATGCGATTTCTGATTTTCGTGCCGAGTCTTGCGCCAGGTGGGTACTTAGTATTGCCAAAGCCAGAAGAGAATTGGTATAAGACTTTGAGGCAGCTACACTGCGCTCTGGACCGGCATGTAGATCTATGCAATGTTCAGAAAGCTTAGCCAGAGGGGATTGAGGAGAATTGGTGATCGCGATCGTCAGGGCACCCTGCTGGCGGGCTGATTCCACGACAGCAAGGATATCGGGTGATTGGCCAGATTGTGAAATTGATAACACCAAAGCATCCTTGAGATTAGGTGGTTGTTTATAAAGAGTGAATAAAGATGGGGTTGCGAGTGCCACTGGCAGATGGTTATAAGCACCGAATAGATATTGCCCATATCGGGCAGCGTTATCGGAACTTCCACGTGCAACCAGCATGACATAACGAGGTGTACGCAACCGTATGGCTTCTGCAACTTTTCGGATGGCAGTATCCTCCATATTGATCAAACGCTGCATTGCCAGAGGTTGTTCATTTATTTCTGTTAGAAGGATTGATTGGGTCATAGGTTGATTTATAAGGGCAGGTTGATCATAAATTTGCGAACTTGATCAGTTGGATATTATGATCCTGTATGTACGATTTGATGGTGGGGTCTTTTAATACTTTTAATTCCGCCTCACGCTGAAGGTTGTAGCTGGAACCATCCATCAGCCCGGGATCTGCAAACCCGGGATGACACATGATCTCCGATGTTCCATTGGAGAGTTTTGAAAGAATTTCAAACAAATTTTCGGTTGTGGCTGACTGATCATAAAAACTGGAGTAAAAATTATCCGGGCGGCGAGGATTGAAGCTTTTCAGAAGAGCGGGGATGAAATCCATCGCCTGCTTGCCAAGTTCGCTGGGAAGATCAAGGGGCAGGTCGGTTCCCCCTTCAGCCAATGGCGGTCGAATTGCACACTTAAAATCACTGGCCAGCTCGAGCATTATCTGGAAGAGGACTGGGGTGAAATAAGAGGTGTGGTGGTGAGAATCCAGGTGATCCGGTTTTGTGCCAGTCAGCCGGATGAACTTGTAAATTTGAGCATTCCACTCAGAGCGAACCTGGTCCGGGTCAATTTTAGGCAAGCGATCCAGGAATCCCAGGGAGGTTGGAAAGTGATCATTACCACTTAAAAGTGAAGAAACCTGAGAAGCAGGCAGGAGAGGTTTTCCAGCTGTCAGCACAAGATGAACACCCAACCCCAGGCTGGGACAATCAATTTGTGCTTCTTCCAACTCTTCTTCAATTCCAGGCATATTCAGCATGGCAGTTGTCGAAGTGACGATGCCTTGTAAATGGGCAGACCGAATGCCGGAAGAAACTCCCTGGGTGCGCCCATAATCATCTGCATTAACGATAAGTTTGATCAACATATATAGTTTCAATAAGAAGATATTTCTTGGCTTTAGGTCTGAATCAAACTTTATTACCGTTTTCCCGAAACCAGGTCATGGCATCCTGCACTGTCTGTTCAAATGGACGATGTGTCAGTCCCAACTCGTTTTCAGCTTTTTCGGTATTGTAACTTTGCCAGAGGGGGATGGCGCGCATGTGGTTGCCTGTCGATAAGAAAGGAATATGGTCCACAAGGTTCACCAACCTTTGGATGGTCTTGATGGATATTTCAAAGCGTGGCGGATGAACTTTGAATTGACAACTGACAATGTCGATAATTGTTTTTATACTCATGTTGTATCCCCCCAGAATATAACGCTCACCAAAGCGCCCTTTTTGTGCAGCGAATAGATGACCGATGGCAACATCACGCACATCAACGACATTGGTTGTTGCAGGTATCCATGCGATGGCATAGCCATGCTTGATGGCAAACAGGATTTTTCCCAGGGTGAGATGGACATCGCCGGGGCCGAAAACTGCAGTTGGGTTGACCACTACGGCAGGAAATCCTGCCCTGGCGGCTTCTAGGACGCGCGTTTCCATGGCTATTTTGGATTCATAATATGCGCTTTTACCTAAAGTGCCAGGTATGTAATAATCATTTTCATCTGCAAGACGTTTCTGCCCTTTGGGGGGATGCCCTACGGTAGTTAATGAGGAGGTATATATAAAGCGTCCAATATTTGCCTGCCTGGCTGCTTTAAGGACCCTTTCAATTTCATCAACGGCATAAGCCACCTGGTTTGTCACTTCATCAGGTTTGCTGCTTGTGGGGTAGAATGCGGCTGCATGGAAAACCACGTCCACTCCTTGCATGGCATTTAGCAAGGATTCAAAGTCAGTTAGATTCCCGTTGTACCATTGAATGGGGATATCTCCAATGTGCCCGGTTGAATCAGGATTGCGCCTGAAGCTCCTGACCAGATACCCACTTTCCAGAGCAAGCCGGGCAATATGGCCACCGATGAAACCTGTGGCGCCTAAAACAAGACAGGAAGGGTTTGTTTCCGCCATTATTGAGTTCTCTCCCGATCGAGCCATAGTTCACGATATTTCCGATTCCAATCAACCAGAAAGCGGTAAGCGATAACCAACCCGGTTGCCACTGCAATCCAAAATACCAACCCGTGCAGACCAAGCAGCCACATCACGGGAGCCATCAATATACCTGTAAAAACAGCTGCACGCGCGCTGTGGCGAACGATAAGCGTCAGGCTGATGAGAACCCCAAGGGCTATGATAAAACCAATCGGTTCGACTGCCAGCAGGCTGCCGCCGGTGGTGGCCAGGCCCATTCCACCCCGAAAACCGGAAAAAATTGGCCAACAATGCCCTGCCACAGCCAGGGCAGCCGTAAGAGGGATGATCCAGGCTGCCGGAGAAAAACGTATCGCCAGCCAGGTTGGTAAAAATCCCTTGGAAACATCGAGAATGAAGACGATAACTCCGGGTCCAAACCCGGCCTGGCGGAAGGTGTTTGTGGTGGTGGCATGCCCTGAGCCAGCCAGGCGGACGTCCACACCTTTAATCAAATATGTAACCCATATAGCAAAAGGCAGGGAACCACACAGGTAGCCGAGAAAACCGAGCCCAATTGCATACAGCATTGTGTTGGGGAAAGCCATGAAAGGGAACCTCCAAAGCAAATAAAATCGTTGCGTGAGGCAGGAAAGTATGGGAGTAAGAAATTTGAATTTAATTATACAGGCAAGTGGCGATAATTGTATAACAGTCCATCTTATCTAGAAATAAATCGTATCTTTTCTATGATTTGGGGGGATGGGTTTGTCCCAAAGGTTAATCGTGACAAACCCATTTAAAAAATAGTTCTTATTCTAAGATTACTGATAGAGGTGAATCTTAATCCACAGTCAAGGTTTTACTTAAATTCCGTGGGAAATCCGGGTCATAGCCGCGCAAAAGGCTCATGTGGTAGGAAAGCAATTGCAAAGGGATAACCGCCAGGAGCGGGGCGATCTGCGGAGTTGATTTGGGGATGAGAACCAGGTCGCTGGCATTGGCGCGCAAGCGGGCATCTTCCTCACCAATCGCAATGGCGCGTGCCCCGCGGCAGGTGACTTCGTTGATGCCGCTGACAATAAGAGGTACATCCTGAGGTCCACTGATAAAGATGACCGGATAACCATCGCTGACAGCCGAGAGAGGTCCGTGCTTGAATTCGGTGGAGAGCATCCCCTCGCAGTGTGCATAGGTAATTTCCTTAAGTTTCAAGGCACCTTCCAGCGCGATAGGATACGTGCCACCATAACCAAGCGTGTACATGTCATTCCAGGTATTGATGGATTTGGCAATGCTTTCGATTTGGGGAGCCACCATTTGAATGGTTTGTTCCATCAAATCGGGGATCATTTCCAACTGGCGCGTATCACCGCCACCCAAACGAGTGGCCAGGTATAAGAAAGTAATGACCTGGTTGGTGAAAGTCTTGGTGGCAGGTACACTAATCTCGTAGCCACAGCATAAAGGCAGGCAAAAAGAAGTTGTCCTGGTCAGGGTTGAACCGATCACATTAGCCAACCCCAGGCAAGTCATGCCATTTTTTTCTGCAGTCTGCAGGGCATTGAGGACATCCTTGGTCTCTCCACTCTGGCTGACGAATAACCCCACATCCTGATGATCGACAGCCGGTGCGTATTGGGGAATAAACTGGGGCGCAAGGACAGGGATGGAGGCTTTGCCAGCCAGTTGGGAGAAATAAACGGAGCCTGCCAGGCAGGCGTGGTAGCTGGTACCACAACCTGCCAGGTAAAATTGACGGGCATTTTTTATCTGCTGAAGGACATTGTCCACATCTTGTGACCCTTCCAGTAAATGCAGCAATTCGCGCGCCACCAGAGGTTGTTCATGGATCTCTTTGAGCATGAAATGCGGATAACCGCCTTTTTGGACAGCATCCATGCTTTCAGTGACCAGTTCAGGTGCGCGCTGGATAAGCTTGCCATCCTTGACAGAGCGGAGTTCAACACGGTCAGCCCATAAGGTTATGATCTCACCATCCTGAGGTCGGATGATGGTGCGAGTGAGAGGAAGTATGGAGGGCAGATCAGAGGATAAGCAGGTAAAATCTTCGCCAATGCCTACTACCAGACCGGAGCCTTTCTTGATGGCATACAGGCAGTCTTCTTTCACGCGTCCAATCACAAAGGCGTAATCGCCTTCCAGATCCCCGTAAGCCAGTCGGATGGCATCGATGAACTCATATCCCCGTTTGAGATAGCGTTCAACAGCGTGTACACAGGTTTCACCATCATTCTGGGAGCGGACGGTTAACCCTTCTTCGATGAATTGCTGGCGGAGTTCAAAATTGTTGACCACATTACCGTTGTGCGCTCCCACCAGATCGCCATCAGAGTCCAGGTGTGGCTGGGAGTTGACCTGGGAGGGTGCCCCAAAGGTAGCCCAGCGCAGTTGGGTAATACCGCGCCGCCCGACCATTTCAGAGAAATTGTATTTACTGGATACTGCTTCCACCCGGCCTACATCTTTACGCAGATCGATCTCGCCATTATCTTTCAGGGTAGCTGCCCCAACTGAGTCGTAGCCGCGATAGGTTAGACGCTGGGCTGCTTCTATCAAAATCGGTCCAAGAATTTTTTCTTTATCAGTAACGATCCCGAAGATACCACACATAAAGCTTCCTTTTAATCAGGTTGATTTATTTTTCGTTCAACTTTCAATGCAAGTTTATCATATTGGGGAAGGCTACCAGGAGGTGATCAGAAATTCTCTGAATAGATAATGACCTGATATATATGAAGCAGTCATCTCGTTGAAATAGGGGGTTGCTCACCTGCACTCCCCGGCACCTGCTTCCGGGGCAGGTGTGCATGCAGGCTGTTTCGCCTCGGCGGGCTCCCGGCCCGAACGGGGTGCAAGTGTTGGAAAAAACGCCCTCTCAAAGACATCATGAGAATTGTTGGAATTTGATGTAAATAAATCGGGAGACATAAAAGGTTTAATAAACAGGTGAAGCACCTGAAAGGTCAGGATCAAAAAAATAATCACCTCAGCAAGGTGATTATTTTTTGTCTATAACGAAAATTAACTATAAAAACTTGTGTTATGCCCAACCCTGTTTCTTGCAGAAATCAGTAATGAAAGGAATATTGACGTATTCACCTTTATAAGCTTTAATGCCCCAGAAAACACCGACTCCCCAGATGATCAGGGACGGAGCGCCAAAGCAGAAGAATAAAAGTGTTGTCAAAATCGATCCAATAACGACGTTTACAAGACCCCAGGCCAATGCCTGGGCGTTATGGGCACGCAGGAATGGGCGATTTTTCTTGTCTTCCATGAGCATTATGATGATGGGGACGATTGGAGATAGAGCGTAGGCTAAAAGTGCCCACAGCTTGTCGTCACTGGTAACTTCCGGATTGATAGATTGTTCTGACATAAGGTCCTCCTGAGACGAAAGATTGGAATTAATTAGTGTTATTTTACATCTAATTAGGCCAAAATGCAACCAATTTGACTGCCTCATTTTTATGGATAGTAAATATGTATATATTGGGTTCTTTATATGGTTGTGCAGGGCCATGAACATTTGTACAATAACTTTATCTTGCGATAGATTGAGACAAAGGAGTACTCACATGGATTTTAATCAATTATTACTGGTTGCGTTCTTGGCGGAATCTCTCATCCAGACACTCAAGCCCCTTTATGATAAAGAAAAAGGTTGGAATAAAGATAGTCTGATCGCAGTAATAGTGGGTGTGGGCTTGTGCTTCATCGTAAATGTGAATTTGTTCAAGATCGCTAATCTTACACTGTATTCAGGAGATGAAGTGGTCAACCAATATATCGGGATCGTGTTGACTGGTCTGATCGCAAGTCGAGGATCCAACCTGGCTCACGACCTTCTGAAGTTTGTTAGTAATGCGTCTTTACCCAGCATAGAAAGTGCAGTGGGCTGACCCATACCGTAAATAAGATTGATTTTCTTGTGATAGCTGGGATTTTTCTGGAACAAACCGGGGAAATCCCAGCCTTTTAAATTAAAAAAAGTTGTTTTAAGATACTGTGGGGGAGATATCCCGGATAAATAGAGGCAAGCAGGCAGCCATAAAAACCAAACCTGCAGTGAATTGAAACACGAGCGGTAACCCCCATTTATCCGCCATCCAGCCACTGGAAAGGGTACCCAGTGCGGCAGCCGAGAACATAAATCCCAGGATTAATCCGGTCGCAAGCGCCATTCCCGAGCGAATTACATGCTGGGCTAGTACCACAATAATACTGTGAACTGCACCTGTAAAGAAACCCGCCAAGGGAACCAAAACATACAACCAAACAGACCAGCCGAGAAGAGAGATCCCGATGATGGGAATACTCGAAAGAGTCAACATCATGGAAACCACAAGTTTTTTTCCAAAGCGATCAGCAAGGTTTCCCCCAACCACATTGCCTAAAGCTGAGCCTCCCATAAACAGACCTACGATCATTCCATAGACAGCTGTAGATTGTCCCAGATCACTCAGATGTTTTGGAATGAACGTGATCATATTTTGTTGTGCCCAGGCTTGAAAGGCGGCCAGGAGTGCCAGGCTGACAAAACCACATTTATTGTATGTAATGAATGTCTGGGGTTTGGCTTGCTCTTTTGCTTTTTCAGGTGGTTTAACCGAAACTTTTCTTAATTGCCAACCGACATTGATGCCCACCGGTAATGCGATCAAAGCCAGAATCGATAAAGCAATTTGACCACGCCAGTGTAATAAGAAGCCGCCCAGGATGGGACCCAACATGAAACCAAACTGCCCGAATACAAAAAACCAGGAAGTGGCAGTTGTCTCCCTATTGGTGTAGTGAATGCGACCCTGTAAAGTTGCTTGCATTGCACCAATTGGATGAAAAGCTGCCGAGCCAAAACTTGCCAGGATCAGGCAGGGCACAGCCAGGTTGGTTGGGAGAGTTATTGCCAGGGTGAACAATCCGCTTATCCACAAGATACCCCCAGCGGCAATCCAGTGAGATTTTCCCAGCTTATCTGAGATCCAACCGAAAATGGGTTGAGACAGGGAGGATGCCCAAATATAAAGCATGGTAAGAAACGCAAGGTGGGTTTCACTCCAGTGCAACTGGGTGCTCCAATAGGTTAACAGGATGGCTCGTTGGGAGTTTATTACATCTACCATCAGATGTCCGTAGGCTACAGAGTTAAAAAGCGAGTCGAATAATATGGACATGATGATTTACCAGTTAAATATTGTTACCTTTCAGATTGTTGAGGAATGGGATCTGGATCAAAGATAAAGATGATGATTTTTGATATAAGTATATACCGTTGCTGGTACATAATATCGAAAAGGTCGATTTTCGATGACCCGCTGCCGGATTTGACGGGATGAGATGCCCAACAAAGGGGCATCCATAAAGCTTACTTTTGCGCTCAAACCAGGAAATATCATTTCAAGTTTATCCAGGTTAATAAAATCACCCGGTCGGCGCATGACACCCAGCGAATGACACACTTGCACAAATTCGTGAGGTTTGTGCCAGGTGGGCAGATCACGTAAAGAATCGCCCCCCATGATATATACCAACTCTGCAGAAGGATTCTGTGCTGCCAGGATTTGCATCGTATCCACGGCATAATGGGGACCCGGGCGATCAATATCCAGGCGCGAAACCTCGAAATTCGGATTATTCGCCAGGCATAAATCAAGCATGGCCAGGCGATGTTGCCAGGGAGTCAGCGGTTGTGCACTTTTGTGAGGCGGGTCGGGAGTCAATAACCAGAGCAGGTGGTTCAGGTTCAAAAAATCCACAGCCTCGCCTGCAAGGATGAGGTGCCCAATATGGGGTGGATCAAAGGTGCCACCAAAGATGCCAATCCGGTTATTCATCGAATTATGCCTGCTTCCTGGGCTCATTCATTTCCTGTCTGACAGTATAGTACAAACTCTCTGCTTTCAGTTCCGTCAATGTATAACATGGGGCCTTGAGATGATCAGCCAGGCATTGAGCCAATCCCTGGTCAAATGAGGCATGCTCCATATTTATTACAACACTGCGGTAATTGTGGTTTGCGATCTGCTCGGAAAATTGATAGGCTTCTTCCTGGGGAGGCAGAGCACCAATGGAAACATTGCCAGCCCCGTCGGTTAACACCATCAGGAGTGGTTCCACATCTGGATGAAGGGTTTCCTCCTGGCGCAGAACATCATACGCCATAAGCAACCCGGCGGATAAGGGGGTTTTTCCACCAACAGGAATATCCACCAGGGCACGCTGCGCCAAATGGACAGAGGCGGTAGGAGGCAGGATAAGGGTGGCGCGATCTTTCTGGAATACGATCAGACCAACCCTGTCGCGGCGTTGATACGCGTCGGTTAACAGGGAAAGGATGGCTCCCTTCGTGGCAGCCATGCGTTCTGCAACAGCCATTGACCAGGATGCATCTACCAGGAAGAGGATTAGATTTGCAACTTTTTTGACGCGTACTTTCCGTTGGAAATCCATGGGCTGAACAGCAAAGGCTACACGTTTGCGTTGTTCAATGCGCCGGTTTTGATAGGGGGCTGCTGCACGGAGAGTGGCATCAAAAGCCAGGTCATCCGTTTTTCCATTTGCAGGGCGGGCCTGGATGTAACGACCCCGTTTGCGCTTGGTGTGCGTTTGCGAACGTCTTCCGGATTGACGACGGGTGAGCTTATCAAGAGGTGTATCAAGTTTTCTTGGCTCAAAAGTCTCGCCAATTTTCACCTTTTGCCCTCCATCCCACCAGTGGGCATCATGCTTATCAAATACTGCCTGTTGACCGGATTCCGGTACAGGCTGTTCTGATGTTTCCTGCTCGGCAGTTTCAGTGACTACTTTTTTTTTTGAGAATCAGTTTCAGTTTCAGTTATTTCATCTTCGGATGGCTCACCCTGGGCGGTTGACCCCTGCAACTGCTCAATGCGTTCCTGGAGCTGATCGGGAGTGATCTCGGATTGGTGGAAGGGACCACGTTTGATGCGATGAGGCAGGGATAATTCGGCAGCCAGGGCAATATCCCGATCTGTAATGGATATACGGCCTTCAAACGCAGCGTGAGCGCGGGCGGCTTTAAGTATCACGAGATCCGCCCGATGACCATCCACATTTAGTGATGAAGTCAAAGCAGCGATGGAAAGCAAATCGCGTCGTGTATAGGTGACTTTCCCGACAAGAGCACGCGCCAGGCTGATCTTATGGGATAATTCTTCCTCCGTAGCCAACCAATTTTGTCGGAAAGCATCTGGATCAGATTCAAAACCAATGTTTCGTTCCATGATCAAGACGCGGTCACGGGCATCACGAATACCGGTGATCTCAACTGAGAGCGCAAATCTATCCAACAGTTGAGGCCGCAGATCACCCTCTTCGGGATTCATCGTACCGACCAATATGAAACGAGCGGGATGAGAAAACGAGATGCCTTCACGCTCAACAATATTCATTCCCATGGCAGCAGAGTCAAGCAGTAGATCAACCACATGATCATCAAGTAGATTAACTTCGTCTATATACAATAAACCACGATTGGCTGCAGCCAGAACGCCTGGTTCAAAATGTCTTTCGCCTTTTTGGATGGCTTGCTCAATATCCAGAGTACCCACGACACGATCCTCTGTGGCGGATACCGGAAGGTTCACAAATGATGTCAGGCGTGTGGCGGTGGGTAAAGGTTGCCCATTTACGGATCGTTCGCGGCATTCAGTGCACCACGTGATGGGTTGGTCGGGATCACACCCGAACCGGCAATCTTTGACAATGCGAACGCTGGGTAGCAGCGCTGCCAGGGCACGTGCAGCGGTTGATTTGGCAGTTCCGCGTTCGCCGCGGATCAATACTCCACCGATGCGAGGGTCGACAGCATTTAATATCAACGCCCGCCGCATGCGCTCCTGACCTACAATAGCAGTGAATGGGTAAATTGATGGCATAAATACTCCGCTGGCATTATAACGCGCTTTGGACAAAGATGGGTAAAAAATAAGGTTGATTTCTGCTTGCATTGTATTTTCCAGTCCGGTTTAGTGCTTTTGCAATTTATTTCCAGGGTTGCCAAGTTAAGGATTAACCTTTATAATTCTAAGATAACTTTTAAAGCCGGAGTCAATCATAATATGGAACAAAACAACGCTCTAATCGGGCAGGGGGATCTGCCCGAGAGCAACCCGCAAGTCGATAGCAGCAATAGCGGTGCAATAAATATGGAAACCTTATTACAAGAAGAAGGTTTGGCATTGGATTTCCCCCAGGCCGGTGAAATTCGAACTGGGGTTATTGCCAGTATCGGTTCAAATCAGGTACTTGTGAGCGTTGGCGCAAAATCTGAAGGTGTAATCAGCGGTCGGGAGTTGGAACAAATTTCAACTGAAGATCGCGAAGCCTTCGAAGTTGGTAAAGAAATTTCCGTTTATGTTCTGTCCCCTGAAGATTCAAACGGAAACGTCGTTCTTTCCTTTACGCGTGCCCAGGAACAACTGGGTTGGGAGATCGTTGAGAAGATGCTGGATACTGATGAAGTTTTCGACGGCATGGTTGACGGTTTCAACAAAGGTGGTTTGATCGTGCCTGTGCATGGTTTGCGAGGTTTTGTGCCTTCATCCCAGATCAGCATGAGCCGCCGCATGGCGGCAAGCGGAGATACCCCCGAACAGCGTTGGTCTAAAATGGTGCGCGAACCCATCTCAGTACGGGTGATTGAAGTAGATCGTTCACGTCGCCGGTTGATCCTTTCGGAACGCGCTACCAATACCGAAACACGTCAATCTCTGAAAGAAAGAGTAATCGATGAATTGCAGGAAGGCGAAATCCGCACAGGTCGCGTTACCAGCCTGGCAGATTTTGGCGCTTTTGTAAACATTAATGGTGCTGACGGGTTGGTTCATCTTTCTGAATTATCTTGGGAACGTGTGCAACACTCCAGTGAAGTACTCGAAGTTGGCCAGGAAGTTACTGTTAAAATAATCAGTATTGATCGTGAAAAGAAACGTATCGGTCTTTCATTACGCGCAATGACTGAAGATCCGTGGACAAAACGGATCGAGAAATTTGAAGTTGGTCAACTAGTGGAAGGTGTGATCACACGCCTGACCAAATTCGGCGCCTTTGCCCGCCTGGAGGGTGACGTAGAGGGATTGATCCATATCTCAGAAATCAGTGAAACCCGCATTGAGCATCCAAAAGAGCGATTGAAGGATGGAGAAAAATTAACTTTGCGTATCATCCGTATCGATTCGGATCAACGCCGGATCGGATTAAGCCTTCGCAAAGTAGATTCTGGCGCATATAAAGACCAGGATCTGGCATCTTTTGAGCTTGACCTGAGCTCGGAAGAGAGTCCCCCCGAGCCCGAACCCCAAGCCTGATCTTTCAAGAGCGCACCCAATCAGGTGCGCTCTCTGATTTGAGAAATCATGCGTAAATTCTCAAAAAAGTGGGGTGTTGGGGTGTGCAAGCGAGTCTCGCTTGCACACCCCAACACCCCCGCGAATTATTGAAAAGAAACGACCTTGCCAATTTTAGTTGATGCACACGAAGATCTTGCCTGGAATATTCTGACATTGAAACGAGATTACACGCGTTCTGCGGCTGAAACGCGCGTGCTTGAGGCGGGGGGGGAAAATGTCGCCCATAATGGTAATACCATGCTGGGATGGGATGACTATCAACGCGCCCAGGCAGCTGTTGTTTTTTCCACCCTGTTTGTCTCTCCCCAACGCAGGAAACTGGGGGATTGGGATTCCCAGTCCTACAAAGACTTTAATGAGGCATACCATCGCTACCATGCCCAATTGGATACCTATCACAGGCTGACAGACCAACATCCGGATAAGTTTCGTCTGATATTTACTGGAAAAGACCTGGATGATGTACTTGCTCACTGGAAAGGGTCGCAGAAAAATCATCCGGTGGGCATGCTTGTATTGATGGAAGGTGCAGAAGGTATTCGCAAACCGGCTGAGTTGGAAGAATGGTGGTCTGAGGGGGTACGGATCATTGGTCCAGCCTGGGCAGGAACCCGTTTTTGCGGAGGAACACGCGAACCAGGTCCTCTTACAGATGACGGACGCAATTTATTGGCAGGCATGGCCGAAATTGGGATGACCCTGGATTTGAGTCATATGGACGAGTTGGCTGCAAGACAAGCGCTGGATGATTACCCAGGTCCCATCATTGTCAGCCATGCAAATTCTGCTGCTTTGATGTCTAATTACACAGGTAACCGATTGTTGACGGATGGCGTCATCAAGAAAACCATTGAACGGGATGGAATCATCGGTCTAGTTCCAGTACTTCCCTTTTTAAAAAATGGTTGGGTTCCAGCAAATGGGCGGGATGGACTGACACTTGAATCCATATTTGTGCCTCAAATTGATCATATCTGTCAAATGGCCGGTAATGCACAACATGTCGGTCTCGGTACAGATTTTGACGGAGGCTTTGGTGTTGAGGCTGCACCAGCAGATGTGAATACAATTGCAGATTTGCAAAAACTGGAACCGATCCTTTCTGCCAGGGGATATTCTGATACTGATATTGCCGCGATCATGGGCGAAAATTGGTTGCGTCACCTGCAGGAGACTCTACCCGCGTGAATACTGAAGAAAGCCTTTCGCCAACCAGACCAATTCCTGGCTTAACTAAAACCTCTATCCGGCGAATTCGGTTTGGTTTAATTGTAACCCTGGTTGGTTTATTTATTTTCCTGGTAGGAGCACGACCCGCATGGTTTGGATGGGATCGAAGTGTGGTGGTCGGTTTTATTCAAATTGCCGTTTTTTTGGTTGGATTAGCGATCATTTCCCTGGGGGGATATATAAGCATGATGACCTTTTGGAGCAAAGGTCAACGATCGATCCCTGCTGATATTGGTTTGCGCCTGGTAAGTATGGGATACGTGATCACGGTTTTTTCTGGCATGGCAGATGTTTTCGGGATGGGTACACAGACTCTTCCAGAAGTTCCATTTTTTGGCCATTTGCAGTCATTGGGGGTTCAAATTGGGGAGGCAACCATTGCAATTGGATTTTTACTTATGATCCCCTATCATCGATCGCATTCAAGCGATCCTCCCAGCAAAGCATCCAACTCATGACTTAGTGGAGTAGATATGGTCCTTCTCCCAGCCCATCAATTCCTGGATCAATTGGGAATTCCTTATAGAAAGTATTCATTCCCAAATACAACAGAAAAAGGTGCAGCTTCTGTTGCCCGGGCCCTTGGCTTTCGGGAACACCAGATGGTTAAGACCCTGATCTTTGAAACGGATGCGGGGGAATGTGTATTGGTGATGCTGGGGGGTGATCAGAATGCAATTTCAGGATATTTAAAAAAAGCGCTTGGTTCCCGCAATATTCGCCTGGCTTCACCTGAGCTGGTTGTCAGGACATGCGGATATGTCATCGGCTCGATCCCTCCTTTTCACTGGCAGTCCGAGGGTTTTAGAAGCTTTTTGGATGCATCCCTGTTGAAAGAACCCATTCTAGGTGTGGGAACTGGGCAATGGGGTGAAGAGATTATGATCACACCAAATAACCTGGTACTTGCCAGCCAAGCACGAGTTGTAAACCTCACCGATAGGGAAAAACCTGTTTTCGAGAATAGTTAGGGGAAATTATTACTCGCCAGTCGGCACCCAGATGTTTTTTACCTGGGTGGCTTCGTGTAGAAATTCATGCCCTTCACCCTGTTCCCGGCTTAGCCAATTGCGTTGCAAGCCATAACCCACCCAGGTCCGTTTCATGTTAGCCGCAGACTCATATTCCACCTGGAAACTGCCCTCAGCACTCCCGAAGAACCAGACTGAATCGACATCCTCATGCTGAACCAGGGTCTTGGTCAGGTGATCCCGGTCACCAGTGACAATATTGACAACACCCGGGGGGACATCTGAAGTATCCAGCACCTGGTAAAGGTCAGTGGCACTGAGAGGATATTTTTGGCTGGGAATTATGACAACTGTATTGCCACGCGCGATGGCAGGCGCCATCAAGGACACAATACCAAGCAGGGGAAAATCATCCGGGCATGCGATCCCGATCACGCCAACTGGTTCATTGACGGCTACTGTAATACCGCGCAGGGTGGTTTCCTGAACACTGCCGCCGTATTTATCTGCCCAGGCAGCATATGTGAATAGTCGTTGTATGGAGGCATCCACTTCAGCCTGGGCAGCGTTTTTTGTACAGCCTGTCATGCTGATGATGCGAGTGACGAATTCCAGGTTACGGGCATCCAGATTTTCTGCCAAAAAATATAAAATTTGAGAGCGGTTGTAGCCATGACGCATAGCCCAACCAGGTTTGGCGGTATGAGCCGCGTGGGCAGCTTCAACAGCCTCGCGGATATCTTTGCGGTTTCCATCCCCCACCTGGCCGATCAAGTTTCCCTTCGAGTCATGAATGGCACAGGTGTAATTGCCATCCGGTCGAACCTGTTTTCCAGCGACGTACATTTTTGGGGTACGATCAATATGTGGGAGGTTTCTTCCGTTTCCGGATGGATGGGGAGCCATCGACGGATGTTCTGGAATGTGTTCCCCCCATTTGGGTGCAGGTTGGTCTGCAGCAGGAGGTTGGTAAGTGGAGCGTGGACGCGCCTGCCAGGAGGGGCGCAGGTATTCAAACAAACCTTCCCGGCCTCCTTCCCTTCCATATCCAGACTCCCGGTAACCTCCAAAACCAGCCGCTCCGTCGAAGAGATTTGTGCTATTAACCCAGACCGATCCGGCTTTTATTTTGCTGGCAACATCCAGGGCTAGATTGATGTTCTCACTCCAAACACTGGCTGCCAGGCCGTAGCGGGTGTTGTTGGCCAGGGCAATCGCTTCTGATGGTGTACGGAAAGTAAGGGAGACCAGTACAGGTCCAAAGATCTCTTCCTGGACCGTGGCTGCCGAGGCTTCCAAACCGGAGATCAAAGTGGGTTTGTAGAACAGGCCTTTGGATGGCAAAGAAATATCCGGCTGGAATAGATCCCCGCCTTCGCTAACACCCATCTTGACCCAATAGTCAACGGTATCCCATTGGGATTGATCTACAATTGCCCCCATATCAATGCATTTATCAAGCGGGTCACCCACACGCATGTGTTCCATACGCGTTTTGAGCTTGGCAATAAATATTTCAGCAATGTTTTCCTGTACCAATAGACGTGATCCGGCACAGCAAACCTGCCCCTGGTTGAACCAGATGGCATCAATCACCCCTTCAATAGCCCCATCCAGATCGGCATCATCGAAGACAACAAAGGGTGATTTGCCACCCAACTCCAAAGATAATTTCTTTCCTGAACCAGCAGTCTGGTGACGCAGAGTTCGTCCCACATCTGTGGAGCCGGTGAAGGCGATTTTATCCACATCGGGGTGAGTGACGATCATGGATCCAGCCTGGCTGCTCCCCGTAATGACGTTCACAACACCGGCAGGCAGCCCGGATTCCACAACGATCTCGGCAAAGAGCAGGGCGCTCAAGCGGGTATACGAAGCAGGTTTCAGTACAATCGTATTCCCCATGGCAATGGCAGGGGCAATCTTCCAGGCAAGCATCAGCAACGGAAAATTCCAGGGAATGATCTGACCAACCACTCCAACGGGTTGGTATTCACGCAGCTCCGTTTCCATGAGTTGAGCCCAGCCGGCATAATAATAAAAATGGCGCGCCAACAAGGGTACATCGATATCGCGAGATTCACGGATGGGTTTCCCATTATCCATGGATTCGAGCACTGCCAGAAGACGGGCATGTTTCTGGATATTGCGTGCAATTGCATACATATGGCGGGCGCGTACCCACCCGGGAGTCTTGCTCCAACTGGTAAATGCCTGGCGTGCGGCCTCGACAGCCTGGTTCACTTCTGTCTGTCCGGCCTGGGTGGTTTCAGCCAGGATTTCACCAGTAGCAGGATTGAACGTCGTGTAAGTTTTAGCCTTTGGTGGATGCACCCATTGATTGTTAATTAACAGGCCAAATCGACGATCATGCTCGTCCAGCCATGCGTTCACTGCAGCTGCGGATTCGGGTGCAGGACCATATTCCATATTTTTGAAAACCTCTTTAAGTGTGTTCATCTGATACTCCAGATTAAGCCGGGAGGCTTATCCCATTGGCATATGATGGCGCGCGGCATAATGACCAGTGATGAAATGGTACAGTTGCCGTTCCAGATCGGTTAGCAGGCTGCTGGCTCCGATGCGGAATAAGCCAGGCATGAGCCAATCGTCGCCAAGTTCTTCTTTCATCAAAGCTTGCCAGGCAAGTGCCTGTTTGGCTTTACTGATGCCGCCAGCCGGTTTGAAACCAACCTTGAAACCGGTAATTTCATGATATTCCCGGATGGCTCGGGTCATTACCAATCCAAATTCCAGGGTGGCATTCACTTCTTCCTTGCCTGTGGAAGTTTTTATGAAATCTGAACCAGCCATCATTACCACCAAACTGGCCTGATAGATTTGGGTGAGGGTACCCAGATCACCGGTTGCCAGGATGGTTTTCATATGGGCAGCATCTCCGCAGGTTTTTCGGAATTGGCAGATCTCATCGTAAAGGGATTGCCAATCTCCAGTGAGAACATGGGTGCGGGTGATCACGATATCGATCTCCCTGGCACCAGATTCAATGGCCTGTTCGATCTCGGCAATACGCTGCGGCAGCGGAGTCTGACCGGCTGGGAAACCGGCAGCGACGGAGGCAACAGGTATATTGCTGCCCTTAAGCGCTTCAACCGCATCTTTGACGCGACTGGGGTACACGCAGACTGCGCCCACAGTCACATCCTGATTTGGAAAACCCAATTTCCCCAGCATATCTGGCCGGACGGGTTGCCTGGCTTTGGCACACAAGCGCCGGACGCGTCCCGGGGTGTCATCGCCCGAAAGGGTGGTTAGGTCCATGCAAGTGATGGCACGCAAAAGCCAGGCGGCTTGCCACTCCTTCTTAACGGTTCGACGGGTGGGAATGGTTGCAACACGTCGCTCCACTGCACTGCGGTTAATGTGCGCCCTCAGGACCCAATCCAAATTAAGTGGCATTCCAGGGTTGCGGGTATTTTTCGAAGTCATATTGCTTGCCCTTATAACTATTGATAAGTGAAATAGAGTACTTTAATTGCAAATATACCATAGAGCATTGTTGTGCGGGTAATTTATCAAATACAAGCTGGCTCAAGGGTTGGATAATATTGTGGCATTGTCAATCACATCGCCGAGGCGGTTAATAAATTGTAGCCTGAGGGTATCAACGTCTGCCTCCATCAGCATGGCTCCATAATCCTGGTTGTAACGCACAACACTGCCAGGCAAAGGAAGAAAAAAATCATAGATACTGCCTCCACCAAGGCCGTTGACAATATAAGTAAGGTTGTCGATCTGCAGGCGTTCGTAGACGTGGTCATGACCCGAAAGAACCAGATCTGCACCCCATTCCTTGAATGTCCAGCGCATCCAGGTAGTGGACCCATGATATGCAGATGAAAATGGTGGATGGTGGAAATAAATGACATTCCAGGGTGCTGTGGATAAAGTTAACTGCTTTTTAAGCCACTCTGCCTGCACAGAACTCTGGTTGACACCATCCGGTTCGTGTGCATCGCTGTCCAAAACAAAAAATGCCACCGGGCCGCGCCTGAACTGGTAGTAACGTTCATTTCCGGGAAGCTTGAAGTAATCCAAATAAGGCTGTGCCTGTTTAGTGATCCAATCGTGATTACCCAGGCTGGGAAAGAAACGGTTTTCAAGTGCGCCTTCGCCATAAATTCCAGAATAAGGGGAGATAAAGGTGTGGAAATATCGACCGATGGTCTGATCGATTGTATCCGCAGCGCCAACCGGATAATTGTTGTCCCCGGTGGTTATGATCAGGTCAGGTTCCCAGCTTAATATCATTTGACTGACATCATTTTCCGTTGCATTGTCTTCGCCATAATCTCCAATTACTGCGAATCGTAAGGTCTGATTGGGTGTGGGAGCAGGTCGGGAGGGTTCGTGGGTTTGATAAGAAGTGGGTGTCGGTGTCTTAGGTAGAATTGGTTGGGTGGGGCTTGGTGAAGCAAGTTCTGTAGGGGAAATTGCAGTGCTGCAAGCAGACTGCCCAACCATGAACGCTACCAGGATCAATGCTTTGAAATTGGTTCGCATTAGGTTATTATAACTGCCTTGAATATCGGAAGGATATGATGACCTATGAAGAAAAAAATAAAAACCCGCTGTCTTTAGGGACGACGGGTTTTATCAGATTTGAGGCTGAACGATTTAATTTTAAGGATGCAATTAGTGTGTTGAGTCATTGAAAAGATCATGATATTTTATAAGGAAACGCATCTCTCGATCGGTGGCTTCCTGTTGGGTGATGCACAGCCCAAGTAAAAGGCTGGCAACAAAAAAAACTACGATTATGGTGAACATATCAAACTCCTTACTTACATTTCGGAAACATTTATTTTAGCGGAGAATATTTCGGCTTATAGCCTGTTGAGAGCTATTATTTGGGTTTTCGACAGCAGCACTTAATGATTGGGCGAAATGGTCAAGTTTGGTGATCTGGCAGCTTACTTGTTGAATCCATTTTTGAAGGGCGATCAGTTGCCTTGCTTTGGAAGTTGGAATAATTTCCCGGCAGGGTTGAACCCATGGTAATTGAAGTTGGTTATTCATACGTATCTCCTTGTGAAAAAAATGCCCCCGCGCAACACAGACGCAGGGGCATAAGTCAGACCGCATGAATATTATTCAGGCTAGCTGCTCTCCTGGCATCTGTTTGTCACGGATGTAGGCAATGGGTATGGGTCAGGTTCTTCTAATAAGATATTTATCATCGTTTATCCTCAATATAGCTGGATTCTAAACCCTCAAGCCAGTTCCTGTCAATGTGTCATTTATCCACAGCGTTCATAAGGAAAAGGTTATTAATGTAATATTTCACAAACTATAGGTGTTATAAAAGAAGATAACATTCAGTCTGGTAGAGACTCACCTGTATTGGAAACCAGTGGTTATTTATCCAATGGTGGGCAATCCACTCTGAAATATCGACAAGTGTGTTTATAATTAGTGGCATGATATAGTAAAATCCTTTGTTCTACCATTCTGTGAGAAAGTTCTCGTATATGTTCAGGATGGTCATGAAGTTATTTCCATTTCCCAGGAGGCTAGTATGACTAAAAATAAAGCTAACCCACAACCAATTGTGCCTGAATCGTTTACATTTAAGGCGGAAACCAAACAATTATTGAATATCCTGATCCACAGCCTGTATAAAGATCGGGATGTCTTTTTAAGAGAATTAATATCAAATGCATCAGACGCACTTAATCGAATTCGATTTGAATTACTGACCAATCGGGAGGTACTTGACCCGGACGCCGAGTTGAGTATTCACATTTCAATCGATAAAGAAAACAAGATGATCACCCTGGTAGATACTGGGATCGGTATGACCCGGGATGAGATCATAGAGAATCTGGGGACAATCGCCCAGTCCGGGGCGCGCGAATTTATTAAAACTGCCAGCGAAGCTCCAAATGGTAATGAAAACAACTTGTTACAGGTTATTGGGCAATTCGGTGTAGGTTTTTATTCCGTTTTCATGGTGGCGGAGTGGGTGCGGGTAACTTCACGCTCCTATAGATTGGACGCTGAAGGTACCAGTTGGTATGCAGTCGGAGAAGATGATTTTCAAGTGGCTCCGGCAGAAAAAAATGACCGGGGGACCAAAGTCGAGATCAAGCTCAAAGAGGATGCTTTGGAATTCCTCGAAGAATTCCGTTTGAAGGAGATCATTCGAAAACACTCAGATTATGTAGGCTTTTCGATCTATCTTGGAGATGAAAAACAACAGGTCAATAAACAAACTTCCATATGGAGAACGCCCAAACAGGATATCACCGAGGAGCAATACAAGGATTTCTACCGCCAGTTAACTCTGGATTTTGAAGACCCGCTTTTTCATATCCAGCTGGCAACGGATGCTCCCATGCAGGTCTATGCGTTGTTATTTGTGCCAGCGAAGGTTGACCGTGGCATGTTTTCCATTCGCAAGCAAGATGGTCTCAAGCTGTATTCAAAGAATATCCTGATCGATGAGTATTCGAAAGACTTGTTGCCCGAGTACCTGCGGTTTGTACAGGGAGTTGTGGATTCAGAAGATCTGCCTTTAAATGTATCGCGCGAAACAATCCAGGCGACCGGTATGATGGCACGGCTAAAGAAGATACTAACCAGCCAAGTGTTAAAGGACCTGGAAGAACTTGCCCGCAAAGATGCTGAAAAATATCTATCTTTTTGGCAGGAATTTGGAGTATTCCTCAAGCAAGGGATAGCTTCCAACCAGCCTGAAGCAGAACAATTGCAACCCTTGCTGCGGTTTCGGACCAGCGCACATGCAGGTGAATGGTCTTCCCTGGAGGATTACATTCAGCGTATGCAGCCGGAACAAAAGATGATCTATTATATTGTCGGGGATGATCCAAAATCAGTATTGCGCAGCCCACACCTGGATTACTTCAGCAGTCGGCTTGTGGAAGTCTTGCTTCTGACAGAACCGATGGATTCATTTATGTTGATGGGCTTGAGTAAATATAAAGACTTCGAACTGAAGAATGCGGCTGTCGAGAAAGCTGATCTGCCTGAACCACCCGAATCCAAACCTGTCATAAATGATCCCATCCCTGATACGGAATTGGATCATTTGATCGAAATCTTCAAAACCCAATTGGGCGAGAAGGTTTCAGATGTGCGCAGTACAAAAAGACTTACACAATCCGTTGCCCGCCTGGTAGACCCGGAAGGGAGTATTAACCCGGAAATGCAACGTGTGTATAAATATTTGGAAAAAGATTACACCATTCCAAAGAAGATACTTGAACTTAATCCTGCGCACATCATATTAAAAAATCTACTTTCTTTGGAGGGCGGATCTGAGTTACAGAAAGCGATCATTGACCAAATTTATGAAAGTGCTTTGCTGGTGGAAGGGCTGCATCCTGATCCCGCCAGTATGGTGACACGCCTGGAGCAAATCATTGAAGCTGCGCTCACCAGCTCTTCTGCTGGAAAAGAGCCTGATCCTTCAGTTGAATGATTGATTGTTGTTTGTTAATTAATCAAAATCATAAGAAGCGATCAGTTGATGACAAAAAAATAAGATTATTCGGTTCTTCTAATGGGCGTTCGAAACAAGCGGATAGAAACCGGATCGATCCCCCTAATATTAGGAAGTGTGAAGACGGAACTTATTATCCATTGACGGATTCCCGGAATATTCGTACCATGTAATAACTAATGGTAGAAAGGCTCACCATAGATAAAATAGTGAGGAGGAATTACGCCACAGGGATTTTTAACACATCCTTTTACATAAAATGGGTGCCTATTTCTATTTTATGTGCAATTAAACGGGCTAGAATTCTTATTTGAGGAACAAGTTGACAGCTAAACCAGGAAAAGCACCAAGATATGTTCAGAATTTATTGAATAATAACGAAATTCCTTCAGGATATTTGGTGGAGGAAGGTGAAGGTGAACGTTTCAGGACATTATTTGAAAATGCCCAAGTGGGAATTTATCGGACTACACCCGATGGACGTGTTCTGGCGGGAAATTCAGCTTTTTTACAGATGCTTGGCTTCCCTTCTTTGGATCAATTAGCAAAGCGCAACCTGGAAGAAGAAGGTTTTTCACCAAATTCACCCCGGCAGATCTTTAAAGAAAAGATCGAACGGGAAAACGAAATACAGGATTTTGAAGGGGAATGGGTACGACAGGATGGCTCCCTGGTGTATGTCAGCGAGAACGCCAGGACGATCCGGGACGTGGATGGTTCCATTAAGTATTATGAAGGTACGGTTATAGATATCACTGAACGCAAGCGTGCGGAAAAATTGCAAGCAGCCATGTATGCAATTTCTCAAGCGGCAATTCTCAGTGAGAACCTGGATGATCTTTACAAGGCGATCCACCAAATCCTTGGGGGATTGATGCCGGTGGAGAATTTCATTATCGCCCTCTATGATGTAGCTAATGATTTGCTGACTTTTCCGTATTATCAGGATCAGTATGATGAAATTCTACCTCCCACTAAAGCGGGCCGTGGTCTGACAGGATATGTGTTAAGAACTGGAAAGACACTTTTTGCTCCACCGGGAGTATTTAATCAACTTATGCAAGAGGGCGAGGTGGAGTTGGTGGGAACCAATTCGGTGGACTGGCTCGGAGTTCCATTGGTCAGCAAAGAGAAGACAATTGGGGTGATGGTAACCCAAAGTTATACTGAAGGAGTGCGCTTTAACCAGGCCCATGCAGATTTACTCACATTTGTGTCCACACAAGTGGCCATGGCAATCGAAAGTAAACACGCACAGGAAAAAATACGTCAACAGGCTGAGCGCCTATCCTTGTTAAACACTATCTCTAACGCGCTTAGTTCAACCCTCAATCTGGATGATCTGTTGGAGATTGTCTACCAGGAAATCATGAAGGTGGTCTGCGCGGATGCATTTTTTATCGCTCTATATGATGCGGCCAACAATGAACTTGAATTTAAGGTTAATATTGATAAAGGGGTACGTGAATCTTCTTACAAGCAACCATTGGGAATAGGTTTAACTACCAATGTAGTAATGAGTAAGAAACCAATTTTAATCCGGGATTTTGAAAAGGAAAAAGAACATCTTCTCTATGCTAAATTATGGGGAAGCATGGATCTGCCGGCTTCCTGGCTCGGAGTACCGATCCTGTTCGGTGGACAAGTGGTGGGTGTTATTTCCGTACAAATGTACACTCCAAATGCCTATTCAATTTTTGAACAAGAGCTGCTCTCAACCATAGCTGATGAGGTGGCAGTATCCATTGCGAATTCCCGGTTGTATGCCGCTGAAAGAAGACGGGCTTCCCGGTTGACGGAGATAACGAGGCTGGGAATTGAGCTGACATCCATACGAAATGAAAAGACAATGCTGAAAACCCTGGTGACTACTGCTGCAAAAATCATGGAAAGCATCACCTGCACCGTCATGGCAGTCAACAAAAATATGGATAAAGCAACCCTGGCTGCCCAGGTGGGATTGCCAGCAGGAACGCCTGATGATTTCAGTGTACCACTTTCATTGCCCATGATCCAACATTCCATGGAAACAGGTGATCCAATCATCATTCCAGATATTGACAGGGATGCACCCAAATTCCGCAACCTGTTGGTGACTAAAGAGATAAAAGCATTCTATGCTTATCCGATGATTATAGAGGGAAGAATTACCGGTTTCCTGACACTCAGTAAAGATAAATCTTACCAACCATCCAATGAGGAGATAAGTTCGAGCCAGTTGCTGGCGGAACGCGCTGCCACCGCACTCGAAAACGCCCGTCTTTTTGATGAAACAGCACATAACCTTAATCAAGCTCAGGCACTGCACATGATCAACCTGGCTATAACTTCGAGTGTTGACCTTAATTTCATTTTGAATATCCTGCTTGAAAAAACCAGGTCCCAACTGGGTGTGGATGCATCGTCTGTATTGATTTTCGATCCTAGCACGCAAATGCTAAATTATGCCTCAGGGATTGGATTTCGAACCAATGCATTACAAGGTACCCACCTGATGTTGGGGCAGGGCTATGCAGGCATGGCGGGGCTGCATAAGAAAATTGTTCACGTTGACCAGATGAAAACAAAAAAATCGGATTTCCTGAGATCGCCTTATTTTAAATCAGAAGAATTTGAAATTTATTATGGGGTACCTCTGGTGGCAAAAGATGAACTCAAGGGAGTCCTGGAGATATTTCATCGATCTGTTTTGAATGTTACATCGGAATGGATGAATTTCTTGGAGGCTTTTGCAGGCCAGGCGGCTATTGCGATTGACAATGCACAATTGGTTTCAGACCTTAGAAGCTCAAATAATGAGTTGATGTTGGCTTATGATACAACCATTATAGGGTGGTCCAGTGCCCTGGATCTGCGGGATCGAGAGACAGAAGGTCATACCCAGCGGGTCGCAAAAACAACTTTGCGACTGGCACAGGCGATGGGCGTCGATGAAGCTGATTTGACCCACATCCGGCGCGGCGCCTTGTTGCATGATATTGGAAAGATGGCCATCCCAGATTATATCTTACTGAAACCAGACTCATTGACACCGGAAGAATGGGAAATTATGCGCCAGCATCCTTTATATGCCAAGAAATTGTTATCTCCCATCGCTTATCTACAGCCAGCTTTGAATATTCCTTATTATCATCACGAAGACTGGGATGGTTCAGGGTATCCTGAAGGGATTAGTGGTGAAGATATTCCATTGGAGGCACGCATATTTGCGGTGGTGGATGTATGGGATGCTTTGCGATCCAAGCGCCGCTATCGGGAGGCCTGGACGGATGAAAAGGTACGCGCTTATATCCGCTCGCAGTCCGGCAAGCGCTTTGACCCGCGTGTGGTGGAAGTATTTGATCAATTGATCAATACGGAACCTTTAATAAGTTCATATAACCCAAAATAATTCCTTTATTAAATAGGTAGATGTCCCAGCGTGAGAATCGCGCTGGGACATCTTTTTAGATTAATAAAGATAATCTGGAAAAGTTTAGTAAAAAACTCGTTGAATTTAGATCAAAAAAGGTCATCGCTAGTTAGGATTGTGAAAAAATATGCTATTATAGATAAATAGTTGATGGACTAAAAATATAGACCATTGATATCAGGTTTTAGATTTACCGTTTAAAAAGGTGGATTATGATGAAAAAAGCTTCTAATGTTTTTAATGAGAACAAGCTGCTTATCATTGGTTTAGTGGTGTTAATTGTAGTTTTGGGATTTGCCCTGGTGGTTCTGGCCATCGGTAAAGCAGGGGCGCCATCGAATATTGGCAAGGTGAATGCGCTTGCTGAAAGTCAGGATGAATGTGTTGTCTGCCATCGGAAGGATACACCCGGGATCGTGGATCAATATGGGCATAGCAGCATGGCAGCAGCCGATGTTAAGTGCGTGGATTGCCATGAGGTTGCAGCGGATTACCCGGGCGCAGTAGAACACGAAGGGGTTAACGTACTTCAATCCCCGACTGTAGCCATGTGCCAGAAGTGTCATGAAGATGAAGTGGCCCAGTATCTTCATAGTCGACATGCTCTCCCGGCTTATGTCTCCTATGCTGGCAGCGATGGTCTGACTGCTGAACAACTCGATGAGTATCAAGCCATACCTGAGGGCGACTTTGACCCACAAAAGGCGCGCAATGCCATCTATGCTCTTGAAGGACCTGAGATCACCCGTTTTGCTTGTGAATCCTGCCACGATATAGGCAAACCATCTGTGGATGGCTCAACCGGTCAATGCCAGAAATGCCATTTGCGCCATGAGTTCAGCCTGACGCAAGCACGTAAACCAGAAACCTGCAACAATTGCCACATCGGCCCGGACCATCCGCAATGGGAAATCTACTTTGAATCTTCGCATGGGATCGCTTATTCAACCATGGGAGATACCTGGAACTGGGAAGCTGACCCGGGCACACTGGGTGTGGATGATTTCCCCGCTCCCACTTGCGCCATCTGCCATATGAGCGGTTTTGGCAGAACGCCCACCTCTCATGATGTGGGAGACCGCCTGACCTGGTTCCTGACTGCCCAGGTTAGTATGCGACGCCCAAGTTGGGAAGCGAACATGAAAAAGATGCAGTCTGTTTGCCGAGAATGCCACAACGAGAACTTTATTGCTGAGTTTTATCAGGCAGCTGATGACGCCACCGAGGCGGTTAACTCCCTGGTCAGGCAAGCGGATGAGATCATCCAGCCACTTAAAGACAAGAACCTGCTCACTTCGGCACCCTTTGATGAGCCGGTCGATTTTGTCTATTTTGAGAACTGGCATCACTGGGGGCGTACCGCCAAGTTTGGGGTGTGGATGCAGGGGGCAGATTACACCCAGTGGCACGGTGCTTACGAGATGTTGAGTGATCTCGCCGATCTGAACCAGATCGGCGATGAAAAATTGAACACGGCTAATCCATAAGGAGCAGCGTATGTATCACCTGGAAATGGCCGTACCTGCCATTAAACGATTGCGCATCCCTTTCAGCCGCGATCAGTTGATGCTGCTGATGGTGGCCTTCAATGAACTCATGCTGTCGGTTGAGATCTATGTTGCCCACAGCACCAGCGGTACGATTACAAGCAAGGAATGGATCCCGATCATCTTTGGCCCCATAGCAGCAGCTATATTGGGATTGGCAGGATTGATCTCGCTGCGCAAGCGGGTACTGGCAATGACTCTTGCGATCCCAACTCTTTTTGCGAGCCTGTTGGTCGGGTTGTTAGGAGTGTATTTTCATTTTGTGCGGGCAGTCCTTCCTTATGCCCCGTTCGGCCAACAGGCCAATGTACCTCTATTTATATGGGCTCCTCCCATCCTGGCGCCGCTCACATTTGCCCTGGTGGCTGCGATCGGGTTGATGGCGATCTGGGTGGAAAATCCGGTGGATAGCGGCAACCTGGTCTTGTTCAAGGGGATGCGCGCACGGTTGCCATTTAGCAAAACGCGTGGGTATTATTTCTTTGTCAGCCTGGGTTTATTGGCAACTCTGATCAGCAGCGTACTCGACCATGCGCGCACGAATTTCTCAAATCCCTGGCTATGGGTGCCAACCGCGGCGGGCATTTTTGGGACGGTTATTGCCCTGCTGATGGGTGTCTTTGAAAAGCCTTCCCCCAGGGATATTAGGGTGTACATTGGGATATTGACCCTGATCATCCTGGTGGGGGTTACGGGGGTCGTCTTGCACTTGCTGACCAATCTGACCAGTGCAGGCGTTTTCGTGGGCGAGCGCTTCATGCGTGGCGCTCCCATCCTGGCGCCGTTGTTATTTGCAGACCTGGCTGGCTTTGGTTTGATCGTTTCCCTTGATCCGGATGAGACGAGTAAGCTGAAAGAATACCAGTAACAGGTGGGAGTGGAAGGAGAATTAAAAACCGCCTTTAGGTGCGGTTTTCTTGGTGCCCCCAAGGGGATTTGAACTCTGACCAAGGGCTTATGAGAACCCCGTTCGATCTCTCATTTCCAAAGCCCCATCTGTGGAATTAAAGGTCAATTTCCGGCATATATCCATGTATATAGGTGCGCTCGGTGATAGAAAATATGGGTTTTTGTAAAAGTCCCCTGGCTGTCGAATCGTTAACTTTTTTCAGAGGACTCTTTCGTGAGTATACAGCAATGATCAAATTAGGTGTCAAAGAGTCTAAAAGAGCTTCCACTTACTTTCCATAATCGACTAAAATGTGAGCATGTTATCAAAGGTTCTTCGTACCAAGATTATGCCACCACCACGTCATAACCGCATTCTGGCGCGTCCGCGTGTTATTGAAATATTCATGCAAGCGTTCGAATATCGCCTGACAATTTTACAGGCTGAAGCAGGCTATGGAAAGAGCACCGCGTTAATCGAATTGACTGATACTGTAAAAAGAATTGCCTGGTACCAGGTGAATGAAGAAGATAATGACACGATGGTTTTCTTGCTTCATTTGTGTCATGCATTTCTGCGTGTTATTCCCGATTTACCAGACCTGCCTGTGCATTTCCTTGAAACCTGGGATGGTTCGCAAGGTCCTTTGCCCTGGCGCAATGTGATCGATCAGGTAATTAACACATTGAGCGCAAGTCTCGATTCGGCAATCATGCTGGTGATTGACGATGCGCATATTATTACCGAAACCGGAGGTGTGCCCCATATTATTGACCGGTTGATCAGGTTGGCACCTGTACAATTGCACGTGTTGCTCTCCGGTCGCCCGGTTATCGATTTACCCAACCTCTCCCGTTGGCGTTCTCAGGGAGAAGTACTTTTGTTGGACCAATCCCTATTGACCTTTACCACTACTGAAATTGAAACTTTGTTTGCCATACAATACGGCTTTGAGTTGAGCAGCGATGAAGTAGATGCGCTTAGCACTTATACCGAAGGGTGGGCGATTGCTTTGCAGTTATTCTGGCAGAGTATCCGCAGCCAATCCCCCTCGACGATTGAATTTCCTCTACGATGGCAAACCAATTCGCTGGATGTTCTTTTTGATTTGCTGACTCATGAAGTCTTTGAGCATCAACCATTGGATATAAGAGATTTCCTGTTGGTCACATCTACGCTGCGCGAATTGAAACCAGAAGCCTGCGATGCGCTTCGAAAAGCTGCTGGTCACGTTGTCGCAGATTCAGCTTCCATGCTGGCATATTTACGTCGACAAGACCTGTTCGTAGTCGAGACTGCAGGGGACGTCTTGCGCTACCATCATATCTTTCATAATTTCTTGCGCCAGCAGGCCTCGCCAGAGCAGAAAAATACCTGGAACCGGTTGGCTGCCGATTATTTTCGGCTTAACAATGACGCAGAAAATGCCATTTTCCACTTGCTTGAAGCCCAATGTTGGGACGAAGTTGCAGATTTATTAGACATTTTCGCTTCCAGCTTACTTTCTGCTGGTCGTCTGGATACTTTGGCGACATATTTGGATAATCTGCCACCTGAGACGCTCCACCAGCATCCCCCGTTGACTTTTACCCTCGGTGAGTTGGCTCGCCTACACAGCTGTTTTGATGAAGCATTAGGCTGGTACGAGCAGGCCAAAATAGCTTGGCGCTTGCGTGGACAGCAGGATGGCGTGGCGCGCGCCCTGCGCGGCCAAGCGCGCGTTTATCTCGATACAGTTGATCCAAGTAAAGCTGAGCAATTGCTCGAAGAAGCTATTCGGCTGAGTGATGGTTTCAAGGATCGTGAGTCTCAAGTACGTCTATTCGAATTGCTGGCTGAAAATAAATTAAATGCTGGGCGCGTGGAAGAGGCAGAACGTCTGCGACAACGCGCAGAAGATTTGCGGCTGGAAGGACCGAGCAATGACCAGTTACTCTTCCGCGTATTGCTGCGCACCGGTCGTCTCGATGAAGCACGCCAGGGGTTGGAAGAGCGCGCCGAAACAGAAAAGCGCGAACCAGTTCAAATGCCGCGTGCCCACCGCGAAACCCTGCTGATCTTGTCGCTGATCTACTCATTTATGGGGATGGAGGGTGAAGCTTACCAAACTGCTCTTGAAGGCACCCGGCGCGGTGATGAACTCAAATCTCCGTTCGTAACCGCCGTCGGTTATATGCGTCAGGGGCATGCCTTGATGCTTTCTGATGCAGGGCAACCTGATACTGATTATTTCGCACAAGCACGTGACCAATTTGAAAAGAGCGTTGAAATCAGCCGCACACTGGTGGTACCGCGCCTGCTAGTTGAAGCAGATTGGGGGCTATGCCGGGCTTACGGTTATCAGGGAAACCTGACCGCAGCTCAATCCTATGCACAGGAGGCGATCGAGATTGCTACCCAGGCTGGGGATGAGTGGATTGCCTCGCTTACACGACTGACAATGGGTGCCAGCCTGATACAAGCCGCCCGTTACGAGGCCTCCGAAGAGTGGCTCAACCGGGCAATGTTCGGCTTCCAGGAATGCAGCGATTTGTTTGGGGCAACCGCGGCACGCTTATGGCTGAGTCTGGGTTTCTTGAAACAAAAACAAATCTCACGCCTGGAACGAGTGCTTCCTGAGGTGTTATCCTCCTGCGAGACCAGAGGCTACGGTTTCCTGCTAAAGCGTCCGTCCTTGCTTGGGGCGTTCGATGCGCGCATTTTTGTTCCTTTACTAATTGTTGCCCGCCAGCGAGGCTGGAACAGTTTATATGCAACCCAGGTACTCGAAGAACTTGGTTTAAAGGGCGTGGAATATCACCCTGGTTATTGTCTGCGTGTCCAGACCCTGAATGGTTTCCAGGTTTGGCGTGGAGATAAGCCAATCCCGACCAACGGCTGGCAGCGTGAAAAATCTCGACAGTTATTTCAGTTATTGATCACCTACCGCCGCATACCGCTCGATCGCGACCAAATTCATGAGTACCTGTGGCCTGAAGCCGATCCCCCGACCGCCCAGCGAAATTTTAAGATCGTGCTCAATACACTTTACCAGGTTCTGGAACCGGAGCGTGATCCGGGTAGTGAATCAGCCTATATTTTGCGCGAAGGTACCACTTATTGCCTACGCCAAGACGCAGACATTTGGTTGGACGCGGATCAGTTTATCCAGGCCGTCCACCTTGCATCGAACCCGGACCTTAATCTGCTCCAGCGTGCAGTTTCGTTGTACAAGGGTGAGTATCTTCCTGAAACCCTTTACGAAACCTGGGTGGCAGAAGAACGCGAACATCTGGCTGCGCTTTTTCTCGAAAGCGCGGACCGGTTGGCAGAGATGTATATCAACAAAAAACGTTTTACCGAAGTCATCGATCTATGTCAGCGCATCCTGACACAAGATAACTGTTGGGAACGTGCTTATCGTCACCTGATGTTTGCTTATGAAAAACTAGGCGATCGCGGACAGGTCGGTCGTACTTACCAACGCTGCGTGCAGACTCTGTTCGAGGAATTGAATGTCAGCCCTGCACCGGAAACAAAGATTTTATATAAAAATTTAACCCTGTGATTCAGGGACATGATGTTTGCATTGCCCTTGATAGTTTGTAACTACCCTGTTACCGACTTCTGCTATCTTTATAGCGATGGACCCTCGCATTCCCCCTTTTATTTCTTCATTTGTCATCCGCTTTGTAGTGGACTCATCATCCAATGGTGATGTGCAGTCGACCTACCACGGTGCCATCCGCCACATCCAGAGTGATGAAGAGTTGAGTTTTAACTCTTGGGAGGATGCCGTAGACTTCATCCGGCGTTATGTGCCGCTCGAGGCTGAACCTGGCCAGGGTAATCCGTAGCGATGTGATGGTTCAAATTAACCATGGGAGTAGATGAAACTTTAAGCTTGGATAAATGAATTAAATACTTCAGACATGGGTGCGCCAGGCAAGATTGAATAAAAAAAATAATCCATGGTATTTAGTAATCCAAAAAAACGGCTCAAAGGAGCCTAAAACTCATCCCACAGGAGAAAAATAATGCGCATGAAAGATAAAGTTGTTCTCATCACAGGTGGTGCAGCAGGGATTGGCAAAGCCACTGCCTTGCGCTTTTCCCAGGAAGGGGCAAAGGTCATCATCTGTGATGTCAACGAAGATGTTGGGCATGCGACCGTCCGGGAATTAGGCGTAGATGCGGCTTTTTATAAAGTCAACGTGGCCAATCGCCAGGAAGTCCAAAAGTGGATCGATGATGTTGTTGCCAAATATACTCGTATTGATGTGCTTGTCAATAATGCCGGCATTTTGCGCGACAGCCAGTTGATCAAATTCAAAGAAGGTCAACTGGCGGGGCAAATGGCCGAAGCTGATTTTGACCTGGTAATATCTGTCAACTTGAAGGGTGTCTTTAACTGTACACAAGCCGTTGCTCCAGTCATGGCCAAACAGGGTGGGGGGGTGATCCTGAACGCCACCTCCGTTGTTGGCCTGGATGGCAATTTTGGTCAGACCAATTATGTCGCCACCAAATCGGGTGTAATTGGGATGACCAAGGTATGGTCACGTGAGCTGGGTAAATTTGGGATTCGCGTGAACGCTGTGGCTCCCGGTTTTACCGCCACAGAGATGGTGACAGCCATGCCCGGGAAGGTGCTGGATGGCATGAAATCACGCACTCCATTGGGTCGCTTGGGAGAACCCCGGGATATCGCCAACGCATACCTGTTCCTTGCTTCTGACGAAGCCTCCTTTATCACGGGCGAAACGCTACGTGTGGATGGCGGCATTGTCGTGGGAACCTAGTATGGTCCGTCACCCACAAATCCTTGCGACCGGTAGCTATGTACCAGAGCGGGTTGTAAGCAACGCTGAAGTGGATGCCCTAATGGGCGAATCCACTAATGAGTGGCTGCTTGCCAATGTTGGCATTCGTGAACGTCGTTGGATGTCGCCTGAACAGACCACTTCTGATCTGATCGTGGAAGCCTCCAGGAAGGCGTTGAATCGAGCCGGGATCAATGCAAATGAACTGGATATGATCATTGTCTCCACCGACACGCCAGACTACCTTTCACCGGCCACTTCAATCGTTGTCCAATACAAACTCGGCTCTTCAGCCGGTTGTTATGACGTAAATTCGGCCTGTGCAGGTTGGGTCACTGCCCTGGACCAGGGTGCCCGCTACCTGATGACAGAACCTTCATATAATAACATCCTCGTTGCAGGTGGATATGGCATGAGCCGCTTTCTGGACTTCAATGACAAGAAAACGGCAAACCTGTTTGCGGATGGAGCCGGTGCCGTTGTGCTTGGGGTAGGGGATACACCGGGCTTTGTCGGCAGCAACTTCCTGGCAGTGGGTGCGTTCCACGATGCGCTGGGGATATATACCGGCGGTGCCAATCGTCCTTGCACACCAGAAAATCTGGCGACATTTGGCCCACCCAAGGTTGAATTCGTACGCAAGTTTCCCAAGACCTTTAATACCGAATACTGGCCGAAACTCATGCAGGGTGCGCTTGATAAAGGTGGCTTGACCTTTGATGATGTTGACAAATATTTTTTCACCCAATTAAATCTGCGAACGATTGAGTTTATGATGACCCTGCTGAACCAATCTATTGAGAAAACCCACTGGATCATGGATAAATGGGGTTACACTGGTTCACCCTGTGTCGTTATGGCACTGGATGATGCCATCAGCCAGGGAAAAGGTCCCAAAGCCGGTGAAACGATCCTGTTCTGTGCCAGTGGCGGTGGAATTTCGATGGCGTCCTCTGTGTGGAAGTGGACAGCAAAGTGATTTTTGTACACAGATTGGATGGGTAGTATGGATGCTTAATCAATAAATCCATCCCCATTTTTTCGAAGGACCAGATTATGTATATTGGCGATTATCTTTCTCGACGCGAACTCTACAGCCCGGAAAAAATGGCTTTTATTGATGCGGGTAAATCTCCCGAATGGCGACTGACCTTTAGGGATGCCAACAAACGCTCCAACCAACTGGCAAACTGGCTTCAAATCCGGGGAGTGACTTTTGGCGATCGGGTGGCGATCCTGGCCAGGGATGGCTATGAACACCTGGATGTGTTCTTTGCCTGCTCGAAACTAGGTGCGATCCACACCGCCCTTAACTGGCGGCTGCACTGGCAGGAGCTGATTGAGATCTTCCAGAACGTCAAACCAAGTATCCTGGTTTTTTCGGATGATTTCAAGGAGAATGTGACCCAGCTTATGGCCCACTACCCGTTGACGAGCCTGCACCTAGATGGGAACGGGATCCCGGGGAGCTTTCCCTTTGAAACCACGCTACAAGCTGCGCCCGGCACCCCTGTGACTTGTGAGAAGCTGGAAGCGGAGCATACTGCCGCTTTGATCTTCACCGGCGGGACAACCGGCCTGCCCAAAGCGGCTGAAGTTTCGCATCGCATGATCGCCTGGAATACGCTCAATACCGTCATTCACGATATCACTCATAACGATATTTATCTCAACGTCTTTCCGATGTTCCACACGGGGGGGCTTTTCGTGTATACCCTTCCGCAGGTCATCTTTGGTGGAACGACCATCTTTATAAACAAGTTCGATCCGGTCCAGGTGTTGGATCTGATCGAACGCGAAAAGGTGACCGTTTTTGCTGGGGTTCCAACCATGTACCAGATGTTAACCCAGGCTCCAAACTGGGAGCGAGCAGATCTCACTTCGCTCCGTTTCTGCACTTCGGGCGGGGCTCCCTTGCCTGTGCCGCTGGTGGAAAAATACACTTCTGAAAAAGGCATCCGCTTCAAACAGGGCTTTGGTATGACCGAATTTGGTCCCGGTATCTTTGCCCTGGCTCCAGAAGATGCCATCCGTAAGGCTGGTTCGATTGGTCGTCCTAATTTCTTCGTGGATGCCAGGGTTGTTGATGATGAGAACAATTTTCTGGGCCCGGATGAAGCCGGCGAGTTGGTCCTGAAAGGGCCATCGTATTGTTCCGGTTATTTTAATAATCCTGATGCAAGCACTACGGTTGTTGATCAGCAGGGGTATTTTCACACCAGTGATGTGGCACGATATGATGCGGAAGGCTATTTTTATATTGTCGACCGCAAGAAAGACATGTTCATCAGCGGTGGTGAGAACGTATTCCCTGCTGAAATTGAGAAGGTGCTTTACCAGCATCCGTCCGTGCATATGTGTGCTGTCATCGGTCTGCCAGATCCTGGATGGGGGGAGGTGGGCAAAGCTTGCGTAGTGCTGAAGCCGGACGCTTCTGCTGCTGAAGAAGAGTTGTTGAAATTCATGACAGAGCGGTTGGCGAAATTTAAAGTGCCGAAGTCGGTCACTTTCATGGATGCCCTACCTATTTCAGCAGCGGGTAAGATTCTCAAGCGCGAATTGCGCGATCAATTCACAAAGGAGTAAAAAATGTCCACAGTTCCTACTTTGCCCGGTATTACGTCCAAAATGGTCGACACAGCCCGCATCAAAACCCATGTCCTGTTCAGCGGAGCGGATAATGGCACCCCGGTGCTCTTTGTCCACGGCAACGCATCGTCCGCAACATTCTGGGAGGAGATCATGCTCATGCTTCCGGATGGCTTCCGTGGTATCGCACCTGATTTGCGCGGCTACGGTGACACTGAAGATATGGTTATCGACGCCACGCGCGGGATGGGGGATTGGGTAGGTGACCTGCTAGCCCTGTTGGATGCGCTCAAAATCGAAAAGACCCATGTAATCGGACATTCGATGGGCGGGACAATTGTGTTTGGTCTCGTTACGGCCGCACCGACTCGCGTCTTGTGCGGGACTGTGGTGGATCCCGGCTCGCCGTATGGATTTGGCGGTTGTAAGGGTATCGATGGTCAGCCCTGTTATGACGATTTTGCAGGTTCCGGCGGCGGCATCGTCAATCCCGACTTCCCCAAGTTGATGGCAGCTGGCGACCGAAGCGCCAATAACCCGCAAGCTTCGCCGCGTGTGGTGATGAACTCCTTCTATTGGAAACCGCCTTTTGTGCCTGCTCGCGAAGAAGACCTGCTTTCCTCGCTACTGACCGAAAAGGTCGGCGCGGATAAATATTCTGGTGATCTCGTTCCATCAGAGAATTGGCCTAATGTGGCACCTGGGAAGTTTGGACCGATCAATGCGCTATCGCCAAAGTACGTTGGCGACAGCGTGGAAAAATTCATTGCCGCCAAGCCCAAGCCATTCATGCTCTGGATCCACGGCGAATTTGACCAGATTGTCTCTGACACATCCTTCTTCGACATGGGCACTCTTGGTCAGTTGGGCTTCGTCCCCGGTTGGCCGGGCAAGGATGTTTATCCGCCTCAGCCAATGGTAAGCCAGACTCGTCATATTTTGGAACAGTACAAGGTCAAAGGCGGCGATTTTGAAGAAGTTGTCATTGCCGATACGGCACATTCACCCTACGTCGAAAAGCCGCATGAATTCATGGCGGCCTTCAATAAAGTCTTGAAATAACTTGTAAGGGCACGGCGTTTTGTTTCGCCGTGCCCTCTTACTATCGAAAAGGAGCTTCACTCATGCCCAAATCCCGTCCACTCCTGCGCGGCGTTTCCATTATAGGTGTAGGCATGTCCAAGTTTGGGGCGTTCCCCGAGAAGAACAGCCGTGACCTGTTCGTGGAAGCCTTCAAGGATATGACCGGCTCTGTAGACAAGGGACTCGACCCGGCTGTCATAGAGTCTTTCTACCTGGGAAATTTTTCAAGCGACTTGTTTGAGCACCAGGGACATACCGCCCCGTTACTGCTGGATGCCGTCGGCCTGACACCCATCCCGGCTACCCGGGTGGAAAATGCCTGTGCGAGCGGAGCCACAGCTCTGCGTCAAGGGGTGATGGCTATTGCCTCGGGATTGTATGACGTTGTTTTGGTGGGAGGGGCAGAAAAAATGACCGACCTTCCAACCGCGGATGTCACTGATACACTTGCCACCGCTGCTGACGTCCCATTCGAGATCTCGGCCGGATTTACTTTTCCCGGGTTTTACGCTGCCATGGCCACCGCCTACATGGCGAAATTTGGAATGAAGCCTGAACACCTGATGAACGTAGCCATCAAGAATCATGATAATGGCGCCTTAAATCCGAATGCCCAGTTTGGTACGACCATTCAGAAGTGGATGGAAGGACGAATTGCCTCTGCCATAAAAAAAGGGAAGCCAGCTCCAAATTGGACCTCGATCTGGGATTTTCTTCATGATGGTTATGCTAATCCTATAGTTGCCTGGCCGCTGCGCTTGTTCGATTGTTCCCCGATCACCGACGGAGCTTCAGCGTTGCTGCTGGTGGCCGAGGAACGTGCCAGGGAATTTACGGATATACCGATCCATATTATTGGTTCAGCCCAGGCATCCGATACTGCTTTGCACAACCGGCTGGATCTGACCAGTTTACCCGCTGCCAAACTGGCTTCATCCCAGGCTTATGGAATGGCCGGTATATCTGCCAGTGATGTTCGCATTGCTGAAGTGCATGACTGCTTCACCATCGCGGAAGTAATTGCCAGCGAGGATATCGGTTTCTTTGCTCCCGGTGAAGGGTTTAAAGCGGCTGAAGATGGTATGACCGCCCGCCTGGGTGGCAAACCGATCAATACCAGTGGTGGGCTAAAATCTAAAGGACACCCGGTAGGCGCTTCGGGAGTTGCCCAGGTATTTGAACTCTGGAAGCAGATGAGAAATGAAGCAGGTGAACGCCAGGTTCCTGGTGATGTTCCCCTTGCAATGACGCACAATGTCGGTGCAACCGGTTCGACCTGTGTGGTGCATATCTTCGAGCGGCGCGAATAGACCTCAGCCAGATCGAATGGAAGCTGACCAGGAAAATTGGGAAGCGACGCGGCGATTCTAAAACGCACTGCGTATATTTTGACCCCGTTTAAGGGGAAAGAAAGAGGAAACAATGATCGAAACGACAACCATCCGCCCTTTCACAGCGGCATCCTTTAACCAATACCTGGCAGAAGGAAAATTGATGGCTGCGCGCTGCGCTGACTGTGGAAAGCTCAGTCTTCCACCGCGTGCAATTTGCTCCAAGTGTCATGGTGTAAATCTGGTGTGGACAGAGACCAGTGGCAAAGGCAAACTGGCTGGATTTACAGTGGTCTACATTGCTCCAACTTTTATGATCGAGCAGGGCTATGGACGTGATAAACCCTATGTCAGCGGCATCGTCGAACTGGACGAAGGAGTCAAGATCAGTGCCCGTATCCTGGGTGTTGACGCCACTCAACCAGATTCCATTGGGATTGGTACCCGCCTGGAGGTTGGATTTATTGAAGCTGGTGAGGGTGATAAAAAGAAAAGTTACTTGGCATTCAAGACCAGACAGGAATAGAGAGCAACAGGTATGCCTGAGATTTTAGCCCATGGAGTGAACCTGTATTACGAGCTGCGGGGACCGGAAGAGCTCCCTGTGCTGGTGCTCAATAATGGGATCATTATGAATGCCGCTTCAAGCTGGGTGTTCCAGACCAGAGCATTTTCTACTCAATACCGCCTGTTGCAATATGATTGCCGTGGTCAGGGACAAGCTGACCACCCAGAGGGTCCATACTCGATGGAAATTCATGCCGATGACCTGGCTGTGCTTCTTGAATCTCTCAATATTGAAAAGGCTAATATCGCTGGAATTTCTTATGGCGGAGAAGTGGCCCAGGCTTTTGCGCTGAAATATCCACATAAAACTCTCAGTCTGATCCTTATGGACACAGTTAGTGAAGTTGGACCTGAATTGCGCCTGATCATCCAGAGTTGGATGGATGCTTTGCGAACAGGAAACCCGCTGGTGTTCTTTAATTCCACTGTCCCCTGGAATTTCTCAACTGAATTCATTGCCCAGAATATCCCCTTGCTGGAAGATGCAAAAAAGCGATATGCCTTGTTGGACTTCCCAGCGATTATTCGCCTGTGCGAAGCTTTCCTGGATGTTGATTTTACCCAACGCCTGGAAGAGATCAATGTACCGACCTGTATCATTGTTGGCGAGATGGATCTGCTCAAAGGACCACGCTATGCGGAGATCCTTAAAAAAGGGATTCCCCATGCCGAATATCATATCTTGAGAGGCGCAGGACATGGTTCCTGCTGGGAACGACCGGAAGAGTTCAATTCGGTTGTTCTCGGATTCCTGGCAAAACAGAGCAAAATTTTGTAACCCGGGAGAAACCGGGTATTGTTAGAATAAACAGATATATGAGTTATTTATGCATGCAGCCGACTTGCTGAGAAAACGCGCAGAACTGACACCCGACCGGGAAGCTTTGTATGATTTGCATACAAGTAAGCGCTACACGTATGCCGAACTCAATCAACGCGCCAACCGGTCAGCCAACTTTCTGCATGAAAATTTCAATGTTCAGAAAGGCGACCGTGTCTCAATATTGGCTCAAAACTGCCTGGCATTTGTAGATCTGCTTTTTGGTCTGGGGAAGATCGGCGCCATTTTTGCACCCCTTAACTGGCGTCTGACCGCGCATGAGCTGACTTTCATTGTGAAAGACCTTCAACCCAAAGTTTTGATCTGCGGACCGGAATATGTGCCTGTTTTGAATGAAATGCGGGCTGAGATCCAAATAAAACATCTTCTTTCGCTTGAAAATGCGAACATCCCCGAAGCAGAATCATATGAATTATTGCTGGAGCAGGCTGCTGATCTTGAACCAGCGCACCCATCTCTGGAACCCGGCGACGGATATTGCATCCTGTATACTTCCGGAACAACAGGGAAACCCAAAGGAGCCATCCTTACACATCGCCAGGTCCTGTGGAATGCGATCAATACAGTTGTCTCCTGGGGTCTGAGTGAGAAGGATATCTCACCCATCCTGACGCCCATGTTCCATTCTGGCGGATTGTTCGTCTTCCTTGTACCATTGTTTTATGTGGGGGGGCGGATTGTGCTGGCCCGCAACTTTGATCAGGATGAATCACTCAAGATCATCGTTCAAGAAAAATGCACGGTTATCCTGGGTGTACCCACCTTGTTCCAGGTCTGGATGAACAGCCCGATCTTTCAGGATGCCAATTTCAGCCATGTCCATTTTTTTATCAGCGGAGGTGCTCCCTGCCCGCCTTCATTGATCAAAGCCTGGAGCCGTTCCAAGGGTGTGGCAATGCGCCAGGGGTATGGTCTCACTGAAGCCGGTGTTAACTGCTTCTCCATGACTGATGAAGATGCCCTGCGCAAGGCGGGATCAGTGGGAAAACCGATCTTCCACAGCCAAATACGCCTGGTTGATAGCGACGGTTGCGATGTTCCACCGGGCGAGACCGGTGAATTGATCATATCCGGCCCAATCGTATGCGCTGGTTACTGGCGAAATGATGAAGCCACCGCACAATCTCTGGTGGATGGGTGGTTTCACACCGGGGATATGGCTCGCCAGGACGCCGAAGGTTATTTCTACATCGTCGGACGTTATAAGGATATGATCATCAGTGGTGGCGAAAATGTTTATGCTGCCGAAGTGGAAGCTGTTTTCCGCGAACATGACGCCGTCGCCGACGCAGCCCTAATTGGGCAACCAGACGAGAAATGGGGGGAAGTCGGTTTGATGATTATTGCTCTCAAATCGGGAAAATCAACCAGCTCAGAAGAATTGCTTTCTCATTGTACGGGAAGATTGGCGCGTTTCAAAATTCCCAAGCGAGTCGAGTTTGTAGCCGAGTTACCATACTCACCGTATGGAAAAGTGATCAAGACCGAATTGCGTAAGAAATGGATGATGCCGGTTGATCTATGACCAGAGTTATTACGAACGAGCGATTTTCAGCAAATGAAACATTATGAAGGTGCAAAAGCTCGTATTGAAAGGTAGAAAAGGTAAACGATGCCAATGACCAAAGTGAACGATATCGACATCTATTACGAAATCACTGGAAGCGGTGAAGCCCTGGTGCTTATTTCAGGTCTGGGTTATCCGCTCTGGCAATGGCACAAGATGGTGCCATATCTGGCCAAACATTTCCAGGTTATCACTTTTGACAATCGCGGTGTCGGACAGACCGACAAACCGGCTGGCTTTTATACCGCCCAGATGCTGGCTGCCGACACAGCCGGTCTCATGGATGTACTCGGTGTTGAAAAAGCTGTTATCATGGGTCACTCGATGGGTGGATATATTGCCCAGGCCATGGCGCTTGACTTTCCTGATAAGGTGGTCAAGTTGATCCTCTGTTCCACAAACTTTGGCGGACCAAGACATGTACCGATCACGGCAGAAGCCTGGGCTGTGCTTTCGGACACCACCAGTGATCCACTGACCCGCTTTAAAAATGGTTTGGCGGTCAGTACAGCCCCGGGTTGGGCAGAATCCCACCCGGAAATGGCGCAGGAGTGGGTCGATTGGCGAATAAAAAATCCCATGGACCTGGCTGGTTACCAATCACAGATGGTGATCGGACTTGGGCTGATAGCCGAAGAAGCTGCCTTTGAGAACCGGTTGCCTGAAGTGGAAGCCCCGACACTGATCCTGTTCGGGGAAAATGATAAGGTGGTTCCCCCGGCGAATGCAGATCTTCTGGCTGCAAAGATACCAAACGCCAGAATCACGATATTACCGGATGCAGGACATTTCTTTCCGATCGAAGTACCGGAAGCAGCCTCACAGGCTGTCATCGATTTCATTAAATAGGAGGTGCCATATCAAAATCAGGTTTCTAATGAACGTTACTTTATCAAATCAACAACTATTCTAGGAGGAGTATCTCATGAAAATGTTTAAAACCATTGCCTTTATTATGGTCGCCATGACTTTATTGCTGGCAGCTTGCGGTCCCGCCGCTACCGAAGCCCCAACCATGGCTCCGACCGAAGCCCCGGCTCTGCCGACCGAAGCCCCAACCATGGCGCCAACCGAAGCCCCCATTACCCGCCTGACTTGTGCTGAGCCGATCAAAATCGGTTTGATCACAGACGTCACTGGTGCGCTGGCTATTTACGGTGCCCACATCCTGCCCTCGTTCATGCTGGGTATGGAATATGCGACCGGTGCCGCCGGTTCAGCTGGAGACAAGTTCGATATCTCTGTCACCCAGGAAAACGATTTCATGTTGGATGATTGTGAAATCCAGGTCTTTGTGCGGGATGATGCCAGCACTCCTGATACCACTGCAACTATTGCCCGCGAATTGATCGATGTTGAAGGCGTGAATATTCTGGTTGGTACCGTCTCTTCTGGTGCTACAGCAACCCTGCAGGGAATTGCTGCTGAAAGCAAGATCCCCTTGATCGTTGCCCCGGCTGCCGCCAATGACATCACTGGCGTCAACTTTAACGAGTACACATTCCGCACCAGCCGTAACAACTACCAGGATGCCATTAATGAATGTGCCTACTTGACCAAACAATACAGCACTTTCGTCCAGATCGCTCCAGACTATGCCTTTGGACAGGGATCTGCTGCAGCTTTCCGTGATTCCTGCACGCTGGATGGCGGCACTTTTGTGGTCGATGATATCTTTGCCCCCCTCGACACCACTGACTTCACACCCTACATGGAGCAGGTACTTAACTCCGGTGCGGAAGCCTATATCGTGACCTGGGCTGGCGGTGGCTTTGTGCCTTTGATGCAGGCTGCAACCGACCTGGGCGTCACTGAAACGATGGCCTTGGGTGCAACCTTTATTGACAATGTCCTTATGCCCATCTGGTATGGCAATGCGCTTGGTAGCACCAGTGGTATTCTGTATCACTGGTCAGCTCCGAACAATGTGGTCAATGATTTCTTAAAGACCGAGCAAAAGGCTCGCTATGGCACAATGCCCGACCTGTTCGGTGCTGATGGCATGAACGCAGCTATTATGCTGGTTGAAGGGCTAAAGTCCACCAGTGGTGACGCCAGTGGGGAAGCGCTGATAGCAGCATTCGAAGGCATGAGTTTCGAAGGCCCGAAGGGCACCGTCAACATTCGTTCCGAAGATCATGTCGCCATCCAGGATATGTACATCCTCAAGTTGGTCAGCCTGACTGACCCGGATGCCAACTTCTACGAATATGTTGAGACAACCCGCCCAGAACCACCATGCCTGCTGCCTGAGAGCTTGAAAGCTCGTTGCGGCAGCCTGCCTTACGGTTCCTTATCCGGGCAATAAATCGCTAATTGTTGTAAAATTAAAGTCCTGGGAGTTGAAAGTCTCCCAGGACTTTCTGCCCATGAATAACTGACGGTTAACCATACTGTAATGGTGCATTCCACGCATCATTTACAGTAGGCGGTCAATTAATTGAAAGGTGCCATGGATTCTGAGATCATTTTCGAGACCATTAACCTGTGCAAGGAGTTTGGCGGATTGGTGGCTGTGGATAATGTCAACATCAAAGTCCGCAAGAATACTTTTCATGCCATCATTGGCCCCAATGGAGCAGGCAAGACTACCTTCTTCAATTTGCTAAGTGGTAATATCGAGCCTACCAGTGGGAAGGTTATTTATAAGGGACGTGACATCACTCACCAGCCTGTCTATCGTACCATCCACTTTGGGGTTGGACGCTCTTTCCAAATTTCCAACATCTTCCCCAATTTAACCGTCTTTGAAAACGTCCGCCTGGCAAGCCAGGCGCTGGGGGCAGATAATTTTAAGTTTTGGCGGTCAGCTTCGGCTTTCAAACAATACGAAGAGCGTACCTGGGTGGTACTCAAGCGGGTTGGTCTGCAGGAACGTGCCAACGTTTTTGCTCGCATGCTTCCACACGGCGATCAACGTAAGCTGGAGTTGGGCATGATCTTGGCTCCTGATCCGGAAGTACTTTTGCTGGACGAACCTACTGCCGGGATGGCCTCTGAACAGGTTCCAGAATTGATTGCCCTGATCCAGGAGATCCAGAAGGCGGGTGATAAAACTGTCATGTTGGTTGAACACAACATGAATGTGGTCATGAGCGTTTCCGACCAGATTACCGTTATGCATCAGGGAGCTGTGCTGGCCGAAGGCACGCCTGCTCAAATTGCGGCAAACAAAGACGTGCAAACTGCCTACCTCGGCGGCCTGTATCATTTGAATCTTTGAATCTCTTTATAACTTACCGCTCAAGCGGTTTACAGTGAGTAGCAATGGACTATATCCTCGACGTACAAGATATCCATACCTTTATCGGGCAGTATCATATCCTGCAGGGCGTGTCTGTTCGTGTGCCAAGAGGAAGTATTACTGCATTACTGGGACGCAACGGTGCTGGTAAAACCACCACACTAAAATCCATTTTGGGATTAACCCCACCACGCCAAGGAAAGATCATGTTTGAAGGAAACGAAATTCAAGGAATGCTTTCCTTTAACATCGCATCCCTGGGGATCGGCTTCGTTCCTGAAAATCGTTCCATCTTTCGCGATTTGAGCGTGGAAGAAAACCTAAAGATCGCCGAACGTAAAAAAGGTGACTATGCTGGCAAAAAAGGATTCATCTTTACCCTTTTTCCCGATTTAAAACGCCTTATCAATCTTTCCGGCATCAACCTCTCCGGCGGCCAACAGCAGATGCTGGCGATCGCTCGAGCTCTTGTTGCGGATAATTGCCTGCTTTTGATCGATGAACCTAGCGAAGGTCTGGCTCCGGTTTTGATTGAACAGCTTATGAAGGCTATCCAGCAGCTCTCGGCTTATTCGACCGTGGTGTTGGTCGAGCAGAATTTTCTGGTTGCCAGCCAATTGGCTGAATATTATGTCATCATCGAAGAAGGCCGTTCGGTGAAAGAAGGAAAAATGAAAGACCTGACCAATGACAAGGCAACCATCCAGCACTACCTGGGTGCCGCGTAGAGCTGGATTTTATCTTGCACTACCGAAGGACAAAGGATGAAATTATCTGCTTATTTTCGTAAAAACCTGACATTAATCATTGTCCTGGCTGTGCTGAGCGGGCTTTTCATTGCGGCTGCCAATGGAATGGAGTCCAAGGATTTCGTTATCACCCTGCTGCGTGGCCTTTCGGTCGGCTCGTTGACTTTCCTTGTTGCTTCAGGTTTCTCGCTTATCTTCGGTTTGCTGGATGTGCTTAACCTGGCTCATGGTACGCTCTTTATGATTGGGGCATACATCGGTTGGACAGTTTACGTCCGACCAGATACCTTAGTGGATTTACTTACACCGCTCGCCTTGCTCTTGAGCGGATTCATGCTTGGGGATGTATGGATCGCTCTTTCCAACCGTATCCTGTTCGGAAAGCGATTGAAGCGGATTCTGCCTTGGGTCGGGATATTCATATCAGCCCTGATTTTGTTCAGTGTTCTGAAACAATATCCTATTGCCATCTGGAAAGTGGCAAACTACGCCCAGAGCCCGGTTTCCATCTCTTACTTGGCCAGCCAGGGACAGAATATCCTGATGCCACCGGTTGATATGGCAGGTTTCTCGCCTTTGCTGGGCTTTGCCGGCTTGATTGCAGGCAGCCTGCTGCTGGCATTTTGTCTAGCCGTGATGAAGGCGGGAAAACAGGCTGCAACTATCTGCATCACTTGGCGCAATTTTTCCGGATTCGTGGTTTTACTACTGGCAGGTATTCTTTTCTTTGTCTTTAATAATGCTCTTACGGATTTCCTGGCAAATTTAAATTCCAACTGGCTTTTCCTGGTTGCCGTTTTGGTAGCGGTGGCAAGCGGGATTGGGTTGGGCGCATTGATGGAAACAACGCTCATCCGCCCACTTTATATCCGCCCGATCTACCAGCTTATGCTCACACTTGGTTTGAGCGCCATTGGCATCGAGGTGGTGCGAGCCATATGGGGGCGTCCCGAATTCACCATGCCGCGCCCCGAACTATTTGCCGGGACTGGTGAAGGCTGCCCGGCTACTTCCCTGGCTGACTGGTGGCAATACCACTGCTCAACAATGCTCGTGATGGATGGCAGAATCCGCGTTTTCAACGAGATTCTCATCCCTGTCATCGGGATAATCGTACTGGTAGCTGTGTGGATGTTGCTCCAGCGTTCGCGATTGGGCATGGTAATCCGCGCAGGCGTGCAGGACCGGGAGATGGTCGAAGCACTGGGTATCAACGTGCGGCGTGTCTTTACCTTGGTCTTTGCACTCGGTGTCGGTTTGGCAGCCCTGGGTGGAGTTCTGGCTGCACCTTCGATTGGCTTGTCGAATTTAATGGGTGAGAGCTTCTTACTTAACGCCCTGATAGCCCTAGCAATCGGGGGGTTGACAAGTTACCCAGGGGCAGCGCTTGGATCGCTGCTGGTGGGGCTTTTACAGCAATTTATTATCAAGTACGGGCAGATAGGAATACCCATTCCCTTCATGGACGTTATTTTTAAGCCATCGCCTCCAATAGTACCGGCTTCAACCATCCTGCTGATGGTGATCATCCTGCTCATCCTACCCAACGGCTTGCTGGGGAAGAAGGAATAGTTCATGGCAAATCACAAACCATTCTTTGCATTGAAGCCTGATCGGGGTATGCTGATCGCTCTTTTGGTTTTTATCTTGTTGCCATTCGTGATTGGGTTGTTTGACGGGGCTTCCCCGGCGCAAGTTTGGATGAATGGGAGTGGTCAATCCAAGTTTATTCAAGGATTGGCGATCGAGATATTCATCCTGGCGCTGTATGCTTTGAGCTATGACCTGATCTTCGGGTTCACCGGTCTGCTATCTTTCGGACATTCAATGTTCTTCGCGGTTGGTGCTTACCTGACCGGAATTTTGCTAAAAAACTTCGGCTTTTCCCTGGCAGCGACGTTTGGTATGATCTTTGTGGCCAGCATCCTGCAGGCTTTACTATTCGGTATGGTCCTACCGCGGGTTAAAGGAATTACGTTTGCATTGGTCACGCTGGGTATGGCTTCCGTTTTCCATGTGCTGGTCCTATCTACCGAATTGGGAAAATTTACCGGCTCAGATGTGGGTTTGCAAGGTGTGGTTGTGCCTGATTTCATCAGTCCGGCAACCGAGCGTTTGCGGTTGTATTTCATCACCCTGACCATACTGGTGGTGGTGTTCATGTTATATAAGCGTTTTGTCAATTCGACGACCGGGAGAGTCTGTACTGCCATCCGCGAAAACGAAGGACGCGCCCTGATGCTGGGTTACAACACATTCTATTTCAAACTCGCTGCGTTGATGCTGTCATCTCTGACCGCTGCACTGGCTGGCATGATGCATTCCATCTACCAGCCAATTGTCAGCCCAAATGTGGCAGGATTGGGATTTACGGTTACAGCCTTGTTAATCATCTTGATAGGAGGTGTTGGCACCCTAAACGGAGCCATCATTGGCGCGGTTGCCTATCGCTTACTGGATTATGGGTTGCGGCGCTACATCGGCGAAAGTGCCAGCTTTATCAATGGCGCAGTCTATGTTCTGATTGTCCTATTCCTTCCCTTTGGCATAGTTGGTACCTGGAGGATGAAATCATTGCAGATCAACCAGGGCTGGAAGAGGCTGTTGGGTATGTTCACCAATTCTCAAGATAAGAGTGATGGGGCATAGCTTGGGTCTAGTAAGGTTGAAATTGTGGCGGGGGTGGGATTTGAACCCACGACCAAGGGCTTATGAGTCCCCTGCTCTACCACTGAGCTACCCCGCCAAAATTAGCCTGTAGATGTTACTATGTGGCTGGAGATTTGTCAACTAATTCTGTAAAAATTTTGTAGTGATGTGATACTGGCGATTCTTTGATGCGGCGTGCTTGACAAAACCTGCTTTTACGATAAAATACAAGCCGCAAGCCGAAGTGGCGGAATTGGCAGACGCGCTACGTTCAGGGCGTAGTGAGGGTTCCCTCGTGAGGGTTCAAATCCCTCCTCCGGCATTCAAACCCGTAGAAATGCGGGTTTGCTTTATTTTAGAACTTACGCACTTTGGATTATCCGCGGGTTGTTCGAGTCGTCTCTCATCCTCAATGTTGACGATTTCGTATTTTCGCAAGTATAATTCACCCGTTAAGAAAACGGAGGCTTGTTAATGGAAACATATATCAGTATTGCGTTAATTATTACTTCAATCGCCCTGGTTATCAGTATCGTCTTGCAAAGCAAAGGCGCTGGTTTGGGAGGTCTGACAGGTGTTGATACGGGTGGCGTTTTTACAGCCCGGCGCGGAATTGAGAAAACTTTATTCTGGGTTACGCTTGTGCTCAGCATGGTTTTTTTTGTTCTGGCGATTACTGCGGTAATTATCGCAGCACACCTATAATTAGTTTATGAATGTCAAGAAAGGCCACCACCGGAACAATGAATATTTCCGGTAAAGGCCTTTCTTTATTTCTCATATAACTCAATGAAAAAATTACGCTGGCAGATATTGGTCGTCATCCTGACATTGGTGGTTGTTGGATTATTGGTTGTCCGCCAATCGCCAACTTCTGCCGTGATTCTGCCTCAACCTACAAGTGGAGGAATTTACACTGAAGGAATAGTTGGAACTTTCGGCCGTTTAAATCCCTTGTTTGATCTAAACAACCTTGCGGATAAAGATATTGACCGGTTGATTTTTAGCGGATTATTTAATTTTGATTCCAAGGGTGTCCCACAACCAGATCTGGCAGAATCCTGGGGAGTATCATTGGATGGAACCATCTATAACATTACCATTCGACCCAATGCTGTCTGGCATGATGGAGAGCCGGTTACTAGCGAAGATATACTTTTCACATTGAGTCTCATTCGTAATCAAATTTCAGCTTTTCCAGAGGATGTTCGTTCCATGTGGGACCAGGTAAAAGTAACAGCTCTGGACAATAAAACTCTACGTTTTGAACTAACTGAACCGTTTGCACCCTTCATGGATTATCTGGAGTTTGGCATTTTACCCAAACATGTGCTTGAATCAATTCCGGTTGATCAATTAATGACCGCAGATTTTAATTTGCAACCAATTGGCAGCGGCCCTTATCGAGTTGATTCTTTGATGACGGATAATGGGCAGGTCACCGGTGTGGTTCTTAAAGTCTTTCCTGATTACTACGGACAAAAACCATATATCGATCAAGTGGCCTTTCAATTTTACTCAAACGCACAGTCTGCTTTGGTTGCATATCAACAGGGGGAAGTAATCGGTATCAACCAGGTTCCGCTGGAAATTTTGGATGCTGCCCTGGCAGAACCAAATTTATCAATATATAGCAGTCGATCGCCAAAACTGAGTCTGGTCATGTTTAATCTTCAAAACACGGATGTTGCTTTTTTGCAGGACAAGGAAATACGCAGGGCTTTAATGTTGGGTCTGAACCGTCAGTGGATGGTTGATCACACACTTAAAGGACAAGCCATTCTCGCTGACAGCCCCATTTTGCCTGGAAATTGGGCTTATTATGAAGGTATTCAGAAATATGGTTTCGATCTTAATGAAGCTGTCTCAATATTTAAAAATTCAGGTTATGTTCTGACCTCTGACGGAAATGGAATTAGAGTGAAAGATAATATCGCATTATCTTTCACAATGCTTTACCCCGATGATGAGGTCCACGCATCGATTGCGAAAGCCATCCAAAACGACTGGCGCAATTTGGGAGTAAATGTTGAACTTCAAGCTGTTTCTTATGAAAACCTGTTAAATGATTACCTTGTTCCAAGGAATTACCAGGCTGCCCTGGTTGATTTGGATTTTAGCAATACCCATGATCCAGATCCCTATCCATTCTGGCACCAGGCAGAAGCAACAGGCGGTCAAAATTATTCTCAATGGGATAATCGACCTGCCAGTGAATATATTGAGCAAGCCAGGGTCATTGTCGACACTTCATTTAGAGCCAAGCTCTATCGGAATTTCCAAATCCTGTTTGCCAAGGAATTACCTGCTCTGCCTCTTTATTATCCAGTGTTTACCTTTGGAGTTGACAACCAGGTTTCCGGTATACAAGTTGCCCCTTTATATGAGATCAGTGAACGTTTCAATGGTATCAGCGACTGGTACCTGGTAACCCGACGTGCAATTGAAAATGTTCAACCTGCCACCAATCAACCCTGATCTTGAAATCTTATGACTGAAATCAACAAAGATCTAGATTATTTTCAAAAAGGAATATATGACCTGGAAGAGTACTTGCTTTCCACAGAACTTTATTGGAATTTGCCAGGTTTATCCAGACTTACAATGGGAGGCTTGTTGTTGGCTAAAGTTCGACTCCAGGAAAGCAAGCTTCTCCCCGATCAACAGCTCCTATTTCAAGAGCTTATTCGTGAACTTGAGACAGCCACCATCAAATGGCGGGTAGCCTGGGAAAATAAGATATTTCGTGAAATCGGTTCAAGGCTTACTTTGTGGCAAAATTATTTGATAGATTATTGGAGTACCCCTGATGAATTTGCAGATGCATATCCCAGGGAAGTCCGCTGGCGTGTTATGCTGCAATTATTGTCAGATGAGGTATCTGGCAACTTTAAAGAGCGAATTTTATTGGCTGCATTAGACGAGAGATTGAGATCCAGCTTTTTGCGCGGTGACTTTATCTGGACTGAGAATTTGGCTACTATTTTACCGGAATCAAAATATTGGTATCTATATGGAAATTTGCATGCAGGATAGTCGCTGCAAGACAACCAGGAGAAAAACATGAGTGATCAACGTACATCTGCATTGGAATATGCCGAAGCGAACAAAGAACAATTCTTAAACTCTTTGAAGGAAATATTAACCATTCCTTCAATTTCAACGGACCCAGCTCGTGTTGTTGATATGCAGCGTGCTGCGGAATGGGTTGCAAGCCAATTAAGATCTCTTGGAATGCAAAAGGTAAAGCTGTACCCGACCAAAAAATATCCTATCGTTTATGGAGAATGGAATGTCTCCAAGGGGATGCCAACAGTGCTTATTTATGGGCATTATGACGTTCAACCAGTGGACCCTTTGGAATTGTGGAAGAGCCAGCCTTTTGACCCTTCAAAACGTGGAGATAGCTTGTTTGCACGTGGTGCATCTGATATGAAAGGTCAGATCGTCGCTGCGATCAAAGCTATCGAGGCGATTGTTAAGACTGGCGGCTTGCCTGTCAATGTGAAGTGGATCATAGAAGGTGAAGAAGAAATTGGGTCTCCCAACCTGGAAGCATTCATTGCCGAGCATAAAGCATTACTTGCCTGTGATTTTGCTTTGAATCCTGACAGCGGAATGATCGGTATGGATGCTCCAAGTATTACGTATGCATTACGAGGGTTGGCATACTTCGAATTGAAGGTGTTTGGTCCAGCCACAGATCTGCACTCTGGGATTTATGGTGGAGTTGTCCATAATCCTGCAAATGCCCTGGCAGAATTGATCGCAGGTATGCACGATGAACAAGGCCGGGTTACTCTCCCAGGCTTTTATGATACTGTTCTGTCTTTGAGTGATGAAGAACGTGCTGAGATGGCAAGGTTGCCTCTGAGCGAGCGTCATTACCTTGATCAAACCGGAGTCCCGGCTTTGGCGGGTGAGAAAGGTTTTTCGCCAATTGAACAGGCAAGCGCTCGACCTACATTAGACGTGAATGGTTTGCTCTCTGGATTTACAGGTTTGGGGTCAAAGACTGTGATCCCCGCCTGGGCGATGGCCAAAATATCCATGCGCCTGGTTCCAGACCAGGATCCCAAGGAAGTCCACAGGCAATTTCTTGAATACCTGAATGCTAAAGCCCCAAAAGATATTCGCTGGGAGCTGAGCGTGATGGCAGGTGGTCGTGCATCCATCTCTAGCAGGGATTCGGCCGGCGTACTTGCTTTTATAAATGCCCTGGAAGCTGCGTGGGGGAAAAGACCTTATTTTAAACGCGAAGGCGGCAGCGTCCCCGTAGTTACGTATATGCAGGAAATCCTGGGAGTGGATTCGGTGTTGACGGGTTTTGGCTTACCGGATGATAATTTACATGCTCCAAACGAAAAACTCCACCTTCCGACCTGGTATAAAGGGATCAATGCCCTGATTCATTTCTTTTTGAACCTGGCTGAATAGTCTGTAATTAACTTTGAATATAAAAGCCGCCGAAAAACCGGCGGCTTATTAATATGGTGAAAAATATGGAAGATAAATTAATAACTTATGGTGGCCAGGCAGTAATAGAAGGGGTGATGATGAGAGGTCGAACCTCTCTGGCGATCGCGATGCGAGACCCATCCGGAAAAATAGTAACACATACCGAAGAATTGGGCGGCATCTATAAGAGCAGGTTGGCAAAAATACCATTTTTAAGAGGTCTGGTTTTACTTTGGGATTCTCTGGGGCTGGGTATGAAAGCATTAACTATTTCAGCAAATACCCAAACAGGGGAAGATGAAAAAATCGAAGGACCCATGCTTTACCTTACATTAGGAATCACAATCCTGGTTGCCCTGGGAGTCTTTTTCCTTGTGCCTGCAGGAGTCGGTTATCTTGCTGAGCACTTCTTAAATATTAGCTCCTGGCTTAGCAACCTGATTGAGGGTATCGTCAGACTGCTTTTCTTGATTGGTTATATTTGGGCAGTTGGATTTATGCCCGATATCCAACGGGTGTTTGGTTATCACGGTGCTGAACACAAAACCATTAACGCTTTTGAGTCAGGCGCCGAACTTACACCAGAGAATGTATCAACTTATTCTGTTCAACATGCCCGCTGTGGTACTGCTTTTTTGCTCACACTGGCGTTACTTTCTATCCTGGTATTCACTCTGTTGGGTCCATTGCCATCCTTGTGGTGGCGTTTGGTCAGCAGGATACTGTTGATCCCTGTGATCGCGGGAATTTCTTACGAATATATTCGTTGGACAGCCAAACACTTGGAATCTGCAATTGTTCGCGTACTCATTAAACCCAACCTGGCACTTCAGGCACTAACCACCCGGGAGCCAGATCTGCAAATGTTGGAAGTGGCAATCACAGCGTTTCGTACCATGCGAGAGGCTGAAAAACAATCTGACTAACGATAAACAGATGTGTATAGTCGAAGATCGATTGCCTTAGGTCTGATACATTCATTATTAAATATGCTGTTATGAAGTCAATAAAAAATCGAAAAAAGATATTTGTAATAACCTTGTTGATTTCTTTTTTGTGCTTAATCAGCATTCCAATTATTTATTATGCTGGTCGACCTTTACCATTCCCAGTGCGAACACAGTTATTTAATGGGGTTATCTATTATCGCCAATTCCATCTAAAACCCAGGCTTCTGATTGCCCATATTATCACGGTGGATTTAACTACGCCGGGTTTAAAATTCCTGGTTACCCCTGGAGATCCAAACGCCGATTTGCAATTAGCAGCCCAAACAACTTCGGATTTTCTCCAGGAGTTCAGTGCCCAGGTTGCAGTCAATGGTGATGGTTTTACTCCCTGGCATGCGAGTGGTTTTTTCGACTATTATCCACACCCTGGCGATAGAGTGAATCCCAATGGCACAGCCATTTCGCAGGGAGTTGTTTACAATCTAGATGAAACCCACCCAACCTTCTACATGACAGTCAGTAATCATGTCAGCTTCTCGCCTCCAGAAGAGGAAAGCGCATACAACGCCATTTCGGGGGATGGTATGCTCGTTGAGAATGGAGTCGCTACAACCGGGTTGGATGATGTTATTCCTGCACCCAGAACGGCGATAGGAATTGATGGGGAGGGAAGTAAACTTGTGATCGTCGTTGTGGATGGAAGGCAATTCTTGTACAGCCAGGGAGCCACAATGGCTGAATTAGCTGAAATTATGATCTATTACGGGGCTGAATCTGCAATGAATATGGATGGGGGAGGTTCTTCAACCCTGGCTATAGAAAGTAGATTGGGAGTTAAGGTATTAAATTCACCAATCGATCGGAATATTCCGGGTTTTGAGCGAGCAGTTGGTAACCACCTTGGGATTATTGTTCCTTGATATCAATAAAGACACAATAATCCCTTTTAATTGTTGATCAGAGCTTTTCGAATTTTTCGATACAGGATAATTGGACTATCTCCCTGTATTAAAATCTCTCCAATATCGAGATCCGGCCGATGGGGGCGTTGGGTGATAACCACGCGGCGATCCTGCCGTTCAATGATCAGGTTTGAAATATTACCCAGCCAACCAAATATTTGACGGATAACCGGTGTCTTAAGGGAATGATAAAACCGAATATACATCAGTGTATTTTCGTTATCGAGGGGTACAAAAGCAATAACAACCCTGATTTTATCGGCTATCCAATTTTGCCAGAGATTTCCAAATCGAAATTGGAGAAAGGGTCTAACTGTGGAGATTGGAAGCTCAGATGGTTTTTTGGGTGTTTGATCGTGGTCAACTTCGTTGTATACCCAAAGGTTGATGAGGTGATCGCCCGGCCATTTACTTTCTTCAATAGCAACCGGACCATTCACGAGGGTGCGATTGCCTCGTCCGATCGTGGTTTTGTGAATGAAAGGTAAATGTACGACATCCAATTGATTTTCTATTGCGCGCGAATAATGCGTTGACCAGTGGTCTTTCTGGGAAGTATATACCAGGTCAGAACCGATCGATTCGAACCAGGGAACTGGAGGATAGATGGTTTGCTCTTCACCCCACCAAATGTAAATAAAACCATGTTCTTCCCGGGTTGGATAAGTTTTAACGTGTAATGCGTTTGGTGGTTTGGCAAGGCGTCCATTGGCAGGTACGCGTTGACACACACCTGTAATATCATACTCAAAACCGTGGAAAGGGCAGACGATGCAATCGTTTTCCGTAGTGCTTAATCTAAGTGCGACGCCGCGATGGGGGCATTTATCACTCATGACGGTAACCTGCCCGGATGCATCCCTCCAGGCGATCATTTTCTCTCCCATACGCGTAATCCCGGTTATCTTATTTTTCTTTACTTCATTCGAATCGAGAACAACATACCATTGATTAGGGATCATTTTTACGTTTCCCAGGACTTTTCAGGTGGTCAAGCATGTCTTTGATTATAGGTAGCTTTAAAGGACTATTTAATTGGCTCAAATTGGGCAGTAAAGTGGCGCAGGAGCTGAGGAGCATAAGTGAATTTATAGCCACGGATTAAGGTTGCGCGTTCTTTGATGGATGCAAATGAAGCGATAACAAAGTCCATATGGCTTTGTGTATAAGTACGACGAGGAATGGCGAGGCGTAGCAATTCGAGTTTTGGGTAAACCATTTCACCTGTATCTGGATCGGGAAGCGCAAACATAACCGATCCAATCTCACAACCGCGAATGGCTCCTTCGCGGTAAAGTTCCACGGTCAATGCCTGGCCGGGAAATTCGCCCTGGGGAATGTGCGGTAAAACACTGGCTGCATCCACATATACAGCATGACCTCCAGGCGGCTGAATGGTTGGGATTCCGCTGTTGTTCAAGCCTGTGGCAAGGTAGGCTGTTTGCCCGAGGCGGTATTCCAGGTAATCTTCTTCAAGACCTTCATATAAACCAACCGCCATGGCATCCAAATCTCTGCCAGCCAATCCTCCGTATGTTGGGAAACCCTCACGCAGAATGAGTTCGTTCTTTATGTTTTGAAATACCGATTCATCGTTCAGGCATAATAAGCCGCCAATATTCACGATGGCATCTTTCTTGGCTGACATGGTCATGCCATCGACAAGTGAGAATATTTTTCTGGTTATCTCTTTTACAGAAAAATTCTGAAAACCGGGTTCCCGCATTTTAATGAAGTACGCATTTTCAGCGTATCGGGCTGCGTCGATGTAAAATGGAATATTATATTCGTGGTAGGTATCTGAGACAGCCTTGATATTTTCAAGGGATACGGGCTGACCACCACCAGCGTTGTTTGTGATCGTTAGCATCCCGAAAGGGATGTTCTCGGGACCTGTTTTCAGGATAAATTTCTTTAGTTTGGCAATGTCCATATTGCCTTTAAAGGGATGCTGATTGGCAGGATCAAAAGCTTCATCAATCACCAGGTTGATTGGGCGGCCACCACGTGCACGGATGTTGGCATCGGTAGTATCAAAGTGCATGTTCGATGGAATAAATTGCCCGGGTTTTACCAGAACTGCGGACAGGATATTTTCCGCGGCGCGACCCTGATGTGCGGGAACAAAATACTTAAAACCAAATATTTCTTGTACAGCCGTCTGCAATCTATAGAAGGAGCGTGCACCCGCATAGGATTCGTCGCCTGAGAGCATGGCTGCCCATTGCTGGTGGCTCATGGCTCCAGTCCCAGAGTCGGTCAGGAGATCTATAAAAATGTCTTCGGCTTTCAGAGAAAATACGTTATAGCCAGCATTTTTAAGGGCTTTCTCCCGCGCTTCAGGAGAAATTTGCCGGATTGGTTCGACCATTTTGATGCGAAAAGGCTCGGGCGGATATGCAGCCATAATATGCTCCTTGATAAATTGGAATATAAACTTATGCATAGTTTAACATGGAAATCAAGTGATAAAATCAGAATCCATGGATAAACTTGGAACTCGTCGTCAACTTGGGCTACTATTCTGTATTTTATCCTTTGCCTTGCTGATATGGACTCAATGGCCGATCAAACCTGTTTCCCGTGAAATTGTTTTTCAGCCTGGTCAATTGCAAATGTCCTCTCAAAGCAAATCCACCCAAGATTTTGATGCGGGAGGACAATCCATTGCACAGGCATTTCCGGAAAAACGGACAATCAAGCTTGAGTGGACGCCCATCGTCCGAATGGGGGATACGTCACAGGTAAAAATCAGCATCGCTGCAAATCAAGATTTCCGGACTGAGAATTCTGTTGATAATGGTGACTTTCCTTCAACTTTAACAAAATTTGAAAATGTGTACGATAAATATTCAATCGCTGCGGAAGCAAGATTGGCTTTACTTGAGATGGGTGTTATTCCTTCAGGAATTTCTGGACAAGTCCTCCCAGAAGGTCAGGACATTACCTTCATTTGGAAAATCACGCCTAATAGTAGTGGTTTGTATGAGGGTACAACCTGGTTGTATTTACGGTTTTTTCCTTTACTGGGTGGTGAAATCATTGAACAAGCAGTTTCTGCTCAGCCTTTGGTAATAAAAGTAATATCGCTGCTTGGGATTAAGAGTAACTATTGGCGAATAATGGGTGTCTTAGGGTTGTTTATTGGGTTTTACTTACAAAAAAAGACCATTATTGGGTTTGTTTCAAGGATATTCAGGCGTAAATATTAAATAACGCAATTCAAACCTGAAAGATATGGTTGTTCTTTTTAATATATTATCATATTGTGAAAAAAATCATCAAATAGTGTATATATTCACAAATATAAATATGTTATGACAAAAGTCACTGTAAATACTGATTTGAGTTAGTGCTAAAACGTACTTTTTCATGGTAGAATTCGCCCGTTATGCACTTGGGAAAGACAAAATCTAAAGTTTGGAGTGCTTATGCAAAGTGAATGGTTGTATATCGGTTTATTTCTGGTGATCGGTATCATTGTTCCGATCGTCCCGCTGGTGGCGTCTCATTTTCTGGCTCCACACAAACCCAATCCGATCAAGCAAAGCACCTACGAATGCGGTATTGAAACAGTTGGAGAGAGTTGGGTTCAGTTCAAGGCTCAATATTACATTTTTGCACTTGTATTCTTGATCTTTGATGTGGAAACCGTGTTCTTATTTCCGTGGGCATTAGCTTTGGGGAAACTTCCGTTGTTTGCGGTTTTGGAAGGCATAATTTTCATTCTCATCTTGATTGCCGGGCTTACATTTACATGGCGTAAAGGTTTGCTGGAATGGGCGTAACCGTAAGGTAGAAAGCTTAAAGGCTGACAGGAAATTTCCTTTCAGCTTTTTATTTGTTGCGAGGAGTAAACCTATGACATTTTGGAATGATCCTATCAACTATATTGCCGATTGGCTGCGCGGCGTTTTTATGGGTTGGGGGATAACTGCTGGCCCTGCAAATGTAATTACTGCACTTATCGGAATCGTTGTAATAATCCTGTTCGCCCTGGCAATCGCTATTGCGCTTGTGTGGGTTGAGCGCAAGGTGGTTGCACGCTTCCAGGACAGGCTGGGACCCAACCGGATAGGTCCTTTTGGACTTTTCCAGCCATTTGCAGATATTGTAAAGCTGATCATAAAGGAAGATATTACACCAGCCGGTGCGGACAAAGTTGTATTTAATATGGCACCAGTAATATCGTTGGCAAGCGTTATTTTAATTTGGGCAATTGTTCCCCTGGCTTCAAAAATATACGGTGCAGATATCAATGTGGGAGTTCTTTATCTTGTGGCAGTAGGGTCATTCGGTACTCTGTCCGTGATCATGGCAGGGTGGGCATCCAACAATAAATATGCTCTTATCGGAGCATTTCGTATGGTTGCAACCATGATCTCTTATGAGATCCCCATGGTTGTGGCGTTGATGATCCCAACCATTATAGCTGGAACCATGAGCGTGAAGGGGATTACACAAGCCCAAAGCAATCTCTGGTTTGTCTTCCTTTCCCCACTGGGTTTGCTTCTTTTTATTATCAGTGCGATCGCAGAACTAGGTCGTTCTCCATTTGATTTGAACGAAGCGGAATCCGAGATTGTGGCTGGTTTTCATATCGAATATACAGGGATGAAGTTTGGCTTATTCTATGCCGGGGAGTTGTTGCACGCCTTCACATTCGGTGGATTCATGGCGGTACTTTTCTTTGGTGGTTATGGCGGTTTCTTTGGTCTTGAGAAGCTTTCAGCTTTTGCATGGCTTTCCAATCCGTTTATCGAGTTGGTTGTATTCCTCCTAAAAGCCTTGATTGGTTATTGGGTCATTATGTGGGTCAAGTATTCGATGCCACGTATTCGTATAGACCACATGCTTACATTCAACTGGAAATTCCTGACACCTTTGGCATTTGTGCTGCTGATGATGACAGCCTTGTTTGATAAGCTGCTGGCTCCAACCCAATTCTATGTCCCGGGAATGTTCTTAAGCAACATTCTCCTTGCCTGGATCGTGATTGAAATCTTGCGAAAATATTCAAAACGTGAACGCATTGAACAAGAAAAACCCGCTGAACCTGTAATCCAGGCAGCGCATCACTAAGTGAGGAGTGAGTTGAAATGACTCCTGATCAAATCATCTTTCTACTTTGTGCAGCATTGATAGTTGGTTCAGCCTTAATGGTTGTTACGACTAAAAATTTAGTTCATGCTGCGCTCTGGCTGGTAGCCACGTTATTTGGTGTGGCAATATTATATGGCTTGTTGCAAGCAGGTTTCCTGGCTTTGGTGCAGGTGGTTGTATATATTGGTGCAATTGCCGTTTTGTTCATCTTTGCCGTCATGCTGACACGCCGTGAAATGAGAGACAAGGGAACACAAGTCAATCATAATTGGGGGATTTCAGCCTTGTTGGCATTATTGACCTTTGGAGGCCTGGCTTTCATTCTATCGAGCTGGGTGGGTTTTTCAAGCACAGCAAAAGCGATCCCTGCAGGGACGGACACATTGATGATGTTGGGTAAAGCGCTGGTATCCCCAGATGCTTATGTACTGCCTTTTGAAGTTGCTTCAATACTCTTGCTGGCAGCATTAGTTGGCGCAGTCTATATCGCAACATCGAGTAAGGAATAGGAGGCAGACGTGAGTATCCCTCTTTCTTGGTACCTGATCTTATCTGCAGCGCTTTTTAGCATTGGTTTGTTCGGTGTGCTGGCGCGGAAAAATGCCGTTGCCATCCTGCTTGGAATTGAGCTGATGCTGAATGCGGTCAATATCAACCTGGTAGCCTTCTGGCGATATGGCAGCGGTTCCATTGCCGGACAGGTTTTTGCCATCATCGTATTTGCTGTGGCTGCAGCTGAAGTGGCTGTTGGCCTGGCTTTAATCATCTCAGTCTATCGTCGTCGCACTACTGTGATTGCCGATGAACTCGACTTGCTGAAGTGGTAGGAGAACGTTATGTCGACTGAAACAATCATCTGGCTTATACCTCTTCCACCCCTGTTGGCGTTTTTCTTGATCGTGCTTTTCACCAATAAAGGCAAAGCGCTGAGTCACAGCATCGCCATAGGCGCAGCAGCGTTATCCTGGCTGGGCAGCATGGTCGTTTTCTTTCGTGCGGTGGGCGTGGAGCATTTTGGAAAGGAAGTATTTCAATCTTCAATCAACTGGCTCCCTACCGGAGATACCTGGCTTAAGATTGGCGTATTAATCGATCCACTTTCGGCAATCACCCTCTTTTTTGTGGCGTGGACTGTCCTTATGATCTTCATCTATAGTGTTGGATATCATAACTATGGACAGCCAAAGGGTGACCACGATCGACCGGGTCTTCCACCGCATGGAGCGACAACCGTTGATGAACATGGGCATAAGCACACAGTCCCATCCATTGAACCGATGTATTCGCGATTTTTTGCATTCATAGGTTTGTTCGCATTTGGTATGTTTACCCTGGTGGTTTCAGACAACCTGCTGACAATGTTTGTTGGCTGGGAGATCATGGGTTTGTGTTCTTATTTGTTGATCGGTTTCTGGTATGGAAAACCGTCTGCCCGGAATGCTGCCATAAAAGCTTTCATGACCACTCGTATTGGTGATGTTTTCATGTTGTTGGGAATTTCATTCCTATATTCGGCAACAGGAACACTATCCTACCGGGAAATTTTCACTGAACGTGTTTTATCGGTCCTGGCTTCAACCGCGACGCCAATTTTAGGCCTATCGGCTGCGGGTTTGATCGGGTTACTGCTCTTCATCGGCACAGTAGGTAAATCCGCACAGTGGCCTTTGCATGTCTGGCTGCCTGATGCAATGGAAGGTCCTACACCGGTTTCTGCGATGATCCATGCGGCAACAATGGTGTCTGCTGGTGTTTACGCTGTAATCCGCATGTTCCCCCTGATCACAGCTGATTTCACTGGCCACGGTCTGACCACAACCATGAGCATAATTGCATTTATTGGTGCATTTACAGCCTTGTTTGCAGCCACCATTGCAGTCGCTCAGAATGACATCAAACGTGTCCTTGCTTATTCAACAATTTCTCAACTCGGCTTTATGATTGCGGCTTTGGGGATTGGGGCATATGTGGCAGCGATATTCCACCTGGTTACCCATGCATTTTTCAAAGCCTTGCTCTTCCTGGGTTCCGGTTCGGTAATTCATGGTATGGAACACGGTGTATTGCATACAGGCGACCACTCTATTGATCCACAAAATATGTTCAACATGGGTGGATTGAGAAAGAAGATGCCAATCACATTCTGGACATTCCTGATCGGAGGCTTTGCCCTATCCGGTTTTCCGGTGTTGACGGCTGGCTTCTGGTCGAAGGATGAGATCCTGGCAGATGCTTTTGCCAACGGGCATATGGCTGTTTTTATTACCTTGGCAGTAGCCGCCTTTCTGACAGCTTTTTATACCATGCGTCAGATCACGCTTACATTCCTGGGCACACCTCGCACGAAATCTGCTGAACATGCCCAAGAAACACCCTGGACAATGACATTGCCGCTTGTCATCTTATCTGTCTTCGCGATAGGTTTTGGATGGGTAGGAATTCCTGAGGAATTCCCATTATTGGGAGGGCTGTTACCGAACTGGCTGCACGAATTTGTGGGTGGGACATTGGCGGAACACCCTGAAATCCTCCCATTTAATATAATGCCTTTGCTGACATCTTTAATCGTGGCTTTGGGAGGTTTGTTGGTGGGTTGGCTAGTCTACCGGAATGTGAAATCGGTTGAAGAAGATAAGCTTCAGATCAAAGTTCTTATGAATAAGTATTACTTTGATGAGATTTACGACTTCCTGTTTGTAAAACCGGCCTATTGGTTTGCTGAGACATTCGCATATAAATTCCTTGATCAGACTATTATTGACGGATTTCTCAACAGCATTGGCGGGGTTGCACAAGGGGTTGGGCGTGCCTTCAGGAAATACTTTGATGCCCCGGTTGTCAATGGATTTGGTGATTTGGTCGGTGAAAGCGCCAAAAGAATAGGCAAGACCATGGCGCCAATCATTCAAAGAGGGCGTATCCAGTTCTACATGCTCGCTTCGCTGGCAGTGGCAATAATTGTCGCTGTACTCTATTACTTCTTGCTGGCTTAAGGCGAATGGGAGAGAATGATGGACTTCATTAGTTATCATATGCTGACAACAATCCTGTTGTTTCCCGTCCTGGCGGCAGTAATCATCCTGTTCCTGCCCAGGGATGAGATAAAGGTAATCCGTTGGGCTGCTTTCTTTGCCAGCCTGATCCCATTTGCGCTTTCAGTGTGGTTGTGGTTAAGGTTTGACTCAAACGCAGCAGGTTTTCAATTTACCGAGCAATATCCCTGGTATCAAGCCATTAATTCATCATTTTTTGTTGGTGTGGATGGCTTGTCGATGACGATGGTGTTGTTGACAACTTTGCTGACCCCGCTGGCAATCCTGGCATCCTTCAAAATCACAGATCGCGTCAAGGCATTTATGATGCTGTTCCTGATGCTGGAGACAGGCATGCTCGGGGTATTTCTTTCCCTGGATTTGCTAATATTCTTTGTCTTTTGGGAAATTGGCCTGGTGCCGATGTATTTCCTGATTAATCAGTGGGGCAGTGCCAACCGAAACTATGCTTCGATGAAGTTCATGATCTACACGATGGCAGGCTCCTTGGGACTTCTGTTGGCTATCCAGATGATCGGAGTCAGCTTTGGGACATACAATTTACCTGAGTTATTCAAATTATGGCCTGTAGCCTCAGAACTTAAGAACATTCCACTTGGTTTGCCCATTGAAACAGTAAAGGCAGTTGCATTTTGGGCTTTTGTTATTGCATTTGCGATCAAAGTACCTGTTTGGCCTTTCCATACCTGGTTACCCGATGCCCATACCGAGGCCCCAACTGCCGGGTCAATGATCCTGGCAGGTGTTCTCTTGAAATTGGGAGCCTACGGCTTCCTTCGCCTTGTTCTGCCTCTTTATCCTGCCCAGGCACAACAATATGCTGGGGCGCTAGCCTTCCTGGCTGTGATGGCGATCGTTTTCGGGGCATTTGCAGCTTATGGCCAAACGGATTTCAAACGTCTGGTGGCATATTCTTCCATTAATCACATGGGATTTGTATTGCTTGGAATTGCTGCCGCTGCCAGGGCAATGGGGACCATGAATGCAACATTCGCCTTGAATGGTGCGATTTTACAAATGTTCAATCATGGTCTTTCAGCAGCCGGGATGTTCTTCCTGGTTGGTGTAGTTTATGAGCGAACCCATACACGCAACCTGGATGAATTGGGTGGGCTATTCCCCCTGGCTCCCGTTTATGGTGGAATCCTTATCTTTACATCCATGGCGTCGTTGGGATTGCCAGGTTTGAATGGCTTTGTTTCAGAGTTCCTGGTAGTTCGAGGATCCTTCCCAATTCTGACCGTGTATACCGTAATCGCTATGATCGGTTTGTTATTTACCGGTGCTTACATTCTAAAGGGAATTAAAAAAGTTTTACATGGACCTTTAAATGAACACTGGGTTGGGCACATGACTGAAATAAACACCCGGGAAATCGTTGTTATGGTACCGCTCATGGCCTTAATCCTGGTAATTGGTATCTGGCCAGCCTGGATCCTGGAAGTTATCAATAAAGCCGTAACCATGCTGTTTTAATTGAGGTGAACCATGCAATTTCCGATTTTGAGTGTCATCGTTTTTACCCCGCTGGTGGCGGCTCTCCTGCTTCTATTGATCAAACCGGAGCGGAAAACTGAGGCCAGGGTTGCTGCACTGGCTGCTGCTGTCTTCGAATTAATTCTATCAGTTTGGGTTTATTTTACTTATGACAAAGTCGCTGCGGGTTACCAGTTTTTGGAAAAATATAACTGGATGCCATCCCTGGGGATTGGCTACCAGGTAGGCGTGGATGGTTTGAGTGCCCCCTTGGTATTACTTACCGGTATCGTAATGGTTACGGGTGTTTTGATCTCTTGGGGAATTGATGACCGCCCGCGTGAGTTCTTTTCCTTCTTATTTATCCTGGCGAGCGGCGTATTCGGAGTTTTCGTAGCTTTGGATCTTTTCCAATTATTCTTCTTCTATGAAATAGCTGTATTTCCGATGTACCTCCTGATAGCAATCTGGGGATGGATCAAGACGCGCGAATATGCGGCCATGAAACTGACCCTCTACCTGTTCATCGGATCGGTGATCGCCCTGGTCGGTGCACTGGCCATGTATTGGCAAAGTGGTATTCATACTTTTGATATGTTGGTTTTGCAGAAAGCTAATTTCCCAGCTGAATTCCAAATACTATGGTTCCCTTTTGTGTTCCTCGGGTTTGCTGTTTTAGGAGGTATTTTCCCCTTTCACAACTGGTCACCAGATGGCCACGTTGCAGCTCCAACAGCTGTATCCATGTTCCATGCAGGTGTATTAATGAAATTGGGCGCTTTTGCTGCCCTGCGTGTTGGCATCATGCTTTTACCGCTTGGAGCAAAACATTGGGCTGGCTGGATCATGGGTTTGGCCTTGGTCAACGTGGTCTATGGAGCATTTATTGCCATGGTACAAACTGACTTGAAGTATGTTATCGGGTTTTCATCTGTATCGCACATGGGATTGGTAATGCTTGGCTTTTCAACCCTGAACGAGCAGGGAATGATTGGCGCCGGAGTTCAGATGTTTTCACACGGAGTAATGACAGCTCTACTCTTTGCTGCTGTTGGCATGGTGTATGACCGGGCGCATACTCGCGAAATTTCCAAACTGGGAGGTATGGCCAAACCATTGCCTTGGGTAGCCCTGGCATTCATCGTTGCAGGTCTGGTGTCAATGGGTATGCCGGGCTTTTCTGGGTTTGTGGCGGAATTCCCCATCTTCATGGGCGCCTGGCAGGTAAAACCCTGGGTTGCCATCCTTGCGTCGATATCCATTATTATCACTGCTTCGTATATTATGCTGGTCATTCGGAAAACCTTCTTCGGTGAAGTACCTGCCGAGTTGGAAGGTCATATTGGAAACGTTTCTCCTTTGGATAAAGTCGCACTTGTATTCCTGAGTTTGATCATGATAAGCATCGGATTATTCCCATCCTTGATGGTACCCTGGGTGCAAAGCGGCGTACAAAACGTTTTAAGTCTCCTGGGAGGTGCATAAGTGTCCGGGAATTTGATGGCAATTTTACCTGAGATCCTTTTGCTGGTTCTTGGAATACTGATTTTAGTCGTCGATCCTTTTTGGAAAGAGGATAACAGGCGAGTCAACCTGGGCTGGTTAACTTCTGGAGGATTGGCTGTTGTGGCAGTTGTTAGCATTCTGGTTGCCCGCCCCGGTGATGCTCAACTTGTTTTTGGCGGTATGGTCCGATATGACTGGATGGGATTTTCCTTCAAAATGTTCTTTATCTTTAGCGCAGCCATCACGGCCATGTTCATGATGGACATCGAGCATGTTGGTCGGCGGGCTGAAGCATACTTGCTTCTGATAGCAGCAACGATAGGTATGACATTGATGGCTTCCGCGGCAGACCTGATTATGCTTTACCTGTCCATTGAAACGACTTCAATCCCGCTTTATGTGCTGGCTGGCTTCTTAAAGGATGATGATCGCTCAACAGAAGCTGGATTTAAATACCTGCTGTTTGGCGCACTGACCTCCACCATTTTGCTATATGGCTTCAGCTTGTTGTATGGCCTGACCGGGAAAACAAATTTGTATGATCTTGGCAGCCTATTTACAGCGTTCAATCCTCTGGCATTGGGCATCTTATTATTGGTTTTGATTGGCCTGGCGTTCAAAGTCTCGATGGTTCCGTTTCATTTTTGGGCTCCTGATGTTTATGAGGGTGCACCTACACCTGTGACAGGCTTTTTATCGACAGCATCCAAAGCAGCGGGTTTCGTAGTAATTCTGCGATTGTTCGTTGTTGTATTCCCTGGGATTGCTGTAAATTGGACCTTGATCCTGGCTATCCTGGCGACATTGACTATGACAGTTGGCAATTTCCTGGCACTGGCTCAGAAGAATATCAAACGTATGCTGGCGTATTCTTCAATTGCGCATGCTGGTTATGCCATGATCGGTGTTGTGGCATATTCGAAGTTAGGCGTAACTGGAACGGCTTTTTATCTGATCGCTTATATATTAACCAACCTGGCAGCTTTTGGTGCGGTTGCAGTGGTGGGACGTGTAACCGGATCAGATGATATGAAGGCTTACTACGGTTTACAACGCCGGGCACCAGGACTTGCATTGGTAATGCTGGTAGCTTTCCTATCCCTTGCCGGGATGCCTCCCTTCGGTGGTTTTGTCGCGAAGGTTTTCGTTTTCAATGCCGCCATCGAGCAAGGTTGGATATGGCTGGCAGTTGTGGGTGTGTTGAACTCGATCGTAGGTGTTTACTACTACCTCACGGTTCTAAAATACGTTTATTTGTATCGTATGGAAGGTGAAGAAGAAGAAAAACATCCGATCGTTTTATCCCGCCCGTATGCCATTGCTTTAACAGTGCTGTCATTAGGAATTCTTCTGGTAGGTGCTTTCTTTGGCCCATGGTATGCAATAGCCAATAGTGCAGCCATAAACCTGTTCTAATTGACGAACCTTTAATCGGTATGTTATAATCCGCAACCATGAAAACGGTCGATGATCAGCAGAAAAATACCCGGCAATATGCCATTAACCTGACGCTGGCAGGTGTGGCAGGCTTGGCGGGTGTCATCACCCTGGTGATCGTTTTGGTGGCGATGTTTGCTGGGATTTGGCTGGATAATAAATTCGATACAAATCATAATTTTACAATCGGATTAATTCTTGCCAGTGTTCCACTTACGCTTGTCATTATGTTTTATTTTGTAAAAACAGCAACTGCAAGAATTAAACCATCTACAACAACAAATCAATTAGAGGAGGAAGTAAATAGTGGAAAAACCCCCTAAGAAGAAATGGTGGCGTTGGGGTGTCAATCGCTGGTTTATCCTGCTATTTATTATTGGCAGCATAGTTACAGCACGCATGTATCAACCAGTTCGACCCGATGTCAAACTACCAGCTGAAAAACTATCCTGTACACCTATCCTTGCACTGCCTAAACCTTTTGGTGATGTTCCACCAGAATATTGTCTAGAAGGCGACGCTGGCTTGGAAGGAAATGGAGCCAGCGCATCCGTCACTGGCTTATATCTGACGAATACAATGGTTGCCATGTTCATATCCGATATTATTCTGTTACTGATTGCTTTTGGATATTATCGGTTTACTAAGACCGGGTCATTGGTTCCAAAAGGATTTTCCGGGGCTGTGGAAGCCTTATTGGAAGTCATTTATAATCTGACCCAGACCACCGCAGGAAAATGGGCTAAATTCGTATTCCCCTGGTTTGCCACGATAACTCTGCTGGTCCTGGTATCCAACTGGACAGAATTAATACCGGGCGTGGATAGCATTGGCCTTCTGGAAAAAGTATCGGTAGGCGGTAGTAACATCCAGAATTTGACTTCTGGAATTGCTACGGTTATTAAATCTCCTGTTGGGACTGTTCCTGCAGGGGAAGGTTATGTAGTAGTTCCTTTCGTTCGTGTGGTTTCTACGGACCTAAACTTCACGGTTGCCCTGGCTTTGATCGCGGTTGTGATGGTCCAGGTCACCGGTATCCGGGCACAAGGAATGGCTTACTTTACTAAATTCTGGAATACAAAGACGCTCTTTAGTAAACCGATTTTTGGGGTAATTGATTTTGGCGTCGGCCTCCTCGAATTGGTTTCAGAGTTTTCAAAAATACTCTCGTTTGCCTTCCGGTTGTTTGGTAATATTTTTGCCGGTTCAGTCCTTTTATTTGTGATCGGTTCCCTTGTTCCAGTTTTTGCACAGACAGGTTTCTTAATGCTGGAATTTTTTGTTGGTATGATCCAGGCTATTGTGTTTGGTATGCTGACGATGACTTTCATGGCGCAAGCTACTCAAGGTCATGGCGGCGAGCACAAAGAAGAAGCGCACGCATAATTATTTAATTGTAAGTCTTCGGGTGGTAACGCCCGGGTAAACAAACCATTATAGTGGCGGTTTCCCCGCCCGAAATTAATCTGGAGGATGATTAAAAATGGATTTCGAAGCTGCTCAAATTCTTGGAAAGTTAATTGGTGCTGGTCTAGCAATGATCGGCGCCATCGGTGCTGGTGCAGGTATTGGTATAGTAACCAGCGGTGCGGTTCAGGCAATGGGTCGTAATCCAGATGCTACAGGTACCATCCAGACTAACATGATCCTTGGGATCGCCTTCGCAGAAGCGGTGGCTATTTATTGTCTGGTTGTAGCTCTCTTGATTCTATTTGTGTTCTAAACCTGAGACAGGAGGAAAGTACATTGGAAAAATTAGGCCTAAATTTAGGTTATATACTTGTCCAGATTTTCAACTTCCTGGCTTTGTTTGTAGTCTTGCGGGCATGGGTATACAAACCGTTGATGGGTATGCTGGAAAAACGCCGAAATACTATTGCTCAGGGTTTGGAAGATGCCCGGGTTGCTGAAGAAGCCCGCACGAATGCAGAAAAAGATGCTGCCAAGATAACTGTGGAAGCTCAAACCAAGGCTACGCATATTGTTAATGAAGCCACCGACCGTGCTGAAAAAGTTGTTCTGGAAGTAAAAGCGGAAGCAGAGCAAGAGATCAACAAAGAACGTTCTACAACCCTGGCAGAAGTTGAAGATGAACGAGCCCGCATGCTGGGTGATTTGCGGGGGCAGGTGGCCGCGCTGGCAATTGCTGCTGCGCAGAAACTGGTTGGTGAAACATTGGATGAAAAGCGCCAGCATGTTTTATTAGCTGAGTTTTTCTCGGGTGTTAAAGAAGGTAAGGTTGTTGTCCTTGAAGAACAAAGCTTGAGTGGATCTTCTGCCGAGGTGATCAGCGCTCTACCACTGACAGCAGATGAGCAGGCTACTGTCAAGAAAGAGATCCTTCTTAAAATGGGTTCACAAAGCGCAGTTGCATTCCGAATAGATCCTTCCATCCTGGGTGGGTTGGTGGTCCGGGTTGGTGACAAAGTTCTGGATGGTTCAGTAGCCGGTAAGTTGGATAACCTGCGTCAGAATCTTCAGTAAAGACGAATAATAAAATGTAAGAGGGTTTTGGTTGATTCAAACCGAAACTCTCTTATTATTTAAGTTTAGTGAGATAATGGGTATTATTTCAATAAAAGTGCGGAAAGTGGGGGAATGCAAGCGAGTGTAGCTCGCTTGCATTCCCCCACATCCCACTTCATTGAGAAGTTACGATAATAGATGATGAGGAAATTTATGGATCGGATTGAGACACTTAAAGGATTATTCGCAGAATTCCCTTTTCATTTTGAAATCGGTAAGATTCCTGATTTGGATATCCATAAAATTACAGGGGATTCTCGAAGGGTAATTCCGGGATCATTATTTGTTGCCTGTCCTGGCGAGTATGTGGACGGACACGATTATATTAATAAAGCTGTGGAGGGGGGTGCTGTTGCAATCGTCGGAGAAAAGGATATATCTGGATGTGAGGTGCCCTATATTCGAGTTCAAAATTCCAGGCAAGCCCTGGCATTCCTGGCCGCGGCTTTTTTTGATAACCCTTCCCGCAAAATGATAATGATCGGTATAACCGGCACGGATGGAAAAACGACAACCGCCAATCTTCTTTATAATATACTGCAAGCTGCGGGTTTTAATACAGGAATGATCTCGACCGTTAACGTTGTTATTGGAGATATAGTCCTTGATACTGGCTTTCACGTAACCACTCCGGATGCGCCAGAGGTTCAACAGTATCTTGCCATGATGAATGAAGCCGGTATAACGCATGTCGTGTTGGAGACAACATCGCATGGATGGGCACAATTCAGGGTGGATGCCTGCAATTTTGATATTGGTGTTATCACCAATATAACGCATGAGCATCTGGACCACCATGGTTCTTTTGAAAATTACCGGGCTGCCAAAGGACGCCTTTTTGCATCCTTGGCAGAGACGAAGAATAAAAAGTTTAATAATATCGGGCTGGCGGTATTGAACCGGGATGATTCTTCCTACCAATATTTGAAGGAAATTTCCAAAGTAAAAACCATATCCTATGCGGTCGATACAGAAGCAGACATTCTTGCGAAGGATATCAACTTCAATGAAGAAGGATTGGAGTTCAACATTAGCGCTTTTGGAAAGAAGAAAACCAAGGTTACGAGTTGCCTTGTTGGTGCTTTTAATGTTTCAAACTGCCTGGCTGCGTTTTCAACAGGGGTAGTTGGGTTGGGTATAGATCCTTCCGTTGCAGCACGCGGGATCGCTGCCATGAAAGGCGTACCTGGCCGAATGGAAAGGATAGATTCTGGACAGAATTTCACTGCAATCGTGGACTTTGCACATACCCCCAATGCCTTAATAGTTGCCTTGCAAGCAGCCAGGAAACTGACGAAGGGAAAAGTAATTGTGGTATTTGGATCAGCTGGTTTGCGAGATCGGGAAAAACGAAGACTGATGGCGGAAACTTCGGTTTTATTGGCGGATTTTTCCATTTTCACGGCTGAAGACCCCCGAACCGAATCACTGGAAAATATTCTTGCCGAGATGGCAGCAGGCGCGCAATCCCAGAAAGCTGAGTTGGGAGAGAATTACTTGTGTATTCCTGACCGGAGAAATGCAATCCGACAAGGCGTCAAAATGGCGCTGCCGGGTGACCTGGTTATTTGCTGCGGAAAAGGACATGAGCAATCCATGTGTTTTGAAACGAAAGAATATGCGTGGGATGACCGTACCGCACTGCGCGCAGCACTTGCCGAGTATTTATGTATCGCAGGACCTGAAATGCCTTACTTGCCTACTCAGGATGAATAAACATGAGAGGGCTATGGCAGAAGCAAGTAACTTTGTTTGGAGAAATTGTCCGCTTGGAACCTTTGTCAGAAGATCATGTAGAAGAGTTGGCGATTTCAGGGAAAGATGTTAGCATTTGGAAATACATGCTGTATGGCGAGCCGATCACCGAGGAGAATATGCGAGGCTGGGTGCGGGATATTTTAAAACGTCAGGACATGGGCAGCGATCTACCTTTTGCTGTAATCCATCTGGCTTCAGGAAAGGTTGTGGGGGCGACCAGATATTTGGATATGAGACCAGAACATAAAGGATTGGAAATCGGTGGAACATGGTACTCGGTGGACTTTCAACGTACCGGTGTAAATACAGAAAGTAAGTATTTATTATTAAAATATGCTTTTGAAGACTTGGGGTGCATTCGTGTTCAATTTAAAACTGATCTTCGCAATATACGCTCTCAAAGAGCAATTGAACGATTGGGGGCATTAAAAGAAGGAATCCTCCGCAATCACATGATCACACCGGAGGGGGTAATTAGAGACAGTGTTTACTACAGTATATTAGACAATGAGTGGAGTAAAGTGAAAAGTGATCTCGAAGAGAAGTTGAGCTGAGCTGATTTAAGTCAGCTTACAGCATACAATTTCTTGAAAAGATATAATCCTAACGAACTTGTTAAACCTATGGCTAGACCACCAACCCAGATTGCGCGCGGGGAGATATTATCATTTAAAAAACCACCAATAAGAGGAGAACAAGCCCTGGCTATTCCCCAGCCAAACCAGTAAATACTCAAATAACGACCACGTAAATTGGGGGGTGCAAGATTTGCGATGAAGGTCGTAGTTGTTGGGATCAGAATCAATTCTCCAAATGTGATAATCACCATGCTTAGCCAAAAACCCCAAAAATGACTCATCAATGCAATGCTTCCAACTCCAACGGCGTATACGAACATTCCAACTGTGGCAATGGATAGGCTTGCAAAACGCCGGGAATAGCGTGTGACAAACACCTGTATAAACACGCACATTAATGCATTGGTAGTTGGAATCCACCCGAAAAGACTTTCTGATAATCCAAAATTCGATTTTGCATAGACTGCCAACAGCACCCACATCATAGATGGGGCAATCAGTCCCAGCGCAATCAGAAATACAAATATAATATATCGGCGATCTTTTAGAACCTGTTCATAACCGCCATATTTTATGGAAGTATGCTTGAAATCCCCTTTTTTGTCAGGGGTGAGAGTTTCCCTGGCTCGAAAGATGAGTAGAACACTGTAAGTGAGCATCCCAACTGCAGCTCCTATGAAAGCAATAGTGTAGGAACGGGACGCTATAAACCCTCCTATTGCAGGTCCAATGGCGATGCCTGCATTGTTAAACATGCGCTGAATGGCATAAGCTTGTGAACGATCGCCTTCAGGAATCAGGTCAGCCAGCATGGCATCTGCACCAACCTGATAGAGGGGATTGGAGGCTCCGGTGAGAAACATCAGAATTGCAAATGCAAAGTAGGAATTTGCCTGACTCATGAATAAATAAATCAGTCCATTGGTGGACAGGCTGATAACCATAACGATTTTTCTGCCGCGATGATCGGCGATAGTTCCAGCAAAAAGTGATGACACCAGACTTGTACTGGCATTGATCGTGACTAAAGTGGCAACTGTACTTAAAGATAGATTTAGTTTTCCACTAACATATATCATCAAGAAAGGCCAGATCATGCTTGATCCGGAAGAGCTGATGAAAACCCCCATCAGCATCAACCAAAATTGACTTGGATATTTACGACGGGTAATTTGCAATTGCTGCAGCATAGCAAATAGATAGTTAATTAGAATTATAAAGGGCGACCTCGGGGTCGCCCTTTATTGAATTATCTGCGATTATTGCTGCCCCCACGGCGGTCGTTATCCCGACCACCCGGGCGATGGCCTCCGGGACGTCCTCCGCCACCTGGGCGGCTGCCCCCACTAGATTTCTTATCGCGTTCCTGGGCTTCTTCGGCGGTCCATCCTTCCAAAACAGCCTGTCTTGAGAGACGAATCTTTCCCATGGGATCGATTCCGATGACCATGACGGTAATTTCATCTCCCATCTGAACTAAATCCTCAACTTTGTTGACACGTTCGCTATCCAGTTGAGAAATATGAACCAATCCATCCGTTCCGGGGAGGATCTCCACAAAAGCACCAAAATCTGCCAGACGAACAACTTTACCGGTATAGATACGACCAATTTGAGCAGTTTCAGTTATAGATTCGATCCTCTCCCTGGCAATTTCTGCTCCAACACCATCTGTAGATGATATATATATTGTTCCATCTTCTTCAATATCAATTTTAGTTCCCGTTTCTTCCTGGAGAGCGCGAATATTTTTACCGCCGGGGCCGATTATGGCACCAATCTTATCCACCGGGATCTTCACGATGGTGATGCGTGGAGTGTGTTCTTTTAAATCGGGGCGTGGAGCAGGGAGTACTGCCAGCATCTTATCCAATATGGATAGGCGCGCAATACGCGCCTGCTCAAGCGCTTGCGACATGATATCGGAGCTTACACCGCTGACCTTGATATCCATCTGGAGGGCGGTAATGCCACGGGTTGTGCCGGTGACCTTGAAATCCATATCGCCGAGATGATCTTCAGTGCCGAGGATATCAGTAAGAATGGCATATTTTTCGCCTTGCATTACCAATCCCATGGCAACACCGGCAACCGGAGCCTTGATCGGGACACCAGTATCCATAAGAGCCAGGGTGGATCCACAGACTGATGCCATGGAAGAAGAGCCATTTGAAGCCATTACTTCTGAAACCAGGCGAATGGTATATGGAAAGTCCACCTTGTCTGGAATGACTGGTTCGAGAGCCCTTTCGGCCAACGCTCCATGTCCAATCTCCCGCCTGCTTTGCCCGCGCAGTGGTTTAACTTCTCCTGTTGAAAATGGGGGGAAATTATAATGGTGCATGTATCGTTTTGTTTTCATCGGGTTGAGAGTGTCCAATAATTGGGCATCTCCCAATGTGCCAAGCGTAGCTGTTGTGAGTACCTGGGTTTCACCACGTGTAAAAATTGCTGATCCATGAGTGCGTGGGCTAAAACCCACTTCGCACCAAATTGGTCGGATTTCAGTTGTGGTTCTTCCGTCAATACGTTTGTTTAATTTAAGAATCCGATCACGAATAATTCGTGCTTCAGCTTCAGAAAAGGCTGACTTAACAACTTCAGGTGCAACTTTATCAGCCTCGCCACCTTCAGTGAATTCTGCAACAATCTCTTCACTTAAAGATGCTACGCCAGCATAAAACTCAGATTTTGCGAGAGTTTTTTCAAGCAGGTCAGTCATAGGTTGCAGGGATCGATTGTAAACTTTATTAACCAAGTCTGGATTGAGATTGGTTGTGACAACAGACTTCTTGGATTTCCCAATTTCTTCTGCCATTTTCATTTGCAGCTCAATTAGCGGCTGGATGGATTTATGTCCTAATTCGAGAGCAGCAACCATGACTTCTTCAGGAACTTCCTTTGCGCCACACTCAACCATTGAGATGGCATCACGTGTGCCAGCTAGCCGTAGATCGAGATCAGATTCTTCCAATTCTTGATAGGTTGGATTGATAATGAACTGTCCATTTATCCGACCAACGCGGATAGCAGCAATAGGGCCATTCCAAGGAATATCTGAGATCATTAGTGCAGCAGAAGCTGCATTAATCGCAAGAATATCCAGAGGATTTTCTCCATCTGAAGAGAGTGAGTATATGATTATCTGGACATCGTTGCGCATTCCTTCCGGGAAAAGAGGTCTCAAGGGGCGATCTGTAAGTCTTGAGGTGAGGATGGCATCACCGCTTGGCCTACTTTCACGTCGGAAGAAAGAGCCGGGAATTTTCCCGCCAGCATACATGCGTTCTTCATATTCAACGCTGAGGGGGAAAAAGTCGATACCCTCACGGGTATTTGGGCTCATGGTTGCAGATGCAAAAATGATTGTGTCATTAAGATGCACAGTCACAGCACCACCTGCCTGTGCTGCCAGTTTGCCTGTTTCAATAGCAATTTCCTGGCTACCCACTTTAGTGGTGTAACGCTTAAATTCGGGATGCATTGTATATTTCTCCTATTTTCCGCCCAGTCAGGGACTGAAAAGAGGTGCCAACCATATGTTGGCAGCACTGTTCAATTCCCAACTGGAACTTTCATAAAAAAAGTAGATGGGTAATCACCCATCTACTCGGGTAAACTATCTATTATTTGCGTCGCAGGTTCAATTTTTCGGTAAGCGCCAGATAACGTTGGTACTCAGATTTTCTCAGGTACGCCAACAATCTCCGACGCTGCCCAACCAGCATGAGTAATCCTCGTCGACAGGATTCATCATGTTTATTGGTTCGTAAATGATCTGTAAGTTGGGCGATCCGATTTGTCAGAATGGCTATTTGAACTTCTGGTGAACCAGTATCACTTTCGTGGCGATGGTAATCCTCAACCAATTTGGTTTTTACTTCTTTAGATAATGGCATGACGTATGCTTCTCCTTATGATTATTCGCAGGTCTCCATATCAGCAGCTTTCGCCACTAATAGGTCCAGTCACGGAGTAGAATTATACCAGAATTTTTGTATTATTTAGATATGATTTCCGTTGTCTCGAAAGATTAAGAAATTGAACTCGTTTTATTTTTAATTGTAATACCCAGCTCTTTTTGCTTTTCTGGCGGAAAGCCTCTCATATAGCGAATGAAAATCCTTACTACTTGTGGGTTTTTTGTTTCTTGGAGGATTTCGTTTAAATAATGGATTGTTTCTATTGGAGAAATGAGATATAAGGCATTAATACAAACCTGGATATCCATTTCGGTGGATGTAGAAACAGTCTCAATTGCTGGTCGAAGTATTTTAAAAATTTTAGGGAGATCATCATATCCCAGTTGCTGTATCAAGGGTATAAGAGCATGCAAGCCCCAGGATTGGGTTTTTGGACCAGGAGCGTTCAACCATTCTGAAATCATCATCATTAAGATATGCGGATTTTCTCTGCGTAAACGCGCAAAGGCAGATGTAAGCAGAGCATTTTTAATCCCTTGATCTTGGGTTTCATATAGTCTTTCCGGCAACCTGGTTAATAAACTCATTGCTAAGGCAGGCGGGATTGTACCTAACAAGAAGGCTGACAATAGCCGGGTTTCATAAAATGATGCCTTCCAAAGAGCATCTATCAAGTTAACAGCTGCATGGGGCTTTTGATCGGCCAGTTTTTCAATAGCGTTTTCAATTTGAAGCAAAACTGGTCGAGGTGTATTATAGGTTGCCAGATTTGATTTTTGAATGACCTGACTGGCTCGAAGAGTGTAGTTTGTATAATATTCAAGAATTTCTTCCAATTTATGCAAAAAAGCATCCGGCTGGTCAAAAAGGTCAACCAATAAATCTGATTGATTTTTTAATCTTGTTAGGTTGATAGCTGGCATAAATTAGTTATTACCACTGATAGGTTTGTTAATTAGCATACGGAACAACTGTTGCTTTGTTGGAAATTTCGACCAGAAGCGTATTTAACTTTGTAGTCAAATATTGTACGATATTGTCCATTGGAATTATTGATTTATCTTCTTGTCCTCGTAATTTAATTTCTATTCCACCCTGGGTGGCAGCACGGTCGCTGACTGTAATGCGAATAGGACAGCCAATCAGATCAGCGTTATTAAATTTTATTCCCGGGCTATCAAGGCTGTCGTCATACAAAACTTCCAACCCCGCTTTTATTAATATTTTATACAACTGCTCGGCAATGATTTCGCTTTTTTCATCACCTTTGCCTCGAAGAAGTACCATGTGAATTTGATAAGGTGCTACTGAAACCGGCCAAATAATCCCATTCTGGTCGTGATGTTCTTCAACAATACAGGCCAGCAGGCGACCGATACCAATACCATATGATCCCATATATACAGGTTTTAAACTCCCGTCACTGGCGAGGAAATTACAATTTAACAATTCGCTGTAATGGGTTCCAAGTTTAAAGATATTCCCGACTTCAACTCCACGAGAAGCAGTGAGAGGAGATCCACAGTCGGGGCAACCACAGCCCTCATTGGCGCTGGCGATATCAACCACCTGGGAAGATGAAAAATCACGTTGGTAATTGACGTTTAGAAAGTGATAATCGGTTTCATTAGCACCACTTACCAGATTGGGGGAGACAGGGATGATGTCGTCAACGATGATCAAGACATTTTTTAACCCTACTGGAGATGCAAACCCGGGAACCGCACCGATGGCTAGAATTTCATCATCTCTCGCCGGGCGTAACTCTTTGGCCTTGATGGCATTCAAAAGTTTTGTCTCATTAAGTTCCATATCCCCACGTACAACAGCAAAAATGAATTTTTCATTTATCCCCGAATTGTCCTGGAATTGGGCTACCAAAAATACAGCTTTGGCTGTTTTTTCCCTGGGAATATTTAAATACTTCACCAGACTATCTATTGAGTGGGTTCCAGGAGTGGAGACTTTTACGATCTCTTTTGCCTCTTCCACTGGAAGAGGCTCCTTGTTGAATCGAGCAACCTGGCGATTTGCCTTGTAACCGCATTGGTCACAGATTAATAAAGTATCTTCTCCGATATCGGTAAGATACATAAATTCGTGAGCCATGCTTCCACCCATCATTCCGGTGTCTGATCTAATTGCAGTTACCGGCAGTGAACAACGGTTGTAAATATTAAAATATGCCTGGTAATGAGCACAGTATTGATGATTAAGTCCACCACCATCTGAGTCGAGGCTATAGCTGTCCTTCATTGTGAATTCCCGGACGCGGATCAAGCCGGCACGTGGACGCGGATCGTCGCGCCATTTTGTCTGGATGTGGTAGATCAAGCGGGGGAGTTGTTTATAGGATTGGATTTCTCGCCGAACCAGGTCTCCAACTACTTCTTCATGGGTCATGGCTAACACCATGTCGTGTTCATTTTTATCTCTAAAGCGGCCCATCTCGGAGCCGATTTGATGCCACCGGCCGGTTTCTTTCCAAATATCAGCTGGATGGACAACAGGCATACTGATTTCCTGTCCTCCAATGGCATCCATCTCCTCGCGAATAAGATTTTCGATCTTCGTGATCGAACGTTTTGCCAGGTGCAGATAGGTAAAGATGCCAGCTCCCAGTTGACGGATAAAACCAGCCCTGACTAAAAGCCGATGGCTGGTGACATCTGCCTCTACAGGAGCTTCCCGTAATGTTTGTCCGAATAATTGAGTTGTTCTCATAACATGGATTCCATAGACAAGGTTGGGTGCATTTGAACCCAGAAAATCTTAATATGATTTGGCATAATAAACTTTTTTGGTTGCCTTTTCGCCACAAACAACACAAGTTCCGGAACCAGAAGTTTGATCAATGGGAATACACCGGGTTGAAGCTTTGGTGTCTTCCTTTACGCGAGCTTCACATTCGGGACTTTCACACCACCAGGAATATGCCCAGCCTTTTGTTACGACTTCTTTTAACTCTTCGTAATTCTGAGGATCATGAATATTTGCATCACGAAACACAGTGGCGCGCGCAAGCAGGGATTTCTGTATATCATCCAGCGTATCTGCAACATTGGATGCGATGCCTGTCTGCGGGACAAAAGATTTGCCTGCGCGCCCGGGGTGGTCCCGGCGGGATAACGCCAGGGTGCCTTTTTCCACGTCTTTTGGACCGACTTCAATTCGCAGGGGTACGCCACGCATTTCCCAGTCATTAAATTTAAAACCGGGGGTTACTTCGGTGCGGTCATCTATTTTGATACGGAACGCGCCTAATTCGCTTTTTAGTTTCTCAACAACTTCCGTGACTGCGCTTCTTTCGACATCATTTTTATATATGGGAATAATTACAACTTGAATTGGAGCCAGCCTGGGTGGCAGAACCAGTCCTTGATCGTCTCCGTGTGTCATGATTATGGCACCAATAAAGCGTGTGGAAAGCCCCCAGGATGTTGTCCAGCAATGTTGGAGCGTATTATTGACATCCAGGTATTGAATATTAAATGCCTTTGCGAAATTTTGTCCAAGGAAATGGGATGTGCCGGATTGCAACGCACGAGTATCTCCCATCATTGCTTCGATGGTTGTAGATTGAATCGCTCCTGCGAACTTCTCTGTTGGGCTTTTTATGCCTTTAATTACTGGAACAGCAGCTTCATTGATGGCAAAATCAGCATAGACATCCAACATGCGAAGGGTTTCTTCTTGCGCTTCTTGTGCAGTCGCATGAGCCGTGTGACCTTCCTGCCAATAGAACTCGAGGGTTCTTAAAAAAAGTTTGGTGCGCAGTTCCCAACGGACAACATTACCCCATTGGTTGATCAAGACCGGTAAATCGCGATAGGATTTTATCCATTTCGCGTACATATATCCAATCACTGTTTCGGATGTGGGTCTTACAATGAGAGGTTCCTCCAGTATTTCACCACCACCAATGGTTACAATTGCCAGCTCTGGGGAAAATCCTTCAACGTGTTCTTTTTCCTTCTCAAGGAATGATTTTGGAATAAGTAGAGGAAAGGCAGCATTCATATGGCCGGTGGCTTTGAAGCGCTTATCAAGAGCCTGCTGAATATTTTCCCATAGTGCCCAGCCATAAGGTCTTACAACCATACAGCCTCTCACAGGTGCATAATCAGCCATTTCAGCTCTTATAACCAACTGGTTATACCATTCTGCGAAATCATCTGCGCGGGTGGGAAGTTTTTCTTCAGCCATCATTACCTCGAATTTTATTCTGATTATGAAAAATAATAAATAGAATTTTATGTAAATTACATAAGTGTTGAAATAAAGATTGTTGCTCTTATAACACCAACATGGAACAGACTGTCTCAATATCTTTTGCAAAACGAAGGAACTTGCGTTGGGACATGGGAATATATTCATTAAAGGCGATAAACATTGAATTAATAACCATCGGCCATTCTTCACCAATCAGAATTAGGGGTATTTCGGGAATAGCCTGGATGGTTATAAGATTCCAGGTCAGGGCAATTTCTGTTAATGTTCCGGGTCCGCCGGGAAGTGCCAATGCTGCATCACAAGTGTATATCAGTTCGTGCAAACGGTCTTGTAAAGATAAAAAGCACCGCTCCTCTTGAACCCAGGCATTGGCTTTTACTGGTCTCCAATTTTCGATCTCAGAACATGTAACCCCTATAACGTGACCACCAGCTTCAGAAGCGCCTCGGGAGACAGCTTCCATGGTACCAATGTATCCACCAGTTAAAACTGAATGACCAGCCTGGGCAAGTATTTGCCCCAATTTGTAAGCCTGATGGTATGCTTGAGACCCAGGTTTTGGTGAGGATCCTCCAAAAATTGTAATATTCATGATTATCCATTCCACTTACGTTTTGCATTGATTGATAGTTTTTTTAGGATTTCTTCCTCAAGGTTGATCCCGGAAACAGATGCAAGTTGTAGCAAGTATAATGAAACATCCGCCAGTTCGCCTGCAAGGTCTTCCATATTGTCACATTTATCTGACCATTGAAAATGCTCAAGAACTTCTGATGCTTCCAAATTCAGAGAAATGGCTAAATTTCTGGAGGATTGCTCCCGTAGGCTATCGGGTTCATACCAACCCTTAGACTGAACAAAATCATGCATTTTTATTGTCAGGGTTTTTATATCCATATAAATCTTCCCTTTGATAAATAAAAACGGCTCACCATATGTCTGGGAGCCGCCGATTGTTATGGCGAACGAGATCTAACCAGACCTGATAGAATAAATATTAATAGGAGCCGGGAAATGGGCAATAAACATGTCTGTATTATACCTGAAAGCAATGTTTTCGCAATATGCTACAATTATGGTGTGATGAAACAAGTTGAATTAATTTGGGAATTATGGAGAACTATCAATGCGCCTAATTTTGACGCATGAACAAGCTGATTTTGATGCGATGGCATCCTTGTTGGGCGCCTATTTGTTAGACACCGGTGCCTTACCGGTTTTGCCGCGCAAACTTAATCGAAATGTCCGCTCCTTTGTGACACTTTATGGGGCAGATTTACCTTTTGTAGATGCTCAGGATTTACCACCGGGTAAGGTTGAAGCAGTTACTCTGGTAGACACCCAATCTTTGATCACTGTTAAAGGTATGAACAATAAAACCAGCGTCAGGGTAATTGACCATCATCCTCTTCGGCAGGGGATCCCATCCAACTGGGATGTGAAACAAGTCGAAACCGGTTCCGCTACAGCATATTTTGCTGAACAAATATCCGAAGAACATGCATTTCTTTCGGTAGTACATGCAACATTGTTGTTATTAGGGATCTATGAGGATACCGGGTCTTTAACGTATTCAAGTACCACTGGTCGGGATGGGCGCGCTGCGGCTTACCTTATAGATCAAGGAGCCAACCTGGAAATCGCTACAAATTTCTTAAACCCTCCACTTTCAGCAGAACAAAGAATATTCTATGATCGATTATCAGCTAATGCCAGAATACATCATATAAATGGGCATCGAATTATTATCACATCTGGAAATATGGATGAGTTTAATGAAGAAATTTCAACATTAGCACACAAATTGCGTGATTTCTTTGATCCAGATGGTTTGTTCGTAATCGTTTCAACAATTGAAGGAATCCGCCTGGTAGCCCGTTCTACTACAGATCATATTGATGTAGGGTCGATTGCAGCTTTTTTTGGAGGCGGTGGGCACGACAGAGCTGCTGCAGCCCTTATTCGAAAATCTGAAACGAAAAAGGATAAAGATCCTTGTAATTTGATTTACCAGCAGCTATTGGATATTTTACCGAAGTATGTGCGACCATCGATCACTGTTGCACAGATAATGTCTGAGAGCCCCCATGTACTATCTCCGGATACATCTGTGGCAGAAGCATCCCGCTTGATGCGAAACTACGGCTATGAAGGTTATCCGGTCGTAGAAAATGGAAAAGTGGTCGGTTTGCTAACCCGCAAGGTTGTTGATAAAGCCTTGAATCACAATCTAAATTTGACTGCAAAAAGTTTAATGGATGCGAATAAGATTTGGGTGCAACCAGACGATTCGATTCAACATTTACAATCACGTATGACGGATAGTGGATGGGGACAAATTCCTGTGATTGACCCGGTCTCAGGCGCCGTGATTGGAATAGTCACACGAACCGATCTTCTGAAAACGCTCTCTCCGAAGGCCTCAAAAAATAATCGCGAAAACCTTGAAACTCAGCTGACAAAAGCATTGCCATTAAATCGTTTAGCTATCATTCGGACAATTGCCGCGGAAGCAGTTCAACAAAAACTTCCCATTTATGTTGTAGGTGGATTTGTCCGGGATCTAATGCTCGATCGGCCGAGTATTGATTTTGATATTGTTGTGGAGGGGGATGCCATTTTGATGGCTAAAATTGTTGCAGCCAAACATGGCGGTAGAGTTACAGTACATACACGGTTTGGAACCGCAAAATGGTACCTGGACCAATCTGAATTTCAGGGGGAAGATGTACCTGAATTTCTGGATTTTATAACGGCCAGGTTGGAATTTTATGCTCATCCGACAGCTTTACCAACAGTCGAGCGCAGCAGTATAAAATTTGACCTTCACAGGCGCGATTTTACAATTAATACCCTTGCGCTTCGATTGGATGGCAGGTATTTTGGTGAATTGTATGATTTTTGGGGTGGTTTAAGCGATATAAGGGATCATCTAATCCGTGTATTACATTCGCTTTCCTTTGTCGATGACCCGACCCGGATGCTTCGTGCCATCAGATTTGAACAACGATTCGGATTTCGAATTGAAGATCGTACTCTCCAGTTGATGCTGGATGCAAAAGGTTTACTTGGCAATCTTTCCGGAGATAGAATTCGTCATGAAATTGATTTAATTCTGGATGAAGGAAATTTTTTACAAATTATCTCTCGCCTGGCAGAGTTGGGATTGTTAAACGCGATCCACACGTCATTACCATGGAACCAAACGATCAATTCAGAGATATCAGTAAATATTGGAAAAATACCTCCAAAAACGTGGAGCGCAGCAACTAAAGGGCAGATAGTCTACGACAATAAGACTATGGTTTATTTACTCTGGTTGTCCCAAGTACCTGTTGGAGATGTGATTTCAGTTTGTAAACGATTAAAATTATCCGAATTTATTAAGAAGAACATTCAGGCTATAAAACACATTATCACAATCATGCCAGGATTGGAGGATAGTCTACCATCAAAGGTGTACCAGGAATTGGAAGACATGCCGATTATGGCTATATTTATTGCGTTCCTGAAAGTTGACTCGCGGGCAGCAGAAATCCTGGATAAATATGTAGTAACATGGAAAAAAATAACTCCCAGAACTACTGGAAATGAATTAAAAAAGCTAGGATTACCTCCAAGCCAGGTTTATCAAAAAATCTTGCAGCAATTAAGGGCTGCCTGGTTGGATGGAGAAATAAATTCCCCGGAGGAAGAAGCAGTTTTATTGGAAGAGATTGTTAAAAACGAGCAACAGAGTCCAGGTTCAAGATAATATTATATTGCTGCTTTTTCTTACATCGCGTATAATTCTTGGATAATAAATTTTCATATTAAAAGTGTCGTGGGGTACTGTTTACTGTACCCTATATTTTTAACTAATCTAATTTCATCCGATTTTATGGAGTGATCATGCAAAGCAAACCGAGTGCAGCGGAAATTCGAAAATCCTTCCTGGATTATTTTTTAGAACAGGGACATACATTCGTGCCGTCTGCATCCCTGGTACCTGGTGGTGACGCCACCCTGTTGTTCACAAATGCTGGTATGGTTCAGTTTAAAGATGTTTTTCTTGGAACTGACAAACGATCTTATAAACGTGCAACCAATTCACAAAAATGTATGCGGGTTGCTGGAAAACACAATGACCTGGAAGATGTAGGAACAGATGATTCCCACCATACATTCTTTGAAATGTTGGGAAACTGGTCATTTGGCGATTATTACAAGAAAGAAGCGATTGAATGGGCCTGGCAATTGCTAACTGATGTATGGGGACTCCCGAAATCTCAATTGTATGCCACTTGTTTTAAAGACGATAAAGGTGATATCCCGTCGGATGAGGAAGCGGCTGAAAATTGGCGCAAACAAACGGGAATGCTCCCGGAACATGTTCTTTATTTTGGACGTAAAGATAATTTTTGGGAGATGGCTGAAACCGGTCCATGTGGACCCTGCTCTGAGATTCACATCGACCGTGGAGTAAAGTATTGTGATTTACAATCCATTGAAGGTCATCAATGCAAGGTAAATGGGGATTGCAAACGTTTCCTTGAGTTGTGGAATCTGGTTTTTATTCAATATAACCGGCTTAGCCCCACACAACTAAACCCACTCCCGGCTACTCACGTAGATACAGGCATGGGTTTTGAGCGGATTGTATCGGTTCTCCAGGAAGTTGACTCAAACTATAAGACAGATTTGTTTACACCAGCTTTGGATGTTATCCGTTCGATGACTGGCGAGAGTGAAGGCCAAATGCTGGCGCATTTTACTCCCTACCGGGTAATCGCTGACCATGCCAGGGCTGCCGCTTTCTTAATCGCGGATGGGGTGGTTCCTGGAAATACCGGACGAAATTATGTGTGCAGAATGATTATTAGGAGGGCTGCACGATTCGGAACGAAAATTGGACTTTACGAACCATTTCTTGCAAGGGTGGCTGATGCTTTTGTAGATAAGTATGCTGAATTTTTTCCAGAGATGTCGCAGAATCGCCAAAATATCATTGATAACCTTACCCGCGAAGAAGTGCGATTCGCTAAAACCATAGAAAGCGGTACAGCTGTGCTTGACGGGTTGCTGGAAGATCTTAATAAATCAAATAACAATATTTTACCTGGTGATAAAGCATTTGAGTTGTACGCCACTTATGGTCTGCCATATGAAATTACCCGGGATATTGCCCATGAACATTCATTGGAAGTTGATGAATATGGATTTCGGTCAGCCATGGACAATCATCGGCTTGCTTCAGGTGGTGGAAAGGCGATGGGTGAGCTTGGCGGTGAAGACGCTGAGATGTATAACCAGTTAACTCAGAAATTAATAAATAAAGGCAGCCTTGGGAAAGATGGAGTCGTTTATGACCCTTATCAAACTGTGGCGACCGATGGAAAAGTATTGGCACTCGTAGAAGGGGGGCAGCCGGTTGAGGAAGTGTATTTGGGAGCCAATGTCGCAGTTATAGTGCCAAAGACAGGTTTCTATATAGAGTCTGGTGGACAGCTGTCAGATACCGGTGTCATGTGCGATGCAAAAGGGACCTGGGAGATTGAAGTCCACGAGATGCGCAAACCTGCTGCTGGAATGATCACCCATGTTGGGGAAGTGACACGTGGAAATCCTAAAGTCGGTGATGAAGTTGTTGCGCTGGTAGATCTTGAGCGGCGAAGAGATATCATGCGCAATCACACAGCGACACACTTACTGCATGCAGAGCTACATAAAGTTCTTGGAGAGCATGCTAGACAGGCTGGATCACTAGTGGCGCCAGAAAGGCTTAGATTCGATTTTAACCATAATGAAACAATTACAACACATCAATTGGAACAAATTGAGATGGGCGTTAATAAGGCTATCCTTGCTGATATGCCCGTGATTGCCACTTCCAAGACCCGGGATCAGGCTATATCGGAAGGTGCGACCGCACTATTTGGCGAAAAATATGGTGATGTGGTCAGGACGATCTTAATTAATGCACAAGCATCTGGAAGCGATGATCTGGCCAGATACTCCTATGAATTATGTGGCGGAACACACCTGGATCACACTGGAAATATTGGCACATTTGTGATCCTTAGCGAAGGTTCGGCTGCAGCAGGAGTCCACAGGATCGAAGCTGCCACTGGTCGGGCTGCAAGTCAAATCGTTTCAGAGAGACTTAAATATATCAGGCAGCTATCCAAAATGTTATCCAGTTCTTCGCGTGAAATCGTAAGCAAGGTCAGTACCGTGCTGGATGATTTGAATGAAATGCGCCGGCAAACGACTGAATTACGGAATAATATTCTGATGGAAAAATTTAATTCATTATTGGAAAATGTTCCTTTGATAAAAGGCGTTCAGGTTATGAGGTCGATAGTGGATGGCGCTGAGATCGAAGTGCTTCGGAATATGTGTGACCAATTCCGGCAGAAATATTCCAGCGGTATTGCCGTACTTGGAACAGTAATCAATGGGCGCCCGATTGTTGTTGCTACAGTAACTGAGGATATTATAAAACGAGGCGTTAAAGCTGGTGACCTGGTTAAATATGTAGCACAAATTCTCGGTGGGTCAGGCGGTGGAAAACCCACCCTTGCACAAGCTGGTGGAAAAGATCCATCCAGGCTGGGAGATGCCCTGGAAGGTGTAATCAATTATATCGAGACTAACCTGAAATAAATGATTATCTGGCGATCTTTCTTAATGTGGGGATTAGTTTGATGCACTAGGGTGCTCGAGCCCAGCACTATTTGCTTTATAATCTGGGTATATGAAGACGCACATCATCCATTTGGAACGCTATGATAATGTTATATCAATAACCGATAAATTATCGTGGGGAAAAACTAAGCGTGTTCTGTTGGTGTATCCACCTTCGAAAGTATTAATTTTGCAAAGAATTGACCTGCTCATGATACAAAGAGCAGCTAAAAAAATGGGCTTTTCAATTGGCTTGGTTTCCAGGTCTAAAGGTGTTAGAAAGTTAGCGGGCGAGCTCAATATTCCAGTATTCAAATCAATCAAAGCTGCACAGCGCAGGACATGGATGGGTGAGGATCCTGGGAAAAAGAAGAATTTTGAACGGAAACCACTTAAAGATTTAAGAAGTATGGGGCAGGAGGCAAAACTTAAAGAACCGGAATGGAAATCCCACATAGGCGTTCGGTTAAGCTTTTTCTCTTTGGGGGTATTAGCAGTGCTGGTTTTATCTCTTTTGTTTGTTCCTTCGGCTGTTATTCACCTTAAGTTGAGCGATCGTATGCAAAGTATTTCCATGCTGGTTGAAGCGGACGAGAAAGTTGCGGGGGTCAACCTTTCGGGGAAAATTCCTGCTCATACGATATCGGTCGATGTTGAAGGAAGCAGATTGGTTAAAATTATTTCCAAAACGAAAGTGCCAGATAAATTTGCTACAGGGATAATCACATTTACAAATCTGACTGAAACTGAGGTTGTGATTCCAGCAGGGACGATTGTCACAAGGCTGGATAATGCAGGAATCCGGTTCGAAACCATCGAAAAAGGGGAATTGGTTGCAAGAATTGGAGAAGCAATAGATTTGCCGGTTCGCGCATTAACTCCTGGCGAAGCTGGAAATATGGAGGCAAATTCACTTGGCTCATTGGTAGGCGATCTGGGAACCAGCCTGTTGGTAACCAATCCAACCCCGACTATCGGTGGCACAGACCGTTTTACAACCATGGCCACCAAAAGCGATAGAAGTGATTTATTCAGCTCTTTGGAGACCGAATTGCGACTCAATGCAATACAGAAAGCTCTGGTGTTTCTCCCAGAAGGAGATATAATTTTTCCTGATACTTTAATAATTGGGGTTAACTTACAAGAAAATTATGTTCCAGCAGCAGGTCAACCTGGTGATAGTTTGTCCCTATATCTTAAACTATCCTATTCCATGCAATATGCGGAATATTCTGACCTAATTAGAGTTGCAGAACCTGCTATAAATGCTGATTTACCTGCAGGATTTGAACCAATTGCGGATAGCACTATGAATATTGAGATACTAAAAAAACCAACAACAAATCCATATGGTATAACTAACCTGAATTTAATTGTGAGTCAGAAGATTCGTGAAGGGGTTGACACAGTATACTTATCCCGCCTGGTTCAAGGTTTATCTGTCCAAGAGGCATATAGAATTTTGGAGAAAAAATTTGGCCAAGATACAAAACCTGTTATTGAAATAGCGCCTTCCTGGTGGCCGCGACTGCCAATCGTTGCGTTGCGCATAGTCATATCGAATTGAGGAAATTTGAGAATTTTAGCTGTTGATCCGGGATCCAAACATGTTGGATTGGCAATAAGTGACCCAACGGGAACAATTGCAAATCCGTTGATGATTCTATCTCACAAATCCAGAGAATTTGATACCGATACGATTGCCCGGCAAGTGTTGAACAATTATGTCGATTTGATTGTTGTAGGGCAATCATTGGATGATGATGGCATGCCGACTTTCGAAGGAAGGCGTTCTGTACGTATTGCTAATGTTTTAGCCCGGAAAGTCTCTGTTCCTGTGATATTCTGGAATGAGAGTTTCAGCACACAAGATGCCAGAAACGCACGTATCAGAATGGGAACTTCAAGAAAAAAACGGGCAGGCCATTTGGATGATTTAGCTGCAACTGTAATTTTACAATCTTACCTGGACGCAAAAGCTCTTGAGAAAGAAAAATCCGAATGAAACAAAAAAAAATATCCTGTGCATTGTTGAGTTTATTGATAGTACTTACAGTTCTTGTTGTCGCTGTCATAATTTATATTCCAGTTCTTGCAGAAAAAACTTATGGCCAGGCTAGTCCTGTTCTTAGTGTGGTGGATCATTATACCTATTCCATATCATTATTATGGAGCGCGGAGGATCTCACCAATCCTGTTCAAACAGTTGGCGAGGAGCAAATCTTTGTTATTGAAACTGGCGATTCTGTCGTTCAGATCAGTAATCGACTTGAATCAATGGGTTTGATTCGAAATTCTAATATCTTTCGTATCTATCTTGTCTGGAAAGGTCTCGACACAACTGTTCAAGCTGGAAGCTATAAACTTAAGTCGAGTATGAATGGAATAGAGATTGCATCCGCATTACAGGATGCCACTCCTTCGGAAGTTATATTCAATATTCTGGCTGGATGGCGCTTGGAAGAGATTGCTGCATCACTGCCAACCTCAGGATTGAAGGTGACTCCTGAGGAATTTATTGAAGCTGTAAGAAATCCAAATCATCCTTTAGATTATTTTCCAGAAGGTGCTTCTGCTGAAGGATTTCTTTTTCCCGGTTCCTACTCATTAGCGCGAGATATGACTGCCGATCAATTGGTTTCAACCCTGCTCCAAAATTTCTCCGTAAATATGTCCTCTGATTTACAAGGAAATATTTCAAGGCAAGGTTTGGATATTTATAATACGGTAATCCTGGCATCCATCATAGAGAGAGAAGCTATCGTTCCAGATGAACAACCAATGATCGCATCAGTATTTTTCAATCGCTTGAACAATGGTATGAAATTGGATAGCGATCCAACAGTTCAATATGCAATCGGTTACGACAATTTAAATGGTACCTGGTGGAAGAATCCTTTGACATTGGATGATCTAACCATCGATTCCCCCTTTAATACGTATAAATATTCTGATCTACCCCCTGCCCCTATAAGTAATCCTAATTTAAGCGCGATTCAAGCTGTAGCTTTTCCAGCTGAAACCCCATATTTTTATTTTCGCGCAAGGTGCGATGGATCAGGTCTTCATGCCTTTGCAGAAACGTTTGAACAACATTTACAAAACGCGTGTAAATGATGCGCCCTTAAAAATTAACGAAAGAAGGATGTTTATTTCAGGTGTTTTTGTTAAGTAATGCTGGTATTTGCCAGAATATATTTTTCCAGTTTATCTATGGTTTTCTTCTGATCATCGATAACTGCCTTGACAAGATCGCCAATGGACACTATTCCGATTAGTTGATCGTCCTGAAGAACTGGAAGATGGCGAATATGCTTATCTGTCATCAAAGCCAGTGCTTGTTCACAAGTTTGCTCAGGCGTAATGAAACGCACATTTGTCGTCATAATTTCGCGAACATAAATATCCTTGGATGATTTTCCTTTAAGGATAACTTTACGGGCATAATCACGCTCCGAAAAAACTCCAACAATCTTCCCTTTTTCAATAACAAGCAAGGCGCCCACGCTTTTTTCAGCCATCAAGCTCAGAGCATTAAAAACATGCGTATCGGGTGTCGTCCACCATATTTCTGAATCTTTCTCTTTGATCGCTTGACGAATTGTTTTCATAGCTCAGCCTCCAAAATTTTGTTTATTAAATTATAGTGAAATTCTGTACAAGCGCAAGGGAGACTTTTTTGGTGTTTAGCATTTATTTTGTTCAGAGGTTGTAAACCTTTATGAGAATCGCCTACGGTTTCCCAGTGTTTTGATCCTGTATAACTTCTATATAATCCTGAGTAATTGTCTTATCCAACGAACCTTCCAGCAAAGTAATAAGTTCACTGGTCAGGCGAGCCTTGTTTTCAGCATCTCTTAAGCTCCAGGTGCGACTTTTAATTTCCAGAAAAATGCCCAAGGCAGGTTTTTCAAAGGTATCCAGGTTAATGTAAAACTCCGTGTTTTTGTACTTGACCAACCAACGTAAACGATCCTTATCGACTAAAATTTCTGATGAAGGTTTAAAATATTCCCGATAAAACCTTAAACTATTGGTGGCAGGTGCAAGATACCGGCTGCGGGAAAGCAATACGTCGTTTTTTAAATTGCTCTCACGGGCTGGTCCAAGCAAGGTTAAACGGGAGCGAACATTAATAATTTGCCCCTTTTCATCAATGAACTCATCCTCCCGGTAGCGCAGTCTGCCCTGGGATGGATCGGAGAAGATAAAATAAGCATCGTGTTGATGGTAATGTTTATGGTAAAGGATGTCAATTTGCGAGTTTTGAAGTGCTTTTAGGGTTGCAGAATTATCAGCAATTTTAACCTTGATTTGTATTTCAAAAGATTCAGATTCGCTTGATCCACCCAGTGCAATTAATTTGGAGTAAACAGATTGTTCGCGCTGGATCAAGAATGAATCTATTCTTTTAGCATATTGGGCAGCATGGTATAAAAGGTCTTTCTGGTCAAGAGTTAGAAGATTGCGGTTTCTTAAAACCCAGTTCCCGTTAACCATCACGTCCGTAACATCTGTTGATTTTGCTGCATAAACAATACTGGAATAAGCATTATCGGGTTCTCGATTAAAGCGGGGGGAATTGTGAATGGGATTGATATCTATCAAGATCAAGTCAGCCCGTTTGCCAGGCTCCAGGGATCCGGTCAAGTGCCCGAGGTGCATGGCTTTCGCGCCGAGGCGGGTTGCCATTGTTAGAGCGGTTGCAGCAGGGATGACAGTTGGATCACCACAGGTTCCTTTTGCAAGAAAAGCGGTCAGACGCACTTCTTCAAACATATCCAAGTCGTTATTTGAAGCAGGACCATCTGTCCCTATTCCTACATTGAGACCGGCTTCCAGCATCTGTAATACTGGTGCAATACCAGAACCAAGTTTTAGATTTGAAGATGGGTTGTGAGCAATTCCAGCACCTGCGTGCGCCAGAGTTCGAATTTCTCCCGGGTCTATGTGGACGCAATGGGCTGCCAGTACTTTTGCATCAAAAAGTCCTTGTTTCTTTACATAAGGAATAACCGGCATACCGGTTTCTCTGCGTATGTTTTCAACTTCGAGAACAGTCTCTGACAAATGAGTATGGAGTGGGACATCAAATTCCTGTGCCAATAGAGAGGTTGCCTGGAGAATCTCGTTCGTACAAGTATAAGGTGCATGTGGAGCTACCGAAGGTTCGATTAATGGATGCCCTTTCCAGCGACGGATAAAATCACGCGCATAAGCCAGTGAATCTTCGTATGATTTTGCATCTGGTGTGGGGAATTTCAGGACTGTTTGTGAGCATACTGCCCGCAAACCGGCTTGTGACGTTGCCAGGGCAACATCATCTTCAAAATAATACATATCGGCAAAGCATGTAACACCTGATCGAGCCAACTCAGCACAAGCCAATTTCGTGCCCAATTGGACAAAATCCGATGACACAAATTCACGTTCCACGGGCATTATATACCCAAGCAACCAGACATCCAGACGAAGATCATCTGCCAAACCCCTCAAGAGCGTCATGGGTACATGTGTATGGGCATTTATCAACCCGGGCATCAATATCTTTCCATCACAGTCGATGGTTTCGCTGGCGATAAATTTACTCTTGAGATCTTTTTCGTAACCGATAGAAACAATGGAATCGCCTTTTACTGCAACTGCACCAGGTGAGTATTGATGCAGATTCTCATCCATGGTCAATACATGGGCGTTTATAAATAATACATCGACTGTTTGTTCCATGTTTTTCCTTTAGGTCAGCCTTCTCTGGAAAACTTTGCTGAGTAAACAGTTATTTGGATGTGGGTTCAATCCCTTTCAGTCGTCGTAATCGGTCCAGCATAAGATTGACACCCAGGATGGGCGCGTTGTCTGGGTGGCCGATATAATTAACCTGATGGTCATAATCTTTTTCAGGCGCAAGAATTACCAGATGGATCAAAGAAGAATTATCTTTTAAGGTAACCGATAATCCTAAAACTACATCAGCTTTTCCATCTTTTCTAAAAACCTCCACGTTTTCATGTAATGAATTCGTGTTATCGGGTAGTTGACAACCACCCAGGTAAGTCGGGTTTTGCAATGTTGAAAGACGTTGGTTTAACAAGCCAGCAGTTCCAGCCTCGACACAGAAGACTTTCCATCCACATTGCGCAGAAGCATCCAGCGCTGTTTCTTCTAAGGTAGCCTTATCTGAACCGTAAATAAAATCTCCCAATCGATTGCGGATCTCTGTTTCCAGATTAATGATTAGTTTTTCTGCTTCAATTTCATTGGCAGCCCTGGCTGTGATGCGGATATCCACCATCCCCGAATGAGCTGCCAATCCAACAGTAGGATTTACTAGAGTTTCAAGATCGCTTATTCTTTCATCAATCCATCCTTCCCCTGCGCCGCTGGTATGAAGAGTGCGAACCTTCAAGGTCTCTTTCAAGTTATAGTGCTGTTGCAGAAAAGGAATAACCGATATGTCCAGGAGCGTTTTCATTTCTGCGGGAACTCCCGGCAGAGAAATAACAGCGTTCTTTTCTGTGATGATAATAAAAGCTGGTGCTGTTCCTACAGGGTTATTGATAATAATTGCGTTATGAGGAATATAAGCCTGACGTTTTTGATTATCGCCTGGCGTGCGTCCTGCCTTAATAAAGCGCTTAGAAATGCTTTCCCACAATTCGGGATGGAACATAAGGTCTGAATCAGTTGCCTGAGCCAGAGCTTCACGGGTGGGGTCATCCACGGTTGGTCCCAACCCTCCGGTGGTAATTATTATTTCTGAGCGTCCCATGGCTTCGCGAACGAGCGCAGCTATCCGGTCTTTATTGTCACCAACAACTGTTGTTCGAAATAGATTAATACCCAATTCTCTCATAGTTCGGGCAATGTATTGTGTGTTGGTATCAGGAATTTCGCCAAGTAATAATTCTGTGCCTATGGCTATTATCTCAGCAATTGGCATTTATACCCTTTATATGAGTTCGCTTTTCCAATTAACCATAAAATTAAACAACATTATATTCTTTTATCAAACGATCCTCTTCGAACCGAGCCAAATCTAACATGGAGACATCCAGGGTTTCAAATTTACCATCCAGAATATACTCAGCCATCAGCTTTCCTGAAATTGGACCATGCATGAAACCGTGACCAGAAAAACCAGCCACAACATGGAAACCTTTGACTGGAGTCCTTCCGAATATCGGGTGTGCATCCGGGGTGACTTCATAAAGTCCCGCCCAATGAGAAGCCAAACCAGCATGCTCAAGCAATGGCATACGAGAAATAGCTGATTCCAAGTTTACCAGCTCGAACTCTTCATCTACATTCTGGTCAAAGCCAGATTGCTCATTCTGGTTGGACATCCCTGTAAGTAAGCCGTCTCCCTCGCGATGGAAATAAAGCGATTGGGCAAAATCAATCACAAATGGAAAATCTTCTGGTACTTCCGGGAGCGAGGAAGTTGTCAACATTTGACGGCGTAATGGGGTGATGGGTAATTTTACACCAGCCATGTCACCTATCAAGCCGGACCATGGACCACAAGCATTTACAATGATAGGTGATGATACAATCCCCTGATTGGTGATTACACCGCGAACTTCACCATTCACAACCTGAATCCCTGTTACCTCTACATTGTTTTCTGCTATTACGCCAATCCGTAGTCCGGCATTGATATACCCCATGACTACGCTGTTTGGGTCAACCAATCCATCTTTCGAATTGAATGTACCTGCGATGGCATCTTCAAAACGCATTAAAGGTAAGCGCTGCCTGATTTCATCTCCGGTCAACCATTCTGTTTGAACACCCAAACGCTGTTGAAGTTCAATATTATGGCGAAAATAATCCACATCTTGAGGGCGAGTAAGCGCAAAAATGTAGCCGCATTTCTGGTAATTTATATCCTGTCCAATCTCAGCCTTGAAATTCTCAAACATGGGTAAGCTCTTCTTGGAAAGCTCAACATTGATCTCAGTCGAAAACTGATATCGAACTCCTCCGGCGCAACGACCGGTCGCACCCAGGCCAAAAAATTCTTCTTTTTCAAGTAAAAGGATATTTTTCTGGCCACGAGCTGCAAGGTGATAGGCTGTGCTTGCGCCCATGACCCCTCCTCCGATAATGATGATATCTGCTGTTTTTGGGAATGTCATAATTGATTACCTCTTGGATTAAAATGGGACTGTTTGTCCTAAACCCATCTTTTCTGAGTTTTGTAAAGCCAATTGAGCTGCCATAGCATCCTGAACAGCAAGCCCAACAGATTTAAAACAGGTGATCTGATCGGCATTAGCGCGCCCAGGTTTACTTCCTTGTGCAATTTCACCTAATTCTGCGTAGATGTGGTCTTGATCGATCAAGCCTTCTTGAATTGGACGCAGGAGATCACCGGTTTCAGCAAGTGTCGCTGAGAGAGAGTCCACAACCACCAAGGCTCTGACAATTGTTGCGGAGGGAATTTCCTGCATATTGGGCGTATATGATCCGATGGCATTGATATGAACGCCAAGTTTGAGATCGGCATCCGAAAAAACAGGGGAGGTTGCTGTTGTGGCACAGCATATGATGTCTGCATTTGAGACAGCCTGATAGGGACTTTCTGCAATGCGAAGATCGGCATGTATTGGCGATCTTCCAGATATTTCTTCAATAAAGGATTTAACACGAGTAGAATCTGTATCGTATAGCCATACTTGTTCAATATCTCTTACAGTGCAGATCGCTTCAAGTTGTGTCCGTCCCTGAGCGCCAGCTCCAAAAATGGCCGCAACCCGGCTATCTTCCCTAGAAAGCAAATCAGTGGCAGCACCACTAGCTGCACCAGTACGAATAGCGGTTAGTGAACTACCCTCCAATAAGGCAACAAGTTTTCCTGTATCGGGATCCAGAACTAATACGGCTGCCTGAATGAAAGGCAGGCCAAGATCTGGGTTGTTTGGATAGAGGGATACAATTTTTACCGCAAGCGCATTTCCAGTTTTATCCTGAACATATGCTGGCATAAATAGGTTGACAGCATTCTGTGACGGAATGGGTATGCGTGTGCGTAAAGGCACTTCTGCATTTCCATTTACCAGGGCAATATACCCACGTTTCATCGCCTCTATACAATCTTTCATGGGCAATGCTTTTTTTACATCGTTTGCGGTTAATATTTTCATATCTTGTTGTTTGACAAAAAATGAGTGGATTTGACATGAAACCCGTTTTCAAAAAGAAAACGGGTTTCTTCGTTATTATAATACAAAGAATTTCATTATTCCATACCGAGGTAAGCTTTTTGAACCATCTTATTGGTTTGCAAATTAGAAGCCTTATCATGCAAAACAATTTCACCTGTTTGCATGACATAACCGCGATGCGCAATGCTAAGCGCCATAAGGGCGTTCTGTTCAACCAGCAAAATGGTCATACCTTCTTGGTTAATTTCAACGATCTTCTCAAAGATGCTTTCCACAAGAACGGGAGCCAAACCCATGGATGGCTCATCCATCAAAAGCAAGCGGGGACGTGCCATCAGAGCTCGCCCGGTTGCCAGCATTTGCTGTTCTCCCCCTGAAAGTGTTCCAGCGACCTGTGAGCGACGCTCTTTCAGCCGAGGTAGGAGTGTAAAAACCCGTTCAAGGTCTACCTTGATTTCGGCTTTGTCTGAGCGAACATAAGCGCCCATATCCAGATTTTCTGCAACTGTCAGGCGGGAGAATATTCCCCGGCCCTCGGGTACCATGGAAATACCCTTTGCCACCAGTTTATGCGGTTTAAACGGTGCCAAATCTTCTCCTTCGAACCTCACAGTTCCTTCAAGAGGTTTTAATATCCCGGAGATGCTCCTCAAGGTGGTTGTTTTTCCAGCGCCATTTCCACCGATCAGGGTCACAATTTCCCCTTTTTCTACGGTCAAAGATACACCTTTTAAGGCATGAATGTTACCGTAGTATGAATGAATGTTTTCAACTTCTAGCATCGGCATAATGTCATCTCCAACTCAGGCTGTGGCTTCAGAAAGACCGCTGGCTGCACCGCGACCCAGATATGCTTCAATCACACGGGTGTTCTTTTGAATTTCAGCCGGAGTTCCTTCAGCGATTTTTTGACCAAAATCCAGGACGGTAATCAACTCAGAGATACCCATCACAACACGCATTTGATGTTCAATCAGCAAGATCGTTATTCCCAATGAATCACGGAGATGGCCGATGAAGTTGGTCATCTCCTGGGTTTCGCTGGGATTCATGCCTGCGGTGGGTTCATCGAGCAGCAATAATCTCGGTTTATTTGCCAGCGCACGGCCAATTTCAAGTCTGCGCTGAGCACCATAAGGCAAGTTCTTCGACATCATATCACCTTTGCCAGCCAAACCCACAAACTGCAAAATCCGTTTGGCTTCATCCAGGGCTTGCTTTTCATCACGGTTGGTACGGGAATCGCGTAAGATCCCACCAAGCATTCCAGATTTCAGATGAGGGTGCATACCCACCAAGATGTTTTCAACGGCTGTCATATTCTTGAACAAGCGAATGTTCTGGTAAGTTCTTGAAATTCCAAGACGGGTAACGCGATCTGAGGATAAACCGGTAATTAATTTATTCTCAAGTAAAATTTCGCCCTCTTCGGGGTTGTAGAATCCGGTAATGCAATTGAAAAAGGTGGTTTTTCCTGCCCCATTCGGGCCGATAATACTTTGGATTGCATGTTCTTTTACTTCCAAATCTACTTTTTGCAGGGCATCCAAGCCTCCAAAGCGTTTGGTAACATTTTTTGCGGTTAATACAGCCATGATTTATCTCCTACCCAGCTGGGTTCTCCGTCACGGTTGGAATATCATTTGGAAGTGCATCCGGCTCCATGGATTCGTGTAACTCAAGTTTTCTGCGGGCCTCAGGCCATAAACCTTCGGGGCGGACAAGCATCATGACAACAAGAAGTGCACCATACACAAGATAGCGGAACTCAGAAAATTCACGCAATAACTCAGGCGATCCCATTAGCACCAGGGCGCCAACAAACACACCTGGTATGCTACCCATGCCGCCTACGATGATCAAACAGAGTACATTGATCGAGACCATTAGATTCATGCTTTGAGGATAGGCAGAGGATAATTTGGCCGCGAAAATTGCACCTGCCAGGCCGGCAAAGAAAGCACCTGTGGCAAAAGCCGATAATTTTGTAGCCACCAGGTTAATTCCCATGGCCTGGGCGACATCTTCATCTTCTCTCATTGCCATCCACGATCGCCCCATGTGTGAATCCTTCAAACGCCAGGCGATAAAACCTGCGATCAGGATTGCGGCGACAATCAAGTAATATAATTGCCCCTGAGTTTTAAGTTCAAGGGAGCCAATAAAAGGACGTGCAATTCGTTGAATGCCCTGGGTTCCACCCAGATATGGACGCAGCCAATCAGATAAAGACAGAAGTCGGATGATCTCTCCAAACCCTAGGGTGACAATGGCCAGATAATCACCTCGCATTTTTAATACCGGTAAGCCTAAAATCACACCGGCAGTTACTGATGCCAGGAGAGCGAAAGGTAAAGCCTGCCAAAAGGTAATTTGGATCACACCCATCTCGGGAGATGTGAGAACACCTACAACATAAGCACCGATTGCAAAGAAGGCAACATATCCAAGGTCTAGCAGACCAGCAAACCCAATTACAATGTTCAAACCAAGACCCATCAGGATATAAATGCCAACATTGTCGAGAATTTCACTGAAATATATTCCCAAAATTTGTGGAAGCAACAGCATCAGGATGACTGCTGCTACTAGCTTGCCAAACCGAATATTTTTTTGTTTTTTAGACAGGATTTTTTTAACAGGGAGATCTTGTTTTTTACCGGAACGCCAGTAGTAAACAACTCCTACCAGGAAGAAAATGACCAATGCACCGGTAATTGTTAACCCACTACTTGCAAAAATCCATCGAAAAATATAGGAGATTGCTCCCCACCGTGCAATCATTACGATCAAAAGATCTCTCATCAAGCCGAGTAAGACAGTCCACACAACTGCTTGCAAGAATGCATTCCTTAACCTGGGCGGAATGAGCAGGAAACCCGCCCCAAGTGCACCAATAATTCCTGAAACAATCATCAAGATCAATCCACCCAGGTAAATTCCCTGGTTAAAATTCAGGATTGAATAGAGTGTAGGTGAAGCATTCATGAACATATCACGAATGTTTACGAATTGACCCAAGATAGGTAATAAAGCAGTAGTGAATCCTGCAACCAAACCTGTCAAACCTCCTGCAAAAAGGACAGTTCTTAGGGATTGATCCGGTTCTTTTTTCGCAATTGAATAACCAAATACGAAGAATGGCAGGAATAAAAGGATAAAACCCATGGATACCAACCCGGATACAATATCCCTTTGGCTGAATGTTTCTATCATACCCACCAGACCCAGGAAGATTATGATTCCTCCATTGATCAAACCTGCAGAAAACAATTGCTTCAAAGTGGATTTATTTGTCATCGTAATACCTCCTCAGGCCTTTGTCTGGGTGATTCTCTCGCCCAGAATACCCGAAGGACGAATGATCAGGATAAATACGAGGATGATGAAAGCAATAGCATCTTTAAGTTGATAAGGAGCGGCTATTCCCATTCCATCCAGAAAAAGGCTTGGGCCAACAGCTTCCAGGATACCAAGGATCATGGCTCCTAAAAAGGCTCCCGGAACATTACCAATACCGCCAAGTACGGCTGCTGTAAAGGCTTTTAGACCTGGAATAAAGCCCATAAAAAAGTGTACAACCGGGAAAAGGAGAATATACAGGATGCCGCCCAAACCGGCAGATGCGCCACCCAGGGCAAAGGTCAGCATGATGATCCTATCAACATCGATCCCCATTAATCCGGCAACTTCTTTATCTTCTGAAACAGCCCGCATGGCCTTCCCCATTTTTGTTAATTGTACAAAACCATACAGAATAAGCATCATAATTAATGCACTGATAATAACAACGACTTGAGTCTTATAAACCGGGATCGAACCAAATGTCCAGGTGCCTTTGAGAAATCCCAATTCTGGATATGCCTGCAAGCCAGAACCGAAAAAACCTCGGAAGGCGTATTGCAGAAAAAAAGATGCCCCGATGGCTGTGATCAATGGGACCAAACGGGGAGCGGTGCGAAGCGGGCGATAGGCGATCCGTTCAAGAAGAACAGCCAGTGTGCTGGATACTGTCACTGCCAGGAGTGTGACCAATAATAAACTAATATAAGGATGAGAATTCCAAAATCCGTTTTTATATAAGGCAAGAGCCAGGAAGACAGCTGTAAAGGGACCTGACATAAATATTTCGCTGTGAGCGAAATTGATCATCTTGAGAACGCCGTATACTATTGTGTAACCAAGTGCGATGAGTGCATAGACACCCCCTAAGGCGAGACCTGTGATGGTAAGGTCGATCCAGACCCGGGTATTATATTTTCCCACTTCTATCGTTTTTATCGAGCCATAAACCACAACAAAAGCAATAGAAAGGCCGATAATCCAAACGACAACATCCGCGATTGTAATTCGTTGGCGCCAGGTACGCAACATAATTTCACTCCTGTATCAAGGGGATTTTTACTCAGGGAGGGGCGAGTATACTCGCCCCTCCCTTTTATGTTACATTAATAATGGATTGACAAACAGGTTTACGGCCAGACCTTGATTGGAGGATACTCGCCGGCGTGATATTCGTACACGGCGATCTTGGGGTTGGCGCAGTCGCCAGTGGGTCCGCAAGTCAGGACGCCAGTCAGACCTTGGAAATCCTTGGTTGCATACATGGCATCGCGCAGAGCCTGTCGTGGAATATGGAGGGTGCCATCGGCATCCTTGACTGCTACGGCTTCTATAGCATTCATAACCATCCAAGTGGCATCATACGCATGGGCGTGAAAGATGCTGACAGGTTCTGATCCAAACAATTCCTGGTACTTCGGCAGGAAGTAATCGTTGTACTTCTGGCTGAAGGATGAAGTATCGGGGCTGGATACGAACAGACCTTCAACTGCATCGCCTGCCCCTGCGGTAACGTCAGGTGAGAACATGCCATCTGCGCCCATCAGGGAGGTGTTTTCCAGACCAGTGGTTTCCTTGGCCTGACGGGTGATCAAACTGCCGGCTTTGACGAAGATCGGGTAGTAGATCAGTTCAGGGCCACCTGGAGCCAGGCTGGTGAGAACGGACTTGAAGTCAGTTTGATTGGGATCAACTGCTTCTTGAGCAGTGATGGTACCACCTAATTCCTGGAAGACTTTTGCAAATTGGTTGGCCAAGCTCTCAGCATACAATGAGCCGTCGTGAATTGTGGCAGCTTTTGTTACCTTGAGAAAATCCACAGCGAATTGAGCAGCTGCGGCGCCCTGGATGGTATCATTGTGGGCTGTGCGCAGATAGCCTGGCCAGTTATTGGGATCGCCGGCTTTGGTTAGATCTGGAGCTGTATTGGAAGCAGATATGATGACGAAGCCTGCTTGTGAAAGTAAGGGCACAGCAACGCGGGCTGCACTTGAGCAGGATGTTCCAAAAACTGCAACAATTGTCGTGTCAGCAGCGAGTTTGGTACCGCTTGCCTGACCGCCTTCTGCTGAACAACCATCGTCTTCACCAGTTAGCTGGACATCATGGCCGAGAAGTTGGCCTTTTTCAGCAATAGCGATCTCGACACCATTCCGGGAGTCAATACCCAGGGTTGCATCTGGGCCATTAATAACCATATCATAGGCGAGATGGATTGGATCGCCGGGGGCAACCGTTACACAACCGATTGCATCGGTGCATTCATAAGTTGAAGCCTTTGGCCCACATGCGGAAAGCACCATGGTGGCAATTATTAAGGCAGCAAAAACAAACAACAAACGCTTAGACATACTTCTTCCTCCTCGTGGAATAAAACTGATTGGACTTAATTGTGTGGTACGGGGCAGATATTTATAATAAGCGGAAGGCGTCACCTCCGATCAAATGATATTATGCACAAGTTACTTGTGCAATTCAAACCATCTTACAATAGATTAATATTATAGTCAAGCACTGGATTGATAAAAAATAGCAATTGATAAAACTTTAATATATAACAAGAAAAACGGTATATTTCGCAGAGAAATCATTAATCTTCCAGTGACCGCCAGCTTTATATTGCGCTCCATAATATGATTGCCAGAAAACCCAGCAAGGTTGGTGTTTGTTTTTTGGAATAATGGAATATGAATTTTTAAATCAGACTGACCAGTGCAAAAACCCCAAAGCCAAGAATAATCAGGCCGGAAAGCCTATTAACCCATTTCATTAAATACAAATTGAATTTTAAACGAAAAGTACTTAAAAACAGACTGAGCAAAATCCACCATAAGGCTGATCCAAAGAAAACACCAATGATCAGCAAAAAAGCAGATAAGTAATTCATATTGGCATTCACCAACCCCAGCCCTGAGAAGATGGCTGCAAAAGAAATGATTGTCATTGGGTTGGTGAGTGTAAGGAAAAATGTCGTGAGGTATATGGATGACAAATCTTTTTTCGGGAGGTTATCAATCAACGCGGCGGGGATTGCGCGAATTGTTCTGATCCCCAGATAACATAAAAAAAATCCCCCGATCAATCTCAATAAATTTTGCTGACTTATAAGGAAATTGGAAATGATGGTGATTCCAAATCCGGCAACTGAACCATATAGTGCATCTGCACTGGCTGCTCCCAACCCCGATAATAAACCAGCCAGGCGGCCATCGGAGAGTGTTCGGCGGATGCAAAGAATCCCTATCGGTCCAACCGGTGCGGCGATAGAAAAACCCAATACCAACCCTTTTACCAAAAGAGATAATTCCATTGCTTTATTATTCTTTTTCCTTTGAAAATAATGTTACGGATGCGGATAAGCCTTTTCCAACCAATCCAAAGGATTCACTTGAATACCATTAACCCATATTTCCCAGTGAAGATGTGCCCCCGTCACCCGCCCAGTACCCCCAACCAGACCGATAACCTGTCCAGTGTCTACAAAATCACCTGGTTGAACTTTGATTTCAGACTGGTGCCAATACCCTGAATAGACTCCCCAGCCATGATCGATTATCGTTGCATTGCCGCGTACATCCAAAAGTCCAACAAAAACAACCACTCCTGGAGCGGGAGCTGTGATGGGGAGCCCGTTCCCTCCTCCAAAATCCATACCTGAATGAAAACCAAAAATTTCCAAATCAGTCCCAATCCCAAAGTATGTGCGTCGGTTCCCAAATTTTGATGTTAAATAACTGGTGGATTCGTATTGGACAGCTGGACTTTCAAAAATTCCATCCCAATAACGCTTCGGTGAAGCAGCGTTCACAAATGAGCGGATCAATTCTTCTTCAGGTTTGGTTATGTCAGGGTCGATCGACTTCGGGTCAACATAGAGAACTTCGGAGGAATAGTAACCAGTCTGAACAAGGATCATCTGCTCAAAAGATTGTTTACTTCCATCTGGGAGGCTTGCATCCAAACGGAGGGGGTATAAACCGGGTTCGGCCAGCGCATGCACGCCTTGCAAGGATATGTATGAATTATTCCCATAAGGAAAGAAATGTAAATCCTGATCCACCAACATACCTCCCAGGGAGACTTCCTGAGAGGTAGTTACCTGGATCTGTGTGGTCGTTCCTTGAACAATTGGCAGTGGGTCGACGATTGCTGATAGAAAAATAGAAGGCAGACCTGTTTGCTTGACGTCTGAGTTGGTACCTGGGTGAAAGAGAATATCACCTGTTAATGCAGCCCATGTACCAGGCAGGTAATTTATTTCTGTAACCGTCCAGGGGTCTGTATTCTGTAGAATAGATAGTTCGAGCAGGGTTTCATCAGCATCAAGGTTCGATCTACTTGTCCAGGCGGGTTTATCAGCATCTTGAATCATGATCAGATTAGCACCAGCGTAGAATTCGGTTGGGCTGATAATATGATTTAGCTTACGTAGCTGGTCTATGGGGATGCGGTATTGACGTGACAGGCTGCGTTGAGAATCTCCAAAAGGGACGACCCTGGAAGCCAAAACCCCATTTACACCCTCCAGACCGGGGATGATTAGTTGATCACCCGGAAATATTTGGTTTGGGTCCGTTATGTTGTTCGCAGCCATAATGTCTTCATAGCGGACATTGAACATGCCTGCGATGCCCAATAGAGAATCCCCCGGACTTACTACATAAATAGGTCCGGTGGGAGGGGCATTCGTTTGTGCGTAGGCTTGCGAAAAGTATAAAATATAAATGATCACAAGAAATGAAATTACCAAGCGTTTAGATCTCATTAAATGAAACCTTGTCACCAACTTTAAAGTCTGATATGCGATCTGGGTGGATTTCCAATGTATACCTGGCGGGATGAGAAGGGAAATAAGCTGGGTGCCATGATTTTGCAAGAACGACATCCACCACGGAAAAGTTGGAGTCTATCCAAACAATGGCCAGATCCATAAAAACAGCCAGCATATGGATGGAAGAATCTGCTTTAGAATCTCGATTCTGAACCAGAAGCAGGCCTTCATCGTGGGAAATTTCATGCCTAAACATAAAACCACGTAACCGACAGAAAAACGTGTCACAATAAATGGCCAGAATTGGATTTTCGAGTGGCTGATAGTTAACAGAAATTTCGATTTTTCTCAGCATGAATCAGCATGAAATTGGTGAAAGGAGGATGAGGTTGGGAATTAACTTGATTGGTCGTTCCCAGTTGAGTTCTTGCGATTTAAAACAGATTCTACGCTGTCCAGTAACTCTTGCGGGCTAAATGGCTTGGCAATGTAATCATCTACCTTGGCAATGTGCAATCCCAAAACCCGATCAATACTTTGGGCTTTAGCGGTAACAACAATAATTGGAATTTTCTGGGTAGTTTCAACAGCTTTTATCTGTTGATAAACTTCCCAACCATCCATTTCGGGCATCATTAAATCCAGAAGGATCAGGTCTGGTTTATCTTGTTGAATCATTTCCAAGCCAGCAGCTCCGCCACTTGCTCCCAATACTTCAAAGCCGTGACGACTCAGGATCAGACGGATAAGAACTATCATCTCGTCATCGTCTTCAATGCACAAAATTCGTTTCTTGATTGTATCAGCCATGGCATCTCGTTTGAATAATCAAAGTTTACCATAAATATATACATGTAGAAGGAACTTAAAAGAAAAAGATAACCGGTATTTAATTTATTAGAAGTTTATATAAGATATTTTTCCGGTCTGGTTTTTACTATCATAGGTTGGTATAATCCCTTTCATTACCAGGAGGTATCAGTGAATACACGTAATCAGTCATATATAATCTACTTTCTGCTGTTTATAGCCATTGCTTCAATGCTATATTTTAGTCTTAATCAGCAGGGTGATTCACAAAAAATATTTACATTAAATGAATTGGCAGCGCAACTTGAAGAAGGAAATACAATTGCACGAATAGTTGTGGCAGAAGATAACACTGTAACAGTAATTTACCGCGATGATACAAAATTGGAACAAACAACACGGAAAGAACCAGAAACCACATTGGTTGATCAGTTACTTAAATTGGGAGTCTCGCCCTCCAAACTTTTGTCAAGCGCTGTAAAAATTGAAGTTCAAGCACCCAGTCCCTGGGTGGGAATTATGACCCTTGCCGGTTACGTATTTCCTTTTTTGTTGCTGGCAGGTTTATTCTGGTTCATATTCAGACAAGCCCAGGGTTCCAATAATGCCGCAGCAGCCTTTGGGAAATCAAAAGCCCGGATGTTCACCGGCGATCACCCCACGGTTACATTTGAAGATGTAGCAGGTGTGGATGAAGCCAAGGAAGAACTGAAAGAAGTTGTAGAGTTTTTGCGGGAACCGGAAAAATTTATTGCCCTGGGTGCGCGAATTCCAAAAGGGGTATTGTTGGTTGGTCCTCCTGGAACAGGTAAAACACTCATGGCGAAAGCGGTATCCGGTGAGGCTAGCGTTCCTTTCTTCTCAATATCTGGATCTGAATTTGTAGAAATGTTTGTTGGAGTTGGTGCTAGCAGAGTCCGCGATTTATTTGATCAAGCCAAGCGTCATTCCCCCTGTATAGTATTTGTGGATGAAATCGATGCTGTTGGCCGTCAACGCGGGGCTGGATTGGGTGGCTCACACGATGAGCGTGAGCAAACCTTGAACCAAATTTTGGTAGAAATGGATGGTTTTGATACCGATACAAACGTGATCATAATTGCGGCTACCAATCGCCCCGACATATTGGATCCTGCTTTATTACGACCGGGACGATTTGACCGGAGAGTCACCCTTGATCGCCCAGATATGAAGGGTAGAGAGGCAATCCTTAAAGTTCATGCCAAGGGCAAACCGCTGGAAGCTGAGGTCGATTTAAGTATTTTGGCACGTTCGACCCCTGGTTTTGTAGGCGCAGACTTGGAGAATACAGTTAATGAGGCTGCAATCCTGGCAGCCAGGCGAAACAAGAAGGCAATTGGCCAATCCGAACTGGATGAAGCAGTTGAACGCGTAATTGCCGGACCTGAACGCAAAAGCCGATTGATCAGCGAAGAAGAAAAACGTGTGGTAGCTTATCATGAAGCGGGGCATGCTGTTGTTATGAATGTAATCCCTGAAGCCAACACGGTTCAGAAGGTGTCCATTATATCCCGTGGTCAGATGGGAGGCTATACATTAGCCCTTCCCAGCGATGACAGTATGTTGGTATCACGAAAGAAAATGATGGCAGAATTGGTTGGTTTACTGGGAGGACGCGTTGCTGAGGAACTTGTGTTTGATGATATTACCTCGGGCGCATCCAACGATATCGAACGAGTGACGCGCATTGCCAGAACCATGGTAACACGTTGGGGAATGAGCAGTGATCTGGGCCCGATGGTCTATGGACAGAAAGAAGAATTGATCTTCCTTGGGCGTGAAATTTCCGAGCAAAGAGATTATTCGGAAGCAATTGCTGAGCAAATTGATCAGGAAGTTAGGAAGTTGGTTAATGACGCTTATAAGAAGACGCGGCAGATATTAACCACTTATCGTGATAAGCTGGAAGAAGTTGCCCAGCGTTTGTTGGAAGTTGAAACATTAAATCGGGAAGAGTTTGAAGCCATATTTCCTACTCCAGCTCCCAAGAAAAGTGGTACACCAGTCGTCTCGGCGAAGTAATACAAAAAGCACCCCGCCAGCTTTTATCGGCGGGATGCTTTTTTGATTAAAGTTTGGACTGATCAGCTGCCAGCCTCTTTATGTTGGCGAACTAATTCCCGTCTTAAGATCTTTCCAACTGTTGTCTTGGGCAGTTCAGTGCGAAACTCGATATGGGTGGGTACTTTATATGCCGCCAATCGTTCTTTGCACCAGGCTTTAATCTCATCTTCAGTTAGGGTTTCACCAGGTTTTAAAACGATCCAGGCTTTCACTGTCTCGCCACGATATGGGTCTGGTATCCCTGCCACACCAGCTTCAACAATTTTGGGATTTGCTGCAAGAGCCTCTTCCACTTCGCGTGGCCAAACTTGGTAGCCGCCAGGTTTAATCAGCTCTTTCTTCCGATCCACGATATAGAAATAACCATCCTCATCCATGCGAGCAATATCGCCTGTAAACAGCCAACCATCACGGAGAGTATTCTCCGTTTCAGTTGGCATGTTGTGGTAGCCCTTCATTACTTGAGGGCCTTTGATAACCAACTCGCCAATCTCGCCAATGGGTAGGGCGGTTACTCCATCATCCAGGCTTATGATGCGACATTCCACATCTGCCATTGGCAAACCGATGGATCCGGTTCGGTTTTCACCAAGGAGAGGGTTGCAGTGTGTTGCGGTGGGAGCTTCTGACAGTCCAAAGCCTTCAAACAATTTACCCCCACTCAAAGCCTCCCAGCGCTCTTTTGTCTCGCGCATCAATGGAGCTGAGCCGGAAAGACAGGCCTTGATGGAAGATAAGTTATATTTGCCGGACACAACATCAGGATGGTTGTTCAGAGCATTATAAAGTGTGGGTACGCCCGGGAAAATGCTCGGTTGATATTTCTTGATATTTTCGAGAACATCGTGCAAATCGCGTGCATTTGGAACCATGACCATAGTGGCTGCTGACGCCAAAGCAAAGTTCATCCCGGCAACCATGCCATAAACATGAAAGAGCGGGATGGCCATCAGCAATACTTCTCCCCCTTCTTTCAAATCTGCCATCCAATTCATAATTTGCAAGGTATTTGCAACCAGGTTTCGGTGCATTGCAACAGCACCCTTCGACACACCAGTTGTGCCTCCGCTATATTGGAAAAGTGCAGTATCATCCGGATATATTTTAATATTGGGACGATCTTCAGGCTTGTATTTTGCCAAGAGGTCTTGAAACCAGATGTCTCCTGGCTCTAAGTTTACACGGAAGCCGCCTTTTTTCTCCTTGGCGAGCGTAAAAAGAACTCGCAGGAGAGGGGGTAATGCCTCTTTGATATTTGTAACGATCAAGGTTTTAATCTTGGTTTTTGGCTGAGCAGTTTTTATGGTTTTGTAAAAATTACTCATGACAAACATGATTTCAATACCGGAATCGTTAGCCTGATGTTCAATTTCTGGAGGCGTGTAAAGCGGATTGGTGGCAACGACGACTCCACCTGCTTTTAGAATTCCATAATAGACCATGACAAACTGGGGTGTATTGGGCATGAAAATCCCTACCCGATCCCCCTTCTTTACACCAAGTGCAGTTACGGCAGCTGCAACTCGATCTGTAATTGCATTCATTTCCTTAAAAGATATTTTTGCGCCTTTAAAGATGGTGCAAGGTCGATCCGGAAACTTCCGCGCAGATTCTTCCAGAAAATAAAATAATGGTTCGGCAGGATAATTAATAGAATGGGGTACACCTTTATCGTAATGCTTTAACCAGGGTTTTTCATCCATAATTAGTCTCCTCCTCAAAGAGAATTTCCTATCAGAATTGGGAATGACACCTCGTAAATAAGTATAGAGGAGAAAATCTTAAAAGTCAATCAGGATTCGTAACTAATTTGGTTTTTATGTGTTAAGAGGTCTTTTGAGATACAAATGAAGGTAATTCTCTATATCCGAAATCGGTTGCTCGGAAATGTTAAACCATCGAATTTCAGGGTCTGTTGATTTAAACCAGTTAAACTGCCTGCGCACAAATATGCGAGTTTTCCGTTTGATTTCTTCGATTGCTTGTTCTTCTGTAATATAACCGGAAACAACGTTTGCGCACTCTCGGTAACCAATCGCTGACATTGACTGCAAATAGGGTGAAAAACCGGAATTTAGCAGTTCTTTAACTTCATTAACCAAACCATTTGCGAACATTCCATAAATACGCTGATCGATGCGATCATACAGCTCGATGCGCGGTCTTGTCAATCCAATCGTAATTAACCTAAAAGGGGAGAGACCTTTTTTTCGTTGTGATGAAAATAGAATTCCAGAGCTAAAGATTACTTCTAATGCTCGAATAGTACGCCGAACATTTCGAGGATCGATCATCTTCGCAGCTTCAGGATCCAGAAGAAACAAAGCCTGGTGAAGGTATTCTTTACTCCTTTCATTGGCAAGTATTTCGAGTTGCCCCCTTAATTTTAGATTCGGAATAATTGTTGGTGGAGACCAATTATTTGTCACAGCGCGAATATATTGACCAGTTCCCCCAACCAGGAAGGGAATATGCTTTCTTAAATGGATTTCCCGGATAATGGCTTGTGTGTTTTGTTGGAAAACAGCCAGGTTCCAAGTCTGATCTGGATTGGTGACATCAACCAAATGATGGGGAACCCTCATTTGTTCTTCTTGAGTAGGTTTAGCAGTTCCAATATCCATTCCCCTATAGAAAGTTCTTGAATCGGCTGAAATGATCTCACCATTTAGTTTTTCGGCAAGATAAATGCTAACTTCAGTTTTTCCAACGCAGGTCGGTCCAACGATAACAATAAGCGGATTATCCATTTCAGGAGATGACATTTTCAAAGTGAACTATCTCGTGAGGTTTGGTTGCAAGCTTGAGAATTGCTATGACATCACATTGCCATGTTCCCGTGTACTCTGTATTCTGGATATAATAACCTGCGGACTCTTCCATGTGGATTAATTTTCGAGATGTTATGGAGTTTTCAGGATCCCCGTATAACGTGTTTGTTCGAGTTTTTACTTCAATGAAAATCAATGTTTGTTCCAAAGAAGCGAGGATATCAATTTCTCCATGTGGTGTTTGAATATTTCTCCCAATGATTTCGTACCCTTTTTGTGAAAGGTAATCGGACGCCACTTGTTCTCCCCACCTACCCAGTTCTTGTTTCTTAGTTCCCATCTTTAATTCCCTGGCAAATTATTTTACTTTTCAATCTTTTGCATCGTTTTACCCAACTTATTGAAAAATACAACCCTAATGCTAAGTCATTGCAGATGACATGTCAAGGTGGGGTATAATTAATAAGCAAATTTCTCTGTAAAAATTCAAATTAAGGATATTTATGGTCATCGCTTCTCTAAACCTGCCAGAAGATTATTGGAAAAACATTTCCATAAGCAAACAAGATATCGATTTTATCAACAATTTCCTTTTTGAAAACGAAACTCCTCGAACCGCACGTGAATTAGTTCCATTGCTGATTGAAGAACGAATCCATCAAGAGAAACAATCGGTTTTATCCAAACAGAAAGAACGAGGAAAAGCGTATTTGCCTGGACAGGCGTATCATGTTGGTGAAAAATTAGTTTTCCCGAAACTTGATTGGCAGGAAGGAAAAGTTGTAGGAGAACGACCAGGTGTGAATCCCGGTATTGGTGAGTTTGTCGTTTTGGATGTAGAGTTTGAAGGATCCCATGTATGGCAATTTGCCGGATGTTTGGCTGATCATAAACTAAATAATACTTTTGAAACAGTTAAAAATGATAACGATTCGGGATTAGAGAACATTTTAAAGCTTTATGTCCATGACATTGAAAACAAACTAATTAAGGCTCTAGTTGAAGAGGATGGATTAGTAAGGATTGCTGGAAGATGGTTTCCAAAAGCCCTGCTCATTGATATTAGTGTTGGTCATTTAAATCTAGCTGAAGCGGTTTTGGATGAAGCGGATGGAAAGCCTTTATCTACTTCCGCAATTCTGAAACAAATAGAAATGCCCGGTAATATGAATTCAAACCTGCTTGAATTTTCAATGAACTATGCGCTGCAGGAAGATAAACGGTTTGATGAAATTGGTCCTGCAGGAGAAGTTCTTTGGTGCATCGAGCGCCTGGAACCTGAAGGTGTTAGGAAGATTCCGGCGCAGTTGGACTATTCGCCCATACCTTATGATAAATCTGTATTATCAGACGAGATGTTGGCACTGGAACTGGAACTTGATGATGAGTTGAGCGATTTAAACCCGGATGAAGCCAATCAGGCTGAAATTGTTATCAGTCTTGCTTATCCACATTGGCGGGCAGGTACTTTACCTGTTTCCAGCAGGGTCAATCCATTTATTCCTTATGCTTACGAATCAGAACGAATTCGCTTTACTTTGGTGGATGAAAAAACTAACGAAGAGATTCCAGCATGGGTTGTAAGGAAGAGCCGATATGTGTATGGGTTAAAAGAGTTCTATGAGCGATGTGGATTAATTCCTGGAAGTTTGATCTCAATACGAAAGAGCAAAAGACCCGGAATTGTTTTTATTGATGCAAAGACACACCGTCCCAAAAAAGAATGGGTTCGCACTGTTTTGGTGGGCAGGGATGGTGGCATTGTATTTGCCATGTTAAAACAGAATATCTCTGCGGATTACAACGAAAGGATGGTTGCTGCAGTTCCAGACATAGATGGCCTGGATGTTGCAAGGGACCAATTTGCAAAGAGTAAAAAATCATTTGAGGAGGGAGTTACTTCGATTATGCGTGATTTGACCAAGTTAAACCTGCAAGGTCATATTCATGCACAGGAATTGTATTCCGCTGTTAATATTGTATTGCGTTGTCCTCCGGCACCGCTGTTCAGTTTATTATCCACAATGGATAATTTTAACCACGTCGGAGATCTTCATTTCCGCTTGGAAGAAACAAATTGATTTGAGGTATTGGAATGACGGAATTTAAGAGAATGAGTTTGATAAAGCCAAATAAGGATACACCTTTTCACATTGATTTTGAATGGTGGAAAGAAATGGATCGTAATTGGCGTGTGGATTTACGTGGATTGTTATGTGCTGAACATCAAGAAGCATTGAGTTCATTTCCGGAAGACCAAATGATCGACTGGGTGGATCCGGAAACTGCAGAAGTAAAACAGATGGATGGTTTACAGCTTATTGTTACAAACCACTGTGCTCGTCAGGACGAATTTCTTACCGAGCATACCACACTGGTGGATGCGGTTTTCCGCATTTTATTGTCTAATGGAAATACTCCAATGTCGGCTGAACAGTTCAGTAATCATCTGAGCAGGCCGGCAGAAACAATATTGAAAACTTTGGCAGGTCCAAGAGTATACAAGGGTATCAGACCTTTTATTGTCTAGCAAATAATCTGCCTCTGTAGCTCAATGGATAGAGCAGCAGCCTTCTAAGCTGTTGGTTGTGGGTTCGAATCCCGCCAGAGGCGCCTTATAAATAGGTTTCTTTTATGATGGAGGTTGAATATGGAAATTGAGCGCTCCGGTCTAATTAAGTTCAAAGGCAAGGATGTAATAGTAATAGGGGACGATCTAAAATTGGGGGATATAGCCCCTGAGTTTTCTGGTCATACGGTGGATTGGTCGCTTTTTCGTGGCTTGGAAGATACGAAAGGGAAAGTACGTATCGTAGCTGCCGTTACTTCCTTGGACACGGAAGTGTGTGACCGGGAAACACGTCGCTTCAATATGGACGCAACAGATTTAAATAGTGATATTGTTGTTCTGGTTGTTAGTTTAGATTTGCCTTACGCTCAAAAAAGATGGTGTGGCGGGGCTGGTATTGATCGGGTTATAACTTTATCCGATCATATGAGTGGCGATTTTGGAAAGAAATACGGATGTTTGATGAAGGATGTCGGTTTATTAAGACGGGCAGTTTTTGTAATAGACCGTGAAAATAAGGTTATATATTCTGCTTATATGCCATCCCTGGGGGACGAACCAAATTATGAGGCTGTGTTGGATGCTGCCAGGACCGCTTTATAAATGAATGTAAGGAGTAATTATATGGCTGCATTTTCCAGAATATCTGAATCTAAGCACGAGACACCTTTTTTACGTTTTCAATCGAGAGGCTGGCAGGTAAATGGCAAAACCTATTCCTGGAGCCCCCCAACAGATGTTTTTGAAACAGATAAGTGTCTAATTATTAAGATTGAAATTGCAGGAATGAAACAATCTGATATCTCCATCGATATTGAGGATAATTACTTGGTGGTAAGTGGAACCAGGAAGGAATCGATTGAACGTCGTGCGTATTATCAGATGGAGATACGTTTTGGTGATTTCACTGCAACCATTGAAATTCCGAAAGGATTGGATTTAGAGAATTCGGAAGCTGATTATGAAGATGGGTTCCTGACGATCTCCATTCCCTATACTAAAGCTACAAATATTCAAATCGAAGGCTAAGAATTATTTATGTCTGCATCACGATGGCACTCAAACATTATTGATTTTTTTGATTGGTTAGGCGATTCAGAAGCCTCACTGGAAGAATTATTTTTGCCCTCCATATTAACGCGTTTGACAAAGAAGAGCGAGGATGAGCCCAAATTAGATGCACCACCTGCACCATCTGAAGAATCCATTAAATACCCTGAGGTACTTCCAATTTTGCCTCTACGTGGTGTGGTTGTCTATCCACAAACAGCAGTTCCTTTAACCATTGGTCAGCCTAGATCAATACGATTGGTGGATGATGTGGCCGGAGGTGACCGATTAATTGGTTTGATAGCTTCCCGTAAACCGGATATGGAAAACCCGGAACCTGAAGATTTATACACGGTTGGAACTATTGCGGTCATTCACCGCCTTTTTCGCGCACCGGATGATACCATTCGATTGCTCGTTCAAGGTTTGGTTCGTTTTAAGTTGGATGAAATTATACAAAAAGAACCTTATTACAAGGCTGCCATAAGAATGATGCCTGAAGATATAGAGACAGGGTTGGAGATTGACGCCTTAGCACGAAATGCGAGAGATCAATTTGAACAAATCGCTGAAATGAATCAATCTATTCCACGTGAACTTGCTGCTTCCATCACTACTTTGGAAGATCCGCTACAAACAGTATATACAATCTCCAATTTTCAGCGGATCGATCTTGGTGATGCCCAAAAATTACTGGAATTGGATTCCACAAAAGCGAAACTACATAAATTAATCGGCTTCCTGGTTCGAGAGGGTGAGGTTTTGCACCTTGGGCAAAAAATCCAAAATGAAGCCAAATCTGAGATTGAAAAAGTACAGCGTGAATACTTTCTTCGGGAACAATTAAAAGCGATTCAAAAAGAGTTGGGGGAACGTGACGAACAAGCTGTTGAGGTTGAAGAATTTAAACAAAAAATTGAAACTGCGAAAATGCCTGAAGAGACAGAAAAACAAGCACAACGTGAACTTGACCGGTTGTCTCGTTTACCGACGGCTGCAGCAGAGTATGGTGTGATACGTACATATTTGGACTGGCTTGTGTCCCTACCCTGGTCGGTAACAACAACCGATAGTTTGGATATTTCTCATGCCCGAAAAATTCTGGATGACGATCACTATGGATTGGTTGATGTAAAACAAAGAGTGCTCGAATATCTTGCCATTCGAAAATTAAGGATTGAACGGAAAAATGATTCGAATAATGAGTTTAAAGATAAGATCCGCCATGAACGCGAAGGTGTGATCCTTTGTTTTGTAGGTCCACCAGGAGTTGGGAAAACCTCACTTGGGCAATCCATTGCTCGTGCCATGGGGAGAAAATTTGTACGTATTTCTCTCGGTGGAGTTCGTGATGAGGCAGAGATCCGAGGCCACAGGCGGACCTACATCGGGGCAATGCCCGGAAGAATATTGCAGGCTCTGAGGAGAATAGAATCTCAAAATCCAGTTTTTATGTTGGATGAAGTGGATAAACTCGTCTTTGATTATCACGGTGACCCGGCTTCAGCACTGTTGGAAGTTCTTGATCCAGAACAGAATAACGAGTTCAGAGACAATTATCTTGAAGTGGCCTATGATCTATCCCAGGTGATGTTTATTACGACTGCAAACCAAATCGGTACGATTCCAGCACCTCTGCTTGACCGCATGGAAGTGATCCGGCTTTCAGGATACACCGAGCGCGAAAAGGTGGCGATTGCCAGACAATACCTTGTACCAAGGCAGATCAAGGAAAACGGCTTGCGCAAATCTGAAATTAAATTCTCTGTCGATGCGTTAAAGACAATAATTGAATTGTATACGCGTGAAGCAGGGGTTCGAGACCTGGAAAGGCAGATTGGAACAGTTTGCCGAAAAGTTGGTATGAAAATTGCTGAAGCTCAGGAAGCTCCAGCTCGAATTTCTAGGGAAGTAGCAAAGGAATTACTTGGCAACCCCATTTTTGTTGAGCCAGAGGAAGTAAACGTACGGACATCCATTCCAGGTGTTGCAGCGGGTTTGGCCTGGACGCCGTTTGGAGGCGATGTATTGTTTATCGAAGCCACCCGAATGCCAGGTAACAAGGGTTTTCAACTGACCGGGTCCCTTGGGAATGTTATGCAAGAATCCGCCAAGGCAGCGTTGTCTTATGTTCGATCTCATGCTGTAGAAATCGGTGTTCCCGAAGATTTCTTCGATAAAACGGATATTCATATGCATATCCCTTCTGGTGCGCAACCGAAAGATGGTCCTTCTGCTGGAGTAACCATGGCTATGGCTTTGGTGTCACTTATAACTGGTCGCTCTATAAAAAAAGGTGTTGGAATGACAGGAGAAATCACCTTAAGGGGACAGGTATTACCTGTTGGAGGTATAAAGGAGAAAATGCTTGCTGCTCACAGGGCTGGTTTAAAAACAGTGATTCTACCCAAACGTAACGAATTAGATATCAACGAAATTCCTGAAGAAATCAAGAAATCCCTAAAATTTATTTTTGTGGAAACTGTGAATGAAGTGTTGGCGAACGCAATCGATTTTAAAAAAACGATTTAAAATAGTAGAGTACATTTGAATTTACCCATGCGAATAATAAAAGAGGGAAAATGAAAAAGATATTGCTGGCAGAAGATGATGCCACCATGGTATCTCTTTTAACAATACTTCTTGGTTTGGAAGGATACTTGGTGGTTCACCTTTCGGGTGAGAATCAGGATATTATTCAACTCACCCGGGACGAGTTGCCTGATTTAATAATATTGGATGTATTTCTTGGTGAACAAAATGGGCTGGAAGTGGTCAGGAAACTTAAGGGTTTAAATGATTTAAAAAATTCAAAAGTGATCATGACTTCCGGGATGGATTTAGGTGATAAATGTATGATGGCTGGTGCTGATGATTTTGTCCAAAAACCATATATGCCAGTTGAACTTTTGGAAAAAATAAGAGAATCTCTTTCAGGTTGAAAGAAATGGGAAATTCGCAAATAATCATAAGGGAAGCTCAGATACCCGACGATTTCCAAAATATTATATGTCTGTGGAAATCCGCTGGCCCTGGCATTCACCTGGGCGATTCAGACAGCCAGGCAGAGATTGAAAAAAAACAGTTACGCGATCCAGACTTGTTCTTGATTGCTGAGAATGAAGGACAAATTGTAGGAACTGTTTTGGGTGGTTTTGATGGCAGGAGAGGGATTGTATATCATTTGGCAGTATCAGACCCATCTCGCAAGCAAGGAATCGGGGAAAGATTGATGACTGAACTTGAAGAACGTTTACACCTTAAAGGTTGTATTCGAAGTTATCTACTGGTCACTCAAGACAACCAGGATGCTTTAGATTTTTATTTAAAACGTGGTTGGAATAAATTGGATTTAGTTGTCATGGGTAAGGATATTGAGTAATATGTCTTTACGCATTGGAATTTTGACCGCATCAGATCGCTCTGCTCGCGGAGAAAGATCTGACCAAACCAGCCCTGCACTGGAAGATGAAATCAAGACTGCGAATTGGACAGTTGTTCGTGTAGCTGTAATTCCAGATGATTTCCAAATAATAAGAGAAACATTGATTGTTTGGGCTGATCGGGGTGAACTGGATGTGATATTAACAACCGGAGGAACAGGTTTTTCGCCAAGAGATAATACGCCCGAAGCAACGCTGGCAGTTGTAGAACGTATTGCACCAGGTATTGCAGAAGCGATGCGAGCTCAAAGTTTGCAATCCACTCCTCATGCCATGTTATCGAGAGGTATTGCTGGTATCCGCGGATCTGTATTGATCATCAACTTGCCTGGGAGTCCCAAGGCAGCAGTGGAGAACTTCAAGGTTGTTCGACCGGTGTTACTCCATGCTGTGGAGCTATTGAAAAACGATCCTGAATCGGAAAAACACCATTGAATATTATGATAAAGGAAATTTTCCATATTCCTTCCTGAATTTATTTTATCAAACAAATCTTAGATTAAGCAGTATAATCCGCAAGCGCAATTCCATAATTAATGTGAGGCAGTATGATTGATGTAAATGATCTTCGTAAGGGTGTTACATTTGAACTGGACGGTTCACTTTTTAAAGTATTGGATTACAGCCATAACAAATCTGGACGCGGCAATGCATCCATTAGAATTAAGGCAAGAAACCTGCGTACAGGTGCCACCTTGGAAAAAACATTTATTTCAGGCAATCAGGTTCAGGAAGCCCGCCTGGATTTTCACAATGTTCAATATTTATATTCCGACAGCGATTTTTATTATTTCATGGATAATCAGACATTTGAACAACCAGGTATCAAGGCAGACCTTTTAGGTGATACTGCTTCATATCTAATTGAAGGAATGGAAGTAAAATTAACCTTTTACGATGGAGAAGCAATTGATATCGAAATTCCAACTTCTGTCGATCTAAGAGTTGAATATGCTGAAGCTTCTGTTCGAGGTGACACAGCTACTGGGGTTACAAAGAAAGTAAGAACAGAAAATGGGCTCGAAGTACAGTGCCCAAACTTTATCAATGTCGGAGATATTATCCGAGTTGATACCCGTACTGGAGCTTACTTAACGCGGGCGTAAGATCTTTGTAATTCATGAAATATGGTGACAACGAATGGGCTGAATCGGTTCGGTCCCATTCTCTTTTTTTGATAGGAAAGGATGCGGCATGCGCACACCTGCAGGTATCGAATGCAAGTATTTCTATGGGGATTATTATCGGGGACGGAATAATGAAGAGTGCAGGCTCTTAAAAGAAGCATCACAAAAATGGCAACCCAACTTCTGCAAAACCTGCCCCATACCATCGATAACACGGGCAAATTCCTGTGAATATATGCACTTAAATGCAAGAATCACAAAGCCAGCTTTGGCGTTTTTTAAACCGCGTGTTCAAATTTCCGCTTTTTGCGAAAAAACACACCGGAATATTGTTGAACCTCATATTGGCTGTGGCGAATGCCATCCCAGACTTGCCGAATTCGAAGAGCAATAATGACTCTAAATTTGCTACTGGACTTGGATGACACTTTGCTTTTCTCCAACATGGAGAGTTTTATTCCCGCATATTTTCAAGCGTTGTCTGAGACTCTTCAAGATTTGGTTTCCCCGGAAATCATGCTCCAGGCGCTTATGGGTGGAACAAAAAGGATGTTGGGAAAAATTGACCCAGAGCATTCCTTAAAGGAAATATTTGATAATTATTTTTATACAAAAATAGGATTTCACCATGAAGAATTACAGAAGAAAATAAACGATTTTTATGATGATATTTTTCCAAAACTAAGTTATTTAACAAAACAACGCCCGGAAGCAATTGTTTTTGTAAAATGGGCATTTGATCAAGGCTATCGAATAATCATTGCGACAAACCCCCTTTTTCCACTAAAGGCAATTCAGCACCGACTCCGGTGGGCAGGACTGTCTCCGGAAGATTATCCATATACCCTGATATCTTCGTACGAAAATTTTCACTTTACCAAAGAAAATATTTCTTACTTTCCTGAAATACTTGGCAAGTTAGGGTGGCCGGATGATCCGGTAGTCATGGTGGGTAATGATTTGAAAATGGATATTGAACCGGCCATGAAGGCTGGGTTGCCAGTATTTTGGGTGAAAGATGAAACTATATTTAAAGATGAACGTGGAAACATCCCTCAGGGACAAATTAGCGAAGTGCGCGCCTGGTTGGAGGCTGTTCCAAACGGGTCACTTCAACATTCCATACAACAACCAACTGCACTGGTGGCTACATTGCGTTCCATTCCTGCCGTTCTGGAAGGAATTGTAATAACTTTAAATGAAGATGAATTGGGATATCGTACATCTTCTGAAGAATGGTCCATCAAAGAAGTGATTTGCCACCTGCGTGATGTTGAAGTTGAAGTCAATATCCCGCGTATCCAAAAGATTTTGAGCATAGATAACCCATTTGTGGCAGGTGAGATCACAGATCCATGGGTTACCGAAAGAAATTACGCCGGGCAGAATGGTTTGGAAGCCTTACAAGGTTACATTAAAGCTCGAAAAGAAACGATAAATTTAACAAGCAACTTAATTTTGGAGTGGGACCGGCCAGTGCGCCATTCGATTTTTGGAGCCAGTACATTACTTGAATTGGTGGGCGTTATGGTCGGTCACGATAAGGCTCATATAAGACAGATTCACCAAACAATTGTTCAGCTTCGTCGCTAAGAAAATTCACCGCATCCCTTTCAACAGAATCGTGTTATAACGTCCAGATAATGCCTGGACGTTTTTTTTGGAGGTAAAGGATTATGAATAGAAGAGTTGTTGTGACAGGTCTCGGGTGTATAAGCCCTTTGGGGAATAACTGGCCTGCTACCTGGAAAAACCTGTTGGATGGCAAATCTGGTGTATCAACGATCTCACGGTTTGATGCAAGCGCTTATAAGACCCGAATTGCGGCAGAAGTAAAGGGTTTTGACCCAGTAAGCATATTCGGTAGCAAAGAAGCACGAAGAATGGATCGGTTCACACAATTTGCTTTTGCTTCTTCATTGGAAGCAATAGGACAATCAGGTTTGAAAATTGATGAAAATAATCGTGATAGGGTAGGGGTAGTGATTGGGACTGGAATTGGTGGAATCGGAACATTGCTTGACCAGCAAGCTGTATTGGACCAACGGGGACCCGATAGGGTCAGCCCTTTTTTGGTGCCTATGATGTTGGCAGATACCGCGCCAGGTATGGTGGCATTAAACCTGGGAGTGCGCGGCCCAAATATGGCAATTGTAACTGCCTGTGCTACTGGAACAAATGTAATTGGTGAATCTACCGAGATGATCCGACGAGGAGCAGCGGATGTGATCATTTCTGGTGGCTCCGAATCCGCAATTATTCCCATCGCTATTGCTGGTATGAGTTCGATGACAGCGCTATCCACTAATAATGCTGAACCTGAGCGAGCTTCCCGACCTTTTGATCTGAACCGTGATGGTTTCGTCATGGGTGAGGGTGCAGCAATATTAATCCTTGAATCTCTGGAATTTGCCCTGGCTCGTAATGCCATCATACTTGCCGAAATAGGTGGTTATGGAACATCTGACGATGCCTTTCATATATCATCACCAGCAGAAAATGGAGCTGGTGCAGCCCTTTGCATGAAATTAGCTTTGGAAAATGCCAAATTAAGTCCGAATGATATAGATTATATAAATGCGCATGGGACGAGTACTTACCTTAATGATAAGAGTGAAACTGCCGCAATTAAAACAGTTTTTGGTGATCAAGCTTATAAGCTTTCAGTATCATCTACTAAATCCATGACGGGTCATCTCCTGGGGGCTTCAGGAGCCCTGGAGGCAGTCATATCCGTTCAAACCATCCGGGATGGGGTGATTCCACCAACCATCAATTATGAAACACCAGATCCCGAATGTGACCTTGATTATGTCCCGAATAAAGCCCGTAAAGCAGACATTAAGAATGTCATGTCCAATTCGTTTGGTTTTGGGGGCCATAATGCCACTATTGTGTTAAAAAAATTAATGGTTGATTGAGAGAGCATCAACCAACCCTGAAGTAAATAAATGAGGTGTTAACATGCCTTTTGCGCATATTACTGGTTGGGGAATGGCGGTTCCTGAAAGAATTTTGACGAATTTCGATCTTGAAAAGATCATCGATACAAATGATCAATGGATTGTTGAAATGACCGGAATTAAAGAACGGCATATCGCCCGGGAAGGTCAAACAACATCCAGCCTGGCTGTGGAAGCAGCCTGGAAAGCTTTATCTGTTGCCAAACTCAAACCCACTGAAATCGACTTAATCATTTGTTCAACATCAACTCCTGAGTACTTGTTTCCTGCAACAGCCTGCCTGGTTCAGGATCGTATTGGAGCTACCAAAGCCGGTGCATTTGATCTATTGGCTGCCTGCACGGGGTTCATATATGCATTGAATATGGCTGCCCAGGCAATAAAAAGTGGAAGTTTAAAGAATGTTCTGGTAATTGGAGCAGAAACCCTTTCCAAATTTGTCGATTGGACTGATCGAAATACTTGCATCCTATTTGGCGATGGAGCCGGTGCCCTGATTTTACAGGCCAGCGATGTCCCAGGTGGCGTAATGTCTACAGTTATGCACTCGGATGGATCTGGGGCGGATCTATTGACCCTTCCTGCTGGAGGAAGTAAAAACCCTGCCACCGAGGCAACGATCCGATCTGGATTGCATTATATCCACATGGATGGTCGGGAAGTTTTCCGGTTTGCCACGCGTGTTATGGCACATGCAACTCGTGAAGTAATTGCTGCTTCCGGGATTCTTATGGATGATGTGAAATGGATTATTCCACACCAGGCAAATTTAAGGATAATTGATGCAGCAGCACGAGGATTAAAACTTCCCATCGAGCGATTTGTTGTAAATCTGGAACGATATGGGAATACATCAACGGCATCTATTCCGATTGCAATTTGTGAAGCAGCTCAGGACGGGCGATTGCAAAAAGGAGATAAATTTGTATTGGTAGGATTCGGTGCAGGTTTAACATGGGGAGCTATGACGGCTCAGTGGACAGGCGTAATGGAGCCAGAGCATATTATTCGACCTAATTACTATCGTTTATTTGCTCGAACTCGATCATTATTGCGCCGGTTGTGGCTGCGGATCGAAGGAATAATTTGGGGTCGAAACAAGGCATGATAATTGTTCAGAATGTTAGCAAATTTCTTTGTAACAGGGAATAATCAATGCTGACGTAATGTTTAGAAAATTATTAATTTATGCTTTGCATTGTGACTGACTTGGAAGAAAAACTCCCTGCCAAAAAACGGTTGGGAGTTTTTATTAAGGAGAATATATGACAAATATCCATTTTTTAGAACCAGGCGGAAAAAGTGGAACCCCAGTTCTGCTGTTACATGGCCTGGGCGTGGATGGCTCTTCATGGGTATTGCAATTCCCTGCCTTGATCTCTGCCGGATTTCGTCCGATCGCTGTCGATGTGCCCGGGTTTGGAAGCTCACCTTATGGTAATGAGAAGTGGAGCATCAAGCGCGTCACCCGGGATATAGCTGGGCTAATGAATGAATTGAATATAGATTCAACTCATGTAATTGGATTGTCCATGGGGGGAACAATCGCTCAACAACTCACTTTTGATTTTCCTCATCTTGTTTCCAAATTAGTACTTGCAAATACATTTGCAGTACTTAGGCCTGCGACATTGGGAGGCTGGTGGTATTTTATTCAACGCTTTATACTTGTTCATTCATTAGGGCTCCCGGTTCAGGCAGAGTTTGTTGCAAACCGAATTTTTGCACGCCCTGAACAAGAAACGCTACGGAATGAAATGATCCAGCAGATCACCAAGGCAGATCCGCGGGCATATCGTGCCGCCATGCGTTCTTTGGGTACGTATAATTCGAGAAGGAGATTATGCGAGATTAAAGTTCCTACGCTTGTCATAACTGGAGAGGAAGACACGACTGTACAACCGACTCACCAGGCTCAAATGGCAGGCTGGATTCCCGGAGCACGCCAGGTAATCATGCCTGATGCGGGCCATGCCGCCAGCGTGGAATTTCCAAATGAGTTTAACAGCATATTGTTGGAATTTTTGCTTAAGTAATATAATTTTGATAGATTGTCTTATTCCCCGAATTCGATCTCAAACTCTTCATCTTCACTGAATTCGCTTACTGGTTCAATCTGAATATCACTGAATAGTGATTCCTGATAAGCATTCACGTGATATCTCTTAATTAATTCCAGCAACGCGAGAAAAGTAACGACAACTTCAAGCCGTGAAGATGATCGCTTAATTACTTCATTGAAAGAGGAGAGCTGCCCTTTGGTGAGGCGGCTGGTGATAAGAGCAATTTTTTCCCGTATCGTTATTTTGGGGGCTTTAATAACAGTATCCAGGCTTTGTTTTTCTTGTTCTTTTTGCAGGATCTCTTCAGCTGCTAAAATTAAGTCATCCAATGTGATATCGCTTAAATCGAAGCGTCCTTCAATTTTTGGGAGTGGTGCAATGCGTAAATAATTGCGTAAACCCTTGATTTCTCTTTCTTGCAGCCAATTTGAAATTTCTTTGAATTGTTTGTATATTTGCAGTTGCTGGATCAGGGAGAGTCCGGGATCTTCGCTAGGTTCGATTGCGGCAGATCTGGGAAGAAGGGCTTCCGATTTGATCTGGATCAGTTTGGCAGCAATTACAAGGAACGCGGAAATTTCTTCGGCTGCAATATTCTTCATTTGATGGATATAATCCAAATATTGATCGGTAACCATTGCCAAAGATACCGACGTGATGTCCAATTCGGCATGTTCGATCAATTGGAGGAGTAGATCGAGCGGTCCTTCAAAAACAGGAACGGTAACTGTATACTTACCAGTTTGATGATGAGCGATTTTTAGATCCATGGCAGGCGGATTATATCATCCATTCTCGAGGCTTAAATCAATGGTCAATTATATTGGAAAAAATATTTCCACCCGGAAGAATTGGAAAATTCCATTTTTTGAGATGGGAACATGTCGGCTGGGGAAGGGTATAATTTGGGTATGCCTAAAACAAAACTGACTCATGTTGACGAATTTGGAAAAGCCCAGATGGTGGATGTTGGCTCAAAGCCTGATAATGAGCGCATTGCAATCGCTAGGGGTGAAGTAAAAATGTTACCGGAAACCCTGGATTTAATAAGAAAAGGTGCAATAAAAAAGGGAGATGTCCTAACCATAGCGAAAATTGCCGGTATATGCGCGGCCAAAAAAACATCTGAACTTATCCCTTTATGTCACCCCATCTTTTTAACCAAGGTGGATGTGGATTTGGAGCTTTCTGAAAGTATTCCAGGTGTCATGATCACGGCTTCTGCGCGGACTATTGGAAAGACCGGCGTTGAAATGGAGGCATTAACAGCGGTTTCGGTAGCAGCGTTAACGATTTACGATATGGCCAAAGCTGTTGAAAAGACGATGAGAATTCAAAACATACGCCTGGTTGAAAAGCACGGTGGCGTTTCCGGCGATATTGCGAATGAATAGATAAATAATTGACGGGAGTTTGAATGAAACAAGTGACGATTTTGTTCTTTGCCACATTGCGAGATATGACGGGTGAGCGAAGAATTATGAAAATGATTCCAGATGACATGCTAATAGCAGGTTTGAAAGACGTTCTCATAGAGGAATTCCCAAGATTGAAAGATATTATTAATTCAGTGATCGTATCAATGAATCACGAATTTGCCTTTAATGATGCTCCCATTCCTTCGGACGCAGAAATTGCTTTATTTCCACCCGTATCTGGAGGTTAATTTATGCAAAACCAAACGATCTGTAAAATCGTTGAATCCGAAATAGACCTGGATAAATTACTTGAAGAACTGACCCAAAACACAACGGGAGCTGTGGTAATGTTCACTGGATTGGTTCGTGGGATAACTGAGCGGAAAAACCCGCACGAAACGATCCAGCTTGAGTATGAGGCTTATCAACCGATGGCAGAAAAAATGATGCAGCGTGTTGCTGATGAAATTCGACTGAAATGGTCAAACATAGAGACGATTGCAATTATCCAACGAATCGGAAGATTAAATCCTGGAAAACCTACCGTGATAATTGCTTGTTCTGCAGCACATAGGGACACAGGCGTTTTTGATGCTGCCAGATATGGGATTGATCGTTTAAAAGAGATTGTACCTGTCTGGAAGATGGAAATTGGCCCTGAAGGTGATGCTTGGATTGAGGGGGATTATATTCCCAAATCGAACGATTAAATGCGATCTTTAGGTGTAGTATGCACGAATTGTGGCAGGGAATACCCGGAAAATGGCAGCCCTTATCGTTGTTTGAAATGTGGGGGTGTATATGATTTTGAGGGTCCAATAAATTTTGATCCTCAAAAAATTAACCGATATCAAGGTGGTATTTGGAAATATCGGCAGACTTTTAATTTGCCCGAAGAGATTGAGCCCATTTCACTTGGGGAAGGAGACTCTCCTCTGCTTTGGTCTGTTGCATTCAACCATGAGGTGGCATTAAAGTGCGAATACCTTAACCCAACCGGGTCATATAAGGATCGTGGATCCAGTTTAATTGCATCGTTTATTCATTCGCGAAAAGTAGGCGAATGTATTGAGGATTCTTCGGGGAATGCGGGTGCATCAATTGCGGCGTATGCAGCCAGGGCTGGAATAAAGTTAGGAATATATATTCCTGAAACTGCATCAGGAATCAAAAGAAAGCAAATTGAAGCTTATGGCGCCAGTTTGTTTTCGGTGAAGGGAACTCGAAGTGATGTCAGTGCTGTTGCAAAACAGATCGCAGACAGCGGAATGACATATGCCAGTCATGCATATTTGCCCTTCAATATTCCAGGCTATGCTACGATTGCCTATGAAATATATGAGCAATTGGGAAATAAAGCCCCTGGAACCGTGATCTTACCGGTTGGGCAGGGTGGCTTATTGTTGGGTGTGTCGCGTGGCTTTGATGCGATCCGGAAGGCAGGGTTGATCGAAAAGATGCCTCTGCTGGTGGGCGTCCAAGCGCGCGCATGCGCTCCACTCTGGTCTCTATACAATGGTGGAGTGGATGGATTGAGATTTGCTACCGAAGGCCCAACATTGGCTGAAGGAGTGAAAGTATGGCAACCTATTCGTGGCGATGCTGTTCTGAAAGCTATTGGATCATCCCGCGGCTGGTTAATTGCTATAGATGAGGAAGATATTGTTGTTGGTGTTGATGAGTTTGCCCGGCGTGGTTTCCACGTTGAACCTACTTCTGCTTTGGTGTGGAGTGCTTTGGGGCAGTGTTTGAATGAGTGCGCGGATCCTATCGTTTTGATTTTAACTGGTTCAGGACTTAAACATCGAATAATGTTGTGATAGATAAAATTTTGATAAGGACGGAAATATTATGGAAGAAATCCAAATTGTTAGTACACACCTTATAGAGAACCTGGAAAAGGTCATTGTTGGAAAAAGAAATGTTATTGAAATGGTAATAGTAGGCCTTTTATGCCAGGGGCATATCTTAATTGAAGATGTACCGGGTGTTGGTAAAACCGTGCTGGCTCGCAGCCTGGCTCGCTCATTGGGTTGTACTTTCAGCAGACTACAATTTACCCCCGATATGCTCCCAAGCGATGTGACAGGAGTTTCTGTCTACAATCAGGCTACACGAGAGTTTGAATTTCGTCCTGGTCCTATATTTGCACAGATTGTGCTGGTTGATGAAATTAACCGGGCAACTCCTAAAACTCAGGCAGCTCTGCTGGAAGCCATGGAAGAAAGACAAGTTACTGTTGATGGAATAACACATTTGTTGCCAAGACCTTTCATGGTGGCTGCTACTCAGAATCCAATCGAATATGAGGGTACATTTCCATTGCCAGAAGCCCAATTGGATCGTTTTCTTTTGCGAATAAAATTGGGCTATCCAAGTCAGTCAGATGAAGTAAATATTCTAGAAATGCAGCAAATTCAACATCCATACGAACTGATTGGTTCAGTTGTAAGCGAAGCGCAACTGTTAAACGAGATGGAAGTTATTAAGAAGATTTATGTGTCAGCGCCTGTAAAAAAATATATTGTCAACCTGGTTTCACAAACCAGACAAAATGATGATCTTTATCTTGGGGCGAGTCCCAGGGGAAGCCTGGCTTTATTTAGAACCGGGCAGGCTCTGGCATTTTTGAGGGGACGAAATTATGTGTTGCCGGATGATATAAAAAACATGGCTCCTTATGTTCTTTCCCATCGGGTGATCGTTGGTCCGTCTGCTCGTTTACGGGAATTAAGTTCTACGAAGATCATAGAGGAAATTTTGGAAAATGTCCCAGTACCAGGTGGAGTTTACAGGGATTCTGTAAAGGAATGAGAAAATTCACCGGATCAAGCTGGTTATTGCCGGCATTAATGATCATCCTGTTTTTCGGGTGGGCAACAACTGGCGTAATGATCTATATCCGTCTATTATTTTTGATCTCCCTGCTGCTGTTTGGTTCATATCTTTGGAATCTTATTGCACTTAACGGCATTCGAATTGATCGGCGATCGCGTAGTTTGCGAACAAGTGTGGGGAAAGTTTTTGATGAACGCTTTAATATTCTCAATACATCCAGGTGGGCATGCATGTGGTTGGAAATAGAAAATTTGTCGACAATGCCACAAAAAAGTGGATCCCGTCTGCTCACCGGTTTAGGCGGTATGCAGCAACGATCCTATACCGCACGTACATGGGTAACCAAACGAGGTGCTTATCCTTTGGGACCTACTTTGCTTACAACAGGTGATCCATTTGGAATTTTTGTTCGAACCCGATATGAACCATCGAAGAATACGTTGATTGTTTTACCAATGACAGTTGATATTCCTTACTTCCCAGCTCCAGAAGGTATATTGCCAGGCGGGAAAGAAATCCACCAGAAAACGATGGATGTTACCCCAAACGCTACTGGAATCCGGGAGTACATTCCTGGAGATCCAATAAAACGTGTTCATTGGCCATCAACTGCCAAGCGTGACCATTTTATGGTGAAAGTACACGAGCAGGATCCTCAAGCGGAGGTCTGGTTCTTCCTTGATTCTCAAATGAATATACAGTTTTCCCGATTGGGAAGTAGTAGTGAGATTAAAGAAGATGATTTTATAATCAGCCGCCGTGCTCAAATAAAACTCCCTGAAGATACATATGAATATGCCATCAGCGCAACTGCTTCCCTGGTGAAATATTTCTTGCAACAAAAAAGGGCAGTGGGCTTGGTAAGTTCGGGAAGTAAATTTACAGTAATTCCAGCAGAACGCGGTGAACGACAAATTGGAAAAATCCTCGAGACCCTGGCTTTTCTTAAGGCTGACGGAGATCTACCACTATTGGGTTGTATCAGTATGCAGGCAAGATATTTACCAATGGGAAGCGGGGGGATTCTGGTCACATCGTCAGTCAATAAAAACTTGCTAATTGCAGTTGAGGATCTGACTAGAAGGAATCTCCATCCGATGGTTGTATTGATCATGTCAAGTACTTTTGGGGGTCCATCCGGTGGTGAAGAATTAATAGAAGGACTTGAAAGGCGGAATGTTCCGGTTTTTAAAATCGTATGCGGGGAGAACCTTGAAAAACAATTGGGACAGCTACCTGTTATTTATAAGAGAACCTGGTCGTCTATCTGATCAAAAAAACCCATCGTTTTAAAGTATACTAACCTGAATTACTTAGAATCCTTGCTTACAACAGGAGAAGTTGAATGCATCCTATTTACCCTCTGGATCTAAATTTTTTAAATAGAAAAGAGGCAATTGCAGCTTATCTGATCCCTTATAAGGGTGGTGCAGTATTGGTCGAGACAGGATCCGGATCAACCGTGAAAGAGCTGTCTCAAAACCTTTGGAAGTATGGATTAAAACCTCAAGATGTGACCCATGTTTTATTAACCCATTTACACCTGGATCATGCAGGAGCCGCAGGGTGGCTGGCAATGCAAGGTGCCCATATATATGTACACCCTGTCGGCGAACAACATATGAAAGACCCCGAAAAGCTCTTGTCGAGTGCCAAAAGAATATATGGAGATAAAATGGATTTTCTCTGGGGGGAATTTCTACCAGTTCCAGTTGATAAGTTATCTTCGGTACTTGATCAGGAACAAATCGTGGCTGGAGATCTTGTTTTTACAGCCATACACACTCCTGGACACGCCGAGCATCATATATCCTGGTTATTCGAAGATACATGTTTTACAGGAGATGTTGGTGGAGTTCGAATGCCCGGTGTTCTCTACCTCCGTTTGCCATTGGTACCTCCTGAATTGGATTTTGACAAGTGGAGGCAAAGCTTGACACGTTTAAGTGAAATCGGTTTTCAAAATATTGCTCCAACACATTTTGGTATCTATGAGGATGCCCAGGCTCACTTAAGACTCGCCAAGCAAATCCTTGATGAGAATGAACTCTGGATGGAGAGTACCTTTACAAATGAAAAACCAATAGAATTGCTTCGGGAACTATACATGGCTTTTCTTAATGAGCAGGGCACCAAACTTGGAGTGGGGGAAGAGACATTAAAAACATCTGAAGTAGCAAATCCATCCTGGATGGGCGCTGACGGACTTCTTCGCTACTGGAATAAACACCGTCGTTAAAAACAATGTGATTAAATTCACATTTCTATACGTCAGTTTACACTGGACGATTAATGCAACGAGATTGATACTTAAATATAGAAATAATTAGGAGGTTATTATATGAAGAATTTTTTGGCAATATCTGATTTTTCATCACAAGAGATCCAGGCATTATTGGATCTGGCAATACAGCTTAAAAAAGAGTTTTTTGCAAGTGGAAACCCACCTTTGTTCAAGGGAAAAGTACTGGGGATGATCTTTCAAAAACCCAGTTTGAGGACACGAGTATCATTCGATATGGCAATGCGCCACATGGGCGGGGATGCGCTCTATTTATCTCCAAATGAAATTGGATTAGGTAAACGTGAATCCATTGCAGATGTAGCCAGAGTGTTGTCCGGTTACGTTTCTATATTAATGGCAAGGGTTTTTGAGCATGAGCATGTCCTTGAGTTAGCCAAATGGTCAAATATCCCGGTTATTAACGGTTTGAGTGATTACAATCACCCCTGTCAGGGTATGGCAGATGCGCTTACGATCCAGGAGAAATTTGGAAACTTAAAAGGTATTAATGTTGCTTACATTGGAGACGGAAACAATGTAGCGGTTTCGTTGATGCATGTTTGTGCAAAGTTAGGTGCAAATTTTACAATAGCAAATCCTGAGGGATATGGTATACCTGCAAAACCTATTGAAATTGCCCGCCAAATTACCCGGGAAACCGGTGGGGGGCTTAAATTCCTTGTCGACCCGGAAGAAGCGGTAAAAGGTGCTCAGGTAATTTATACAGATACCTGGACTAGTATGGGGCAGGAAGACGAGCAGGCCAAACGGGAAAAACTGTTTCCGCCTTACCAGGTGAACTCGAATCTGGTTGCAAAAGCAGACAAAGATGTTATCGTTATGCATTGTTTACCTGCACACCGAAACCATGAATTGACTGATGATGTAGCGGATGGGCCTCATTCGGTGATATTCCCCCAAGCACATAATCGCCTGCATGCACAAAAAGCAATCCTGGCAAGGTTGTTAGGTGTGGCTTAAAGGCATAGGGACATTTTATGAATGCTAACGAATATATCCGGTTGGAAGAACAGTATGGGGCAAATAACTATCACCCTTTGGACGTTGTATTAGCTCGAGGCGATGGGGTATGGGTTTATGATATAGATGGAAATAAATATCTGGATTGTTTGAGCGCATATTCAGCTGTCAATCAGGGCCACGTGCACCCAAAAATATTGTCAGCCTTGCAGGAGCAAGCCAAGAAAATTACATTAACCTCACGGGCATTCCGAAATGACCAATTGCCATTGTTGTATAAAGAACTGGCCGATCTGACGGGATATGACATGTCTCTGCCTATGAATAGCGGGGCGGAAGCAGTTGAAACTGCATTAAAGTTGGCCAGGAAATGGGCCTACCAGGTTAAGGGCGTTCCGCGTCACAAAGCGGAAATTATTACCTGCGAAGGAAATTTCCATGGTCGTACAATCTCAACAATTTCCTTCTCAAGTGAACCGTTATACCGGGATGATTTTGGTCCATTTACACCCGGTTTCATTTCTGCTCCGTTTGGAAATGCAGATGCGATTGCAGATTTGATCAACTCGAATACTGCTGCGGTTTTATTGGAACCAATTCAGGGTGAGGCTGGCGTTGTTGTTCCACCCAAGGGTTTTTTGAGCAAGGTTTCTGAGATATGCAAAAAAAATAATGTATTGTTGATCGCGGATGAAATCCAAACAGGTCTTGGACGGACAGGAAAACTCTTTGCCTGCCAACATGAAGATGTTCACCCTGATATCACAATATTGGGGAAAGCACTTTCGGGAGGATTTTATCCCATTTCAGCTATAGTAGCTGACAAAGCGCTATTGGGCTTATTTACACCAGGGGAACATGGGTCCACTTTTGGCGGAAATCCTTTGGCTGCTGCGGTTGCCCGTGCAGCTATAAAGGTGCTGGTGGAAGAAAACATGGTTCAAAATTCCGCCCTGCTGGGTGAATATTTTATAGATCAGTTGTCTGATATTTCCAGCCCACATATAAAGGAAATTCGAGGAAAAGGATTGTTCATCGGTGTTGTTTTAAGACCAAGTGCTGGAGGAGCCCGACGTTTTTGCGAAGCATTACAACAGCAAGGAATCCTCGCCAAGGAAACTCATGAACATGTTATTCGGTTTGCCCCTCCTTTGGTCATTGATAAAGAAACAATCGATTGGGCTTTGCCTCGTATCCGAGAGGTCTTAACGCGCCCCTAATTATCAGGTAGTGTAAAAGGCAGTAATAATTGCATTGGTTGGTGATTGGAGAGATGTCATGAACATTGGAATACCGAAGGAACGACGACCATTTGAGTATCGCGTTGGTCTATCCCCGGCTGGAGTTGAAATGCTGTGCCGCGCAGGGCATTCCTGTTTTGTTGAGCATGGCGCAGGTCTGGGAGCCGGTTTCAGCGATTTGGATTATGAGAAAGCCGGCGCTCGTACTGTTTATTTGATGGATGAAGTTTTTGGGCGATCGGATTTGCTCGTAAAAGTTCAAAGACCCATTCAGGAAGAGTTGGAATATTTACGACCCGATTCTACAATAGCAGGTTATCTCTTATTGGCTTCTGCCAGGCAGGATAAGATTGATGTTTTATTGAATAAAAAGATCACATCCATTGCCTTTGAGCAAATTCAGCTGGCTGATGGATCTTTGCCTGTTCTAAGACCTTTCAGCGAAGTATGTGGTTTGATGACAGGGCAAATTGCAGCTCGCCTTTTACAAAGTAATTTAGGGGGTAAGGGTATTCTATTGAGCGGGGTGCCAGGGGTACCTCCTGCTGAAGTTGCAGTTATTGGAGCGGGGGTTGTTGGAACTAATTCTGTCCGATCGTTCTTGGGTTTAGGTGCGCATGTGACTGTTTTGGATAACAATATTGAAGCTCTCCAGAAGTTGTACGATCGCTTTCCGTCTGTTGTAACCATGAATTCTACAGAAAGGAATATTGAGCGAGTTTGTAGTTATGCTGATGTTGTTATCGGTGCTGTATTAATACCCGGGGAGAGGTCTCCAATTGTCGTACCTCGCAGCATTGTCCAAAAAATGAAACCCAGGTCAGTTATTATTGATGTCAGCATTGATATGGGTGGCTGTTTTGAAACATCACGACCTACCAACCACGAGAACCCTACATTTGTTGAAGAAGGTGTTACGCATTATTGTGTACCGAATATTCCTGGAGTGATTGCAAGAACGGCTACTCATGCTTATGTCAACGCTGTTATGCCTTACCTTGAAGAACTAACAACTTCAGGGATCGAGAGTGCAATAACCAACAACAATGCCATAGCTGCTGCTGTAAATACCCATAACGGAGAAATTAGGCATTTGAAACGCTTAACAGGTGGAGGAGGCCTCCATGGATTGGAATAGTCAATACCAATCGCGCATTTCAACACCAGAAGAAGCAGTAAAAGCGATTACGTCTGGAAACCGAATTTTCATGACCGGTAATGTTTCCGTACCCCTAAAAACACTGGCTGCGCTGGTTAAGCATGGACCCGAATTAAATAATGTGGAAATATGTCAGGCATTGACCATAGGACCAGCCGATTATGTTTCATCGAATATGGAAGGGCACCTGAGAGTAAACACGTTCTTTATCAGCGCAAATATACGAAAAGCTGTCCAAGAGGGACGAGCAGATTTTACTCCAGTGCTTTTGTCCGAATTTCCTCTTTTGTTTAAACGCGGTATTTTGCCGATTGATGTAGCCTTGATCCATGTTTCTCCACCCGACGAGCATGGATTTTGCAGCTTGGGTGTCGAAGTTGGACTCACGAAATCTCCAGCAGAATCTGCCAGAATTATCATTGCTGAAGTTAATGAGAAAATGCCACGCACTCTGGGAGATTCATTTATCCATGTAAGCCGCATAAACTATATCGTTCCAGTGGATTATCCCATCCCGGAAATGCCAATGAGTGATGAAGGACCATCTGATGTAATAGAAAGAATCGCAAGTTATATTGCCGAAATGATCCCGGATGGAGCAACCATGCAAATGGGGATCGGAGCCATTCCTGATGCCGTGTTAAAATATCTGTACCATAAAAAAGATCTTGGTGTTCATTCAGAATTATTCTCTGACGGTGTAATGGGTTTGGTGGACGCGGGTGTCATTACAAATGCACGCAAGACCCTTCACCCTGGGAAAATTGTGGCAGGCTTTATTTTGGGAACAACAAAGTTATATAATTGGGTGGATGATAACCCTCTCATAGAACTTCACCGAACTGAATATGTTAATGATCCGTTTGTAATAGCGCAAAACGAGCGAATGGTGGCTATTAACTCAGCCATAGAAATAGACCTCACCGGACAAGTGTGCGCGGATAGTATCGGCCCAAAGTTATACAGCGGTGTAGGTGGCCAGATGGACTTTGTGTATGGAGCATCAAGATCCAAGGATGGTGTGCCAATAATTGCACTGCCAAGCGATACAACGTTGTGTGATGGAACCCGGATCAGCCGGATCGCGACAATGTTGAAACCGGGTGCCGGGGTTGTTACATCCCGTAATCATGTGCGCTACATTGTTACTGAATATGGTGTGGCTGATCTATATGGAAGGTCCATACGACAGCGCGCATTAGCATTGATCAGCATTGCGCACCCAGATTTCAGGTCCGACCTTGAAAAAGATGCCAGGGTATTGAATTATATTTAGCTTGATTGTCTGGTTTGATGATGCGAAAATGTAAAATAGTTGCCACGATTGGCCCTGCCAGTCAGGATTATGATTCTCTTGAACAATTAATAAGGGCGGGGGTGAATGTTGTTCGACTGAATTTTTCTCATGGCACACATGAAAACCATCAAACTGTAATTTTGAGAACACGGGAAATTTCAAAGAAACTGAATATTCCAATAGGCATCTTACAAGATTTGCAGGGTCCTAAGCTTCGCATAGGCATACTTAGTGCACCCTTACCTCTCGCAAAAGATGAGCTTGTGCGCCTGGTGCCACAAGACAATTACGAAAATTCAAGTATCAAGGAAATACCAATCGATTTCATAGAATTATTCTCAAGCGTTAATCAAGGGAATATGATTCTGATTAATGACGGAGCCATTCATCTCGAAGTACTTGGTGTCTTGAGTGAATGGATAGAAGCAAAAGTAATCCGAGGGGGCAACATGTCCTCACAACAGGGGATTAATTTGCCGGGTATTAAACTTGATATTCCTGCGTTTACAAAAAAGGATGAGATTGATCTGGCTTTTGGCTTGTCTTTGGGCATAGATGCTGTTGCAATATCGTTTGTACGTACTGCGGAGGATGTCCTGCGAGTGAGTCAAATCATCAAGAATCATTCGAGAGAAAAACATCCATTGCTTATCGCCAAGTTGGAAAAGCCGGAAGCCATGGATCACCTGGTTGAAATCATTGAAGCTGCCGATGGTGTTATGGTGGCTCGCGGTGATCTCGGAGTGGAGATGAAGCTTGAAGAAGTCCCGGTTGCCCAAAAAAGGATCATTCGAACTGCCAATGAGATGAACAAATTGGTAATCACAGCTACACAGATGTTAGAGTCGATGATCCAGGCTCCTAGTCCGACGCGCGCTGAAGCATCTGATGTAGCGAATGCAATATTTGACGGCACTGATATGGTTATGCTTTCAGGGGAAACAGCTATCGGTTATTACCCTTTAGAAAGTGTTGCTATAATGGACAGGATTATATGTCAATCAGAAGCGGCTTACATGGAATGGGGTGATTTCCCGGAAGAAAACAATTTTAAATATCAAGAGGGAGTTGCCATTGTTAAAGCAGCTCGGGAATTGGCGCACGCCAGAAATGTCGCTGCAATTGCTGTGTTTACTCGTTCAGGTCAAACAGCCAATCTTATGGCGAAAATGCGACCACAGGTGCCAATCGTGGCCTTCACACCTGAGGAAGGAATATATCAAAGGCTTTCCCTGTTTTGGGGAGTTTACCCCCAGCGAGTCCCCTTGGTGAGTACTGTGGAAGAAATGATCAAATGTGTCGAGATTGAAATGCTTTCATCCGGATTGGTTTCACAAGGACAGCAGGTTGTCTTAATATTTGGATATCCAATTGGAACAATGGTTCCACCTAATATGACTTTATTGCACCAAATCGGTGAAAAGTAATAAATATTAGAATTTATACAGTTGGATAGGATTCAGGGTATGGTGGGCGGGTGAAACCCGCCGACTACCCCCCAATTTCCCTGAAGCGTGTAAGTCCTGAATATATTTTATGGGAAAATAAAAGAAGCAAAGAGAAATATTTTCTTTGCTTCTTTTTGCGTTTGAGCATTGTATTACAGCATGGATGAGTTTATTTGATCAAGCGTCTCGGGAGCAGGGCGCAAATCCTTGTCAGTTAACCTGTTGAGGGGAGTATCGGGAAGATTATGTCGATCAGTTAAAGTGGGAGTATCACACTCAATGTATATCAACCCAGTGACAAGCCAATTGTTTCGTTGTGATTCTTCAAGCATGTGAAGAGCCTGCCACCGGTCAGTTGGATCGTAATCTTTTTCCAATTTTTTGAGCACAATCATCGATCCATCGTGCAAGCATACTTCAGTTACTGTTCCAGGCATGAAATCATCTGCGAGAATTATCTCGTCTAATTTAGGCACGAAGGATATTTCATGAAGTGGAGCCTCGTGATCTTTGCCCCAGGTGTAAGAGTGAAAAGCGTTCACCTGATTATTAAAAGTAACGCATGGGCTGATGATATCCAAAACAGCCACGCCACGGTGGTTTAATGCAGCTTTGATCAATTCTTTCACTTGTTTTGGGTCACCTGCAAAAGAACGTCCGACAAAGGTGGCATTTGAGATGATGGCCTCCATGCAAATATCGACGGGCATATAAGGGTTTGTTCCCTGATGTTTAAGGCTTAATCCGACTTCAGCAGTAGCAGAGAATTGACCCTTGGTTAGCCCGTAAACTCCATTATTCTCAACAATATAAACCATTGGCGTGTTCCTTCGCAACATGTGCTTGAAACCACTCATGCCGATGGATGCTGTATCACCATCTCCGGATACCCCCAATGCTTTTAAGCTGGTATCTGCAAATACGGCTCCTGTTGCAAGAGGCGCCATCCTCCCGTGCAGACTGTTGAACCCAAAAGACCGTTCCAGAAAATATGCCGGACTTTTACTTGAGCAACCAATACCACTGAATTTCAAAATTTCTTCTGGTACAAGACCCAATTCATAACAAGCAGTTATGATCTGGTTGGAAATCGAGTTGTGTCCGCACCCCTGGCATAAAGTAGAGGGGAGACCTTTATAATCATTTTTTTGTAATCCAATCTGGTTTGTATTTGTTACTGGTATGGCCATGTTATTTAGCCTCCATTCCCTGAATTTTTTCTTTTATCCAGCTTGCAGATAAAGACAAACCATTGTCCAGGCAGATCGACTTGAATTTTTTTGCTTGACCTGGCAATTCAATGGTGATCAATTGGTTTAATTGCCCATCATGATTGGTTTCCACGATGTATACTCTTTTATGAGATTTAACAAACTCGGCAACTTCATTTGTGAAGGGTATTGCTCTTAGGCGCAAGTAATCAGTCGTAATCCCTTCCAGTTTAAGAATTGTGCGGGCTTCGTAGACTGCAGGTTCATTTGAGCCAAAAGTGATTATACCTATATCAGATTTCTCTGAAGAATCGATGATCGGTTTTGGGACGATGGTGCGGGCGGTTTTGTATTTTATCCTTAGTCGATTCATATTCGCTTCCCACACCTGCGGATTCTCGCTATAGCGAGCGTACTCGTCATGCCCGGTACCACGAGCGAAATAACCGGATTTTGGATGACGGTTGCCAACCAAGGTCCTGTATGGAATACCATCTCCATCGATATCCTTGTAACGCCCCCAATCACCCTTGATTTTTTCAAGATCCTCTTCCCATAATACCTTGCCGCGATCAAGAGGTTTATCCGGATATCTGAAAGCATCAGTCATCCACTGATTCATACCCAGGTCGAGGTCGCTCAGGACAAATATGGGAGTTTGCAGATGTTCAGCCAAGTCGAGTGCCAAACTACCAAATTCAAAGCATTCATTGACGGAACCGGGCAATAAAATTACATGCTGAGTATCACCATGTCCCATGAAGTTGGTGAATGTTAGATCACCCTGTGAAGTACGTGTGGGTAAACCTGTGCTGGGTCCGATGCGTTGCACATCCCAAACTACAATTGGAACTTCTGCAAAATAAGCCATGCCGGCATATTCTGTCATCAGACTTAAACCAGGTCCGGAGGTGGATGTCATGGAACGTAATCCTGACCAACCTGCACCTACGGTCATACCGATAGCTGAAAGCTCATCTTCAGCCTGAACAACCGCATATGTATGCTTGCCCTCAGCGTTTTTTCTAAGCTTGGGGAGATATTCATTTAAGGATTCAGCCAAACTGGAAGCTGGCGTAATAGGGTACCAGGCTGCAAATTGCACACCACCATAAATTGCACCCAAGGCTCCCGCAGTATTTCCATCGGCCATTATCAACCCTTTTGTCTTGTCCATTGGTTCCACCCAATACGGATCTGATTTAGAGAGGTTTTTAGAAGCCCATTCTGCGCCAGCCTTAACCATGTTGATATTTGACTCTATGGGTTTGGGTTTACCTTTAAAGTGGAAGTCAAGCGCCGAGTGAATTTTTTCTAAATCAATTCCTAAAGTATGTGCCAGAATTCCAACATAGATCATGTTGGCTATATAATCGCGTAAACCAGGTGATACATCCGCTGTTTTTACCAATTTCCTTATTGGCATTGGGTAAACAGAGATGTCTGTGCGGGTTATAGGGTTTTTGATGTGATCGGCATAAAAAAATGCTCCGCCAGGAAGAACTTCAGCTAGATCTTTCTCAAAGGACGCTGGATTCATACATACAAAAACTTCCTGCTCATCCCGGCGCGCAGTAAATCCATCCTTGCTAACCCGGATGGTATACCATGTGGGTAAGCCCTGAATATTTGAGGGAAAGAGGTTTTTGCCAGAAACAGGAATTCCCATTTTAAATAAGGCGCGCAACAAGGTTGTGTTGGCAGTCTGACTGCCTGATCCATTAACCGTAGCAATTGTGATTGAAAAATTATTTATTATTTTATTTTGTGCTGCCATTAATTACTCCTTCTTCCTTTGGTTAGGAAGCTCGTAAATCATTAATCGTTTGAGCTATTTGCGCGATGATATATCAAATCTGTGTGTGCACGAAGCAGACGATATCCCAAGTCGTAGTCTTTGCTGCAAATTGCATCCACCATTTGTCGGTGATATTGCCAGACTTCCTGTAAATAAGACAAGCCTGTATAAACATTTAACCCAATGGTTTCATAAGCATCCCAATAAGCATCCAGTAATCCATTCACAAACTCATTGTTCAGGCGCTTGTAAATAGTGAGATGCAGTTCACGGTGTTCAATATGTGGAATTTGAATGGGGTTGCCGTTCAACTTTTTTGTAGCCTGTTCGATTAATGAGCCCAGGAAGGCAAGATCCTCGCCAGAAAGCTTGTTAACAGCTTCGTACCAGTATGCTTCTTCGATATGGTTGCGCAAATCCGCGAATTTTTCAAAATGGGAAATATCGGTTGTCAGCGCGTAAGCAAGACTTAAACGAACGGCAGGAGAAAATTTATAGGTTAATTTGCGAATCCCTTTCCTCGGTCGGACATCTACCAATCCAAGCGCCCTGGCAACTTCCAATTGCTCGCGGAGACTGGCGACGCTAATGTTTAATGTCTTGCTCAGGTCAGAAAGAGGGGGAAGGCTCTGGGTCTCGCCTTGTTTATGGTTTGCCAGAAATTTTGTGAATTTGGATAAAGGGTCAGATGGATTAAGGTCTAATGTCATATTGATCTCGATTAATCAGATTAATCTATTGTACCATATTAAGAATTTCAGTCAAGGATATTTTCCCTTTGGGATTTTCGTTAGAATCTTGGATTGTTGCTTAGAAAACCCCGCAGATTTTCACTGGGAATAGAATCGAATAACGGCAACCTGCGGGATGTTGTTTTTGGATAATTAACTTAACGGATTATTGAGAATGTCCATTGCAGATGCTGCCAGGATAGCAACAGCTTGCGACAAGGCTTGCTCGTCAAAGTCGAAGAGCGGGTGATGATGGCTTGCATCAAGTTTCTTTTCACTATTGGCTGATCCAATAAAGAAAAAGCATCCCGGGACGAGTTCCATCATAAATGCCATATCTTCTGATCCCATGGTGGTATAGTTATTGTTATCAATATATGCCGATGGGTATAAGGTTTGAGCTACTTTTTGTACTCGGGCAGCAGTTTCAAAGTGATTTATTACTGCTGGAGTAAGCCGGTTTAGTTCAATTTCTGCCTGGCAACCCATTGTCTCTGCCATACCGAAAACAATTACTTCAAATCGCTCAAGAACTTTATCGCGTACTTCAAGATCGAAGGTTCGTATGGTGCCGGCAAGCTGCACTTCCTGAGGAATGACATTAAAAGCTTCGCCACCATGAATGGTACATACGCTCACTACTGCGGATTTTAATGGGGGAATGTTTCGGGAAGTAATGCTTTGAAGCGCAGTTATGATCTGGGCTGAAGCCAGGATAGGATCGTTAGCCAGGTGGGGAGCTGCTCCATGGCCACCTTTTCCACGAATCTTGATCTTGAATATTTCAGCACCAGCCATGGAAGAACCCTGGGAGATGCCAATCCAACCTACGGGTTTCTCGTTCCAGAGATGCAATGCCAAGGTGACATCGGGTTTAGGTTCTTTTAAAACGCCTTCGATGATCATGCGCTCAGCTCCACCAAGACCTTCTTCGGCAGGTTGAAACACAAGTTTTACTGTACCAGCCATGTCATCCTTGTGGGCATTTAATATTTTTGCCACAGTGAGCAAAATGGCAGAATGCCCATCATGTCCACAGGCATGCATTACGCCGGGAACAGTGGATGCATATTCAGCATTGGTTTCTTCGACTATAGGTAATGCATCCATATCTGCGCGGATAAGCACAACCGGACCTGGCTTTATTCCTTTCAGTAGAGCCACAACCCCTGTTTCTGCGACTCCATTACGCACTTCCAAACCCAGTTCATTCAATTCTCGGGAGATTATTTCGGAGGTGCGAAGTTCACGAAAACCCAATTCAGGGTGCTTATGAAAATCCCTGCGTATGGATTGTGTGTAAGGAAACAATTGTTGAGCTTCATTGATGTAATCAATCATATCCATCTCCCGTTAGAAAAAAATTAATCCCATTTGATCAATCGGAATCTTTCCTCGTATCTTGGTTCATTTTCGGTACTATCCGCAGATCTCCAATTCCGTATTCTTTCAGCGAATTTTTCAGGATCGCCGATTTGACTTTTGTGCTCCTGCAACGCCCGCATTTTTATTTCCCATGTATCGGTTACGTCGAGGGTAATATCAGGGTTACTTGTCAGAGAGATCCATACTTCACTCGGGGAATGGGGTTCAAGTCCTTCTTCTATAAAAAGTTCTGGAAAGAAATGGATATTGCCAGCCGCAGGAAATACAGCATCCAATACAACCTGTCCGGCATAGCGGTGGTCGGCATGATTCAAACGGTATGAACCACTTGGAAATAAATTTGTAGGATCGCAGGTGACAAGAATGTCGGGTTTTTGTTGCCGGATGACTCGGACAACGTTACGTCGTAATTCAATAGTGGGAAGGATGTAACCATCTGGCATGTCGAGAAATTGAACTGATGTTGCACCGATTACAGAGGCTGCAGCATGCTGCTCTTTGTGCCGGATCTGACAGATCTGGTCTGATGATTCTTCCCGATCGTTTGAGCCTTTATCTCCGCAAGTTAGCAGGCAATAATGAACCTCATGCCCTTGTTTTACCCATTTTGCCAATGTTGCTCCACAAAAAAACTCAGGATCATCCGGGTGAGCCAGGATGACCAAAATTTTTTTATGAATTGCCCAGTTTCCCCATTCTTCCGGATCCGGTTTTTCAGTTTTTGTCAGGTTTTGTTTTGTCACAGTCACACTCACCATTTTTGTTTTGGCATGATTCCTGGGATTTTCTGCGAAGGGCTTCCAATTCATCCCACGGTTCAATTTCGTCGCGCGTATATTCGATCTTACCTGCTTCAGGTAGGTCGACCACTATTGCCATGGTGATAGGATTTACATAAGAAACTTTGCCTTCACCCTGTGGGGTTTTAACGCGTTTACCGCGTTTGGGTAATTCCTTACGTGCTGACAGGTAATTTTCATATTCATAATATAGGCAACAACGCAGGCGACCACACATTCCCGTGATCTCTGTGGGGGTTAAAGAAATCCCCTGTTCCTTGGCCATTTTGATCGAAATAGGGCTGAATTCTGTTAAGAATTTGGAACAGCAGCGTTTCTCCAAACCACAGGCCCCCATTCCCCCAAGAACCTTTGCTACGTCCCGGGGACCAATCTGGCGCATCTCTATTTGCGAAACTGGATATCGTTTACCCATGTCCTGCCGCAAGGATTTTAGTTCGACCTTCTCCTCGGTTTCGCTATTGTACATAAGACTAAGTCTTGAGCCATCAAAATTGAATTCGGCAGCAATAATTTTTACATTATGGAGACGAAGTTGAGCTGTTCTTTCACGACAATCTATCAAGGCTTCAATTTCCTTATTCTGCCAAGTCTGTCGTAAAACCAGATCGCGCGGTGTGGCACGCCGTTCAACTTGCTTCCAGGTCCCATCATGGGGATGTTCGGGATTCTTAACCAATTGAGTAACTTCACCCAACTGATGTCCGCGGGCGGTATCTACAATTACCCGATCACCCACCTGAATTCCTTCAACGGTGGAAGCATCAAAATGATAAACTTTGCCAATTTCTTGGAAACGAACTCCAACAATAATAGGTTGCATAAAATTGATTATACCTTTGCTGGAGACATTAAATGATATTGATTAATGGTGTATTCTTGTTATGGTGGGCAGCGATGCTTATTTGTGCAGCTACTTGTTCGGCAATTGCTTGAAGCGATTTCGCTGCATCCGAATTTGGATTTGATATTACCACTGGTTTCCCTGTGTCACCCCCAACCCGTACACCCGATTCCATGGGAACTGCACCAAGGAAAGGAACCTGTGCAATTTTCGCCATATTTTCCCCGCCGCCAGCGCCAAAGACATCTCCACGCATATTTTCAACGACACCCAGAATGGGGACTTCGAGGGTTCTAAACATTTCCAGACCACGACTGGCATCTTCCAGGGATACACTTTGTGGCATGGTGACAATAACGACACCGCTTAACGGTAAAGCCTGTGCCAGGCTGAGAGGCACGTCACCGGTGCCTGGAGGTAGATCTACGATAAGATAATCCAGCTCACCCCACTCGACATCACTAATAAATTGACGTAAAGCAGATACAAGCATTGGTCCACGCCAAATTAATGGCTGCCCAGGCTTTACCAGAAAGCCCATGGACATAATTTTAACGCCAAAAGATTCAGCTGGTATCAACTTGTTATCTTTTGGAGCAGGCATATGGTCAATACCCATCATGGTGGGTAAATTTGGGCCATATATATCGGCATCCATTAGTCCCACACTAGCACCGCTTTTTGCGAGAGAGATCGCCAAATTTGCCGATACTGTACTTTTCCCAACACCGCCTTTACCAGATGCAACTGCAATTACATTGCGTATGGGTACATTAAGAAGACCTCGCTCGCGTCCATCGCTGGGAACATTGGAATCCATCTTAATATTGATATTCTTTACCCCTGGAATTGCTTGAACGGCTGTGCGGGCTTGTTTTTCGATCAAGCCTTTTAATGGACAGGCGGGCGTTGTAAGAACAATGGAGAAAGATACAGAATCATCCAATATCTCCAAATTTTGGATCATATTTAAAGTTACAAGGTCTTTATGAAGTTCCGGTTCTTGAACTTTTGACAGGGCGGCTAAAACAATTTCCTTGCTCATTAAGTTATTCATTGTTTTTCTTCTTTTCCAGGTATTCTTCCACTTCAGATATAGCTGCGTTGTACAAATTTATCAAATCATCATCTGACCCCCGATACCGTTGCAGGGCTTGCCTGGCGCATTGTTGACAACCATGCATTGCACGGTATGAGTCGGAATTGCAAAAGACGCAATTTCCAATCCGAACCATCAATAAAGTGAAAGCCATTAATTCCAGAGAATCGGGTTTAAAAGACGCGATTTCTTTTACCAATAATTGCCAACTCTCTCCACGTGTATCTGTTATCGAAGCCAAAACGTGAGTTGGGAAGAGCAGTTCAGTTTTACATTTATGCATATAGTTAATGGGTAAGGTTGCAATTAAAATAAATGCAACCTTTTATCAGCATATGTTCAATTTTCCTTTTATTCAGCTTTTACCCCGGCAGCAGCTCTGGCAGCAAGTTTTGCATCACGCGCCCTATTCTCTTTAGTGGCATTGATGGGGCGGATACCCTCATAATAGGAGGCTGATTTCGAGAGCGATTGCAGGTTCAATATGTTGCGGGCAAAAGAGGCTAATTCATAATCGTGATCCATTTTTATGGCATCAAATGGACAATATTCCGCACATAAACCACAATTCATACAAATATCTGCATCAATATAAAATTCAGCAGGATCTGGTATTGGGCGACCCGTAGCCGGGTTTGTGGTACGTGTGATCCAGATACACTGAGGGGGACAAACTTTGGGGCAAATTCCACAACTTGTACAACGAAGGATATGTTCTCCGTTTTCACCATCATCATAAACTAGGAATGGAATAAAGCGGAACTCCTCTGGAACAGGAACTTTTTCTTCAGGATACTGAATAGTGAATATACCACGCGCATCTTTGCTTGAACGGTGGGCAATACCCTCAGATTTGTAATAACGTTTGCCCATCCAGCGAATATCATCAATATATGTATCAATATATCGTTTTAAGGTGACGCCTAAACCTTTGAGAATTCCTTTTCCGTACATGTTCTTCTCCTACCGGTCAACTTCGCCAAGAACAATATCAATAGAACCGAGAATTGCCACGATATCTGCAATTTTTTGTCCAACACACATGTGACCGTAAGGTGTCAGATTGATGAATGAGGGTGCCCGGACGTGATAACGCCAAGGGCTGGGTTTTCCGGTTGAAATGACATAAAAGGCAAGTTCGCCTTTGGGGCTTTCAACCCGTCCGTAAGATTCGCCTGCAGGAACGCGAACCTGGTATTGAGGTTTTCCAGTTTGGAATTCACCAACAGGCAATCCCTTGATCGCTTGTTGGATAATACGAACGCTCTGGCGCATTTCTTCAAGTCGAACCATGTAGCGATCATAAATGTCCCCATTTTGGCGAACGACGATGTCAAAATCAAAGCGATCATAAATGCTGTAGGGGTCAGCTCTGCGGACATCATATGGTACACCAGAGGCGCGCAATAGAGGTCCGGTGGCTGAGAATCTGATTGCATCCTCAGCCGTCAAAATACCCTGACCGATCCCGCGTGAGCGAATGATCTCATTATCGCTCATGAATCTGTCAATCTCGTCGATCTTTTTGGGCAACCTCTCAAAAACCAGGCCTTTGATCTTTTCGAGTATGCCTTCAGGAAAATCGCGTGCAACTCCACCAAATCGGAAGTAATTGCACATCATACGGGAACCGGTAACAGCTTCAAAAATATCCAGGATCAGTTCACGTTCTTCAAGTAAATAGATTAATGGGGTGAAAAAAGTACCCAGATCGTTAAAAAGCGCTCCCAAGGCCATACAGTGATTGGTTATACGGGTGAGTTCTGCCATGATCACGCGAATATACTCTGCCCGCTCGGGAACTTCGATATTCATCAATTTTTCGACCGTCAGGGCATACCCAAAATTGTTGCTTAAAGAAGATAGGTAATCCAGGCGATCAGTATAAGGCATGTTTTGAAGGAAAGTATTCCGTTCGCCAATTTTCTCATGATTCCGGTGCAAATAACCCATGACTGGTTTGAGATTGGCAATGATCTCTCCATCCAAAACGGCGGAGACTCGAAAAACGCCATGAGTTGAAGGGTGTTGTGGACCCAGATTGACAACAATATGATCGTTCTTGATCCCATCCTGGCTGGTATATTCATATTTGGCCAGCGACCCATATAGCGCATCCTCACCTTCGGGGATCCATTTCTCAGGGTCAAAACCAGCCGGGTAGGCAATATTGTCACTGAATTTATTGTTATTTTCAGCCTGGACAATTTTTCCATCAGGCCACCTTGACTTGAAAGGTTTGCTTTCTTCTTCGAAGTAGGCTTCTTTCCAATCTTTTCTCAGTGGATGACCTTCAAAACCTTCCCACATTAGAATTCGACGCAGATCAGGGTGCCCGGTAAAGATGATGCCAAACAAGTCCCATATTTCGCGCTCCTGGAGTTCAACACCGGGGTAGACGGAAACAAGAGAAGGGACTTCGATAGGATCCTGGCGTGGAACTTGAACCTTATAGTTCAGTACTGGACCACCAGTTGTTTTAAAAGCATGATAAACGACTTCCATCTTGTCATCCGGAAGGTAATCGACGCCGGTGACAGATGTGAGTAAGTCGTACCCAAATTCATCGCGTAATTTTGATGCAAATTCAACCAGGTGATTCTTATCGACTACCCAACCTGAATAACCAGGTCGGGTATCAGTGGTGACAAAACCAGGCAAGAGGGTAGAAAGATCAAGTGTTTCAACAGGTGCGGGTGTAGTCATGATGGTTTCTCCTACGCCTCGTGATTCTTAATAAGTGGGATTTTACGCGGATCGATAAGATCTGGGCCAAGAATAGGAACCGGAATGGAAGCTTGATCTTCGCCTTTTTGATACCAACGTACCGTTTTTATGGATTGTTTGCTAATTTTTTCCTGTAGTTTGATCAAGCCATTGATCAGAGCCTGGGGAGTGGGTGGGCAGCCAGGGATGTAAACATCAACGGGGATGTATCGATCAATACCTGAAACGACGTTGTAGCCTTCTTTGAAAGGTCCTCCGCCAGAAGCGCAAGATCCCATCGCAATTACGTATTTAGGTTCGGGCATCTGATTGTATAAACGCACAATGGTTGGCATCATCTTCTTGGTAACTGTGCCAGAGACGAGCATCAGATCACTTTGCCGCGGGCTGGGGCGTGTAACTTCCATCCCAAAGCGTGAAAGGTCAAAGCGGCTGGCCTGGGCGCAAATGTACTCGATACCACAACAAGCAAGAGCAAACATCAGGGGCCATACCGAGGCACTGCGTCCCCAGTTGTAGATCTTATCGAGTGTGGTAATTGCTACTTGTCCTTCGATTTCTTCTGGGATTTCGTAGCCGGGGGTATTGATGTCTTTTACATCCATCCTGAAATCTCCTAAAAAGCATCTGGATTGAAAACAAACTGGGCGGATTATAGTTTATAGGTCAATGGGTGTCAACTGAATTATGCAAAAATATATTTGTATAATTGTAAAATATGACTATAATATGACAGTTGACACTATGGAAATCACTTCCCGGCAAAGAGTGTTTGAGGCTATCCGAAAACACCAGTTGATAACAGTATCAGAACTCAATCTTTTTCTGGATATGACGCCAGCTAATATTCGGCATCATTTGTCAGTTCTCAGATCTGATGGATTGGTTGAGGAAATTGACTCGCGGAAACGCATGGGAAGGGGAAGGCCAGAGACAGTTTACGCCGTCAGCAGAGTATTCAAGGAAGATGGTCTTGGAAATCTTATTGAAGGAATTTTAGGCGTGTGGGGTTCATGTTTATCGCCAGAAGATTTGAATCAGAATATGCAGGCAATAGCCAGACACCTTGTCGGGAATGTAGTTGAAGGTGGAAATATCACCATCAATAAACGGTTGGCAGTGTGTATGGGTTACCTGAACAAGCTTCATTACCAGGCTCAATGGGAGGCCAGTCATTCAGGTCCACGCATAAAATTAGGAAATTGTCCATACCGGAAGATTATTGGCCATCATCCTGAATTATGCAGGATGGACAATTTCTTGATTGAAGAGTTGGTCGGCTTTAAAATATCTCAAGTCTCAAAACTCGAACGGGATGAGAGAGGCTCGTTGTACTGTAGTTTTATTGGTCATTAAGGCACGATGCCTTTACCCAAGATTACGGATATACCTCCATTGGTAAATCTCAGCGTTGTATCCAGTTTGAGGCCTATTTGTGCCAATAATTTTGGATCAGAACAAAGAATCGCAGTATTCCAGTTCTTACAATGTGAACGCATAACATTTCCAAATTGGGCGTATAAATTACGCAGATCTTTATTGGAATTAACCCGTAGACCATAGGGAGGGTTGGTGATTAAAAAGCCAGGATCGGGTGGGGGTGAAATGGCAGAGATGGCGCGGCATTCAAATTCGATAAAATCTGATACTCCTGCACGCTTGGCGTTTGCCCGAGCCATCTCAATTGCCCCTGCATCCCGGTCGGAAGCTTGGATGAGTGGCAATTCATGTGGATGTGTGGATTGAATGACGTTCAGCAGATTATCCCAAAGCGACTTATCATAATTAGGCCACAACATAAAGGCAAATTGTCGTTTCTGTCCAGGTGAAAGGCCCAGTGCTAGCAGGGAAGCTTCGATTGGAATCGTACCAGAGCCGCAAAACGGATCCAGCAGTGGTTGGTTTTTATTCCATCCGGATGCAAGAATGATTGATGCTGCCAGCGTTTCCCTTAGGGGGGCCTTGGCTGTAGCCAGCCGGTAACCTCTTCGGTGAAGTAAATCGCCGGATGTGTCGATACTGATTGTGCATTCATCATTAGACAACCGTACAACAATTAACTGGTGAAGATTGGCATCCTCAATATCCTTAGGTTTTTGATGATTTGAAAAAGATCCCAGCCGGTCGCTGATCGCTCCAACAACCCTTTCAATCACACCATCAGAATGATAAAGGCGTGATTTATGGCAGGTAGCTCGTAGTGAAATTGGCTGGCCAGGATTTATGAAATTTTCCCATGGCAATCGGCCGGCTTTTTTTCGCAACTCGGAAAATGCTGACGCGTGAAAATGACCGAGACGAATTAAAATCCGACTGACTGTCCTCAAATTAAGATTGGCCCAATAAATAGTTTTTAGATCACCCTGGAATAGAACACCACCGCTCTCTTTGGTGAGAGGATTTAATCCCAATTCCTGCATTTCATTCCAGGCAACGGATTCGAGTCCGGGAGTGACGACAGCAAATAATTCATCCATTTTTATGAACAACAATTTTTTTTTGTTTTTGCTTGCGTTCCGGGTTTTTTTCCACAAAAATAGGCTCACCAGTAAATGGATCTTGTTCTGTATAATACATCAGCGTGGAATAGGTGGAGGGAGTTGGGGTGAATATTTGAACCTGTTCAGGATTGATATTTAGTTTCTTACTGGAAAAAGCTTTCAAATTTTGCATATCAATTTCATCACATCCGGGATGGGCTGCAATCATATAGTATGTAAGATACTGATTCTTACCCGCAGATTTTGAATATTCATCAAACTTTTCTTTAAAGCGCAATAGATTTTTATTACCTGGTTTTCCCATTTTGTCCAAGACATTCGCCTGGGAATGTTCCGGGGCAACTTTCAGTTGACCTGAGACATGATGATTTACCAGTTCATGCATATAATCATCGCAATAATCACCATCGGAAAAAAGCAAATCATAACGAATGCCAGAAGAAATAAATACCTTCTTAATACCTTTAATTTTTCGAACTTGTTTTAGCAGATTGATATTTGGTAAATGGTTAACTTTTAAAACAGGGCAGACAACTGGTGACAGACAGCGGCGATTCTGGCAGCTACCTGATTTGAGCTTTTTAGCGCATTCATATCCATACATATTAGCTGTAGGGCCACCGAGATCCTGGATATAGCCCTTAAATCTTTCCTGTTGTGTCAATAATTCGGCTTCTGCCAAAATTGATTCCTTGCTACGCCAGCGAATAGTACGCCCTTCGTGAACTGCAATGGCACAAAAATTGCATTCCCCGTAACAACCGCGGTGGGTGGAAATGGAAAAGCGGATGGTTTCCAGTGCTTTAACCGGCCCATTTTTTTCATAAAATGGATGTTGTTTATATTCATAATCAAGGGAGTAAACTTCATCAAGTTCAGTCTGGGTTGGGTATGGGGATGGTGGATTCTGAATCAGGTAACGGTCCGCGTGTTTTTGTGTAAGACCTTTTGCATTGAGAGGATCATTATTCCGGTAAAAGGAATGAAACATGTGGGTGAAGGCAGCTTTATCTTGAACAACTTCTTCAAAAGAAGGCAGATCCAAAAAGCCCACAGGTTTTTCATAGGATATGTAACATAACCCGCGCACATTCTTAGAGTCATCACCATTTTTAAGGCAAGTAGATAAATCCAGGATAGATTGTTCTGCCATGCCGTATAGAAGGTAATCTGCTTTTGCATCGAATAGAAGTGAACGTCGAAGCCGATCGCTCCAGAAATCATAATGAGCGACGCGTCGTAAGCTGGCTTCTATGCCTCCAAGAACAATCGGCTGGGCGGAAGTTTGAGGATGATCCTGGTTGGACCAGCGGCGGATAAGATTGGAATAAACGATACTTGCCCGGTCGGGTCGGCGATCATTGACCCCGCCCGGAGTATAGTCATCCGAGCGGCGTTTCTTTTTCAACGCAGTATAGTTTGCAACCATGGAGTCAACACAACCGGCGGTTACGCCCCAAAATAGTGCCGGCTCTCCAAGACGCCCAATATCTTCGAGATCATCCGGATTTGGCTGGGCGATAATACCAACACGGTAACCGTGCTTAACCAGCAATTTTCCGATGACCGCGATCCCAATATACGGACTGTCAATATAGCTATCGCCAGTTACAAGGATAACATCAAGCGAATCCAAACCTATTGCATCCATTTCTTTACGAGTTGTTGGAAGAAACATATTTTTATACCATGGGGACCTCACACATGATTGCTGCTCCGATGCTTTCGCTGTAGAGGCTGATACCGGGGCCGCTGGTGGCAGTCATAACACGCGCTCCGCTCAGCGCTGCACCGATACAGAATCCCATGGCTGAGATCTCGTCCTCAGCCTGGATTGCTGTTCCTCCGACTTTTGGAAGCTCTTTCAGCATGTGTAATAATATGGTTGTCGCAGGTGTGATGGGATAGCCAGAAAAGAAATTGCACCCAGCACTAATTGCTGCCCGGGCAACTACCTCTGCTCCGTCAATGAATTCACGCATACAGGTCCTCTATACCTTCTAAATTGTGAGTACGTTATGACCTGTTCATTTTACCATGCAGGTGATATGGCTATTCTACAGTAACACTCTTGGCAAGGTTGCGGGGTTGATCTACATCCAGTCCACGCAAAGCTGCAATATGATAGGCCAGCATTTGGAGAGGAATTACGATGACTGCCGGTGATAACATCCAGGGTGTTTCGGGGATCCAAAGCACATGGTCAGCCAACGGGGGAATGAGTTCATCTCCTTCGGTGGCAATGGCTATCACGATACCGCCGCGAGCTTTGGCTTGTTGTATCTGGCTGATCATTTTATCGTGCCACGGATCCTTGGGAGCCAGGCAGATGACAGGCATGTTCTCATCTATTAATGCAATGGGACCATGCTTCATTTCACCGGCAGGGTAACCTTCGGCGTGAATGTAGGATATTTCTTTGAGTTTTAGCGCACCTTCATAAGCAATGGGCATGTTAATTCCCCGCCCAAGATACAAGCAATCACGAATATCCTTGAGAGCATAGGCGATTTTTTCGACCTCGGGTTCGGAGTTCAGAACCCTGCTCACCAGGTCTGGTATCAGGCGCAGGTCGGAAACAAGCTGGAAGCGGGTTTTAGTATCAATGACCCCTCGTAAGTCTGCCAATAAAATGGCAAGCATGTATTGGTCAATCAGAGGGGCTGTGAATGCCTTGGTGGAGGCTACACCGATCTCTGGACCCGTTTGCATGGCGATAAAACCATCCGAAATGCGCATAGCCTGGGAGCCAATTGCATTAACAATTGACCATAAAGTGGCTCCTTTTCGACGACCTTCTTCCATGGCGGCCAAGGTATCGGCTGTCTCTCCAGATTGGCTGATGGCGAGAACCACGGTATGTGAGTCGATGATCGGATCGCGATATCGAAATTCGGAGCCAATTTCCAATTCACAGGGAATTCGCGCTATTTTTTCAACCAGGTATTTCCCTACCATACCCGCATAAGCAGCAGTACCACAGGCGACAATGTAAATCTTATTGATATTTCTGGCAAGCTCTGGTGTAAGATTTAGCTCAGGCAGACGGATTTTTCCCGCTTTAAAATCCACTCTCCCGGCAAGTGTGTCTGTCAGAGAACGTACCTGTTCATGAATTTCCTTCTGCATGAAGTGTCTATATTCACCTTTTTCTGCAGAAACTGAATTCCATGCGATTGTGTGGACTTGAGGGTTGACCGGCGTACCATCCAGCGTTTCCACACGAACTGAATCGCTAGTGACAATAGCCATCTGGTGAGATTCAAGAAAAATGACTTTTCGAGTGTGATCCAGGATGGCCGGGATATCAGAAGCGATGAAATTCTCACCCTCACCCAGACCAATTACAACCCCACCGGCATTTCCTATTCGGGCACAAACGATACGGTCAGGCTCATCCGCGGAGAGTAAGACGATGCCATGCGCTCCCTGGATCTGTTTGAATGTATTTCTGGCAGCATCAGCCAAAAGAAGGCCGGTAGCCTGGTGGTGTTCCACCAGTTGAACTATGGTTTCCGTGTCCGTATCAGATTTAAAATCTGTACCTTCACTCATTAATTCGTCGCGTAATTCTAGAAAATTTTCAACTATTCCATTGTGGACAACAACCACTTTACCAGAATTTCCAAGATGGGGGTGTGCGTTGCGTGCACTCGGAACTCCATGCGTAGCCCAGCGAGTGTGCCCGATCCCTGGTGTTCCGCTAATTGGAGAATTATGTACCAATTCTGCCAGACGGTTTAATTTGCCTGCATCGCGGCGGATCTTGATCTCACCACCTTTGATGATGGCAATACCTGCGGAATCATAGCCGCGGTATTCAAGCCGCTTTAATCCATTAAGGATAATGGGCACAGCATCACGCGGCCCAATATAGCCAACAATACCACACATAGGGAGCCCTCCAGTGTACTTGCCATTACCACATTTTTGCCTGCAAGGTTGCCCTTATAGGATTGTTTGCGGATTATATAATTTGGAGGGAAAGGTGTTGGGTCTGGCAATCCCAGAGGGCTTCCGCTGATCTTCCGATTTTCTCCTGATCTTTATCAGGATTAACCCTGCTGTGAGGCAGGGAACCCTCATCCTCGTCAACTCTGGTGGTAAAAACCAAAGTCCATGCGCTGGCTTTCCCATTCGGATGGTTCTCATTACGGTTAAGACCAACCATAATGGTTTTCGGATTATACCTTATTTCTTATGGAGCGAATTCAAGGCGAAGGTTAGGCAAAGAAACCAAGACCTAATACTTTAGGCCGTGCAAGAACAACGATGGCGGGAGGAATTTCATAGATCGGAATATCCTTATAGTTTAATAATCCCTTCAATTCATAAGCCGGGATTGTGCCTATTGCGGGGAATCGGTATGCATTACGCAAAGATGGGTTTTGGATCTGGTGAACATTGATTCCGGGTAATTTCAACCAATCTGGCTAATGCGCGGCGTTTTGTGCGCTGCTGTTCATAAGGTTCAACTTGTCCATTATTTAATAGCGAGGATTGGTTTGACTTGCAGCATTTCACCAATCAGAGCTTTAGCTCCACCGATCCGCCCACTTTTGTGCAGGTATCCTAGGATGTCGACCAGAAAATAAATTCGCTGCCGGGTGATCAAATCATCCATGCGAGTTAATAGATCTTTTATATCCATATTTTCTTCAACCTATTGGTTGGCCAGCAATACCAAAGTCCCCAGGTTGCAGGCAACCGTCTGGGTATCCACAATGCGAATATCCGCAGCAGGGAAATCCTGGGAGGCAACCTGGGCTGACCGCATGGTGCCACTTGTTTTAGATGATGGATGTATGCAGATCAGAGTGTCGCCAGTTTGAAAGGCTTTCTCAATTATTGGATAATAAAGTGGAGGGGGTGGGGCAGATGTTTTTGGCAATTGAGGAGAATATTGAAGCATTTCAAGGAAAGTGCTTGTATCCAATTCTGTATCATCCCGAAATGACTTTTCGCCAAAAATGATAATTTGAAGTAGAACAGGAATACCTAATCGGGTTGTTAATTCAGCTGGTAAACCAGCAGTTTTATCTGTAATGATTCTTATTATAAGACCTCAATACTTCCTATTGTAATAAAGGAATTAAACCAGGTTGAGTTGATAAACGCGGTGTAATTTGTTGAAGCTGATGCCAAAATTTTCCATTTCACGCTGCATTTTTTGGTTTTCTACTCCTATTTGGACGATATCTGCATGATGAAATTGCCCGGATTCGAAAACCGATTTCTGCATTTCGCTAAAAAGCAAGGCAGTACCTCCTAGACCCCGATATTCCTCAATCAAACCCGCACCGTTGATGTTGATCCAATCGGTCTTTTTCAGCTCGCACAAGATTGAAATCCATCCAAAAGGGAAAATCCGACCACCATTCCTTTGCAGAGCACTCGAGATATCTGGATAAGCCAGGAGGAATCCAACCATTTGCTTATTATCCGGGTCTTGCTTATTTGTTTTTAGAACGATTTTTATCAATGAGGGATCTGCAAACCACACGATTTGAGCTGTCAGAGCTTTAACATCCGCATCCGTAAGAGGTGTGCCGCCTGATGTCCCTTGTAATGCGCCATTATATAGACTTTTTAATTGAGGTATCAATGCTTTTAAGTCAGTACGTTTCTTAAATCGAGCGATGGTCAGGCCGCGCCTTTGCTGTATGCGTAGGGATAATTCATGGATGCGTTGTGGGAATTTCATTGTAGCATCCATATAACCGGAGACAGATTCGCTGGCTATCTCAAATCCCAAGCCTTCCAAAAGGTCGACATAATATGGGGGGTTATAAGGAATTCCCAATGCTGGTCGGAATTCGAAACCTTTAACCAGCAATCCGAATCCATCCAGGGCGGTAAACCCTTTGGGGCCAAGGATCTTGTTTAAACCTCGTGATTTTGCCCAAACGAACGCAGCCTGGAATAGTTTTGAAGCAACCGCAGGTTGATTTTCACATTCAAATAAATAGAAGAATGCGGTTGCTTCATGATTGTATTCATTGAATAGGCGATTGTCCAAAACAGCAATACGGCCGATGGACTGGTCACCTTGAATGGCAAGGAAAAACGCGGCTTGAGAGTGTTTGTAAAATGGATATTTTCGAATTATAAACCGGGCTCGCTCATCCATTAACATTGGAGGAACCCATTGAGGAGTGTTCTTATAAATGCGGAAGGGCAGGTGCAAAAATCTGTGCACCAATTTTTTATCCGCAAGATCGACTCGAATAATATCCATTTGAAAATATGCGTTGGTTTGAGCCAACGCATTCAAGATTAAATGCCAGTCTGGGGATTATTTTTCTGGCTGGCTGCACGATCTGCCATTTGCGTGCGCAATATTTTTATATCACCATCAATAAAGAATAACGCACCGAGGTAAAGGAAGAAACATAAAACCCAGGCGGAAACGCAAATAGTAAGTATGGCCGTTTGTTTAGTCGTGGCTAGTGCAATTGAGCCGGCAATTATTGGAGCCAGGGCAGCCCCGCTATTCTCAATAAAATATTCCACAGCCTGGGCAGTTGAACGGACCTCCGGAGGAGTTATATCAAAGATAGTTGAGAGAACATTCGGTGAGGAAAAAGGCATAAAGAGCGCGGTCAGCGACATCCAGACAAAGAATGTGGTTTTTTGATCCACAGGCGTCAACAATGCCAGGAACAAAAACAATGCACCCAATATCACACCAAGAGAAGATATGATGATGCGACCTTTTTTGGTTCGTCTAAATAGCCAATCACCCAAAGACCCACCGACAAAGTATCCCAGAGACAGGATAAGTATGACAGGTCCCATTACAAATAAAACCGAGTTATTATCGTAACCTCGTTCGGTCAATAAATAACCCACGAAAAAGTATGTGATCACATTCCATGGGAAGACACCTGCAAAACCTTGCAAGAAAATAAACCACATCGTCTTTTTCTTAAAAATCAATTTGGCTTCACGCATCGAGAACTTGAATTGGCCGACTTCTTGCATGCCTTCAAATTCCGGCTCTGATTTTCCCCGTGGCATATCTTTAACTCCAAAATAAATAACAATTGCCATTATTATTCCCAAAAAGCCAGTCATCAAAAAAATTGTGCGCCAACCTTCCAGGTTAAATATTTTTCCATCCAACATTGGAGCGATCATTAAGGCCAATATCATACCTGCCAGATAACCCAGTGGTTGAGGTACCTGCAGAATTCCATAAACTTTTCCGCGCACTTTTGGGGGGAAATAATCTGCCACCAGGCTATAAAGACCGGGATAAGATGAATCATCGATACCGGTTGTGGCGCGCGTTCCGAGGAATTGGGGGTAAGTTCTAACAATGGAGCTAAACCATGTGGTTGCACCCCAGATAAAGGAGGCAAGTGCCAGTAATTTGGCCCGTGCAAAGCGATCATACAAGTATCCCCATATTGGGTAAAGGATCGTTCCGATGATCAATGCTCCAGAATTAACCAACCCCCATTGCAAATCATTTAAATTAAAAGTTTTGCTTATGGGAATTTGTAGTGAGCCAATCAGCAATTTATCTGTCTGGTGAAGGAATATAAAAAGGAAGAATATTACAATCACGAACACCGGATATGCATTTCGCTTTTTATTCATTCTGATTCCTTTGGGTGTGGGATAAGTAATAAGGAAAGTTTACAATATAAAATCGGGTAAGTCAATCAGGCCATGGTAAAATCTACTTGCTTCTTAGGGGTTTTAAATACGATGGTTTATTCATGATTTGAAGAATGGAAAACGGAAAATGTCAATTGCTGAAACTATAGCTTCAAAATTAAACCTGCAACTTAAACAAGTTATCGCGACCATTGAACTATTTGATGAAGGGAATACGCTCCCATTTATTGCCAGATATCGAAAGGAAGCCACGGGAGAATTGGATGAAGAGCAGATTCGACAAATAAGCACCTGGTTGGAAAAATTACGCACCTTGGAAGAGCGGAGAGTAACAATCCTCACCTCGATCGAGGAGCAGGGAAAATTATCAGTCGAGCTACGTCTTAAGATAATGGCTGCCGAAAGTATGACAATTCTGGAAGATTTGTATACACCTTACAAGCCAAAAAGACGCACTCGGGCGATGATTGCCCGTGAGAAAGGGTTGGAGGGATTAGCGGATGTCATTCTTAAACAGCCGCGTGGGGATCGCCTTGCAGAAACAATCGCAGTAGGATATTTGAACGATCAAGTGAATACGGTTGAAGAAGCATTAAGCGGTGCGCGCGACATTGTGGCCGAGATTATCAGTGAAAGTGCAGCTGTGCGCCAACTGGTTCGGGAAAAAGCCTTGAAGTGGGCCACACTCCTTGTTGAAAAAAATGAGTCTGTGAGCGATGAAAAAGCGGTATTTCAATCATATTATGGTTTTGAGAACCGGGTTGATCGTTTACAAGCTCATCAAATCCTGGCTATCAATCGGGGAGAAAAAGAAAATGTCTTAAACGTTAAAGTGATTGTTCCAGAGAGGGATTGGCGAACCGTTATCGAAGATGAATATCCTGCCAATCTACTCAGCCCCATGGTCGATCAACTTGCCATGGCGATTGAGGATTCTGCCAGTCGCCTCCTGCTGCCTGCCATTGAGCGGGATGTTCGTCGGGAATTATCTGAACATGCCAATGGTCATGCCATTCAGGTTTTTTCAACCAATTTAAAAGCATTGTTAAGCCAACCACCCCTGGCGGGCAAAGTTGTGTTGGGAATTGATCCTGGCTTTAGAACAGGTAGTAAGTTAGCCGTTGTAGATTCTACCGGAAAACTGCTGGATACAGCCACCATATATCCCCACGCCCCTCAAAACAAATGGGATGCATCTCTGAAAACTTTGCAGGAAATAATCGACCGGCATAATGTAAATTTGATCACAATTGGGAATGGGACAGCTTCGAGAGAAACAGAAAAACTGGTTGCTGAATTAACCCGAAACACCGAAATGGTTAAGTATCTGATTGTGAGTGAGGCGGGAGCGAGTGTGTATTCAGCCAGCCCATTGGCCAGGGGGGAAATGCCAGATCTGGATGTGAGTTTGCGTGGTGCAGTATCTATTGCCCGGCGTGCTCAAGACCCGATGGCTGAACTCGTGAAAATCGATCCAAAATCGATCGGTATAGGTCTTTACCAGCACGATGTCGATCAAATGCAATTAATATCTGCACTGAATGGTGTTGTTGAGAGTGTGGTTAATTCAGTAGGTGTGGATTTGAATACTGCCAGTCCGGCTCTTCTGACCTTTGTCTCGGGTGTGGGTCCCAAGTTGGCTAATAAAATTGTTGCCTATAGAGATAGCGCTGGTACCTTTCTTACCCGGATTGAATTACGCAAAGTACCTGGCTTGGGGCCAAAAGCGTTTGAACAGGCGGCTGGTTTTTTGCGGGTACGAGAGGGAAAAAATCCTTTGGATGCGAGCGCTATTCATCCGGAAAGTTATAATATTGCTGAAAATATCTTAAATATGGCAGGCTTAACATCAAAATCCACGCCAGCTGAGCGCAAAAATGCCCTGGATAAAATACTCGCGAACAAAACACACAAAGACTTGGCGAATGAGTTAAATTGTGGTTTACCAACATTGAATGATATTTTGGAACAGCTTGTTCGCCCAGGGCGTGACCCGCGTACGGATACACCTACTCCCATCCTGCGGATTGATGTTCTCTCTGTTGAGGATCTATCGAGCGGAATGATTTTAAAAGGTACTGTTCGTAATGTAGTGGATTTTGGGGCGTTTGTAGATATTGGAGTAAAGCAGGATGGACTACTGCATCGATCGCAAATACCGACAGGAGCAGTTTTAAGAGTAGGCGCTATAATCGAAGTAACTATTCAAAAAATTGAACCTGAGCGTGGACGAATTGGCTTGGGCTGGGTAAGTAAATTAGAAAAAGCTAACACTTTGCAGGAAAAATTGATCAATAAAGACTCTTGCGTATAGACATATCGGAAAAGAGGAAATATTTTCTTCAGAGAAGATCATATATTTGGAAAAATTGATAGCAAAATTTTTCCAAATATATTAATAAATGAATGCAGCTTGTTGGTCTTCTATTAATATGATAAAATCCTGCGCACATCGGGGCGTGGCTCAGCCCGGTAGAGCGCACGGTTCGGGACCGTGAGGTCGGCGGTTCGAATCCGCCCGCCCCGACTATCTAACAGTTGATCAAATAAGATCGGCAGCTTATTTTTACAACAGAAATGAACAAAAAATATCCTAACTGGAACTGGCTGGGATATTTTTTGTTATAAATTATAGTTCTAAATATATTTGGATTTGATAGGAAAATTACAAAGCAAAAGAAAAACATTGACGAATACTCAGGGCTGGTGTATATTACGCGCAATAATAGACCCTCGTTAGGCGAGGCGTTTGCTTGAGCAAAAGCCTCTGGTCCGAACCGTCGAGAGACGCCAAGGTAGTATAAAAGGTGGGACCGAATCAAGGTCTTGCTCAATGCGGCTGGGAAGCTCCCTACGGTGGACATTGCCAAAACTATACCAGTGAGGTTGATGGTATGCAATATAATTTTCGATGCATAGCCGGTAGTAGTCTCCTTGGTCAATGTGGCTGAATGATTTTTATAAAAGAAATTTATAATTGAAATGAGTAGGTTATAAAAATGCAGTCGAAAGGAGGTGATCGCGTGGACGCAAGTGATAGTCCAAAACAGGTTGATGAGTACCATTTATCCAATATTCTTGAGGGTCGACCAGCTCAGTTATCGGCAGATAATGCGATTAAGCGCGAACGCACACTAATGCATAATTTATTTGCATAAGTAAAATGCATGAGTTTATCAGGTCACTGACATACGTCACCTTCGGGAAAATACGAAGGTGTTTTTTTTATATACCCTGGAGGTGAGTATGGCCTTTATTAGTGAACTTATCGGAAAACCGGTTACCGACATAGACGGGACACAAATTGGGGTTTTAAAAGATCTTATTGCCCGCACTCATAAAGATTTTAAGCATCCCGTAATAGATGCGATCGTGGTTAAATTTAAGGAAGAACAAATAATAATTCCTTTTATTGAAGTGGTTGTTCTACTGGCTGCTGCCATTTCGCTTAGACAAAAAAAAGGAAAAATTCATGACTATACAACCAATGAAGATGATATTCTGCTTGGCGAAGATGTTCTGGACAAGCAAATCATCGACATAGATGGTGCGCGAGTTGTGCGAGTTAACGATATCGAATTGGTCAGAGTAAATGCACACATTGTTGTCAGTAATGTCGATGTAGGCACATCGGGCATCTTGAGGCGAATTGGATTGTCAAAACTTTCCCGATTTATTTTGCCTCTGTTCAAGCGTGACTTAAACCGAGGATTTATCTCATGGGATTTTGTTGAACTCCTGCGGCATGATAAATCCATGCGCCTCAAAGTTCCTAAAGATAAATTGGCGGAATTACACCCATCCGACCTGGCGGAAATCATAAGTGAGTTAAGCCAGACGGATACCGATCAATTTCTTGATAATCTGGATCTAAAGCAGTTGGCAGATACGCTTGAAGAAATTGAACCTGATTACCAGGCCAGTCTTGTAAAGAGCATGTCCGATGAAAAAGTAGCAGACTTGCTGGAAGAGATGTCTCCGGACGAAGCAGCAGATCTCCTGGCAGAATTACCGGCACAGCGAAGCGAAAACCTGCTTGGGTTGATGGAAGATGAAGATGCGAAGGATGTGCGCAAGCTCCTGCTTTTTCACGAGGAATCGGCAGGGGGCCTGATGACAACGGACTATGTATCTATTCATCCAGGTTTGACAGCTGAACAGGTCATATGTACTTTGCGTGAAATAGGCGAAGAGGCTGAGTTGATCTATTATGTCTATGTCACAGATGAAGAAAATCACTTGATCGGTGTATTTTCACTAAGCGATCTCATCATGGCTCAGCCAAATGTAAATGTAACTGAATTCATGCATAAAAGAGTCGTCAGTGTAAATTTGAAAGATGATCAAGATGAAGTTGCCCAAGTTGTCTCGAAATATAACTTGTTGGCTGTTCCTGTAGTCGATGATCAAGATTGCTTGCACGGGATTGTCACTGCGGATGATGCCTTGGATAAAATCATCCCGACTGCCTGGAAGAAGCGCTTACCGCGGTTCTTTGGAACTCTCAAATGAGCAAGTTTTTGAAAATATATCGGGAGAAATGGCTTAATCATCCCCGGTTGCGTCGTATTGTATTGCTTCTGTCTGTATTTGGGCCAGCAACAATTACAGCCATGGCTGATAATGACGCGGGCGGCGTTGCAACCTACTCCATAGCTGGTGCAACCCTTGGATACCCCATCCTGTTTTCTCTTATGTTTATAACAATCTTACTGGGTGTGACTCAAGAAATGGGCATGCGCTTGACCTTGGTAACCCGGCGAGGTCTGGCTGATCTCATCCGTGAAAAGTTTGGCGTAAAGGTATCCGTTTTTATATTTTTGGGTCTCCTGATCGCTAACCTGGGAACCATTACAGTAGAGCTGTCGGCTATTAAAACAACAAGCAGTATGTTAAAAATACCACCGGTGATGTTTGTGGTTGGCATATTGCTATTGGCTTTTTTATTTATTACCAGAGGCAACTATAAACTGACCCAGAACATTATGTTGCTGGTCTCCCTGTTTTATATCGTTTATATAATATCAGCAGTTAAAGCCCACCCTGACTGGGGATTGGCCGTGAGCAATCTTTTTTATCCGCATGGTGTGGAATGGACCCATGCATATATCCGAAATTATTTAATAATTGGGATGGGTGTGTTAGGAACCACCATAACACCATGGGGTCAATTCTTTATCAGTAGTTTTGCCTTCGATAAGAAGATGGAGGCGGATACCATAAAATTGTCACAATTGGAAACTTATTGGGGTGCGTTCTTAACCGACTTTTTTTCATTTTTTATGATCACAGCTACCGCTTCCACTCTTTTTGTTAACGGAATCAAATTAGAGTCGGGAGAGCAGGCAGCCTTGGCAATCCAACCATTTGCGGGGCAATTAGCGGGAACCTTATTTGCGTATGGCATCCTTGCGGCTGCATTTATGGGTTTGATTATCGTTCCGTTATCCACTGCTTATGCTTTTTCAGAATTTTTTGGTCTTTCTGGAAGCCTGGATACTGACTACAGTCAGAGTAAGACATTTTATATTCTATTCATGGCGCAACTTCTGCTGGCAGCATTATTGATCACAATCCCAGGAATAACCTTATTCCAGATGGCAATTGCGACACAAAGCCTTAATGCAATGGTACTACCTTTGGTATTTTATTATTTAATTAGACTAACCAACAGTAAAAAAATAATGGGAGAGCATGCAAACAATGCTTTTCAAAAATATTTTTCCACCATCTTTTCGATGATGATATTGATCGCGTCTGTTGTTACAGTGTTGGCACTTGTATTTCGCTGGTAAAGTAAAATGGGCTGTGATGGAAGGATAATGCAAGCCAAACTTCTAAGCGCAAGGCTGGAGCGTCTGTCTGTTGATTCGGTTTGGGCACATCGAGCCAGCGGTATCCGCGGGTCTTTGCTTCGGTGTCTTGAAGAATTTGATACAGAATATTCAAAAAAACCATACAGAAATTTGGATGATTTATTGAATCAGGGTTATTTTGTATTGGAACAAGCTATTAAAACCCAGTATAAAAATGGGCGAATTCAAGGAAAAAATTGTCAACTCTTGAGATGAAGTCGGTTAACAATTACCGAGCGGAGACATTTCGCCTGAATGATGAAGCTCGAATAAGAAATCCAGAGCAGGCATTGGATTATGTGAATCAAAGAGGATTTATATTTTTCTGGCCGGTTAAAGGCGCACCATTTCCAAGCTTGTGGACTGCAGTTGCAGGCGATCGACCGGTTCCGAGTGTGCATGATGACCCCGGTCATGTGACCTGGAGTTGGAAAGACTCCGCCCTTGGAAAACATATATGGTATTATGCCAAGGTCCTGCGTTATAAAGCAACATTTATCTCTCTGGATGTGCTCCCTCTATTTTATGCATTATCCGAAAATTTTGGTTCACCTGATGAAGATTACCTGATAGCTTACCAGGAAGGACATCTGACCTTTGCAGAAAAATTAATTTATGAAGTGATTCTCAACAATGGTCCCATGCACACAATTGAGTTGCGGCAGGCTGCCCGCCTGGCCGGAAAGGCCAGTGAAAGCGGTTTTAACCGGGCGCTTGAAAAATTGCAGGCTGAATTCAGGATTTTACCGGTCGGCGTGGCGGAAGCAGGGACATGGAAATACGCATTTATTTACGATTTGACATCGCGCCATTATCCTTACTTGCCGGATAAGGCGCGTTTAATTGGGGAGTGGGAAGCGCGCAGAAAATTGATGGAATATTATTTTTTATCGATGGGTGCATCCGATAAAAGGGAAGTTCAAAAACTTTTCCGCTGGAACCCGGAAATTATTATTAAAGTATTGGAAATGCTTAGACAGGCGGGGTTCCTTGCCGGGGATTTCGATCGATACGAACAACAAAAGAACTATTATTATTTGCCATGTTTAGGCGATTGACCTCCCCAATATTAAGAAAATCAAGAGGAAAAATGGAAATCGCCATTATGGTAGAAGGTCAAAATGGTTTGACATGGCAACGCTGGATGAACATTGCTGCTGCTGTGGAAGACCTGGGATTTTTTGGTCTTTTTCGTTCAGACCATTTTACAAATATGTCTCCCCCGGACAAAGATTCACTTGAATTATGGGTTTCGTTGACCTGGCTGGCAAGTCATACCCATCGAATTCAATTTGGACCCCTGGTGACACCCCTCTCCTTCCGACATCCAGTGATGACTGCGCGCATGGCATCAGCAGTGGATGATCTGTCGGGCGGAAGGTTGACCCTTGGATTGGGTGCTGGTTGGCAAGAACGTGAGCATCAAATGTACGGGTTTGATCTGATGGGAGCAAAAGCGCGCTTTGATCGTTTGGAAGAGGGTTTAAAGATTATCAAGATGTTATTTGTGAGAGATGAGCCATTTGATTTTAATGGGGTTTATTATCAGGCATATGGATCAGTCATGCTTCCGAGGCCTCAGCGCAAAGAAGGTCCTCCAATATTAATCGGGGGAATTGGGAAAAAGCGTTCCCTCCCGTTGGCAGCACAATATGCAGATGAATGGAATGCCATGTTCCTTGATGCGAAAAAATATTTGGAGTTAAACTCGGAAATGGATAACATACTCCAGGTGGTGGGCCGGGAACCTGGATCGATGAAGAGGTCCATGATGACAGGCTTGCTTTTTGGACGCACCCAAGAGGAGTTGGTCGCGAAATTGGCTATTACAAATCAATCTGCTCAGGAACTTCGCAGAAAAGGAATAATTGTTGGTTTGGGTGATGAAATAAAGGATCAACTTTTGGAGCTTGAAAAGGCAGGATTACAACGTATCATGCTTCAGTGGTTGGACCTTGATGACCTGGATGGGTTAACTGCATTAGCCAAAGTTGTATTGTGAATTCAACAAATCCTTGGCAAAAGCTCGCCGGCAGGTAAATCCACCACGCGCATGCCTCCGATGGAGGTGCGGGCTGTTACCAAACCGGGATGATTTTCAACAACCTTTCCGATGATGGCTGCGTCTTTCCCGTACGGATGCTTGCGCATAACAAATAAAACTTCTTCAGCTTTTGCTTCTGGCATCACAACAACAAATTTTCCTTCATTGGCGATATAGAATGGGTCAAGCCCCAACATTTCACAGGCAGCATTAACCTCTGGCAGGATCGGGACGGCTTTTTCATCGAATTCAATGCCAACATTGGATGCGGTTGCCAATTCATTAAGAACCGCAGCCAATCCACCGCGGGTGGCATCCCGTAAGCAATGGATCTCGTGTGTGACCTCAAGCATTGAATCCACCAAACCATTGAGAGGGGCTGTATCACTCTTAATAGCTGTCTCAAATTCCAGTCCGGAGCGCACAGACATGATTGCCATACCATGGTCGCCAACACTGCCATTGATCAGGACAACATCACCTGGTCGGGCATATTTTGCAGAGATATTGATACCATCCGGGATGACCCCAATTCCTGATGTGTTTATATACAAGCCATCCCCATGTCCCCGGTTGACCACTTTGGTATCGCCGGCAGCAATCTTTACTCCACCAAATTTGCAGGCGACAGCCATGGAATTAACGATTTTCCCAAGCATCTCCATGGGTAAACCTTCTTCCAAAATAAAACCAGCTGAAAGAAAGAGTGGTTTTGCCCCGCTCATGGCGAGGTCGTTGATAGTGCCAAAAATGGCCAGCTCACCAATGTTTCCTCCTGGGAAGAACAAAGGACTTACTACAAAAGAATCTGTTGTAAAAGCCAGGCGGTTTGATGGGATTGATTGAAATGTTTCTGTCAAATCAAGCGTAGTAGAGTCGTTCATTTGTCCAAGTAAATCGTTTTCAAAGGCAGGAGAAAAAAGGTGCTGGATCAAATCGGCCATCATTTTTCCGCCAGAACCGTGACCAAGCACGATGGTGGGATAATTCTGAAGAGGTCTCGGACAAGTCCATCCAATTAGATTGGGTTTTTCAGCCATTTGTCTCCATCTATTCTCCGGTTTGCATCCGCGTACCGTCCATACCTGTAATATGCTGCACATGCACCCTCGGTTGAAACCATGGTGGCTCCAAGAGGCGTCTGAGGGGTACATTCCTTTCCAAAGGCCATGCATTCATGCGGTTTCTTTCTGCCCTGCAGAACCAGGCCACTAATACATAAATCGGATTCTTTTGTTTCGATCGACTGTATTTCGGGAAATCGCAACTCAGCATCAAATTCTGCGAATTCCGGGCGCAAGCGATAACCAGATTGAGGAATTACACCTATGCCGCGCCATGGGCGGTCACATAACTCAAAAACCCGTTGGATCACTGCCTGGGCAGGGCGATTCCCTTCCCGAATCACAGAACGGGCATATGCATTCTCAACATAATACCTGTCACCTTCCAACTGTCGAACGCATTTCAGAATGCCGTGGACAATATCCACTGGTTCGAACCCGGTGACGACGATGGGAATTTTATATTTTTGGGCAAGAGGTTCATATTCCCAGTAGCCCATAACCGTACAAACATGACCAGCAGCAAGAAACCCATCCACCTTAACGTCAGGAGACTCCATGAGTGCAATAATGGCAGCCGGCACTGTCACATGTGAAACCAGCATGGCGAAGTTGTTTATTCCCTGAACCTGGGCTTGAACAACAGCCATGGCGTTGGGGGGAGCTGTGGTTTCAAATCCTATCCCAAAGAATACAACAGTTTTATCTGGATTTTCACGGGCAATTTTGAGGGAATCCAGCGGGGAATAAAGGATGCGCACATCGCCACCAGCCGCTTTTACAGCGAAGAGATCGCTGCTTGAACCAGGTACCCGTAACATATCCCCAAAGGATGTGAAGATCACATCGCGACGGGACGCCAATGCAATTGCTTTGTCAATTAACTCAAGCGGAGTCACGCATACCGGACAACCTGGTCCATGCACCAGGTTGATTTCTTTAGGAAGAAGTTGATCGAGGCCGGATTTGATGATCGAATGAGTCTGCCCGCCACAGACTTCCATTAGAATCCAATCGCGAGTTAGAATGCTTCTTAAATCTTTTAATAGTTTTTGTGTGAGGTAAGCATCGCGGTATTCTTCAATGTATTTCAAGGTATCAACCTTATTCCATAGCTGCGATCTGGTTCAACAACTGCATGGTTTCGAGTGCCTCTTTTTCGTCTAAAATGGATAGGCCAAACCCAACGTGAATGAGCGTATAATCGCCAACTTTAATCTCTGGCAGATATTCCATACATGCCTCTTTAACAACACCGCTAAAATCAATCTTAGCCATTTTCATACCATTAACTTCGAATAGTTCAATTACTTTTCCTGGAATTCCAAGACACATGATACACCTCAAAGTTTGTTAGATAAGCAAATTATAAATTTGTTTTCCAGCTTTTTACTTTACTTACCAGCCAATCAGCCCAGGCATCCATTCCCGTACCTGTTTTAGCTGATAACGGAAATGTAATCAATCCGGGGTTGAGAATTTCCACACCTTTACGGAAGTAATCCATATTGAATGGTACATACGGCAACAGGTCGGTTTTACTGATCACCAAAGCATTTACACCCCGGTAGGCTCCCGGATATTTGTAGGGTTTATCATCGCCCTCGGGAATTGAAGCAACCAGCACATTCATATGACTGCCGATTTGGAAATTTATTGGACATACAAGATTGCCGACATTTTCGATAATAACAAGATCCAGGTTGTTTAGTGGAAGAGAAGGTAACGCGCCCGCCACCATGACAGCATCGAGGTGGCATTCACCACCAGTGTTTATCTGAACAGCGGGCAAACCAGCTGCTGAGGCTTTGTCTGCGTCTATGGATGTGGCCAGGTCGCCTTCTATAACTCCCATGCGCAAACGACCGTGCAAAGCCTCCAACGTCTTTATTATGAAAGTAGTTTTTCCAGCACCAGGGGATGCCATTATGTTTATGGCAAAGACACCAGCTGAATTTAATTGTTTTCGAATATTTTCGGCTAATTGATCGTTGGCTGTGAGGATTTTTTCAACAACTTGAATACGAGTTGGCATTATTTACTCCACATCTATACTTTCCACGCGCATCTCATCACCCTGAATAATTTGGACACGAATACTATTGCAAGTTGGGCAGTCAAAAGAATCTGGTCCAGGAGAAAAAATATGACCGCAATCAAAGCAGTGCATTTCTGTGGGAATGCGTTTTATATTCAACGTGGCACCCAAGGCTATTGTACCTTCACTGAGAATATCCCAATAGAATTGGATGGAATCGTCCACAATGCTTGCCATTTGCCCAATCAGGAGATTGATGCTTGTTATTTGTTTTGCATCTACTTTCTGAGCATTTTCCAGGGCAATCTTCAGGATACTTTCGGTAACCGCAAGCTCATGCATTTGATTTACCGGTAAGGTGGTTGTTGGTATGCGGGTAAAGGCATCTTACTGCTTCTTATATGAATATTTGATCCAATAATTTTCGATTTGGAAATGGTTCAGATATTTAGGCAGCACTCTGCATTTTTCGATGACTTTACTCGATTTGATATGATTTTATTATTGTATCAAACTTTAGGGTGGATTTAGAAACCCCATTTGTTTAATTCGAGGATCACCTGGCAACAAGATATTCAACTTTATTCTGCAGGGTTTGCGATAGTTCCAAACCAATCAATGCGTTCCGTTTGGATTCCCCAGGGCAAGACATTGTGCGGGGAAATGCCGTAAAATTTCCATTTTGTTTATGTCGCAGTCTAATATTTACTTCATGTAACTAATAAATCCAAGGGGGGTTATACTTACTAATAATTTTCATTGGAGGAGATATGGCAGAATTATCGAAGAATTCAATGGTAAATGACAAGAAAGAAATTCGTGGCTGGGCGATGTATGATTGGGCAAATTCAGCATTCAGTACCACGGTAGGTACGGTATTCCTTGGTCCATACCTGGCATCATTGGCAGCAACGGCAGCCCTGACTTCGACGGATGGAATGGCGCGTTTTCTTGGGATTCCGATCGCCCCCGATTCTTTCTTACCCTATTGTGTATCCCTATCCGTATTCCTTCAAGTAATATTCCTGCCGATATTAGGAGCAATTGCAGATTATTCACACATGCGTAAAGAAATGATGCGTTTATTTGCTGTGATAGGAGCAGTTTCGACAATCGCATTATTCTTTGTGACTGAACCCTTGTGGTGGTTGGGTGGATTGCTCTTTATGCTCGCCAACCTCACTTTTGGGGCTGCCATGGTCTTCTATAATTCCTATTTACCAGACATTGCAAGCGAAGATCAACGCGATCGTGTTTCTTCTTACGGATGGGCAATGGGGTATCTGGGCGGAGGACTGTTATTACTCTTAAATTTAGTTTTTTATCTCACCCATGAAAAGCTAGGTGTTCCCACCGGGCTTGCCATCCGGATTAATCTGGCTTCAGCGGGTGTGTGGTGGCTGGGCTTTTCGTTTTTTACATGGTCACGTTTGCGTGAACGCCGGGCAGCGCGATCTTTACCTGCAAATGAGACGTATGCCAGGGTAGGTTTCAAGCAATTGAGAAAAACTCTAAAAGAATTGAAAAATTTCCCTGAAACAATAAAATATCTGGTAGCTTATTTCTTATATAACGATGGCATCCAGACAGTGATTGCCGTATCAGCCACATTCGCAGCTGCACCTGTTCTACGCGGAGGAATTGAGGTTGATCAAAGTACTTTAACCATGGTCATTTTGATGATCCAGTTTGTCGCCTTTGGAGGAGCGTTATTCTGGGGGAAGCTGGCAAAATGGGTGGGCGCGAAAATGTCCATCATTATTAGCCTGGTAATTTGGGCTGGTGTTACAATTTTTGCCTATTTTGGTTTGAAGGGGGATTCCCGGATCATGCAATTTTGGGTGATGGGATTCTTTATCGCGTTGGTTATGGGTGGAAGTCAGGCTATCAGCCGAAGTTTGTTCGCCCAGATGGTACCCAGTGGAAAAGAGGCCGAGTACTTCTCGTTCTATGAGATTAGTGAGCGAGGCACTTCCTGGATCGGACCCATGCTGTTTGGTGTCGTCAACCAGTTATTTGGAAGCTTGCGCCCAGCAATTTTATCGCCGATATTTTTCTTTGTAATGGGTTTGATTTTGCTGCCTTTTGTAAATGTAAAAAAAGCGATTGAGGATGTAAAGACAAACGAACTTGTCGTCAATTAATTTTGGTAACAATTAAAGAGGCTGTCCCAATTTAGAGGCTGCATCTTTTTATGATTTAAATTTCCAATTATATATATCAACTGATTTCCACAGCCAGATTGATGGCCTGATCGAGATCCCAAATAATATCATCTATGTCTTCAAGGCCAATACTCAACCTGATAAAATCCGGACTTACCCCTGCCCGTATTTGTTCTTCTTCGTTCAATTGGCTGTGGGTTGTGCTGGCAGGATGAATTGCCAGACTGCGCGTGTCACCAACATTTGCCAGATGACTGATCAGCTTGAGCTGGTTAATAAAACGAGCCCCAGCGCTACGGCCTCCCTGGATTCCAAAACCAAGGATTCCACCACATCCTTTGGATAAATATTTTTTGCCTGTTTCATAGTCCGGATGATTTTCCAACCCTGGATATTTCACCCAGCGTACCTTGGGATTCTTCTGTAAGAACTCAGCAACAATCAAAGCGTTCTTAACATGCCGATCCATTCTTAAACTCAATGTTTCCAAACCTTGTAACATTAACCATGAATTAAAGGGGGATTGACAGGCACCCAGGTCCCGCAGTTGTTGTGCGCGGGTTTTGGTGATAAAGGCAGTCTTTCCAAGATCCGCATAAACTACACCATGATATCCCGGATCTGGAGTTGTGAATTGAGGAAAACGTTCGTTGCTCGTCCAATCGAAATTTCCACCATCCACCACAACACCTCCGATGGATGTGCCATGGCCACATATGAATTTGGTAGTTGAGTGTGTGATGATGTTTGCCCCCCATTCAAACGGCCTGCACAGATAAGGGGTGGCAAATGTATTGTCAATTAACAAAGGAATTGAATACTCCTGGGCAATTTTGGCAATTGGTTCGAAAGGAAAAACGCTTAGATCGGGGTTCCCAAGAGTTTCACCATATATAATTTTCGTATTCGGTTTAATGGCTTTACGAAAATTGTCCGGTTTGGAGGGGTCAACCATACTGACTTGAATCCCCAATCTTGGAAAGGTGTAGGTGAATTGGCTGACTGTGCCGCCATATAATTTTGAGGATGAGACAATATGGTCGCCTGCCTGGCAAAGCGTAATTATGGCTGCCACCTGGGCTGCATGACCTGAGCTGGTGGCAAGGGCACCAGATCCGCCTTCGAGATTGGCAATTCGCTGTTCAAAAACCGCAGTGGTGGGGTTCATGATCCGGGTATAGATATTTCCGGTTTCTTCAAGGGCAAACAAACGAGCTGCATGATCGGTATCTCGAAACTGGAATCCAACAGATTGGTGTAAAGGCACAACGCTGGCTCCGGTGGTTGGGTCTGGTTGCTGTCCGGCGTGAATCTGGCGTGTTTCGAAACCGAATTCTCTCTCAGGTAAATTCATTATATTCTCCATTAAGTTGATATCGATTAATTATTATGTGTAAGAATACATGGTGGAATGCTCAATCAAAGTTTTGGAAGAACAATCGTCTCTTGTTTTTGATACTTTCCTTTTTTATCAGCGTATGATATTTCGCACTCTTCATCTGCCTCAAAGAAAAGCACTTGAGCGATTCCTTCATTGGCATAGATTTTGGCCGGTAGGGGTGTCGTGTTTGAAATCTCTAGGGTTACAAAGCCTTCCCATTCAGGTTCAAATGGAGTGACGTTTACTATAATTCCACAACGAGCATATGTGGACTTTCCCAAACATACAGTTAATACGCCGCGAGGGATATGGAAATATTCAACTGTGCGAGCCAGTGCAAAAGAATTCGGCGGAATGATACAAACATCTCCTTTGTAGTCCACCATTGACTTGGGATCAAAATTTTTGGGATCGACAATGGCTGAATAAACATTGGTAAAAATCTTAAATTGGTCTGCAACCCGAATGTCATACCCATAAGACGAAACACCATAGGATATCACTCCATCCCGCTTTTGGTTTTCAATAAACGGTTCAATCATTTGCCTCTCAATCGCCATTTTTCGGATCCAATGATCGGGTTTTAATCCCATAGCTTGCTCCTTTGGTTCTAAAATTTTTTTTAAATACCACCACGCTCTTTAATGGATTTCAGCAATTGTCTTTCGATATTTGCAGCCCGTTTCTCAAGCTGTTCAATTTGCGTTTGCATGCTTTCGATTGTGACTTCGTTTGTCAGGTTGGCGAGATTTATTCTTACGTTATAACTAGCGGATTTGATAGAAGCCATTGCCAGAGCCCCGGCAGAACCCGCATCACTTATTGCATTAATATTTCCCAGGACAGCTGTTCTTTCAGAGAGTGCAAGAATCATCACACTCCATTGGGCGACCTGCATGGGTATCTGAGCAGCATAACGAGTGGCATCTTCGATTGCATGCATTCGAGCAGTTTCCAACTCTGATGATTCGTTGGGAAGTTTAAATGCAGCCATTACTCTTTCGAAAGCTTGTGCATCTTGCTGGACGTAATCTTTCAATTGGGAGCGAATTTTTTCAGATTGAAGCAAGATTTCTTGCATTTGAGCTTCAACGGATGAATATTTCTTCTTTCCTATGGTAAGCCGGGCAACCATGGAGACCAAAGCAGCTGCCATAGCTCCTGTGTAGGCAGCTGCAGAGCCGCCGCCTGGGGTTGGTCTACTGGATGCAAATTCATCCAGGATTGAAAAATTGACTGTATTCTGCCCTGAGCCAGCGGTAAATAATCGTCGTTCGAGAATCTGATCCTCTTCAAAGCCATCCAATTGAAGATAAGTGATGGCTGTATCCACCAACGCGTCTTGAGGAATAAGGCCAACCAATTCGCTGTGATGAATTGTGGTGTTTAATTTGGTTGCCTGGATGCGGATTGCCTCAATAACTTGAAAAATGGATGTCCGGCGGAAATTTGTCAGATTCATTGATACTTGTGCCAGTCCATTCACCATCATGCCCAATGCTTTTACGGAAGGTAAACCACCGGAAGATTCGCGAATGGCCTGTGCGATGGACCTGGCTTTAAGAAGATCACCAGAATCCAGGTAAACATTGAAAGCGATCAGAGGGTTTCGTGCACCGATGACAGTCGCACCTGCGGAAGTTAAAATCCTTGGTCCAAAATCTGGTGTACGCACATCATTGGTTATTATCTCGTTTTTTAGCAACTCATATTCACCCCTGCGAATTTTTTCCAGGTTTTTTCGTTCTGGTTTTAAAGCAGCTTCTTCGTATAGGTAAACCGGAATCTGTAATTCAGATCCGACCCTTTTCGCAAGGTGGTGGGCAATATTTATACAATCATCCATGGAAACGCCGGAGATCGGCACAAATGGAACAACATCTGTGGCTCCCAGCCGCGGGTGAGAACCCGTATGTTGTTCCATATTTATTAATTCTGAAGCTTTCTTGATTGCCTGGAAAGCAGCTTCTTCCACATCCTTGGGTGACCCTATGTATGTAACAACAGTACGATTATGGTCTTTATCAGAATGAAGATCCAATATTTGGACATTGGGAATGGATTGAATTGCGTGTGTAATTTCTTTGATTACTTCTGGTCTGCGCGCTTCAGAAAAATTTGGAATACATTCAATTAATTGACCCGACATGAAGACTCCTTAAAAAGTTTAGTTTCATGATATTTTATTATCCACCCCAGGGCATTCCGGAATATTCCTCGAATGCCTTGTCATGTAGTTCTTTAAATAGACTTTCATGTCTTCTTTCCCAAAAAGCCAGAGTTTCCAAAACTTCCCGGGCATCTCCTGATGTATTTTTTGCTGCCTTTTCGTAAAATTCTGCGAAATCACGTTCGATCAAATATGCCATGCGTAAAACGGGCAAGTCGGGAACCATGGCTTCTGAGACAGTTTGTTCAATAAATTCACTGGAGGCGCGCAATGAGAAATACCCCATTTGTTCAAGGTTGGTACCCATTTCCAAATCTGCAGGTTTATCCTGTGAAACCAGTTCTATTTGCCTTTGAATGAAATCAATATGTTTTTGCTCTTCTTGAGCCAACTTTTTGAACACACCGACTGCTGTTGCATGTGAAAGGCGACTGGCATTCTCTTCAAAGAAGCGCTTCCCTTCGTATTCACGCTGAAGCGCATACTCATATATTTTGAATATATCCATAATAACCTCATTAAACGATCTCAACTTTAACAGCAGTGACTTTATATTCCGGGATTTTAGCTATTGGATCCAATACAGCTTGAGTTAATTCATTGGCAGATGCCTCAGGGAAATGGAAATTAGCATAAACCATTCCTGGTGGGACGCGATCTGTAATTAACGCTTCTGCCTGAATACTGCCTCTGCGGGAAGTTACACGGACAAATTGTTTCCCATTTAATCCCAAACGATTGGCGTCATCTGGATTTACTTCTATCAATGCTGACCCATATACTTTCATTATGCCTTCTGAACGCCGAGTCATTTGTCCACCATGCCAGTGGTAAAGGACTCGCCCGGTACTCATCACCCATGGATACTCGTCATCGGGGGATTCGGCAGGTGGAATATGGTCAATTGGTGCAAATTTCCCCACACCACGGGCAAACTTTCCAATATGCAAAATTCGCGTTCCAGGATGGTCTGTGTTTGGACAAGGCCACTGGAGCCCTTCTCCATTTTGCAAGCGAGCATAAGTGATGCCCGCATAGGAAGGCGTGAGGGAATTGATCTCGACCATGATCTCTTCTGTATTTTCATAATCCCAACCAGCATAAGGAGAATCTGGGGTTAGAATTTGTCTGCTTAATAAACGCATCGCCAATTCCTTGATGATTTCCCAGTCAGGTTTGGCTTCTCCAAGCGGTTCAATTACCTTGTTGAGTTTCTGTACACGGCGTTCTGTGTTTGTGAATGTCCCATCCTTCTCTGCAAAAGAAACACCAGGAAGAAGAACATCTGCGTAACGTGAAGTCTCAGACGGGAAAAGCTCTTGCAACACTAGAAAATCAACTTTCTCGAGACAATGACGAACATGGGCTGAATCTGGATCAGACATGGCCGGATCTTCTCCCAGGATGTATAGGGCGTGGATCTTATCTTCCAGGATACCCGGGATCATCTCTGTAGCAGTCAACCCTACCTTATTATCCAGAGAAGCACCCCAGGCTGACTCGAATTTTCTACGTGCTTCCTCGTTGGTTACAGATTGGTAAGCAGGATAAACATTCGGCAACCCGCCCATATCACAGGCTCCTTGAACATTATTTTGGCCTCTAAGCGGGTTAACACCTCCTCCTGGAATACCCATATTGCCTGTTAGCATCTGGAGATTGGCAAGGGTCATAACATTGCGAACCCCAACGATGTGCTGAGTGATACCCATTGCCCATATGATTGCCATGGGTTTGATTGTTCCCATGATCTCAGCAGCTTGATATAGTTGTTTGACTGGAATGCCAGTGATTTTGGAAACTTTTTCAGGTGGGTATTGTTTAACAACTATTTTAAATTCATCGAAATCTTCTGTGCGGGATTCAATGAAGACTTGATCATGCCAACCATTTTCGAGAATCAGATACATCAATCCATTTAATAGAGCAATATCAGTGCCGGGTTTTTGTTGCAAGTGTAAACAGGCAAAATCCACCATATCGATTTTGCGAGGGTCGGCAACAATCAACTTTACGTTGCGATTTTTTACTGCTCTACGAAGCATGGTTCCAAAGACTGGATGTTGTTCAGTTGTATTTGAACCGATAATAAACATCGCTTGCGCACCTTGGAAAACATCTTGCATTGAGTTTGACATGGCTCCAGAACCGAAGGAGGCGGCCAGACCGGCCACCGTGCTGGAGTGTCAAAGACGGGCGCAGTGATCAATATTATTCGTTCCAATAACCTGGCGAGAGAACTTGTTCATCAGGTAGTTTTCTTCATTCGTACATTTTGCTGAAGTAAATACTCCTACGCTGTTTGGACCGTGTGAATCAATAGTTTGACCGAGTTTTTTAGCGGTAATATCCAGGGCTTTTTCCCAATCCGTCTCCACCCAACCCCAATCGGGGCATTTTGGATCATAGTGGGTGGGTTTGGTCTTACCATCCAATAAGTATTGCCGAACCATTGGTTTTTTTAATCGATCAGGATGGTAGATAAAATCCCAACCGTAACGCCCTTTGACACAAAGTGCCATGCCGTTGACGGGTGAGTTTGGATTTGAGGAGACACCAATAATTCTGCCGTTTTTTACATTGAAATCAAACTGACACCCGACACCGCAATAGGTGCATATTGTGGGAACCTTTTTAATTTGGTGGCGGCGGCCTTTCCCATAAGACATTTTGTTGGATAAAGCACCAGTTGGACAATATGCCACACACTGGCCGCAAGATTCACAATGCGCTTCCAACATGGTAGTATCAGCTCCGGCTACAATCTGTTCGTCGATCCCACGCCGGGCAACACCCCATACGTTGCGGACCTGGATCTCGGCGCATGCTTGAACGCAACGGCGGCATAAAATGCACCGATTCATATCCACTCGAATAAAAGGGTTGGGGTCACTGTCAACGGTATATCGAGTTCCTTTTGTCCCCCAACCTGGCGCTTCAATTTTGTACTCATAAGCAAGATCCTGTAATTCACATTCGCCACTGGCTTCGCATGTTAGGCAATCCTGGGGATGATTGGCAAGCATTAATTGCAGGGACAACTTTCGGGACTTGGTCACTTTTTCGTTGTGAGTCTCAATTTCCATCCCGTCAGTGACTTGAGTTACGCAAGCAGCCTGGAGAAACCGCCAATTCTTGACCTCAACCACACACATGCGGCAATTTCCGGTGGGGGACAGGTCTTTATGGTAACAGAGGGTGGGGATATTTACTTCATTTTGCCGTGCTACCTGTAAGATGGTTTGACCAGGTTCAACTTGAATGGCTTTTCCATTAAAAGTAATATTGATAGTCATTAAATTAGTCTCGCTTTCTGGAGGCTGAAAATTCCGAAGCAAAATTGGCAAGTGCTGAATTGATGGAAATGGGGACGGATTGACCCAATCCGCAGAATGATGTCAGAAGCATATTTTCTGATAGTGCCTTAAGCTCATCAATATCCGGTTCAGTAATTTCGTTATCAGCCATTTGGCAAAGGAGGTTGTATGCACGCCAGGTGCCAACACGGCAAGGTGTACACTTCCCACAGGATTCTGCTGCAAAGAAATGTAATAATTCCCGCAAAAACGCAACCGATGACACTCGATTGTCGCAGATCAAGAAAGCTCCTGCGCCCAATCCGATCCCTTTTTGAGAAGACGAATAATCGAGAGGGATATCCAACATACTGGAGTTCACCATTGTTCCGGCGGCGCCGCCGGTCAAAGCAAAATGGAAGGATGATCCATCCTGCAAGCCTCCACCATAGTCATCAATTATTTGCCTCAGGGTTAACCCAAAAGGTGCTTCAAAAATCCCTGGTTTCCTTACGTGGCCGAGGATCATGTATAACTTGGTTCCAGGAACTGAATAAGTGGACAGGGATTTCCACCAATCCGAGCCGTTTTTCATGATGTGAGGTACAGCTGCAAATGATTCCACATTATTTACTGCAGTAGGGTGACCTCGGAAACCGAAAGTCGGAGGATATGGCGGCCGAAGGCGTGGTTCGCCTCGTTTACCTTCCAGCGATTCAATGAGTGCAGTTTCTTCACCGCAAATATAAGCCCCGGCTCCTAGATGGACATGGATATGAAATGAGAATCCGCTGCCTTGAATATTATCTCCCAACCAGCCGAGTTCTCCTGCTTGTTTAATTGCGAGCTTGAGCCGCTGAGCTTGACTGACATATTCGCCCCTTATATAAATATAGGCCTCACTAGCTCCACAAGCATAACCACCGATTGCCATCCCTTCCAGCAATTGATGTGGATTCGAATCAATTAGTACTCTATCTTTGAATATTAATGGCTCACTTTCATCGGCGTTTGCAATAATATATTTGGGAAAAATTTGCGCCTGAGAAACAAATTTCCATTTGCGTCCCACCGGAAAGCCAGCGCCACCACGTCCCTGCAAACCCGATGCTTCTATTATTGCTATAACCTCCTCAGGGGTTAATTGAAGAGCAGTCTGGAGACCAAGGTAACCACCAAACTTGATGGCTGAGTGAATATCATTCGGATCAATTTGATCGGTGTTGGCAAGCATGACGCGTTTTTCGTTAGGTCTTGGAATGGAATAATCGGTAGGAACACCCTTCCATCCCTGGCAAGCATTTTTAGTTTCGCCAATTGATATGGGTCCAGCCTGGTCGTCGTTAACCAATATCGCTGGAGCTCGATCACAAAGACCCAGGCATGAGGATCGTTCAACTGTCCATTCGGAGGGTACAGTATCGGAGATTAAGTCGACTACATTTTTAGTGTGCTTTTCTTCCGCTGAAGCCCGTTTTATCCAACAAACTGGTCCATCGCATATTCGTAAAGTATTTTTTCGAGTTTCTGTAGAAAGCATGGAATAAAAAGTGGTGACACCATATGCATGATGGGCAGGTATGTTTAGCAATCTGGCGGCATAGGTGATATTATCTCTCGATAAACTTTCCGGAAGGGCTTGTAAATTAGACAATAGCTCAAGGAGGACTTCTGGACTATTGCTCAATTCGACGGACTTTTCAAGGATTTCTTGTGGTATTGGCTTGAAGCGAGTGGTTTTGTTGGTCATCTATTTCTCCAGGTGAATATATTGGTATAAGAGAAAACGCCAATTGCAGATTGTGCTTAATTAAAGATAGGGAAAATCATTCCGAGTATATTATCTTCCAAAAACCCATACGTTGGCAGTTCCATTGTGAATATTTTGAGCATATATTTGTCCTCATTATTTAGATTGTTCCACATATTCTGCATGAGAATATATCTTAAACCTGTCTTTTCTGGCATAACCGATTAGACAGATGCCCATATACCGGGCATAATCAATTGACAGAGAGCTGGGAGCCGTACGCGAAATGATAATAGATGCGCCGATGTGTGCGGCCTTCTGAAGCATTTCGGAGCTAATGCGACCGGTTGTAATCAAAATTCCCGGTGTTGGAAAACCGATCTCCATCAGGCAGCGACCTGCAATTTTATCCAGAGTATTATGCCTACCGATGTCTTCCATGATAACCAAGATATTTTCTCCATCACTCAGGGCAGAGGAATGAACACCACCCGACATAGCGTATAAGCTCTGGGATTTTAGAAGAAGATCTGTAAGCCATAAAATTTTTTTCGGATGAAGGATGGTTGCAATGATTTTGGATTTTGCAACATCTTTAATTTTCACCGAGGTTGCCCCACCCATGCAGCCTGAAGTACGCTGCCACATATCAGGAAGATCGACATTATGATTTAGCCAGATATCAATATTTCTTCCGTTATGGCAAACCTCAGCCAGTCTTATTTCATCAATGGTTTTAATTATGCCTTCGTTGTAAAGGAAACCGATTGCAAGCTCATCCAAATGAGATGGTGTGCACATCAAGGTAAGCCAGTGTTTTGCATTTATCGAAATATCAACAGGTGCCTCAATGATCACATTGCTAATACTTTTCTCAAAACCTTCGGGGAGGTATGAAGTGATATCAAATCCTTTGTGGAGTCTTTTCATCGGTTACCTTTGTAAATACTTTATGCTCAGACTGAGGCTATTTGATTATTATAATATATCGACCTTAGGGTATGCAGATATTACAAAGTTGAATTAGAATCCATAAATGCGTAAATCATATCTTCTAAATGTGATTAGTGGAATAGCCTTTATTCTAGCAGGATGTGTTCGTTCTGCACCAGAGTCTCCTGAATGGATGCCAGGCTCAGCAGTAACCTATCCAACAGCGATTATTTCAAGTGGTATGACTTCGATACCTTCATTTCAATTTCCGCCAACCAGGTTACCTGGTTCGCCTATTTTGACTCCAACTCCTGACAATCCGCGTACAATGCCAACCCAACGTTCCGGACCAGAGCAATATACTGTGCAACCTGGCGATACCCTTAGTGATATTGCTCGTCAGTACCTCATTAGTCTGGATTCATTAATGCAGGCTAATGGTTTGATTGATTCAAATACTTTGTACGCAGGCCAAATTCTTGTGATACCACAACCATCGCCTCAAGAAACCGGTACAACATTTAAAATTATCCCTGATTCCGAACTGGTTTATGGACCAATGAGCATAACTTTTGATTTAGGTGGATATATTCAAAAATATGCTGGTTATTTATCCTATTATCGCGAGGATGTTGATGGAAACAACCTGAACGGGGCACAAATAATCAACTTGGTTTCACAAAATTATTCAGTAAACCCACGTCTCTTATTGGCGGTATTGGAATATCGTTCAGGCTGGCTGACAAATCCTCAACCTGCTGAGAATACCTTGGATTACCCTCTTGGATTACAGGATAACTGGCATAATGGCTTGTACCGGCAATTAACCTGGGCAGCTGATACACTGAATCGTGGTTATTATCTCTGGAAGATTGATGGATTACCGAATGCAGTGATGACTGATGGCCTCTTAGTTCCATTAGCCCCGACTATTAATCCAGGAACAGCAGCAGTTCAATTTCTATTTGCAAATCTTGATAATTATACTAACTGGAGAGCGGATGTATCCCCGGAAGGTTTTTTCCCTTTATACAACAACCTTTTTGGGTATCCTTTTGATTTAGCAATTGAGCCCCTAGTCCCCGGAAATCTTATTCAGCCGGAAATGACTTTACCATTTGAAAAAGAGCAGGTTTGGGCATTTACCGGAGGACCCCACGGCGGTTGGGACTCTGGCTCAGCATGGGCAGCAATTGATTTTGCACCTCCAGGTGAAGCTCAAGGTTGTGTAATAAGTAATGCTTGGGTTACCGCAGTTGCCGATGGAATGATTGTTAGGGCAGAAAATGGAGCAGTGATCCAGGATCTGGACGGAGATGGGTTTGAGCAAACAGGCTGGAGTGTGTTGTATATGCATATTGACAGCAATGATAGAATTACTGCGGGGACTTATTTAGAGACTGGTGAAAGAATAGGTCATCCATCGTGTGAGGGAGGTGTTTCCAATGGGACTCATGTGCATCTGGCCAGGCGGTTTAATGGAGAGTGGATCGCTGCAGATGGATCGGTACCATTTATTTTAGATGGATGGATTTCATCTGGCGCAGGTGTTGAGTATGATGGCTTTCTTACACGAAATAATCAGATTGTTGAAGCATACGATGGAAATAATCCAATAAATCAAATTCAAAGATGACCACGCTCAAGCTGGTATAATCGCATTTTATGAAGTACATAATGAATTCATCCAGGCATTATTTCTATCTATTCGCATTGTTTCTTGAGATTTCTTTATTACCAGCATGTAGTCCATTATGGGGAACATCCAGGTTATTGGCAACCGAGCAATATACCGCAATACCAACAACTGAAAGGACGAAAACGGCAATTGTTTACACACCTACGATTACAGTTGATGCCTCTTTGATACCAACTTTAACTCCTACGTTTACACCTTCGCATGTGGCTACTGAAGCAACAAGTACTTCCACCGAATTAATGGGTACAGATATTCCTAACGTACTCTATTATTCTCTACCCGGTGATAGTCTACCTGCTGTCGCACGTCATTTCGGCGTTGATGTCACTGATATCCTGGCAGAAGTGGAATTACCGGAAGCGGGTTTAATAAACCCAAACACATTAATGATAATTCCGAATGTATTAAATGGAGAAATGACCTCATCTATCCAAATCATGCCGGATAGCGAAGTTGTTTTTTCTCCATCCGCAATCGATTTCGATGTTTCTAGCTATGTAGCTGCTGCAGAGGGTTATTTGAACCAATTTAAAGAATATCTTGGGAGCACTGGTATGACTTCCGGGATTGAAGGTGTAAAACGCATAGCCATTGAAAACTCAATTAATCCTCGTTTACTTTTAGCTTTGTTAGAGTACGAGAGTGGCTGGGTAACTGGTCAACCCAGGAACCTGGAAGATAACGATTATCCGCTGGGGTATGTTGATCTTTATTATGTTGGATTATTTCGGCAATTCATGTTAGCTTCCGAAGATTTAAGTTTAGGTTATTACGGATGGAGAATTGGACAATTATCTGAATTAACATTTACGGATGGTAAAAAAGTTAGGATTGCGCCCGATTTGAATGCAGGCACAGTGGCAATCTTATATTTTTTCTCAAAACACAATAATTATTCGGATTGGTTGGCGATTATTGATCCAAACGCAGGTTTTATGAAATTATATGAAAACATGTTCGGAGACCCATGGGCGCGTGCTCAAAAAGTGGAACCCTTGTTTCCTCCCGGTCTTACCCAACCACCCCTCAATTTACCATTTTCACCAGGTGAAACGTGGAGCCTTTCCGGAGGACCGCACTCAGCCTTTGAAAAACGAGGAGCTCTGGCAGCACTCGACTTTGCGCCTGGAGCTGACCAGAGGGGTTGCTATGAATCCGAATCCTGGGTGCTGGCGGCAGCCTCCGGTCAGGTGGTTCGCTCCGGAAATGGCATCGTGATCCTCGACCTGGATAACGATGGATATGAACAAACCGGTTGGGATTTGCTTTATCTCCATATTGCTGAAGTAGATCGTGTTCCAAAGGGTACTTTGTTAAATATAGATGATCGTATCGGCCACCCTTCATGTGAAGGTGGTCCGTCTACTGGAACACATTTTCATTTTGCCAGGAAATTCAATGGCGAATGGGCTCTTGCTGATGGTCCATTGCCTTTTAATTTGAGCGGGTGGGTTGCCCATGCTGGCGAATTGCCTTACGAAGGAACCATGACCAAAGATGGTCTGGTTGTGATAGCTCTTCCAAATGGTTCAGCAGTTACCAAGATTGTACGCCAACCAGATGAATAGCATCACTTGAAATCACCCTACGATGAAGAAAAAAAATTTTCAGCTTTTAATTTGTACTCTATTAATAACTTCATGTATGCCTGTGAATCAGGAGATTATTATTGTTGAAGAAGGTTCATCCATTCCGTTAAAGGTGACTTCAACAACGCTGGCCACTCGGCCAGCTTATAATCCAGGTGAACTTGTTGATTATTTAGCCCAAACTGGCGATACACTGCCATCACTTGCGGTTCATTTCAATACTACTGAAGGAGAAATCAGGGCAGCCAACCCAAATATTCCGGATGACGCGACAACCATGCCTCCAGGTATGCCCATGAAAATCCCGATCTATTATTTGCCATTATGGGGTACTTCTTACCAGATCTTGCCAGATAATATATTTATTAATGGCCCACTGTCAACAAAATTCAATACAAGTGAGTTTGTTGCCCTTTATCCAGGCTGGTTAAAAGATTATCGCGCTTATGCAGGGAGTTTGAGTCGATCTGGAGCCGAAATCGTTGATCTTGTAGCTATAAATTTCAGCATCAGCCCACAAACGCTGTTGGCCTTGCTTGAATTCCAGACAGGGGCTTTGACAGACACTCAAGCGCCTGCAACGGAATATATTCTCGGGTATGAAGATATTGCTCATGTAGGTTTATATTTGCAGTTGGTCTGGGCAGCAAATATACTTAATAATGGGTATTATGGCTGGAGAAGCGGGCACATAAAAACATTCGAACACCCAGATGGTAAACTGGAACGCCCCGACCCCTGGCAAAATGCCGCTACCGTTGCTATACAGGCATATTTTAAGGATAAACCAGTAAGCGAATATACACAGGCAATTGGACCGGATGGTTTTGCAAAAACTTTCACCGATTTGTTTGGGAATCCTTGGGAAGTGAAAGATCAACATATTCCTGTTAGTTTACAACAGCCCGTGCTTCTCTTCCCATTTCGGGCGGGTGAATCCTGGACTTTTACAGGAGGCCCTCATTCGGGTTGGGGGACGCTAGAACCTTATGCGGGTATTGATTTAGCACCTCCTGCCAATGTTGGTGGATGTATCCCAACTGACCTTTGGGCGACTGCATTAGCAGATGGCATTATTTCTCGTTCAGAAACTGGTATCGTTATTCTTGATTTAGATGGCGACGGTGATGAAAGAACTGGATGGAATATATTTTACCTGCATGTTGCTACAGATGGACGAGTTGGAGTTGGAACCCATGTTAAAGCTGGAGCCCCCATTGGTCACCCATCCTGTGAAGGGGGACGTGCAACTGGAACGCATATTCACATTGCCCGAAAATACAACGGCGAATGGATCCCTGCAGATGGAACCCTTGCTTTTAATTTAGAAGGTTGGGTCGCTCATGATGGATTAAAACCATATTTGGGGACGCTTACACGCGGCAGTCAAACAGTTACCGCATGTGATTGCTCAAACATCGCCAGTAGAGTGACTGCAGGACAATAGTATTTTCAACTTTTGCTGGGGATTATTCCGTTTGAATATTGTTGTTAATATGATGCCATTTCAAACACAATTATTCTTTTAAAAGCGGATTTACATATTTATTAAGCATTTCCAAACTTATGGTTCCGGCCCAGGCGAGGCGTACTGTTCCAGTTCGGTCAATTACATATGAACTGGGAAGATCCCAATTGTTAAATGCTTCCAATGCTTTACCGGTTTTATCAATCCATACCGGGAAGGTTAAGGAATATTGATGAACGAAATCTGAAACTTCATCAATTGATTCACCTGATTCGATCGCAATAATTACAAATCCTTGATCGGCGTGGGTTTGATAATAAGTCTGAAGAGTTGGCATTTCTGCTTTACAGGGGGGACACCAAGTTGCCCAATTATTTACAAGTACTATGTTATTTTGGTGATCTTTTAAGGATACATTTTGTAATGATAAATCGTTCAGGTTAATATCAGGCGCTGGATAATTGACCTGCACTGGAATCGTTGAATACTCGGTATTTAGAGAACTACCTCTGTCAGATTTAGGCAATGAAAATAATATGGCAATTCCAATCAGAAAAAAACCGAATGCAATTAAAGTCATCCAAATTAATTGAAGCCTTATCTTCTTCTTATTTATTGGGGTAATAATTAATTTTGGCATTATTTATTTGTGAATTCTTCCAGATTTAAACATTTAAAGAGACGTTCACGAACATCTTCTGGAACCTGTTCGGTCTCAAGCGAACTGTTCCGATACAAGGAAATTGTCTTGCGCAAGGTGTCAACAACGATTGAACAATCTGGGCATTGCGCGAGATGGCTTTCAATTTCCATACAAAAATCTTGGTTTAACTCCCCATCCACAAAATCTGATAGAAACAATAACATGCTTTGGCAATTTTCATGTGCTACCATTATTCTTTACTCCTGGCCAGTAATCGATCTCCGTAAAATGCGGATAGGTGTTCTCGAAGATTCAAACGAGCTCGTAATAAGCGTGTTTTTACTGCAGTCTCGGTGAGATTTAAAATTTGACTGGTTTCCTGTATAGACAAACCTTCGATATCGCGTAAGATAAATACAATCCGTAATGTTTCCGATAAATTTTGTATGGCATTTTCCAACTCGAGTTTAGACTCGGAGGATAACAATTCGTTTTCTGGTAGACAGCACCAGTCAATTAATTGGATCGGTGGATTGACGGAATAATTATCGTCATCTTCAACCTCATTTAAATTTACTTCTGGTCGTTGTTTCCGTATGATCATCAGTGCTTCGTTGGTGGCAATGCGGTATAACCAGGTTGATATGCGGGAACGACCTTCAAATTTATTTATATTTTGAAGGGCTTTTAAAAAAGTGTTTTGTAAAACATCTTCTGCATCCTGAGGATTATTTAACATTTTTAATGCCAGACGATATATCTGGTTTGAATGTGCGTCAATAAGTTTTGCAAACTCAGACTGGTTGCCTGATTGTATTTCCTGGATTGAATATCCATTAGATTCTGTTTCACTCATTAGATGTGTCCTATTCAGCAAAGTTGCATTAACTTTTGTAGAGTATACACGAACCTTATCACTTAATGTATTGATTATTGGGTAATCTTTTCCTTTTAATCTTGAAATTGGGGAGAGTTGGTGTAACATTCTTTCTGTAAAATACTGAACCTTAACAAAAGAGGTGAGTCAGAAGTATCCTTAAAGGTGACCAAACCATAAAAGGAGACTGAAATGACTCACCAAAATGATTATACCTTCACG
>Ga0209212_1000039_pt1 | contig 273214 bp, 207 predicted proteins | sample RifGroC2_FD_183996 | JGI IMG/M metagenome (GOLD analysis project Ga0209212, IMG submission 183996) | Groundwater microbial communities from Rifle, Colorado, USA - Groundwater C2 (SPAdes) (version 2) | ecosystem: Environmental > Aquatic > Deep subsurface > Groundwater | place: Rifle, Colorado...
ATTCCCGTTTAATTCGTAGAAAACTTTTCAGCGAGCGCAAGGACGCCAATTACAACTAGCCGTTTTCACAAGTAAAATCGACAACGCAGTCAGGCTTCTGCGCTGTTACGAGATCAGGAGTTCTGAAGTTGTATTGGGGGAGACCTGTAGCTGTAGAAAATATGAACAGCCAGCTGCATTGGAATGAACTCACGTAATAGCAGGTCAATCAAGACATTGCCGCTACCCTTCCTCAAATCTGTTCTAAATGTACCCACTTCCCTGCCACCAAATACGCTTGCGATAGCTTTCGCCGAAATTGTCTCTTCATCATAACTACTCGATATTCCATACATGATGCGGGTGAAGGAATCTTGGCACATATTCTGCGCCTGCGGTTCTGCAAGGCTAAGAAACTGCAGATCGATCCATGTGATGCAGTTTCTTTTGTCAAGGAAAGCGCCGCTGCGCAGCCTGCGGCGCCATAACCGCTATGAGGGATGAAGGCTATGCACAGAGAAAATTTCATCTTAATTCCGTTCCTGGCGGCGGGCCTCTTCGCAGCCACCTCTGGCTTTGGGGACATGCAGCGCATTGGCAAGAATAGCAATACAGTCATGCTCCAGGGCAACATTCATCCTCATGCCAGATCGGAGTTTGATGTAGGGAAAACGAGTCTCGGTCTGCCAATGGAACGGATGGTGCTCGTCCTGAAGATGGCGCCGGACCGCGAAGCGAAGCTTCACCATCTCCTCGGTGAGCAGCAGGATCCGGCTTCCCCAAACTACCACCGTTGGCTCACTCCAGAACGGTTCGGCCTTACATTCGGAGCCAGCGAGAACGAGATTTCTTTGGTCATTTCATGGCTTGCGTCGCATGGTTTCGCCATTGAAGAAGTCGCCAAAGGACGAGGCTGGATCAGCTTCTCAGGCACCGTCGCGCAGGTTAATCGTGCTTTTAAGACGGAAATCCACGACTACCTTGTCCAAGGCACGATACATCATGCCAATTCCCGGGACCCGTCGGTCCCCCATGCACTAGCAGGCCTAGTGGCAGGGCCGGTTTCGCTGCATGATTTCCCGCGAGACAGAATGAGTACCGGGCTGCTTCAGATAGCCGGTGCGAGCCCCCTCTCCACGCCTGCCTATGACTCCAGTCATTACCTTTCTCCGGCCGATTTTGCCAGCATCTACAACCTTGAACCGCTCTACAACTCCGGGATCGATGGCACGGGCCAGACCATCGCCATTGTGGGACGCACCCACCCCTCCAGCAGCAATTGGAGCGCTTTTCGTAAAATGATGGAGCTTCCCGATAATCCGGTACGGGTCGTCGTTAACGGAGCCGACCCTGGCGATCTAGGAGGCGATGAGGACAGCGAGGCAGACCTTGATGTGGAATGGGCTGGCGCCGTAGCGAAGAAGGCAACCATAAAGTTCGTCATCTCCAAATCCACCAACTGCACCGACGGCGTTGATCTTTCCGCCCAGTATGTTGTTGACAACGACCTGGCACCAGTGATGAGCACCAGCTTCGGCCAGTGTGAGTCGGCCCTGGGAGCAGCGGGAAATCTCTTCTACAAAAACCTCTGGGCCCAAGCTGCGGCACAAGGAATTACCTCTTTCGTCTCCTCCGGAAATTCCGGTGCCGCTGGTTGCAGCGCCGGCAGCGCTAGTGCAGGCTCAGGTGCCGCCGTGAACGGACTGGCATCAACACCACACAATATAGCTGTTGGAGGCACCAAGTTCGATGAAGGATTGGGCAGGTACTGGACCATCTCAAACGGGAGTGCCTATAACTCCGTTATTGGCTATATCCCCGAGGTCGCCTGGAACGAGAGCGGCAATGTCATAGGCGGATCACAGCTGTGGGCGACGGGGGGAGGTGTGTCCTCAATCTACGCCAAGCCCTCCTGGCAGAGCGCCCCCGGAGTGCCTGCGGACGGGAGGCGGGATGTGCCGGATGTCTCTCTTAGCGCTGCTGGACATGACGGGTATCTGGTTCGAACACAGGGAGCCCTTTACGCGATCGGTGGCACCTCCGCCTCCTCATCGTGTTTTGCGGGGTTTATGGCTCTGGTGGTGCAGAAAACGGGCAAGCGCCAGGGGAATGCCAACGTGCGGCTGTATCAACTGGCGAGAGCGAAGTACGGCACGGGGGGCGGCGCCATTTTCCACGACGCACTCTCCGGGAACAATAGCGTCCCCAGCGTGACCGGCTATGCCTGTGTCACAGGCTACGACCTTTCGACAGGGCTTGGATCGGTGGATGCGACTGCGCTGGTTATGAACTGGAAGATGAACTAAACGATATTTTCTGCGTTACCTCCCTCTCGTGACAGGAGCTTCATCTGTTCATTTGGATCAAGAGATCAGTTTTACCTATGGCCGTCTCTTTTCCTCTCTATGGCCTGCAGCAGGTACGGATAAATGGTATCCGTGATCATGCGGTAACCTTTGGCGGAGGGATGGATCCCGTCGCCGAGGTTCAGAGCCTGGTCCCCTGCGACATCGGCCAGGAAGAAGGGCACCAGTATCAGGTCGTATTTTTTCGCGACGGCTGGGTAGATAGCAGCAAACTCCCTGGTAAAGGGACCTCCCATATTCCTCAACGCCTGCATCCCCGCAAGGACCACCACGACATCCTTTTCCTGGAACAATGTTACGATCCTGTCGATGTTTCTGCGTGTCAACTGGGGGGCAACGCCCCTCAGCCCGTCATTGGCGCCGGTTTCCAGGATGACGATATCCGGTTTATGCTTCAGAATCCAGTCGATCCGGGAGAGGGTGCCGGAACTGGTCTCGCCGCTGATGCCGGCGTTGATGACTTGCCAGCGGTGTCCGGCCAGGATGAGCTTTTTTTCCAGTAGGGCAGGGTAGGCGTCCGATGGCGGCACGCCGTAGCCGGCGGTGAGGCTGTCGCCGACGGCGACAATGGTCCCCTGTGAAGCGGGCGGATCGGCAGGGCGCGCAGCCGCAGGTTCCCGGTCGTTGTGGCAGCCGGTGAACAGGGTGAATAAAGCCATGGCTACGGTGGTCAGGAGGATGGTGAATGAAGTCATAAGGATTCCTATATTTCTCCCTCCCCTTCAGGGGCAGGGAATCTTGGCTTTATCCCTCACGTTCAAAGGAAGGGTCTTCCTATCTTTCTCCCTCCCCCAAAGGGGCAGGGTCATCCTGTCTTTCTCCCTCCCGTTGAAGTGGAGGGTCATCCTGTCTCCCCCTTCAAGGGGGATGGTCATCCTGTCTTTCTCCCTCCCCTTCAAGTGGAGGGTCATCCTGTCTTTCTCCCTCCCCTTCAAGGGGAGGGTCGGGGTGGGGATGGGGTTGTGTTTCCCGTACCGTCCTCCAAATCCTTTCCTTTACCGATTCGATTTCCTGAAGAACCTCATTGTTCCAAAATCTTATAACAGTGAACCCCGCAGCCATCAGTTGGTGGGTACGGTCGTAATCGTGTTTAAGTTGCTCGGTATGTTGTCCACCATCTACCTCAATAACCAATTTGTATTGTAAACAGGCGAAATCAAAAATGTAATCACCAAATGGATGTTGCCGGCGAAACTTCAGGCCTGCCATCTGATGGCTACGTAAAGCCCGCCACAATGCCCGTTCCGCATCTGTCATTTCGCTCCGCAGCTTCCGTTGCAAGCCGTTCGAAGATATTCTTTTGTTGGTTTGACCGATCAAAGTCTACCCCATCCCCACCCTGACCCTCCCCTTGAAGGGGAGGGGATTGATTGGCTGCCTCCCCTTGAAGGGGAGGGGATTGATTGGGGAGGGAATTCGATTGACTGATCCTCCCCTTGAAAGGCCCTCTCAACGTCCCCTCCCCTTCAAGGGGAGGGTCAGGGTGGGGATGGGGGCCAACATTAGCCGCATCGCCTGCAATCGGTTTCGCGGCAGTTGATCTCCTTGTGGAGGAGATTTTATTCCCTTCACTCATCGGCCTGCTCACGCAGGAAGGCTACCGGCTTCTGCCTCAGGATGGGGATGGAAACGGCCATGCCGACGGTGACCACGAGCAGGGTGGTGGCCAGCACGAGAAGCAGGCTCTCCCCGGGATAGGCCCGGTAGCTCATGTCGAATCCCTTCCGGCAGATGATGAGACTCCCCACCTGAGCGATGACCAGGGCGATCAGCCCGCTCACCAGCCCCAAAAACAGGTTTTCCGCGGCAAAAACGGCCAGCACGAAACGCCGGCGCGCTCCGAGAATGGTGAAATAAACGGCCTCCTGAAGCCGTGCATAGCGGGTGGCGAAAACGGAACTCACCACGATGAGCACCCCGGCGATGATGCTGAACGAGGTGAAGAATCGCACGATCGCGGAGAGCCTTGCCATGATCCGGGCAAAGACGGTCACCGTCTCGGTCAGGTCTATCACATTGACGTTCGGGAAACGGGCCACGATCCTGTTCTGGACGGCGCCGATGCGGCTCTTCTCGATACGGGCGGCGCAGAAGAGGGTCTGGGGCGCATCGGAGAGCAGCGATTCGGGGAAAACGAAGTAGAAGAAGGGGGTCATCCCGCCGCTGGTCCTGGTCCGAATGCTGGCTATGCGCGCCTCTATCGGGATCCCCTGGATCCGGAAGGTGATGGTGTCGCCCAGCGCCATCTTGTGCATCTTCAGCACGGTGTCGAGCACCGATACCTGCTGCTCGGGCCAATCCTTCCTGAACAGTTCTCGGCCGGAGATGATCCGCTCGTCCGCAAGCAGATGCCCGCGGTAGGTGAGGTTGAACTCGCGCGCCAGATTGTCGCCCCGCGCCTCGCGCTGCTTCTCGATATCGATTAAACGGCCGTTGATGGCGCTCACTGCGCCGCGTACCACCGGGTAAAAGTCCGCTCTGAGTCCGAGTTCTTCGGCAAATTCCCCCTTTTGTCCGGGCTGGATGTCGATAAAGAAGACGTTGGGGGCTCCGGGCGGGAAGGATTGTATGAAGGAGGCGTCCAGATTCTTCTCCACCAGGGTAATGGCGAAGATGACGGCGAATGCTGCGGAGAGCGTGACTATGATGGACCGGGAGGCGTTGCGCGGACGGAAGAGCCCCTTGATCGCCTGCCGCAGCGGCAGATTGCCCGGCTCGCGGCGCCGCAGAAGGCGCAGGGTCAGGTCGGCCAGTACGAAGGCGACCACAACGAGGAGCACCAGCCCCAGGACGAAATAGAGGCCGGTCTTCAGATCCCGTATCCGGACCAGGACCATGGTCAGGAAAAACAGGGTCCCGGCGCCCGCGATGACCCAGGTGGAACGGTTCCAGAAGCTCCCTTTCTCCTCCTTGCCGAAGATGGCCCGGGGCTTCACCTCCTTCAGACGGTAGAGGGGGAGGGCGGTGAAGAGGAGCACGACTAGCAACCCGATCAGCATCCCTTCCGCAACGGCCCAGCCGGAGACGCTCATGGTGACCCGGGCCGGAATCAGGCCGCGAAACAGCGTGGGTAGAAACCCCTGCAGGGCGAGACTTCCCAGAAGTCCGGCCAAGGTGCCGAGAAACCCGAGGATGAGGGTGACGCCAAGAAAATGGCCGATGATGAAGCGGCTCCTGGCACCGACTGCCTTCATGACGGCGATGGTTCGCTCCTGCTCTTTCAGAAGTGCGAGGAGCGTGCTCTGGATGCCGAAGCCGGCAAGAAGCAGCGTGAAGATGCCGCTCAGGTTCAAAAAGAAAAGCAGGTTGTCGAAAAACCGCTTCACCCGCGACTCGGCCCCCCGGTAGGTATCGACCTGCACGCGACTGCCGGCTGCAGTTTGCCGCAGCTCGCCGGTGATCCGCTCCAGGTTCTTCGGCTCCAGTACCTTGGCGAGGGTCACGTAGTCGACCCGGCTCCCTTTGCCGATCAGATCGAGGGAGTCGAGGTCCTGGGCCGAGACGAAGATCCTGGGTCCCAGGGCGAAAAAATTCACCGGCCGGTCAGGCTCCTGCAGCAGCACGTCACGGACGGTGAGCGTGGCGTTGCCGACCCGCAGTGCATCTCCGACCCTGATCTGAAGACGGTCCAGCAGTGTCTGCTCGACGATGAGGGTGCCGGGCGTCAGCACCTCATGAAAGGGTCGCCCCGACGCGAGCACAACCTGGCCGTAGAAGGGGTAGCCCCGCTCCACCACCTTGAGATCGCAAAGCAGGGAACCCTCGCCTGCGGCCTTTCGCACCACCGAGTAAAATGCGTAATAGCGTGCCGATAAAAGCTCCCCCCGGCTCCCCAAGCTGGCGAGCTTCGCCTCAAGCGCCTCCGGAAGCGGGGCATGGGCATGGATGGTGATGTCGGCTGCATGAAGCGCCTGCGCGTCGCGCAACAGGGAGGAGCGGACGCTTCGGCTGAAGCTTCCCAGGGAAACGAGGGTGATCATGGAGAGGGCGACGCAGAGGACAAAGACGGCACACTGGCGCTTGGCTCCGGTGATCTGGCGCATGATGAAGCGCGCATTAACCATGGCTGCCATCCGTAGCGATCCCGCCGCCGGCAACGTTATTGGCGTGGGGAGCCATCCCCCCCTCGGCAACGATCCTGCCGTCACTGAGCGTCACGACCCGGTCGGCCTTGAGCGCTATCTCCGGGCTGTGGGTGACCAGGAGCAGCGTGGTCTCCCTTTCGCGCTTCAGTTCCAGAAGCAGCTCAAGGACGGCCGCGCCGTTCACCGAGTCGAGGTTTCCGGTAGGCTCGTCGGCAAAGACGATGCGCGGCCCGTTGATCAGGGCGCGGCAGATGGCGCAGCGCTGTTTCTCGCCGCCGGAGAGCTGGTGCGGGAAACTCGTCCTGCGTCCGGCAAGGCCGACCCGTTCGAGCAGCGCCTCGGCCTTGCCGCGGGCGTCCCGGTCCCCCTTCAACTCGGCGGGGAACATGACGTTCTCCAGGGCGGTTAGCGATGGGACCAGGTGGAAGGACTGGAACACGAAGCCGAAGGTGGCATTGCGAAGCGGAGCCAGGGCATCCTCGTCGAGGTCGGTGATGTCGCTGTTCTCGATCAGGACCCGCCCGTGATCCGGACGATCGAGACCTGAGAGGATGGTGAGAAGGGTGGATTTGCCGCTGCCGCTCTCCCCCTTCACGACCAGGAACTCTCCTTTCGACACTACCAGGGATACGTCGTCCAGTACCTTGATGGCACGGTTTCCGATCAGGTAGCTCTTGGTGATGCCGCGGGTTTCCAGGATGGTCATCTGAGTCCTGCCGGTGAGGGTGTAAAAGCGTGACCTTGCGGGGGGCATGCCTTACGGTCGTGAAAATATTTTAACGGCGCCGTTTACACTTAGCAAAGCTTTATTATACTACCAGCACTACGATTTTTAAGGTGGTGCCATGCACATGCTGACGCACTCTTGCGGAAAAATGGAGCCGGACCTTACCAAGTGTCGAACCAGCAGCGTGGGGGCGGTGATCCCCGGTACTCACAGTGAGATGTACTATTGCAGGATCGACTATGCGGAATGCAGATACGCCATGCCCTTCGGTTTCGACTACCTATGCAAGCATCCCGATAGTCGCGCTTTTCTGATACCCGAAGATGCGGACCCCGAAACGCCCCCAGCCAGCTTTCGCGCAAACTCGAAAAACCTGTCCACCTACTGACTACATGGTCTCGTTCCCAAGCTCCAGCTTTTTGTCTCGTTCCCAAGCTCCAGCTTTTTGTCTCGTTCCCAAGCTCCAGCTTGGGAACGTAAATTGTCCAATGAAGCTCCGCTTCGCCGTAATGCAAAGCTGGAGCTTTGTCAGCAACTGCGTTCCCAAGCAGGAGCTTGGGAACGAGAAGCGAGAGGCTCATTAATACGGCACGAAGTAGCTTTTCCCCGACTTGCAGACAGGGCAGGCCCAGTCCTCAAGAAGATCTTCGAAGGGAACCTCGGGTGGAACCTCGTTGACCGGGTCTCCATCGGACGGGTCGAAGACATACCGGCAGACGGTACATGTCCATCTCTGCATGAACATACTCCTATCTACTAGAGCGTTGGTTGATATCCAAGGTGAGAGTTCCCAAGAGAAGCAGCCGGTTCCCAAGAGAAGCAGCCGGTTCCCAAGAGAAGCAGCCGGTTTCCAAGAGAAGCAGCCGGTTTCCAAGAGAAGCAGCCGGTTTCCAAGAGAAGCAGCCGGTTCCCAAGAGAAGCAGCCGGTTTCCGAGAGAAGCAGCAGCCCGGTGCCGCGCTGGATTACCAGGCGACCGGTTCCGGTTCCTTCTTCACCAGCAGGATGCTGCAGGGCATGCTGCGGATTATCTCATCGTTGTCACGCCCAAAGAGCATGTGCTCAAGGCGCCCCTGCTCATGAGCCACTAATACCATCAGATCGACCTTCTCCTGCCTGACCACCTTGACGATCTCATCGACCGGGTCGCCATCTTTGATGATGATCTTAAGGGGAAAGCCTGAGCCGGTCTCTGCCTTGAGGATTTTGTCGAGCTCTTCGCAGGCTTCGTCCTGAATGCTGGTCTGACTTTTATGCTCATCCGGAAACGGTAGCGGGGCGTTTAATGCCTCCATGTCCACCGGGTTAGATATCAGGTGCAGGACCAGAAGGTCGGCCCCGTATTTCCGGGCCAGCGAGATCCCGACCTGAACCTCCTCCCGGCAGTATTGCCTGGTCCTGTTGACCACTAGAATACGCTCGATCTTTTCCATGGCCTTCCTCCTGTTAAACATCGGCTGCGTCAATCATGCGACGGGTGAACTGCATCCGCTAGTCACCAATAGCGTCAATCGTGCGATGTGTGAAACCGTCCTGCATCCGCTACTCGCCATTAAAGCAATTGAGCCTGCCGCTACTTTGTCCCATTCGGAGCTGCCTTAATGATTGAATTTCCGCAAAGTATATACCATTGCTAAGTCGCAGCAACTTGGTATAAATGATTTAGGTTTTCCGGGAGGCAGCGGATGGGCGTATAATGAGAACTGTCCGAAAAAGGTTACAGGAGGTTTTCCATGCGCCAGTTACTGAAGATCGCCGGCCTCTTTTTAGTCACCTCGATCCTTTGCTCCTGCGCCTCGGTATCTCTGGTCGATACCTGGCGCAACCCCGGTGTCCGGCCGGCACGGCTGCAAAAGGTGCTGGTGGTCAGCATCACCAAGAATGACTCGAATCGCCGGGTTTATGAGGACATGCTCGCCAGTCAGCTGTCGCGGCAGGGAGTCGAGGCGGTAGCCGGCTACACGCTGATCCCTGCAGGGGAGAGGGCGTCCTGGAGCGTGCTGGAAAAGGCGATGAAGCAGGCCGCAGCCCAGGCGGTACTCACAGTGCAGACCATCAAGGTCGAGCAGCAGACCACCGTCCACCCAGGCTATGTCGACCCGTATCCCGGATATTGGTACCCCTCGGCCTATCCCACCTGGGATCTCCCCAGCTATTACCGCTCGATGGCCCATTACGGCCCCGGATATATCTCGACCTACGATATCGCAACCATGCAGGTCAACCTCTTCGATGCATCTTCCGGCAAACTGATCTGGGCGGCTACCGTCGAGAGTACCGAGCCGGAGAAGGTCACCACGGTCGGCCAGGAGCTGGCGCGCATCGTGGTCAGGTCCCTTGCCAAAGACGGGCTGATTTGAGCATCCCTGCAGGCATGCAGTGAGATACCACGCAGGAGCATCTCCTTCTACTTCACACTCTCAGCAGACGGCGCTTCAAGCTGAACCGGGTCTATCTATTTGGAGGAATGCATGAGGATCTTGATGGCCGAGGATGATCCCGATTTTCGCCGCCTGCTGGAGGATATGCTGGTCAGGTGGGGATACCAGGTGGTAATTGCCCGGGACGGCGAGGAGGCATGGCAGTTACTGCAGGCAGGTGATGCCCCGCAGTTGGCCATTTTCGACTGGATGATGCCGGGGATGGATGGCGTGGAAATATGCCGCAAGATGAGGCAGCAGATAGACAGGCCGTACACCTACATCCTGCTGCTGACCTCGCAACAGCGGGAGGAGGATCTGGTGACGGGGATGGATGCGGGGGCGGACGATTACGTCACCAAGCCTTTCAAGCACAACGAGCTCAGGGTGCGGCTTCGCGCCGGGAGGCGGATTATCGAGCTGCAGAACGAACTGGTGGCGACCCGGGAAATCCTGCAGCACAGAGCCAGTCACGACTCGCTCACCGGACTGTGGAACCATGGAGAGATCCTCGGCATCCTGCGGCAGGAACTGGCCAGGGTGAAGCGCAGAGGGGATTACATGAGCGTCATCATGGCCGACCTGGACAATTTCAAGAGGATCAACGACAGCTACGGACACATGGTGGGTGACGAAGTGCTCCGTAGCACCGTTCAAAGAATGCAGACGCTGGTTCGTTCCTATGATTCCATCGGCAGATATGGCGGCGAGGAGTTCCTGTTTGTCCTGCCCGAATGTTGCGTGGAGTGCTGCGCCACTCTGGCAGAAAGGGTGCGCTTATCCATCTGCAGCGATGACATCGACAGTTCCGAGGGGAAGATAGCGGTCACCATCAGCCTGGGTGTGGCATCGAGCGGCAAGAGGGGAGGGTGGGATGAGGAAGAGCTGATCAAGGCCGCGGATGCGGCGCTTTATCGGGCCAAGGAAAAAGGGCGCAACCGGGTGGAAATGGCTTTGGAATGAACCGGGTCGGCTTAAGTCCCCTCCCCCGGAGGGGGAGGGTTAGGGAGGGGGAGCCGGACCACCCTGCGCAGAAGCCTCTCACCTTCCCCCCTCCCAACCTCCCCCTGCTGGGGGGAGGAGTTCCGTAATCATGGAGCAAATGCAAAAACTTCCACACTCCTTCTATGAGCGCGGCACCGTCCTGGTCGCGCGGCAACTGCTGGGGAGCCTCCTGGTTCATGTCGTGGAAGGGGTGCAGCGGATCGGCAGGATCGTTGAAGTGGAGGCGTATCCGGGGCCGCATGATCTGGCCGCCCACTCTGCGAAAGGGCTCACGCCGCGCACCCGCGTGCTCTTCGGTCCCCCGGGCCACGCCTACGTCTACCTGGTCTACGGCCTGCACTGGTGCATGAACATTGTGACCGAGCGGGAAGGACACGGCAGCGCCGTCTTGTTGCGTGCCATCGAGCCTGTGCAAAATGTGGCGCAACGGACCGAGGGACCGGGGCTTCTCTGCCGGGCGATGCAGATCGACGATCGCCTGAACGGCCACGACATGGCGAGCTCCGACTTCTTCGTCGCAACCGCTCCCGGTGGCGAAGCTCCGGAGGTGGTCGCCAGGCCCAGGATCGGGGTGGCCTACTCGGGAGATTGGGCGAAAAAGCTTCTGCGCTTCTACCTCAAGGACAACGCTTTCATCTCCAGACCCTAGTGAAGTTCCTCCCTGCCGACGTCTTACTCAACAGCTACAAAATCCCTTGAGGAGATGCTTTGCTTCAATGACTCCCCGGCATCTTTCCCCGCTGCTCCAGCTCCATGCACCACAACTCTTTCACCATGCACCATTCATCAAGCAGATGATCGTCCCTGATCAAGTCAGGGGGCGCGAGGCCAGGTGCTATCCCAGAGCGGACCTGACTGATTGCCGGCGCATTCTGTCTGGGAAGCAGCCGCTTTGACCGAAGCTCCATGTAAGCCATGGAATCGGACCTGCGTTGGCTATAGTTGGCCAGAACCGGCTTTTATTAGTGCAATGTAATAATATTTCGCTATAATCTCAGAACTTCAAAATGCAGAAACCTCGGAATGATCGAGGAAGGGAAGCTGCCATGGCGATGGACACCGATACAGCCGTCCAACTATACATGCTGATGTTTGGCAATGTCAGGGTGGCTCTGGCGATCGTGCGACTCGATCCGGACGAGCCTGACATGTCGCCAAGGGTGGTGGACCTGAACCCGGCGGCCAGGAAGATCTCAGGGCAGCTCTCCGGCGATAGCGGCAGCCGCGGCTTGGACCGATATTTCCCTGGACTCTTCGACGCCGGCTTTTCCCAGATCTGCAGGCGGATCTCGGGAGCCGGAGGGGCCGTAGACCTTGGGGAATCGATGGTCGGCGAAAGTTACTACCGCACCCAGGTATTTTCACTTTTCAACGGCTACTTCGGGATCGTGTTCACCGACACCACGGAGCGCAAGAGGGCGGAGGCGGAGATCGCACAGCTTCTGGCAAAGGTGCAAAGAAACGCGGCGAACCTGGAACAGCGCGTGGCGGAGAGGACCTTGCAGCTTGAGGAGATCAATATCGAGCTCGATTCCTTCGCCTATTCGGTCTCCCATGATCTACGGGCTCCGCTTCGTGCCATGAAGGGTTTTGCCGAGATCCTGCTGGAGGACCAGTCGCTAGGCGAAACGGAGCGGACCCAGTACCTGAAGCGCATCCTCTCCGCGGCGCAGGGAATGGACCGGCTGATCCAGGATCTGCTGGCCTACAGCCGCCTGAGCCGGCAGGAAATCCTCCTTCAGACGGTCAGCCTGGAAAAGGTGGTGCAGGACGCAGCCCAGCAGTTGGAGCTGGCAAGCGGGGCTAAGAGCTACAGCCTGGAGGTCACCGGTGACTTCCCGGAGGTGATCGGCCATCACGCGGTGCTGGTTCAGGTGCTGCTGAACCTTTTGACCAACGCCATCAAGTTCATACCCAAAGGAGCCACTCCGAAATTGCGCATCTGGGCGGAGCAGACGCAGGACCACTGCCGGCTCTTTGTCGAGGACAACGGTATCGGCATTGCGCGCGAGCACCAAGAGCGCATCTTCAAGATCTTCGAACGGCTGCACAGCATCGAGAGCTATCCGGGGACCGGGGTAGGTCTTGCCATCGTGCGCAAGGCCGTCACGCGGCTGGGCGGCCGGATCGGGGTCGACTCCCGGGTAGGGGAGGGGAGCAGGTTCTGGATCGAACTCTCTAGAGGCAGATAGAGGCAGATAGAGGCAGGTAAAGGTAAAGGTAAAGGCAGGTTAAGGTTAAGGTTAAGGTTAAGAGCGCCGGCACAGCTGCCAGGGAGCAATGTCATGAGCTACGTGCATCATACCGTGCTGGTCGTGGATAATAACGAAGACGAGGCGCATTTCACCAGGCTCGCCCTGCAACGGGTGGGGGTAATCAGCCCGGTACAGACGGTGAGCGACGCTGAGGAGGCGCTGAGCTACCTGACCGGGCAGGGGAGCCATGCAGATCCCGAGAGCCGCCCCCCGCCGGTGCTGCTGCTTCTCGATCTGCAACTACCCGGAATTTCGGGCCTGGAGCTTCTGGCCTGGTTGCGCCGGCAGCCTGTGCTAAAACGCCTGCCGGTAATCGTGCTCACCTCGGCAGGGGAACCGGGCCAGATGAACAGGGCCTACGAACTGGGGTGCAACTCGTATCTGGTCAAGCCTTCTTCCTTCAACGCATTGTTGGTCATGATGCAAAGCCTGGTCCAATACTGGCTGAGCCTCAATGAGAACCCGGAGGTGTGGACGGCAGCGGGTAGCCTCCGACATGCCGATTCCGCACCGGAAGGTGCCTGGCGCAGGGATGAAGCTGACCTCGGGGCATAGCTCGGCCGGAGTCGTAGATGATAGGACACTCACAATTGCAAAAGTTAACGGCGGCACTGCGCAAGAGCGAGGAGCGCTTCCACGCCATATTCAAGCAGGCCGCGGCCGGCATCGCTCAGGTCAGCCTGGATGGACACTGGCTGCTGATGAATCAAAAAATCTGCGACATCCTTGGCTACAGCATTGAGGAGCTTGAAAAACTGACGGTTACCGAGATCAGCCCTCCCGAAGAAATGGGACGGCATCTGCCGCATTTCTATCGGCTGCTCGCCGGCGATATTTCCACCTACAGCACGGAGAAGCGCTACATCCACAAGGGGGGGTGGCCGATCTGGGTCAATCTCAGTGTAAGCCTGGTCCGGGACCAGTCCGGTGCGCCGGAGTACTTCATCGCCGTGGTACAGGACATCAACGAACGCAAGTGTGCCGAGGAGGAGTTACGGGAGTCGGAGGAGAAGTTCTACAAGGTGTTCAAGCTGGCACCGATCGGAATCACGATAAGTACCCTTTCCGACGGCAGGTTTGTCGAGATGAACGAGGCGGGGGAGCGGTTGAGCGGTTACCGGCGCGAAGAGGTGATCGGCCGCAGCTCCTCCGAATTCAGCATCTGGAAGGATGCCGACGAGCGGGCCCGAGTGATCAGGGAGCTGCTGGAAAAAGGTGAGCTGCGCGACCGCGAAATGGCCATGAAAGACCGATCGGGCCGCGTCTTCTGGGGGTTGCTCTCTGCCGTGGTGATCGAGATACGCGGCGAGAAGCACCTGTTATGCCTGGTCAGCGACATGGGCGATCGCAAAAGGATTCAGGAGGCGCTTTTGGAGAGCGAGGAGCGCTTCCGGCTGCTGGCCGACGCCGCACCGGTGATCATCTGGGAGGCGGGACTCGACGCCCGCCTCACCTTCTTGAACAAGGCCGGACTTGAGTACACCGGCAGGGAAATTGAGCAGGAACTGGGCGACGGCTGGATGCAGGGGGTGCATCCCGACGACCTGGATCGCTGCATCTCCACCTACCTCTCGGCCTACCACGAGCGCCGCAGCTTTTCCATCGAATACCGGCTGCGCCGTGCCGACGGCGACTACGGCTGGATTGCCGAGACGGGAGTGCCGCGCCTCAATGGCAGCGGTGCCGAGGTCGATTACGTAGGCACCTGCTTCGACATCACGGAGCGAAAACGTGTCAAAAAGGAGCTGCTGCAGGCCAACATGCTGCTGGCGCAAAGGGTCGCGGAGCGCACGGCGGAACTAAGCGAGACCGTTGAAAAGCTCCAGGATGAAATCAACGAGCGGATCGCCATGGGAGAGGCGCTCCACGCCGAGACCACGGAGCGCGTCAATGTGCAGGCGGAACTGCGCGACAAGGAGCTGTTGTTGTTGCATCAAAGCCGGCTGGCCGCGATGGGAGAGATGATCGGCAACATCGCGCACCAGTGGCGCCAGCCGCTAAACCTGCTGGGTCTGCTGGCCCAGGATCTGCCGATGACTTTCCAAAAGGGGGATTTCAGCGCCGAATACCTGGAAACGACCGTGAGGAAGATGCTGGAAACGATACGTCACATGTCCCAGACCATAGATGACTTCAGGAACTTCTTCCGTCCTTTCAAGGAGAGGGCCGATTTCAGGGTGCTTGATATCGTGGAAAAAACCATCTCCCTGCTGGAGGGGAGCTTCAACGCCCAACAGATAGAGACCGCAGTCACAGCGAACTGCGATCCTGTGGTGAACGGCTATCCCAACGAATTCTCCCAGGTCCTCCTCAACATCATGGTTAACGCGAGGGACGCCCTTGTGTCACATGACGTCGCCAATCCCAGGATCGAGATCGAGACGAGCATGGCAGGAGGCAGGTGCGTGTTGACCATTACCGACAATGCCGGCGGGATCCCCGAAGAGATCATCGACAGGATCTTCGAGCCGTATTTCAGCACCAAGGGACCGGAAAAGGGGACCGGTGTCGGCCTGTTCATGTCGAAGACCATCATCGAGAAGAACATGGGGGGGAGCCTGACGGTGCGCAACGTCGAAGACGGCGCCGAGTTCCGGATCGAGATGCAACAGGCGTAGCATGCTTCCTCCTGTTTTGGCTCCCGCCTACGCGCCGGTGCGCCTCGCGGGCAGGCCCGTCGGCGGGGAGGGCATCGGGGAGCGGGGTTGGATAGGAACAGATTTCACCTGGCAGTGAGGCGGAAATGGGTGATCCAGAGCTCAAAATCGTGGCGGCGGAAGGCGAAGCGGGCGCTTTGGGGCTGGGGAGGAGCGTCAGCAAGAGCCACCTGGTCAACAGGCTCAATTACCTCAACTTCCAGGACCAGACCATTCTGGTCAATCTGCGGCACCTGACCTACGACAACGCCATCTTCCTGCGCGCGCGGCCGCTTCCCTGCGCCGGCGAGCGGCTGGAGTGCGTCTGGGCCGAAATCCCGAGCCTCAAGCAGCTCCTGAATACCTATCGCTTCGATTACCTGCTCATCCCCGAAGGCAAGAAATACCTGCTGGTCAACTCAGAAGTGGTCAGCATGAACGAGGAGGGCCTCAGCCTGATCCTGCCGGGCAACTGCCGCGAATTCCATGCCAGGAGGATCAAACGGCACCCGGTGGAGGATGTCTCGGTCCAGCTGATACAGCACGGGGCGCTGATCCACGGCAACCTGGTCGATTTCACCCCGGTCTCCTTGCGCGCGACCGGAGAGTCGGAGACCCCGGCGACCTTCAGATGGATCAACCCGGAAGCCCCTCTGAACCTGCGCCTTTTAAAGGGGGAATTCATCGTCTATTCCGGCGCCTTCGAGATCATCTCGCAAAGCGCGGCCGAGAAAACCCGCTCCTTCGTGCTGAGGCAGGTCGACGCCAATATCCACCGGTTCAAGAACAAAAAGTACCGAAACGTCCGGCAGCAGCTGGTCCCCTCGCCCAACATCGTCTTCGAGCATCCCCTGATCGGCAAGAGGATCAACCTGAAGCTCGCCGATCTGTCGGGGACCGGCTTTTCCGTGGAGGAGAGCGAGGGGGAGTCGGTTCTGATGCCGGGGATGATCATGACGGATCTGAAGATCACCTTTGCCCAGGGCTTCAGCATCGGCTGCACGGCCCAGGTGGTCTCCCGCAACGTGACCGGCAGGGCCGGCGAGGAGAATACGGTCCGCTGCGGGGTGGCGCTACTGGACATGGACATCCGGGAACACGTGAAGCTTCTCTCCATGCTGCACCAGGTGGTGGACAGGAAATCGTACGTCGGCACCGATGTGGACATGGACGACCTGTGGGATTTCTTCTTCGATACAGGCTTCATCTATCCCGGCAAATACGCACACTTCCAGGCCAACAAGGAGGAGATCAAGAAGACCTACGCCAAGCTGTACGGGGAAAGCCCCCAGATCGCCCGGCATTTCATCTACCTGGACCGGGGCGCCATACTGGGACACATGGCGATGGTCCGCTTTTACCGGGACTCCTGGCTGATCCACCATCACGCGGCGAGGAAAACGGTGACCATCAAGGCGGGTCTCGCCGTACTGGACCAGGTGAGCCACTACCTGAACGAGCTGGAGAGCTTCCATTTCGCGCACCTGCGTTTCGTGTACTGCTATTACCGCCCCGACAACAAGTTTCCCAGCCGGGTCTTCGGCGGCTTTGCCAGGCAGCAACATGATCCGCGCATCTGTTCCCAGGATCTGTTCGCCTATTGGCATTACCGGGAGAGCGGCGCCGGCGACCGTGACATGCCGCAGCCGTGGGAGCTGATCCCCAGCAGCGCCTTCGACCTCAGCGAACTGGGTAGTTTTTACCGCTTCGCCTCCGGGGGGCTTTTGATCGACGCCTTCGACCTGCAGCCGGGCAGGGACGAGCAGGACGACCTGGCAAAGGAATACCGGGCTCTCGGGTTCAAAAAGGAGAAACGGTACTACTCGCTTCGAAAGGAGGGGGGCCTCAAGGCGTTCATCCTGGTGAACTGCACCGACGCAGGGTTCAACATGGCCGACCTCACCAACTGCGTCACCATGGTCATCCTGGACGAAAACGTGCCGCGCGAGCTGTTGGAGCGGTCACTGGAACGGGTATGCCTGCAGTACGACGGGCATGAAATGCCGGTGCTGACCTATCCCGTCTCCTATCTCGAGAAAGAGTCGATGGCCTACGACAAAACTTACCTGCTCTGGATACTGAACCTTCGGTACAGCGATGACTACTTCGAGTATTGCGAGGGTCTGTTCAGAAGCGTCAAAAAAGCGTCTTGATGAAAAAGGACCGGAGACGAAATGGAAGCTCCTCGGCTGAGCGACACTCCCCTCTATAACAGCAGGATCATCAATTCCTACATCCTGCTGATAAAGCAAAGGTACAGTTATGTCAACCTCTCCGAGCTCCTGGGTTACGCGGGGATGAAGGAATATGAGGTGGCGGACCAGGCGCACTGGTTCACCCAGGAGCAGATAGACCGCTTTTACGAGAAACTGGTCCAGGTGACCGGCAATCCCAAGATCGCCCGCGAGGCGGGACGCTACGCGGCCTCCCCCGACGTCCTGGGCGCGATGCGGCAGTACATACTGGGACTGGTCGACGCGGCTAGCACCTTCGAGATCATCAACAAGACCACGGCGAATTTCACCAGGTCCTCCAGCTACCAGTCGCGAAGGATCGCCTCCAACGCGGTGGAGATCGTGGTCACCCCCATCGAGGAGGTGCAGGAAAAGCAGTTCCAGTGCGAAAACAGGATCGGATTCTTCGAGGCGATCGTCCTCATCTTCAACCACAAGATCACCGACCTGCAGTACTTTCCCGAGATCCATCATCTCCCCACCATCCAGCACCCCGAGTGCATCTTCAGGGGGGGGGAGGCCTGCCGCTACATCGTCACCTGGGAAAAGACGCTCTACGTCTTCCTGAAGAAGATGCGCAACCTGGTGGCGCTTTTTGTCCTCGCCTTCAACTTCACCCTGATGGCGGCGGGGCAGTGGGGGGTCCTCTCCGCATCCCTCCCCGCTTCCCTTTGCCTGTTTCTGTTTCTGGCCCTGGGGGCGGAAAAAAGCGAGAAACGGGCGCTTCGGGCCAGCCTCAACTCCACCAAGGAGTCGATCGAGAATCTGCTGGACCAGATCGATCTCAACTACAACAACACCATGCTGACCAACGAGATCGGCCAGAGGCTCGGCTCCTACACGCGGGTGGACCAGATGCTTCCCGACGTCGCCCGGATCATGCAGCGCCGGCTCCATTACGACCGTGGCGTGATCCTTTTGGCGGACCGCGACAAGTGCCGCCTGGAACTGCGGGCGACCTACGGTTACTCCGAGCCGGAGCTGCAGTGCCTGAGCGCACTGGAGTTCCGGCTGGACCAAAACGACGGCTCCCGGGACGTCTATATCGACTCGTTCCGGGAGCAGAAGCCGTTCCTCGTCAACGACCTGGAACAGGCCGGAGAGGCCTTGGCTCAGCGCAGCCTTGCCTGCGCGCAGACCACCGGCACCCGCGCCTTCATCTGTTGTCCGATCATCTGCGAGGACGCCTCCCTCGGCGTGGTCGCGGTCGAGAACGTGAAAGCGAAGAAGCCGCTGGTGGAAAGCGACATCAGCCTGATCATGGGGACCGCCGCGGTGATCGGCATCAGCATTCGCAACTGCGAGCTGATAAGCGCCCTGGAAAAGGCCAATGAGGAGCTGGAGGCGCGGGTTGTCAAGCGGACCGAGGATCTGGAGAAAAGCAGGAAAAAGCTGCAGCAGCAGCATGAGGAGTTGGAGCGGACCTACTTCGACCTCGAGGAGGAAACCGCCCAGAGGATGCGGGCCCTGGAGGAGTTGAGCCAAAAGGAGCGGATGCTGCTGCAGCAGGGGCGCCTGGCGGCACTGGGCGAGATGATCAGCAACATCGCGCACCAGTGGCGCCAGCCCTTGAACGAGCTGGGGCTCATCGTCCAGGAACTCCCGATGATGTACGACCAGGGGGAGTTCAGCCGGGAGTACCTGAGGACAAGCGTCGCCAAGTTCATGAAGGTGCTGACCAACACCTCGAAAACCATCGACGACTTCCGGAACTTCTTCAAACCGGACAAGGAGCTGATCGCCTTCAAGGTGCAGGAGGTGGTGGGGAAGACACTCTCCCTCATCGAGGAGAGCTTCAGGCATCTGCGCATCGGCGTCGCGGTCCGGGCAAGCGCCGACCCGCAGATCATCGGCCACCCCAACGAGTTCTCGCAGGTGGTCCTGAACATCCTCTTTAACGCGAGGGACGCCTTCCAGGACCGCAAGATCGAAGAGAGGGAGGTGGTCATAGAGATACTCCAGGAGGGGGAGACGGCCGTGGTGACCATCACCGACAACGCCGGCGGCATCTCCGAGACGATCATCGACAAGATCTTCGACCCCTACTTCACCACCAGGGGACCCGAGAAGGGTACCGGGATCGGACTCTACATGTCGAAGATCATCATAGAGAAGAACATACCGGGGAGGCTCTCGGTGCGCAACGCCGCCAAAGGGGCGCAGTTCAGGATCGAGGTCGCCGCGCTGTGATGCGGTTGGCGATCTTCGGTAGCCCCTGACGCACGAACGCCCCCTCCCCCTTGATGGGGGAGGAGCCCAAGGTCCCCTCCCCTTCAAGGGGAGGGACAGGGTGGGGATGGGGATGACGGCAGGAGTTACTTTTTGATACCGTTCTGGCAAAGTGGCGGGTCACAGTCTGAGGAGCGTGGCAGGGAGGAGAGAAAAACAGTATTGAAATTCACCCATTATGATATTGACAAGACAATGGCCGGGGATAGAATAAGTAAAAATTAATAAAGCTGGACTACTGTGTTTGCCAAACCTGAAGCGATGGAAGACGGCCGAGTTGCCGAAGCATCTAACTTTGGTAGACTCGGCCTGATCGTTATATAATAGCTTAGACGGAGAAAACGATGGCAGAGTCAACCATCTTCCTTGTGGAGGACAACCCGGACGACGCGTTTCTGGTCAGCCGCATCATAGGGAAGGTCTGTTCCGAAACCATCATCGTCGCGCGCGACGGGGAAGAGGCAACCAACCTGCTGCAAGGCATGGCGGCCGACGGCAGCTACCGGCAGATACGGTTGGTGCTTCTCGATCTGAAACTCCCCAAGATAAACGGCATCGAGGTGCTGCAAGCCATCAGAAACAGCGACCCTTTGCGCGACCTGCCGGTAGCGATACTGACCTCCTCTGACAACGATACCGACCAGGAAAGGTGCAGGGTGCTGGGGGTCCTGGACTACATCTTCAAACCGTTGACCGCCGACCGACTGCAGCGTGTGCTCTCCCTGACCAAGGATATCTGAATGGACGAGAATTCGGCCGAGCGAGGGAGCATGGGACCCTTACCGTACGACCTCAGCGGGATTGCACTTCTATATGTGGAGGATGAGGCGGACGCCAGGAGCATGGTGGGCAAGATGCTCGCCATGAACTACCCGAAACTGAAGCTCCATACCGCCGACAACGGAGCCGTCGGCCTGGAGTTGTACCGTGAACACGAGCCGGATATCGTCATGACCGACATCAACATGCCGGTCATGGACGGCATCCGCATGTCGAGGGAGATCAAGTCGATCAACTCCGAGGCGCGCATCATCGCCGTTACCGCCCACAGCGATACCTCCTACCTGCTGAACGCCATCGAGATCGGCATCCATTACTACGTCCTGAAACCGATCAACTACGAGGAACTCTTCTCGATAATCGACAAGATCCTGGAGCAGATCGTGCTGAAGCGCCTGGTCGGGGAGCAGAACCGGCGCATCATCGAAAGCGAGAGGCAGCTCTCCGGCGCGCAGCGCATAGCCCACCTGGGGAGCTGGCAGCTGGATCTCACCGACGGCAGCATGAACTGGTCCGACGAGCTGTACCGCATCTGTGGCGTGGAGCCCGAATCGACCCCGGCCTATTACCTGACCTTCCTGGACAGGTTCCTCCCCGAAGACCGTGAGGTCATTAAAAAGGCGATCCGGGACGCGGTGGACGACCGGCAACCGGTCAGCGCCCTTTTCTGCAGGATCCGGCGCCCCGACGGCTCGGTGCGCATACTGCGGGTCGAGGCGGAGGTGATTCTGGACGGCGAGGGTGTGCCGGCAACCATGATCGGCACCTCTCACGACGTGACCGAACTGAAGCAGGCCGAGGAAAAGATACGCACCCTGACCGACGAGCTGGAGCGGCGGGTGATCCAGCGTACCTCGCTTTTGCAGGCGAGCGTCAGGGAGCTTGAGAGTTTCAGCTACTTCGTATCCCACGACCTGCGCGCGCCGGTGGCACGGCTGGAAGGTTTCTGCCGGGCCCTGGCCGAAGAGTGCACCAACTGCTCCAGCGCCTACTGCAGTGTCTATGCGGAGCGGGCAGAGCGGGTCGTGCGTCAGATCAAGCACATCATCGACGCCTTCAACAACCTGACCCACTACGCCAAGTGCAAGCTGGTGTTGGGGGAGGTCGATCTCAGCGCCGTGGTCAGGAACATCGCCGCCGGCTTCGAGCAGAGCGAGCCGCAGCGCCAGGTCGAATTCGTGATCGCCGACGCTCTGCTGATCCGGGGAGACCGGGGGCTTTTGCAGATCGCCATGGAGCATCTGATCGGCAACGCCTGGAAGTTCACCTCCAAAAAGGAGTGGGCCCGCATCGAGTTCGGCTACAGCGACGAGGGGGGGATGCGGGTCTATTTCGTGCGCGACAACGGCGCGGGGTTCAACATGAGGTACCTGGACAAGCTTTTCAAACCGTTTCAGACCATCCACAGCCCCGGCGAATATACCTGGAACGGCACCGCGATAGGGCTTGCGACGGTGCACAGCATCGTCCTGCGCCACGGCGGCAAGATCTGGGCCGAGGGTGAGGTCGACAAGGGAGCCACCTTCTATTTCACCCTGGAACCGAACCCGGAGCCGGGCAATTTCATAGAGCACCCCCCTCCCGCTTGACGGGGAGTGGCAATCAGGCCCCTCCCCCTTCAGGGGGAGGTCGGATAAAAAGGCCCCTCCCCCTTCAAGGGGAGGTCGGATAAAAAGGCCCTTCCCCCTTCAAGGGGGAGGTCGGATAAAAAGGCCCCTCCCCCTTCTAGGGGGAGGTCGGATAAAAAGGCTCCTCCCCTTGAAGGAGGGAGGTCGGATTAAAAGGCTCCTCCCCCTTCAAGGGGGAGGTCGGGTGGGGGATGGGGATCGGCATTCGGTGAGGATCCATGGCCGAAGAGAGGGGCGCCACAAAACTGGTAGCTGGGGAGGAGGCGAGGGCGCGTCTGGCGGCCATCGTCGACTCCTCGGACGACGCCATCATCAGCAAGAGCCTCGAGGGCCTGGTAACCAGTTGGAACCGGGGCGCCGAGAGGCTCTACGGCTACCCGGCAGAGGAAGCGGTGGGCCGGGAGATCTCCTTCATCATCCCCGACGATCGGCTCGACGAATGGCAGCGGATTACCACAAGGGTCAAGCGGGGCGAGCGTGTCGAACACCTGGAAACGGCGCGCATCGCCAAAGACGGCAGGCGGATCGATGTCTCCCTCACCCTCTCCCCGGTTCACGGGGCCGACGGCGGCATTACCGGCGTATCGACCATCGCCCGCGACATCACGGAGCGCAAGCGGATGGAGAGGTCGCTGAGGGAAAGCGAGAAGCGCTATCGCACCCTGGTCGAGATGGCGCCGGACGCGGTGGTGGTGCACCAGGAAGGGCGTTTCGTCTACGCCAACTGCGCCGCACTGGGAATTTTCGGGGCCTTTTCACTGGAGCTGTTGCAGCGGCACGCCCTCATCGACCTGGTCCATCCCGACGAGCGGGAGTCGGTGCTGGCCCGCATGCGGCAACTGCTGGAAGGGGAGGAGATCCCGCTGCGCGAATACCGGCTGCTGCGCCTGAACGGAGAGGAGGTTTCCGTGGAGACTTCCTCCATCCTGATCGATTACCAGGGGAGAGCCTCGATCCAGATCATCGCCCGGGACATAACAGAGCGCAAGCGGGCGGAACGGGAACGCGAAACCATGCTGAAGGAGCTCGATTACGAGCGCTCCCGCTTCGAGACCGTGGTGCGGCAGATGCCGCTGGGGGTGATGATCGCCGAGGCCCCCTCGGGGAGACTGATCTACGACAACGAGCAGTCAAGGAGCATCTTCCGCCAGCAGTTTCAAGCCGTGGCAAGCATCGCCGATTACGGACAGTGGAAATTCCGTCGGATCGACGGCTCCCCCCTGCCGATCGAACAGTATCCGCTGGCACGCGCGGTGAGGGGTGAAACGGTGATCGGCGAGGAACTCCAGATCGAGCGGGGCGACGGCAGCCGGGGCTTCGTGAGCGTCAACGCGATTCCGATCCGGGACGCTTCCGGCGAGCCCGCCTCCGGGCTCGCCGCCTTCAGCGACATCACCAAGAGCAGGGCCTCGGCCGAGGCGCTCAGGCGCAGCGAGCAGCGCTTTCGCCTGATGACCGATTCGATGCCCCAGATCGTATGGACCGCCGAGGCCGACGGCTCGATCGACTACATCAACGCGCATTTCGAGGCCTACACCGGGATGGAGCGGATGGCGCCGGAGATACGCGACAATATGACCCGTCCGGAGCGCCTGATCTTCGCCGTGGTCCATCCGGACGACGCCCCGCAGACGGCGGCAATCTACCGGCAGGCGATGGAATCGGGGGAGATCTACCAGGCGGAGACCCGCATCCGTCGCGTCGACGGCGCCTACCGTTGGCACCTATGCCGCGCCATCCCGGAGCGCGACGAGCAGGGGGAGATCGTCAGGTGGTACGGAACGGCCACCGACGTTCACGATATCCGGGACATGCAGGAGAAGCTGCGGGCCAGCGAAACCAAATTCCGCAGGCTCTACGAATCGAACCTGGTGGCCATTTTCTTCTGGAACAAGGACGGCAGGATAACCGAGGCCAACCAGGCCTACTGCGATCTGGTGGGGTACTCGGTCGAGGAGTGCAGGAGCGCCGAGCTGAGCTGGCGCGACGTTACCCCCCCCGAGCTGATCGACAGGGACGCCGCCGCCATCGAGGAGGTCAGGGAGCGCGGCATCTGCAGGCCGTACCAGAAGGTGTTCATAAACCGCAAGGACGGGCACAGGGTTTCCGTGCTTACCGCCGTTGCCATGATGGCCGGCAGCGGGGCCGCTGAAGGGGCCGAGGGAATAGCCTTTGCCGTCGACCTGACCGAACTGAAACGCGCCGAGCAGGCGCTGAAAAACAGCGAGGAAACCCTGAAGCTCGCCATTGAAACCACCGGTGTCGGCATCTTCGACCTGGATCTGCGCAGCGGCAAGGGTAACTGGTCCGAGATCGCCAAGCGGCATTACGGCCTGCCGCCTGAGGCGGAAGCGGATCTGGCCCTGCTGATGGCGGGGATCCACCCCGAGGACCGGGAGCGCGTGGAGCAGATTGCCCGGGATGCCGCGAGCCCCGAAGGCGCCGGGAGCTACTCCGCGGAGTACCGGACCATCGGGATCGGTGACGGCAGGCTGCGCTGGCTCACCATGCGCGCCCGCAACTTCTTCGACGGGGAAGGGGTGCCGGCCCGGCTGGTCGGCGCCTGTATCGACATCACCGAGATCGTCAGGGCCGAGAAGGCGCTAAAGGACGAGATCACCGAGCGGCTGCGGGCCGTGGAAGCGCTGGCCAAGCAGGAACAGCTGCTGATCAGGCAGGGACGCCTGGCGGCCATGGGGGAGATGATCGGCAACATCGCCCACCAGTGGCGCCAGCCCCTGAACACCCTGGGGCTCATCATCCAGGAACTCCCGAGATACTACGAAAGGAACCTTTTCACCAAGGATTATCTCGATGCCAGCGTGACCCGCTCCATGCAGGTGATCAACTACATGTCCAAGACCATCGACGGCTTCAGAAACTTCTTCGGCCCCGACAGGGAAAAGGAGGAGTTCCGGGCCGCGGAGGTGCTGGACAGGACGGTCTCCATCGTGGAGGCGGCCTTCAACGAGCTGAACCTGAGCATCGAGGTGAGCGCGGACCGGGAGATCATGCTCTACGGCTGCCCCAACGAATTCTCGCAGGTGATCCTCAACATCCTGGTCAACGCCAAGGACGCCATCATGGAGCGCAACGTCGAAGAGCCCCGGGTGGCGCTGAGGCTTTTCAGGGAGAACGACAGGATGGTGCTCACCATAGCCGACAACGCGGGGGGTATCCCCCCGGAGATCATCGACAGGATCTTCGATCCCTATTTCACCACCAAGGCGCCCGACAAGGGAACCGGCATCGGGCTCTTCATGTCGAAGACCATCATCGAAAAGAACATGAAGGGGACCCTGACCGTGCACAACACGGAGCAGGGCGCGCAATTCCGCATCGAGGTCTGAACATGGAACCTGCTCCCTACCAGATCCGTGACATATCGCTTCTCTTCGTGGAAGACGAAATCGAGGCGCGGGACATGCTGAGCCGGATGCTCGGCATGAATTACCCGGGTCTCACGCTCTACGTCGCCGAGAACGGGGTCGCGGGGCTGGAGATTTTCCGCCGGATGCGGCCGGAAATCGTGATGACCGACATCAACATGCCGCTCATGAACGGCATCGCCATGTCCAGGGAGATAAAGCAGATCGAGCCCGAGGCGACCATCGTCGCCGTGACCGCCCACAGCGACACCTCGTATCTCCTCTCCGCCATCGAGATCGGCATCGACCACTACGTGCTGAAACCGGTGAATTACGAGGAACTTTTCGGGGTGATCGACAAGGTGGTGGACAAGATCATGCTGAAGCGTCTGGTGGGAGAGCAGCTGGAGCAGATCCGCCGGCGCGAACAGCAGCTCTCCGAGGCGCAGAAGGTCGCCCACCTCGGTAGCTGGGAGTGGGATGCGCAGAGCGGCCAGGCGGTCTGTTCCGACGAGTTGTACCGCATCTTGGGGCTTGAGCCCGGCACGGTCCCCCCCTCGTACCGGGCCTTCCTGGAAAGGGTGCATCCGGCGGACCGCGACACCCTGGAAAAGGGGGTAGCGCAGGCGATCGACGGCCGCCAGGCGCTGAGCTTCCAGTACTTCCGCATCGTGCGCCCGGACGGCTCGCCCCGCATCGTGCGCGGCCAGCTGGAGGTGAACTTCGCCGAGAGCGGAGAGCCGGTGTCGATGATCGGGACCTGCCACGACGTAACGGAGCAAAAGGGGGCCGAGGCTGCCCTGCGTGCCTCGGAACAGCGCTTCGCCAGGATCTTCCAGGCGACCCCGGACCTGTTGAGCATCACGAGCGCTGCCGACGGGCTCTATATCGAGGTGAACCGGGCCTTCCTGAAGGCCCTGGGTCACCAGCTCTCCGAGGTGATCGGGCACACGGCGCCGGAGCTCGGCATCTGGGTCGACGAGCGGGAGCGCCAGGTGATGCTGCAGGCGCTGCAGAATCAGGGGGAGGTGCGCGACCTCGAGGTCCGCTTCAAGTCCAGGAGCGGGCGGCAGTTCGTCGGGCTGGTATCGGCCGAGCCGATCGAGATCGACGGCAGGGAGTGCGTCCTCACCCTGTTCAAGGACATCAGCGAGCGCAAACGGCTCGAGGAGGCCCGGGCCCGGCTGGCAGCGATCGTTGAGTCCTCGGACGACGCGATCATGGCAACCGATGCCGAGGGGATCATCACCAGCTGGAACGCGGGGGCGGAGAAGGTGTTCGGCTACTCGGCCCAGGAGATGAAGGGGAGGCACCTCTCGTTTCTGGCGCCGCCGGAGCGCAAGGAGGAGATCTCCCGGCTGCGTCAGGGGATCCCCGACGAGGAGCAGGTGACCCACTTCGACACGGTTCACATCACCAAGGACGGTACCCGGATCTACGTCTCGCTCACCATCTCGCCGATCAGAAGCGCCGACGGCACCATGGTCGGCACCTCCTGCATCGCGCGCGACGTCACCGAACGGACCCAGATGGAGGAGATCATCAAGCACCAGGCCCAGCACGACACCCTGACCGACCTGCCAAACCGCAAGCTCTTCATGGACTTCCTGGCCCTGGAACTCGCCCAGGCCCGCCGCAACAGGAGAAGCCTGGCGGTGCTCTTCATGGATCTGGACCACTTCAAGCAGATCAACGACACGCTGGGGCACGCGGCGGGGGACCTCCTCCTGCAGGGGGTGGCCCAGAGGCTCAAGCGCTGCGTGCGCGAGTCCGACACCGTGGCACGCATCGGAGGGGACGAGTTCAACGTCCTGATGCCGGACCTGATCCAAAGCGACGACGTGGGGAAGGTGGTCGGCAAGATCATGGGGGTCTTCGAGGCGCCCTTTCTGCTGGACAACGTCGAGGTGAACGCCGCCACCTCGGTCGGCATCAGCATGTTCCCGGAGGACGGCGACAGCAGCGAGGAACTGGTCCAGAAGGCGGACAGCGCCATGTACGTCGCCAAGCAGTCGAGCGGGAGCAGCTACCAGTTCTACAACGACGAGATCAACATCCGCACCGTTGCCCGCCAGAAGATGGAGCGGATGCTGCGCGCCGCCGTGCAAAAGGGGGAACTGGAACTGCTGTACCAGCCCCAGGTGCGCATCGACACCGGCCGGGTGGTGGGAGCCGAGGCGCTTTTGAGGTGGCGCCACCCCGAGCGCGGCGTGCTGCTCCCCGCCCAGTTCCTAGCGGTGGCGGAGGAGACCGGCGCCATCATCCCGATCGGCGAGTGGGTGATCTTCAACGCCTGCGCCCAGATGAAAAAATGGCAGGCGCAGGGGTTCGGCTTCGCCGTCACGGTGAACCTCTCCAACCGGGAGTTCCGTCAGCCCAACCTTTTGGAGCTGACCAGCCGCGCCCTGGCGCAGACCGGGCTCAGCCCGCATGCGCTGGAGCTGGAGGTCTCGGAGAAGGGAATCATGGGCAACGTCGATTACTCCCTGCGCAACATGCGCAGGCTCACCGAGATGGGGGTCGGTTTTTCGGTGGACGACTTCGGCGTCGGCGCCTCCTCGCTGCACTGGATCAAGCAACTGCCGATCGGCAAGCTGAAGATCGACAGAAGCTTCATAAGGGACATCGTCACCGAACCGAACGACCTGGCGGTGGTCAGCGCGGTGATCTGCATGTCGCACAACCTGAAGATGAAGGTGAACGCGGTCGGGGTGGAGACACAGGAGCAGTTGGCCCTGATCAGAAGCCACGGCTGCGACGAGATGCAGGGTGAGCTGGTGAGCGGGCCGCTTCCCCCCCTGGAGTTCGAGAAGCTGGTGGCGAACATGTGAAGATCCCGCGCGCCGAACTCAAGCCCCGCCTGAAAAGCCGCTGCCCTCCCGGAGCTCCGTCCCCTCCCTCCTTGCCTCGCCCATTAACTCTGCTATAACTTCATAGTAGTTTTGCCGGCTTAGATAATCTTGCCGGCTTGGAGAAGCCTGCCGGCTGCAAAAGCCGGCGCAGCAAGCACGACTTCCGGAGCCACAATGAACAGAACCGTCCCCGATCCCTCGGGCCTGATCCCTGCCGAGCGCGACGCCTGCGCCATCATCTGCTATATCAACAAGACGGGGAGGGCTTCGCACGGCAACGTGCAGCGCAGCATCGAGGCGCTGGTCAAGATGGGACACCGGGCCGGGGAGATCAACGGGGAGGGGGACGGCTGCGGCATCCTCACCGACATCCCGCGCGCGCTCTGGGGCGAGATCCTCTCCGGCGCAGGCCTGGCTGCCGGGCTCTCGGAGCACCCCGGTTTCGCCGTGGGGCACATCCTGCTGGAGCGCAGCCGCCTGGCCCGGGAGCCGGGTCTGCAGTCGGCGCTGCTGGAGGCGATGCAGGGTGCGGGATGCCACGTGCTGGCAGAGCGGCAGGCGCCGGTGAGAAGCGAGGTCCTGGCGGCACACTCCAGGGCCTGCGAACCGGTGCTCTGGCAGGTGGCATTGAAGCTTTCCGAACCGGAGCGGGCGCCGGCCCGGCTCTTCTCGCTGCAACTCGACCTGGAGCGGCAGTTCCCGGTCCAGGTCGCCTCCCTTTCCTGCGACGTTGCCGCCTACAAGCTGCACGGAGCGCCGGAGCTTTTGTCCCGCTACTACCCGGAGCTCAAGAGGCGCGACTTCCTCTCCTCGGCAACCATCGGGCACAGCCGCTACTCGACCAACACGCTCCCGACGGTGCTGCGCGCCCAGCCTTTTTCGCTTCTGGGCCACAACGGCGAGATCAACACCATCGCCCGGCTGCGCGAGGAGGCGCTCATGCTCGACATCGAGCTCGGCGCCGGCGGCAGCGATTCCCAGGACCTGAACCGGACCCTGGAAGGTTTGATCTGCTCGCAGGGGTTCACCCTGTTCGAGGCGATGGAGCTGGTATTCCCCCCGATATGCAGCGCCATGGAGCGGATGCCCCCTGAGCTTGCCGCCATGTACGGCTGGTTCAGGCGCTATCTCGGCGCCAGCGCCCAGGGACCTGCCGCCATCATCGCCCGGCACCGCGACCGCTGCGTCTTCAGCGTGGACGCCATGGGGCTCCGGCCGCTTTGGGTCGGCGAGACGGACGAGGAGATCTTCGCCTCCTCGGAACTCGGCGTGGTCCCCCACGAGGAGATCGTCACCGATCCCAAGCCTCTGGCCCCCGGAGAGAAGATGGGGGTGCTGCTCGCCGCCGGCGGCGCCCCGCAGCTTCTGCAGCACGAGGAACTGCGGCGCGAGGTCCTCTCGGCATTCAGCCGGCGCAGCAACCTCCCGGCCCAGGCGAAGAGCATCACCCGGGGTGCCGACGTGGCGCGCGGCAGCACGGGGACCCTGCAGCGCAGCTTCGGCAGGCAGCGGGCCCTGGTCCTGGAAAACCTCCTCTCCGCGCTGGCCTGGAAATCGACCGACGTGCTCAATCTCGGGGAGATGGCGCGCAAGGGGCAGGACCCGGTGACCTCGCTAGGCTACGACGGTCCGCTCGCGCCGCTCTCCCTGTCGCGCCAGAACCTCTCCGACTACTTCAAGGAGCAGGTGGCGGTGGTGACCAACCCCGCCATCGACCGGGAGCGGGAGTCCGAGCATTTCTCCACCCGGGTCTATCTGGGGCCCCGCCCGTCGCTGCGCGGCCCGATCAAGAGCTGCGTGCAGCTCTCGCTGCCGCTTCTTCTGGGGGGCGCCAGGGGAGGGGGGGCGACCGGCCAGGATCCGCTGGCCGCCGAGTTCGGCACCTGCACCCTGGAGGCGCTTTTGGAGCGCTCCGGGCGGGGCAAGAGCCTGATCGTTTCCTGCAGCATCGGGCGGGGCGAGACCCTCTCCGGCGCGCTGGAGCGGATCTGCGGGGAGGCGACCGCCGCGGTGCAGCGCGGCGTGGCGCTTTTGCTGCTGGACGACTCCGCCTCCTTCTCCGCGCAAAGGGCCTTCCTCGACCCGTTCCTGGCGCTAGCCGTGCTGCACAGGGCGCTCAAGCAGAGCGATGCCGCCGGCGGCGCGAGCCTCAGGCGCCGCTGCTCCATCGTGCTCCGCTCCGGCGCGCTGAGAAACCTGCATGACCTGGTCTTCTCCCTCGGCATGGGGGCGGACGCGCTCTGCCCCTACCTGATCTGGGAAATGGGAGCGCTGGAGCAGCACGGGGTGCGCAACCTGCTGGGGGTCCTGGGGCGCGGCCTGGAGAAGGTGATCTCCACCATGGGGACCCACGAGATCGGCGGCTACGGCAAGTACTTCGCCTCCATCGGCCTGGGCCAGAAGCTGGCGCAGCTGTTCGAGACCCCGAACTTCTGCGGCTCGGACCGGGGCGGGCTCACCCTGGAGCGCCTGGAAGCGGAGAACCGGGAGCGGACCGGGGTGGCGCGCTCCCGGGAGAAGCAGCCGGTTCCGGTGCAGTTCAGGCTCTACCCGCGCATCTGGAAGAAGGTGGGGCAGGTGGCCAAGATGGAGGAGAGCTACGCCGACCTGTCGCGGCTGATCCAGCAGCTGGAGGCGGAGCATCCTCTGGCCATCCGGCACCTGATCGACCTGCGCCTCCAGGAGGAGCTCTCGGTCGACCCCGAGGAGGTGGACAGCTCGGTCGGCGGGCATGATCTTCCCATCCTTTTCTCCGCCATGAGCTTCGGCTCCCAGGGGGAGACCCCCTTTCGCATCTACGCCGAGGCGGCGCGCCGGCTCAACATCGTCTGCATGAACGGGGAGGGGGGCGAGATCGCCGACATGCTGGGGAAGTACCGCGGCAACCGGGGGCAGCAGATCGCCTCGGGGCGCTTCGGGGTCTCCATGGAGTTCCTCAACTCCGCCGATATCCTGGAGATCAAGGTGGGGCAGGGGGCGAAGCCCGGCGAGGGGGGGCATCTCCCCGGCTTCAAGGTGACCGCGAAGATCGCGGCGGCCAGGAACGCCACACCCGGGGTGTCGCTGATCTCCCCGTCCAACAACCACGACATCTACTCGATCGAGGACCTGGCCCAGATCATCGAGGAGTTGCGCACGGCGAACCCGGCGGCGCGCATCTCGGTCAAGGTGCCGGCGGTGGCAGGGCTGGCGGCGATCGCGCTCGGCATCGTCAAGGCGGGGGCGGACATCATCACCATAAGCGGCTACGACGGTGGGACCGGCGCCGCCCGCAAGCACGCCGTCAAGTTCGTCGGGCTCCCGGCCGAGATCGGCGTGCGCGAGGCGCACCGTGCCCTGGTCGAGGCGGGGATACGCGACAGGGTCGAGCTTTGGGCCGACGGCGGCGCCCGCACCGGCCGGGACGTGGTGAAGCTGATGCTCCTGGGGGCGAACCGGGTCGGTTTCGGCACCATGGCGATGGTGATCATCGGCTGCACCACCTGCCGCGGCTGTCACCTGGGGACCTGCCACGTCGGCATCGCCACCCAGATCGAGTCGGAGGAAGAGGCGCTGCTGCAGGGAATCAAGCGCTTCGTGCCCCGGGTGCTGGAAAACGGGGTGATCTACGAGACCACCTTCTTCCGGGCCATCGGGGAGGAGATCAGGACCCTGACCGCCAAGCTCGGCCTGCGCCGGACCCGGGAGCTCGTGGGGCGCGCCGACCTGCTGGTCCAGACGCGCGGCCTGGAACTTCTGGACCTGGCCGATCTACTGGCCGCTCCCGCCCGGGGGGAGCGGCAGCAGTTCGAGAGCGAGGTGCGCATCATCCGCAAGCCGCTCAACTACCTGACCTCCCTGATCTCCGGGCTGGTCGCCGCCGCCTTCGACGCGGGCGACCAGAGGGTCCGCTACGACGACGACAGCGCCAGCAGTTCCGACCGCGCCATCGGCACCCACCTGGCCGGCACCATGGTGCGGGGGTGGCGTGAGGGGCGTTTCGCCCCGCAATGCCAGGCGCTGCTCCACTTCCACCACGATTCCATCCCCGGCAACGGCCTGGCCGCCTTCACCGTGCCGCAGATCGCCATCCGGGTCGAGGGGGGCGCCCAGGACGGAGTCGGCAAGTCGACCCTGGGGGGGAAGATCGTCATCCTCAAGGGGGAGAACCGCTCCGGCGTCCGGGTCGGCGGTTCGGTCGGCAAGGGGCTCGCCTACGGCGCGCTGGGCGGGACCTTCATCATCCAGGGCGATGCCGACAGCCGGGCCTGCATACGCCTGTCGGGAGCCGACGTGGTGCTGGGGGGGCGGATCCGCATCCCGATCGACGACGGGGCGGGAAACCTGGCGGGACGCGCCAACCTGAAAGGCTTCGCCTGCGAGTACATGACCGCCGGACGCGTGGTGGTGCTGGGCGATCCGGGACCCTGGCTCTGCTCGGGGATGACCGGCGGCGTGGTCTACTGCCATCTCGACCTGGAGATGGGATTTGACCGCGAGGCGCTGCGGCTGCGCCTGGCCAGGGGTGCCGGGGTCGAGATCCGCGACCTGGAGGAGGGAGACCTGGCGCAATTGGAGGAGCTGCTCGGCAAATACGCCAGGGAGCTCTACCACTCGCACCAGCAGGACGAGGCGGACTGGCTCCTGGGGGTGATCGCCCGGGCGCGGAGCCGGTTCGTCAAGATCGTGCCGGAGAAGAGCGTGATGATGCCGAACAGCACCGAGTAGGGAGCCCGTCCCCGCCATAGCCCCTGCCATCAGGTTAAACTCCCGCCTGCTGCTCTAACCCCCTCCCTTGACTTGTCAGCCGTAGCCTTGGCGAAGGCTGATGGGAGGGGGTGGGGGGTGAGGCTTGTGCGAGCTTTTCACCCTCTCCCCGGCCCTCTCCCATCTTCCGCTGAAAAACCCCCTCCCCTTCAAGGGGAGGGTTGGGGTGGGGATGGGGCAGCTCCGGTGCCAAAAACACCCCCCTCCCCCTCCTGACCTCCCCCTTGAAGGGGGAGGGAGCTGAACAGCGGAAGATCAGCGCTAATCAGGTAACTTAATGGCAGTGGGGGGGGGGAGGGTGAGGCTTGTGCAGCGTGCGGGGGGGACCCTGCGGCATCGTCAATTCTGGTAAGTCCCACGGAGGGAGCCATGACCCAGTCCGAGCCGTTGTGCCTGGTTCTGATGCCTTTTGACAGGAAGAAAGACGCAAACGGGCGTGTCGTCGATTTCGAGGCGGTGTACCATCGGCTCATCGCGCCGGCGGTGCAGGGAGCCGGACTGCAGCCGGTCAGGGCCGACGAGGAGAGGACCGGCGGCATGATCGACCAGGCGATGTTCGAGCGGCTGGTCCTTTGCGATTACGCCGTGGTCGATCTGACCACGGCCAGTGCCGCCGTTTTCTACCAGATGGGGGTGCGGCACGCGGTAAAGCCGCACACCACGGTGCTGTTGTACGCCTCGGGAACGGCACAGCTCCCCTTCGATGTGCATCAGCTTGAGGCCGTCTCCTACCGGGTCTCACCGCAGGGGCTGCCGGTGTACGAGGGAAAGTGCCGCACCGTGTTGACGGAGCGGCTTAATGCCGCGCGCGCTGCCCCGATGGTCGACAGCCCCCCTTTCCAGTTGCTGCACGATTTTCCCGCCCCGGAGAGCGGCAGGCTGGAGGCGATCCGCGAGCGGCTGCAGTTTGAGGCCGGGGTGAAAAAGCGTCTGGCCCGGGCGAGGGTTACCGGTGTCGCTGCGGTCCGGGAGCTGGAGGCGTCGCTCGGCAACATCTCCGAGGCCGACTCGGGGGTGGTGGTCGAGCTCTTTTTCGCCTACCGCGCGGTCGACGCGTGGAGCGAGATGATCGACCTGGTGCCGCGCATGCCGGCTGTGGTCTCCGCCACCGTCCTGATTCAGGAGCAGCTGGCCATGGCGTTGAACAGGCAAGGGCGGGGCGAGGAGGCCGAGCAGCTGCTGCGCGACCTGATCTCCCGGCGCGGGCCGAGCAGCGAGAGCTACGGCATGCTGGGGCGGGTCTTGAAGAACCGCTGGAAGAAGGCGCTGGAACAAGGGGAAACCGCCCGGGCCAAGGAGCTGCTGGTGAAAGCCGCGGCCGCCTACCTGAGGGGATTCGAGTCCGACTGGCGCGACACCTATCCCGGTGTGAACGCCGTGACCCTGATGGAATTGAAGGAGCCGGCCGATCCGCGCCGCAGGGACATTCTGCCGGTGGTGCACTACGCCGTAGAGCAGAGGATCCGCTCAGGCGCGGCCGATTACTGGGATTACGCAACCCTGCTGGAACTGGCGGCGCTTTCCTGTGACGAGGCCAAAGGGGTCGATGCGCTGGCTCGCAGCCTGGCCCGGGTGCGCGAGTCGTGGGAGGCGGAAACCACGGCCGGCGACCTGCGGCTGGTCCGCGAGGCTCGACAGCGGCGCGGAGCCGACTGCCCGGGGTGGGCCGACGAGGCGGAGGCGGAAATGCTCAAGGCGGCCGCCCGCGGCACCGCCCGGCCGTGACACCGGAGATCCCCCTCCTGCCATTAAGTTAACCGATTAGCGCTGATCTTCCGCTGCGAAAACTCCCTCCCCTTCAAGGGGAGGGTGGGGGTGGGGATGGGGCAGCTCCGGCGCAGAAACACCCCCATCCCCCTCCTTCCCTCCCCCTTGAAGGGGGAGGGACCTGAATAGCGGAAGATTGGCGCCAATCAGATTAAGTTAACCGATCAGCGCTAATCCTTCAGTACGAGGCTCGACACTCACTCGCTCCCCCCTTTGTAAAAGGGGGGCCAGGGGGGATTTCGCCCAAGGCGCCACAGGGTGCAGCTTTGCAACTAACTGCAAATCCCCCTAAATCCCCCTTTTTCAAAGGGGGACTTTCAGCCGCACCCAGCGTTGCTGAAGATCAGCGCTAATGGGTTAACGTAACGGCAGTGGGGCTGGGGAGAGGGTGAAAAACCGCCTACTTGCCGAACGCCTCCAGAAAATGCGGCAGCTTCAAGGGGGCGTCGCACTTGATCTCGCCGCTCAGAAAATCAAAAATCCCCGGTTTGTAGCCGTCATGCCAGATCTTCCTGAACATCTCCGTATCTGTTTTGCAGGAACAATCAGGTCTCTCTACAGTAGTTCCCTTCTCGACCGAATACGTGTCTGCTTCTATGATGATTGTTATCGTGATGTCACCCACATAGAAACAAAACGATGTCCTTTCAGCAAAGACGCCCTTCCTGAACAAAGATCCCATCTCTGCTATGATTTCGTCGATCATATATCCTCCTCATGCAGTATTTGTCGCGCTTGCAAATATCGCGTCTGTAATTCGCCCGCCTCGACTTAAAGCCATTGCCATCCGCCCCTGTCTGAAACTTTTTCGGGAACCGTTGCGGGAGTTTTCAAGAAGCCGGTTGTGGAAAAACGATCGTGGCGATAATATTGATCATCGTTCTCTATGTCAAACGTATAACCGATGCTTGGCTTGCGCTAATCTCAAACGCTGAAACAGAGACGCTTTGAGCATTGCACGATTTACATAGAACTTGACATGCACGTTAAGGATAGTTATTTTAAAATCCGATACATCCTTCCTGCCAACCTGAGTAATTGGGTGCCCTATGGACAAGATCCCATACCAATCCGTTCCCGACATGCTCAGGGAGCACGCCTCGAGATTCGAGGCGAAGCCCGCCGTGAGGTTCAGGAAACAGGGGAGCTGGGTCACCTTGAGCTACTCGCAGTTCTACGACCGCGCCCTGATGGTGGCGCGCGGACTGCGCAAGTTGCAGGTGCGGCCGGGCGACAAGGTCGCCATCCTTTCCGAAAACCGCGCCGGATGGATCATCGCGGACATGGGGATCCAGTGTGCGGCAGCCGTGACAGTCCCCATCTATCCGAGCAACACCCCCGAACAGATCGAGTATGCGCTGAACCACTCCGACGCCAAGCTCGTCTTCATCTCGACCAAGACGCAGTACCGCAAACTGCTGAAGGTCAAGGACGCCATCCCCATGCTGCAGCTCGTGGTCTCCTTCGAGCGCTTTCTAGGCGAGCCGTCGCTCCCCCTGACCACCTTCTACCAACTTTCCGAGATCGACGACCCCATTTCGGACCAGGAGAGGAGCGAACTCGAGGCGGTGATCGACTCCATCGACCCCGGGCAGCTGATGACCCTGATCTATACCTCGGGGACCACCGGCGTCCCCAAAGCGGTGATGCTCTCCCACAACAACATCCTCTTCGATGTCTGGCATACCATCAAGAAGGCCCGGATTCTCCACCAAAACGAGGTGTTCCTCAGTTTTTTGCCGCTCAGTCACGTCTTCGAGAGAAGCGTCGGTTATTACCTTCCCGTCATGCTGGGCGGGGTGATCGTCTTTGCCGACAGCATCGAGAAGATCGCGGAGAACATGATCGAGGTGCAGCCCACCGTCATGGTCTGCGTCCCGAGGCTGTTCGAGAAGATCTATTCGCGCATCTTCGAAAACGTGCATCGGCTCGCCCTGTATAAGCGCAAGCTGTTCCGGAACGCACTCTCCATCGGCGAGCGCTACATCTATGCGAAATACGTCGAAAAGAAACTCTCCTTCTGGCTCAGGTTCCAGTACGCCGTCGCCGACCGGATCATCTTCACCAAGCTGCGCAAGCGCTTCGGGGGGAACATGAAGTTCTGCTGCAGCGGCGGCGCCCCTCTGGACAGGCACATCAACGAGTTCTTCTGGATCATAGGCATCCCGATCATCGAAGGGTACGGCCTGACCGAGACCAGCCCGGTACTCTGCAACAACAACCTGGAGGATATCCGTTTCGGTTCGGTGGGTACCGCCTTGGAGTCGACCGAGATAGCGATCGCCGAGGACGGCGAGGTCCTGGTCAGGGGGCCGCAGGTGATGCTGGGATACTTCAAGGATCCGGATGCAACGCGGGAGACGCTGCAGGACGGCTGGTTCAAGACCGGGGACATCGGACACCTGGAAGGACGCTTTCTCTATATCACCGACCGCAAGAAGGAGCTCATCATCACCTCCGGCGGCAAGAACATCGCACCTCAGCCGATCGAGAGCCGGCTCAAGCGCGACAAGTACATCTCCCAGGCCTTTGTCTACGGCGACCGGAAGCCGTTCCTTACCGCCCTGCTGGTGCCGACCGTCGAGCGGCTTTTGGAGTTCGCCCGCGAGCAGGGGATCGACTACAACGACCTCGACGATCTGGTGGTCCACGAACCCGTGGTAAGGCTCTTCGAGCAGCGGGTGGCGGAAATCAACAAGGATCTGGCCTCCTACGAATCGATCAAGAAATTCGTGCTGCTGCCGCGTGACTTCAGCATCGAGACGGATGAACTCACCCCGACGCTGAAGTTCAAGCGCAAGGTCATCGGCGAACATAACAAAGAGAAGATCGAGCGGATGTACGCGGTCCCGGAAAACTGAGAGAGACACATGGGGGATGCGATGAAACAGATCAACAAGGTTGCAGTGTTGGGGGCCGGCGTCATGGGCGCCGCCATTGCCGGACAGCTCGCCAACGCGGGCATCGAGGTGCTGCTGCTGGACATGGTGCCTGGCGAGCCGAGCGAAGCCGAAAGGGGAGCCGGTCTCGACCTGACCGGGCGCGAGTTCCGCAACAGGATCGCCTCCCGGGCCCTGGAAGCGCTTGCCAAGGCGAAGCCTGCGGCGCTCTACCTTCCGGAGTACCGGGATTACATCGAGAGCGGCAACTTCGAGGACGACATGTCGCGGCTCAGGGAGTGCGACTGGGTCATCGAGGTCGTCCTGGAGAACATGGAGATCAAGAAGCGGCTCTTCACGGAGAAGGTGCTCCCCAACCTGAAGGAAGGGGCGATCCTCTCCACCAACACCAGCGGGCTTTCGGCAAACGAGATGGCACAGGTGCTCCCGGAGGCGGTCAGGCGCAACTTCCTGGTGACCCATTTCTTCAACCCGCCCCGTTACATGCGGCTCATGGAGATGGTCGGCTGCGCCGATACCGCCCCCGAGGTGATCTGCTTCATGGCCGGCTTCCTCGGCAGGCGCCTGGGCAAGGGGATCGTCTACGCGAAGGACACCCCCAACTTCATCGCCAACCGGATCGGCACCTACGCCGGCGCGGCCGCCTACCGGCACATGGTCGACATGGGGCTCACCGTGGAGGAGGTGGACGCCATCAGCGGTCCGGCAATGGCGCGCCCCAAAACCGGGACCTTTGCCCTTTGGGACCTGGTCGGCATCGACACCGTGGTACGGGTGGTGGAAAACAGCTACGCGCTTCTGACCGGCGACGACGAGCGCGAGATATTCCAGGTGCCGGAAAGCACCAGGGAGATGATTGCCGCAGGGAGGACCGGGAGGAAGGCGAACCAGGGGTTTTACAAGAGGGAGAGCGTGGCGGGCGAGAGCGTCAAGTTCTTCTACGACTACCAAAGCGGCAGCTACCGCCCGACCGTCCACCCGAAGTTCGCCTCGGTGAGCGCCACCAAGCAGATCGACGATCCGGGGCTGCGGGTGAAGACGCTTCTGGAAGGCTCGGACAACGCGGCGCAGTTCGCCTGGAAGAGCCTGCGCGACACCCTGATCTACGCGGCGAAGAGGATCCCCGAGATCGCCGACGATGTCGTCAACATCGATAACGCCATGAAATGGGGGTACAACTGGGAGCTGGGTCCCTTCGAGATCCTGGACGCCCTCGGTGTGGCCCGATTCGTTCAGCGTGCCGAGAGCGACGGCGTTGCCGTGCCCCCCCTGCTCAAGGAGGTGGAGAGCTTCTACAGGGTCGAGGGGGGGAAGAGATACTACTACAGCATCGACGACAGGGGGTTCAGGGAGCTGCAGCGGCCGGCTGCCGGCGTCTCGCTCACCCTCTTGAAAAGCGCCGGCGCAGTCGTCGAGAAAAACTCCGCCGCCTCGGTGATCGACCTGGGAGACGGCATCTTCTGCCTGGAGTTTCATTCCAAGATGAACACCATAGGCACCGATACACTCGCCATGATACAAAAGGGGGTGCGTCGTGCCGAACAGGACGGCATCGGACTGGTCATCGCCAACGAGGGAGCCATGTTCTCGGCCGGTGCCAACCTGATGCTGATTGCCATGGCAATCGCAGAGGGGGCCTATGACGAGATCGCCCTGACGGTGAAGGCGTTCCAGAGGGCGATGATGGCGATCAAGTACTCGAAGATACCGGTCGTCGCCGCACCGCACAACCTGGTCATGGGGGGAGGTTGCGAGACCTGCCTCCACGCCGACGCCATCACCGCACATGCCGAGAGCTACATGGGGCTGGTCGAGATCGGCGTCGGGCTCCTCCCTGCCGGCGGCGGCACCAAGGAGATGGCGATTCGTGCCATCAAGCTCGCCGATGAGAACGGCTCCGACGTGACCCAGTTCATCTTCAAGGGGTTCCAGACCATCGCCATGGCAAAGGTAAGCAGCTCCGCAGCCGAGATGTTCGGAATGGGGCTCATGCGCCAGGGTGACAGCATCACCATGGACCTGGAAAGGCGCATCCACGACGCCAAGCTGAAGGCAATAGCCCTCGCCGCCAACTATCGCCCCGGTCGGCCCCTTACCGGTCTCAAGGCCCCCGGGCGCGGCGTGGCCGCGAGCATCAAGGCCCAGCTCTGGAACCTGGAGCAGGGGGGGTTCATATCCGCTCACGACCGCTACCTCGCCTCGGGCATTGCCGACGTCATCACCGGCGGGGACGTGCCGGCAGGGACCTCGATCACCGAGCAGTATCTGCTCGATCTGGAGCGCGAGACCTTCCTCCGTTACTGCGGCCAGAAGAAGACCGCGGAGCGCATCCAGCACATGCTGAAAAAGGGGAAGCCGCTGCGCAACTAGAGCTGTTTGTCCCCCATCCCCCTCCCTACCTCCCCCTTGAAGGGGGAGGAGCCAAAATCCCCTCCCCTTCAAGGGGAGGGCTAGGGTGGGGATGGGGTAGTTCCCTCGCGAAGCTATAGCAATTCAGTGGAGGAGATCATGTCCAACGCATACATCCTGGCCGCCTACCGCACCCCTGGCACCAAGGCGAACAAAGGGAAACTGAAAAACGTACGCCCCGACGATCTGGCAGCCGCTGCCATCAGGGGAGTTCTCGACAGGACCGGCGTCGACCCGCGCGAGCTCGACGACATCATCATCGGCTGTGCCTTTCCCGAAGGTGAGCAGGGGATGAACCTCGCCAGGGTGGCGGCTTTCAAGGCCGGCATTCCCTATCAGGTTCCCGCCCAGACCGTGAACCGCTTCTGCTCGTCCGGGCTTCAGAGCATCGCTTCGGCAGCAGAGCGGATCATGGCAGGATTTGCCGACTGCATCATCGCCGGGGGCGCCGAGAGCATGACCATGATTCCCATGGGGGGGAGCAAGTTCAGCGCCAATCCCTCACTGATCGCCTCCTGGCCGGAAACCTTCGCCTCCATGGGGATCACGGCGGAACTTCTGGTCGACAAGTACGCCATCTCGCGCGAGGACCAGGACGCCTTTGCCGCCGCGAGCCATCAAAAGGCCGCCGAGGCGATCGGTCAGGGAAAGTTTGCCGAGGAGATCATCCCTGTCGAGGCCGAGTTCTGTGCCCTGGCAGACGGCAAAATGAAATGCTCCAAGGAGACGGTGACCGCCGATGACGGCGTGCGCGGCGACACCACCGTGGCAGCGCTCGGCAAGCTGAAGCCCGCCTTCAAGGCAAACGGGACCGTAACAGCAGGAAACTCCTCGCAGATGACCGACGGCGCCGCTGCGGTACTGGTCGTATCCGAGGCGTTCCTGAAGCGGACCGGGCTTAAGCCGCTGGCCCGTTTCCTCTGTTTTGCCGTCAAGGGTGTGCCGCCCGAGATCATGGGTACCGGCCCGATCGAGGCCATTCCGGCTGCGCTGAAACTGGCAGGGCTGTCGCAAAACGACATCGGCCTCTTCGAGCTCAACGAGGCGTTCGCCGTGCAGTCCCTGGCCTGCATCAGGGAACTCGGGCTCGATCCCGACCGCGTCAATGTGAACGGCGGCGCCATAGCGCTCGGGCACCCGTTGGGCTGCACCGGCTCCAAGCTGACCGCGACCCTCCTGCACGAGATGCAGCGCCGCGACCTGCGCTATGGCTGCGTTTCCATGTGCATCGGCGGCGGCATGGGCGCCGCGGGGATCTTTGAAAAACTGTGAAAGGTGAAAGAAACTGTGAAAGAAACTGTGAAAGGTGAAAGGTGAAAGGTGAAAAATTCACCTTTCACGGTTCTGGTTTTATTCACCTTTCACCTTTCACCTTTCACCTTTCACTGTTTCTGGTTCACTGGTTCACTGGTTCTATTCACCTTTCACTGGTTCACGGTTCTATTCACCTTTCACTGGTTCTATCACCCTTCACGCTTCAAGAGGTGCTTTATGGCAGCAAGAATTTTCAAAGGCGCGGAATACCTGGTAACCGAAAGCTCCAAGGATGACGTCTTCACCCCCGAGGATTTCAGCGACGAGCAGCGACAGATCGGCCAGATGACCGAGCAGTTCGTCTTGAACGAGGTAATGCCGCTTCGCGAAGAGATAGAGCACCAGCAGTTCCAGCATGTGGTGAAGCTTATGAAAAAGTGCGGCGAGCTCGGCCTGTTGATGATCGACGCACCCGAGGAGTACGGCGGGCTCGAACTCGACAAGGCGACCAGCATGCTGGCGGCCGAGAAGATCTCCGCCTCGGGTTCCTTTTCCGTCGCCTATTCGGCCCACACCGGCATCGGGACGCTCCCTCTCGTCTACTACGGCACCGAACCGCAGAAGGAGAAGTACCTCGGCAAACTGATCAGCGGCGAGTGGATTGCCGCCTACTGCCTCACCGAACCCGATTCGGGGAGTGACGCGCTCGGCGCCAAGGCGTACGCCACCCTCTCGGAGGACGGCCGCTATTACCTTCTGAACGGCACCAAGCAGTTCACCACCAACGGCGCGATCGCCGATCTCTACACCCTCTTCGCCAAGGTCGACAAGGAGCAGTTCACCGCATTTCTCGTGGAACGCAGCACGGAAGGGCTCAGCGTGGGCCCCGAGGAAAAGAAGCTCGGCATCAAGGGCTCCTCGACCACCCAGATCATCCTGGACAATGCCCGGGTACCGGTGGAAAACGTGCTCGGCGAGATCGGCAAGGGACACAAGATCGCCTTCAACGTGCTCAACGTAGGGCGCTTCAAGCTGGGCGCCGCAGTGACCGGTGCCGCCAAGAACGCACTGGAGGAGGGGATCAGGTACGCCAACATGCGCAAGCAGTTCGGGCGCCCCATCGCCTCCTTTGGCGCCATCAAGGAGAAGATCGCCGACCTGACGGCCGAAATCTACGCCGCCGAATCGCTGATCTACCGCCTGGCCGGGCTGATCGACGACCGCCTCGCCACCATCCCCAAGGAGACCGCCAACTACTACGATGCCTACCAGCGCGGCATAGAGGAGTACGCCATCGAGTGCGCCATCGCCAAGGTGTTCTGCTCCGAGGTGCTGGCAGACGTGGTGGACGAGGTGGTGCAGATCCATGGCGGCTACGGCTTCGTGCAGGAATACCCGGCCGAGCGCTTCTACCGCGACGAGAGGATCAACCGGATCTTCGAGGGGACCAACGAGATCAACAGGATGCTGATCCCGGGGATACTTCTCACCCGCGCCATGAAGGGGGAGATCCCGCTGCAGCGCGAGGCGATGAAGGCTTTCGAGTCACTGATGACCCCGTCCTTCGAGGAACTCGACGACAGCGTCCCCTTTGCTGCCGAGAAGGCGCTGATAGCCGACCTGAAGCAGGCTTTCCTGGTGGTGGCAGGCACCGGCGCCCAAAAGTTCAGGGAGAAGATCAAGGAGGAGCAGGAGGTTCTGCTGGCCATTGCCGACGTTGCCATCAACATCTTCGCTGTGGAAAGCTGCGTGCTGCGCGCTGAAAAGATGCTGCCCAAGCTGAGCGAGGCGAAAAAAGGCACGGTTGTCGCGGCGGTCAAGACCTTCAGCTATGCCGCGGCGGAAAAAACGGCCAACGCTGCCCGCAAGGCGGCCTATTACATCGAGGAGGGTGACCCGCTGACCATGATGCTCGGCGGAATCAGGCGTTTCACCAAGTACGACGCGACCGGTCTGCTGCAGGCCAAACGCGCCCTGGCAAATGCGGCGATCGAGGCGGAGAGGTATGTCTTCTGAAACGCAGATCATCCTGCAAATCGTCCCCTCCGGGCAAAAGCTCTAACTTAACAGAAAAGCACTCCTGGTTAGCACTAATCTCCCGCTTGGTCTTCTCCCCTCCCTTGATGGGAGGGGCGGGAGGAGGGTGAGGCTTGTGCGAGCTTTTCACCCTCTCCCCAACCCTCCCCCATCAAGGGGGAGGGGGTGTTTGCGCAGTTTGCAGGAGATTGGTACTAATCAGGAAAGCACTTGATTTCCCCCTCCCCTTCAAGGGGAGGGTCGGGGTGGGGATGGGGCAGCTCCGGCGCCCGGGCCCATCAAGGAAGGGGGGGTAGTCCCCTCTCCCCTGGTGGGAGAGGGCTAGGGAGAGGGGGGAATGCCGCCCGATCCTGATTACCAAATTTCGCCCTATCTCCGCACCTTGAGTATATTGCCACAAGCTCAATGCCACTGGCTCCCTTCCCGATGTTCCCCTTACTCTTTCCCCTCTCTTTACTGGACAGTAAAACCCTGGCTCTTTATCCGATTTGCAAATAACTGTCATTGCGGCTGGTGCTATCTTTGAATCTATGGCACAATTGCATCCTGAGAGAGTTCTAAGGGGCTCCGTTGACTTGTGATCGTGGAGGAGTAAAGATGGGGGCTAAGCCGTGCACGCCGAAGGCGCCTGTTGTTGCAGAGGACGCAGAGAAATATTCCGAGCTGGAAGGCGCGTTGCGCCAGTTGGAAACGGAACTCGTCGAACGCATACGTCTCGAAGGGGAGCTGCATCATGTGAACCGCGCCCTGGAACTGCAGTTCACGAACTCCTGCGCCGAACTGGCGGCCGTAAATGAAGAACTGAGACGGGAAAAACACAGCCGTGCCGAGGAGCAGAAGGAGATCTCGGTACTGCGTGAGAATCTATTTCGTCAAAAGAAAGCCTTTGACGTGGTCAGCCAGGAACTCGACTCCTTCAGCTATTCCGTTTCCCATGACCTGCGTGCGCCGCTCAGGCACATGATCGGCTTCAGCGGCGTCCTTTTGGAAGATTTCCGGGACAGCCTCGATGCTACCGCACAGAGTTACCTGGATTGCATAGTCCGCTCAGGGCTCAAGATGGAGGGGCTGATCGAGGCCCTGCTCAAACTGTCCCGGGTCACCCGCCAGGAGTTGCGGCTGGCCAGCGTCGACCTGAGCGAGCTGGCCCGTGCATGCGCCGCCTCGCTTCAGGAGTCGGCTCCCGAGCGCAGGGCGGTCATCAGCATTGCGGATCAGCTTTCTGTGCGTGCGGACGCCGAGTTGCTGAAGGCTGCCATGGACAATCTTTTGCAAAACGCCTGGAAATACACCAGCAAAAAGGAGACGGCGACCATAGAGCTCGGCCACAAACAGGAAGGCGACGCCAGGATCTTTTTCCTGCGCGACAACGGTGCCGGATTCGACATGCGGTTTGCCGACCGGCTTTTTGGTCCGTTTCAGAAGATGCACAGGGAAGGGGAGTTCGAGGGAATGGGGATCGGACTTGCGACGGTGCAGCGGATAATTCACCGCCACGGTGGCAGGATCTGGGCCGATGCAGCGGTGGATGCCGGAGCTACCTTCTTCTTCACCCTTTCCGATTGATCTAACCATCTGCAAACCGTCATTGCTTCGGCGGATTGTACATGTCTACAATCCTCCGCCTGTATTCCGAAACATCCTTTTCCAGTGATTGCAGTTGCGCCACCTTATGCTTGATGGTGGCGAGATGGGATTCAAGGAGCTCGATCAGCCGCGGCATGATCCTATCGCGAAGTTTCGGGTTATCTCCGAATGAATCTCTCTTTCAAGGATTTCTTTTTCGGCGCCGGCAGATCCGATTGGCGCTTGAACTCTTCCAGTCTCAGTTGCATCGCGGCGCGGGTGACATCCTCCGCATGAGCTGCGTTTCCGGTACTGGCAGCCTGCAGCAGGTCCCTGTAAAAACTCCGTGCCTGGGCACGGTGCTCTTCGTTGGCGAAAAACTGCTCCTTGAACCTGGTGTACAGGGACGCGAAGCTGTTCATGATCAAGGGATAGATCTTGTTGCCGGACAGGACGGCCATGGTCAGATGCAGTTCCCAGTCGAACTTGACCATGGCACCCAGGCTGTTTCTCAGTTTGTTGAAGCGGTTGAGACATTCGGTAAGCTGCGCAGCGCCATTTTCTACGGCTCTTCTGGCGTAGTCGGGAGCAAACTGAACCCTCAGCTCCAGCAGGTGCGATGCCAGATCCGGAGGAAAAGGCTCGCTGTTCCTCGAAATGGAGGAGAGGATCTCCAGGTCGCCACGGGACCAGAAGTCGTTAACGATGGTGGCGTGGCGCTGCTGCACGGAAATCCAACCCGACTTCTGCAGCTTCAAGAGCGCTTCCCTGACCGTTGCCCTGCTCACCGCGAAGCGAGCCGCCAGATCGCGCTCGCTCTGCAGCTGGGTTCCCGGCTTGGGATCCCCCTTCAGTAGGCCATCTATCAGTGCCTTCTCCACTATTTCGTAGGTCTTCTTCATACAGTTCCCTCTTTATCGCACTGAAATCAACCAACCGTCGTTGCAGCCCCCGTGAGAGTGGACGTTGTCTCCAAACAATGCAGGCCAATATCACTGCGCATACATCATAAAACAGAGTTTTGCAAAATGGTAGCGTTTTTTTAACCTGCTCGCAATTTTGAGATGCATCAGCCTGTTGCCGTCATGGAAAGTGCCGGCTGTTATTTCAAGTTGTTATAGGTGGAAGTGGAGTTGCTTACCCGCGTAGGCAGCTCCTGGCCCAACATTCGAAGCCCGAGATGGCAGCTTTGCAGCTGCACGCCAGGCGCAATATTGAACGGAGTTTTAGCAGGACAGGGGAGGGGACACGGCAATCAGGCAGGAGTGCAACTTATCTAGCGCGGGAAATCAGACCGGTGCTGCCGGAGCAGGCATCACTACCCGTGGAACCGGCTCGATTGACCCCTTCGACCCGGTCAATCTGAAATAGAAGGTAGCTCCCTCGTTTTCCTTTCCTTCGGCCCAGATGCTGCCGCCATGACGTTCGATGATGCGCTTGACGGTGGCGAGCCCGATGCCGGTACCCTCGAATTCGGCGCCGTGCAGGCGTTGGAACGGGCGGAACAAGTTGTCCGCATAGGTCATGTCAAAGCCGACTCCGTCATCGCGTACCAGGAAGACGGGGCTGCCATGCTCGATTACCTGACCGAACTCTATCCGCGCCGATCGTCTTTGGCCCGCGTATTTCATGGCATTGCCCAGCAGATTCTCCAGGACCAGCCGAACCAGAATGCTGTCGCCGTACGCCACCAGAGCGTCCTGGATGACGAAGTTGGCGCCGCTATCGGGCTCCGCCTCTTGCAGCATTTCGGCAACCTGTGCCGCCATGTGGCTGATGTCGAAATACTCCCGCTTCATGTCGGTTCTGCCCACTCGGGTAAGCGTCAGCAGATCGTCGATCAGGTTGCCCATTCTGCTGCTCGCCGTGCAGATACGCTCCAGGTAGTCGCGGGCTTCGGGGGAGAGCGAGCTTGCGTGGTCGTCGACCAGGATTGCGCTGTAGCTGTTAATGTGACGCAACGGGGCGCGTAGATCATGCGACACCGAATAGCTGAAGGACTCGATCTCTTTCTTCGCCGCAGCCAGCTGCGAGGTCCGTTCGATGACCCGCCGGTCCAGTTCCTCATTCAGGTTGCGGATCGCCTCTTCGGCGGCCTTTCTCTCGGTAATGTCCTGGATGGTGCCGATCATGCGGCTGGCGTTCCCCGTCTCGTCAAGGGTCATCTCGCAGCATTCGGCGACCCAGCGCTCCTCGCCGTCATTGTAGCGCCGGACCTTGTACTCCATCTCGAACTGCCGCAATTTGGTGATCGAGGCGAGATAGCTGGCGGTGAACTGTTTCTTGAAATCCGGATGAACGATCTCGAAGTGCCCCCGCAGGTTCAGGGGGAAACTGTCGTCGATCCCGAGAATGTCCAGAAGTTTGCTGGAGCAGGACCATCTGTCGTCGACCAGATCCAGAACGTAACTTCCCAGTTGCGCAATCCTCTGCGTTTCACGCAGCAGCCGATCGCTCTCGGCCAGGACCTTCTCATGCTGTTTTTGTTCGGTAACATCTTCCAGGACTACCACCGTCCCGCCGACCTCGCCCGTCATGTCGAGAAACGGCGCGGCGTTTATCGACAGCAGTGCACGCTCCCCGTCAGGTCGACTTACCATGAAGCAGATATTGTGCAGCGTCTGTCCGGCTTGCAGCACATCGCGCAACGGCAGCTCGGGTTCCGGAAAACGCCTTCTCGCATGGGTGGTAATCTGCCAGACCGGCGAATCGTAGCCGCGCCGCATGATCTCGAGCTTCGATAACCCGAGTATCTGTTCGGCGCGCGGGTTGGCAAAGGCGACATGGCCGTCGCTCTCGACAACCAAGATCCCGGCCGGGCTCGTTGTGGTGATCAGGTTCAGGAGGTTGTGCTCCATGCGCAGCATCTGCTCGATCATCTTGGGCTGGCTTATATCCACCAGGGTACCGACTATCCTAAGCGCTTTGCCGCAGGGGTCCGAGGACGCCGACTTCCCTTTGCATAGCAACCATCTCCACTTTCCTTCTCTGGTCTTGGCGCGGAACTCCAATCTGAATTTGGGGGTGCTGCCGTCGATGCACTCCCGTTTAATGCGGCGTACGCTCTCTACGTCTTCCGGATGGACTATGTCGAGCCAGTCATCCGGATAGCTGCGCAGCTCGTCCGCCTGGTATCCGAGCATTTGAAAGCAGTAGGGGCTGAAGTAGCAATTCCCGGTATCGACATCCAGGTCCCAGAGACCGGTATCCGCCGCCTCCATAGCCAACCGGTAGCGATACTCGCTCTCCGCCAGTTCGTTTGGCGACCCCGTCGGCCGGTTCAAAGCTCCCTCCGGCGCAAAAGCGTAAGCGTCGCAAGAGAGCGTCATTTGATCCACTGCAGGCTGACTTTTATCGGCAGCATTGGCTGATGGTCGATTCATGTTTGCTTCCCGCAATCCGGTAGACGCCGCGCTTTCCACTGCTGCTATTGCCGCCGGCATTTTATTGCTAAAGGCTTATTAAATTTTTGTAAATATAGTCTGAAGACCCGGAAGAAGCAACCAAAATATGTTGGCAATCGGATCCGCCGGGCCTGCTACATGCCCGTTCTGGCTCTGCGTCACTTGATATTCGGCGACTTTTGATTAATCTATCTGGAGTCGTTACCGGCTCTGCAGCGGTTGAGGAAGTTGTATTGACTGCAGCGGCAGTGATGGGGTAGTAGATATGGAATGTATCTCATCCTGGACACGAGGTGACTTCAATGGAATCGACGCCAACCTGCAGTTGCGGAGCAAAGCACACGGGACACATCTGCATGCTGAAGAGCAAAGGTCTCACCCTGGAAATCGCGCATATCACCGACAAGCCCACCGTCGTCTGCTTCACCTGCGGCGCAGAGGCAAATTCCGCCGACAACGTCTGTGCCCCGATGCCGATGCAGTGAGCGAGGGAGTAGCGGAAGATCGGCGCCCTTAGGTATCTCAACGTTACTTTTTGATACAGGCAGCCGGGGCGACATGGGCGGCTTCTGAGAAAGCTGCGGAAATGGTTGATCACGCGCCATCTTGTCCCCTCCCCCGGAGGGCACTGCCATTAAGTTAAGGGAATGAGAGGTAGGGTGGGCCGTGCCCACCACAACCGCATCCTGATGGTGGGCACGGCCCACCCTACATGATTCACGGAATCACCGCTTAACTTAATGGCAGTGCCCCCGGAGGGGGAGGGCTAGGGAGGGGGAACTCGGTCAATTCTTCGCAGAAGCCGCTGTCTTCCCCCCTCCCGACCTCCCCCCTCCGGGGGGGAGGAGAGCGAGCAGACGCCCAGCAGGATGGACTTGGTCTCCGACAAAGATCGGCATAACGCGGTGATCAGGCATGGAGTCGGGGGGATTCAGCCATCGTAGTCCGCGCTTTTGAAGGAGTGATTTGATGCCCGAATTGCCTGAGGTCGAGGTCACCCGTCTTGGCATCTCCAAGCACCTGGTCGGCAACATGGTCGCCGGCGTTTCGGTCCACAGTGCCAAGCTTCGCTCCCTGGTACCTCCTGAACTTGCCGCCCTGCTCGCGGGGCAGAAAATCCAGTCGGTAGAGCGGCGCGGCAAATACCTGATGCTGAACTGTTCCGCCGGTTCCCTTCTGCTGCATCTCGGCATGACCGGGCATTTGCGCATACTCCCCGGCAGCCGCTCGGCCGGCCCGCACGATCACTTCGACATCCTCTTCAGCTCCGGGATCATCCTGCGGCTAAACGACGTGCGCCGCTTCGGCTCCATACACTGGACCTCTTCCGATCCGCTGCAGCACAGGCTTTTGGCGGGGATCGGGCCGGAGCCGCTGACCGACGCCTTCAACGGAGAGTACCTGTACCAAAGGAGCCGGGGGAGGAAGGTCGCGCTGCAGCGCTTCATCATGCAGAGCGCAGTCGTTGCGGGAGTCGGAAACATCTACGCAGCCGAGGCCCTTTTCCGCTCCCGCCTTTTGCCGACTCCCCTTGCCGGCAACCTGTCCCACCCCGACTGCCTGAAACTTGCAGGCGCCATCAAGGAGGTGCTGTCGGTATCGATCGCCACCGGCAGGTCCAAGATGGACTTTTGCCGCGAAGGGGAAAGGCTCGCCTATTTCGCGCAGACGCTGTATGTCTATGGCCGCGAAGGTGAGCCCTGCCGGGAGTGCGGCGGCACCATAAAGCGAGGCCGGTTGGGCAACCGCTCCACCTTTTTCTGCCCCGCCTGCCAGCGCTAACAGACGTTTTTACCGGAGGTTTACATGAGCCGACTGTTCACACCGCTTACCTTGCGCGAACTGAGCATCAGGAATCGCATCTTCGTCTCCCCCATGTGCCAGTATTCCAGCCGGGAAGGGATCCCCGGCGACTGGCACCTGGTTCACCTCGGCAGTCGTGCCGTCGGTGGCGCGGGCCTTGTCATGGTGGAGGCGAGCGCCGTCTCCGCGCAAGGCCGGATCAGCCCCGATGACAGCGGCATCTGGAACAGCGACCAGGCCAGCGCGTTCCTCCCGATTGCCAACTTCATACGTGAACAGGGGGCGGTACCCGCCATCCAGTTGGCGCACGCCGGGCGCAAGGCATCCACAGACCTGCCCTGGAAGGGGAGCCGCCCGCTCGATGCCAAACAGCGCGGCTGGCAGACCATAGCACCCAGCGCGCTGCCGTTTGACCACGAACGTCCCGTGCCGCGCGAAGCGACCACCCAGGACCTGGAGACCATCCTGGGGCAGTTCGCCTCCGCTGCACGTCGCAGTGCCGAGGCGGGGTTCGAGGTCGTGGAAATCCACATGGCGCACGGCTACCTGCTGCACGAGTTTCTCTCGCCGTTATCCAATCATCGCACCGATGACTTCGGAGGCTCCCTGGAGAACCGGATCCGCTTTCCCCTTCGGGTGGCGAAGGTGGTGCGTGATTTCTGGCCGGAACACCTTCCGGTATTCGTACGCGTCTCCGCCTCCGACTGGATCGAAGGGGGGTGGGACCTGGGGCAGACCATGGAACTGGCCCGGAGATTGAAGGCGATCGGCATAGACCTGATCGACTGCTCCAGTGGCGGGCTTCTCCCCGAGTCCGCCCCCCCGTTCGGTCCGGGCTTTCAGACCCCCTTTGCCAGTGCCATCCGGCAGGAAGTAGGCATCGCCACGGGGGCCGGCGGATTCATCACCGATCCGGCCCAGGCCGAGCAGATCGTCGCCACAGGGCTGGCCGATGCCGTTTTCCTCGCCCGCACCATGCTGAGGGACCCTTACTGGCCGCTTCGTGCCGCCAAAGAGCTCGGTGCCGACCTCTCCTGGCCGCTGCAGTACGAGCGCGCCAAAAAGTGACCCGATTAGCGCTGATCTTCCGCTGGTTAAAACTCCCCCCCTCCCTTGATGGGAGGGGCGGGGGGGGGGGGGGGGGGGGATGGGGTAGCTCCGGCGCAACCAGGAAAGCTTGAGTCCTAACGGCAATGGTGGGTGGGGGGGGACGAGGGTGAGGCTCATGCCAGCTTTTCACCCTCTCCCCAACCCCTCCCATCAAGGGAGAGGGGGTGCTCGCGCAGTGTGCTGAAGATTAGCACTAATCAGGAAAAGTGATGCGAGTTCCTTCCTCTCCCCTCTCCCGCACCATGGGAGAGGGGAGAAAACTCCCTCCCCTGCAAAGAGAGGAAGAAAACTCCCTCCCCTTCAAAGAGAGGAAGAAAACTCCCTCCCCTTCAAGGGGAGGGTCGGGGTGGGGATGGGGTAGCTCCGGCGCAACCAGGAAAGCTTGAGTCCTAACGGCAATGGTGGGTGGGGGGGGACGGGCTGTTGCTACAGAAAGGCTGACTGTCGGCCGCAGGCGGAGCGCGGCGAGGAAGCCGGAGTCAGGGCAGGACCCGCCCCTGACGTTGTTCAGCAACTGCAGCAAGGATCAATCGGCGACAACATGAATCGCGACGATGGCTGCCACAGCGCCAGCCCAGTAGATCCAGCGGTACTCCCCGAAGTGAACCTCGCAGAATTCCTTGAAGGTCAATGGTAATTCATAAGATTACAAAGCAGGCGATGTCAATTTCGCCCAAACGCGCTGTACATTATACCAGTGCTTCTTGTATAATGAGCGCCGGCTCCGTTGAAAATCGGAACTATCCACCGAACAAAGGTCAAAAATGGGACTTCCCCCTTTAGCAAAGGGGGATCGAGGGGGATTTAGTCAGCTCGGGTGGGCAAAATCCCCCCTTGCCCCCCTTTGCAAAGGGGGGTAAAGGCACAGCATTTGTTTTGGATATAGTTCCGTTGAAAAATCGAGAATCACCCGAAATTGTCAGGGCGCAGGCCGGCGGGCAGCGAATTGATCGAAAGGAGTTCAAATGGAACGGTACCAAACAGAGTACACAACAATAACAACGGCACGAAGTGACGTGATGCGGGGAGTCTATGGCTGGATGGGAGGCGGGCTGGCACTTACCGCACTGGTCTCTTTGCTGACGGTCTCTTCGCCGGCACTGCTGCAGGCGATTCTTGGCAACCGTATCCTGTTCTACGCACTGGTCATCGCGGAACTCGGCCTGGTCGTCGGCATAAGCGGCGCCATCAACAGGATCAGCGCCTCGACCGCAAGCATGCTGTTCCTGGTTTATGCGGCATTGAACGGGCTCACCATGTCGACCATCTTCGTCGCCTACACCTCGGCGTCGATCGCCTCGACCTTCGTGGTCACCGCAGGCATGTTCGGAGCCATGAGTCTTTATGGCTACCTGACCAAGAGCGACCTCACCTCGTGGGGAAGCTTCCTCTTCATGGGCCTGGTCGGGGTGGTAATCGCCTCCGTCGTTAACATCTTCCTGCAGAGCTCCATGATCTACTGGGTGCTGAGTTTCTGCGGCGTCATCGTTTTCACCGGCCTTACCGCCTACGACACGCAGAAAATAAAGCAGATGGGCGACTCGGGCCGCAAGGGGGCCATACTCGGCGCCCTGACACTCTACCTCGACTTCATCAACATGTTTCTTATGATGTTGAGACTATTCGGCAACCGCAGGTAACTCATCCGTGGACAGTTATAACTACCAACCTACCGATGAATTCAGGAGTACAGGTTGATCTATAATTGGTGCAAGCAGTGTCGAAAGGCGAAGAAACTGAGGGAGCATTGCGGTAGTTGCCGGGAGGTAAGTGACAACAGCGTCATCTTTTTCGATGTCTATCACAAAAACGAGCAGGACGCCCGCCTGCGTCATGTGGGACGCGGCTAAACGGATTGCCCTCTCCCCCCGGGCAAGAGGGAATTTATTTGAAGGTGATATAGGTAGGCACACTCCCCCCTTTGAAAAAGGGGGGTCGGGGGGGATTTAACCAACTTGCTCAGACTAAACCCCCTTTGCCAAAGGGGGCAAGTGCCCAATCTTTTCGGGGAGGTTCCGGAATATACGGCGGGGGAGGGGAGGCGGGTGTCAACGCAGCCTGACCCCATCCTTGGTGATCTCGATGACCCCGTCCTTGTACAGGTTGCCGATCACCGTCTTGAAGTTCTTTTTGCTCATCCTGAACATTTCGGAGATCAGTTCGGGCGGGCTCTTGTCGCCGACCGGAAGAAAACCGCCCCTTTCGCTCAGTACCCTGAGAAAGCTCTCCTTGCCGCCCACGATGTCCTGCACGCCGCCGCGTCTCAGCGTCACGTCTATCTTGCCGTCCTCGCGGACCTTTTTGACATACCCCTTGACCGTCGCGCCTACCTCGTACTTGCCGTACAACTCGCTCTTGAACAAGAGCCCGGCGTAGCGCCCGTTCACGATGACCTTGGCGCCGAGATCGCCGAATTCATAGAAGGTGATCTGCACCTCTTCTCCAACCTTCAGGGCGATGTTGCGCGTCTCCAGGAACTTGCCGATCTTGGCGGATGCCGCGATGCGGTCGGAGCGGTCCAGGTAGAGCCGCACCAGGTACTTTTCCCCCTTTTGCATGGGCCGGGGCTGTTCGCTGAAGGGGACCAGCAGGTCCTTTTCCAGCCCCCAATCGAGAAATGCGCCGACGCTGGAGCTGTCCTTCACCTCCATCAGGGCAAAATCGCCCACCTGCGCCTTCGGCGTCAGGGTGGTGGCGATCAGGCGGTCTTCCGAATCCAGGTAGATAAAAACCTTTACGTGCTCGCCCGGATGCATCCCCTCCGGGACATATTTGGTCGGCATCAGGATGTCGCCCAGTTCCGAGACCAGATAGGCGCCTATGGCACTGAGCTTTTTGACTTCAAGCCGATTGTACTTTCCTATTTCGAGCATTTGTACCGTCACTCCGTTTTTGCATCTCCCCGCTCAACTGCCCTGTAGCGATTGCCGAACCCGGGGTCGTGCCGCTAGATTGCTTTCTGCCATGACTGAAAAACATCATCGGAACAATATAACAGATCGGTTTTGATATATGTCAAGTTTTTGCCGGCTCATCGCTAAACAAAGTCGCCAAAGAGCCGAAACGCTTATCATGGCATCTCATTACGACCAGCAGATTCCAGCGATGTTGGGACCGGCTTATTAACCGATTGCATCAAACTAGATGATGTTTTTTTTAATAGACATGGCGGATACATAATATGTATCTTGCATGTAGCACTCGATAGTATTGCCGGTTGCAGAGGCGCTCACTTTCGAACCATCAGGAAATGAAAATGCCCACTGACTACGTAAACCGGTGGACATTTTTTTTGGAGGCAGCGTGACAGCTTTTAGTCTTAAAACCAAGATGACCGTCGCCGTATCCCTGCTGACGGCCGTCTTGCTGTCGTTACTGGCCTTTTCAGTCCAACTGTATTTCGTCAATCAGATCAAGGATCTGGTCTCCATCCAGCAGTTCACCATGCTCTCGGCTATCGCCGATCAGATCGACGACAAGCTTTTGGGGACCCAGACCGAGTTGGTTGCCACCGCCGGCACGCTTAGCAAGGCCGCCGTCGAGGATCCGGTCAGGATCGGCAAGTTTTTCGCCGAAAGACGGGACACCCTGGCGATGTTCGACAACGGCCTTTTTCTCTTCTCTCCCAAGGGGGAGCTCATTTCGGGCAACCCTCTCGATCCGGAGATGCTCGCCAGGAACTTCTCGCACCGCGACTACCTGAAAAAAACCCTGGCCACCCGCAACGCGCAGATCTCGGAACCGTTCATCTCGGCACAGACCCATCGGCACCCCATCATCATGTTCACCGCACCGATCTTTGACGAGAAGGGGGAGGTAGCCGCCGTCCTTGGAGGGAGCCTCGATCTTACCAAGAACAATTTCCTCGGCAAGCTCTCCTCGATCCGGCTCGGGGAGAACGGCTATCTCTACCTTTACAACGACTCCAGGACCATGATCGTACACAAGGACCGCGAGCGCATCCTGACGCAGGATGTCCCTCCCGGCGCGAATCTCCTCTACGACAAGGCGATAGCGGGGTTCGAGGGGACCGGCGAGACCGTCACTTCGCGCAAGGTCAGCGTCATCAGTTCCTTCAAGCGGCTGGAATCGACCGGATGGATCCTCGCCTGCAATTTCCCGAAAGCGGAGGCCTATGCCCCGGCGTACCGGGCTCAGCGCTACCTGCTTATGGCGCTGCTGGCCGTCTTCACCGTCTCCGTCGTGGTCGCCTGGCTCTCCATGAGGCACCTCACCGCTCCGCTGCTCTCCTTCACCCGGCAGATAAGGGCTCTCGCCAATCGGGAATCGGGACAGACCAGGGTCACCATCGAGACCGCGGATGAGATCGGCGTGCTGGGAGAGGCGTTCAATCTGCTGCTGGGAGAACTTGAGGAGCAGAAGCGGAAACTGAAGAAACAGCTCGATTTTTCCCAGATACTGATCGACACCACGCCGATTCCGGTCTTTTACAAGGATGCCCAGGGAAAATACCTCGGCTGCAACCAGGCCTTCGAGGAGTTTACCGGTTTTTCCCGCGGATATCTGATCGGCAAGTCGGTGCACGACATCGCTCTTGTTCAGTTGGCGATGGTTTATCACCAGGCGGACCTGGAGCTGACCGCCAACAGCGGGTTGCAGTCCTACGAAACCATCGTCGTTCATGCCGACAGCACCAACCGCGACGTCGTTTTTTTCAAGACGACCTTCCCGGCGGCCGACGGCAGCGTGGGAGGCTTGATCGGGGTGATGCTCGACATCACCGAGCGCAAGCGGGCGGAGTCCGCCCTGCAGGCCCAGAAGGAATTCGCCGAGAGCCTGGTGCAAAACTACACCATTCCCACCTTCGTTCTCGACCGCAGTCACCGCGTCCTGATCTGGAACCATGCCTGCGAGGCGCTGACCGGTATCAAGGCCGCCGACATGATCGGCTCGGACCAGCTCTGGAAGATTTTCTACGACCACAAGCGTCCGCTCCTTGCCGACCTGGTCATCGACGGCAATCTCGAGGAGTTCTCCCGGTATTACAAGGGGCACTCAAAATCGAACCTGATTCCTGAAGGGATACAGGCCGAGAGCTGGTACCATGATCCGCAAGGCAACGGGCATTGCATCGCGATCAATGCCGCTCCGATCCGCGACGCCGGCGGCGGGCTGATCGGCGTCATCCAGACCATCGAGGACATCACCGAGAGAAAACAGGCCCAGGATGCTCACGAAAAGACCAGGCGCCAGCTCCAGCTCATCCTTGATTCAGCCGGAGAGGGGATCAACGGCGTCGACATGCAGGGTAGGGTGACCTTCGTCAACCCCGCCGCGGCACAGATGGTCGGCTGGAGCCAGGAGGAGATGCTCGGGAAAAACCAGCACTCGCTGATGCATCACACCAGGGCGGACGGGACCCCCTACCCAGAGGAGGAGTGTCCGATCTATGCGGCCTTTCACCAGGGCCGGTCGCACCGGGGCGCCAACGAGATCTTCTGGCGCAAGGACGGCACCAGCTTCACCGTGGAGTACATCACCACTCCGCTGCGCGAGAACGGCGAACTGGTGGGAGCGGTGGTGATCTACAAGGACACCACCGAGCGCAATCAGGTCGAGGATCAGCTGTTAAAACTGTCGCAGGCGGTGATGCAGAGCCCGGTTTCCATCGCGATCACCGACACTTCCGGCAATATCGAGTTCGTGAACCCGAAGTTCACCCAGATCAGCGGTTACCAGGCGTCGGAGATCATCGGCCAGAATCCGCGGGTGCTGAAGGCCGGCAAGACCCCGCCCGAGGTGTACAAGGACCTCTGGAACACCATTACCTCGGGGCGTGTCTGGAACGGCGAACTCTACAACCGGAAAAAAGACGGCGACACCTACTGGGAGCATGCCACCATCTCGCCGATCAGAAACAGCGCCGGGGTGATCAGCCATTACATGGCCTTCATGGAAAGCATGACCGAGCGGAAAAGACTTGAGGAGCAGTTGCGCCAGGCGCAGAAAATGGAGGCGATCGGGCAGCTGGCAGGGGGCGTCGCGCACGATTTCAACAACATCCTCACCGTCATCATGGGGTTCGGGCAGATACTGCAGCATTCGCTGGCACCCGATGATCCCAGGCGCGGCCAGATGGACCAGATCCTGGACGCGGCCGACAGGGCGACCCACCTGACCAAGAGCCTGCTTGCCTTCAGCCGCAAACAGGTTATGCTGCTCATGCAACTTGATCTGAACGAACTGGCAAGAAAGCACACCAAGTTCCTGGTCAGGATCATCGGCGAGGACGTCACCCTCAAGACCATCTTCACCAAGGAGCCGCTGACCGTCCTGGCAGACGCCGGCCAGATCGAACAGGTGCTGATGAACCTCGCCACCAATGCCAGGGACGCCATGCCCGGCGGCGGCGAGCTTTGCATCACGACCGAACCGGTCCAGCTCGGCGACGAGTTTTACCAGCGGCACGGCTACGGCGCGCCCGGCCGTTATGCCTTGATCACCGTGACCGACACCGGTGCAGGAATGGATGCCGATACCCGGGACAAGATCTTCGAGCCGTTCTTCACCACCAAGGAGCCCGGTCGCGGGACGGGGCTCGGGTTGTCCATCGTGTACGGTATCGTCAAGCAGCACGGCGGCTATATCACCATCCACAGCCAGCGCGGTCTGGGGACCAGCTTCAGCATCTATCTGCCGCTGGTGGCCGGCAAGAACGAGATCGTCGAGAAAGCTCCGACGCTGGTTCCCAGGGGGGGGACGGAAACCATTCTGGTGGTCGAGGACGATCCGGCGGTGCGAAACCTCGTGCAGTCGGTACTGAAGAGATACGGCTACACTGTCATACTGGCAGAAAGCGGTGCCGAAGCCATAGAGCTCTTCGAGTCCAGATGGGAGGATATCGATCTCGCATTACTCGACGTGATCATGCCCAAGATGAACGGCAAGCAGGTCTGTGAAAAGCTGAGGCAGCGCTCTCCGCGTCTGAAAGTGCTCTTTCTGAGCGGCTACACCGCCGATCTGATCCAGGACAAGGGGATACCCGTAGAAGGAATCGACATCATCTCCAAGCCCGCCAAGCCGATCGAGCTGGCGAGAAAGATCCGGGAGATGCTGGACGCCGGGTAAGGCCGCAGGGAAAACATCGGCCGCAAAAAGACACAAAAGACATAAAAAAAAACCAGTACACTACTCGGAACAACCTCCCGGCTCCTGGAGCCCCCTCTGCCAACCCATACGGCTGCTTGAGCCCCCCTCCCTTTATGGGAGGGGCTGGGGGAGGGTGAGACTCATGCAAGCTTTCCCGCCTCTCCACGGCTTTGCCGCGAAAAATACGTAAATTCAATACATTAGGAACACACTGAGGCCAAAATGCTCATCGAAGACATGACGATGGAAGAATTTTCCTCCGGCCTCGAGACCTGCCGGACCGCATACATTCCCTTTGGCTCCGTCGAAGAGCACGGCAGCCATTTGCCGCTGTCGACCGACACCATCGAAGCGTACGAAGTCGGCAAAAGAGCAGCCGAGCGAATTCCTCTTTTTGTAGCGCCACCGGTGCATTACGGCTCATGCCGTTCGACAGCCCGTCATCCGGGAACCATTTCCATCAGCACCGGAACCCTTAAAGCACTACTTAAAGATATCGTACGCTCGCTGCACGGGCACGGGCTGAGAAATTTCATAGCGCTGACCGGACATGCCGGCGGCGCGCACAGAATGGCGCTGCAGGATGCCGGCGAGGAACTGATCGCAGAGATCGCCGGGATCAACATTGCAGTTGTCACCGAATACGATTTGGCCAAGGAGTCAGGCGCGCACCTGATCGAGACCCCGGGCGACGCCCATGCCGGCGAGATCGAGACCTCCCGGATCATGCACTCGCATCCGCACCTGGTAAAAGGGATCGGCCAGCCCGAGTACCCGAGCTTTCCGACCGGGATCCTGGTCAGGGACAAGCGGAGTTTCTGGCCCGGCGGAGTCTGGGGAGATCCGACCAAGGCAAGTGCAGAAAAAGGGAAGATTCTGGAATCGTTGGTAGCCGACAAGGTCGTCGAGCTGGTAAAGGCCCTGGAGAGCAGGCTCTGGTAATTGCCTAAAAAAGCGGCTTCCAAATTTGCCCTGTAGCGGGACTTTAGCGTCGAGTGCAGGGGTAAGCCTGCGTCAGTTTTTGGCAGAAAGGCCACTGGAGGCGTTCTGCAGCAATCACGACGGTGCAGTCATAATGAAAGGAGCAGAATGGCCTGACAGAGCGGCTAGTAGTGAGTGAGCAAGAGAGTCCCGATCCAATCCGAAAAAAGCAGGTTGTCAATCCTCGTTAGCGCCGTAAACTAGAAACAGAGAAAGTCCCTCGCAACAACATCCAAAAGCTTCAGTTCAAGGATCACCTCAGCCGATCAAGCCAAAGCCGATTCCCCCGCAAGTCCCCTCCACAACCAGGGCTCGTACTTTACATAATATATCTTATGGGACGTAACTAGTAAGTCGCACTTGGCTGAAATAAAAGTGATGACAAAGTGGAACTAAAAGTGGCGACAAAGCTCAGTTTTGCGACCCTTCACTGCGCCCGTCTAATGAATATGACAAGCGAGTCCTCCACCGCAATCGTTCAGTTAGCTCAGGCCCATAAAACCGCATGCGCTTTTCGCGGCTTCATCCTTAGCAGATGTGTCCATCACCGCCTCCAAGCGCGCCCCCGCCGCCTAGGTCTTATCACTGCTCGATATTGCGAGGGCTTCAGAGCACCACCGTTCTAAGGTGTCCACCGAGACGCCGATCTCACGTGACACTACTTCGATCGATCAGCCCGGCAGGGTCGCCCCCTCCCCCGATGATTCCCTCAGTAGTGAACGCCGCGGCAGCCGTACCTCCCAAGTCGGGACTTGATTTTTGCCCTACTTAAACTCGCAGGCTGCTCTTGTGGGACTAAAACACTCATATTTTGCCCCCGGCCGTTAACCCGTCCAAGTTTGAATGTGGTGAAACGGGAGCCGTTGTGACCGGATCGAAACAAGCTTTTTCTGTACCAGGAAATGCATCGATAAGTCTGAGCCGAATCTGTGGCACTCCTTCAAAGGCTGTCATCCAGATGCTGAAAAGACCCGACACTTTGGCGAGGTCCACAATAGCGTCTTCATTATCTGAAGTCGGGCGCAGGTCCCATCTTCTTCGCCAGGTATTGGCTGACGACCAGTAATCCATCCTCTGCGTCCTTTTGTCCCAAGCGAGTAAGTTCCCTTGAGGATCGCGAATCTCCCTCACTTCTTTGTTAAGGTTTAGAATTTCGAATGTATTGGTGGCCAACCTGGCAGCGGGACCGGGCCTAACCTCGATGACCCCATCCTGTAGATATTCAAAAGCAGCAAATGTATTGTCACGGTCAGGGATCAGCCAGTCAGCTAATGGGTCGTTCTTTGTACCTTTGCAAGTATTGCAATTTTTACAAGCGAGAAGAAAGTTACTCCAAACCTTTTCAAGATGAGGATTCAAGGCTGGGTCTTTGGGTTGTATATGTTCAACTTCAAGCCCCGTATCCAATTTCCTCTCGCAAAAGCTGCAATACAATCCAAGACGTACTTCTAGACCAGGACGTGCCTTCTCATAAGCCTGACCGTCAGTATACAAATAAGGCAATCCTTTTCTAACAGGCCTCATCCTATTTCCCCAATTTGTATTTTTTTTCTGCTTCCAGAACAGCCTGGAATGCAGGGTTGTCGGGGTACGGAGCGATATGAGCAGCAAGTTGTCTTTCGTACTCGGCTAAGCGATCTTTTGGCGCTTTCGCCGCTTCATCAAGTTCGGCAAGATATGCACGAGCATCGTTCAACATTTTCATATATCTGGGGCTTGTTTCAGTATCGGGTACCCCCATTATTCCTGCCGCAATGGCTTCTATACCGAGATTGTTAAGCTCATCAGTTGGACGTCCTTCCAACATTACAAGTTCCTCACTTGTTCGAAGAGTTTGAATCAGGAACGGCGAATGCGTTGTGCAGAAAAACTGAATTTTTGGGAAGGTACGGCGAAGTGCTTCAATTACAAGGCGTTGCCATTTAGGATGGAGGTGCAAATCCAATTCATCGATGAGTACAACACCGGGGGTTTCTTTAAGTGCCTTATTTTCTAGATGCGGGTTTAGCTGTGAAATCTTGTAAGCCAGGTCACCGACCATGGCAACAATATTTCTATAACCATCACTTAGATTATTAAAAGCAACAATTCCTCTATCAGGAATGTCAAGCATCAGCGAATGATTCCTTATACTGTATCGAACTTTTTCATGCCCTGGTAAACAAATTTTTATAGCATCCAAGACCAATCTAAAACCGGTTGACTTGATTTCTTCATCTAGTTCAATTCTGCGTTCATGACGCATCCACTTAATCAAATCACGGGGGCTGCATCTAGGATCAGTACTGAAACGATAACCTACCAGCCTGGAACTAAAGGTTTTGCTGTCGTCCACCTCTTTGTCGTTAGCGAAATCTTGTGGCGCGAGACGGAGTTTCTTCAAATTTGCATCCTGAGTCCCCATATCCCTAGGTTCTTGCCACAATCTGCCAGCACCATAATATGATATAACGGGCAACGTTACGGGCTCGCCATGCATAACAGCCTCAGCAACACTCTCAGCCATTGCCTTAATATTCAGAGCGCCCTTGTAGGTCGTACTCCTTCCGACATTCTCTACCGATCTTGTCCAATCCATCTCCATTCCCTGAACACATCCATGAGCACTTATTACTACAGGATATTGAGGCGTTGGCTCAAATTTCTTATCCAAAAAACGAGTTTTTATATGAGCTTCATCAAGTTGTATGACGCGGGACTTGTAGCCGCTGATGCCCAAAAACCAACTACCTACAGCAACTGAAAGTGCATCAAGTACGGAGGTTTTACCTTCCCCATTGTCGCCAACAATTAAGTTAAATGACGGATGAAAATCCAAGGTTCTCTCTGTAAAGCCTTTGAAATTTTTTATATACAGTCGGTCAATTCTCATATTTTCAACTCCTTCCTTCATCTGAAGGTACAGAAACTGCCGTAGAAATCACTGCCGTGCACCACTACTTTCGCTGTTATAGAACACCGAGGGAATCCCAAACCACCCATCAAAAGTAAGCAAACAAGGGTGTCTTTTATTCTGCCAATATTTTTGAAGGGAGTTTCAGCCATTTTTCGCGCCACTGTAAATCCACGAAATTACAGGGGTTTAATACACGTTTTCGTCTCAGATGTCAATTGGAATCCCCAAGACTCGGATAGTGTTTGATATTGCATGCTTTTGCAACGTCGAACGGCCTTCAATATTAGTGGTGCTCAACCTCTAATGAATAAATTTCGACACCTATAGCCTGCCGCAACCTTTGTAAACTGTTTTAGTTCCAACCTGATGTTTGTCAACGGTTTTGGTTCAGAAATCTTCCTGTAAACGGTTTTTCTTCAGCCAAGTCACACACCTCCACTCAGGAGATAACAACGAAAATATTCTATCTACAGTGGCTGGGTATCATTTTAAAAAATAGCTATAAAATTGAATCATTTGTATCTTTAAAGATGCGGTATATCCTTGAGTATTGATGCAGTCGCAAGAATCGCTGCGACAACGAAACTTCAGACAACCTTCGTGTCTTTGATTATGAGGCAATAGGCATGGCCTTAACAGAACCTTTTAATGGTCGGTACGCCCCTATTTCGGATTACGCCCTGATAGGAAACTGCCGGACGGCTGCTCTTGTTTCTCGTGATGGATCAATAGATTGGCTTTGTCTGCCTCGTTTCGACAGTCCCTCGTTTTTTGCCGCCCTGCTAGATTCAGAAAAAGGAGGCCGGTTCAGAATACGTCCGAAAGGGTTCTTTTCCTGCGAACGTAGATATATCGAGGGATCAGCAACTCTGGCAACAACCTTCCATTGCCCTGCCGGCCAGGTGGTGCTTCGCGATTTCTTTCCTGTTGCGAGCGAAGAAGAGAAAAAGTCGTGCCTCACTCCGGAACATGAGATTCTCCGGAAAATCGAAGGAGTTCAAGGTGAGGTGGAAATAGAAATTCTGTACCAGCCTCGTCCCGGTTATGCACGGACACCACCGCATCTGGAAGACCGAAAGGGCTCCGGATTCTTGTGTCGTGGTTGCCACGGAGCCGTTATTCTCTTAAGCGATATTCCACTGGCGACAACGAATAACGGGGCAGAGGCTGTTGCCACTGCGACCATCCGTGCAGGGGAACAAAAATGGCTGTCGCTCAGTTTCTGCGCTGAAGCTCCGGCCGTCATTCCAACTCTGGGAGAGGTCGCACGACATAAATACGAACAGTCATTGCGCTGGTGGCGGGACTGGGAAGCGAAATGCCGTTACTACGGCCCTTTTGGTGCCGCTGTACTGCGTAGCGCCGTAGTGTTGAAACTGATGATCTACGCCCCTTCGGGTGCCATTATTGCGGCGCCTACCACATCGCTCCCCGAAAAGGTAGGGGGAACGCGAAACTGGGATTACCGCTACTGCTGGTTGCGTGACGCGTCGCTGACCCTTCGCGCCTTGTTTTCCCTCGGCTATAGCGCCGATGCGCATGCCTTTACCGAGTGGCTGCTTCATGCCACCCGTATGACATGGCCGGAACTTAAGGTGCTCTACAGCGTTTTCGGCGAGGCACACCTGCCGGAAAGCGAACTCAGGCATCTCGACGGGTATGCCCGGTCGCGCCCCGTGCGCATTGGAAACGACGCTGAAAAGCAATTCCAGCTTGATGTCTACGGAGAGGTGATTGACGCGGTAAGCGTGTTCGCCGGGCGCGGCGGCAGCCTGGACCGGGAAACGACCCGCCTGCTCAACGGCCTCGGAAAGACGGTCTGCAAGCGCTGGCGCGAACCGGACGACGGCATTTGGGAGGGGCGAGCGGGCCCGGTTCATCACACCCATTCAAAAGTGCTCGCCTGGGTGGCCCTTGACCGGCTGATAAGACTCTACGAGATGGGTTACCGTGAGCTGTCGGAAAGAACTTTCCGGGCCGAGAGGGAAAAACTTCGTCAAGAAATAGAGGAACGCGGGTACAACAAGAGCATTGACAGTTATACCAGCACCTTCGACGGAAACCAGATGGATGCAAGCCTGCTTCTGCTGCCGATTTACGGGTATGCGGATGCCGCTCATCCCCGCATCCGTTCTACCTACGCCCGAATCAGGGAAAGATTGGGCAGGGGGAGCCTTCTCTACCGCTATGAAGAGGGAATGAACGACGGCCTCCCGGCCGGAGAAGGGACCTTCGGCATCTGCAGTTTCTGGGCGGTGGAATGCCAGGCAAGAGCGGGGGACGTTGCGGGGGCGTACCGGAACTTTGAAGAGCTGCTTTCGTATGGCAACGATGTCGGATTATTCGCTGAAGAGATCGCACCCGATGGAGCGGCGCTCGGCAATTTTCCGCAGGCGTTAACCCATATCGGCCTGATAAACGCAGCTATCACGCTGGCAGAAATGGAGCGCAAATGAACCTGGGAAGCGTAGTCCTCTGGGGTTTTGTCGGCACCGTAGTTCTTACGGGGATGCTCTCGGGTAGCCAGGCTTTCGGCTTTACCAGGATGAATCTTCCTTTCATGCTAGGAACGATGTTCACCCCCGGGCGCGACCGGGCAAAGATCATCGGGTTTTTCATTCACTTCCTCAACGGCTGGATATTTGCGTCGGTATATTGTGCGGCTTTCGAGAGCTGGAATCTGGCGACTTGGTGGGCTGGAAGCGGCATAGGGGGCATTCACGCTTTGTTCGTACTGCTGGTGGCAATGCCGGTATTGCCGAGCATTCATCCACGGATGGCTAACGAAGAGCATGGTCCGACGCCAACGAGGCAGTTGGAGCCTCCCGGATTCATGGCGCTGAACTACGGTCGCCGAACGCCGATTTCGGTTTTCGCGGCACATCTGATCTATGGGGGAATTATCGGTGCATTCTACCACCTGAGGTAAGCGCTCTGCGATTCCCCAAAGGCTCTCCCTGATGCATTTCTCGGACGTCGTCCGTCCTCCTCCTACTGCCGTTGTTGTCGGAGGACTTCTTGAATGGTGGAGGGCGGCCAGATGATCTGCCCCCCCCCGACCACCACCCGCTGCTGAGACGATGATTGCTGCCTGGATTCTCCTGCTCCCTCGGGCACTAACCCGAGCTTCTGGGCCCCGGTTTATCGGAACTGGCGAAATCAGCCTTGCCTTCTCCCTCTGACCCGATATCTGCTGCACCTGTCTGCTTGAGTATCTCCATAGCCCGTTTCTTCCAGTCGGCGTTGTCGCTGTGGACGGAGAGCAAGATGCCCCCTTCCCTGATGCGACCTTCGTACCTTTTCGCTTCATATTCGGGTATACCCATGCCGACCAGCGCACCGGCTAACCCGCCGACAACGCCGCCGGCGCCGAGACCAGCAAGCATAGTGACAATGGGACCCGCGGCAATAAAAGGACCGACACCGGGGATTGCCAACACACCGATACCCGTAAGCCAACCCAGTACGCCACCGATGACCGCCCCCGTCCCCGCGCCAGCCGAGGAACCCTCCGGAAGCTTGGTGTGCTTTTCGACGGCGAAATCCTTGGTGCCCGTGTTCTCGGAGAAAAGTACCGAAATATCGGTGGTGCGGAAGTCAGAGTTTTTCAGTGCCTGCACCGCCTCTTCAACTTCCTGTCGGCTGCGGTAGATTCCAAAAACTGCGATGTTTTTAGCCATGATCGGTCTCCTTTGTTCCATTTGTCCGTTTTTGAGAAGTACGATACGACTCCATTATAACCGACCTAACCTTAACAGTAGCAGGATGATCAAAATAAAGAGGATCAAGCCAAGACCGCCACTCGGATAGTAACCGTAATCCTGCGCAGAATGCATCAGCCATCAATAATCACAAATAAAGCCAAGGGAAATCGCCTGTAACCGCTCCATCCTGCAAAGCTCGCAGTTGCGCATATGGCGGGTAGTCGGAATGACTAGAATTAACTGCATTTGTGCCGTGTGGGGCTGGTTGACATGCGGGCGGTGTATTACTAAAATGTAAGTAATAGTTAGCTTGGATCTTTTCAAATCCGACCCTTTTGGGCGTCGAAGTCGCATCACCTACTACCCATGACTCTTCGATATTACCTTGAGAGGTGGGCAAAGTCGGACGCCGATGCCGGGTCAATCTTCAAAGCCGATCGTACGCAACAATGGAAAAACAGGGGAGGATGCTATGAAGAAGCATACTGAGTTGGAAAAACTCAAAGGGATCGGAGAAGTCCTATCGCAGCGTCTAGTCGAATCCAGCTATGATACAATTGCCAAGGTTGCTGCTGCAGAAGAAAAAGGGTTAGAGAACATCGCGGGGATGAACCCGCAGAAGGTACGGTCTATCGTAACCCAAGCCAGGAAGATGACCTCGGAAACCGAGAAAAATAAGCACACATGGTCGAAAGATAAAAGCGGCAGGTAGAGTCCATCAGGCAGCAGAACTATCTGAAAATACATTGCTCATATGTAACCTGTTTTACTACTCCAGACACCTCCTCCGCGGTAGGTGCCCTTTACTTCAAGTTGACGATCGATTCCCCTTGGGCGACCACCTGGACCGACAACCGGTCGTTCAGGACGCTTGCCTCGCCAAGAGACATCCTCCTGACCGCACCGGACATCCTGACATGACCGCCTATCTGCACCGAGGAGAGCGCGGAGGACGCTTTAAGCCGGGCCTTCTCCAACTGCTCCACCACCGCGGTATCGAGCTTGGACTTGATGGTGCTGCGAATCTTGCTGCTGAGGAGCCAGCTTCCTGCACCAATCAGCCACCCGGCGTTCTTGGTGTCGAAGTCGACGTTTTCGAAGGTAAGCGAGTTGCTCTGCGCGTTGTAGGTGGGCTTGGCCAGGACCATCAACTGACCGTCGAAATCCCCGGTAGCCGTCAGGGCAACGACCAGTCGCCCCTCCTCCCCCTTGAGTTCGAAACCTTTTATGGTGATCTTCTTGTCCTCACCGAAGGTTTTATCAAGCAGCACCGGTTTTAGCGCGTTCATCAGGTCGGCGAAATAGATGTCGGTGGCAACCTGGATATTGAAGTTTTTGTCGAAGGCCGGCAATTGCTGAACCGGCGGCAACGCCTTCGCCGGAGCCGCAGCCGGCTTCGGCCCGACGGTAATCTCGGCGCCGGTGATGACCCCGATGGACAGCTGGATCTGGTTGTTTGCGGCCAACAGCGGGCTCATGACGATTCTTTCCGGGGTAAGCTTCAGCCAGGCGCTGAATTCCTTGCTCACCAGCGTCGGGTTGAACGCATTCTGCCAGAGCGGGGCGATCTTGGCCTTCAACTGGACCGAATCGTTGACCTTGTTGTCTATGATCGGTGCAAGGAGCCTCTGGACCGGCTGGCTGATATTTTCGACCACGCTTTTCGGCTTCAAAGACAGCGGCCCGACCTTGAAGGTTTCCGCCAGGCCATCCGACAGACCGGTGTAGTACAGCTCCGTTTTGAGGCGCCAGTCCGGAGTGACATTCACCCGGGCCTTGAATTTGAGTCCGGCCTTGAGCGGATAACTCTCGTACATGGCGTAGCTGAAGGTCAGTTGAACCGGCAGCGTGAGATACACGTAGTTATCGCTGGCAGTAACGACAATAGGACCGGTACGGAGCACGGTTACCGAAGTCCCCAGACCGCCCTGCCCTTTATAGAGCTCCTTGGGGAGAGACTGGTTGATAATAGCGGCGAGATCCGTCGTAGAAGCCACCACGCTGAGGTTGACCGAGGACGGCTGCACGGCAGCGCAAGCACAGACTGCGCTGAGAGACAGGAGCAGGAATAGTACGAAGATTCGGTAAAAAATGGCGAAAACCCTCCTTTGCAAGAATCATTTACCTTTCGGCAGAATGGTCTTGACATAATCTTCGGTCACTTCGAAGATAGGTTCGACTCGGTTCATGCTCTTCATAAGTGGAACCACCTTGGTGCGAATACCCATTCCTCTCTGATCGACATAACCATAATCACGTAAAACTTCCATTATTAGTGTGTTTCTATATGAACGCTGCCCGGCGATCATTTTCTCGATCGTCATGGAATTTTGAAGATCGCCGGGACTAACAACCTCAAGCCTGTCAGAGTAAATGCCTACCTCTATATCGACAAACCGGGTCCAGTCACGATGCGCCAAAGCATTGACAACTACTTCCCTCATGGCATCAATCGGATAAAACCATTGCGTCTGTCTTCGGAAATTTTCATCAATGTCCGCAGCTTCTAGTGAAATGAAAGGAGTAATCAGTTCGATGAATCGCTCGATGATTCCGCCATCGATCAAGATTTTTCCTGATTCTGTGACGTCCCAGCGCCCCACCAGCGGACCATCCAAGATGTCGTCAAGAAGTGCCCGGTATTCTTTTTCTTCACCTGCAAAAGCCAGCACTCTTAGACCGGATTGCTTCAAATAACGACGTGGGTTTTTACCGAATAGAACCAACCCTGCAATGGTGCAATAAATTTTACCTCCTACCTCGGTCAGAAAACCCAGCCCCAACAGTCTTGCCTCCCATTCTGCGGGAGTGTTCGGGACCTCAGGATCCTTTATGATGTCCCTGAGATAGTTTTGCAATCTCGCTTCATCGAGACACGTTATATCCGTCCGGGGGACAGGCATGACTTCAGTATGCAACATCCCTCCCAACTCAAAGAGCCGCATCTGCTGCTCACGGGTTGCCAGCCGTGATGTCGATCCCACGCGAATATAGATTCTTTCTGCCGCACCTTCTCTTACTACATAGGGCTTGGAGATGCCTTGCGGAAAGGTGATCACTGCGACTGTTTTATCCTCTTCGATCCTAACCTCTTCGTAAAACGGCAGAATCAGGGGGTGAATCTTGTCTTGTATGACGTTCATAACCCATTCTTCCAGGTTATCTCGATTAATGCCGGAGATGGTACCGTCATCTTCTACACCGAGAAGAACCTTGCCACCCTGAAAGTTGGCTAGCGCAACGATCTCTCTCGCCAACTGCTCGGTACGAATGTCATCCCTCTTGAACTCTACGCCGGAATTTTCTCCGTTGGCTATGATTTCCAATAGTTCTGCTTTCAGCATGATCACCTCAAAAACCGTACTTTGCCTTCCGCTGATTGAACGCCGTTTTGCCGCCTTCGAGAATATCCGCTGCTTTATCGCGTACCTGCGTCACGTCTATCGCACCTTGTGATTCCTCTGGTAAGAAAGCCTGACCCTCTTGCGCTTCAAAAACTCCTATCCACTCTGCGTCGCCAAATACGGGAATGTTTGCATTATGGGTAGCAAATATGAATTGACGCGCTATCTTTGCAGATCTCAACTCTGCCACGATGCGGTCAGCGATAAAGGCGTTGTCCAAATTATCTTCGGGCTGATCCATGAGCAGCGGATCCGGATTTTGAAGTAGCAGCAGGTGCAGCATGGCCGTACATTGCTGCCCAGTGGAAAGTTTGTGGAGCGGCCTGAAATTTTCCGTGCCTTCATGAGCAGTATTGAGTTCGATATCGATGACATCCGGCAATTCGATTTCTTCCAACTTCAGAACCTGCTCGACTGTCAGTCGGGATAAGGCTTCCGCCACGGTAGGTGTGATATTCCATCCAGCATTACGTAGGGCATCGGATCCCCGCCGCACCAATTCTGCAAGCTTCACGGGGGAAAAGGGATCTGCTTCTTTTATCCAGCCTAGCCTCGCCTCGTCGACACTCTCAAGCCGACAGCCCAACAGGAAATCGATGACCGGCGTACGATCGGCCTCCGGCTTCACGGTCAATTTCAACTTTCCCGATAGTCGCTTATTGAGGATTCGCAACGCGCGTTCAAAAACGGCGGACCTGCTTGCCCGAAGGGAGGACAATTCGTCAAGAATACCTTGCCGGTAACGAATGAATTCGCCTTGTATTCTCTTTCTATTCTCGATCAATGTCTGTTTAGGACGAATTTTTTCAATCTCCTTCAGCAGATTCTGAAACTCTATACCGATTTCCCTGCCGCTTTTCCCTTCAAGGGACGGAAGTTCCTTAAACGTATTTTCCAGCTTCGCTTCTTCCTGGTGAACGCCGACATTCAGCTCATTGCCACTTTCTGCAATTACGGCCTCCGTGGAGGCATACGTCGTTTGCCACTGATTCAGAATATTTTCTGCGTCAGTACGCAATGCGTCCAAGGTATTACGGACCCTACGGAGAGTCTCGGCATGTGGCAAATGCGCTATGGCTGCTTCACTAAGAAAAACGGTATCGGGAAGGCTGTCCCGTACAGATTGAAATGCTTTGTCGAGATTGGGTCCTTCCTCTTCAATGGCCCTCTTTCGCAGACGCTTCTCCGTTTCAAGCAGTGGAACAATTTTCAGCGTCCCTTCCAGCCCAAGCGTCATAAATTGCCGTAACTGTTCCTCCAACTTGGGAAGCCTGGCGACCTCATCCTCGATCGAGGCAACATTTGCATGTGCTTCGAGGAGTTTCTTCCTGTTTTCCGCCAACCTTCTTAAGGCTGCATGAATGTGTGCTTCGACATCATCTTGCCCACTTTCCAGGAACCTGGTCAAAAGTTGCCGCTGGCCAGCTTTGTCCTGGGCGATTTCATAAATTTCGTTCTGTCCATAGATTTCAATCTCGGGCAGCAGATCCGACGGCGCAAATGAGGAGAGGTTGCCTTCATCATCCTTAACGCTGGCGCTTTCGCCGTAGCGACGTGCAACGGTAAATCGCCTACCATTCATTCGTGAAGAACGTATGACTAACTCGACACGCCCTCTTGATTTGCCGAGATTTTCCTTGATTATCTCGTCATGCTGTCTCTGTGCGTTCTTGCCGATAGGCTGCAGGTGCAAGACGTAGCGAATGCATTCAAGTAGGGTCGATTTTCCTGTTCCTCGCCCGCCAATCACAGCGTTGAGATGTTCAGAAAAGTCGATATGAACGCTATCCAGATAACCGCCCGTGACTTTCAGGGTTTCAATGCACGAATAGTATTTTTCTGCAACGTCACTATTTAGACGAACTCTCGACTCAGGGTCATGGAATGCGAGCTTGAATGACTCGAAGCAGGGTTTCGTCATTTTGATCAGGCAAGTCGCTTTCGGGTTTGCCAGATCATCAGGGACTGCCACATCTTTGGCGTTGATGATGGCCATGGGAACTTCCCTTTTATACTCAGGCGTCTTATTTAGCAGTATTTGCCGATAGCAGTTACCCTCTCCGTTTCTCAATTCGTCTAGAGCGCCAGGAATCTGAGCGGCCTTCAATAAGGGGTTTTGCCAGACATGCAATAGTTTTTGTCGCAATACGCCACTGTCATCCGTGCAGTGCGCGGCATAAGCAAATCCCCCCAGTTGATCTATTTTTGATAGCAACTCGTTGCCGCCAAGATTGGATGGCCAAACGCCATTGGTGGGATCTGTCAAACCCAATGCTCCGAGGTAACGATTCAGTTGGTCTGTGGAGGTATTTTCCTGAAACAGGCATACAAAATGTGCCTTTTCTGTGGAGGCAATTTCAAACCCGGGAAAGACAAGTATTCCATTTTCATTCATGATTTCTCTTATCGCATCAACGCCATCTACATTTCCATGATCGGCTAGACCTATCACCTTGATGTCGTTTGCTTTTGCGACACGCACAAGTTCCTGATTATATTTTTCTTCGGTCATTCCGTGGCCTGCGCCGCGATAACCGATATAGCCTGCGGGGTTTACCTGCAAAGCACACTTCCAGAAACTCGCCTTGGTATACTGCTCCGACATGAAGGCTCCCGTTGCTTTTGTTTCATATGCAGTTTTAGCTGTCAGTTCGCTTTGTACAACGTTTTTGGCTGGCGCAGCATACCACGCTGAGTTAGCTATTTTCAACATTCAAATCCAGCACGTGCTGAAAGCTGCCACTAGGTTATGCTGCCTATTTATCAAGCCAGCTGATTAATGATGAATTCAGGGACAACAATTGGCCTGACGTTGGAAGAGCAAACGAGGCCACCGGATCTAGCCTCACCCCCCTGCTACTCCCCTTTACTCGGCAAGTATGCTGCCAGCGTTACCTCACCCTCCCCGGCTTCGCCGCCCACCGACTCGAGGTCGCAACTGGTCGCTAGTACTATGTAGGCACTTTCACCCTTTAACCTTTGCCGGCTTTTACCGGCGCTTTCAGTCGGCCCCCTTTTCCTTCCCCGATGAAGATCCTCAACTAAGGCGAAATCTTCCCTCTACCAGCGCCAGATGATGGGTTGACCGCGTGGCTTTTTTGTGTTTGCCATCTGCTTAGGGTAGAATGGTGCAGGGGTGCGGGACGTTTCCGTCGACCATCAATGCTTGACATGCTTGCATCGGGATGGCGCGGCAAGTTCTCAAGGTCCGATAGAGACGCCCGCGGCACCTGAATACCTCAGCCTTCCTTTGGTTACAAATGCCGGTTTTCACGTGGAGCGTTCTGATCGGACCATGAGCTAAGGGGCGTTGCGTACAGCAGTAGCCGCAACTAGGGACCATCGTGCATAAAGGAGTACAGCAATGAACGGGCAAGATCATCCCTTCCTCTGCGATCATATGGTGAGGGCTCATAAACTCTGTCTTCAACTCAATGACATCATGATGCTCATAAATTCAAGCCATGATATCGATGAGATTCTTCACGAGGTTGTGCAGGCATCATGCAAGACATTAGGCTGCGAATCGGCGCGGATTGCCATGCGGGAGGGTGACAACTGGGTAATAAGGTATGTAAGCAACCTACCGAACGATCTGATCGGACGATCCTTCACTGACGAAGACCTCCCGCACGCGGCACTTGCCATGACAACAAGAATGCCTGTTGCCATTGATGATGCTTTGAATGATGACAGGACGAATGCTGAGATGATGAAATCCCTCGGTATCAAGTCGGTAATGGTGCTTCCCCTGGTAGAGAAAGACGCAGTAATCGGCACGCTGTTGTTCGGTTACCATTCCCGGGCCGTATCCTTTACAGACGCCGAAACGGATTACGCTGAAAGAATGGCCACGGGAGTTGCCATCGCACTTCAGAGCGCCCGCCTGTACCAGGATTTGGCAGAGTCCAAAAGGCTCAGCGATGCCCTCAACGAGATCGATACCGTCCTTTATTCCACTAACGATTACGACGCCATAATGAACAAGATGCTGCAACTGGCGACCGAGGTCATCGGCGCCGAAACCGCGGTGATCTTTTCAAAAGATGGCGACAGGTGGACCGTGCGGTACGAATACAAGCTCCCCGTGTCGCTCGTCGGACAGACCTTCAGCAACACCGAGGTGATGCATACAGCCGTGACTGCCGAGACCAAAAGATCGTTGGTGGTACAGGATGCGCTGAATTGCCCGGAAATAGATCAGAAATTCGTCGAAATGCTCGGCATCCGCTCCCTCCTTGATTTTCCATTGATCCTGAAAGGGGAGGTTGTCGGCGACCTCACATTTCATTATCATTCCAGCCCTGTCCCGTTCAATGAGAGACAGGTCGAATTCGTCCGCAAGCTGCAGATCTCCATTTCTCTGGCTCTTGAAAACGACCGGTTACTCGACACATCGAGGCAGAGGGAATCGATGCTGAAAGAGGCCGAGAAACTTGGCAAGTCCGGCTACTTCAAATACGACGTAATCACTCGCAAGATAATCTGGTCTGAAGGGGTGTTTCACATTTTTGGACGCGATCCGGCACTTGGAGAGCCCACGGTTGAAGAGTTTTTTGATTTGTACTCGGTTGATCCGGGGCAAGAAAAGATGCGGGAACTGGTGGGAAACCGGGAAACAACCGAATTAGACGCGAAGATGACACGCGGCGATGAGGCCTGCTTTTTCCATTTTGTCATACGTTCAGTGAAGGACGACAAAGGCGACGTGGTGGCTTTCATGGGCACCATTCAGGATATAACGGAACGAAAGCGGAACGAAGAGGCTCTGCGGCTGAGCGAGCAACATATGTACTATGCCACGACGGCGGCCGGCATCGGCTTGTGGAATTGGGATTTGACTACCAACGAAATGGTCTGGAGCGAGAGATGCATGGAGCTCTTTGGTCGTCCCCCCGATCAGCTCATGACGTACCAGGCATTGATGGAAACGCTCGATGAGGAAGAACGACAGCGCGCTGAAGAAGTAGTTCGTAAGGCGCTGCAGGAGAAAACGGATTATGTTGCCGAGCTGCGGATCGTCCTGCCTGACGGCAAAGTACGCTGGATCATGAGCAAGGGACACGGTTATTACGATGACCGGGGCGAGCCGACCAGCATGCACGGTATTACCATGGACATCACCGATCGCCTGCGCCTGGACCAGGAGATCAAGAGACTGAACATGGAACTGGCAGCGCGAGCAGCTGAACTGGAAACTGCCAACAAGGAACTGGAAGCATTCAATTACACGGTTGCTCACGATTTGCGCGGTCCGTTGAATACTATCGGCTTGTACTTACAGACGATTCAGCAGCTGCACTGTGCGGAACTCGACGAGACCTGCGGAGATTATCTAACGGGAGGGTATAAAAACGTCCAGCGCATGAGTGATCTGATAGATGTCCTGCTGGAATTCTCGAAACTGTCAAGTGTCGAGCCTCAACGGGAGAATGCCGACATCAGTGCAATGGCGCGCGAGATTGTCGATGAACTGAAGCGCACGAGCCCGGAGCGCCACTACGCCTTCCGTATCGCGGACGGAATCATTGTGAACGGTGACCCGAAGCTACTCAGGGTGGCTCTGAACAACCTCCTCCGTAACGCGTGGAAGTACACCGGCAAGAAGGAGGAGGCGGTCATCGAAGTAGGTGCAACGGAGCTCTGCGGTAAACGGGTATATTTTGTCAGGGACAACGGACAGGGATTCGACCAAGCGGACACAGGCAAGCTCTTCACGCCCTTCCAGCGCCTCCCGGGCGCCGAAGAGTTTCAAGGCTCCGGAATCGGCCTGGCAACGGTGGAGCGTATTATCCAGCGACATGGTGGCAAGGTCTGGGCGGAGGGAGAACCGGACCGAGGGGCATGCTTCTACTTCACCCTTTCAGCGGACTGAGTTCCACCCGGGGATTGACGGGGAGAATAGCATGTCACCGAATAATCCGCTACGGCCACAACTCCCCAGAGCTATACGGCCCCGGCGTGTCTGCTGGTTCAATTCTCGGAGGATTCCAGACCGGTTTGCGTAGATCGCGAATCTTATTAAGCACCAGCCCCCCTCCTCTCCACAAAATATTTATTTTTCAGATACTTGCATTCCGCTAAATAAAGGTTAATCTCGTATGATCTGCCTGGCTGACGGATAGCGACACACGAAAGGAGGTGTCGATGCGTAAACTGAAAATCGACTTGACTGGTAAAGATGCTACGTTTCTCAGCAATACCAATCGATACTGCAACGGGTTGTTTAACCTTGAGTTGTACAGGACCCGTCCAGACAAAGTACCTTCTCTTGAGCAGTTGAAGGAAGGTATCAACCGCTTCCAGCTGGCATACGAAGCTGCCTTAAACGGAGACCGCGTCGAGGCCTCCAAGCGTAAGAAGGCTCGCACGGACCTTACCGCGATGTTCGAGAAGGCCCTCCACTTCCTTGAATCGGTAGCAGATGAGGATGACATACCGGCATTGCTTCAAGCTGGATTCGAGGTGCCTCGTGCAGCCCGGAGAAAAACGATGATCGCACCGTCAACGGGATAAAACAGGCACAGGAAGTTCTGCACTAATGAACACCGAAGCATCGAATGGCGAGGATGGGAGTTCCGGACTGATACGCTAGTTCCTATCAAGGTCCGGATGTCCTCGTCGAACTGTCTGTCAGCTAAAGCAGCTTAAATGGTTATTCCTGCTGGCCCGGGACCCCCTCCCCCATGATTCGGGCTCGGTTCCCGGGCATTTTCAACGACCGTTGTTCGAGCCACAGTCCGCCAAAGAACAGCGCATGCCTATCTGGCCGAATACGTACCTGGTTATATTTCGCGATACCCGTCTTTTGTTTCGTGACACCCATCTTTCATTTCGTGGTACCCGTCTTTCGCTTCGTGGTACCCGTCTTTCGCTTCGTGGTACCCGTCTTTCGCTTCGTGGTACCCATCCTTCGCTTCGCGGTACCCATCGTTCATTTCGCGGTACCCATAGTTCATTTCGCGGTACCCATAGTTCATTTCGCGGTACCCATCTTGTCTTTCTTGGTACCCATCCTTCGCTTCGCGACACCCATCTTTCGCTTCGTGACACCCATCTCTAATTTCGTGGCACGCACCTTTTACCAGATGGTCCTCTCCTTCAAGCAGAGGATGGTCACCTTTCCACAAGACACAGGTAGCGTCAACTTCGATCTCGCCCAAAAAGGGGGGTTCGTCCTCTGCGGCGCCGGGCAGCAGCACCTCGCTCCTCCTGCAGCCCGTGGAAAGCAGCAAGCGGATCGCCGCCACCGACAGCCGGTCCTCCTCTCCGTCCTCTCCGTCCCCTCCAGCGCCCACCGTCTCTGCCGCGTCGAATTCATGCTTCAAACTTGTCATCACCTAGCACCTGTGCTAACGTACTCTCATCAAAAGCAAAGGACTTATATCATGCCAACGGTAAGTATTTTCTATGGCATCATAATACGTATGTTTTTTGATGAGCATGCTCCGCCTCATTTCCATGCGGAGTACGGTGAATTCAAGGCAACAATTGGTATCCGCGAGTTGGGCATCCTCACCGGCTTCCTGCCCAGACGGGCACAAGAGCTTGTGTTGGACTGGGCAGAACTCCACCAAACCGAGTTGCTGATCGATTGGGACTTGTGCCCACCAACAGCCGACCCCCATCGCCCCCCTGAAGTAGGAGGTATCGTTATGTACTGGGATGTCATTTCCGCCACCGTTACCAACCACCTTGAATTTTCCGTTACCTTCGCTGACGGTCTTTCCGGGCGGGTGAAACTGTTGCCGACTCATCTGCACGGTGTGTTTGCGCCTCTCGGGGACCCTGATATGTTCAACCGTCTCCAGGTATCCGACGGATTTGTCTCCTGGCCAGGAAATATCGATCTAGCCCCCGATGCAATGTACGAGGCCATTCGTCGTGACGGCGAGTGGCTACTTGACTGACACCCGACCTCAAAAATCCGCCTGGGGTTTCAATACTGCACCTGCTTCGGGAGCGGTGGGCGGAGGTTCGGTCCACACACTCGCAAAGTTGCGGGGGACGCCCCTTCCATCCTGCGCAATTCGCTAAAAACAAACCACCTCAATACCCAAAGTGACGCCCCCTTCTGGGCCTACCCAAGATCCACCTATCATGCCTCACTCAAGTGGCCTAGAAGTTGCGCTGTCTCGAAGGGGTGCCCCCTCAGACTGGCTCTGGTGCGTCATCCTTCCACGGCGACGGTGGGTTGCGACTGGCAGCCGATCCACAAGGAGCCTGCGGATTCGTGATATCATTGAGGAGGCAAGGCGCAGATACGGGACACGACGGAAAAGTCGGGAATAATTACCGAATCTATACACTCCTTGGGGCTAAACCAAAATGCCTGTACCTTGCGTTCTTCGCGCGCAGTTCTTCGTGTCCTTTGCGTAACAGCTTTTACACTGAAAATTGACGCTATGAGGTGTAAGGGAAAAGGGGACCAGAAATGATCAAAGGCATTCTTCTTGATCTCAGTGGGACGCTCCACGTTGGTGACACACCCATACCGGGTGCGGTTTCGGCGGTGCGACGCCTACAAAAGGTAGGAATACCGCTACGCTGCGTCACCAACACCTCCCGCAAGACCCGCAACACCTTGCATCATGACCTGGGCCGTATGGAGTTCGACATCGCGCTGGAGCAGATATTCACCGCGCCTCTGGCGGTGCGGCGCTACCTGGAACGACACGGTCTGCGCCCCTACCTGCTGGTGCACCGCAATCTGGTGCCAGAGTATCAGGGGCTTAGCCGGGAGAATCCTGACGCCGTCGTGGTCGGAGACGCCGAGGACGACTTCACCTATCGCAATATGAACCAAGCCTTCAGGCTCCTCAAAGGAGGAGCGCGGCTTTTGGCCACTGGCCGGACCCGATGTTTCGAGGGAGCCGAAGGGCTGGAACTTGACGCGGGGCCTTTTGTCGCAGCGCTGGAGTATGCGGCCGAGACCAGCGCGATCGTGCTCGGCAAACCTGCGACCGGTTTTTTCCTGGCAGCGGCAGCGGAACTCGGGCTTCCCCCCTCGGAATGTGTCATGGTCGGTGACGATGCCGAATACGACATTGCAGCCGCCCTGGCGCTAGGGTTTAAGGGGATGCTGGTGCAGACCGGGAAGTACCGGGAAGGAGACGAGGCGAAGATACCTCGTGATTTCATGCTGGCGAAGGATATCGCGGCAGCCGTGGAGGAACTTATCATCAGCATCGACCGCGGCGAGTAGCTCTTCCTTGCCGACCCCAAGGCGCAGCAGGAGATGGCTGAGAAGTCTACCCCTCCCCCTGCATACATGTAACCATTGACACAAGCTGTTGACTAGCATAGTATTTTTTATACATCTTCCCTCTGGGAGGGCTCGATGCCTGTTCCATGGATTGCCCCCCTTCAGTGAGGCAACACATGTCAATCGATGTTGTAAATGTTTACCCAAAAGCAGATTTTAAACTTGATCTGGTATATGCAAATGGCGAGCAGCGCCGGTTTGACATGAAGCCATTGCTCTCCATTAAGCCATGGACCCGGATCGCCGATCAGCAGATATTCGAGCAGGCTCGTGCTGAATATGGCACGGTGGTTTGGCCTGGAGAAATTGATATTGCGCCAGAAACACTCTATGACGATTCAGTACCATTCTAGCTGGGCCTGTCTAGCCGCCCCCCTGCTCTGCCCCCCCTGCTGCTCCCTAAAAGGTCGGAGTCATGCTGCTCCTTGCCCCGCCCCCTACCAACCCGGATATCGAACGTTTGCTGGATCGTTAATCAGCCGAAGACACCTGACGCAGTGTGGTAATGTCTCGTAATGGCGGTGCCCCAAACATGCGGTTGTATTCACGGCTGAACTGCGAAGGGCTCTCGTAACCGACGTGAAACGCTGCGGTCGCGGCATCGAGATGTTGGGTCAGCATCAGACGCCTGGCCTCTTGCAAGCGCAACTGCTTCTGGAACTGCACCGGACTTAGAGCGGTCATCGACCTGAAGTGGTGATGAAACGTCGAACTGCTCATGCGTGCCTGCGCAGCGAGCTCGTCGATACGCAGCGGTCGCGTGAAGTTGGTTTTCAGCCAATCTATTGCCTGCGCTATCTGTTGACTGCTTCCCGCCAAGGCGATCTGGCGCAGACGCGTACCCTGATCCCCCTGAAGTAAACGGTAGATGATTTCCCGCTGGATGATCGGCGCAAGGATCGGAATGTCCTGCTGGTCGGCAAACAGGTCGATCAACCGTTGAAACGCGCCGAGCAGCGGCAACGTCACCTCCCCGGTCGCCATTCCACGCTCTGAGCGCTGCGCAGGCGGCGGAGGGAGATTGCTGTCCACCATCAGTTGCGAGATCTCGCGCTGATCGAGCTTCAACTTGAGCCCCAGGTAGGGTCTCTCCGGGCTAGCCTCAACGATCTGCACAACGGTGGGCAGATGCACGGACGTGATCAAATAATGGTGCGCGTCATACAGATACCTGTCATCTCCGAGCAGCACTCGCTTGGCCCCTTGCGCCACCAGACAAATGCTCGGTTCGTACATGCCGCTAATCGGTTCGGTCGGTTGGTCCCGTCGATAGAGCGACAATCCGGGAACCGCGGTGACGTGCTGCTCTCCATTCTCGGTCCATCGGGCAATGCTCTTCCTCAAAGCTTCGAGCGCAACTTCCATATCGTTATCCTCAAATCCCTGCACAAAGGCCTGTTTTATCATCTACTTCTCCTGCTGCATACTACCCTACCCCGCTTCGCGCTTCAACAATTATTGGGTGTGTCGTAGAATCAGGCAAGAAATGAACAGGATTGATCTACCTGCTTTGCTCTTTCAGAGGTACGATATGATCATTAAGAAGATGGCACATGGATGTGGGCAACGTATAATTTATCCCGATTAGCGTCGATCTTCACTAAACCCTCTCCCTCCGGGAGAGGGTGCCCGGAGGGCGGGTGAGGGATTTTCCACGGAGCGGCTACGGTTTCCGTCATGGCGGGGGGGTCACCCTGACCCTCTCCCGGAGGGAGAGGGGACTTCTTGGATGCCGTTCACTGAAGATGGGTGCTAATCGGGTACCTTATTGCGGCCCAGTCGGCCAACCGGCGAAAGGAGAAAAAATGCAAAAGCATAAATTGGGCAGAAGCGGCCTGGAAGTTTCCGCTCTCGGGTTGGGCTGCATGGGGATGAGCTTCTCTTACGGCCCGCCCGCAGACAAGCAGGGGGGGCGCCCAGTGGATTGATGGACAGCAGGGCTGATTCAGCGCCGAAACGAAACCAAATAGGAGGATACATCCATGTACAAAGCAAAAGCCTATTCCGCTGCCAGTGCGACATCGCCGCTGGCCCCCGACACCATCCAGCGACGCGAGGCGACAGATCGCGACGTGCAGATCGAAATCCTCTTCTGCGGCATCTGCCATTCCGATCTTCACTCGGTGCGTAACGAGTGGAGCAGCATCATGCCCACGGTCTACCCGATCGTCCCCGGCCACGAAATCGTCGGCCGGGTCACCAAGGTCGGCTCCGGCGTCACGAAGTTCAAGCCGGGCGACCTTGCAGGGGTCGGCTGCCTGGTCGATTCGGACCACACCTGCCCCAATTGCCGGGATGGCCTGGAACAGTTATGCCCAAACCAGACCCTCACTTTCAACGCCCCGGACAAGCACCTCGGAGGGGTCACCTATGGCGGCTACTCCGAAAGCATCGTCGTCGATGAGCGCTTCGTTCTGCGCGTCCCGGCCAACCTTGACCTTGCCGGGGTTGCACCGCTGCTCTGCGCCGGGATCACGACCTACTCGCCCATACGCCGCTGGGGCGACCTCAAGGGGAAGAAGGTCGGCGTGGTCGGCCTCGGCGGGCTGGGTCACATGGGGGTCAAGTTCGCCCGGGCCTTCGGCGCCCACGTCGTGGTCTTCACCACCTCAGCCGGCAAGAAGGAGGACGCGCTCCGCTTGGGTGCCGACGAGGTGGTCATCTCCCGCAACGCCGATGAGATGCAAAAGCACGCCGGCAGTTTCGACTTCATTCTCGACACCATCGCCGCCGATCACGACATCAACGCCTACCTCAACCTGCTCGGCCGCGACGGCAACCTCACCCTGGTCGGCGCGCCGGAGAAACCTCTCGCCGTTTCTGCCTTCGCACTGTTGTTCGGGCGCCGCAGCCTCTCCGGGTCGATCATAGGCGGCATTGCCGAGACCCAGGAGATGCTCGACTTCTGTGCAGAGCACGGCATCACTTCCGATATCGAAGTGATAAAGATTCAGGATGTCAATAGGGCGTATGAACGGTTGGTGAAAGGCGATGTGAAATACCGCTTTGTCATAGATATGGCTACGCTGAAGGCCTGATGGTAAGCCCCCTCCCATCAAGGGAGGGGGAGTTTTAACCAGCGGAAGATCAGCACTAATCAGGTATGACAAACGGTTACGCCGGGTGGCCTACTGCGGCCTCCGGATTAGGTCGCCTGAATAAGGTAATTGATCAGCAAGACCATGGCTATCGCCAGATTGCTTCTGGCTCTGCTCAGCCATTCGTGCGGCGTTCCCAATGATGGAGATTCAGGCGGCATACACAATCCGCCCTTCGGTCAATGCGGGATGGATGACGGAGCTTTCAACATTACGGTAAGATTCAATATCATCTTCGGTGACAACAACAATGTCGGCGGCAAACCCGACGCCTAACATATTGCGGTAGATATTCTGAGTGGTCCGGCGTCGATGGACACCATTGGGTACCACAACCAGCAGGTCAATGTCGCTGTTTGCCCCCATATTGCCCCGCGCAGCCGAACCAAACAGTAAAACCTGCGTCGGTTTTACGACGGAGAGGATTCTGCCGATGATCTGCTGTACTATGCTGTCCAGTACCTTTTCTGTCATAATTATCACCTTAGTGGATTATAGTCAAAATGGCCGACAGGTCAAGAGATTCCGAGATCTGGGTTGATTCCGTCGACTGCCAACGAGGCCCCCCATGACAAAAACACTGACAACTACCCCTTTTATTATTTAATGATGACGGTAAAACTGCCGATGAGGTAAGCCAGGCAGATGGAGAATCTCTTCCTCATCAGGGCCGACATCTGCCTCTCTACATGCTTCGCAAGGATCCAGGGACTCCAGCATGAAAAGCAGGTCCAAATGCTGTGCCAGTCTGAGCAAATTTACCAGTTACTCAATGGTCCTGGTTGCGGCCATCAGTGGGGCGGCCGTGGTCGGCTGGCTTTTTGACTACCTGGTTATCGCCAGCATTCACAGATCATTTATTCCCATGGCTCCGACCACCGCTCTCTTTTTCCTGATCCTCTGCTCTGCCCATCTTGTCCAGCTTCGGTTCCCCGATCACCCCGCAGCACGGAAAGTGGCCCTGCTAGCCGCGCTGTTTGTAGCAGTAATATCGATGGCCATTTTCTGCGATTACTTCATCGATGCGGTTAAGCTCAATATCGAGGGGGTCATCCCCTTCGCTGCCGGGAAACTCGCCGCCGTCCCAACGGGTCGCATGTCGCCCATCAGCGCCGCAAGCTTCATGCTCTCGGGCCTGGCGCTATTTTTCCTGTCGTGCTCCTTCCGGGACTCCAGGCTGACCCGGCAGGCGTCGGCTCTGCTTGCCGGTACCGTAGCTGCCAGTGGTGCGGTGGTTCTTACCGGGTACCTGCACGGCTCGCCGCTATTGTACGGTAGCGCGATCATACCGGTCGCTCTACCCACGGCCGTTGCCTTTATAGCCTTGGGATCTGGTTTGTGCGCGTCGGCTGGCGCCGATGTTTTCCCGCAGCAGCACTTTCTGGGTGAGTCGATTGGTTCCCGGATGATGCGTGCATTCATGCCGATAACCGTGGCCATCGTAGTCGCCCAGGGGATGCTCGGAGCCCGGTTCTACTCCGGAGTATCCAATCCTTCGCTCATTTCGTCCCTGATGACCCTGCTTTCCGTGGCCGTAGTCGGTTTTGTCGTTACCGCCATATCAAAGATCATCAGCCACCAGTTGGAAACGGTCGAAACGGAGAGGAAACTGGCCCAACAGGAACTGGCCGAGAGCGAAGAACGCTTCCGCGCCTTTTTCGAAAACAGCATCGACGCCATATTTTTTTCCTCGGCTGGCGGGATCATACACTCGGCCAATCCGGAAGCGTGCCGGATTTTCGGGATGACGCAAGCGCAGATTTGTTCGGTTGGCTGGGATGGGCTGGTCGACCAGGATTCACTTCTTCACGAGGCTCTTGCCGAGCGACTGCGGACCGGCAAGTACAGGGGAGAACTGACCGGTAAAGGGAGAGACGGGACCAGGTTCCCGATAGAAATTTCGTCCTCGGTCTTCAGGAACAGGGCCGGTGACGAGATGATCAGCACCACTGCGCGCGATGTCACGGAGCAAAAACGCGCGCAGGAGGAACTGAGGGAAATCAACAAGCGACTCAACGTGCTATCCAACACCGATCCTCTTACCAAGCTTTACAACCGGCGCTATCTGATGGAGTCCTTTGACAGGGAGATGAAACGCCAGAAACGGAGCAACAGCTTTCTGACCGTCCTGTTGATCGACGTGGACCGTTTCAAGATCGTCAATGACGTCTTCGGGCATCAAAGAGGCGATGAGGTGCTGGTGGCTGTCGCAGAGGCTGCCCGGGAGATGCTCCGTTGCAATGACATCGCGGCGCGCTATGGAGGGGAGGAATTCGTGCTGCTCCTTCCCGAAACCTCGTTATCGGGTGGGGTGGTGGCTGCAGAGCGTCTGCGTGAAGCGGTGCGGGCCATTTCATTTGCTGCGCCGATGGAAAATCTCGCGGTCACCGTCAGTATCGGGGTCGCCACCTTTCCCTCGCCCTCCATTGACGGTGTAGACGCGCTACTGCAAAAGGCCGACGAGGCCCTCTACCGCGCCAAGAACGGCGGCCGCAACCGTGTCGCAGCAATGACGGACACTCTGCAATTGACCTCCGTGAACCAGTCGGACCAGCGTTCCATGTGACACTCCTCATCGTCGCAGGCCGCCCTCCGACACTCCTTTACGCATTCCCTCGCGCCACGTGGACAGTCCCTCCCCCCACCCTCACCCTCACCTTGAAGGGGAGGGTGCTTCTGCAGCGGATTTTCAGCACTTCTGAGGAAGTTACGGCAATAGTCTGATCCGACGTCATATTGTCCCCTCCCCCGGAGGGGGAGGGCCAGGGAGGGGGAACTCAGCCAATTCTTCAGAGAAGCCGCACCCATCCCCCCTCCCAACCTCCACCTCCGGGGGGAGGAGAGTCGGTACAAGCTATCTAGAGACGGGTACTTTTTCTGGGTCAAAGCGTCGCAGAGCGGCGCGGGGTGCTTCTGAGGAACTTGAAAGGCAAATCCCCCCTGGCCCCCTTTGTCAAAGGGGGGGATCCGGTATCGGGAGCGTTGCAGCCAGGACGAAGAGAGAAGGATCTTCCCGCAGTGCAGCAAACTCATGAACGAGCAGCTGCTAAGGGAGATCGGCGAGAAGTGCACGGCAGAAAAGGAGCGCTCCCACTCTTCCCGCGGCTCAGTGGGCGGTAAAAAGTAGCACAGGCGAAGGCGGTTTGTTCGGATTGCAGGGCAAAGAGGCACCGGGACCATGCCGGTGCTTCTTTCGTTTTACAGCCCCCTCGACACGCCTCCAGTTCGGCGAGAGCAAAGGTGAGTGTCTGCGTAGCAGTGGATTTCTTGGGAATTTTTCTGTAGATTGGAGGATTGCTCCCAATCAACCAGATTTTTCGAGATACGCCATGTTTAAGCACGTCCCACGCCTGCTCAGGCTTGCCGCCCCCATGATCCTGTCCACTTCCGCGATCACCATGATGCAACTCATAGACGCTATCGTATTGTCGCGCTACTCCAGCGAAGCGGTTGCGGCGATCGGGCCTTCCGGCCTTGCGGTCATCCTGTTCCAGGGCTTTTTGTTCGGTACCGCTGGGTATGCGGGCACCTTCGTGGCGCACAGCCATGGAAGCGGCGATCACGGGGGTGTCCGCGCCTCGGCATGGCTGGGGATCCACACCTCGGCCGCTTCCGGAATAGCTGCCTTGCTGGTCGCCTGGCCGCTGGCACGGCTGTTCCTGCTGGCAGGTCACGAGCCGGCGGTCGCCAGGGACGAGAGTACCTACTTCTGGATCTGCATGGCCGGCTCATTTTTCCCGGTCCTGGGCGCTGCTCTGGCCGGCTGGCTCTCGGGCATTGGACGCCCGGTAATCGTCACTGCTGTGACGTTTATCTCTTTTGCGCTGAATGCTCTGCTGGCTTGGGGGCTGGTACTGGGAGAATGGGGTCTGCCGAGGCTGGGAATTGCCGGGGCGGCGCTGGCAACCGTGGCCGCGCAGATGATTGCCGCTATCCTCTATACCATGATCTTCGCCAAGTCCGGGGGATTGACCGATCGGGTCGCCCGAAAGTTGAGGTGGGAACAACTGCGCCACTTCCTGTCGCTGGCAGCACCTATGGGGTTCAGGATCAGCGGCGAACTGCTGGCCTGGACCGTTTTCCTGGTGGTGGTAGGCCGCCTGGGCACCGTGGAACTGGCTGCATCGAGCATCGCCTTCAGGATCAACGGAGTCGCCTTCTTCCCGGCGCTGGGGCTGGGACAGGCAGCGGGGATCCTGGTTGGGCACGCCCGCGGAGCCGGTGCAGACCATGAGATTAAGGCCATTGCCTGGCAGTCGATGGCAGTGTGCCAGACCTGGATGCTGGCAATGGCGATCGTGTTTGCCACTGCCTCGGTGCCACTCGTGTCCGTTTTCGCAGGTAGCGGCCCCGAGGCGGTCCGGATTGTGGAGACGGGGTCGCAGGTCATGAAATTCGTAGCCATCTACTGCCTGTTCGACGCAGCCAATGTCATGATCGGATGCGTCCTGGCCTCCGCAGGAGACACCAACTGGCTCGCCCGCACTTTCATCGTCTGCTCCGGCATATTTCTAGTACTGCTCTGGCTGGTAAGCCGGTTTTTTCCCAGCCTGGTGGCTGAATGGACGCTGGCCACGCTATTCGTATTTGCAACCGCGGTAATCTGGCTGCTCCGCTTCCGAACCGGTGCATGGACCACAGTACAGGTGCTCCGAGATAGCGGAGCCCGTTAGACACTGCAGCTCCGCTACTTTTCCTGCTCCTTGCCCGGCCTGCCAGGAAGAGATCGGCTCATCCCTTTAATCAGCGACCGGCAGCCAGATATTGAAGGTAGCACCCGGGCGCGATGATTTGTCGGCGCTGATCATGCCTCCATGCCTACTGATAATAGCGTGACAGATGCTCAACCCCAGACCTCGCCCCTTGTGGGAGTCCATCTCCTTGGTGGTGAAATACGGGTCGAATATCTTGGCGAAGTTCTGGGCTGGGATGCCTGTACCGCTGTCTCTAAAAGAGATGCAGACATAATCTCCGGGCGCAAGCAGCGACCCTGAATTGGGAGAGAGGGTGCCGACGCGGGCCGTAATCTCGAGCTTCCCGCCCTGAGGCATGGCCTCGATGGCATTGACCGTCAGGTGAGAGAAGACCTGCTCCATCTGGGTTTTATCGAAGCTTAGCCGCGGAATGTCAGGCGGCAAATCGAAGGACGAAGTGATAGAGGTGCCGCTAAGAGCAGCATTGACACTGTACAGGATCACTGGCGTCACTTGCATTTTCCGTTTCAATCCGCTTTCCTTCCGGGCCAGGGTCCCCAGCCGTTTGCCGAGATTGCGTGCATCGACCGAGATGCTTTCGGCTTCCTTGAGATGGGTAAACGCCCTGCTGCCCGGATCGAGAAGCTTTTTCGCAAGATGGACATTGCCAAGGACGATCTGCAGCATGTTGTTGAAATCGTGGGCCAACCCGCCCGCCAACACTCCGATGGCCTCCAGATGCTTGACGCGCTGGGCATCGGCCTGCAACCGGAGCATAGCGACACAGTGCGAGACGGCGGTCAGTAGCTTGTCCAGGTCGACCGGCTTGACAACGTACTGAGCCACACCGATGTCGATGGCTTGAAGTATGAATCTGCTCTCTCCCAGGGCGGTCATGAAGATGAATTGAGCTTCCGGAAAATCGGTGCGAATGGCTCTCGCCATCTCCAGCCCGCTCATGGCCGGCATCAGGATATCGCTCAGGACTATATCCGGGCAGTGCCTGCGATAGAGTTCAAGCCCTTCCTGCCCGTTTTTCGCCACGATGCATTTGAAGCCGTTGCTTCTCAGTATCTTCGTCACCATCTCTCTGGTGTCACTATCATCCTCAGCATAGAGCACCGACACAGTTGCGGGCATTGCGTTCTCCATTAAAACCTCGATTCTTGATTGATCCGTGAAGTGTGCCGGCACGAATAGCGAACACTTCTCGTAAAAGGAAAGCAGGTTGTCGGGGCTAAACCGAGTGCCTTTACTTTGCGTTATTATGCTTAGTTCTACTTTGTCAGATTACAGCACAACGCCGTCATCCTCCCCCCATCCCCCTCCCAGCCTCCCCCTTGAAGGGGGAGGAGCCTTAAAATCCCCTCCCCTTCAAGGGGGAGGAGCCTTAAAATCCCCTCCCCTTCAAGGGGAGGGTTAGGGTGGGGATGGGGGCAAGGTGGTAATGTGACAAAGTAGAATCAGGAGGTTTTCAACAATTTTTCACAATTGGCTCTACTCGACCAGGGCATCCGGGACCCGGATACTCCCCGGTTCCTTGTACACGGGAACGGTCAAGCGCCCCGGGAGGGACGCCTGTTTTACTTCCGGATTCCCGGGCAGCTTGACCCAGACCTTCCAGCCGTTGCCTGCGGCATATTCCCTGTAACCCCTGTAATTCGAGTCCGACGGCTGCCAGTAGGCATCGCTCCCTCCGATACGCAGATACAGTTCACCCCCATTTTTGCCGGTTATCAGCGCCCCATAGACACCGCGTATCTGGGCGTTATGCTGCGGGTGCACGGTACTTCCCGCGTGCACGCCGGCTACATGCCGGGCATTGATCAACGCCTTTATTTTCGCCTTCAGGTCTGATCCCCAATCGAAATAATGCTTCCAGTAGACACAGGGGACACCGGGGTGCGTCAGCACATACGCATATGCCTGCTCCACCTGCCAATCGTTTAGAAAGCTGTCGTGCTCGTGGTGTAGCTGCGGGGAGCCATCGTCGTTGGTTCGATAGCCGGTATCGTGATTTTCAATGAAGGTGACGGCTCTGTTTTTCCAGGGAATCCCGTCCGTGGTGTCGCCGACCATGCCGATCCCGTTCCCGTATCCGTACAGCGCGCTGTAGTTCCCCTTATTGTCCTTCAGGGTGAAATAGCTGCTGAAGTCGAAGACACTGCTCGAGGTCTTGATATCGCCTGCAACGGCGGCGGTATTCCAGATCCAGCCGCGTTGCGCGGCGTGGGCTCCCCAGTCGTACTCGCCCACGGAAAAGGTCGGGTGCGTGGCGCGGTTGTATTGGGCAATCCTTTTGGCATGGTAGCCGTGCACCATGTCATAGCGCCAGCCCCGATAGCCTATCGATTGCAGCTGCCACAGGTACCTGATGATGTCGCGGCGGACCGTCTTGTTGCTGTGATCTATGTCCCTGAAGTCGGGATAGGAATAGGCCGTGCCCCCATGGGAGGCATACTCCTGCGGCCGTTCCTCCTCCGCCCCCCTTTGTGCCATCGGCGTATTGAAGACGCTCCCGGACGCCGGATTGGTGAAGGCTTCATCGTGCGCGGTAATGGCCCAGGTGCCCCACTCCGGATTTTTGAAGTCGGCCCAGCCCCGGCTCCCGTCGCGGTGGTTGATGACGATGTCGGCTACCGGTTCTACCCCGTTTGCCAGCAGGGTTTCAAGCATGCTCCGGTGCTGGTTGAAATCGCCGTAGCTGTTGCTCAGATTGAAGTACTCCTTTGGATTGTACCCGGCGCTGATGTCACCTGCGTAGGATGGCGGAGGAAGCCACACGAGATTGAAACGACCTTGGCGGATCTCTCCGGCCTTCTCCTTCACGATCTCGTACCACCGCTTGTTGCCGAACTGAGGAAACCTCTCCGGATGGCCATGCCGGTACGATTCCCAGTAGAACCCCTGCAGCATCACCCGGTCGTCCTCGAAACCTGCTTGGGCATAGCTCGGAACAGCGGGTGCCGTGAACAGAATCAGCCAGAGCCAGATAATGGTCCAGAGTGCCGACTTTTTCGTCCTCATCGCGTGGTCTCCTTTCATCATTGGGGTGAACTGCAGCTCTCCTTACACGCCGGAGCCAACTCGGGGGTCAAACTTGTTAGAAGATTCTACTCGCCGAAACGGGTTGCTTCAAGGGACGACTTTACCCCTACCAGCTCACCGCACCCGATGGCTCCTTCCGGCGGGCAGGTTGAGCCAGACTTTTCCGGGGGTCGACTGCTGAAGTTGTGTAGCCTTCCTTGTCAGGAATTGCTCTATAAACCTGTTTGACAACGGTCAGATGATCTTCCGCTGCTAAAACTCCCTCCCCTTCAAGGGAGGGTGGGGGTGGGGATGGGGTAGTTCTGGCGCAAAAGCACCCCCATCCCCCTCCTGACCTCCCCCTTGAAGGGGGAGGAACCTGAACAGCGGAAGATTGACGCTAATCTGGTTGTTTTAAACAGCAGCGTTTATTGAATATGGCTCAGGGTTCTTATGAAACTTGTTTGAGGAAAACACGGGGGGGGTGTGGTATTAGAAAAGATTTGACAATAAAACTCCGTTTGTTACTATGCCTTGCAAATAACTTTAATAATTCATTTAAGGGGGATTGTCGGTCAGATCCTCCTGAGAATTTTCTCGTTCCCAAGCTCCCGCTTGGGATGCAATCGCTGTCAAAGCTCCAGTTCTGAGGCGTTGAAGCGGAGCTTCCTATACATATATGCGTTCCCAAGCTGGAGCTTGGGAACGAGATGAACGAGATGAACGAGATGAACGAGATGAACGAGATGAACGAGATGAACGAGATGAACGAGATGAACGAGATGAAGCAGCACTCAAAGCAACGGGCAGGAATCGGTTCTCTCAACTGCAGCTGGATATGGAGGCCACATGAAAACAGCTTTCCTAAGGTGCGTACTGTCTGCCTGGCTGCTAATGGTGATTATCGCATGGTCCGGTTTCAGCGCCAAACAGGCGGGCGCTTTTACTTTTAACGTCACAATTGCCGGCAATGGCAGCGGTTCGGTGAACAGCAGCCCGTCGGGGGTCATTTCCTGCACGTTTCCGCCCATGGAAGGGACATGTTCGTCCCTCCTCGGCCCTGCCAGTCAGCTAACGCTTGTTGCCACCCGAAGCGGAGATTCCGTTTTCAACGGGTGGGGAGATTCCTGCGCCGCATGCAGCGGCACCTTGTGTCAAATAACCATGGATGGTGACAAGAGCTGCTCGGCAACCTTCGCCACCCTCCCCCCGGTGCGTATCGCCGGAAGCACGCCGGTTTATTATGGGAACCTTCAGGAGGCATTTGACGCTGCCCCAAATGGGGCAACAGTTGAGGCAAGGGCCATATCGATCCTCGAAAATCTGATAATCAAAGGTTCCGGGAGAATAAGGTTCAAGGGGGGATATGATGGCTCCTTTACCTCCCAATCCGGCTACTCGAACCTGAAGGGGAAGCTGACCATCCGAACTGCTGCCGTGATTGCAGACCATCTAAGAATATCAGCCACACCGCCCCACCCGGTCAGCCTGACATCCATCGCAGTAACCCCTGCCAATCCGGAGATTGCCCAGCATGCGACCCAGCAGTTCGCCGCAACAGGCAGCTATTCAGATGGCACATCCAGGAATCTGACAGCCTCGGTGGCATGGTCTTCCGGTTCGACATCGGTCGCCACCGTGAATGGAGCCGGTCTCGCAACCGGGACAACTGTCGGTTCGGCGACTATCACCGCCACTTCCGGTCTCATTTCGGGAAGCAGCACGCTTTCCGTCACACCCTCGGCAACGGGGAGATTCTCTGAACCCGCCACTCCTCTCGATGTCTCCGCGCTCTCCGATTCGGCCCATGCGGTAACGGTACTCGTGCCGATAAGCGGTGGCACAGTGACCGCGACCGGCGCCGACGGCACTGTTTTTACCCTGGAGATCCCGGCGGATGCGTTGCTTTCTGCCACGGAAATCACGATGACTCCGATAAACGGCATCACGGATTTGCCGCTGAGCGGAGGGCTGGGCGCAGCGGTCAGCCTCGAGCCCGAGGGCCTTAGGCTCTATAATTACGCCACCCTGACCATCGTGCCTGCCCGGGCGATCCCTCTGGCCCAGCAAACCTTCTTCGGATTTCAAAATAGCGGCGAAGACTTCCACCTTGAGCCCCCGGTCCCGGGGAGTTCCGCGCTGCAGATCAAGTTGCTGCACTTCAGCGGGTACGGCATGGGGAGCGGCACCGATGCCGATCGCGCCCAGATCCTCCTGCATAACGCCAGCAACGCTGAGAACCGCTTGAACCAGGCCGCTTCCGAGCGATTGAGATTAGCCAGGGAGCGAAACGAACCTGTGGACTTAACCGTCCTAGAAGAGTTCTGGAGGGAATTTATGGACCAGGTTGTCGCACCGCGCATGCAGGCAGCTTCGTCAAGCTGCGCTGCCGGCAAACTGGCCATGCAGACCCTGCTCGGGCTCGAACGCCAGAAACAATTGATGGGCGTCGATTCCGACGGCGCCATGGACCTTTTCATGAGCTTGCGTACCCAACTGGCGAATGCATGCATTCAAGAAGCCTACGACGCCTGCGTCAACCAGCATGACCTGCGCGAGATTGTTTGGGTCGTTCTGGGATTGGAGCGCCAGACTCAACTGCTCGGCTTGACGGACACGACCATGCCGTGGGACGCTGCGGGTAAGCAGATGATCAAGCAATGCCTCCACTTTGAATTGGACTTCACCTCCGCCAACGGTCAGAGCGGCATGTGGGATAGTTCGGTTACGGGAACGGTTCCGCTCCAGGCCGATCTTGGAGAATATCCCTCCATAAAGGTTAGGAGTATTCCCCCCTCTCCCCTGGAGGCGGGCGATTTCACCTTTACGGACTGGTGCGAACAAACAGGAATCGCCATGAGCAATACAGGGGACTTCATGGTGACCGATCTGAAATTTGTCTTCGGCGGTACTGACACCCAGAAAATCTCGACCATCGAAATGGAATATTACATTCCGCAGATATTCGGAATAGCAACGATAAAATGTGATGACGATCACCCCCCCGCACAGGTCCCACTTGCCTGGAATGGTACCTATCTAGTGGTGCATGAATTCGAGGCTACCGAAGGAATGGGGACTATGATGATTGCCCGTAATTGGACGGTCCCGGGCGGAAGCCTTTATGCCAGCAAGAGCTACGATATGACCGGGCCGTCCAGAACATTTGATAAGACCACCATGGTCCTCCGGCATACGCCGGGGCCATAATGCGCAAACGGCGGCTGCATCGCATGATGTAGCCGCCGTTTGCACTCCGGGTTTGCAAACTCCGTCAAGTCAGAGCAGTTTCTCGGCCTCGCGGGCAGCGATCACCACCGGGTCCCAGACCGGTGAAAAGGGCGGTGCATATCCCAGGTCGAGATTGATCATCTCCGCCACGGTAAAGTCGGCATGCAGAGCGGTTGCCAGGGTGTCGATGCGCTTGGCTGAACCTTCCATCCCGACGATCTGCCCCCCCAGCAGGCGGCCGCTCCCCTTTTCGGCCAGCACCTTGACGGTTATTTCCCCTGAACCGGGAAAGTACCCCGCCCTGGTCCGGCTCTTGATCACGGCGCTTACCCACTCGATACCCAACGCCCTGAGCTCCTTTTCCTGGAGGCCGGTACGGGCGACTTCGACCTGGCCGACCTTGGTCACGGCGGTCCCCGTTACACCCGGAAAGGTGGCATAGCCTCCTCCCAGGTTGATCCCCGCCACCCTTCCCTGCCGGTTGGCGACCGTGCCGAGCGCAATATAGAAGGGCCTGCGGCTGACCAGGTGAAACGACTCGGCGCAGTCTCCCGCAGCCCAGATGCCGGCAACGCCGGTTTGCATCCGCTCGTTCACCCGGATCGCCCCCTTCACCCCGAGCGGTATGCCTGCCGCTGCGGCGAGAGCGGTATTGGGGCGCACGCCCAGGCCTAGTATCACGATATCGACCGGAAGGCTCCGCTTGTCGGTCACTACCCCGACCACCTTCCCTTCCCTGGTCTCGAATCCGGTGAGACTCTCTTTCAGGTGCACGGTTACCCCGAAATCCCTCATTGCCCGGGAGACCAGCTCTCCCATCTCCTCATCGAGAGTTCCCATCAGCTGCGGCGACCTGTCTACCAAGGTCACCTCGATGCCGCGCCTCACCAGGGCTTCCGCCATTTCCAGGCCGATGTAGCCGCCGCCTACCACGACTCCCGTTTTCGCCGCCTCCGCGTCAAGGAGCCGGCGCAGCTCCAACCCGCTTTGCAGGGTATTTATGCCGCAAATCCGGACGGCGTCGGAGCCTGGAAGCTCCGGACAGATCGGCAGCGCGCCGGTGGCGATCAGGAGCTTGTCGTAGGATTCCCAGGAAACGCTGCCGCTCTCCAGTTGCCGAACCCGGACCCTCGCGCCTGCCGCGTCGATTTCCTCGACTTCGTGGCGGATGCGTACGTCGATCCCCTCCTTTTCCCGGAATCTTTCAGCGCTGCGAATCATAAGTGCGTCTTCGTTGTCGACAACCCGGCCGACGTAGTAGGGAATCCCTCAGGCGGAATAGGATACGTGGGGGCTCCTTTCGAAAACGACGATCTCAAGTTCGGGACGGCGACGTTTGGCCTGAGATGCGGCGCTCATCCCTGCCGCATCACCGCCGATAACAACCAGTCTTTCAGTAGTCATGGATGGATCTCCTTATGGCTTAAGCCACCCTCTTCCGCAGTAGCGAGGGTACGGTAAGTATACCAGCATCATTCACCTTTAGGCCCGGCTCTCCAAACTGAATGCTGATTAGTACTGATCTTCCGCGAACTGATCTCCCCCTCCCCTCTTCAACCTCCGGTCACATCCACTTCAGGTTGGTTCAACGCGCAACGGCGGCTACATCGCAAGATGTAGCCGCCGTTTGGATACTGTCGTTTATCCGGCAATCGTCCTTTCAATCCCGATCGGCAGCCCGCCCTCCTCTCTGCCACATCCCAGTAATGGGCGTTTTGGTCGGTCCCCTGGTTATCGGACCTCAGTTTTACCTTATTCCAAAGGTAATTTGACGCATAACATTTCATTGCCGCCCTTCTGGAATTCGTAGGCGACCCGCTTGATGCATACTTCGAAACCTTCCATTTCAAGCCTCGATACCACCTCGTCAACATGTCGAGACCTTACCGAGCCAAGCTCCACTATCGGGAATACCCGCACCTCGTGCGCAACTCGGCAAAGCTCCCGCAAAGACTGTAGGTGAAATGACGCATCGAAGTGCTCGCTGTAAAGAAATAGAAAGTGTGAGCATAGCGCAAGATCAAAAGTACCATCCGGAAAAGGCAGATTTGGCAACTCGGAAGTGACATATCTCCCCTCGCTTACCCCCTCAGGATAGTCCGCCAGGAATGCGCTCATTGCCTTCTTACGAACTTCCCCAAGCTCTTCGACTGAACCAATGACGGTCCAGATAAATTCGTCCAGGTTCTGTTTGGTCTGTTCCATTACGATGTCATAGGTTTCATCGATGCGGTCCGCAATTTCCTCTGCGGTGAACCGATATATCGGGTCGACTGATATGACCGAACCATCTTGCCTGGTGAGGCAACAGTTAAAACTTGCAGGTCCATCACCACAGCCAAGTATTCTCTTCTTTAGATCATCATTATCAAGGGCGAACATATTGATATACTCGTCATGTGATCGTCCCCATGGCACTACGTTATCGAGATTGAAAGCCATCTTTACACCTTATCGTTAAAGCCACGTCAACATGGGATGAAGGGCGGTTTGCGCTTGTTCGTTCCTATGCAATACCATCTCGGCAAAATCACCGCAACCGATAATTCTCTCATCTGCAGTTTCATGTTCACTGAAACCAAGCCGCCGGTGCGGGCTGTGTTGTCTCTTCTTTATGCCGCTCGCTGGAGTGATTCTATCAATCCCTTCAATTCCAGCTTCTCCTACACTACCGTGTTGGCCGGTGCAAAATGCATCATGAAACCTGATCAGTGTTAATCATCCGCACTGCGCAAGCACACCCTCCCCCTTGATGGGGGAGGGTTGGGGAGAGGGTGAAAAGATGGCATGAGCCTCACCCTCCCCCCCCGCCCCCACTGCCATTAAGTTAAGGGAAATAGGAGTAGGGTGGGCCGCGCCCACCACAACCGCATCCTGATGGTGGGCACGGCCCACACTACATGAGCCGGAACCGCCGCTTAACTTAATCTGATGGGTACTAATCTTTCCGCAAACTCCCAAAAGCACCCCCGCCCCTCCCATCAAGGGAGGGGGAGAAAACCTAGCGGAAGATCAGCGCTAATCAGGTAGCTTAATGGCAGTGCCCCCTTGGGTGCGGCCAACTCGTTCAATCACTCGTGGCATCATCTCTTCATCTGATTAGCGTCGATCTTCCGCTGTTCGGGTTCCTCCCCCTTCAAGGGGGAGGTCAGGAGGGGGATGGGGGTGTTTCTGCGCCGGAGCTACCCCATCCCCACCCCCACCCTCCCCTTGAAGGGGAGGGAGTTTTCGCAGCGGAAGACCAGCGCTAATCAGGTCTCTTCATGTCATTGACGGCGTCCTTTACCTTATCTCCGGCTTTTTCCATCTGCTGGCCGGCTTTTTCGGCGGTTCTGTCGATTTCCTTGCCGGCACGCTCCGCCGGGCCTTCCTTTTTGCATCCGGACAGTCCGGCGACCAAGGCGCCCAGCGCCAGCGCTGCGACAACACTCCTGTTGATTTTCATCATGTGGCATCTCCTTTCAGTGTGATCATCATGAGTTCTTGGCGTGAATACCCCTTCGGTTTCCAGGTATCCCGCCTTTGTGCGGCATAGAGCTGCATCGCAACTAGCGTGCCCGAGAAGATGCGACGAGGCTTATAGTCTAAGGGTCTGATTTCAAGGATGAAATAAATCTGAAAGGAAGGGAGTCGATAAAAAGAGGCCGGCAGTTTCCGTCACATTCGGCGGATCTGCCATATAACAGCCCTCCCCCCATCAGCCGTAGCCTTGGCGAAGGCTGATGGGGAGGGTTGGGGAGAGGGTGACGAGGGTGAGCCGACAGATGGAGCTCAACTCAGTAACGGGCTCGGCTCCGATGAAGCCGGAGTCTTGGTTTCAGTCAACCAGCCAGTCGCGATCACGAGGTATCGCCTCATCCGCCGCTTTCCGTAACTGGCAGCGGGATGCCGCACATATCGATTAAGAGATCTTCCGCACCTTGAAGAATCTCCCTTTGATTTTGTTCCCGCTCAGGCAGGCCAGGGCCTGCGGCGCAGTTCCCCGCATGACCGCCACGTAGGCATGGAAATCGAGGACATCGATCTTGCCGACCTCGCTCCCCGCAATGCCCGCCTCGCCGGTCAGCGCGCCCAGGATATCGCCGGGACGCACCTTGTTTTTGCGACCGCCGTCGATGCACAGGGTCACCATGGGGGGCGCAAGCGGCCCGCCGGCTGCCACGCTGAGCGATTCGATCCTGCCCCGGGCAATGGTGCTCCCCAGAGCGGTCTCTATGGTCTGCACCCGTCGGCTTTCCTGTTCCGTCACCAGGCTGAGCGCCAGCCCCTGCTCTCCTGCCCGTCCGGTGCGACCGATCCGGTGGATATGGACTCCCGGTTCGCGGGAGAGCTCGTAATTGATCACCGCCGAGAGCTCCTTGATGTCGAGCCCGCGGGCAGCGACGTCGGTTGCCACCAGTACCGAACAGCTTTTGTTAGCAAAACGCACCAGCACCTCGTCGCGCTCACGCTGCTCCAGATCGCCGTGGATGGCGAGCGCCGACAGGCCCCGCTTGACCAGGGCCTCGGCCACCTCCCGGCACTCCTTCCTGGTGTTGCAAAAAACAAGCGTCGATTCCGGGCGGTAATGCCCGAGCAACCGTGCCAGCGCTGCGGTCCGCTCCTCCTTATCCACCTGGTAGAGCAGCTGCTCGATGGCCCCCTCGTCGTGCAGCTCGTCGACGGTGACCTGCACCGGTTGGTGCTGGATGGTCGCGCTCATGGCGGCAATCGCCTCCGGATAGGTGGCGGAGAAGAGCAGGGTCTGCTTTTTGACCGGGGTGGCGGCTATGAGCGCAGCGATCTCCTCCTGAAATCCCATGTCGAGCATGCGGTCGGCCTCGTCGAGGACCAGCGTCTGCAGCAAGGAGAGGTCGAGAGAGCCGCGACGCAGATGATCGAGGAGACGGCCGGGGGTACCGACCACGACATGGGCGCCATGCTCAAGCGAGCCCAGTTGCGGTCCGAAAGGAGAGCCGCCGCAGAGGGTGAGGACCCTGATGTTCTCGGTGCAGCGGGCGAGGCGGCGAAGCTCCTTGCCGACCTGATCGGCCAGTTCGCGGGTGGGGCAGACGACCAGCGCCTGCACGCGGGACGAGGTGACCACCAGGCGGGAGAGCAGCCCGATGCCGAAGGCGGCGGTCTTGCCGCTGCCGGTCTTCGCCTTGGCGATCACATCCTTGCCGGCCAGGATCGGCGGCAGGCTGTGGGACTGAATCGGCGTCATCTCGGCGTAGCCCAGGGAAGCGAGGTTCTTGAGCAGGGCGGGATTTAAATGGAGTGCGGAAAATGCAGTAGCGGTCATGGGTTGCTCTTCTTATCTATTTGCCTACACCCTACCCCGGGCAGAACCAGCCGTCCAGCGTTCCATGGCTTTCAACCATAATGAAAACCGGCCTGGTCGCCCCGGCATAGCTCTAATGCCGGGCCAGATCGTACCCGGTGCTGTCTATCCTGGCCAGCCGCTTCCCCAGCAGCTTCTCAATCACCTTGAAGTGCGGCATCTCCTCGGGACAGAGCAACGACACGGCGACTCCGGCTGTCTCTGCGCGACCGGTTCTACCGATGCGGTGGATGAATTCGGCCGGAGAGCGGGGGAGTTCGTAGTTGACGACATGGGGCAGAAACTTGATGTCGATGCCGCGGGCGGCCAGGTCGGTGGCCACAAGCACCCGCACCGTACCGGCTTTAAATGCGGCGAGCGCCTGGGTCCGTCCTCCCTGGCTCATGCCGCCGTGAAAGGTTGCGGCGCTGATTCCATTGGTGAGCAGCTTCTTGACCACGATGTCGGCCCGCCGCTGCGACGCGGTGAAGACCAGCACCTGCTGCCAGTCGCCGGTCTTGATCAGATATCTGAGCAAGGGGCCTTTGAGGGTCGGATCGACCGTATAGATCTCCTGTGTGATGAGATCCGGCTCTGACTCCTCTTCCCTGATCACGACCTGCAGCGGATCGTGCAGCAAACTGATCGCCAGTTGCCGTACCTCCTCCCCGAAAGTGGCTGAAAACATGAGATTCTGCCGCTTCTCGGGAAGCAGCGCAAGGACGCGCTCAAGTTCCTCCCGGAAACCCTGCTCCAGAAGCTTGTCGGCTTCATCCAACACCAAAACGGCGACCGTTGACAACTGCACGCTGTTCCTGGCAACCAGATCCAGCAGACGGCCGGGAGTGGCGATCAGCAATTCGATCCCCTTCAAATCGATCATCTGCGGGTTTATGGCGACTCCGCCAAACACCGCAGCGGTCTTAACCTTCGGGGTCAGGTTGCGACCCAACTGCTGCACAACCTCGCCGATCTGGGCGGCCAGTTCCCGGGTCGGCACAAGGATCAAGGCCTTGAGTCCCCGCCGCTTGCCCGGTTCGGGGGATTGGGCGAGCTGCAAGAGCGGCAGGGCAAAGCCCGCCGTCTTGCCGGACCCGCTCTTGGCGATGGCCAGCAGATCTCTCCCCTTAAGTATCGCCGGAATGACCTGGCTCTGAACCGGATAGGGACGCTGGAACTTCTGCCGGGCGACCGCTTGCTGCAACTGCTCCGTTAAACCAAGGGATGAAAATCCCATGCATGCTCCCCTTGAAAAGCGCCGGACTTCAAGCGTTTGATGGTGATGCGCCAGCGCCAGGCAGGGCGCACAAAAAAAGGCCAATCATGGAGCTGGCCCGTGCTCTAATTTTGAGCGGTGACGCTTTAGTCTGAAAGGGCATCTTAGCCCAAACATAAGGGGGTTTGCAAGGAAAGCTACGTAAAACGGCGATTACCATAAAATCACCGGGTCGTTCAGTAGAGCTGTGATAATGTCTTATGCGTAGCGTGATAGGCTGGAGACTTTTACTGACGTGTATATACAAGTTGTCTACAAGGTGCTATGGTTGAATGGGATGAAGCAAAAAGGCATAAGAACCTTGAAAAACACAGCCTTGACTTTCGGGATGCGCGGCTTCTGTTCGATGGTCGAAATGTCGTCCATGTGCCTGCGTTCAAAAACGAGGAGGCTCGCTTTGCTTCTGTCGCCATGATCGATGGGAGATTTTACACCGTGATCTGGACCTGGCGGGGAAATCATCGCCGGATCATATCATTCAGGAGAGCACGCAATGCCGAAGAAGGAGCATATCGTCAAATACACGGATGAAGAATTGGTCAAGGTGGTGAAGGAGGAGGGGACCCTATCAAATTGGGAAAAAGCCGCCGCCATGTCAGAGGCCGAGATCGAGGCACGCGTTGCGTCAGACCCCGATGAAGCCGAGATGGTGATGGACTGGGACAACACCACCGTCGAACTCCCGCCATCAAAGGTTGTGCTGAATATGCGAGTCGATAAGGAAGTGCTGGATTACTTCCGTAAGACCGGCAAAGGGTACCAGTCTCGCATCAATGCAGTATTGCGGTCGTATGTCGATCAGTGTGAGCAACGGCTGCATCAAAAGGGGTAGCAAACGCAGACTCGCTGGCGCAAATTTGATTTCAGCAAGTGCGGCCGCCGTTGCCTGGCGTCCCCTCCCCTCCCCGCGGAAAAGGTCATACGGCAATCTCCAGAAATTCCTCTCTGGCCATCATTTCCCATTGAAGGTTTTCATCGAGCGGCTGAGAGGAAATGATGCCGGAGGTTTCTGAACAGGATTTATACAAGGAATAGTATTCCGGCTCTTTGGAATAATCACGATAGGCAAACAGTCTTGCCCCGTCGCTGAAAAGGCAATTGAGAGCGGAAAACTTGTATCCCCGCTTGATCAGGGCGACTGTATCAAGAAAGGACTGGCCCAGATCAGGGGATTGAGCACTCATGAAACGGTAGAAAAACACCTCCGTATCCAGGGCGTCTTCACCGAGACCTGGAATCCTTATATCAGGAAGCAGACCTTTGTATCCGTACACCACTCCGTTATGGGCAAAAACGACGTTGTTGTGATGGAAAGGATGGGCGTGCCGGGTGCAGGTGGTGTCGTTCCAGGCGGACTTGCGCAGATGGAGGATCACCACCGGCGACCTCCCTACCCCGCTTAGAATTTCGATGACTTTATCCGCTTCATCCAGCAGATTGCCTCCACTTTTGCGGACTATCAGTTCCCCGCCCCGATAGAGGGCCAACCCCCAGCCATCCCCGTGCCCGGGAGGATCACCGGCCATGACGTTGCCGCTACGCGCAAGCCGGCAGAAATTCCGGACTATTTTTTCGTGCCTGGAATATTCAAAATTGGTGACGCCGAGAAGTCTGCACATCAGAAGATATACCTCGCTACTGTAACGGCCACGACTATCCCGACGAAATCGGCAACCAGGCATACCGGCACAAGATAACGTGTTTTCTTGATGCCTATTGCGCCCAGGTAGACTGCCAGCACATAGAAGGTGGTCTCCGCGCTACCCATGATGACTGCGGTCATTTTACTGGCCATGGAGTCGGGACCGGTGCTCTTGACTATGTCGGTGAAAAGCGCGGTCGAGGCGCTGCCGGAGAGAGGCTTGATGATCGACATGGAAATGACTTCGATGGGAATATCCATGAATGCGAACAACTGGTAAAAGCCGTTTCTCAGGAAGTCGAAGGCGCCGGAAGCCTGAAAGCCTTTGATGGCGACGAAAATGGTCAAAAGATAAGGGAATATGTTCAGGATGATGCCCGGCCCTTCCTTGGCCCCCGCAATAAAGGAATCATAGACCCTGACTTTCTTAAAGGTCCCGTACAAAATGGTGAACAGAATGAACAATGGAATGATGAGCAGTGACAGGTAATTGACGTATTCGATCATCTAAGCACCTTCCTGAAACTGAACAGTATCAATAACGCTGCCATTGCAGAAACAACGGTGGCAATCAGCACCGGGAGCACGACTGCGGCGGGGCTTGCGGCGTTGTAGCTGGCAAGGATGCCGATCACTGAAAACGGGATCAACTGGACGCTGGCGGTATTGATCACGATAAATATCATCATCTCGAAGGTGACGGTCTCCTTGTCCTCGTTGAGCGTATCGAGTTCCTGCATCGCCTTGATCCCCAGAGGGGTGGCAGCGTTGCCAAGACCGAAGAGGTTGGCCAGTACATTCAAAGTGATGGCCGAAATTGAAGGATGATCATCGGGGATGTTCCGGAACAGGCGAGAAATGATCGGCTTGAATAAATGCGCGATCCGGAAAATGAGCCCCGAATCTTCCAGTATCCGGGTTATCCCCATCCAGACCGAAACGATGCCGAGCAGAAAAAGGGAGATCTCAACCGCGGATTTGGCACCCTCAAATATCGACTTGGTGAAGGGTTCCAGGTTCCCGGTAAATATGGCAAATACGATGCTGACGGAAAGTAGGATCAGCCATATAAGATTCATTATCGCGCCCCTGGAAACGACATTTTCTTTATCACGAGCTGTTTTTTCCGCGTGTCCAGCTCGACCTCCGCACCTACAGGCAGGGTTATTTTGTCCGCGACATGGCCCACATAGGGACAATGGACAACCGGGAAATCCAGCTCCATCTGTGAGGCCAAGATATCATAAACCTGCCTGCTTTTGATGCCACGGAAATCGCCCAGGACAACGGCTTTGACCCCCTTGAATTTGCCGGCAAGAATCCACTGCGTCAGATAACGATCAACCTGATGCAGCTTCTCATCGACATCCTCAAGAAAGAGTATCGAATTGGCTGTTTCCATCTCCCAGTCGGTGTCGATCAGAGCAGTAAGGGTAATGAGATTGCCACCCTTGAGAACACCGGTGGCAGTGCCGGGATTATAGACCTTTACCGGCACTCCCTTGAACAGGTTTTTCTCCGGGTACCCCTTCATAGCGTTCATAAAAGAGTCGAGCGTGAATGCCGTTGGCGCATCCAGATTGATCACCATCGGGGCATGCAGGGTTACGGCTCCGGTGCGCTCATAAATCGGGTTCAGCAGTGCGCTCAAATCGCTGAAACCGGCGATGATCTTGGGGTGTCTTCTTATCAGCTCGAAATCGATGTAGGGGAGGGATTTCATGGCGCTATACCCACCGCGCAGGGCCAGGATTATATCCGTACCAGGATCGGCATACGCTGCATGAATCTGCTCCGCTTTCTCTCGTGGCGAGGGGAGCAGCTTGGGAAATTCGGGATTGATCACGTTGAAGCCGAGCTTCGAGAGTTGCCTGATCCCGCCCGTGAAATCACTTTTCTTCTTTATCAAATAACTAGGGGTGACAATGAAGACATTATTCACCGTAAACCTCCGTAATTCCAGGTAGCATCCTGAATCGGTCATTTCACCAGCCGGCAATTCCGAGGCGGTTGGCGGCGGTACCCAGTATATTTACATTTACGCCTTGATAACCGCAAGCGGAAGTTTCACCATCACATCCACGAACGTCACCCTGGTTTGCTACGGCTCTCCAAGCAAACAAGGCCGTAGTCACTGGAGCTTCCCCCGGTGATAACGGCCTTTTTTTTGTCGTTGCCTGACGGAACTATCTACCAAACAAAGGTACTGGTCAAAAATGGGACCTTCCCCCTTTGGCAAAGGGGATCGAGGGGGATTTAGTCAGCTCAGGTGGGCAAAATCCCCCCTTGCCCCCCTTTGCAAAGCGCTGCCATTAAGTTAAGGGAATGAGAGGTAGGGTGGGCCGTGCCCACCACAACCGCATCCTGATGGTGGGCACGGCCCACCCTACTTGATTCACGGAATCACCGCTTAACTTAATGGCAGTGCCCTCCGGGGGAGGGGACAATTTGGCGATCAGGCTATGGCGGTAATTTACTCAGTCCCCCCCGACGCCGCGGCTGGCCGTGGGCACTCCATACCATGCCGTTTGGGGCGAACAGCTGAATCGGTGCGAGCTGCAGATCGGCATTAATAAGCAAGGAGAACAGGAGAAGCAGGGGGAGTGCTTGGTGCCTGAATATGGATCGGAGGTCGTGAAACGAAATCGCCCCCAGCCGAAGTCAGCCGGGGGCGTTGATTTTAATGCTCCCATGCACGATCATCCCGACTCCGCTTTCAGGCGAAAACCGCCCTCACCTTGGCCAGCAGGTCGTGCGGCGTCATCGGCTTGGATATGAAGTTGATCCCCTCGTCAAGGACCCCTTTTTTGCTGATGATGTCGGCGGTGTAGCCGCTTAGGAAGAGCACCGGCACCTTGACTGCCGACTTGCAGATCGCCTGATACGCCTCCTTGCCGTTCATCCTGGGCATCACCACGTCCAGGATAAGGAGCTGAATGGCGCTTTTGTGCCTGGCGAACTTGGAGACGGCATCCTCGCCGTCCAAGGCCTCGATCACCTGGTAACCGAATTCCCTGAGCGTGTGCGAGATGAACTTTCTCACGTTGCAGTCGTCCTCGGCTACCAGGATGGTTTCCGTCCCTCCTGAGGGGAGCAGTCGCGATGCCGCAGGCACAACCTTCCGGATGGCCGAGTCGAGGAGTTTGAAGTAGATCTTGAAGGTGGTCCCTTTTCCCGGCTCGCTGTACACGCTGATCTCGCCGTTATGCTGCTGGATGATGCCGTACACGATGGAAAGGCCGAGACCGGTTCCCTGGCCGGGTTCCTTGGTGGTGAAGAACGGCTCGAAGATCCTCTGTCTGGCGATCTCGCCGATGCCCGTCCCGGTGTCGCAGACCGATAACACCGCGTAGGCACCCGGCTCCAGGAGCAGCCCGGGGCAGTTGTCCGTCACGTCGAGTCGCTCGGTCCTGATAAGGAGGGTACCGCCGCTCGACATGGCGTCGCGCGCGTTGGCCGCCAAATTCATCAACACCTGTTCCAGCTGTCCGCTGTCCGCGTTGATCACAAGTTCCCGCGGATCCAGCACGGTCTTGAATTCGATGTCCTCCCCGATGATGCGCAAAAGGAACCTGTCGATCCTCTTGACGATGTCGTTCAGTCGCCTGGGCCCGGGCTCGATGACCTGCTTGCGGCTGAAGGAGAGCAGACCTTTGGTGAGGTTTACCGCCCGGTCCGAGGCGGAAAGGATCTCGGTCACGTAATGTTTGTGGGGATTCCCCTCTTCCAGCTGCATGTCGAGGATGCTCCCGAACCCTATTATTGCGGTCAGCATGTTATTGAAGTCGTGCGCGATCCCGCCGGCCAGGGTGCCGACCGCCTCCATCTTCTGGGATTGCCTCAACTGCTCTCCCAGCTCCCTGCGGTCGGTGATGTCGCGCCCTTCCGGGATCAGGAGCACGACCTTCCCCTCCTCGTCCCGGACCGGCTTGATGGAAAAGTCGAAATAGCGGAGGTTTTCGTCCGCTCCCCTGTGGGTCACCTCGAAGCGCACGAATGTTCCGGCCGCGGCCTTGGCGACCGCCTCTTGCAGCTGCGCTTTCAACTCGGCGTTCTGGCTCCACCAGTGGGACTCCCAGAACACCTTGTTGACCACCTGGCACTGGTCGAGTCCGCTGAAGTCGAGCGAGGTCCGGTTGGACTGAAGCAGGATGCCGGACGGGGTCATGAGCCCCATCAGCTCGAAGGCGTGGTCGAAGATCGCCTGGAAGGTCCTTTCGCTGCTGCGCAGCGCCTCCTCGGTCTGCTTGCGCTCGGCCACCTCCTTCTGCAAATCCCGGTTCAGCTCCTCCAGCTGGGCCGTGCGCTCCTGGACCCGCTGTTCCAGCGAATCGTTGGCGCCCTTAAGCTCCCGGGTCAGTTTCCTCAGTCGCAGGTGCACGCCGACACGCGCCAGCACCTCCTCCCTCTGGAACGGCTTGGTGATGTAATCGACGCACCCCGCCGCGAAGCCTCTCAACTTGTGCTCGGTCTCGGCGAGGGCGGTCATGCAGATGACCGGGATATCCCCGGTCTTCTCATGCGCCCTGAGGCGGCGGCAGGTCTCGTAGCCGTCGATACCCGGCATCATGATGTCGAGCAGGATGAGGTCCGGCACCGCGTATTGCGCCCGTTTCACGCCGCTGTCGCCGTCTTCGGCGGCAAGGACGGTGAAGTTGACCTCCTCGAGAAGGTCGGTCATTATGGCGAGGTTGTTGGGATCATCGTCTATGATCAATACGACCGGCTCATTCTCGATGATCCAGGCCCGGTCCTTCCTGCTGCTCTCCATGCTTCCTCTCCCCTGCCCTGCATCCCAATTCACGGCTCAAGCGCTAATCGATGCTATCTATTCGGCGCTGCGGGACTTTTTTAAAGCTTTTTCTGCCGCAAACTGCCGGGAGGCTGATTATTTCAGACCAACCGATCTCGCGCCGCCGCCCCTGCCGGCACCATGATCACGGTTTCTCCTCAACGCCCAGGTGCAGTTCCACCAGGGCCAGGACCGCCTTGGTCTTGAAGGAGCCGGCCAATTCGGAGAGCTTGGCGGCAAAGGGTCGCCAGGCATCCCCCTGCTCCGCCCCGGCACCCCAGGCCTGTATTTTCCGCATGTCCCCCAAAAGCGCCAACCGGTAGAGCTGCTCCAGCTCCGCGTGCGGCGGCGCCACCAGCGCATCGGAGGTCTGCTTCCTCTTTTCCAGGAGCAGAGGAGACGGCGCGGCGGGTGCTCTCTCCCATACCAGCTCCAGCTGCTGCCCGATCTTCTCCAAAAGGAGGTCGATGCGGATCGGCTTGGCCAGGAAGTCGTCGCAAAGCGATGCGAAAGCCTCCTTGCGCACCACCGTGGCGGAGGCGCCGATGATCCTGATTTCCGGGCAGAGGGAGAGGAGGCGCAGTTTCTGGGCCGCCTCCTGGCCGTCCATCCCCGGCATCACCAGATCCAAAAGGACCAGGTCGGTGTGATTCCTGCTCACCTGGACCAGCGCCCCCTGGCCGTCGCAGGCCGAAGCGACGCCAAAACCGAGCGGCTGCAGCAGCGAAACCAGCATCGCCGAGTTGTTCGCGTTGTCGTCCACCACCAGTATCCGCCTGCGCCTCCCCTGGTACCCTACCACCCGGTACTCGGCAAGCTCCGGGGGTATTCCGGGATCGGCCACCGTGGCGAGCGGGACCTCCAGCCTGAAGGTGCTTCCCCTTCCGGGTTCGCTTCTTACCTCCATGCGCCCCTGCATCAGTAAGGCGAGCCGCTTGCTGATGGTAAGCCCCAGACCGGTCCCCTCGGTCACCTGCCGGTTGCTCGCCAGCTGGGTGAACGGCTCGAAGACGCTCTCCAGCTTCTCCTCGGGGATGCCGATGCCGGTGTCGATGACCTCGCACCAGAAAAGGCCCGTTCCTTCCCGGAGGTAGCCCACCCTGAGGGTCACCCCCCCCTGGCAGGTGTATTTCAACGCGTTGCTCAAGAGGTTCAACAGGATCTGACGCAGCTTTCTCTCGTCCCCGCGCAGGAATTCCGGCAGTTCGCCGGCCTCCAGGTAGGCGAAGCTGAGATCCTTTTCCTCGGCGTGTATCCTGGTGATATTCAGGACCTGACGCAGCAAGACGACGAGGTTGAACGGCCGATCGTCCAGCTCCATCTTGCGCGCCTCGATCTTGCCGACGTCCAGGATGTCGTTGATCAGCATCAGCAGGTGTTCCCCGCTGGAGCGTATGACGTCCACCTGCTGGCACTGCGGGGCGGAGAGGTTATCCTGGCGCTTGAGTATCTGGGCGTATCCCAGTATGGCGTTAAGCGGGGTGCGCAGCTCGTGGCTCATATTGGCCAGGAACTCGCTCTTGGCCCGGTTGGCGGATTCGGCGGCGTCCTTGGCCCCCCTGAGCTCCTCATGGGCCTTGGCGAAGGCGTCGGTCAGGTCGTTCACGCCGATCACCAGCCTGCGCCACTCCCCCTGGAAAGGCTCCGGGTTGCTGCGGGGCTCCAGGTTCCCGGCCCGGACCGCCAGGATCAGGGCGTCCGTCTCGCGCAGCACCTGCTGGATGGTGTTTTTCATGGTGCCGAAGGCATCGGCGAGGCTCCCCATTTCTCCCCCCTGTCCGCGGCCGATCTCCTGATCGAGGTCCCCGCGGGCGATGCCGTTTGCCACCTTCACCATGCGCGTCAGCGGTCGGGTGGCCAGGGTGATCAGGAAGTAGGCGAGCAGACTGCTCGCCAGGGAGAAGACAAAGGCGAGCAGCAGCCCCTGGGTCACGATGCGGCTCTCGTTTTCCCGCATCGACTGCTTGGAAAAGCCGAGCCTGATCCACCCGATGTTCTCCCGCAGCTTTTTGACCTGTTCCGGGTCCTGGAAGATGTCGAAATCCTCCAGGGTCCGCACGGTGAAGACGGGGGCGAAGTAGACGAAGTCGTCGGCGTCCTCGGACATGAAGAGCGCCCTCCCCGGGGCAAGGGGGGGGATCCGCCGGGAGATGGGGGGGCCGTCGTGGATCAGCTCCCTTTGGGAGGAGTCGTAGAAGGTCACCGAGGAGACATCGGAGTTGGCCTTCAAAAAGGCCACCGTCCCCTTGAGCAGGTCCAGGTTTTCCGAAAGGATGGGAAGCTCGCCGGTCCTGGTGGCCAGGGTGGTGATGGTCTCGGCCCGTTTGACGATCTCGCGCCTCACCAGCGCCTTTTCGTTTTTTATCGAGACGTAGCTGTGCACCAGCGACATGACGATCAGGATCGGGATCATGAAGAACAGCGCCTTCATTTTAAAGGTCATTCTCACGGGAAGGTCCTCTTTGCGCTGCGCAGCATCTCTTCCGGCAGCCGGATACCCATCTTCCTGGCGGTATCGAGATTGATGAAGAGATCGAATTTCTTCGGAGGGGACGGAGGGATCTGTCCGACGTTGGCCCCCTTGAGGGCGCGGGTGGCGTAGTCGCCGATCAGCCTCCCCACGTGGACCGGATCGACCACCAGGGCGAAGAGCGCCCCGTCCTTCACGTTCCTTTCCGAAATCCCCAGCAGCGGGATCCTTTTTCTGAAGGAGAGGAGATACGCCTCCTCCATGGCGGTCGCCGTCAGCACCGTGACGTCGGGAAGGAGCAGGATGGCGTCGGCGCCGTTTAACTGCTGGAGCGTATTGACGAAATCAAAGCTGTTTTTGACGCTGTAGTTGGCAAGAAGTGCCGACTCCCCCCGGGCCAGCAGGTTGAGCTGGTCGCGGCTTCCCAGCACCGCGATCTGGTTCAGGTCACGCAGATGGCTGTTGGCCAGTTCGGCGTACTCCCTGGCGGGAGTCGCCATGTAGAACCCGGTGGTGTTGGGCCGGCTGATGACCGGCGGAATCACCACGAGATCGTAGATGACGAGGACCGATGGGGGGAGGCGCAGCGCTTCGGCGATCGCTTCCCTGCCGAGCGCCACTACGACCCTGGCATGCTCCTCGGCGACTACGGCGTCCAGCCTCCCCATTACCTGGGAGGGAGAGTAGGTTTTCAGCGGACTCTTGAGGGTTTTCCCGATCCCGGAGATGATCTCGACCACCGGTTTGAGTTTGGTATCGGCAACGATAAGGACATCGGCGGCATGACATAGGTGAGCGGAGAGGTGAAAAAGGACAATGGTCAAAAAAATCCGCTTGGAGAAGGTCATTTTCAGAAACCTATTTCGCTGTTCTGGTTTCGAGGTGTACGAAAAGGCGAACCTGCAACAAGCAGAACAAACAACCCCTGGATAAAGGACTCGGCTGGTAAAAGGCAGAACTGAGGCAGAAAGTTTCCATGTATTTCACAATACAACCTTCTAACTAAAAGCATCAAACGTCTTTGCATGAACCGTGACAGTCAATGCTGTTGAAACAGGTCACACACTATAGGTGGTACGGTGCCGGATTTCAACAAAAATGCAAGAAAAGAGAACCCTTGGCGACAAATCGGCAAATCCCCTGGCGCCTATCGAACTTGACGCTTGACAGACTAATGAAAGGTGTTGTAGCTTCAAGCGTCCGAGACGCTAATATGGTGAAATATTGGAGTTTTTTTACCTCGCAGGCAGCAACCTACAAGGAGATAGCGCCAGCTACCCTTGGGGATACCACATACAACAGGAGTACTGAAAATGGAAACCGAAACCCTGGTAGTGCTGGAAGAAGGAACCGAAGTGAACCTGGAAGGGCCGCTGGCCTGCTGCACTCTCACCCTGGCCGACATCTGGTAGCGTAGCGTCTGGTCGAAAACGAAGAAGGGGAGCTGACCTTCCCCTTCTTCGCTTCAAAACCCACAAAAATCTCCTCCCCCTTTTTCGGCACGGCCGAGCCAGATACCGACCAGGCACAGTCATCGCCCTGTCTCCATTTGGCATGCCGAGCTGGAGTTCCCATCTCGAAACGCCTGAAAGGGGAGCCAACGATCCCTTTTCAGGAACCAACCGCCATGCAACTGTCACGCTATTTGAAGATATACCCATGCACCGAGCAGCCGGGCAGGATCCTGCTTTACTCAACCAAACGCTCGGCTCTGATCCAAATCCCCGAGGCAACCCTGCGGGCCGCCCGGGACGGCACCCTGGCCGGAGCCGATCGGGATACGCTGGTGCGCCTGGGGTTCCTGGTGCCCGATCCGGCCGCCGAGCGTCTGGAGATGCGCGACATCTTCGTTAACGCCAACAGGCAGCGCCGCCAGTTCAACGCCATGGTGGTCCTGAACCTGGACTGCAACCTGGCCTGCGGCTACTGCTACGAGGACAACTTCCGCGGCAGTTTCTACATGTCCGCCGACACGGCCGATTTACTGGTAGAGAGCGTCATTGGCGGGCAGATAGCAAAGGGAAACGCGGTAAAGCTTTCCTTCTACGGAGGCGAGCCGCTCCTCAGCGCAGAGCTCATCAAGGAGATCGCGAGCCGTCTCCAGGCTGCCGCGCAGAGAGCCGCGACCAAATTCATGTTTTCCCTGGTCACCAACGGCACCCTGCTGTCACGAAGCCTGGTACAAGAGCTGATCCCACTGGGGCTTGCGGGCGCGAAAGTCACCCTCGACGGTCCCGGTGAAACCCACGACGTGAGCCGCCCCTTCGTTTCCGGCAGCGGCAGTTTCGACGTCATCCTCGACAATGTCGCGCAGATCTGCGATCTGATCCAACTCAACCTGGGCGGCAATTTCACCCGGGAAAACTACAGCTCCTTTCCTGCACTTTTGGACCGCTTGGCCGAGCGGGGAGTCACCCCGGACCGGGTTGCCAGGATCCAATTCGCACCGGTGGTGAAAAAATCGGGAGAAAAAGCAGCCGGCGATTTCGGCAATAATTGCGTCTGCTCCTACGAACCATGGCTGATGGAGGCGGGTCTGTACCTGCGCGAGGAGACCCTGAAGCGCGGCTACCCGACGCCGAAGGTCAAGATGTCCGCCTGCACGGTGGAATATGAAAGCGATCTGGTGATCAACTACGACGGCTCCCTCTACAAATGCCCCGCCTTCATGTCCCATGACTCCCTGCGGATCGGCACCCTGAAGGAGGGCGTCAGCGATTACCGCGTCTCGCACAACATGGACGTCTGGAAAAAGGATGACTGCCTCGACTGCGCCTACCTCCCCATCTGTTTCGGCGGCTGCAGGCAGATGACGCTGCTGCGCACCGATGCCATCGAAGAGGTGGACTGCAGGAAGGAATTCTATGACGCATCCCTCGAGAAGAGTCTCAGGCAGGATCTCCGGTATCCGTCAGCGAAGAAAAGGTGACCATCCGGATAATCACCTTAGAAATTAACCCTGACTCCGCCTTCTACCCATCTTCCGGGATTGGGGTAAGCCGAAACCGTGTATTGGGAGCCATTGAACAGGTTGTGTACGTTCATGAAGGCGTCCACCGAAGTTGTCTCCGAGATGCGGAACTTCTTGCTGAGGTTCAGGTCCCAGACGAAGGAGTTGTACCGGGCGTTCAAGGCGGGATTGGGATCCGAAGGGAGATCCCACCAAATGTAGGTGCCGGCAAGTTGCGCCAGAAGCGATTCTCGGTCATCGTACTTGACGCCTACCTGGTAGGAATAATTAACGGTCGATTCCGGTTTCGAGTCTGCGTCTATGTGGACGAACGCATGAGCGGCGTTCAGAGAAACGTTATAGACAGGCGCAGTTTCCGCCTCCAACTCATACCCCTGACGGACCACCTTCCCCATGTTCCTGTATATCACGTTGGAGCTGTCGAACTGGACGTCAACCAGTTCGTTCCTGGTGTCGTGACGAAAGAGGTTCCCCTTGAGATTCAGATGGTCCATTACGGCTGACTCCAATCCCGCCTGATAGGACCAGCCGTACTCGGCGGTCAGATCCGGGTTCGGAACGGTACGCAGCCCCCCTCCCATGGAAGCGCTCAGGGGAGGCGAGGTGAAGCCCCGTGCCACCGAGGCCCGCGCTATGACATGCTCGTCTACTTCATAGGTGGCCCCGAGGTTCGGGCTGACAAAATAGCCGCTCACGTTGTTGTGGTCCAGCCTGAGACCGGGGGTGATGGCCAGCTTTCCGACGGCAATGGTATCGTTGCCGAAGATGGCCCACTTGTCCAGGCTCGGGCGGATCAGGGAGCTCAGACCTCCCGAGGTCACAGTCTGGTCCAGGGCGCCGTTACTCAGGTCGGCACCCAGCACAGCACTATGCACCCCGCTTGCATATGCCAGCTTGAGATTTCCTCCCACAGTCTGTTCGTCGAACCTGATTTGTTTTTTGAGGCTATGGTCGCTGAGGCGCCGGACCGGGGTATCGACCTTCTGGGCCAAGGTGTAGGCTGCCGCCTTGAAGTTCAATTGGGGCGAGATCCGGTAATCGAGCGCGCCGGTTGCCCAAAAAGCGTTGATCATTGCCCTCGAAGCAGTGCCCGCCAGGGGGACGGCGCCCAGATCGAAAACGGGATTGCTGTAGCCGATGGTAAAGGCCAGATCGACGTTATGCGAGAGCGAGGCGGTCATCTTCCCGTAGAAGCTGTCCCTTTGGTACTCCCTGTCATTAAGGAGTCCGTCGGAGGCCTGGCGTCCGGCATGAAGATAGTAGCCGATCGGTCCCCCCTTGCCGTACAACTCCGCATTGTGGTCCTGGGAATTCTTCTCTCCGTAGGAAGCACTCAGCATCCCTTTCGGGAGCTTCGAATCGCCGGCATTCTTGGTGATGATGTTGACGACGCCCCCCAGGGCAGATCCCCATGTGGAGGATGCGGGCCCTTTTATGATCTCGATTCTATCGATGATCTGGGCAGGTATCGATCCAACCTCTGCGTTGCCGCCGCCAAGGAAGTTCCAGAGGACGCCGTCCAGAAGCACGGTGACATGCCGGTCATAGGATCCCTGGATGTGAAGCGCGGATATGGTACCGAAATCCGAGGTAGTGAGATCGACAAAGAGCCCGGGAACCCTCCTGAGAATCTCCGCCACGTTATGGGCATTCATGTCCGCAATGTCCTTGGCGGTCACTACCACCAGATTCTCCGCCACCTGCGAGATCGGCTTCGCCGTTCGCGTGGCGGTCTGGACGTAAAGTTCCTTTTCCTCCCAGAAAAGGAGCAGATCCTTATTGGGCGAGTCGGCAAACGCCGCCTCCGTACCGGATTGCTCATTTTCCTGAGCGCCGGCCGGATCGCTCGAAAGAAACAGGCTGCTCGCCAAAAGTGTTAGAAGCAACCGACGGCCGAAGCTTCTGCTGCGCATTGCCGATGTCACCCCACCTTCCCTGCTTTCACAGCAGGACGTGTAAGCGTCTTTTGCCTGATTGGATCTCTTACTGCCGTTTGTCATCTAGCTGCTCCACGTGTAAAAACAAAAATTATACAGCTTTACTGTAATTCACGCTGCAATGCCCGCTTTGACTGCGCGTCACAACAAATCATGAGATGTCTGCAAATCCGAAGGAAGAATATCATGGTTGACCGGGAACAACAGAAAAAAGTTTGTTTCCTCATCTTCATGAATGTTTGCATTAACTGAGCTGGAGAAGCGCCTGGCCTGGATACATGATCTTTTTTGTATTGAGAAGCCGTTCCAAAACAGTACCGGCCGGCGATGTGCAGAACGGACAGTTAATATGCACTAATCCATTGTCCGGTCTTTTGTTGTCAGAGCGGCTCTGAAGTATCAGCATGCTTAGTCATCGGCATGGATCGATAAAACTTTACCTGATTAGCAATGATCTTCCGCTAGCAACAACTCTCCCTCCCCTTGAAGGGGGAAGGCAGGCGTAGGTCGGGTTAGCGTAGCGTAACCCGACAACCTCTGGTGCCACATCGTCTGCACGTCGGGTTACGCCTTGCAGGCTAACCCGACCTACTTGTCTCCGACTGATGTAGCGCCGCAAGCGCCGGTGAAGTGCTGATCGGGAAACTTGATGGGTTTAAAATGCTTCTGACGCGCAGCGCCGCTGCGTCTTGGTTTGCGGGGGGGGATGCATCCGAAGGGGGGAGAGCAAATCGCTTTATTTTGCCGCAGCGTCATCTCGAATGAGTTTCATGCCGCAGATCGAGCAGTCGGCCGTAGGGTCCTCGCTGGTTATCCAGGGGTGCATCGGACAGGAGTAGAGGGCTTTGCCGGCTGCGGCTCTTCTCTTCTCCTGCTTGCCGAAGAAGAACCAGAGGGTCAGAGCAATCAGTGCAACGCCGCCGGCTGTAACCATGATTTGTGCGAGATCCATATGGTCAACCCCTTTCCGAGCTGAAGCCGCGCAGACGCAGGGCATTGGTGACGACGCTGACCGAGGAGAGCGCCATGGCGAGCGATGCGATGATCGGACTGAGCAGCCATCCGGTAAATGGATAGAGCACGCCGGCCGCGATCGGTATGCCGAGAACATTGTAGAAGAAGGCGAAGAAGAGGTTCTGCTTGATGTTGGCGATGGTCGCCCTCGACAGGGCGATGCTGGAGACCACCCCGTTCAGGTCGCCGCGGACCAGGGTGATGTCGGCAGCCTCGATGGCCACGTCGGTGCCGCCTCCCATGGCGATGCCGACGTCCGCCTGGGCCAGGGCAGGAGCATCGTTGATGCCGTCGCCGACCATCGCCACCACCCTCCCCTGCCCCTGGAGTTTTTTTACTTCCTCGCTTTTGCCTTCCGGCAGTACTTCCGCAACCACCTTGTCGACACCCACCTGGCGGGCGATGGCGTCCGCGGTTCTTGCGTTGTCCCCGGTCAGCATGATCACCTCCAGCCCCAAGGCGTGCAGCCGCTCAATGGCCCTCTGCGATCCCTCCTTGACCGGATCGGAAATGGCGATGATCCCGGCAAAGGCGCCGTCGATGGCGATGAACATCGGCGTCTTCCCCTGGTCGGCCAACTGGTGGGCGGCGCCTTGATCCGGATGCAGACCGTGATTTTGCAACAGCAGGGAGCTGCCGATCAGTATCTGCCGGCCGTCAACCACCGCTTCGATGCCGTGACCCGGGATGGCGTTGAAATCCCGGACCGGCAACCTCGGCAGGCCCCGCTCTTCGGCCGAGCGCACGATCGCCTCGCCAAGCGGGTGCTCGCTCCCCGATTCCGCCGCTGCCGCCAGTTGCAGCAGCGCGCGGTCGTCCGTTCCCACCGGCAAGATATCCGTCACCGTCGGCACGCCACGGGTGATGGTGCCGGTCTTGTCCAAAACGACGGTGGTCAGCTTGTGTGCGGTCTCCAAAGCCTCGCCCCCCTTGATCAGGATGCCGCTCTGGGCGCCTCGGCCGGTGCCGACCATGATGGCCGTCGGCGTGGCGAGGCCGAGGGCGCACGGGCAGGCGATGATCAAGACGGAGACGAAGGTGAGCACGGCCATGTTGAGCCGTGTTTCCGGGGGAGCCAGGTCGAACCAGAGCACGAAGGTCGCAATGGCGATGCAGATCACGACCGGGACGAAGTATCCGGCGATGATGTCGGCCAGGCGCTGGATGGGGGCCTTGCTTCCCTGCGCCTCCTGAACCAGTCTCACGATCTGCTGCAGCACGGTGTCCCTGCCCACCTTGGTGGCACGCAGCCGGAAAGAGCCGGTCCTGTTGAGCGTAGCGCCGATAACCGTATCGCCCGACTGTTTCTGCACCGGCAACGCCTCACCGGTCAGCATGCTTTCATCAACCGAAGAGGCGCCTTCGACCACCTCGCCATCTACCGGGACCTTCTCGCCGGGACGCACCAGAACGAGATCCCCCACCTGCAGCTGAGCTACCGGAATATCCTGCTCGAGGCCTTCGCGCAGCACGCGGGCCGTTTTCGGCTGCAGCCCGATCAGGGCCCGGATGGCACCGCTCGTTTTACTGCGGGCCCGGGCCTCCAGAAGCCGTCCCATCAGGATCAGCGTGACGATGATCGCCGCCACCTCGTAATAGACTCCCGCCGGCGCAGCCATGCCGTGGCCCGGCTGCGGGCCGGCTCCGGAGCTGACGCTGAGCCACCGGGGCGCGATGGTGGCGATGACGCTGAAGATGTACGCGGACAGGGTCCCCAGGGAAACCAGCGTGTTCATATCCGCCACCCGGTGCCGGGCAGCGGCCCAGGCTCCGGTGAAGAACTCGCGCCCGGCCCAGAAAAGAACCGGCGTGGTCAGCGCCCATTCCAGCCAGGCGCGGCCCGGGAAATTGAGGTGATCCGCAAGGGCAGGCAGCAGGTGGCCGGCCATGGCGAGCAGGGCAACCGGCAGGGTCAGGGCGAGCGCGATGAAGAACTTCACCTTCTGATGCCGGTATTCGGCCTCGCGCAGCTGCGATTCGGCTTCCTGCATCTCTCCGGCACCGGCTTCCCCGGACCCGGCTGCCGTCTCGATGACGTCGTAGCCCAAATCCCTTACCACTTGGCGCAGCGACTCCAGGTCCGTCGCCTGCGGGTCGTAGCGCACCGTGGCGCGGGTGGTGGCGAAATTCACGTTGGCAGTGACGACCCCGGGTGAGCTGCCGAGGGTCTTCTCTATGCGGCCGGCGCACGAGGCGCAATGCATCCCCACCAGGGGGAGTTCGCAAAGTGCGACCTCCGAAGCACTCCCTTCCGGAGCTTTGGGTGCGGCTTTGGTTGTTAAAGCTGACATGCTTTTCTCCCGGGTACGGGCCTATTTCAGAAACCGCGACAGCGCCGTTTTGACCTCGTCCAGAAGGTCCTGCTGCGACATCGGCTTGGCTGAGTCGTGTTCGGTGTCGGTGCCGTGACCGAGCACGCAATTCTCCAGGTGACTGGTGAGGAGTTCCACCCCGAGCGCATCAAGGGCCGAACGCACGGCCGAAATCTGGTTCAGGATGTCGACGCAGTAGCGCTTCTCCTCAAGCATCCGCTCAATGCCGGCCACCTGCCCGGCTATGCGCTTCACCCTGGTTGCCATTTTACTTTTCGCAGCTGCGGTCATGCGTTCCTCCCGGTACCAAGGACATACCGTGTGCGGGTATAATGCGCAATGCAGCATACCCCCAGGGGGTATTTCGGTCAAGGAGGAATTTCGAGATGGCGAGAGTGCGGACGATGGATGAGCGGCATTTCTGCCGCGATTCTCTGGCAGTCTAAACAGGAAGGGCACCCGCAAGGGGTGCCCCCAAGTCAAGCGGAACGCTGATTAGTACCAATCTCCCGCAAACTGCGCAAACACCCCCTCCCCCTTGATGGGGGAGGGGGTGGGGAGAGGGTGAAAAGCTCGCACAAGCCTCACCCTCCCCCCGCCCCCCCCCCCATCAAGGGAGGGGGGAAGACCAGGCGGGAGATTGGTACTTCTGAGTAAGTTCACCCTTTAACCTCCACGTCCCCTCCCCTTCAAGGGGAGGGTCAGGGTGGGGATGGGGATAGTACGGCAATCTTACTCCAGGACAAAACGCCGCCGCAGGCGGGGTTGGTTGCTAATCAGGAGCGGGAATGGGTATCCGGGCATGTTCCGCCGTCACTTCAAAAACTGGCGCAGCACAAAGGGGAGAATTCCGCCGTGGTGGTAGTACTCGAGCTCGTTGGAGGTGTCGATGCGAACCAGGACCGAAAACTCCCTTTCAGCTCCAGCAGCGCTTGTCACCTTCACCTTTAGCCTCTGTCCCGGCGCAAGCGAGGCGATTTCTCCGATAGCGAAGCTTTCCGACCCGTCGATTCCGTGGCTCCGGAAGCTATCGCCGGGGAGGAATTGCAGGGGAAGCACCCCCATTCCCACCAGGTTCGAGCGGTGGATCCTCTCGAAGCTCTCGGCAAGCACCGCACGCACTCCCAACAGCTTGGTCCCTTTTGCCGCCCAATCCCGCGATGAGCCGGTCCCGTACTCCTTGCCGGCAATGACGACGAGGGGAGTTGCGCTATCCCGGTAGCGCATGGCGGCATCGAAGATGGAGAGCTGCTCCCCTTTTCCTTGAGCCTCAGGCAGGTACCTTGTCACACCCCCTTCGACACCGGGTACCAGCTGGTTCCTGATGCGGATGTTGGCAAAAGTCCCCCGGACCATCACCTCGTGGTTGCCCCGGCGCGAGCCGTAGGAGTTGAATTCCGCAGGCTTTATGCCAAGCGACACGAGGTAGCGCCCTGCAGGGGTCTCCTTGCCGATCGATCCGGCCGGCGAGATGTGATCGGTGGTGATGGAATCACCCAAAAGGGCCAGGACGCGCGCGCCGGTGATGTCGGTCACCTGCGCAGGGATGGCCGGCAGGTCGGTGAAAAAGGGAGGCTCCTTGATGTAGGAGGAATCCTCCTGCCACTGGTACAGCTCGCCGGTGGGGACCTTCAGGGCATTCCAGTGCCGGTCGCCCCGGAACACGTCGGCATAGTTGCGGGTGAACGAGTCGGGAACCACGCAGCTATTGACCAGGCGCGACAGCTCCTGCTCATCGGGCCAGATCTCCTTGAGATAGACCGGCTGGCCGTTGGGGTCGGTGCCGAGAGGGTCCCGGGTCAGGTCGATGCCGACGTTGCCGGCCAGCGCGTAGGCGACCACGAGAGGCGGCGAGGCGAGATAGTTGGCCCGCACATAGCTGTTGATGCGTCCCTCGAAGTTGCGGTTGCCGGAGAGGACCGCCGCGACGGCCAGGTCGCCGTTCACCACCGCCTTGACGATATGCTCGGCGAGCGGGCCGCTGTTGCCGATGCAGGTGGTGCAGCCGTAGCCCACCAGGTGGAAACGCAGCGCCTCCAGGTAGGGGGTGAGTCCCGTGGCGAGGAGGTAATCCGTGACCACCTTCGAGCCGGGAGCAAGACTGGTCTTGACCCAGGGCCTCGCCTGCAGCCCTCGAAGCACGGCATTTCTGGCCAAAAGGCCGGCCGCGATCATCACGGAGGGATTGGAGGTATTGGTGCAGCTCGTGATGGCGGCAATGACGATGGATCCGTGGCACAGGTTGTAGGCGGTGCCGTCGGGCTGGCGCAGCGGGATGCAGTTGCCCAGGGAACCGAGCTCCTTGTCGGGCTGCTCGAACATCAGTTCCGGAGCGACGGTAACCGGGGAGCCGCCTTCGCCGAGCCATCTCTCCAGAGTCTCCTTGTCGAGCTTTGCAGCATCGCGCTGCCTGAGCGAGACCAGCTGCCTTCGGAAGGAGCCGCGCACCTCTTTGAGCGGTACCCGGTCCATGGGGCGGGTCGGTCCCGCAAGGGAGGGCTCGACCTCGCCCAGCTCCAGTTCCAGGATGTCGCCGAATACCGGTTCGGGCTGATCGGAGCTGCGCCAGAGCCCCTGTTGCCGGTAATACGCCTCAACCAGCGGAGCCTGCGATTCCCTTCCCGTCAGGCGGAGATAGGCGGTGGTCTGCTCGTCGACGGCAAAGACGCCGATGGTGGCGCCGTACTCAGGCGACATGTTGGCGATGGTGGCCCGGTCGGCGACGTTGAGGGAGGCCGCTCCGGGGCCGAAGAACTCGACGAATTTCCCCACCACCCCCTTCTTGCGGAGTATCTGTGTGATGGTAAGAACCAGATCGGTGGCCGTGGTGCCCGGTTTCAGCCCGCCGGTCAGCCGGAACCCGACCACCTCCGGAATCAGCATCGAGCAGGGCTGGCCCAGCATGGCCGCCTCGGCCTCGATCCCCCCTACCCCCCAGCCGACGACTCCCAGCCCGTTGATCATCGTGGTGTGGGAGTCGGTTCCGACCAGCGTGTCGGGGAAGAGCCAGGTTTGGTCCTTGACCTGCGCCGTCATGGCGACGTGGGAGAGGTACTCCAGGTTGACCTGGTGGCAGATGCCGGTTTCGGGAGGCACCACGCGGAAATTGGCGAAGGCGGACTGACCCCAGCGCAGAAACTGGTAACGCTCATGGTTTCTTTCGAATTCCAGGGCGGAGTTGTATTTAAGCGCGGACGCCGTGCCGTAGTAATCGACCTGCACCGAGTGATCGATGATCAGGTCGGCCGGCTGCATGGGGTTGATGCTGGAGGGTCGCCCCCCTAACCTCTTCAAGGCGGAGCGCATGGCCGCGAGATCCGCCACTGCGGGCACGCCGGTGAAATCCTGCAGCAGAATGCGCGCCGGCATGAACTGGATCTCCTTATCGGAGACCGCAGCTGCGTCCCAGCGCGCCACCGCATCGATATCCTCCTTCTTGACCGTTACGCCATCCTCGCGTCGCAGCAGGTTTTCCAGAAGGATTTTCAGGGCATAGGGAAGCCTCGAGATGTCGACGCCGGCATTTTCGGCGAAGGCGTGCAGGGAGTGGTAATGATAGCTCCTGCCATCGACGCTGAGCGTACTGATGGAGTTGTAGCTGTCGAGCTTCTGCGACTTCTTGGTGGTCATGTGGTCTCCGGGAATAGCCTCAATGCACGGAACGGGTCTTTCACCGACTCGTAAAACCCTCCCTCGCCCTCCGGGCGCGGGGATGCCGCAACATCACCCTAATCCGGCTCGAAAAAGCTCTTATCCACCCCGCAGACGGGGCAAACCCAACCCTCCGGAATCTCCTCAAAGGGGGTTCCGGCAGGCACCCCGTTGCCGACGTCTCCAGCCGCCGGATCATAGACATACCCGCAAACACTGCAACGCCACTTTTGCATGATAGAGCTCCTTTTTCTGTTGTCAGAATAATCACCACTCAATGCAGGTGAACAATAAAAAGCGAAGAGGAAGCAATAGCCGTCACCGCTATGTCAACGTCACTTAAAATTAGCTTTTCAATCCTCTTTGTCAAGTCATGCTCCCGCCATAAGTAGAAAATAAGCCCAAAAATCTGTACAGCGGTTTGCATCAGTGCTAGAAAGAGATTCCATTACTACAAGGGAGAATGCGTGAAGAGAATCCTGGGAAGACTCGATGCCGAGTCCATCGTATCCGAACAACGTCCAATGCTGCGGTTCCTGGTGATCCTCACCGCGGCTTCAACGATAGGTCTTCAAGGCTACTCCATCCTCTTCAACAACTTCGCGGCGGAGATGGTGCAGCTGAACGGCAGTCAGGTCGGCATGATCCAGTCGATCCGCGAGATACCCGGGCTCTTGACACTATTGCTGGTATTTGTCCTGCTTCTTGTGCGCGAGCATAAACTGGCTGCGCTCTCCGTAGCCCTTCTGGGACTTGGCACCGGCATCACCGCGCTCATCCCTTCCTATGGCTGGCTAATCTTTACCACGGTGGTAATGAGTTTCGGCTTTCACTACTTCGAAAGCACCAACCAGTCGCTCACCCTGCAATACTTTTCCACGGCTGTCTCTCCGCTCATCTTCGGCAGGCTGCGGGCACTGGCAGCAGTCTCAAGCGTAGCCGCAGGGATTCTGGTCTACTGTCTCGATGCGGTTGCCGGGTATCGCGAGATGTATCTGGTAATCGGCGCCCTGGTCTTCATCGCCGGCGTCTGGGGGATGTTTCAGCATCCCACCCATGCCGGCATCGTGCCGCAGCGAAAGAAGATGTTCCTGCGTCGCAAGTACGCGCTCTTTTACATACTCACGCTGCTGTCCGGCGCCAGGCGGCAGATCTTCGTGGTATTCTCCATCCTGCTTCTGGTGCAGGTGTTCCACTTTTCGGTGCGTGACATGACGCTCCTGTTCATCGTGAACAACATCATAGGCTACATCCTCAACTCGCTGATCGGCAAAGCCATCAACCGGTACGGCGAGCGCTTCATCTCTTCCATCGAGTACGGCGGCGTGATCGTCGTATTCCTTGTTTATGCCTTCAGCACCTCGAAGAACCTGGTCATGCTCATGTACATCATCGACAACATACTGTACAACCTGGACGTCTCGATCCGCACCTACTTCCAAAAGGTTGCCGACCCCGCGGACATCGCATCATCGATGTCCGTGGGATTCACCATCAACCATGTAGCTGCCGTCTTCCTGCCGGCCTTGGGCGGGTTTTTCTGGATGATCGACTACCGCATCCCGTTTGTGGCTGGGAGCGTCCTCGGGGTGGTGTCGCTGGTAGCGGCTCAATGGATGCGGGTGCCGGGGCAGCAGAGCCCCCCTCCAGAGGGAGCCACGGAAACATGATGCTTTCCGGAGGGGGAAACCGGGCTTCTCGTTCCCAAGCTCCTGCTTGGGAACGCCTTTGCTGACAAAGCTCCAGCTTTGCATTATTCGAAGCGGAGCTTCATGTTGGACAATTACGTTCCCAAGCTGGAGCTTGGGAACGAGACAAGCTGGAGCTTGGGAACGAGACAAGCTTGAGCTTGGGAACGAGATATGGAGTTTTGCGTACCGCCAAAACGAAAACACCTGCAGGCTTTCGGGCCGGCAGGTGTCTGCTGTGCTTCTTTTCTATTCAGTTGTCGTTACGGGAAGGTCTTCAGGATGTAACCGGCAATAGCCGCTGCTTCCTTGTCGGAGACCGTCTTTGCATCGAACTTGTTCATGCCGGGCCCGGGATTGCGCATCTTGGCGACGATGTCCTTCTCGCTCTTGATGCCGTGGCCTGCCATCGATTTCTTGCTCAGGGTCTTGTCGGGCTTCATTATGTTTCCGCCCTTGGGATGGCAGACCGCACAATGCTCCTCAAACTCGTGTTGTGCATTGATCTTCTCGCCCTTCTTCGTGTCACAGAACCCGGGCGTCGCAAACATACTCAGTGACAGCATCGCTACGGTAACAGCCAAAGTCTTCTTCATCTCCTGATTCCTCCTTGTGTGTGGCGGGCAATACCCTTTGAGTGTACAAGTTTTGCTGCAACCACCCCTGATACAATGCAGGGAAGCCGGAACCAATCCTAAACTAGATTTTGCGATTGTCAATCACACGGGATGCCTTGCCTTCCGCCCTGGGAATGCTGTTAGGCTCAACGAGCTTGACAACAGCTCCCACTCCGAGCACCGAGTCTATGCGCCGCTCCACCTTGTCGAGAAACGCCTTCTGCATCTTCATCTCGTCGAAGAAGATGTTCTCGGTGACCTCGATCCTGATCTCCAGCGTGTCCAGCGCGCCCTTCCTGTCCACGACCAGTTGGTAATGCGGCTCGCACCCCTCGACCGCGAACAGCACGTCCTCGATCTGCGAGGGATAGACGTTCACTCCCTTGATGATCAGCATGTCATCGGAGCGTCCCATGGTCTTCTTCATCCGGACCGTGGTCCTGCCGCATTCGCAGCCGGAGTAGTCGAGCGAGGTGATGTCGCGGGTCCGGTAGCGCACCATCGGGAAGGCTTCCTTGGTGAGCGAGGTCAGCACCAGTTCGCCGACGCTTCCGGGCGGCAGCGACTCCCCGGTATCGGGATCGATGATCTCCGCTATGAAGGCGTCCTCGGAGATGTGCATGCCGCACTTGTGCCGGCACTCGCCGGCAACGCCCGGACCGATCACCTCGGACAAGCCGTAATTGTCGGTGGCCGAGATCCCGAGCCTGCTCTCGATTTCGCGCCGCATCGACTCGGACCAGGGCTCGCCGCCGAAAAGGCCGACCTTCAGGAGGAGGCTCTTCGGGTCGATCCCCATCCGCTCCATGCGCTCGGCGATGGTGACGGCGTAGCTAGGAGTCGAGACCAGCGCGGTGGTCCTGTAGTCCTGCATGATCATGATCTGCTTTTCGGTGTTCCCCGCGCCCATGGGTATCACCGAGGCGCCGATCAGCTCGGAGCCGTAGTGCAGGCCGAAAGCGCCGGTGAACATGCCGTAGCCGAAGGCGATCTGCACCACGTCCTCGCTGGAGACGCCGGCGGCGGTCATGAAGCGCGCCACCAGGTTGGACCAGACCTTCACGTCGTGCTTGGTGTAGCCTACCACCGTCGGTTTCCCCGTGGTGCCGCTGGAGGAGTGGATGCGGACCACCTCCCGAAGCGGAACGGCGAACATGCCGTAGGGGTAGTTCAGCCGCAGGTCCTCCTTGGTGGTGAAGGGGAGCTTCGCGAGATCGGAGAGGGATTGGACGTCCTCCGGCACGATCCCCGCTTCCTTGAACTTGTTGCGGTAGCAGGTGACGTTCTTATAGACGCGGTTGAGCGTAGCCTGGAGCCGTTCCAGCTGGAGCTGCTCGATCTCCTCGCGCGGCATGCATTCGTATTCGGGATCCCATATCAGCATAGCAACCTCACTAAAGGCAATTGACAATGGATAATTGACAATTGACGATGATCTTTAGAAGCACTTGACCATTGACTACATTTTTCTAATTGCTCATCATCTCGTTCCCAAGTTCCAGCTTGGGAACGCAAATTGTGTAAGAAGCTCCGCTTCAACGCCTCAAAGCTGGAGCTTTGACAGCGATTGCATTCCCAAGCTGGAGCTTGGGAACGAGAAAAAGCTGGAACTTGGGAACGAGAAAAAGCTGGAGCTTGGGAACGAGAAAATTGTCAATTATCCATTGTCAATCGTCAATTGGATTTGAGCCTTTAATTGTCAATCGTCAATTGTCCATTGTCAATTGACTCCTCATCGTTCCCAGATCTCCTTTTTGTCACGCCCGAGATACGCTCGCTGCACATCCTTGTTTTCCAGCAGCTCGGAGGCGATTCCTTCAAGTATCACTTTACCGGTCTCCAGCACGTAACCGCGGTCGGCGACCTTGAGGGCGGCGCGCGCGTTCTGCTCGACCAGAAGGATGGTGGTCCCCTCGCTCCTGAGCTGCTCGATGACCCTGAAGATGTCCTGCACCACAAGCGGAGCCAGCCCCATGGACGGCTCGTCCAAAAGCAGCAGTTTGGGGCGCGCCATGAGTGCCCGGCCGATGGCGAGCATCTGCTGCTCGCCGCCGGAGAGGGTGCCGGCCGCCTGGCGCCTGCGCTCTTTTAGCCGCGGGAACATCTGGAACATCCGCTCCAGGTCGGCGGATATTTCGCCCTTCTGCCCCCCAGCACGATAGCGCAGGTAGGCGCCCAGTTCCAGGTTCTCCTCGACGGTGAGCGGGTTGAATACCTGCCTTCCCTCGGGGACCTGGGAGAGGCCAAGCGACACGACACGATCAGCAGAAAGCCCCGCGACACTCCTCCCTTCCAGGGCGATTTCGCCGCTGGCAGCGGGGGTGATGGCGGAGAGCGTGTTCAGGAGCGTCGTCTTGCCCGCGCCGTTGGCGCCTATCAAGGTGACGATCTCGCCCCGGTTGAGATGCAGCGAGACGTTCTTGAGAGCGTGCACCTTGCCGTAATAGGTGTTGATATTCTTAATCTTGAGCATCTATTGGAATCCGTGAAAGGTGAAAGGTGAAGGGTGAAACGTGAAGGGTGAAACGTGAACAAATGTAGGTCGGGTTAGCGCAGCGTAACCCGACATTGCCACCCGATGTGCCATCGAAGCGTCGGGTTACGCCCGTTGGGCTAACCCGACCTACTTAATCTTAATCTTAATCTTAATCTTAATCTTAATCTTAATCTTAATCTGTCTCTTTTACTCCTCGCCCAGATACGCGGTGACCACCGCCTGGTTGTCCTGGATCTCCCTGGGGGTCCCTTCGGCCAGCATGGTGCCCAGGTTGAGGACGACGAGGGCGTCGCAGATATCCATGACCAGATCCATGTCATGCTCAACCAGTGCCACGGTGACGCCGAGATCCCTGATCCTCTTGATCAGCTCGGCCAGTTCCGCGGTCTCCCTGCTGTTGAGTCCGGCCGCCGGCTCGTCCATCAAAAGCAGCTTGGGCTCGAGCGCCATGGCGCGCGCGATCTCCAGGAGCCTCCCCTTGCCAAATGAGAGGGTGCCGGCTTCCACATCCTCAAGCTCGGGGATCCCGACGAAGGCGAGCCACTCTTTCGCCTTTTCCCGGATGCGACGCTCCTCGCTCATCTGCCAGGGCATCCTGAAGGCGCAGGAGAAGATGCCGCTGCTACTTTGGGTGTGCAGCCCCACCATGACGTTCTCGAGCACGGTCATCTTGCCGAAGAGCTCGATGTTCTGGAAGGTCCGCACCAGCCCCAGACGCGCGCGGCTCTCGGACGGCAGCGCCGAGATATCCCTGCCGTCCAAAAGCACGGCACCCTCGGAGGGGGGATAGATGCCGGTCGCCACGTTGAAAAGGGTCGTTTTCCCGGCGCCGTTGGGGCCTATGATCCCGGTGATCGACCCCTTGGCCACGTTGAAGGAAATCCCCTCCAGCGCGGTGAGGCCGCCGAATCTCTTGCCGATACCGGTGAGCTTAAGCATGTTGCGAACCCCTGGACGGCAGCAGACGCCTGAACAGCGACGGGATGCCACGCACCAGTCCCCCCGGCATGTAGATGGTCATCGAGATCAGCAGCAGTCCGTAGAAGATGATGTCGTAATCCTGGAAGGCGCGCAGTATCTCTGGGAGCAGCGTGAGAAGAAGCGCCCCCAGGATGGAACCGTAGACGCTCCCGAGTCCGCCGATGACCACCATGGTGAGCAGTTCGACGGAGACGTGGAAGCCGAAGGAACTGGGCGAGATGAAGGTCATCACGTGGCAGTAGAGGCTCCCGGCGATGGCCGAGATGAACGCCGACAGGGTGAACACCTGCACCTTCATCAGCCTCGCGTTCACCCCCATCACACGGGCCGCCACCTCGGAATCGTGAATGGCACGCAACCCCCGGCCGACCCGGGAGTTCACCAGGTTGAGCGAGAGCAGGATGGCGACCAGCGCGAAACCCCAGACCAGATAGTAGTTCTTCAGGTCGGTGTCGAAGATGAAGCTGCCGACGGAGAGGTTCGGTATGGCGGAAAGCCCGGACGGACCGCCGGTGAGATCGATGGTCTCGTTGAAGGCGATATGCACGATGATGCCCACCCCGAGCGTTGCCATGGCGAGGTAGTGTCCCTTGAGGCGCAGCACCGGAAAGCCGACGGCGAAGGCAAAGGCCGCGACGCAAACAGCGACCAGCAGCATGGCGAGCCAGGGGTTCATGGCGAACTGCGTGGTCAGCACGCCGGAGCCGTAGGCGCCCAGACCGAAGAAGGCGGCCTGCCCGAGCGAGATCTGTCCCGCGTAGCCAAGCAGCAGGTTCAGCCCAAGGGCGAGCATCCCGTTGATGCCGACAAAGATCAGCACGTTGGTGAGGTACCCCCCGGCAAGCGGCAGCGGGGCCACGATCACCAGCAGGCAAAAAACGAGAAATTTCAATTTATCTGATTTCAAGGCCCAACCTTCTAAGTTACCGGATCGATTTTTGTGAACTGACTACCAGCTTACTCCCCCCTTTGAAAAAGGGGGGCGGGGGGGAGTTATCCCTAGTTGCCACTAAGCAAAAAGCAGCCACCCTCCCCCAGCCCCTCCCATCAAGGGAGGGGGGCTTCCAGTCAACTTCTTCCATTATGGGAGCGGGTCCTCTACCCCTCTTCCCAACAAAGGGAGCGGGGCTTCTACTCACCTGTCCCAACGAAGGGAGAGGCTTATAGACCCTCTCCCCTGGTGGGAGAGGGGGAGCTTCTTGATCCTTTAGGTCTCCCCCTCTACTCCCCCTGGTGGGAGAAGGGGGAAGCTTCTAGACCCTTTCGGTCTCCCCTTTCTTGAACAATCCCTGGGGCCGGATGAAAAGTATCAAGAGCAGGATGAAAAAGGCGATGGCGTCCTTGTAGCCGGAGGAGATAAGGCCCGCCCCCAGCGATTCCAGGATCCCGAGAATGAGCCCGCCCAGCACGGTGCCGAAGCCGCTCCCCATGCCACCCATGATCGCCGCACAGAACCCTTTGAGACCGAGCATGACGCCGACATCGTAGGAGGTCATGGTGAGGGGCGCAATGATGACGCCGGCCAGCGAGCCGAGCGCCGAACTGATCACGAAGGAGAGCAGCACCATCCGCCCGACGCTGATGCCGACCAGATTGGCGGCGCGCCTGTTGAAGGAGCAGGCGCGCATCGCCTTGCCGCTTATGGTGTGATGGAAGAAAAGGCGGCTCCCGGCTATCACCAGGAGCGTTACCCCGAAGATCCAGAGGTGCTGCGGCAGAAGGGTCGCCCCTGCGAAGCTGATCGGCTCGTTTCCGGAGAACGCGGGGAGCGCCTGGGTGTCCTTGCCCCACAAAAGCATCACCACGCCGCGGATCAGGATGCTCGCGCCGATGGTGATGATGATCAGGGCGAGCGGCGTTGCGTCCTTCAACGGCCTGATTGCCAGCCGCTCGAAAACGACTCCCACCACCGTCGTGCCGGCAACGGCGATCACGACGGCGATGAGAATGGGAAGCTTGAGCGTGGTGATGGAAAAGATGGTCAACACTCCGCCCAGCATGACGAATTCACCCTGGGCGAAGTTGATGATCCCTGTCGAATTGAAGATGATCGCGAAACTGAGACCTATCAGGGCATAAATGGCGCCGGTGGCTAGCCCCGAGATGAGGTACTGCGCTGTCTGATTTAATAACTCCATGAATCCTCTTTACTTGACCAGCATCCAATCTTTCTTCTTCACCTGCACCAGGACGAAGGCGTCCTTGTTGAGGCCGGCGTGGTCGGCGGCGGAGTAGTTGAAAACGCCGCCTATGCCGGCAAAGCCGCGGGTGGCCTCAAGCTGGTTGCGGATCCCGGCCGGGGTGTCCCCTCCCCTCTCGATGGCGCCCTTGAGCAGCATGACGGCGTCCCAGGCGTGGCCGCCGAAGTGATCGCCCTCCGCCTTGAAATGGCGCTGATAGTCCTTGATGTAGGCGAGAAGCGGCGCCTTCTGCTTGTCGCTCTTGGGAAGCAGGTCGGCCACCAGGACCTTGCCGGAGGGAAGACGAATCCCCTCGGCTGCGTCGCCTGCCAGGTCGATGAACTTCTTGGAGGAGACGCCGTGGCTCATGTAGAGCGGCAGGGTGAGCCCCAGCTGCTTGGCGTTTCTGGCAATGACGGCCGGACCCGGATTGGTGCCCCAGCAGATCACCGCCTGGGCCTGCGAGCCGCGGATCTTGGTGAGCTGCGCCGTCATGTCGGTGTCCTTGGGGCCGTAGGTGTCGTCGGACACGATCTCCATGCCGAACTGCGCGGCCTGGCCCTTCAGCTGCTCGCGCCCGGAGGAGCCGAAGCCGTCGGAGACGGTCAGTATCGCCACCTTGCTCTTCTTCTCTTTTTTCAACTGCTCGTAGATCCTCGCCACGGCGAGGGTGTCGTTTTGGGCCGTCTTGAAGACCCATTTCTTGACCGGATCGGTGATCTTCATCCCCGCCGCGCAGGCGATCAGCGGGATGTTGGCCTTCTCAACCACGGGTATCACGGCCATGGTGTCGCCGGTGGTGCTCGGTCCGATGATGGCGACCACCTCGTCGTTTTTGATCAGCTTGTTGGCGAGCTGGACCGCCTTGGTGGCGTCGCCGCCGGTGTCGTAGATGATCAGTTCCAGCTTGCGACCCTTCACTCCGCCGGCTTTGTTGATCTCGTCCACCACCATCTGGGCGGTGTTGCGCTCCGGCTCGCCCAGAAAAGATGCGGGACCGGTCACGGCGAAGAGCGCGCCGATCTTGATGGGAGCTGCGGCCAGGGCAGCGGTTGACAGGCAGCATAGAGAAAAAGAAACAAGAGCAGCAGTAATCAGTTTTTTCACGGACGTTCCCCCCTGTAGGAGCGGCATTGCTGCCGCGAGGTTATCAGCGTACGATTGCCCAGTCACCCTTGTCGATGCGCACCATCTCGAAGGCGGAGAGGTCGAGACCGTTATGGTCCTTAGCACTCATGTTGAAAATGCCCGAGACGCCGACCATCCGCCCCCCCTTCTCGATGCCGTCGCGGATCTGCGCCGGGGTTACCGCACCCTTTTTCAGCGCGGCTGCGATCAGCTGGAAGCCGTCGTAGGCATAGCCGCCGAAGGTGGAAGGCTCGACCTTGTAAGCCTTCTGATAGGAGTCGACGTACTCCTTGAGGAGTTTTGCCTGGGGATCGTTCTTCTTCAGCAGGTCGTAGACCGCCAGTTTCCCGGCGGGGAGCATGATTCCCTGAGCCGCATCGGTTCCGGCCAGCTCGATGTACTTCTTGGAGGCGACGCCGTGGCTCTGGTACAGCTGGATCTTGAGGCCGAGCTGCTGCATGTTGCGGGTGATGATGGCAGGGCCCGGATTGGTCCCCCAGCAGATGATGGCATCCGGCTTGGCAGACTTGATCTTGACCAGCTGCGGGGTCATGTCGGTATCTTTGGGGCCGTAGACCTCGTCGGCTACGATATTGAAGCCGCGCTTGGCAGCCATGAGCTTCAGCTGCTCGCGCCCGGAAGAACCGAAGGAGTCGGAAACGGTGATGATCGCGATGTTCTTCTGCTTCATTTTCTCGGCCTGGATCAGGATCTTCTCGGCAGCCACGTGATCGTTTGCCGGAGTCTTGAAGACCCATTTCTTGACCGGATCGGTGATCTTGATCCCGGCGGCGCAGGAGATCAGCGGGATCTGCTCCTTCTCCGCGATCGGGATCACGGCCATGGTCTCGCCGGTCGTGCTCGGTCCGACGATAGCGGCAACGCGGTCGTTCTTGATCAGCTTGTTGGCCAGCTGCACCGCCTTGGTGACGTCGCCGCCGGTGTCGTAGATCACCAGCTCGATCTTGGAGCCCCTGATCCCACCCTTGGCATTGACCTCGTTTACCAGCAGTTCCAAGGTGTTTTTCTCCGGTTCCCCCAGGAACGAGGCGGGCCCGGTGACGGCGAAGAGCGCGCCGATCTTGATCGGTGCGGCGGCGAGAGCAGCGCTCGCGCTGCAAAGAAGCGTCATGATGCTGAGTAAAGCCAGAAACCTTCTCATAAATAGCCCCCCAAAATAACAGTTAACGGCATTCAAGGTCGCCTCACACGAAACCGCTCCGGGTGGAGAGGCACGGTGAGGGAGAAAAATAAGGTATCCCCGTTTGAAAAGGGGTGCTGGGGAGATGTGCTTGACGCTGCGACGAAAACAAACCCCTACCCCCCTTAACCATCTCTCCCCCCTTTGAAAAAGGGGGGCTGGGGGGGATTTGCCTTACGGGCTGCAGATTCAAATCCCCCTAAATCTCCCGCTAACTGCGCAAACACCCCCTCCCCCTTGATGGGGGAGGGTTGGGGAGAGGGTGAAAAGCTCGCACCAGCCTCACCCTCCCCCCGCCCCTCCCATCAAGGGAGGGGGGAAGACCAGGCGGGAGATTGGTACTAATCAGGAAACCAAAAAGGGCGACTGTCCTACATCCTGTACAGCCGCTCGCCGGGCAACACGTTGAACCCCTTGGCTGCCAGGGTCGCGATCGCCTTCTGGGTCTCGTCGAACCGGAAGATCATCACGGCGTTCTCGCCGCAGCGCTCCACGAAGGCGTACATGTACTCGACGTTGATGCCGTCGGCATCCAGGGTCTGCAGGATGTCCGCCAGCCCGCCGGGGCGGTCCGGAATCTCGACCGCAACCACCTCGGTCTTGCTGACGGTGAAGCCCCGCTCCTTGAGCACCGTCTTCGCCTTCTCGGTATCGTTCACGATCAGGCGCAGGATCCCGAAGTCCGAGGTGTCGGCAAGGGAGAGGGTGCGGATGTTCACCCCGGCGTCTCCCAGGATGCGGGTCACCTCGGCGAGCCTGCCGAATTTGTTCTCGATGAATATGGAGATCTGTTCCACGTGCATGACTGTCCCCCTTAGGCCTTGTTCCTGTTGTCGATGACCCTCTTGGCCTTCCCCTCGCTGCGGGTGATGCTCTTGGGCTCCACGAGCCTTACCCGGCAGGTGACCCCCAGCATCTCCTTGATCTGCTTCTCGATCCGCAGGGAGAGCGCCTGGAGGTGCTTGATCTCGTCGGAGAAGATCTGCTCGCCCACCTCCACCTGGACCTCGAGCGTGTCGAGATTGTCCTTCCTCTCCACGATGAGCAGGTAGTGCGGCTCGACACCCTCGACCCCCATCAGGATCGACTCGATCTGGGACGGGAACACGTTCACGCCGCGGATGATCAGCATGTCGTCGCTTCTGCCGCTCATGCGCGCGATCCTGGCGTGGGTCCTGCCGCAGATGCACGGCTCGTAGGAGATCGAGGTGATGTCGCGGGTCCGGTAGCGGATCAGCGGGATCCCTTCCTTGGTGATGGTGGTGATGACGAGCTCCCCCTCCTTGCCGGCCTCGAGCAGCTCTCCGCTCTCCGGGTCGATGATCTCGGGGATGAAGTGGTCCTCCCAGATGTGGAGCCCCTGCTTCGCCTCGCAGCACTCGATGGCGACGCCAGGTCCCATGATCTCGGAGAGCCCGTAGATGTCGACGGCGCAGAGATTGAGCTTGGTCTCGATGTCGCAGCGCATCTCCTCGGACCACGGCTCGGCGCCGAAGATGCCGACCCTGAGCTTCAGGTCGCGGAAATCGATCCCCTCCTCCCTGGCGGCCTCCGCCATGAAGAGCGAGTAGGAAGGGGTGCAGGTGAGCACCGTGGAGCCGAAGTCCTGCATGATCATGATCTGCTTCTTGGTGTTGCCGCCCGACATCGGGATCACCGAGGCGCCCAGCCGCTCGGCGCCGTAGTGCGCGCCAAGTCCGCCGGTAAAAAGGCCGTAGCCGTAGGAGTTGTGGATGATGTCGCCCTTGTGGACGCCGGCCGCGACGAAGGAGCGGGCCATGAGTTCGCTCCAGGTGTCGATGTCCTTCCTGGTGTACCCCACCACGGTCGGCTTGCCGGTGGTGCCGGAAGAGGCGTGGATGCGGACGATGTCCTCCATCGGCACCGCGAACATCCGGTACGGGTAGGAGTCGCGCATGTCCTGCTTGTAGGTGAAGGGGAGCCGGGCCAGGTCCGCCAGCGTCTGGATCGAATCCGACGTGACACCCGCCTTCGCCAGCGACTCCTGGTAGAACGGGACGCTTCTCTGGACGCGCTCCACCATCGACTTAAGCCTCTTGAGCTGCAGCGCCTCGATCGCCTCCCGTGGCAGCGTCTCAAACTCTTCGTTGAAGAACATGACTTACTCCTGAAATTGATTTAAGCGAGCGCCCTGCCGAGCTGAAATGCCTTTAGGTTCACAGCGACCGCCTTCTTGGGCACCATCCGCTCGATCGACTCGATCCAGAACCTTTCTGCGATGTCGAGCCTCCTGGAAACCGCGCCCAGGAGGACCGTGTTGGCGGTGCGCGCGTTGCCCGCTTCCAGGGCGAGGTTCTGCCCGTCCACAAGCAGGCAGTCCGGGAACAGATCTCTGATCTTCCGGGCCAGATCGGCCGGGTACTGCTCCTGCCCGATCAGCACGGCGGGGGGGGCGATGCAAAGGTCATTGACCACGACGGTCCCGCCCGGCTTCAACAGCGGGAGGTAACGGTAGCTTTCCATCAGTTCGAACCCGAAAAGGATATCCCCCTCTCCTTCCGGCACCATGGGGGAGAACACCTCTTTGCCGTAACGGACATGGGAAACCACGGAACCGCCGCGCTGCGACATGCCGTGGATCTCGCTCTTCTTGACGTCGAATCCCGCCATCATGCAGGTCTCGGAGAGAATCTCGGCGGCGAGCAGGATCCCCTGACCGCCCACACCTACCAGGAGGATGTTGGTTATCTTGTCGCTCATTTTGCCTCCTGAATCGCAGAGAACTTGCACAGCTGACGACAGACTTCGCATCCGTTGCAAAGCAGCGGATCGATATGCGCCTTCCCCTTCTTGCCGCTGGACGGCACCCACTCGATGGCGGGACATCCGATCTTGAGACAGGCGCGGCATCCGGCGCAGTTTTCATCGACCACGGAAAGGACGGCGCCGCGGGTGAAGACCTCCTCCCTCTTGATAAGGACGCACGGTTTGTCGGTGATGATCACCGAGGTTTCGGGACGCTCCATCTCTTCGGAGATCACCCTCCTGCACTCCTCAAGATCCAGCGGATTTATGGTGCGCACGTGCTGCACCCCGATCGCCTTGCAGAGCAGAGGAAAATCTATGGCGTTGGTCGGGGAATCCATCAAGGTGTGCCCGGAAGCGGGGTTCTCCTGGCGCCCGGTCATGGCGGTGATCCTGTTGTCCAGGATGATCACGGTCGCGGCACCCTTGTTGTAGACCATGTCCATCAGGCCGTTCACGCCGGTATGCAGGAAGGTGGAATCTCCGATCACGGCGACCACCTTCTTTCTCTCCTCGGGGGGAAGCACCTTGACGGCGCCGGTCGCCATGCCGATGGAGGCCCCCATGCAGACACAGGTATCCATGGCGGAGAGCGGGGGCATGAAGCCCAGCGTGTAGCAGCCGATATCGCCGGAGACGTAGGCCTTCAGCTGGTTCAGGGTGAAGAAGACGCCACGGTGCGGACAGCCGGGGCACATGTTGGGAGGACGCCCCGGGAGCTTCTCCACCGCGCTCTGCGCGGTTTCCGGGAGGCCGAACGCCTTGCTGACCCTCCCCGGAGTAAGTTCTCCGCAGATGGAGATGATTTCCTTGCCGATCACCTCGATGCCGATCGCTTTGACCTGCTCCTCGATGAAGGGATCCAGCTCCTCGACCACGTACAGCTTGTCGACCTTGGTGGCAAATTCCCGGATCAGGTCGAAGGGAAGCGGGTGCACCATCCCCAGTTTCAGCACGGACGCCTCGGGCAGCACCTCGCGCACGTGCTGGTAGCTGATCCCCGCGGTGATCACCCCGATTTTGCCGTCACGCAGTTCCATCCTGTTGATCGGCATGCTGCAGCCATCCTTGGAGAGCGTGGCGATCCGCTCCTCCACGACGTAGTGGCGCGTGCGGGCGTTGCCGGGAAGCATCACGTATTTGGCCGGATTCTTCGCCAGTTTCGGCTCGGGGAGGCCGGTCACCCGCTCGCCAAGCTCCACGACCGATTTGCTGTGCGAGATGCGGGTCGTGGTGCGCAGCATGACCGGCGTGTCGTAGCGCTCGGAGAGCTCGAAGGCGAGTTTGGTGAAGGCGAGGCACTCCTGCGAATCCGAAGGCTCCAGCATCGGCACCTTGGCGAACTTCGCGTAGTTGCGGCTGTCCTGCTCGTTCTGGGACGAATGCAGCTCGGGGTCGTCGGCACAGACCAGCAGCAGGCCGCCGTTCACGCCGGTGTAGGAGAGCGTGAAGAGCGGATCGGCGGCGACGTTGACACCGACATGCTTCATGGTGACGAGCGATCTCGCACCGACAAAGGAGGCACCGATGCCGACCTCCAGGGAGACCTTTTCGTTGGTGGCCCAGGAGGAGTCGATTTCTTTATAGCGGATGGTGTTTTCAAGGATCTCTGTGGACGGTGTTCCGGGGTAGGCGCAGGCTACCTTCACGCCCGCTTCGTAAGCGCCGCGGGCGATGGCCTCGTTGCCAGAAAGTATTTCCTTCATATCGTGTTATTTCCTCGTGTGATCGGTTGGTGAGTCGGCGAAATATACAAGAGTATTGGGCAACCTGTCAACAGCTTTGTAGAATGCCGTTCAATAGTTAGACGCAGTATCCAAGCGGTTTGGCGTGTCGGGGAGAGTGCACGGACCCTCACTTCCGACGACTTCGACGACAGGCGCAACGGTGGTTTCGGCTCTTCAACCCTTTTAGCACCCAGCGTCTCCTGTGGCGCTCTAGTCATGGAGAAACCACTCATCTCCGTTTGGCATCTACCCTCCCTCCTCCCCCCGGAGGGGGGAGGAGGGAGGGGGGAAGGCTGGGGCGACTTAAGAAGAACTGGCCGAGTTCCCCCTCCCTAGCCCTCCCCCTCCGGGGGCACTGCCATTAAGTTACCTGATTAGCGCTGATCTTCCGCTGCGAAAACTCCCTCCCCTTCAAGGGGAGGGTGGGGGTGGGGAGGGGGGGGGGGATGGGGTAGCTCCGGCGCAGAAACACCCCCATCCCCCTCCTGGCCTCCCCCTTGAAGGGGGAGGAACCCGAACAGCGGAAGATTGGTTGCGCCAGGCCAAGCCTAGCGAAAGGGGATAGGAGGAACCGATGCCTTCTTGAAACTTGAGATTGAAACCCAGCGGACGCAAATTCCGCACGGCCAAAGCCTAGCCAGCAGGCCGCTAAGCGAGTCTTGGGTGGGGAAGGGTAACCCAACTGCCAAGCGTAGACAGCGAACATTCGAGCCGTGTGATTGAGCCTCGAAATACAGTTTTTGTAGGGCTAACGATGTCTAATCAATCGGACTGCAGCATCGAATACATCGACATTGGCGAGATGTATTCGGCCTACCGGGGTCGGAGAGCAGGGCGAGAGTGTAAGGGTTTCCTAGGAACCTGGGAGATCCTGTCATTTCCTTCACGAACTTACCGGAAGGGGAACCGGTGGAACAACCTCCCCAGGCCCTGGTGAAGCAACACGGAGTCGGCACCAGGGAGCGAAGATACCCGTGTCGGAAGGTACTGCCGAGCGCAAGGAAACGAAGTGAGGCAGGACGAGTGGCAGGAAGTCGGAGCACCCCATAGTACCGCTGAAACTGGGGAACTTACCCCGAAGGACCCAGTGGAGGGAAGGGAGGTGTCGGGTTATGGAATCGTCGGAGGGAAAGGCACGAACATGTCAGGGTTCGATAATGTCTCAACAAAACAAAGACGAATAGCGGAGCTGTCGAAAGATGCGCCAGACATGGCGATGGATCTGTCGCACCACATGGACTTGGAATGGTTCATGGAAGCGTACCGGAGAACCCGCAAGAATGGAGCCCTGGGAATAGATGAACAGAGTGCCCAGGAGTATGCGGAGAATCTTGAGGGAAATCTCCGGAGTTTGCTGGATAGGGCCAAAAGTGGACGATATAGAGCCCCCGCAGTTAGACGGGTTTATATCCCGAAGGACGCAGAAGGAAAAGAGACGCGCCCGATCGGAATTCCTACCTTTGAGGACAAGGTCCTTCAAAGAGCGGTGACCATGGCCTTGGAACCGGTCTACGAGCAGGACTTTCTTGATTGCTCGTACGGCTTTAGACCAGGGCGCTCGGCTCACCAGGCCATAGCGACAGTAAGAAGCTCGCTGATGAAGATGGGTGGCGGATTCATCATAGACCTTGATATCCGCAAGTATTTCGACACGATATCCCATCAGCAGATCCAAGACATCTTTCGAAAGCGGGTGCGTGACGGAGTGCTCGTACGACTCATCGGAAAATGGCTGAATGCGGGGGTGATGGAGGAGGACCTCGTCACCTACCTGGACACCGGTGTTCCCCAAGGGGGGGTGGTGTCTCCTATTCTCAGTAATATCTACCTCCATGAAGTGCTTGATAGCTGGTTTGAAGACGTGGCGAAGCCACGCCTCAAGGGCAAAGCCTCCATGGTACGTTTTGCGGACGATGCCGTGTTGATGTTCGAGCGGCGGGATGATGCGGAGCGGATGATGGAAGTCCTACCGAAAAGGTTTGCCAAGTACGGGCTAACTCTGCATCCGGAGAAAACTCGACTCGTCTACTTCAAGAAACCAATGGACAAGGTAGAAGGAACAGAGAGGCCAGAGACATTCAACTTCCTGGGTTTCACTCATTTCTGGGCAAGATCCCGATATGGTTACTGGGTAATCAAACATAAAACAGCCAAAGATCGGCTGGCACGTTCGCTCAAGCGCCTTTCGGTCTGGTTGCGTAAGGTACGCCACGAACCTATAGCCGAGCAGCATAAGAAATTATGCTCAAAAGTAAGCGGGCACATTCAGTACTACGGGATAAGGGGGAATAGCGATGCACTCAGTAGCCTCGTCTATTGGACCCACCTGCTCTGGAGGAAATGGTTAAGCCGGAGGTCCCGTAAAGCCAAGAGAAGCTGGCAGTGGTTCAATGGCATTCTGGAGAGGTTCCCTCTCCCCAAGCCAAGAATTCGCCACTCGTGCTGACGTTATGCAGCAAATCCATAACTTGAGGAGCCGGATGCGTTAATTGCGCAAGTCCGGATCTGTGGGAGCCCTGGGGAGGTAACGACCCAGGGCCACCCGGCCGCTAATCAGATTAAGTTAAGGGAATGAGAGGTAGGGTGGGCCGTGCCCACCACAACCGCATCCTGATGGTGGGCACGGCCCACCCTACATGATTCACGGAATCACCGCTTAACTTAATGGCAGTGGCCCTCCGGGGGAGGGGACATTGGCGTCGGGATCAGGCAGTACCGGCAGTATGCCCCGGACCATAATTTCGAGTATACTAAAGTAGTCGCGCGGCCAGCCTTTGTGCCGACAATCCCGGCTGGTCGTCTGTGCCGGCAGATCCAGGAGGAAAAACCGATGAGTTACCTGGTCCAATGGCTCATCTACGCCGTCGCCATCGTCATCACCGCCTACCTGCTTCCCGGGGTACGGCTGTCGGGCTTCTTCGCGGCCCTGGTCACCGCGCTGGTGCTTGGGCTCATCAACACCATCATCAGACCTCTGCTGCTGCTCCTCACCCTGCCGCTCAACATGCTGACCCTCGGCCTGCTGACCTTTGTCATCAATGCGCTGCTCATCCTGCTGACCAGTGCCATGGTACCGGGATTCAAGGTCACCGGATTCTGGTGGGCGCTCTTGTTCAGCCTGGTGCTTGCCGTCATAAACTACGCCCTCGGGGCGATCGTGTTTTAGAGAGCTGCAGCCATGGAATCCGGAGTCATCCGCATCGGCACCTGTTCCTGGACCGAAAAAAGCCTCATCGAAAGCGGCACCTTCTATCCGGAGGGGATCACCAGCGCTGAGGAGCGGCTGAGATTCTACGCCCGCCACTTCGACACCGTAGAGTTGGACAGCAGCTACTATGCGATACCGACGCTTCACATGGCGCAGGCCTGGGCGGAGCGGACCCCGGAGAAATTCCTGTTTCACGTCAAGGCATACGGAGCGCTCACCGGCCACAGCATCGACCCGAGAGCGCTCCCTGCGCAACTGCGCGCTCTGCTTTCTGCAGAGGAGAGGACGCAGGACCTTCTCCACGTCTCGGAACCCGCACAGCTTCGGGCCATGGCGCAGGCCCTGATCGCAGCACTTGCCCCGTTGATAGCCGCACACAAGCTGGGCTTCCTTATCTTTCAGTTCCCGCCCTGGTTCACCTGCAAAAACGCCAACCGCGACTATCTGCTGTACTGCAAGGAGCTGATGGCGGGTCTGCCCATTGCCGTCGAATTCAGGCACGGCAGCTGGCTTACCCGCCAGCATGCGGACGAGCTCTTCGCCTTTCTGAGGGAGCACAAGATCACCTACATCACCTGCGACGAGCCGCAGTACGGCAATCTGACCACCGCACCCTTTCACCCGGAGATAACCACCTCGGTCGCCTATCTGAGACTGCACGGCAGAAACGCCGAGAGCTGGCTCCAGCACGCCACTGCGCGCAACGACTATCTGTACGGCGAGCAGGAGCTGACCACTTTCGCCTCGGTGGCCAGGCGGCTCAGCTCCAAGGCCCGCATCACATTCCTCATGTTCAACAACTGCCACGGGGGGCAGGCGGTCAGAAACGCACTGCAGATGCAAAAGATCACCTGAGCTAATCAGGTAACTTAATGGCAGTGCCCCCCGGCCCCTCCCATCAGCCTTCGCCAAGGCTACGGCTGACAAGTCAAGGGAGGGGGGAGTTTCAACCAGCGGCAGTTTGACGCTGATCAGGAAAGATCATGCACGTCAGGCACTAAGCCTGCCCCGCGAACCGCATCCACTGCTCGCCTCTCCTGCTCCGCCCCCAGTTCCGTACCATGGATCCGGCGGCCCAGCCGTCAATCACCCGGGCTGTTTTGGTTGACCACAGGGACCCGGCGAGTCCCCAATCCTGCCCGATGCCACATACTCGCATCCATCACTCAAGCGTTTGAAAATGCTGAATTTTATATTGCAACAGTGAGGAAGCTGTTATATAGTGCCCGAAATTCATTGTCGTCAATCTTGCACATCCACATCTGAGTATTGAATCTGGACCTCCGTGATTCATTTCAGCATGAATACCCAGTCACTGGAAATTATTTGATACAGCTAATTTTCCCCGTGTTGGAGTATTGCCATTGGATGTGAGCCAGGGTGGCTGCCAATCCTCTGTTATCGAAAAGTCACATGACGACAAAAGAGAAACTCAAATGAGTCATGAAAAAACCGCAACTTGCTCCATTCCGGCCTCGACCACGCGAAAGCTCGCACTGCATTCATTGGGCGACCGGGGATTCACTCTAATCGAACTCATCGTCGTCACTGCCATACTTGGGGTCTTGGCTCTCTTGGCCTTCCCTGCCTATGACCAGATCAAGAACAAGGCGCGGGAGGTCACCTGCATGACCGAGATTCGAGACCTGGAGAGGATCATCAGCGCCTATGTGATCGACAAGGGCGCGATCAACCCGGGCAACTGGGTTCAGCTCGGCATAGCTACTCCGGTGGACCCGTGGGGGCATGCCTACGAATACAAGGTCCCCTTCCGCAAGGACGTTACCTTCATCAACGGGGATTACGATCTTTACAGCAACGGGGCGGACGGAGTATCCGCGCAAGACATAGACGATGCGAATAGCCTCGACGACCTGGTGCGTTCCGGTGATGGCGGCTTTGTCGGATTGGTGTCGAACATGCTGTTCTGATTATCTAGCAGCCGGATTGCCGGCAGCACGCGCTTTAAATCATGAGTACATTCAAGAAGGTAAACAATTTATGAAGTGCACCTGCCCTAAATGCCGCGGAAAAATCGAACTTGATCTTCCCGAAGTTACCGAAGAAGGGACCTCTGCCTCCTGTCCTGCATGCAAGGCCCATTTCACCGTCCGCAGGGAATCCTTCGGGGGTAGAGCTCTCAGGAAATCAGGCGAGATATCATGCGCATACTGCGGCAACGAGCTCGGTCCCCAGATGCACTGCCCGACCTGCGGACAGCCGTTCCCGGAATACCTGGTCGCAGCTCTAGGTCGCAAAAAGGCCCGCGCGAAAGGCCCGAAGATCAAGATAAAGTCGAGCCCCTTCAAGAAATACGACAAGATGACCAGCCAGCTTCCCACCCTGGACAGTGCGATGGCTCAGGAGGGGCTCGCCGCATCGAAGCAGCAGGGTCTGGTCGCGGCAGGTCCTCCCAAAAAAATCGTGATCGCAGCGGTCGTTCTGGTCCTGGTGGCACTGATAGCGGCGGGAGCCGGATTCTATTCCAAAAAGAAGGCTGAGACGGCCTATATGAAAAACTTCGCCCGGGCGACCTACGGCATCCAGGTCGGGGCGGACATGAGCCGCAGGGTATGTCAGAAAGTTGCTGCAGAGTGGAAAGTCGGGATTGAGGCAGGGAGGCACCTCGCCCCTCGCCCGGGCATCGACGAGGAAAAAGAGCTCAACTCCATCAAGACCAAGCTCGATTCGATCAAGTCGAAATGCTCCCGGGAACCGGAGAAATTCAAGGACTGCAACCAGAAACTCGCCAAGATGGAAGCGACATACCACAAGATGCAGGCTCTGGCCCTGGCGCCGGGCAACTCCCTGCCCGGTTTCACCGATTCTCTCAACAGGATTGAGGTCGAATACAAGCAGGCGACCAACGAGTTCAAGACAGGGCTCCCCGATGAGCTGATGGAAGAGCTCCACTCGGCTGCCAAAAAATACCGCGAATTGAGGCCGCTGCTCAAATGAAATCCGAGTAGAGCGATCTTCACCGGCACAGTCGGTACGACAGCATGGAAAAAGGGGGATTCTCGTTGCGAGGATCCCCCTTTTTCTATATCGCAGCACGGTTCGATCCGCCCCCCGGGGGCGGCGTTCACCCTGGGAGCATCAAAGCGCCGCCGCAGCGGCGCTCTCCGGCTCGACGGCGAGCAGGTCGTTCACCACCACCCCGGCCATGGTGAGCCCGAATATGGAAGGAATGAAGGAGACGCTTCCCAGGATGACGCGACGGTGCTCGCAGGAGAAACGCTGATCGTCCTTGTTGGGGCAGATGCAGTTCCCCTTGCAGCCGCCGTCCTTGGCCTCCGACTCGCGGTATTCCTCGGTCGAGTAGACAACCTTCACCCCCCGCGCGATCCCCTGCCTCTTCAAAAGCTTCCTTACCGATCGCGCCATGCGGCACTTGTTGGTCTCGGAGATGTCAGCCACCCTGATCTGGGTCGGGTCGAGCTTGGCGGCGGCTCCCATGCTGGAGATGATCGGGATGCCCCTCTCCCGGCAACTCCGGATCAGGTGCAGCTTGCTGGTTATGTGGTCGATGGCGTCCACGACGTAGTCGTACTGGTCGGCAAGGAGAAAGTCGCTGTTCTCGGCGGCATAGAAATCCTGGTAGGGGACGATCTCGGTCTGCGGGCTGATGAGGCGCATCCTTTCGGCCATGACCAGCGCCTTGGCCTTGCCGACCGTCCCGTCCATGGCGTGCAACTGCCGGTTCACGTTGGTGAGACAGATGTCGTCGAAATCAACGATGACGATACGGCCGACCCCCGCCCTGACCAGGGCCTCTGCGGCGTAGCTTCCCACCCCGCCCAGACCGAAAACGGCCACGGTCGAGTTTTTCAGTTTATTGAGTCCGGCGGATCCGATGAGGAGTTCGGTGCGGGAAAAACGGTGCAGATGTGACATGTGGTTCCTTATCTGTAGATGTTTACTGGCGCCGGCCGCGCAGGGCGCAACCGGAACAGCAGAAGTATTGCATAATCGTGCCGCGTCTTGGAAGAGAAACTTTGCTGCGGGAAAAGGGGGCGGGCCGCAAAAAGGACCAAAAGCCTGATCAGGTACGGCTACCACTGCCATTAAGTTAAGGTCAGTGCTAGTTTCGTGATCAGCAATGATCTTCCGCTGTACGTCCCTCCCCCTTCAAGGGGGAGGACAGGAGGGGGATGGGGGTATGCTCTGACGCAGACTCTACCCCATCCCCACCCCGACCCTCCCCTTGAAGGGGAGGGAGAGTTGTTGGTAGCGGAAGATTGTTGCTAACCAAGTGACTTAATGGCAGTGCCCCCCCACCCTTGTACGGCTGCACTCCCTCCCCTTCAAGGCCTTCAAGGGGAGGGTCGGGGTGGGGATGGGGGAAAGCAGAGGGTGCCGGATCCGGGAGTTGCCGGGATGCTGTCGGGGGTGCGGGGGGACGCCTGGTCAGCGGCGGGGCAAGCTATGGCCGGACTCGGTGCGGATCCGTTCGAACCCTTCTTCGAGGGCTGTCTGTTCGTCATAGGTGTAGAAAATCGCGTAGCTGTTTCCGACACCATGCGGATCGAGCTGGACCCCCCTTGCCTCCCACCGCTTCAACAAGAGCACATTATCTTCATGGATCTTGATGAAATCGGCAATGGTTCTGGCAATAGTGGTGTCGAGCTTGTTTTGATGCACATGTTCGTAACGGATTCCTGGCATACCCACCTCCGCGCTACCGGTCAGCGCCAGCTAATTGTAGCGTGATTCCGCTAAGAGGCAAGGTAGGGTGGGCCGTGCCCACCACCAGAACCGCATCCTGATGGTGGGCACGGCCCACCCTACAAGATCCGGGGCCCTTTGGTACAGCCCGCCTTCCCCTTTCAGGCTACGGGCGGACCAGCGCATCGGCCTGGTTCTCCGACACCCTGATCCCCTGCCGGTCCAGGATCTCGCCGGTCACGCGCCAGAGCTGGGTGATGGCGTTGTTGTAGTCAACCACCGCCTGGATCTGGCTCCCCTTGGCGGTCACCAGATCGTTCTCCACGTCGAAGACGTCCTTCGTGGTGGCAAGTCCCACGGCATTTCTCTTCTGGAAGGCCCTGAGCCGGTCCTCGGCGTAGGCCCTGCCGCGGCTGGTCACGTCGAGCTGCTTGTAGCTGGAGGCCACCAGACGGATGGCGGCCTTCACCTCCCGGGCGATGCCGGCCTCCAGGCTTTGCAGCTGGGTCTGGGCCTGCTCGACTGCCAGCCGGCTCCTGAGGTATTCGTTTTTCGCGGCGCGGTTGCCGATCGGATAGCTCAGGTTCACCCCGATGCCCCAGTTGGGGTCCTCTCCCTTCGCCGTCCTCTCGAGCCCGCCGGCGAAACGCGGGTCGAATCCGCCGACGCCGAGGTTGGCGTCGACCGTCAGGTCAGGGAGGGTGCGGTTCTTGGCCACCCTCTGCTGCAGCTCGTCGATCTTTATGTTCACCCGCTGCGCCGCGAGCTCCGGACGGTTCCTGAGCGCGAGCGCCAGCGCCTCCTCCTCGACCACCGACAACCCCTCCTTGGAGGGCTCATCCACGATCACTATGTCGCGCGCAGGGTCGAGCTGGAGGACAAGCCGCAGCACGTCCATCTGGTCCCTGACGGCCCGCTCGGCATCGATCACCTCCTTCTCGCGCGTCGCCGAGCCGAACTCGGCGTTCAGGATCTCCATGGCGGGAAGCACGCCGGCCCTGACCCTGCCGCGGGTCTCGTCGAGGATCCTGTTGGCCAGGGCAAGGGAGGTCTTTTTCACCTCGAGCGCCTCGCGCAGGTTGTAGAGCCTGAAGTACTCGTTGCGCACCTGGGCCACCGTGTCGCTCAGCCTGGTCCTGAAGCGCTCCAGCGACCCCTCCTTGCCGTAGCGGAACACGGCGATTTCCAGCTCGTTGACCTCCCTGCCGAAGTTTCTCAACAGCGGCTGGCTCACCGAGAAATTGACGCCGCTTGTGTAATAGTTCGTCGTGGAGCTGACCTTGCTGCTGTTGGCGGTCGCCCCCACGATGGCGCCGGTCGGCATGAGCTGGCTCACGCCGGCGCTGACCGAGTACTGGTCCACCCTGATCGGGGTGAAGTTGAAGGTATTGGTGCTGGTACTGCGGTCATAGCCTGCGCCAAGCGAGAGCAGAGGGTCGTAGATCCCCAGGCTGCGGCGGATCTCCGCTTCGGCCAGCGCCGGGTTGTAGAGTTCCACCTTGAGGTCGAGATTCCTCTCGAAGCCAAGCCTGATGGCCTCCTTCAGCGTCAGTTCGATGGGGGGCTGCTGGGCCAAGAGTGAGGCGGCGGGGCCAAGCGCCAGGCAAAGGGTCATGGCGGCCGTCACTTTCGTGGTTCTCTTCATGGGTGTGATCCTTTCAAAAGACGATTGATCCGTCACTCGTATCTGAGCGCTTCTATCGGGTTCAGGGAGGCCGCCTTCCTGGCGGGATAGAAGCCGAAGAAGACGCCGACCCCGGCGGAAAAGGCGAAGGCGATGACGATCGTGTCGGCCGAGACCAGGGTGGGCCAGCCGACCAGGGTCGCCACGGCGCGCGCGCCGGCCACTCCCAGCACCATGCCGATGATCCCGCCGCAGGTGGTAAGGAGCACCGCCTCGGTCAGAAACTGCAGCAGTATGTCGCGCCTCTTGGCGCCGATCGCGATCCGGATCCCGATCTCGCGGGTGCGCTCGGTGACCGAGACCAGCATGATGTTCATGATGCCGATGCCCCCCACCACCAGAGAGATCGAGGCTACCGCCCCGAGGAGCAGCGACATCACCTTGGAGGACTGCTCGGAGACCGCGAGGATCTCGGAGAGGTTTCTCACCGTGTAGTCGACCTCGCGGCTCGGTCCCATGCGGTGGCGCTGGTTCAAAAGCGCCCTGACCTCATCCTCGGCCTTTTTGAGGACCTCGGCATCCTTGGCCTGGATCATCATGGCGCCGACCACGTTGGGGAACTGGCTCCCCAAAAGCTTGCGCTGCGCGGTCCGAAGCGGCACGTAGATCACGTCGTCCTGATCCTGGCCCTGCGGCGACTGCCCCTTGCGACCCAGAAGGCCGATCACCGTGAAGGGGATCTTCTTGATCCTGATGATCTTGCCGACCGGGTCCGCGGCGCCGAACAGATTATCAGCGACGGTCTGGCCGATCAAGCAATTCTTTGTGGCGCCGTCCACATCGGACTGCGAGATGTTGCGGCCGGAGACCAGCGTCCAGTCGCGCACCACGAGCATCTCGGGGGTTACGCCGTTTATCACGGTGGACCAGTTCTGGTTGCCGTAGACCACCTGTCCCGAGCCGCGCACGGTCGGCGCCACCGCCTCGACCGAGGGGCACTCGGCCTTGATCGCCTTGGCGTCGTCGTAGGTGAGCGTCTGGGTGGAACCGCTGCCGCCGCGCATGCCGCCGCTCGTGGTGGAGCCCGGGAGCACCAGAAGGAGGTTGGAGCCGATGCTGGAGATCTGGTCCGAGATCATCTTGCTGGCGCCGGCGCCGATGGCGACCATCGCTATCACCGCGGCGATGCCGATGATGATGCCGAGCATGGTGAGGAGCGCGCGCATCTTGTTGACCCGGAGCGCGCGCACGGCGATGAGCAGGCTCTGCAGGAAGGTGCTCATGGGGTGCGCACCTCCCGGGCCACAGCCGCGGGCTTCGCGGCATGGGGGGTGTCTGAGACCACCAGACCGTCGCGGAAGATGATGTGCCTCCCGGTGAACTCCGCCACGTCCGGCTCGTGGGTCACCATGATGATGGTGATCCCCTGGCGGTTCAGCTCCTGGAATATGGTCATGATCTCCACCGTGGTCCTGGAGTCGAGGTTTCCGGTCGGCTCGTCGGCCAGGATGATGGACGGCTCGTTCACCAGCGCCCGGGCGATGGCAACCCGCTGCTGCTGCCCCCCGGAGAGCTGGTTGGTGTAGTGGCTCTCCCGGCCGGCGAGCCCCACCCGCTCCAGGGCCGCCATGGCACGCGCCCTTCTTTGCGCTGCGGGTATGTGGCCGTAGACCAGCGGCAGCTCGACGTTTTCACGCGCGGTGGTCCTGGCCAGCAGGTTGAACCCCTGGAACACGAAACCGAGCTTCTTGTTTCTGATCTCCGCCAGGGCGTTGCTGGAGAGCTCCCCCACGTTCACCCCGTCCAGCAGATAGGCGCCGCGGCTGGGGACGTCGAGACAGCCGAGGATGTTCATGCAGGTCGACTTGCCGCTTCCCGAGGCCCCCATGATGGAGACGAACTCGCCGCGGCTCACGGTGAAGGAGACCCCCTTCATGGCCTCGACACGCTCCTCGCCCATGGCGTATACCTTGGCGACATCGTTGAGACGGACCACTTCGCTCATCTAGAACCTCGGTCCCATGGGCGATCCCATGCCGCCCGGCTTCTTCGCCTGGGTCACCTGCTCGACGATGACCTCGTCGTTCTCCTTGACCTCGCCGCCGGCAAGCTCCACGAAGCCGCCGTCCGAGAGGCCGGTTGTGACCGAAACCGGGACGGGTTTTCCTTCCGGGTCCAGCAGGTAGACCTTCTGGCCCGCTCCCTTGCCGGCGGCGCCTCTCGCGTCGCCGCCTCTGGCATCCGCCCCCTGCTGCTCGCGTCCGGCAGCTGCGCCGCCGCCCCCCTTCCCTGCCCGGGCGCCCTTCTCATCCTTGCCCGCTTTCGGCTTGAATCTCAGGGCGGCGCTCGGAATCTTCAGCACGTCGTCCTTTTTCTGGATCTGCACCGATACGTTGGCGGTCATCCCGGGTTTCAGCTTGAGATCCTTGTTGCTCACGCCTATCACGGCCACGTAGGTGACCACGTTCTGGGTCACGACCGGCGCGTTCCTGATCTGGATCACGGCCCCTTCGAACTGCTGCTCCGGATAGGCATCCACCGTGAAGCTCGCGGTCTGGCCGACCTTGAGCCGGCTGATGTCCGACTCGTCGACGCTGGTGTCGATCTGCATCTTGGTCAGATCCTGGGCGATGGTGAACAGCGTGGGGGTCTGGAACGAGGCGGCCACCGTCTGCCCCACATCCACGTTGCGCGACACCACGATGCCGTCCACCGGGCTTCTGATGGTGGAATAGTTGAGGTTGGTCTCGGCCTGCTTCAGGGCGCCGCGCGTCTGCATGAGCTGCGCCTCGGCGGCCTTGATTCCGGTGAGCGCCGCGTCGTGGGCGGTCTGGGAGGCGTCCAGGTCGCTTTGGGCGATGATCCCCTCCGCCAGCAGCTGCCTGTTCCTCCCCAGGGTCCGTTTGGCGTCGGCCAGGGTCACCTGCGCCCTGGCCAGGCTCGCCTCGGCATTGAGGGCGTTGCCGCGCGACTGCTGCACGGCGGAGGCGAAAAGGGCCGGGTCGATCTGGGCGATCGGCTCCCCCTTCCTGACCTGCGAATTGAAATCTACGTAGAGCCGGGAAAGGGTTCCCGACACCTGGGTACCGACCTGGACCGTCACCACGGCGTTCAGGGTGCCGGTGGCGGAGACCGTTGAGACGATGGCGCCGCGCTCCACCTTGAGCGTCTTGAACTGTGCCTTGGGCGGCTTCTTGAGGTAGAAATACCCTCCCGCGCCAAGAGCTGCCAACACCAGTACTACGAGAACTGCGATTTTTTTCACCTGTCCACCTCGTTGATGACGTTACATCTGTAAGGCCCACCCGACCAGAGCCTGCGCACGGATGCTCTCGGATCAGACAGGCAGGCGACCGGTCCGATCATGGCGATCAGGGCGATTGATATCAGTAGGGATGTCTGCGGCAAGCCGCGCCGGATCGAGCCGACGCAGCAGGGGGAAATGAGCCGAGTCGTTATCCAAGACCATAACCTGCAATTGTGCAAGAAAAATGATTCGGATGCTATTTATTTACCTGACAACGCGACACGCGCCCTGCGGCGATCGGGACGCGTTCCTCCGGGTCAAGGGGAGGTCAGGAGGGGGATGGGGGTTTCTGGTCGTCGTCCAGCCTGTCAATGAAAACAGACTTGTCGATCCGGTCCAGGCCGTGCGCAAGCAGACGCAGTCCAAGCATAAAGAGGATCAAACCGACGATGGCAAGCGGGAGCGTGCGGAAAATGAAGCAGACGGTCCCGATGGTGGTATAGGTGACGCCTAGCGCTCTGCAATGGACCTGCCTTTCAACCCCCTTCAACGACACGATCCAAAAGTAAAACTGGAACATCACCACAACAAACGGGATGGCGAAAAAAAATTGTACGTACACGTTCATCTGACCTCCTATTGGTCCGCAACCCGACACGGCTTGCTGGCAGGACCGCAGGCCTGTCGCCGTCCGAACAATTCCATTAAAGTACTCAACTCCGCCGTCATTTCACCAGGGCAAGGGACCAGCCGGCAGTCCCTGGGAAACCTGGCGTCTGACGGGATAAGGTTGCGCGGCAAAAGCTGTAAACCGCGGCAATTTTCGCGATACTAGCATACAACGGGCCAATTATAAACAATGTATCCGCCCGATTTAATCTCACCTCGGTGCGCGCTCCCCTGCTTCCATGCACCGGACGGTTTTCGGCTGCAGGGGTGCGATTTCCGCACCGATCGGCAAACCCTTAAAGCAGAACACGATTGATTAGGCGTAAATAACCGTTTTTTAGTTGTTTTTGTAAACGGCAAAGTATTATCATTCCGTTGCACATTAGAGCCAGTCCGACCCAGCCACCCCGTAGTAGATACCGACCCTATCGTGGAGCGTGTTCAGCATGGTAAGCAAAGTTACGGCAGCGGTGATTATTCTTAGCGCAACTCTCTTCAGCATTCCCGTCTATGCGGAAACAATAGAACCTGCTCCGCCGCAAGCCGCGGCTGGCGACCAGGCGACACCAGCGAAGCTGGATCTGCTGCCGGCAGATCATGTCGCTAAGCCGGATGACGTAGATGTCGAAAACTTCAACCTCAAGTACCTCACGGGTTACCTGGTCGACACCGGCAGGATCATAGCCGCGCCGGTGCGCTGGGAGAGCAGCGACTGGCTAAAACTCGGGCTGGTATTGGGAGGGACCGGAGCCCTGTTTTTCATCGATGACGAGGTGAAGGACTTCGCCCAGGACAACCAGCATTCCGTCGGCAGGGGAATCGCCAGCTTCGGCAACACCATCGGCGAGCCGCTCAACGCCGTTCCTGCGCTGACAGCCTTCTATCTTTACGGCTATCTCGCGGACGACAGCAAGGCGCGCCGGGTGTCACTTCTGGCCATGGAAAGCTTCGCAATTTCCGGCGTGGCGATGTCGACCATCAAGACCCTTGCCAAGCGCCACCGCCCAAAGACAGGCCATCGTTCGGTTGAGTGGGACGGGCCGGAATGGAACTCCGACAACTTCTCCTTCGGCTCGGGTCACACCTCCTCCGCTTTTTCACTGGCGACCGTATTTGCCGACGAGTACAAGGACAACCCCTACGTTCCGCCCGTGGCCTACGGTCTGGCGACCCTCGTCGGCCTATCGCGCATCTACAGCAATGAGCATTGGGCCTCGGACGCGTTCTTCGGTGCCGCTTTGGGGTATTTCACCAGCAAGGCGATACTGAGCTTCCATAAAGAAGACAAGAGCAAGTCGGCCAACCGCCTGAGCATCATGCCCGAGGTTGGCAGCCAGATGACCGGGCTGACCGTTAAGTACGATTTTTAAGCAGAGAGCGTACGGCTAAAGGCAATCCGATTATCGCCGCAGGGCACCCTCCGGCCCGGGGCGAACAATCATTCGCCAGCCTTCCCTCCCCATTGCGTCCACCCTCCCCCAGCCCCCACTGCCATTAAGTTACCTGATTAGCGCTGATCTTCCGCTGTTCAGGTCCCTCCCCCTTCAAGGGAGAGGTCGGGAGGGGGATGGGGGTGTTTTTGGTATCGGAGCTGCCCCATCCCCACCCCAACCCTCCCCTTGAAGGGGAGGGGGTTTTTCAGCGGAAGATTGACGCTAATCAGGATAAGTAAAGATCAATTCTAATTTCCCGCACGCTGCACAAGCCCCCTCTCCCCTGGCTGGAGAGAGCTAGGGAGAGGGGGAAAAAGGCCCTCCGCCCCCTGCCCGTCCCCTCGCCGCATCAAATCTTCTACTGAGTCAGGCATCCGCCCTCGCAGCAAGCCGCCTCCACTTCAACACACATGCAGTTGAAAGACGCCGGTCTACGTTGCCGACATGCGCAGAACTCACAAGCCCCCTCAACCCGGTCGAATTTGACACAAAAGAACCAGCGTGTAAACTTTGGCAATAGTTTTCCTGATTAGTGCTAATCTTCCGCACACTGCGCAAACACCCCCTCTCCCTTGATGGGAGAGGGGGTGGGGAAGAGGGTGAAAAGCTGGCATGAGCCACCCTCCCCCCGGCCCCTCCCATCAAGGGAGGGGGGAGTTTCAACCAGCGGAAGATTGACGCTAATCAGGATAGTTTTTGCGACCCTCGGAAGGATAGTGCCGACACCACCTATTAGCGGCACATTCAACAGATCAGCGGGCACCTATGATCTCAACAAACATAAGGAGAGAGTTATGACGTACGAAGCGAAAGATTACACGAAGCTTGTCGGCATGCAGGGGTTCAGTGAAAGGCTTCTGCAAAACCATTTCACCCTGTATCAGGGGTATGTGAAGAATACCAATACCCTGGCCGATACACTGACCGTGATGGGCAAAGACGGCAAGGGTGCCACTCCCGAATTTGCCGAGCTGAAGCGCCGCTTCGGCTGGGAATTCAACGGCATGCGGCTGCACGAATGCTACTTCGAGAACCTGGGAGGGAAAGCCCCGATCAATCCAGACGGGCGCCTCGCCGGAAGGATTCACCAGGAGTTCGGCAGCTACGACAACTGGGCCCAGGATTTCAAGGCCGTCGGCGCCATGCGCGGCATCGGCTGGGCCATCCTTTACCAGGACCTGGCCAACGGCAAACTGATGAACGTCTGGGTGAACGAGCACGACGTCGGCCACCCCGCCTGCTGCGTCCCCCTTCTGATCATGGATGTCTTCGAACACGCCTTCATGATCGATTACGATCTGAAGCGGGCCGACTACATCAGCGCCTTCTTCCAGAACATCAATTGGGACGCCGCCGAAGAGCGCATGAAGATGTAACAGCCGTCAAACAGCAAAGGCCCTCCGCAACCAGGAGGGCCTTTCTTTTTGCTGGCCGACGCGCTAACAAACCTCCCCCCTTTGGCTGAAGGGTGCTAAGCAACCTCCCCCCTTTGAAAAAGGGGGGTCGGGGGGGATTTGCAGTCACTTCACCTTTAAGATCGCGTCACGCAGCCCGCTCTTCACATTATCCAGGAGACCCTGAGATCCTTCTTTCATATCCTCAAGCGTATCGGTTTGCTCTGTCCCGATACCCTGCAGCGTTACCTGGGCCTCTTTCCGCTTGCCCTGCAACTCTTCGATCTGTTCCAGGCATGCCCTTTTCTCCTCCTCCGGCCCGTTCACAGCCCTGTAGCTGAGCCGGTCGATCTCCGCCTCCCATTGAACTATCTGTGCCGACAGCCTTTCGACCAATTCCGTTTGCTTGTCCATGACACCTCCCGCTGATCAGGGAAACACGCTGATCTGCAACATTCCTTGCCGATCAGCGTCGATCATCAGTGACTGTAAAAACTCCCTCCCCTTCAAGGGGAGGGTCGGGGTGGGGATGGGGTCTACATGCCAGCCAAAGCCCCCATCCCCTCCCGACCTCCCCCTTGAAGGGGGAGGAAATACCGGTACTGAAGATCAGCGCTAATCGGACATTCCTTTGATGTACCAGGATGTCCAGTTATATCCTGACATCGTGGTACCAGGTTCGGCAAGCGGTTTTAACGAGCACTTGAAATCTTGTCCAAAATTCTCGGCAGAACCAAATAGCAAAAAAGGGCTCAGCCACGTGGCTAAACCCTTGAATTTACTTAATGGTGCCGGAGGTCGGAATCGAACCGACACGGGTTGCCCCGCTGGATTTTGAGTCCAGTGCGTCTACCAGTTTCACCACTCCGGCACAAGACTTACAGGCCTTTTCATCGGCATCATCTGTCAGGCCTTTTCAACACTACTCGGGAGTAAACCCCGTCTTCCCACACCAGCCAGCATCGCCGCCTGTTGCAGAGCACCTTTTATAACCTCTAAGTGGGTTTTCGTCAAGTGTCTTTCCCGACAATAACCGCTTTTTGTCGTCTCGCAGGTCCCCACTCTTCGCGGTTACGGCGCAATACAGAAGCCATCGTTTGTCGGTTGACAGCCTCCCGCCCCCTGCTATATTGGTATGCATTAATATTTTAGCAAAGGGGGTAGCCAATGCTGGAGGAATACCATTCCGTCGAAACAATTTTCCGCAAGCAGAGTTTTCACGAATACTACCTGACACTGCACGAATTTGCCGAAGCTCTGGATGCGAATCAACTCTACAACACCGACAGGCGGGCTCCGTCCCTGCCGGCGAGAAGTTCCGTGGGCACGTCGTTTCCATGAAGGAACTGGGGGTGGGTGCGGACCGGGGGGATTCTCTGCTCAAGGGGCAGCGCCAAGCCGTGCGGGATCTCTCGGAGATCGACATGGAAGCGTCAGTCAGCTACCTGCGCATCCTAGCGATCGACAAGAAGGATCCCACCGTGCTTCACGCCATCGGATTGCCACTTAAGGACAATCATCAAAAAGTAAACCGCAGACTTCAGTCGCCGCAGGCGATCGAGATTCATTTGACGGTGAAACACCTCAAAGGTGAATCCGGAGCCATCGTCGTCGAGGGAACCCATGTCCGGAACGGGGGGCCATATATGATCAACCTCTGCAAGGGGGAGCCGACTTCGGAGGAGAGTTGGTATAATCCGGGTGGCCACTATAAAACCTGCAGCAGGATCGTCCTCAAAAATCTGGAGCCGGCCAACCGATACTACATCAGAATGAGGAACGATGGCCCCACGGGGCCCGACCCTTGGTCCCAGGCGGTTTCCATAATCGTTCTCTAACTGTCCTTCCCTTCGGTCCGTCATGAAAGTGGCGGGCCGAAGCCCCCACTGTCTTCCTCGCCTCCTGAACCGCCCCGCCAAGCATCAAGCCGCGGTGCGGCCGCTATCTCCCCCAGCTTTCCATGATCGAATCTCCCTAAGTCATGCCAACTTAACCCTCCGGACCATTCGTTTTCAGCTCCTGGCTGATATCCGTACCAAGCTGTGTGAATATTTCGGTGCCCAGAGCATTCGCCGTAAAAATGCCGACAACGGCCGGAAAGGAGGCGAGAAAGCCTGAGGCGCGGGTTCACGTCACAAAACTAGCCGACAACTCCCGAAAGCTGAGCGATAATTTCCGGAGTGTGATTTCTCGCCGGAAAAAAAGCTGACAACACCCGAAAGCGGCGCGAAAACTTCCGCAGCATGATTTCTCGCCGGGAAAAAAACTGACAACTCCGAAAAACGGATCGAAAACTTCCGGATCATGATTTCTCGTCGGGAAAAAAGCTGACAACTCCGGAAAGCGGAGCGAAAACTTCTAGAGCGTGATTTCTCGCCGGGAAAAAAGCTGACAACTCCGGAAAGCGGAGCGAAAACTTCTGGAGCGTGACTTCACGAGGTGGGTCGACTGACCCGTCTGCGGCGTAACGATAGAGCGCGTTCTTTGAGGACGGAGCCACAAAGTGCGAAATCATGTCGGAACTTGGCCATGGCGAAGACCGCTCGCCTGCCTCCTACATCCCCCGTTGACACCACAAATCTGCAGCATCCGCTGTAAGGGGTCGGGATTAAGGTGTGAGTGCGGAGGGAAAAAGTCCTGGTCGGTGGAGAGTGAGCTCCGCCGGGCAGAAGAGGGGGGCGCCAATGTGGCTGCCCCCCCTTTTTTTGTTTTTCACACCAGGCTCGTCCCCTCAATGGGGGCGGGCCTGGTGCCCCGCGAATGGTCAACCATACCCTGTCGTAGTAGGACCGGGGGGCGCCATCGGGCCGATCCCCGAAGTTCATCCTCGCCCGCCCCCCTGGGGTGGCTGCTTTTAGAACTCGTGGAAAGTTACTTATCGTAATTATCGAGGGCCATTCTCAACACAGGTGTCAGTAATCAAATAGGACGGAACTGGAATGAAGAGGGACATTTTGGCCGGATAAAGGACAGACAAGGAGGCGATTCTGTATATGTCAATTACATGTCAATCGGCACAAAGAAAAAAACCCCGCTAAGCCAGTGTGGCTGCGGGGTTATGTATTAGGTTCTTAGGCTTTTGAGTCCAGTGCGTCTACCAGTTTCACCACTCCGGCTGAAATGTTTCGGGAGTATAGCGGAAGCAGGGTTTTGAGGCCAAGGGTGAAATTAAAGCTTTTAATCAGGAAAAAAAGCGTTGACACCGAACGGCCTCTTTGCTATAAACAGGACTCCTTAGATGGGGCTGTAGCTCAGTTGGGAGAGCGCTTGAATGGCATTCAAGAGGTCCGCGGTTCGATCCCGCGTAGCTCCACCATCAAAGAAATAACAGGCACTTGGCGCATCCGCCCAAGTGCCTTTTTCTTGTCCTCGATTTGCCGATGACGATGATTTTCGCCCCACCCTGCTGAAACAGAAACACCCTTCAGAAACACCCGGTAATCGCACTCCAGCGCCTTGGCCAGCTTCCTGGCCGTTTCCTTCCCTATCGTCCGCTTGCCATGCTACATCTCGCTCATATGATTCCTCCGCAATTTCAACAGCTTCATTTGGTCCGCCCCTATCCGTATTTTCAAATACCCCATCCCATCTATCTCCTTCGCCTAAGCTGCCGGGCTGCTGCCGAGTAAGGCCGCAAGAGTGCAGTTTTGCGTTGGGCCGCTCCAGTTTTGCATTCGGTCGCTCCAAAATCCCGCACAAGACGGCATTGTTGCATTTGCTCCTCCAAAATTGCGTACAAGGCGGCAGTCTTGCATTTGGTCGCTCCAAAATTGCGTGCAAGGCGACAGTTTTGCATATGGTAGCTCCAAAATTGCATACAAGGCGACAGTTTCGGATTTCAACGTTAGCCTGCCTCTGAATGATGAGAAAAGCGGCGGGGCATCGTAGGATGCAGCTGTCGGCAGAGAGGGTGCGCAGTACTCTCGGGGCGCGTCACGCTGTCGGTGGGTGGAACCGTCCCGCCGCCGGTGAGGCAGGAGCCCTGCTCCTTGAGCATTTGAAAGTAAAGGGATACAGCGTTGGCCATGTTGGCGCTGGGGGAGCGGTTGGTTGTCGGAGGCCAGTTCTTTCATGAAGTGGCGCATGCGTTCGGCAGCGCGCTGGTATTGCGGCGCCCCGGCAGAGGTCTCAAGGAAGCGCAGCAGGCATTTCTGGCACTCCTCATGGTGTTCACCTGCGACATTTCGTTAACGAAGGTACTTGGCGTACCGTACGGAAAGTTCGACTGGTCCGAAGCCATGGCTATTCCCCTTTGACTTGGTGTATGAGACGTAATATAGTGAGCATTTATTGGGAAAAGTTTACAACGAGGAACAGTTGACGAAAGAGGGCCCACGCAAATCAAAAGGGGTCGAGACGGTCTCCGCGGCCCAGTGGAAGTGGACGGAAGCCGATGAAAGCTTAACCTCTACGCCGTTCCCCGGCGTTATATTAGACAAAAATAAACCAAAAAGGACAATCCCATGAATAAAAAAACTGCAGGAGAAGTAAATTCTTTCGTTGACTCTGTTAACAGTCTATTTACCGAAATAGAATCATGGATAGCGTCGACACCTTTGAGAGGAATTCGACAGGAAATTGAAATATTGGAAGAAGCTTCTGGCCTGTACAAAGCAAACAGGCTGGCCATAGTAGATGAAGGCGGGAAAAAGATTGCAGACTTGCAACCGATTGGAACTTACATCATAGGTGGAAATGGAAGAATTGATTTGAACGGCACAATCGACAAAGTAATTCTTGTAAATCTTGAAGCTGGAGGGCCGTCTATGACAACAACAATTACTGTCGGAGGCCAGCCAGAAAAACGTACTACCCCCTTTTACAAAGGCGTAGATCAACAGGGATGGTATTGGATTGAGGATAAACGGCGTGGAAAGGCTAACCTTTTTACCAAGGATTTATTTGTTGAGCTTCTCAGGGAGGTTTCTGATTATGAGCTCGCCTAACATACTCGAACCCATATGGGAATCATACTTGACAACTGTAGACTGCCTCAAAGTCGCATCGAGAAGTATCGAAAGAAATGAACTTCATCTTATGAATAAAACCAAGTTTGTCGGTAGCGCTGTCGACGAGGCTAAATTAATGATACACGACAGCAGGACGAATGCGGATGACTTTGTAATAGTCTCTTTGTGGGCCATATTTGAAAGAAAACTTCTGGAGTATGTTCAAGTGGAGGGTAGAAAGCTTCTTCAAAGCACACCAACCACTTTCAACACTCAGGTTCACCAGAAGGTAGAGAATGAAATCGAATACTGGAAAAGTCTTGACGTACTTGATTTATTTAAAACAGTTGTCGGTTCTGATCTTATTGGAAATGCTAAACAGATAAAAAAATATCGGGACTGGATAGCACACAAGAACCCCAGAAAAGGAGCACCTTCAAACGTACCTCCTCAGGCCGCTTATAAAATACTCTCTGACATTATATCCACAGTTGAACAGCACCCTGGGCTAATACAATCCGTGACCGCACCATAACTAAGCGCGGCACACGATCTCCGCTTCGCCCCTCCGGGGGGAGTCGTGCGGGTAACGTCAATAAGTTTGTTGAGATGTATGCCTGTAAGCTTCGACAAGGCTGAGATTGCAGAGTCAACGGATACAGGTTAGAACAGGTGAGAACCGGTCAAGTCGACGGAAGTTGGGTTAAAGGGCGACACCCGTTCAGAATAATTGATGGACGGCGATGCCCAATCGGGTAGCCGCCCCCCCCCAGCCCCCACACCATCCGGCATGCGGGTCCGCACCGGGCGGTTCGCTGAAGTTACCGGGCCGTAGCCGGGTAATGGATCTTCACCCACAGTTCTTTGACAGATATGAGATCTTTATCCTTGAGCCATTGATTGGCCATGCCCCAGTTGGAGGCCAGCCTTCGGGACATCGCCCACGGGCCGCTTCTGCTCAGGCCCGCACGGATTGCTGTATGGATGTTCACTCCCAACCTTACCAGTTCCCGAACCTTGGTGCGGCAGCGCCGCCACTGTTTCCAAATTTTTGAAGGTTAGATATGGAAGAAAAATGTCCTTTTAAGGCAGGTGATGTTGTCGTTTATGCGTAACCGTCAACCGGAGCCCATCTTGAGTCATGGGGGCTTGGGGGTCATGGGGGCTGGGGGTCAGAGCTTGACTTGGACAATTAGGAGCAGAGGCGCCGACCGGCGTCGCCTAAGCGGTGCATGCTAAGTTCATGGAGGTAAGTGAAAGGGCATGGAAATGGATCAAGGGGCGACGAGTCAAGACGAGTAAAAGAACGGCGATCCCAACCAACCGGCAGGGGGATGGGGGGGCCGCGCCATCAGGAAACAATGGCATGTGGAGCAGATCTCCCCGGATAAGAACGTGAACTGTCGCTACACAACCGCAGCATTTACCATTTCTCCTGAATCCATGGGACTTCGTCATGTCGTGCTGACTTGCCCGGATGATGGCCTTGTATGCTGTTTCTGTTCGTCGGCTCATAGCTTTGCGCTCCGGCTTCCTCCAGACCCCTCCTCGCGGAGACGCCCTTGCCATCGGCTAGTTCTTGGTTTGCTGTCTCGCGACAATGGTTGGATTCATGTACAGGGGACTTGCACCCCATAAGTTCACGCCCATGCCGGGCGTACACCAGGTCGCTGGTGCTGTACGCAGCACAGCGCTTAAGACGTTGGGAGTAACGAGTTTGGAGGGAACAATGTCGAGAAAAGCTTGGCTTCTTACATCACTGTTGATCATATGTCTTTCTGCGTGTTCCCATGTCGATTATCGAAGGGCGATTGTTGATGTGCCAGACGTTCAGAAGGCAGTTACGATAGCAAAAGAACTAGACGGGAGAAAGGATCTACCTCCACCAGATGGGCTGAAGTGGTTTGAAATCAGAAGAGGCGCTCTTCCCGTGATAGTAACTGCACCTCACAGTACTCAACCCTTTAGAGAAGGAAAGTACAGATTCTCAGACGGTGGTGGTACTGCAGGCTTGGCAGTCGCGCTCCACGACATGTGCAACATCACAATCATCTATACGACCTATCCGAGCCCGTCCGACCCTAACTTTTACGATGACAACGAGTTCAAGGCCGAACTTGGCAAGCTGATCAGCGAAATTAAGCCAATCATGCTTCTTGATGTCCATGCTAGCCATCCGTACAGACCATATGAGGTAGACCTCGGCACGATGAATGGGCTTTCCGTACTTGATGACAAACAGTTCATTCCTGCTTTGCTTGATGAATTCAAGAGGGAAGGCCTCGTGAGTACTTCAGTCGATTGGTTCGCAGCGTCGAACAATCAGACGATCACGAAATATGCATCGTCGAAGGGCGTTCCGTCTGTTCAATTGGAGTTCAGTGCCACGCGGATGGTCGCCGACAGCGACGCGGCTGCACATCGGTTTGCACAGACCATTCAGGCTGTTGCGAGATTTCTTGAGTCAAGAGGCCTCTGCGTGCGCATCGACTCGAAGGGTGCTGGGAAGTGATCCCGTGATAAAGTGTGCGTCCCAACCAGAAAGTTGGACCGGGCCGAAAAGCCGCCCTGTCAACTTACATCCGTTAGACGAGAAGAAAATATGACAAAAGATAACGACAAAATAACCCAATTCGCCGGCCAGTTACCAAGGCACCTTCTATTACTCTGCCTCTTGCTGACTGAGCTTGCGCCTTTCATTGCTCGCCTTCCGAGTGTGCCATTCTATGGTTGGCAGTGGTTAACTGATTATTTTTCTGGAATCGGGGGGTTACTGTTCTTTTCAGCGCTTAATCTCATTCCGGGTGCTGTTCTGTATGGCATCGGCAAAGGAAGCAAGAACAGACCGTTAGCTTTTTGGTTCGCTCTGTCAGCAGGGGTAGCATTCATTTTATTTGCACACGGAACGATCAATTTGCGATCCAGTTCCACGGCAGTCATTGGTTTACTTTTTATACCGATTTATTGTGTTGGTGCGATTGTCGTCGGATGGGCAATTGGTCTTATTACAAATGCTGTAATTAAAAAGGAGCAAATACGCACTTCCTTAACTCTCGTCATGGGTGCCGCTGCAATACTGTTCGGCGCTGGAAACGCAGTACACGAATCGCGTACCACTTCAGTCCGAGAGGCACGCTTTCCAGCCATTACTGTAAAAGAACTTCCACTTTCGAAACGCGGCATCAGTACTGGTGCTCCGTTAGGGCGAATTGAAGTTCTTGCACTTGGGAACTTCGATGCAGAACACGGGAACAAAATTGCCGCGCTTGGCGACTCGGCGATCGTGCTGCTTAATCCAGTGACTTATGACGTCAGGTCCAAATTAGAGTTCAAAAAAAACGAATGTGATGGATGTGTCGGCATGTATCCATATTTGATCCCTGACGGCAAGGGAAGCGTCCTTGTTGCTTCCAGTGACGGAGTTTCAGACAGCCGGGGGCACTTGCTCTGGAAATTGAAGGCCAGCGGATTTGCACGGCTTGTACCGATTCTGACTCCAGCAGGCACCCCAACCTTCTTCGCGTTCCATAACAGTGAAAGTATTGACCGCCATGACACAGAGGGCAAAGTACTGTGGAGCGTGAAACTCGCAACATCAGGCATCAGTACATATGTCACACCGGATGGAGAACGCCTGCCGGTTGCACAAACCGGTTATACCAATAGACAAGAGCTAAGAATTTATGATCTGGAGGGAACGCTCCGAAAATCCATCAAGCTTCCCGCATGGGGTTCATATGTTGAAGAAGTCGCATGGCCTAGCCGCGGCCATATGTTAGTGGGTATCGGAAGTTGCGTCGGAGTGCTTGATCCAGACGGCAAGGAGGTGCTCAAATATATTATCAAGGACACTTCTTTCAGACCCTACCACGGACCCGAAGGAACAGCAGTGAGATTTAATACATCCGAACAGCCATACCTGGCTGTCATGAGCCACGGTAGCTCCGGTTACCCTCGTTCGGTCTTGTTGGTTTTTGATCCAAAAGGTCGCCTCGTATGGAAAGAGGAAACCAAAAAGCTGCACTCAATCCTTGCGGTACCACAATCAGATGGAAAAGGTGAAGTGCTATTGGTCGGTGGCATGGATGGAATAACGGAATACAGTCTTAACTCAACCAAGGATGTCCAACCCGCGCCAAGACCATGACCGGGCAGAACCCCGCCCGGCAGGTCAGGCGCAGCCCCGCCCAGGAGACATCATGACGGTCAAGCGTATGGACAACGTCGGCATCGTGGTAGAAGACATCGACGCCGCCATTGCGTTCTTCACCGAACTTGGCCTCGAACTCGAGGGACGCGCCCCGATCGAAGGAGGCTGGGCAGATGGCGTTACTGGATTGCGCGACATGCGCGTCGAGATTGCCATGATGCGTACGCCGGACGGTCACAGCCGGCTCGAGATGTCTCGGTTCCTGGCGCCGCCTGTGGTCGCCGATCACCGTAGCGCCCCGGTGAACGCTCTCGGTTACCTACGCGTCATGTTCACCGTGGAGGACATCGACGATACGCTCGCCCGGCTCGGCAAACGGGGCGCGGAGCTCGTCGGCAAAGTGGCCCAGTACGAAGACACGTATCGGCTCTGCTACATCCGGGGCCCCGAAGGAATTCTCATCGGGCTTGCCCAAGAGCTCGGGGGGCAGACTTCCCGATGAGCACGTGACAGGTACAGACCTGATAAGGGGGGGGGCCAGGCGTTGACGTGCAGAGCATGCAAATCATCTTGGTGGCAAGACTCTCCTTGGACATGAATCGGAATGGGTGGCCGACATGGGTCGGAATACGCACCTTGGACTTCAGCTGCCTAAATTGATTTCCCTTCCTCTCACGCCGCCAGTCTGGTCGAAGCGGTAATCTCCTCCCAGGGAACGACATAGCGTCCGGCTTCGTCCTTCTCAACCAGCCCGATGCTCTCCAGCGCCTTCACGTCGTTGTGCACGTTCTTGTAGTGCCGATGGAGTAGCTTTGCCAGGGCATAGATGGTCATCGCACCTGCCTTATGAAGGGTATCCAGGAGCGTAAAACGCTTCGGCGTGATGTACTCCAGAAAAGTCTTCATGTCTCCGAAGTACACTCGCTCAACAGGCTTTTCAGGAAAAAGGCCCTGGTCCGCCTGCACGGCCAATTCATGGATTTCCTGAAAAAACTCCTCTTCGGATATAATCCCAATTTTAAAGTCTCTGCCGCTCATGATACCTCCTGATGTCGGCGTGAAAATCCGCCTGTAACGTGTCAACATCCTTGAACTGGTACGTTTGCTCCTGCCCATGAATATGCCTGTGATCGCCCTTTCCCCGCTCATTGTCGTACCTGATGAGGGATGTTCCATCTGCCAAGCCATAATAGAGCCGGTACTTGAAAAGATGACTGCTGCCGGGAAGCGGCTCTGGCAAGCTCCAGACTACAACCTCTACGATCATTCCCCCGTGCAACGGACGCTTGTAACGGAAAAGTAGCTTTGCTTTGGGCAAGTCATCCTCCGGTCAGCATATGGTTTTTATTACCACATAGTCGGCAAGACAGCAAATCAAAAGGGAATCTCGCCTAATATCCCGTCATCTCCAGATATCCGGAACCGCCGGCCGTACCGGCCAAACCCTGCAGGGCCACTGCTCCCTCCCAGTAACGAAAGCCGGTGACGAGTTCCTGGGCGGCCAGCCGGGGGGTAATCTCCAGATCGATGCCCTGTGACGGTATCCGCATGCGCCAGACCGAGGGATACCTTGCTCCGGTTGCGGGACTGGTCCACCAGCGGGTGATCTCCATCTGCACTTCATCCCGCCCCAAATGCCGGCTGCTCCCGTCGGCCGCGACCAGGGTGCCGCTGGAGAAAGGATCGCTGCTGCCGTCGCGCCGCCTGAGACGATAGAACATGATGTCCCGCCCATCGTCCAGTTGCAGGGCGAACCAGTCCCACCCCACCTGGTCGCGCTCCAGGGCGCTGGTGCTCCATTCCCGGTCCAGCCAGGAGAGCCCGGTGACCCTGAAGCTCTCCTTGCCGGCGCGGATAGTGCCCGAGGTCTCCATCCGGGGGAGGCTGTAGTAATAGGAGGCGTTACCGGGAGTGCCGCTCTTGCGGCTGAGGCCCGCTTCGCCGTTCAATATCTCGCGCTTCAGGCTCCTGAGATCGAGCTCGATGGCCATGTCGGCGTCGACTGCGGTGAGCTTGACGCTCCAGGGTCGCGCGGAGCTTTCCTGTGCGGACCAATCCTCCAGCCGGATGGCAACGGGACGCCCTCCCGCGCCGGCCAATCCGAGCGCGGCACGGCTGAACCGCTCGGCATAGCGAAACCGCTTCCCCTCCACGTCGGTAACCGCGAAATGTGCCATGAAGACCTCGTTGCTCCCCCATGCCGAACTCCTCGCCGCCGGCTGCGGCGTGAGCGCCACCCGGAAGAAGGTGAGCTGGTAGCCGAACCTGCGTCCTTGGGAACTCTTCAGGTTCCCCGTGAAGTACCACCACTCGTTGCGAAATCCCGGATGGGGACCGTGGTCCTCGGGGAAGGCGAAACGGTGCGGTTCGATTGCCCGTGCAAAACCGTGCGCCGCTGTGCCGCCCAGGACCTCGGTGACGCTTAGCGCCTTGCGCTGCTCCGGCACTTTTCCGCTTCGACCGGCGAAATAGAGCAGCGGGATGACGATGACGACGACTGCGGTAACGGCAAGAAACAGGCGGCGCATCTACTCCTCCTCCTTGAGCGCCAGAGCCGGAGAGCTCCGGGCTATCATGACCGAGGGATAGATCCCGGCCAGGAGCGCCGCCGACAGCGACAGGACGACGGCCTGTACCAGGTACGCCGGCTCGATGGAGAGCTGCATGGTCCAGCCGAAGGAGCGCAGGTTCACCACGTAGATGAGGATCAGGGCCTCCAGTATCCCCAGGGGGAGCGACAGGAAACCTGCGATCAGGCCGATCAGCGCGGTCTCGCCGCAGATCACGCCCCAGACCTGGCGCGGCGTGAGCCCAAGCGCCCGCAGGACCGCCAGCTCCCGGGCACGCTCCACCTGCATAGCCATCAGTGCCGAGAGGATGCCGACAAAGGCTACCCCCAGGGTGAGTATCCTGAGCACGCCGGTTATGGCGAAGGTCCGGTCGAATACCTCGACGGTCGCCTGGCGCAGTTCACTGTTGGAGATCACGGTGATCCTGCTCTCCCCTCCCCTGCTCCTTATCTGCGCGGCAAGCTCTCCGGCGGTTACCCCTTCCCTGGCGTAGAAGGAGATGCCGTCGACGCTTTGATCGTTGAAGTGCTTCAGATAGGCCGAGCGGCTCATGATGATGATTCCGGTGTCGGAGCCGTAGTCGAAGATCACGCCGGAGACGGCAAAGGCGCGCTCCCCCCGGGCGGTGCGCAGGGTGACCCGGTCTCCGGGGCGCAGATGGTGTCGATAGCTGTAGGGCTCGGACAGCAGCACGGAGTCGCCCCGGCTGAAGCTCTCCCAGGCGACTTGGGGGGATCCTTCCTTGAACGGATAGTGCAGGAAGGCCGATCGGGGCAGATCGATGGAGAAGAGCTCGGTGGAGCCTTCAGGACCCTCGATGCCGACCCGGCGCGACCGGCTGAAGTTTTCCGCGCCGGGGAGCCGGGAAAGCCGCTCGACGAGCGCGGGGTCGAGCGGCGGTCGGTAGCGTCCCCCCCCGTTGTCGGCGCTTCTCACGTAGACGTCGGCCTGCAGCCAGCTTTCCAGCCAGCTCTGCACGGTGAGGCGGAAGCCTCCGACCATGATGCCGACTCCGATGCCGGCTGCCACCGCGACGACCAGCGCGGCAGTGGCAACGCCTGTCCGCGACAGCGAGAGCACCACCCCGCGCGCGGCCATTTTGCCGACCACGCCGAAAACGGCCGCCATGGCGGGACGCAAGGCCCCGGCGCAAAGGACGACGGCACCCGGAACGACCAGCGTGTAGCCGATGATGATGGCGAAGAGCCCGGCGAAGCCGCCGAAGATCCCCCCCTCCTCGAAAAGGAGCAGCCCGCCTCCCACGAGCATGAGCAGAGAACCGCACCCCGCGATGATCGGCACCCCCTTTCTGCGGCGCGCCTCGATCTGGGAGCGGGAAAGAACGGCGCGTGGCGGAGCGCCGGTCGCCTCCAGGGCAGCGGGACAGGCCGCGGCAAGCGTCGCCACGATCCCCAGAAGCGCGGCCTTGACGAGTGTGGCGGGGAGAAGCGGCACCCGGTGCACCTCCATCACGAAATAGAGGTCGTTGATGGTCCGGGTAACGAGCCGGGTCAGCCCGGCACCGAGCACGGCTCCGCAGAGAAGGCCGATCACGGTGCCGGCAAGGCCGATGAGAAAGGCTTCGCTCAGGATCATGGCGAAAACCTCCCTGCGGCTCACCCCCAGGGCGCGCAACATGCCGATCAACCGGCGCCGCCGGATCACGGAAAAGGTCATGGTGTTGTAGATGAGAAACATGCCGACCACGAGGGCGAGGAGGCTTAGCGCGGTGAGGTTCAGCCGGAAGGCGCGGGTCATCCTGTCCAGGGCGCCGGCACGGGATCCGGCGGGGATGACGGCGGCCCCGGGGGGGAGCGCGGAGCCGATTTCCCCGAGCAGCTTGGCACCGGCAGCCCCGTCGGGAATGATCAGGTCGATGCGTGAGAGCCGGCCGGTCAGGGCGAGGAGTTCCTGAGCCGTGCCGATGTCGGTGACAAGCAGCGAGGCGAGCGCGATGCGGGAGATCTCGTCCGGAGGCTCCAGAAGGCCGGCAAGGAACAGCTCATGCCCCACCCCCGCCACCTCCACGGCGAAGCTTTGCCCCCGCTTCAATCCGAGCTCCTGCGCGCTCTGCCGCAGCATCAGGGCGCTGTTCGGTCTTCCGACCAGCTCCGCGATAACCCCGGCGTCGGCGAACTGGGAGCTGAAAGTGCGGATGGGAGGCTCGGCGAAGGGGTCGATGCCGATGACTTGGAAGGTGGTGCCGGGCCTCCCTTTCAACTGCAGATGTCCGGTTACCACCGGCGCGCAGTCGCGGAAGCGCTTCTCCACACGGATTGTCGTGTAGAGTTGATCGGGGAGGCCGGCAGGCCCGCCCACCACCTGGTGAGTCGCCCTCCCCGCAACGGTCTCCGCGGCGATCCGGAAGGCGCGCTGCGCTGCCTCGTTGGCGATATCCACGGCGCTCACCACGGCAACGCCCAAAGATACCCCGACTACCGCGAGCACGGTGAGCCAGGGATGGCGCAGGACGTTTCGGAACCCGGCTCGCCAAAGGATCATGGGTTGGCTCCGGCTTCGAACCCGGTCTCGACCAGCCGCCCTTCCCTGATGGTCAGGACCCGATCGGCGAGCCTCGCCACCTCGCTGCTGTGGGTGACGAGCACCATGGTGGTGCCGGTCTGGCGCACCAGCCGCTGGAAAAGATCCAGAACCTGGCGCCCCGTCTCGGCATCGAGGTTCCCGGTCGGCTCGTCGGCAAGTACCAGCTTTGGCCGGTGGACCAAGGCGCGAGCCACGGCAACGCGCTGCTGCTCTCCGCCGGAGAGCCGGTCCGGAAAACTTTCGGCACGCTCCCCGAGCCCCACCTGGTCCAGAAGCTCCCGGGCCCGGTCGCGAAGTGCGGGGGTGAGTTTCCCGTTAAGTTCCAGGGGGAGCAGGACGTTCTCTGCAACGGACAGCGTGGGGATGAGGTTGTAGAACTGGAACACGAAGCCGATGCTGTTTCGGCGAAAGAGGGTGCGCTCCCGCTCGCTGAGACGGTTCAGCGGCTTGGCGTCGACCACCACCTCCCCCCGGTCCGGCAGGTCGATGCCGCTTAGCAGGTTCAGCAGCGTGGACTTTCCCGAACCGCTTCGCCCCAGCAGGAACACCCATTCGCCCGGGGCAATGACGAGCGATGCGTCGCGAAAGACGGTGCGCTCCCGCTCGCCTTCCCGAAAACTCTTGCAGATCCCCTTCAATTCGACCAGCGGTGCAGACATCGCAGATCCTTCTACTGGATTGATTGATAACTCTCCCCAGCCCTCAGGGCCTGCGCCCCCGACCGACGCAGCCAAGGCCTGGATGCTACGGCGGCCAAGCGGGAGAAGGCAGGGGTGAGGGCTATGAATCATGATCCCATGTCACCGTTGAAGATTTGGCAATAATTTATAAGGACAAACCAATGATAATTATATAAACTTTCCTCTGCCGGCGCAGGGATCCCTGCAGATATCGCGCAGGCAGCGCAGTGAACCCTGAGACTGGATACCTAGCGGTGATAGACGCTGAAGGGGAAAACATGCCTGAAACTTCAACGATCAGCGATAACGTCTCGGTTGGCCTGATGAAGATCGTGCGTTCCACCTTGGAATCGATCCGCGCTATGCTGGAAGACGGCACACAGACCGAGGAAACCAGGGCCCAGATTCAGCAGTTGGAACAATTGGAACAGTTACTGATGGATCAGGCAGCGAGGCTTGACGCCATCAATGCTGTTCTGGAAGAGTTCAACTACTCGGTTGCCCACGAGCTCTTTGCTCCCCTCAGGAGGATAAGCGGCTTCACCCGGGAGGTCAAGCAACGCTGTGCCGACGAGCTGGACGTCGATGGGCTAAACAATCTCGACAGCATCCTGGAATCGACACAGCAGATGAATGAGTTGATCGATGCGCTCATGCAGCTCTCCCGGGTGTCCCATCTCGAGTTGCAGCAGGTCTCTGTGGACCTGAGCGAAATCGCGAGCGCGATCGCCGATGAACTGAGCCTTACTGCACCGCAACGATCGGTGGTATTTTGCATAAAACCGCATCTCCGTGTCACGGGGGACGCCAGCATGCTAAAGATAGCGCTGCGGAAGCTCTTCGATAACGCCTGGAAGTTCACCTCGCAAAGAGAGGCGGCCCAAATAGAGTTCGGCGCTACTGAAGTCGATTCAGGCCAGGCCTTCTATGTCCGGGACAACGGCGCTGGCTTTGACATGGCGGAATCAGGAAGACTGTTCCATCCGTTCCAGCATCTGCACGATGCAGCACTTTTCCCGGGAAACGGCATCGGCCTTACCGCCGTAAAGAGGATCATCGGCCGTCATGGCGGCAGGGTCTGGGCTGAAGGGGCGCCGAAGCACGGTGCCACCTTCTATTTTACCCTCTAATAAATTTACCGCGCAGGTTCCTCCCCCTTCAACGGGGAGGTCAGGAGGGGGATGGGGGTGCTTGCCCCCATAAGGGGAGGGAGCTTTTTCGGCGTAGGATCGTCGCTAGATTGAATCAGGTCCGGTGCTGATTTCCCGCACGCGGGACTATCTACCCTTGACCGCATCGCCAGTTTCCTGACCTGCCCTCTTGAAGGCCTTGCCGGTTTCCTGCCCCGCCTTTTTGAACGCCTTACCGGTTGCTTTGCCGGCCTTCTTGACTGTTTTCCCCGTAGCAATGCCGATTTTCTTCGCCCCCTGACCGATCTGTTTGCCTCCTTCCTTGAACCCTTTCCCGATTTCCTTGCCACCTTGCCGGTAGCCGTTGTCGGCGCTGGCTGCGGTGCCCATGAAGGCGGTCAACAAAACTGCCACGAAAATGCGAGTCAGCAAATAGCATCCCATGCCATCACCCCTCCTTTTTCTGCATCATGATCTGGTTTTTACGCTCTTGTCGCTTATTGGCAAGATATTCGCCCTTTTCCGTCTCTTTCAGCTGTCGTGGATACTTCGCGGTCAGGTCGTACCAGCGACTGATCCGTTGCTCGAAGCGCTGCCCCTCCGGGTACTTTAGAGTGTCCATGTAGGTATGCAGAGCCAGGTAGTAACGAACCGTGTTGCGTTCGACCGCGCCCCTCACCCCATCTATATATACAGGTTTGCCTCCTTTGCGGGAGATGATGGTGAAACCGACCTTGTCACGGCCCAGCGTGGCGAAATAGCTTTTTATTGCCATGCGCGCCACCGAACCGTGCCTGTAGGTGTAGCTGAAATGGACCAGAGTCCTTCCCTGATCGAGCGGCACCGCTTGAAGCCTGATCCGGTGGTCCTTGGTGCGAAGCGGACCCTCGTCGGCAACAAGGGTGAGGTCGAGAAAGTCAGGCTGCTCGGAAGCGATGCGGAAATTCAGCTTGAGCGGGTATGCGTCACCGGGCAGCTGATAGTACTTGCGGCCGCTGTAGAGCGTCAACAGCCATTGATCGGCCGTTTTTTTCGAGGTGCACGCCTTGATGTTGATATGCAGCAGGGCGATCTCGCACCAGTTGGTTGGAGTGTGGAGCGCTTCTTTGACGGCATCGAAAGGGTGGTTGAAGATTCCGTACATGTCGACGCGCAGAGAGCCTTCCGCCTCTGTCGACTCCAGGTAAATCGGGGCGCCGAATTGATTCCTTTCCAGATGGGCCCTGATGGAAGGATATTTAGCGACAAGAGCACCTCCCCCGCTGGTCACGGGCTCCGCGGCGACTCCGATGCTGCACCAGAGAACGACTGCAGCCCAAAGAAAAACCCCAATGCATCGTCCGAGAAGAAACCGCGTTATGTTGATCATATGACTAGTACCTTAAGGCCTGTCGCCGTCGTGGAATTCCGGCTGCCAGCAACAGGGTACCGTAAAGTGTCGCCTTGTCTATCAGCGACGTCCTCCGCCACCGCGATGTCCGCCACCGCGACCGTCACCGCCGTCGTGATGGTGCCCGCCGTGCCAGCCGTGGTCCCAGTACGGGACGATGCAACCGGAGAGCATCATGGATGCCACCAACAGCAGAACCGACATGATGGATACTCTTTTCATGACTTGACTCCTTTGATCTTCTTACCCGGACTTGACCCGGGACCGGTCATTCAACTGCTCCGGACCAGTTGCTTCTGTGACGCCTTCTCCATCAGTATAAACTTTTGTGTTGTGTCCAGAAAGATGGTTATCATGAGTCCCCTCCTCCGGAGGGAGAGGGCGTTCCCAAGCTGGAGCTTGGCATCCTGGCGAAGCCGTTCTCGTTCCCAAGCTCCAGCTTGGGAACGTATAGCGGCAAAGCTCCAGCTCGGCATCCTGGCGAAGCGGAGCTTCGCGTACCCTTACGTTCCCAAGCTGGAGCTTGGGAACGAGATGCGACAAGCGCAGCCACGGTCCCCTTGGCTGCGACAAGCGCAGCCAAGGGGACCGTGAGATGCGATCAGCCTTTTCAAGGGGAGCTACTCGGATTCGGATACAGGGATCGGCGGCTTTTCATGTCGGCGGAAACAGATTACTAGTGGTGCTGAGGTTTATTGGCGGCGTCATCAACCGGCTCAATCTCTGCGACCGCATCATCCCACAAGCTCATCAGGATGCCAAAGACGAGGGGCCCCAGGATGAGGCCAAGCAGGCCCATCATCACCACGCCGCAGATCGCGCCCAGCACAACGGCCAATACGGGGATATCGCTGGTTGCTCCGATGGCCAGCGGACGTATGGCATTATCGGACATCCCGACGAAGATGAGGCACCAGAGCGCGAGGAGAATCGCCGTGAGATAAGCACCGTTGAGGGCGATCAACGCGACGAGCGGGACCCATACGATGGCGGTACCGACAACCGGTATCAGCGCCGCGATAGCCGTAAGAGCGCCGCAGAAAATAGGGGCCGGCACACCCGCGACCCAGTAGCCCAGACCAGCTATCACGCCTTGAATACAACAGGTGAGGATGGTGCCGACCACCACTGCGGTGGTAATCGAGCGGATCTCGCTTGCGTAGCGCTTTGCTTTTTGCCGGTTGGGAGCAAGACGCTCGATGAAGGTGTCGACCACCCTCTCGCCATCGCGGTAGATGAAAAAGAGCACGAAGAGCGCAACTGCAAGGGTGAAGAGGAAGTCGAAGAGATTTTTAGCCACGTTCCCCGCGGCGTTCAGGATATAGGTGGATCCGCCGGAGGCAACTTTTGCACTCATTCCCGCCAGGTCTATGCCGTAGGTCTCCATCATGGAAATGATCGTGTTGATCAGGGGGATTTGGCTGAGGGTGCTGGCCCCCGTCCTCGAAATGGTGGCGATGAGTTGCTCAACCTGCTTATACCACTCGCCGGCGTTTGTCGCGGCCGTGATGACCAGGCCGGCCGTGGGGAGTATGAAGCAGATCGTTATGGCGAGAACCATGAGCCCGGCAGAGCGGCCCGGGCGATCGGGATGCCGTCTGTGCAGACGGGCATGGTGCGGTATCGTGGCGATGCCGATGATCAGTGCCCAGGCGATCGGCTTGGCGATCGGCGCGGCAAGCACGGCAAAAAGGCCAATGGCAGCGGCGGTGGCAAGGGCAGCCAGCACGCTCAGGTACACTTTCTTGTCCATGTCTTTTCCTCTTGGAAGTTGCGGAGATTGGTCGATCAGGCTTCCTTCACTCAGCAGCGTGGCCCGGCTGCGTTATGGCAGTCGGCACATTCCCCCCTCTCCCTAGCACCACTGCCATTAAGTCAAGGTCGGTGCTAATTTCCCGCACGCTGTACAAGCCCCCTCTCCCTTGACTTGTCAGCCGTAGCCTTGGCGAAGGCTGAAGGGGGAGGGTTGGGGAGAGAGGGTGAAAAGCTCGCACAAGCCTCACCCTCCCATCAAGGGAGGGTGAGCGAGCAGCAGGTAAGAGCTTAACCTGATTAGCATCAATCTTCCGCTGAAAAACCCCCTCCCCTTCAAGGGGAGGGCTGGGGTGGGGATGGGGCAGCTCCGGCGCCCAAAACACCCCCCTCCCCCTCCTGACCTCCCCCTCGCAGCCTTGGCGAAGGCTGAAGGGGGAGGGACCTGAACAGCGGAAGATAAGCGCTCTCTTCTGAAAGTCACAGCAATAGATTAATCCCACGCGCAAATTATCCCCTCCCCCGGAGGGGGAGGGCTAGGGAGGGGGAGCCTCGCCAGTTCTTCGCAGAAGCCGCTGGCTTCCCCCCTCCCGACCTCCCCCCTCCGGGGGGAGGAGAGTGAGCAGGGCCTAGCTAAGATGAACTTTGTATCCGACAAAGCGCCGCAGAGCGGGGTCAGGTGCTGATCAGGTAGCTTATGGCACTGCCCCCACTCTCCGTCTTTCAAAGGGGGAAGTGGTAGTTACCGACGTTCTGAAGAGTAGTGCTAATCCGGTTGCCAAAGGCTTCAGCGAGGGGTCTCGAGCTTACGCTGATCCGCAGGAGACACGGTTTTTGCACCTTCGGGCTGAATGGACTCCTCGGTCTGAAAAGGAAGCCGGTCATGGCGCTCGTTGGTCAACTTCGGCGCCTCCTCGACGACCTGCCAGTTTTTCCCGACCGGGACGGAGAGAGTTTTGGGCGCTTCAGGAGGCGAAGACGGTTGCTTGGCTTCAAATATCGTGCACGAGCAGAGAAGTAAAAGACCAAGGGAGAGAGTTGAGGCGACAGTGTATTTCATGACAGACTCCTTGCAATAGATCGAAGCTTCTTCGACAAACTGGATCCGGCTGCGCGCTTCCCCGGCCCCCCTGATACCCGCCCCGGGACATGTACCAGTTTGCCCGCTTCATACCCATAACAATACCAAGATGTTGGCTTAATTAATAGAGTTGATTTGGCATTCTGGTTAAAGCCCCGGAGGTTTGGTCCATCCGTGCTGATCCTCAACCCGGCTCTTTGTCTCCAAAGCGTGCTCCGATCAGGGCTTTTTGGTCAGTCGCCGGAAATGTCCGGCATTTTTGGTATCATCATCTCTGGCTCCACTTTCATTGGCAGCTTAAGCTCTACGACCTGCCTCGGAGTAGATAATGGCAAAAATCCCCGCCCTGTCAACGGCACTCCTTGTGATCCTCCTGGTAACTGCGGCCACCGGCGTCGCAAAAGCGCAACAGATTCCACCGTTTCCCGTAGCATCCACTGAGTACAGTTTCCTCGTCGGCTACGGCATCACCCATCGCGGGCTCGGAGAGACCCGCACCGAGGTGCAGACCGTGGATTTCGTCGGCAGGTTCGGCTATTTTCTCAGCGACGAGTTTGGCGTTGGCTGGTACCGAGGGCAGTTCGAACACGTGCTGGAGCTTCCGATCCACCTGGTGGTCGATCCCAAGACTCGCGTCATGATCGGGGGGAACCTGCTCGCCAAATGGAATTTCACCGGCCTGGTCGACGATCGTCTCCTTCCCTATCTCTTCGCCGGTGGCGGTCTGTTGTACGTCGATCTCGGCCTCCCCAGCATGGGGAGCCGGCTCGATTTCTCCTACGGCGGCGGAACCGGCCTTCAGTACCTGGTCCGTGAGGACATGGCTATCTCTGCCGAATACCGCTACCACCACATCTCCAACGCGAGCACCGCTCAACCCAACGAACCGCTCAACTCGAGCAAATTGCTGTTCGGCATCTCCCTTTTCCGCTGACCTATGGACTCTCGCCCGCAATCCGTGCCGCACACCATGATCGGGCAGGTGCAGATTGGGTAAAGGCCGTATCGGCGTGAACCCCAACACCGCCACTATCAGGTAGCGTGCTTATGAGAAGTTACAGCAATGGTTTCGACCCGACGCTAAGCTGTCCCCTCCCCCGGAGGGGGAGGGCTAGGGAGGGGGAACCCTATCAGTTCTTCGCAGAAGCCGCACTCATCCCCCCTCCCGACCTCCCCCCTCCGGGGGGAGGAGAGTGTGCAGGTGCCTGGCGAAGAGGAACTTTGTCTCCGACTGAGTGCAGCCTCGGGGAAGCTGCCGCCGTTGCAGCGTAGCGTGCTAATCGGGTGTTAAATCACAGTGGGTCGGGGGAGTTTGCCCGGGGTGCCATGAGAGCCGCGGGAGGTGGCCGGACGGCAGGCGCATCGGCATGGCAGGTTTAAAAACCCTTGAAATCGGCAAGCGGAAGGATGGTGAAACCTTCCAGGATAGGCGTCACTGCGGAATCCTCAACCGGCTGATTGATCTCCGGTTCCTCGAAGGTGATTTTTACCGTAGCACCGAAACTGCTCCCGATAACGATCGACTCGGGAAAGGCGACGCCGTTTACGTTGCGGTAATCGTGGTAAATCACCTCATCGCCCTGTTTCGAGACCTTGCGCTGGACCAGCCCGTTGTCGTCGAAAAAGAACCGGTCTCCTGATGCCGTGGTCAGCTCCCTGCTTCGGGCCGAGACCCCTTCAGCCGGAGGGGGCGCTGCCACTACCCACTTCATCATCCCCAGGCCTTTGAGCGCGCTTGTTTCCGGGAGTTCCGACAACAATCCGCTGTAGGCAATCTGACGGGAAGGTATCAAACAGGTGAGCCGGTCGGTGTCGCTGAACACCTCGAGCACGGTAAGTCCGAACGGAGAGAGCACCGCCATGTGAAAGCGGTCCGGTTGCTTGAAGATCAGGAAACCGCGGCCGCCGGTGCTGCGTTCCCCGGACTTGGCGGTAATGCCGATGGAGGATTGGAGCGTCTCCACCTCCCGGCCTGGAACGATGCCGGTGAGCGGCCTTTGGGCCGTGGCGCAGGCGGAGAAAGAAACAAGGAACAGCAGCAGGATGGTGTTTCTGGAAAAGATGGATAGGCGCTTTGGAGACACAGAAACCTCACGGTGGAAAGCACACGAAATGAATTTCGGGAACAATAACATCATCGCAAGAAACTTCCACACAAAAACTTGTCCAACATATCGCCAGTGTTCCACCTGGATCTCCCCTCCCCCCGCCCCTCCCTTGATGGGAGGGGCGGGGGGAGGGTGAAGCTTGTGCGAGCCTGTCACCCTCTCCCCAACCCCACTGCCATTAAGTTAAGGGAATGAGAGGTAGGGTGGGCCGTGCCCACCACACCCGCATCCTGATGGTGGGCACGGCCCACCCTACATGATTCACGGAATCACCGCTTAACTTAATGGCAGTGCTCCCCAACCCTCCCCCATCAGGGGGGAGGGGGCTTGGCAGATTGCGAAAGAATGGGCCGAATCGGGTTTTCAGGCTTCATTCGATGCGAAAATCCTTATCCTGCAGCCCTACATTGCGCCGATACTTATCGAATGACAGGACGGTCCGATCCTTGTTGCGCTCGTCAATGACGATTCGGCTGATGGTTCCCTCAGAGTCAAATCTCAGCGTCAGTTGCTTAACCGACCCCTTTCCCTTGGGAAAGAGCTGCATGGTCCAGAGTCTCCCGAGGCGCTCAGCCTTCACGTCCACCCCCTCGGGAAGCCGGTTCACCGGCTTGGCGAGGAAGGCGAACCATTTGTTCAGCCCCTCTTCCGGCGGCAACACCACCCTGTCGGTCACCCCCTGGTCCGTGAGACGGATGGTCATCACGTTGTCCTTCAAAAGAAGCCGGCTCCCGTGAGGGGGATAGAGTTCCATGAAGAAGGTGTCGGGTTTTTTGAACCTTACCACCCCCCTGGAAACGATCTTATGTTTCATCAGGGCCAACTGCTTTTCTTGCGTGATCTCGGCGGTGAAGTCGGTGGCCCCGGCGAAGCCCCCCTTGAGAGTCTCCAGTGCCTCAAGCGCCAGATCGCCTGCAGCATGGGCCGCCGTGGTAAGAGCTAATGCAATCAACAAAAGCAGCAGGAGTGTCTTTCTCATATTATCAATCCCATTACCATCTCCAATCTATTCACCTCCCCCCTTTGCAAAGGGGGGGCGGGGGGGATTTCAGCAGCGTGGGCAACTGTGAGAAATCCCTACCCTATAAATCCCGGTAAGCGCCCTTTTCCAAAGTGGGACTTCCCAAGCGTGAGTATAGCGGAGGCTATCACCTTCCCATCTTCCCGCACCTCCCCTTCTACCTGGATCAGTCGTCCGAAATTTCTCACGATGCGCGAGTACACCGAAAACCTCGCCTTGGGCCGGACCTCGGCGGGGAGTACCACCCGCTCGAAGGCCGCCAGCACCCCCCCCTCCCCTTCCTGCGCCCCTGCGGCGATGCCGCCCAGCTGCGCCATCGCCTCCACGAGTAAAATCGGCGGGAAATACCCCCCGGCGGTCACGGTAAACTCCCCGGTTGCGGCCACCCCGGGTTCCAGGGCGAGGATCGTGTCGATGAAGAGAAACGGCGGCCGGTGGGGCAGATAGGCAGACGGATCAGGATTGAACAGGATCGCCTCCGCAAAGACCGATCGTATAATAGGGGCCTTCCGGCGAGGCGGCCAGGTGCAGACCGGTGCCTCCCGGTTTGAGCGTGAGGACGAGGGCGGCCAGGGCGAGGCCGCCCATGGCAAGCGAGCGGCCAAGAATCGGGGCGATGTCGAGCCTTGGGGTTGCCGGCAGACGATTCAAAAGCGACTGGTCCAGGCTCGCCGTTCCTGACAAGGAAACCGTGTCGGCCAGGTCAGGCCCGGGTATCAGCCGTTCGAACGCTTCATCGGGGGCGCTCGGGGAGATTCTGCCGATGGTTCTCACGCGTCCCACGCGGGCCAGGATCTGCGCATCGCGGCTGCGGGCATGCCCCCCCTTTTCCAGGACCAGGATGCCCGCACCCTCACCGAAGCCGGCACCGAAGCTGCGCAGCTGTCCCATCGCCTTGAAACTCCTGAGCATGGCAGGAAAGAGCTCGTCCACTCCGCCGGTCAGGATCACATCGGCCCGATCCTCCTCCAGAAAACGCCTTGCCATGTCGAAGGCCGACTCGGCGGAACAAAAGCGCTGGATGATGGTGACGTTGGGGCCTTTGAGCGTGTGCTCGATGGAGGCGTTGCTTGCCGAGGCGTTCGGCACGATGTTGGGGAAGAGCATCGGCACCAACCCTTCGGCGCCCGAGGTGAAGTAGCCGCGCAGGAATTCCTCGGCATTGGCGATGCCGCCGAATCCGCAGCCGAGGACGACGCCGATCCGAGTGGCATCGAGGGAACCCGGGGCGATGCCGGCGTGTTTGAGAGCCATCCCTGAGGCTACCACCGCGAGCAGGCTGCAGCGGTCGAATTTGCGCGCCTTTAGCGGCGGCATGAAATCGGCGGTCCGAAAAGCCTCGGCCTTGGCCCAGAAGTGGCCGCTCTCTCCGAGGATCTGCTCGGGAACCGGCTTCAGCAGGCTTTCTCCACGCTCAAGAGCCTCCCGCAGCGGATCGATCCCCACTCCGGCTGCGGAGATGGCGGCGAGGCCTGTGATGACGATGTCGTTTTCTGCTCGGTTCACGGGGTGACCTCCTTACGCGCTCCGCGCTTCCATGTGACAGTAGGGTGGGCCGTGCCCACCGTCAGAAATAACCGGACAGAGCCCCTGCTACCTATACGCAGATCTGCCATTAATCAGCTCTTGCCATCACCAGGCAGGTGGTATTCCCGCCAAAGGCAAAGGAGTTGGATAGGGCAAGCCTCGCGGCGGATCTCCTGAGACCCTGGTGACAGTAATCGAGGTCGCAATCGGGATCGGCTCCCCGGAAGTTGAGGGTCTGAGGGACGATCTGCTCCTTGAGGGAAACGATGGTCGCCATCGCCTCGACGGCACCCGCAGCTCCCAGGCAATGGCCGGTGAGCCCCTTGGTTGAAACGAGCGGCACGTATGGCGCCCGAGCGCCGAAAACGAGCTTCATCGCCTTCGACTCCACCATGTCGTTCAGGGGTGTTCCGGTACCGTGGGCATTGACCCAGCCGACCTCCTCGGCCGGAAGGCCCGCGCGATAAAGCGCCTGCCTCATTAGCCTCGCCGCATCTGCCCCCGAGGGGTCTGGTGCCGTCATGTGATAGGCCTCGCCTCCCACGGCATATCCTGCAATGTAGCCGTGGATCTGCGCCCCGCGTCTCTTTGCCTCGGCTTCATCCTCAAGGACCAGAAAGGCCGCCCCCTCCCCGAGCGAGATCCCCTGACGACCCAGGCTGAAAGGGGAGCAGGGGGCGGGATCGACCACCTTGAGCGAATTGAAACCGGAGAAGGTGAGCAGGCTAAGACAATCCGAACCGCCGCAAAGTACCGCCCTCAGCCTCCCGGTGGCAACGAGATCGGCGCCCCAGCCGATGGAGCTTGCCGAAGAGGAACAGGCGGTGGTAATACTGCTCTGGTATCCGCACAAATTGTAGCTCTCGGCGATGGTCGTGGCGGTGCGGTCAGGTAGCAGCCCGCGCAAAAGGGAGGGATTTCCCCTCCGGCCGGCGAGAGTCTCTCTCAGCCACTCTTCAGACTCGAGCATCCCTGAGGCTCCCGCTCCCATGGAGACACCGATGTCGTAAGGGGAATAATGGCTCGCGGCACCGCTGTCGCGCAGCGCCTCGCCCGCTGCGATGACCCCGAACTGGTCGACCCGGGACATCTTGGCGGCAACCCTTCCGGGAAAAAAGGCGAGCGGATCGAAGCCTTGCAGCTGTGCCCCGATGCCCGAGGGGAAGTGTGCGACGTCGAACAGGTCGACCGGACCGATGGCGCTGTTGCCGGCAAGAAGCGCCCGGGTAAAGGAAGGGACGTCCTTCCCGGCGGCAGAGAAGATGCCAAGCCCTGTTATTGCTATTCTTTTTCCTATGGCAGCTCTCATGATACCCTCGACAAATCCTCCCCCCTTTGAAAAACCGGGGGTCGGGGCAGCGTTGTCCGGTTACATCCTCGCAGTCGCGCAGTCCCCCCTCTCCCTAGCCCTCTCCCACCAGGGGAGAGGAGACTGTAAGCTCCCCTCCCAGGGGGGACTGTAAGCTCCCCTCCCAGGGGGGACTGTAAGCTCCCCTCCCAGGGGGGACTGTAAGCTCCCCTCCCAGGGGGGACTGTAAGCTCCCCTCCCTTCGATGGGAGGGGCTGGGGGAGGGTGCAAGGCGGTGCTTTGAAGGCTGGAAGCCAATACATCGCTATTCTGCTCAGATAACGCCGCCGTCAACGACCAGACACTGGCCGGTGATGTAGGAGGCGCGCTCCGAGGCGAGGAACGCAACTACCTCGGCCACCTCCTCAGGGCGGCCGATGCGGCCTAGCGAGGCGCTCTTCACGATCTTTTCGACCATGCCGGGCTTCATCGCCGTGATCATCTCGGTATTTATCAGCCCCGGCGCCACCGCATTGACCCGGATCCCCATGGGACCGAGCTCCCTGGCCAGCGACCGGGTAAAACTCAGCGCCGCTCCCTTGCTGGCGGCGTAGTTGGCCTGCCCCGCTGTCCCGGACAGGGCGGAAATCGAAGAGATGTTGACGATCACCCCGCTGCGCCTGGTTATCATCTTGCGTGCCCCCCACTTGCAGCAGTAAAAGAGCGGGTACAGATTGCCGCGCAGCACCGCGTCCCAGTCCGTGTCGGACATCATCGGAAGGTAGCCGTCCCGGATGATCCCCGCGTTATTCACCAGGACGTCGATGAAGCCGGCTTTGGCCGCCGTATCTATCAGGGCCTTCGCCCCCTCGGAGCTTGCCACGTCTGCCTTGACCGTGCGGATCGAGCCGGGCAGAGCGGCCGCGTGTTCGGTCAATTCGAAGGCAGCGGCGTCGTTACTTAGGTAGGACGCCGTGACCTGCGCACCGAGGCTCGCGAAATGGAGGGAGATGGCCCGGCCGATGCCGCGCGTGCCGCCGGTGACGATAACGGTTTTATCCTTGAATTCCATGATCGCTCACCCTCCCCCCCGCCCTCCGTGAATCGTGTAGGGTGGGCCGTGCCCACCATCAGGATGCGGTTGTGGTGGGCACGGCCCACCCTGCCTCTCATTCCCTTAACTCAATGGCAGTGCCCCCCACCCCCTCCCGTCTAGGGATGGAGCCGGCAGCAAAACTTCTGCCGCCTCCTCTGCCGCCAACTCTGCCGCCCCTGCATCGGTATAGGCTCCCCCCTTTGACAAAGGGGGGCTGGGGGGGATTTGCCTCAGGTAGCCCGGCGGCAATTTCTCGACTCACATCGGCCTGATCCGGCTGCGGCCGAGACGCTTCAGCTGCTTCCACATCGGGCCGCGCACCGGAAATCGGCGCAGCGCGTCCAGCATGGCGTCGCTCACGTTTATCTCCATCCCCGGCGCCACCCAGTTCTTTCGCGCCAGCGCACGTTTGGCAACCATCTCGCACATCGTTTCCCGGATCTGGGGCGAAATGTAGAAGACCGGCTCCAGCAGCGAGGCTTCGCCTGTTATGATGCCGTCACTTATGGCCCGCCGGTAGAGGGGTGTGCCGGGAAAGATGCGGATGCCGGTCATCGCTATCACAGCAGTTGGCGCCAACTGGTCCATCAGGGCAAAGCTCTCGTCGATGGTCGCCTCGCTCTCCCCCGGCCCGCCAAAAAGCAGGTAGTGGGCGAAGTCCACGCCGGCCTCCCGGCAAAGCCCGGAGGCGTCGCGTATCTGCTCCACCCCGAAGGACTTGCCAAGGTTGCGCAGCATTTTCCCGGAGCCGGACTCGCTGCCAAACTCAACCGCGTCACAGCCGGCGGCGATCATGGCGTCGATAAGGGAGGCGCTGACAAAGCCGGGATTGACGAAGGCCGACCAGCTTACTGAAAGTTTCTCGCGCACCATGGCGCGGCAGAGCTCCTCGGCAAACCCGGGCGGATAATTGAAGATGTCATCGACGAAATAGATGTAGCTGACGCCGTGATCTTCGACGAGCGACCTGATCTCGGCTATGATTTCGCGGACGGGACGAAGCCGCACCCGGTTTCCTTCAAGCAGCGGATAGATGCAGTAAATGCAGGAGAATGGACAGCCGCGCCTGGTCTGCAGGTTGGCCATCCCCCCTTCGACGTGATAGCGCTGCACCGGGAAAAGGGTCCGGTCGGCGACTCCTATCTGCGCAACGGGAGAAACCGGGAGATAACTGCTGTCCCCCCTGGCGAGGACACCGGGGAGCAAAGTGGCGGGAATGCCTCTCTCCAACCGGGTGATCAGTTCAGGCAGTACCTCCTCACCCTCGCCGACCACCCCGAAATCGGCGTCCAGGTGCGCCAGCAGTTGCACCGGCATGAGTGAGTATCCGGAGCCTCCAAGTATGACGATCGCCCTGCCGCGGCAGGTCTCGACCACCTCCCTCACTCCCGGGATGTAGGAGCGGCTCCCGGGAAACGTGACGTTATCGATGTTCCGGATGGAGATGGCGACCACGTGAGGGGCGAATTCATCGAGCAGTTCGCTCAAGGCCTGTTGCGGGTTCTCGACAAAGCAGAGGTCGAGCAGCCGCAGCCGGTGCCCCCGGCTCGCCAAAGGCCCGGCCAGATAGGAGAGCCCGAGTGGAAAAACCGGGTAGGGATTTTTCTCCCTGTTGGCGGAGAGGAGCAGGATGTCCATCAAACCCCCAGAAATTGGTAGAGCGCCGAAAGCCTCTGAGCGATCGGCTGCGGCAGAGTGTACTGCAGTATCCCTTCGCGGTCGGTCAGGGCATGAACGGTGCGGCCACTGGCCGAGAGTTTGCCGTCCCGGCCGATTATCTCGCTGCGAAATTCCAGGGTTGCGGTCTCTGTGCGGACCAGGGTGGTTCGCACCCGCAGCTCCTCGCCGTAGCGCGCCGGCCGCAGATATTTCAGCTCCAGCGCCACCACCGGCGCCTGAAACCCGGCGGCAGCAATCTGTGCGGCGTCCACGCCGAAACGCCCGGCCAGATCGTTGCGCGACTCCTCCATCCAGGCCAGATAATGGCCGTGCCAGGCGATCTGGTAGGCATCGACCTCGTTGAAGCGGACGCGGATCAGGGTTTCATGATAGGGAAGGACGCTCTCAGCTTTCACATTCCGCCTCGATCCACCGGTTGAATTTCTTCAGGGCTTCTCCCGCCCCGACCTCATGAAATTCCTTCACCCCGGCTGCGCGCAGCTTGCGGTAGCTCTTCTCCCAGTACACCGGCAGGCTCAACTCGCCCAGCATGAACCCGGGGATATCCGAGCAGCTCAGATAGTTCTGGTTCAGGTGGTCCAAAAGCGGGCAGGCGGGCTCGGCGTAGCGGTAATCGCCGAAAATCTCCAAAAGCTCCGGCTCCAGCTGCGCCATCAGCGGGGTATGGAGCGGGGCGTCGCAATTGAAACTGCGCGCCGAAAAGGCGCCCGACTCCAGGGCTTCGGTCACGGCAAGATCGATCTTCTCCCTTGCTCCGGAGAGGAGAAAATGGCGGGAGCTGTTATGGTTCGCCAGATGCACCTCATTTTTCCCGGCGATTGCCAGAACCGGTTCCAGCGCCAGACCGATCACGCATCCCAGGGCGTATTGCTGCCTCCCCGCCATGCGGGCAAAGGATGAGCCGACCCTCCAGGTAATCTCGACCGCCTCGGTCTCGGAAATGCTGCCGCAAGCAACCAAAGCCGGGTAGATTCCCATGCTGTGCGGGGCGACCAGATCGGGGCGCACCCCTTGGCTGCGCAAAAGGCGCAACCGGTACAGGCTCTGGGCCACCCCCAGCATTTGAAGCTTCAGCTCTTCGCTCCCCTCCCCGTCGAGCCACTGGAAGCTCTCCAGGTCGAGATGCGCCACCCGGCGTACCAGTTCCGCCATCTGCTCGAACTCGGCGTCATCGGGGAGCGCAGCGCGTGAAAGCGGCTGTCCGGGAAACATGAAGCAGATCATAGGCGAAGGCTCCAAAAACTGAGTCAAACCGGGACACGGATGGAACGGATGATACGGATAAGGACAGATCGGTCAGAATCATTGAGGCATTTAACTTCCTGAAGTGCAACAAAACCTCCCCCCTTTGAAAAAGGGGGGTCGGGGGGGATTTAGCCCAGTTGCCGAAGCGTGCGAGTGGCCCCTAAAGGCAAATCCCCCTGAATCCCCCTTTTTCAAAGGGGGACTTTCCGCGGCATCCGCGGCATCGATGCAGGCTGCAGATTTGCACTGGTCAGGTTGTTAAACCTGCCGTTATCCTTCAGATCCGTCCAATCCGCGTCCGGCTTTTGACTAAAGCTTCGACCGGTTCTTCCCGGCCCGCCTGATGGCGCTCCTGAAGCCGAAGTTCATCGGTCCGAACACCTGCAGCGAGCGATGCAGCCTGAAGATGCGCCGGTACATCGAGGAAAACGAGTAAAAGGATCTGTTGAGCCAGTCGTGCCCTGCCTGCAGATGGTCGGCGCTCATGCCGCGCGGGACGAAATTGACATGTCCCATGTCGTAGTTGCGCCAGTCGTTGGAGGTGATGCGCCCCTCAAGTTCCAGCCTTTCGCGGACCCGCGTGCCGGGATACGGCGTGAGGATGGGAAAGATGGCCGCCTCGAGCCGTGCCTGCTCGCAAAAGCGCAGTATCGGCTCGAAGACGGCCGGCGTATCCCCGTCGCAGCCGAGCACGAAGGAACCGAGGATGCCGATGCCGTTGTCCCGAAAGGCCCGGGCCTGTTCCAGATACCTGGCGGCATCGTTGGTCTGCTTGCCGATGGCGACCAAGGTTTTCTGGTTCAGCGACTCGAACCCCACGAACATGCCGACGCAGCCGGCTTGTCCGGCGGCCCGCACCAGCGCGCCGTCCAAGGCGAAATCGATGGGCGCATGGGAGAGCCACCTGAGTCCCATGCCGCGCATGCCCGCGAATAGCGCCAGCGCATAGCGACGGTTGGCCACCAGATTGTCATCCACGAAGAATACGAAGGAGCCGTCTTTTCGCAGCGTCTCCAGTTCGGCAAGCACCAGGTCCAGCGGCCTTTCCCGGTATTTCCTGCCGAAAAAGGCGGTGACCGAACAGAACTCGCAGTCATAGGGACAACCGCGGGTGGTCTGTATGCTGTTGGTGAGCAGGTATCCCTTCCCGGTGAAGATGTCGCGCCGGGCCACCGGGACCGCGGCCATCCGGAGCGGGTCGGAGCTACGGTAGATGCGCTGCAGGCTCCCCTGCAGAAGATCGGCGACCAGCCGGGGCCAGACCAGGTCCCCCTCCCCCACCACTACCGCATCGACGTGGCTGAGCGCCTCCTGCGGCAGGTTGCTGGCGTGGAACCCTCCCATCACCACCGCAATGCCACGGGCGCGGAAGGCGTCGGCTATCTCATAGGCGCGGGGCGCCTGCGGGGTCATTGCCGTGATCGCCACCAGGTTGACGTCGGCGCCAAGGTCGAGCGGCTTCAGGTTCTCGTCGCCCAGCGTCACCTGCCAGCCGGCAGGGGTGGCAGCGGCAATGGCGGCAAGCGAGAGTGACGGGAACTTGAATCCCAACTCCCCCCAGAGTCTCCCCTTGGGCCAGCCGGGAGAAACGAGGAGCAGTTTCATGCGGTCTGCTGGGCAATGTAGTCGGCCATGGTGCGCACCGACTCGAACACCTTGCTGCCGACGGCCGCATCGGGCACCACCACCCCGAAGGAGTTCTCCAGCGCCACCACAAGCTGCAGGGCGTCGACGGAGTCAAGTCCCAGGCCGTCCCCGAAAAGCGGAGCGTCCGTCTCAATGTCCAGGCTCGACATCCCCTCGATACGCAGGCTGTCGACGATCAGCTGCTTCACCTGAGGTATCAGTTCATCGGTCATCTGCTACTCCTTTTCTCTTCCTGATTAGCCCCCAACCCGCCTGAGGCACGTTTTGTCGGAGAGGAACCTTACCTAGCTGCAACGCTCCTGATACCTGTTCCCCCCTTTGACAAAGGGGGGACAGGGGGGATTTGCCTTTGAAGTTCCTCAGAAGTGCTAATCTTCAGCACACTGCGCAAGCACCCGACCCTCTCCCTTGATGGGAGAGGATCGGGTGAAAAGCTGGCATGAGCCTCACCCTCCCCCCGCCCCTCCCATCAAGGGAGGGGGGAGTTTTAACCAGCGGAAGATTAGCACTAATCAGGTTTCTCTTTGTATTTCGGACTGGGCCAGTAATCGAAGAAGTTGTACCACTGGTCGGGGTACGACCTGATGTAGCGTTCGAAGACCCGCAGTATCCGGCCGGTCCCCTCAACGATGACCTGCTCGCGCTCGCCGCGCCGGTCCCGGAAGAAGATCGGCTCCTCCATGATGGCGGCGTACCGCTCCCCCTCGAGAGGGACGAAGACCGGGATGACCGGAGCGCCGCTTGCCAAAGCCAGGTAGGCGGCCCCAAGCGGTATCGGCGTCGGCCTCCCGAAGAAATCCAGCGTCCTGGTGTGGGAGGAGCCGTCCCGGTCCCCCAGGATCGCCAGCACCTCGTTTCGGTTCAGCGCGCTCACCGCCTCGATGATGGCAAACGGGGAGGTCGCCTCCCGGTCGACGTAGATGAAATTGATCCCCCTCTCGCGCCGGACGGTTTCGCGCTGCAGGTTCACCTTCTCATCCGGCTCGCGGTAGGTCAGGACGTTCATCCGGTAACCCTTCTCGGCGAGCCCCAGCCCCCCGAGCTCCCAGTTCCCCAGGTGGATCGAAATCAGGATGGCGCCGTGGCCGGCAGCCAGCGCATCGTCAAGAGGCTTTTCCGTGGTCCAGCGTCCGATCAGGCCGAGCAGGCGCGGGCCGGGGAGCCTCGTCATCAGCATGATGTCGCACCAGTTGCGGCTGAACTTGTAGAAGGCGCCCAGGACAAGCCGCTCCACCTGCTCGGATCCGGTGACCGCACGCAGGTTTTTCCTCAGGTTCCGGCGCACCCCCGGCAAAACCAGGTAAAAGAGCCCTCCCCAGAAAAAGGCGAAGGGGGGATGCAGAAAACGCGGCACCAGGATGGTCAGAAGCTTGATGAAAAACAGATTCATGTTGCTGTAAAGTGCCAAGGCGTTTCTCGAATTGCAGCAAAGTCCCCCTTTGCAAAGGGGGGTTTTAGGGGGATTTCTCCCGCTGGTGCCAGCCTCCTTAAATCCCCCCCGACCCCCCTTTTTCAAAGGGGGGAGAGTTTTTAAAAAGGATTGAGTAAAGTACGACACGGTTCGAGACACGGTTCGAGACACGGTTCGAGCGCGGACCGAGACGCGATTGGAGACGTTGCTTTCCGGCCCAAACTACCCCGATAGATTCCCCGAGCGCTTGTCCGGCAGCGCCGGCACCGCGAATTCCCGCTCCCAGGCAGCATCGGCAAGCTCGGCGTAGCGCTCGGCGTAGCGGTCCATCGCGCCCGAGAGCTCGGTGAAGATGTCCGCCGCCCCGTCGTGGGTGGCATAGGCCCCCTGCGAACGGAACAGCTCGCGCCCGACATCGGGGTGATCGATCAACATGCAGGGGCGTAACAGGTTGTCGTGCTCTCCCTGCCTCTCCCTGATCTTCGCGAACAGCGGCGAGCGCAGGGCCTCCCTGAGCGGCGTGCGACGGATGTTGTCCGCGGCGAAGTGGCAAAAGACGCAGGGCTCCACGTCGCCGTTGGCGTTGACATGGAAGTACTTGCGCCCCCCGGCAATACAGCCGCTGATGATCGGCCCGTCGTTCCAGAAATCGATGAAGAGCATCGGCTTGGTGGCACGGTACTCGATGGTGGTGCGGCGCATCAAATCGCGCTGCTCGGGGCTCGGCATCAGGGTGATCTTGGGATTTCTTCCGATCGGCACGTAACTGAAGAGCCACATCGCGAAGCACCCTTTCTGCACCAGCATGTCGATGAAGCTTGCGTCGGTGATGATATTGGTGTTTCTGCTGGTCTGGGTGAATGAGCTGCAAAAAGAGAGGCCGGCGTCACGCAGGAGATCCATGGCGTGCATCACCTTGTGGAAGTGCCCGGGGCCGCGCCGCTCGTCGGTTTCCTCCCGGTACCCCTCAAGGGAAAAGGAGGGCATCACGTTGCCCACCTCGATCAGCCGCTGCACCATCCGCTCGTCGATCAGCCCGCCATGCGTGAAGACCAGAAAGGCCATGTCCGAATGCTTGCGGAAGATCTCGAAGATGTCCTGCTTGAAGAACGGTTCGCCGCCGGAAATCACGGCGAAATAGACCCCCATCTCCTTCATCTGCACGAGAACCGAATCGATCTCCTCCAGGGAGAGTTCCAGCGTTTTCTGGTAGTCGCCGGCGTAACAGCCGTAGCAGTCGAGGTTGCACTTCATGGTCGGACTGATGACGACCGTAGAGGGAGGATAATAACCCTCCCGCTCCTGCCAGATCTTTCTCTTGTTGGTGCCGGAGAGCAGGTGATTTACCAAGAGGTTGGTGATCCATTTGTCGCGCTGGTTCGGGTGCAGGTCGCGCAGGATGCGGCGCGGAAACTCGATGCCTGGATGGTTGTCGCGTATCAGGCCGCGGATCCAGCGGATACGCTCCTTGTAGTATTCCTTCTTGGGGATGAGTTCCATCAGACGGGTCATGCGGGCAAGGTTCTCATTGGACGAATTGGTCGCCAGGGAGAGAAGCATGGAGACGATTTTATCGCGGGAATATTTTTTCAGACCGTAAAGCATAGAATCACATTCTCCCCACTGTCATTGAAGTTGCGCTGCCTCATAAAAACAGGGTCTGAAGACGACCTGTGGGCTTCCAAGTTCTGGATCACCCCTCAGTTCTGTCAATTGAGCATCTTTTATGACTTGCTGGTGGACTACTGAGCCAAGGCAATGAGAGTGTGTTAACTATACTTAACAAATGTGCCAGGTGCAACCTTGATTTAGAGAAAAACAGTGCCGCATTTTTTGGCAGTGAGCCTTGGAGTTGCTGAACTTCCCCTTGATCCGGATAGAGCTCCGGCAGGCACTGCAGATAGCTGCTCCCGTTTTCATCGGGCATCCCGCTGACACGGCTCGCCCCACATGTAGCGCAGGAAGGTCATGCAGATGTTCCAAGTGTCGCGAACGGGGCGGTAATGACTTGTGGAGCGTCCATCTGCTATCCGTGCCGCTATCGGCAGAGAGCCTATGACGAATCCGCCGCGCCAAGCCTTCAGAAGAACTTCCATCTCCATGTTGTAGCCGTCGGTTTCCAGTTTCACCTGCCGCAGCAGCGCGGCCGAATAATACCGGAAACCGGACTGGCTGTCGCTGATCAGCAAGCCGGTGCGCTTTCTCATGCACCAGACGCCGAACCGGTTCCAGGAGCTGCGCAGCCCCGCCATCTCCTGGAACTGGGTATAGCGAGAGGCGATCACGATATCGATCGCCCCGGCACGGGCGGTCTCGGCGAGAAGCGAGACGGCGGCTACCTCATGCTGGCCGTCGGCATCGAGCGTCACCACCCCGGTGAACCCGTTTGCCAGCGCCCACTCGAACCCGGTTCGCAACGCCGCGCCTTTACCGCGGTTTTCCGGGTGGCTGATCAGCGTAAGCGGCAGTTCCCTGACGCTCTGCGCCGTCAGGTCCGAGGAGCCGTCATCGACGACCAGCAGCGGCAAACCGGTCTCAACTGCTTCCCGGGCCACGCCGGAAATCGTTTTTTCCGCATTGAACGCCGGTATGATTATGCAGATTGCCACGCGATCGCTAGCTCCTTTAGCGTTTGAAAACGGAATCGGCCCAACAGATCCCTGAGGCGCCCCGAGGCGTCACTCCTTGGTCCGTAGCTTACAAACGACTGCAGGGGTGAAAGCGGCAGTCTCGGCCCGAAAGGCTCCATCTCACGCGGGTGCAGGTAGAGCACGGCCGGCGCCCCGGCTTGGTTTAGCCTCTGCACGGTCCGGCGGATCAGCGACAGCGGAAAAAACCTGAAGCCCCATCCCCCGCCGGTGGGGAGGTTGCCGATCGGAGACGGTGTCACCATGGGCGGCAGTTCGAGAACGGAGCCGGCGCCGGTCCGGATCGGAAACGGTGCGCGCGGACCGCGTCGGTTGCCGACAATGGGAAGCGGGTTGTAGCTTGAGTCGTACAGGCATCCCTCCTGCTGCAGGATCTCCATGGCCCACGGGGTCTTCGGCCCCAGGGACCACTGGGGCGCCCGGAACCCGGCCGGGAGGGTGCCGGACTGGTCGGCGATCACCCCGGCGGTGCGGCGCAGCTCGTCGCGAAACGCCACCGGGCCGAGCTGCGGCACCAGCGTGTGCGAATAGCCGTGGGAGGATATCTCGTGCCCTGCGGCAGCGATGATCGGGATGAGCGAGGGGTCCTGCCTGGCGACAGAGCCGAGCACGAAAAAGGTGGCGTGGACGCCGCATTGATCGAGGAGCTCCAGGATCAGCTCCGTGTTCTGGCGCACGCGCCTTTGTTCCGCCGGAACCAAGGGTTGCCCGAGCGCACAGCAGCCGTGATACCAGTCCTCCAGATCGATGGTCAAGGCGTTATGCACCGTAAAAGGTACCTCCAGTCATTCCTGAGCGGCCCGCCACCCCGCTCCCCGGAGCTGGTCGGAGAAGAAGAACCGGCCTGGCGACAAACTCCCCCTCCCAGCCTCCCCCCGGAGGGGGGAGGCTGGGAGGGGGGAAGACCGCGGCTTCTCTGAAGGAACCGGCCGGGTTCCCCCTCCCTAACCCTCCCCCTCCGGGGGAGGGGACATTAGGAAAAGCGTCAACAGAGCGGGAGCCGGCTGCCTTTGCCGCGCCGGCAGACCAGCACGATCTCGCCCGCCTTTCCTGTCTCGATCAATCCGGCACGAAAGTTCAGGCGCCTCTGGAATAAAAGGCGGACCGGCAGGAAGAACCAGTTGTACCAAAAGAGCGCGCCTGAGCGCCGGTGGGTTAGCAGCCAGATGCCCAGGGCGAGCAGACGGGGGTTTGCCGGCTGCATGCCGAAAACCGCGCTCTGCTCCAGCACAAGCCTATGCCTTTGCAGGGTAGCCGTCAGATCGACGGGTTCATAGCGGCGCACGTGACCGACGAAGTCATCGAACGCGCTCCAGAGGGCCGCATGCAAGGGGACCGAGAGGATCAGGATTCCCTCCTGCTTCAGCACCCGGCTCAGTTCGCTGAACGCCCGCAGGTCGTCCTCGACATGCTCGATGACGTCGAAGGCGCAGACGAGATCGAAACTGCTGTCCTCGAAAGGGAGCGCGGTCGCCTCCCCCTGCTGGGCCACTGCGCCGCTGGCGTTCAGCCTCCGGATGACAGGTGGGCTGATGTCGACAAAGTGCGTGCCGGCGATGGGCAACCTGGGCCTGAGGCCCGGGCCGATTTCCAGCCGCGCCGCACTCACCGGGAGCAGGCCCGCAATAAGCGGCCAGGTATTGAAACGCTCCGGTTGTGCCAGGCGGGTCTGCGACCAAAGCGCGTTGTAAAAGCGGCGGTTGGCGAGTAAGGCGTCGCCTCCTCCCGCTGTCGTTTGTCTGTCTCCAGGCATGTAGCTTGGACCTCTTTGAGTGTCGAGGGATCGGTTCCGGGAGTTCAAAGACACAATGATAGCAGCTAAATGAATTTTGACAGGATGAAGCGGCAGGTTTTACCAATGAGTATGCGACAAGAAGCATGGGAGGGGATAACAACTGCTGTGGCTAACAACCGCTGTTGCCGACAATCTTCCGGCTCGGCATTTTTCCATCTACCACAAACCCTCCCTCCCCCTCCGGGAGCGGGCCGGGGTGAGGGAGTTTCGGTTCTCGCGGAACGAAGCAGGCAAGACTTAGTCGGGCCGGTTTGCGGCCTAAAGCCTGTTACGACTCCGCCTGCGCCATGTCCTTTGCCACAAACCTGCCGCAGAGAAAGCAGAGCAGGCCGGCCAGCGCCATGACGAACGGGGTGAGGAGCAGGGCGCTTCGCAGGCCCCACTGGTCGGAAAGCCAGCCGATGATGGAGGGGGAGATTGCATCGCCCAGGGCGTGAATGAAAAAGATGTTGACGGCGAAGGCCATGGCGCGGGTGGCGGGAGGGGTCACGTTGATGATGACGGTGTTGAGGGGGCCGGTGTTTAGAAAGAGGAAGAATTCCGCGACGAATATGGCGGCCATGCAGCCGGTCAGGCTAGGGGCAAGGATGGCCCAGGCGGCAAACGGGGTGCCGATCAGAAAGCCCCAGCCTGAGACGAGAAGATACCCCTTGCTGCTCTTTTTTTGCCAGCGGTCGCCGAGCCAGCCACCGGCCAGTGTGCCGAATATGCCGGCCACGACGGTGGTCGCGCCGAACAGGGTGTTGGCCTTCTCCACATTCAGGGCATGGAAGCGGTACAAGAAGGAGGGAAGCCACTGGGCGAGCCCGCCGATTGCGAAGGTCATGGTGGCCATGGCGACGGTATTGCTGACAAAGGAGCGGTTTCTGAAAAGAAGCGCGTAACTTGAGGATGGCTTGCCCGCGTGCTCCTGCGGCGCTGCGTCATCGCCTCCGCGCGGGGGGGTGCGTAGCATGCCGACGGGAACGGCCAGAAGCAGACCGGGAAGACCGACCATGAGAAAAGCCGCCTGCCAGCCGAAGCGTTGCCCCAGCACCCCTCCAAGAAGATAGCCAAGCGCGCTCCCTACCGGGATGGCCAGGTAGAACCAGGAGAGGACCCGGCCACGCTGCTCCTTGCGGAAGAAGTCGGCGATCAGGCCGGGGGAGACCGTGCCGAAGCTCGCCTCGCCGACCCCGACCGTGGCGCGGGCGGCGAGCAGAGTCCTGTACCCCGGGGCAAAACCGGCGAGGGCCGTCGCCAGGCTCCAGAGCACCAGCCCCCCCGTGGCAAGCCTGACGCGGCTCCAGTGGTCGCCAAGCCAGCCGAAGAGCGGCGCGAAAAGCATGTAGCTCAGCATGAAGGCGCTGCCGAGCAGTCCCAGCTCGGTGTCAGAGATGCGCATATCGCTCTTGATCAGCGGGAAAACCGCGAAGAGCACCTGCCGGTCTATGTAGTTGAGCAGGTTCACCGCCAAAAGAAGCCCCAGGGCGTAGCGGCGGTAGGAGAGCGGGATCGGTTCGGCGTTCATCGGGCAACCCTCCAGGATCTATTTTGCCCGCGCATTATGATAGATGTGCTCGTGAAAAGTCCAGCACTGTCATAGCAACTGAGAGAGAGTGTAACAAAGGACACTCCCCATTGGCGAAGGGGGAGAGAAAAGTCCCCCTTTGACAAAGGGGGATTTAGGGGGATTTGCCTTCAGCTTCATTTTGCATTACCCAGATTCTGGCACTCCGTGGCAACTTGGGCAAAATCCCCCCCGACCCCCCTTTTTCAACGGAACTATATCCAAAACAAAGGCTGTGCTTTACCCCCCTTTGCAAAGGGGGGCAAGGGGGGATTTTGCCCACCTGAGCTGACTAAATCCCCCTCGATCCCCCTTTGCTAAAGGGGGAAGGTCCCATTTTTTGACCAGTACCTTTGTTTGGTAGATAGTTCCGTTTTTCAAAGTGTGGAGAGAGATCAAAGAGAGAGATAATCAAAGCTCTGCCACCGCACGTTGCGTCTTAGCTACGATCTCGCCCGGCTCCTCGTAGCGGAAATGCAACGGCTCCCCGAAAGTTACCGTCACTTTGCCGCGCCTGGGAAACCGTCCTCCCGGCGCGAGTACCCGTTCGGTGCCGCTGATCCTTACCGGCAGCACGGGGATTCCCAGTTCCTTCACGATGATGCCAAGCCCCATCTGAAAATCGTGCATCTTGCCGTCTCTTGAGTGCTCCCCTTCGGGAAAGATAAGGGTATTGGTGCCGGCATCGGCAAGCCTTCCCATGAATTTGACCGAGCCGCTGAAGCCGCTTGTCTGCGGCAGCGGGAACAGATTGAGAAACCAGGTCCCGTACTCATAGCAGAAAAGCCGCCAGAGCCGGTCCGGTCCGCGATGCTCCCCGAAGAAGAATTCGGCCCACGCGGCAGTGGCGGTCCGATAGCGTATCCTTTTGGGGAGCGCGAACATGATGGAGGGCTGGTCGAAATAGCTCAGGTGGTTCGCCACGAAGAGTACCGGCCCCTCCAGCTGCTCCAACCGATCGGCACCCCGAACTTCGAGTGAGACAAAACTCCGGAACAGCACGGGGTAGTTGAACAGGGCGTCCGCTATCATCCGCATTCCCCTGACCGGAGTCGAGTTGCTCCAGAACCGGAAATGGCCGCTATGCCTGACCTTTTCCCGCTTCGAGATGATCTGGCGCAGGTCGCAGAGCCGGGTCCGGGGTCCGATCTGGGAATCCTCGATGTCGAGGCGGTATTCCTGTTCCAGGACGTTGACCAGTTCCAGCCGACCGATGGAGGAAAGCCCCAGGTCGGTCACCAGCAGCGACTCCTCACCGATTTCGGCGGCGCTGGTCCCGGTTACCCTGGCAAGCAGGTTGATCAGGGCGTCCTTCGAGGCTCCGGCATCCCCTCCCGCAGTCCCCTTTTTAATCTCCTCCTTCACTACGAACTTCTTGATCTTCAAGGTGGTGGTCTTGGGAAATTCCGGCTCACCCCAGACGGTATGGCTGGTAATCTGGTGCATCGCGTCCAGATTCTTGTTGGCCTGCCCCACGATCTCCTCGGGCTTGGCTGCGCTTCCATCCAGAAGCAGGACGGCGTGCACCTCCTCCCCCCCTCCCCTCTCGAGGCCGATGACGCACGACTCCTTGACACCGGGGATCTTGTTCAGCACCGCCTCCAGCTCGTCCGGATAGACGTTGACCCCGGCGCCGGTGACGATCAGCTCCTTCTCCCGCCCCTTTATGACAAGCGCGCCATCCGGGGCGATCTCTCCCAGGTCGCCGGTCCGGAACCAGCCGTCGCCCGTGAAGGCCTCACGGGTCGCCTGCTCGTTTTCGAAATAGCCGGGAAAGACGTTGTCGCCGCGCGCCAGCACCCCTTTCTCCTCGATCCTCAGCTCGACCCCGGGAAGAGGCGGACCCACCGAACCCGCCACCTGCCGCTCCATGGTGTTGACGCAGAGCACCGGCGAGCACTCGGTCAGTCCATACCCCTCCAAAACGATAAAACCCATGCCGTCCCAGAAATTGAATACCTCGGGGGCAAGGGGGGCGCCTCCGGAGACGAAGACGGTGAAGTTGCCGCCGAATTTCCTCTGTACCGGAAAAAACAGCAGCCGGCGCGTATCCCTGGAGAGCCCCGCCGCCGACCTGGCAAGCCTGCGGAAAACCCCGTCCAGGTGTTTTTCCGCCAGTTCCCGCTCGATCGTCGTCTTGAGCAGTTGCATGAGACGGGGAACCGACATGATGACGTAGATCTCCTCCTCGCTCAGCGCATCCATGATGGCGGAAGGCTTCAGGGTGCGCGGGTAGACGACGGCGGCGCCGCGGTAAAGCGGCAAGAAAAAGCCGCCCATCTGCTCGAACATGTGGGACAGCGGCAACAGGGAAAGGAAGGTGAAATCTGGGGTGATGATCGGTACCTGCCGGTTTATCTGGGTCATGTTGGCGATCAGGTTCCTGTGGGTCAGGATGACCCCCTTGGGATTGCCGGTGGTGCCGGAAGTGTAGATGAGCTGGGCCATGTCATCGGGAACCGGACGGGCCGTTTCGCCGATCGGCTGGACCTCCTCCAGCAGGTATGGCAGCTCTTCCAGCAGCATCGAACTGTCGGCGGCTATCCGGTCCAGTTTGAACCGGCTCTGTATCACGACCTTCGACCGGGTCAGGTTGCGGATCGATTCGGCTCTGCCGCGCTCCGACATGAAGTCCACCGGGACGGCGACCGCGCCGCGCATGATGATGCCCCAGTAGGCGACGGCCCACCAGGAGGAGTTGGGCCCCCAGATCAGCACCCGGTCACCCGGCAGCACCCCTTTTTGCGCCAGGAGATTTGCCATTTTCAGCGAGAGATCCGCCAATTCCCCATAGGAGACCACGAAGCGCCGCACACCGGTGCGGTTCACGAAGGCCGTCTTATTCCCCCGCGGCTGGAAGGTCTCGAAAAGTTCTGCCAATGTCTTCATGGATGCTCCTTCGATCAGGCCGACCGCTGACAGAAAAGCCAATCGGCAGGATCAATGTCTCTGCCGTGTCAGGTTTGGCCGCGGATCATCTGATACCTGAGGCTGATTGCATTTGCAACTACAGAAACCGGCCAGGAAACGGCCTCCCTGCGCATGGCATAGCTTACAGTCTACCCGCATCACCCTGTGATTTCGACACTTAATTATACGGTGAGAGGTGAAATGATTGGAGTTTGTGATAAAGTAAGACAGCTTCAGGTTGCTTATTAACAATGTCACACCAGAGGCAGCAATGCACCCGCTACATTCAGACGCCAGCCAAACTGCGCCTTCCAGCCGCATATCGATCAATATGCTGATTTTGATCATGCTCATCCCCATGATCACAGGATTTGATCACCAGGCACCGCTGACTGCTGCAGTGAACTCTACGGAAGGCGCTCCCGTCATTGAAGTGCGGCAGCAAGCATCACAGCAGACTCCTCCCCAGCAGCCCGCTGCCGATCAGGCATCACAGCAGCCTGCCACCGAGCGGAGCGGCAGCAGCCTGACGTGGCGGCGCGAAAAGGAAAATCCGGTACGGTTCGCCGCAGCCGGGCCTGATGCAACGGCGGCCAGAAACGATCCGGCACCGGAAAAGGTGCACTCGTGGGAGACGGGAGCCGGAAAAAGCTGCCTCATTCCAGCCCTTGAGGTGCCAGCGTTCCTGATCCTGCTCAACACCCACGACCGCATCGCTTTACGGGACGAGAGAGGCGAAAACGGGGAAAGGACCTATAGCTCGACCTTCTCCAGCACCTGGGAGCACCTGAGGCGACAGAATTGGAAGTTCGATACCGACCCGTTCAACACCAACCAGTTCGCCCATCCCTATCAGGGGGCAACCATGTACGGATTGGCACGCTCAAGCGGCCTGGGCTTCTGGGAATCGGCGGCGTACAGCAATCTTGGCAGCTTTCTCTGGGAGATGGCGGGCGAAACCAGTCCTCCCTCGATCAACGACATTGCCACGACCGGCACCTCCGGAAGTCTGCTGGGGGAGGCGCTGTTCCGGATGTCGTCGCTTGTGCTGCAAAATGGCGGTGAGAGCCCGGATCTCTGGCACGAGCTCGGCGCGGCGATCGTCTCGCCAAGCAGCGCGTTCAACCGTCTTGCCTTCGGGAAGCGGTTCAAGACCGTCTTCCCGAGCTATGCCCCGGCCACCTTCTGGCGCTTCCGGCTGGGCACGACCCTGAGCGGCAACTCGCAGCAGAGCGCCACCCTGGACTTCGCCATGTCCTACGGGCTCCCGGGGAAAAGGGGCTACAGCTACACGCGCCCCCTGGACTACTTCGACTTCCAGATTAGCGGTCTCTCCTCCTCAAGCAATCCGCTCAGCAGCGTCTTGCTGCGGGGCCTGCTTTACGGCAGACCATACCAGGCCGGCGACAACTGCCGCGGCATCTGGGGTGTTTACGGAAGCTACGACTATATCTCTCCCGGCAGCTTCCGCGTCTCCAACACCGCGCTTTCGCTCGGCTCGACGGCTCAGTACTGGGTCGGGCCGGATATCGCCTTGCAGGGATCTCTGTTAGCCGGCGCAGGCTTCGGCGCGGCGGGGGTTACCCCTGCAGCAGATGGCGATAGAGACTACCATTACGGGGTGACCCCGCAGGGGATTCTGGCGCTTCGCCTGCTCTTTGGCACCAGGGCGGCACTGGAAATGGTCGGGCGCGGCTACTATGTGAGCGGCACCGGTTCCGATAATTCAGAGGGTGCGGAGAGGATCGTTCGCGCCACCGCCAATTTCAACATCCGCGTCATCGGCCGCCACGGAGTCGGACTCGGCTTTACCGAATCGATCAGGGATGCGCATTACGGCAACCTCCCCAGCAGACAGCAAAGAGACGGGACCCTGAGTCTGGTCTACACCTTCCTGGGAGATACCCATTTCGGTGCCGTCGAGTGGCGCAACCCAGGCGACCGGTAAGGGCGGGAGGGGGCCTAAGTACTCAGGACACAATTAAGGTACTGCTTGAAGCCTTGCATCCAATTACCCGTTCCACCTCACCTATCAGCAATCATCCGCCCACCTGCCACAGTCAATCCAGCTTATCCAGTCCCCCTCATCGTATTCGCTCGACAGATCTCTCCCCCCTTTGGGAAAGGGGGGTCGGGGCACTGCCATTAAGTTAAGCTCAATGCTAAACCTGATTAGCGCTGATCTTCCGCTGTTCAGGTCCCTCCCCCTTCAAGGGGGAGGTCAGGAGGGGGGGGTGTTTTTGCACCGGAGCTGCCCCCCATCCCCACCCCAACCCTCCCCTTGAAGGGGAGGGGGTTTTTCAGCGGAAGATTGACGCTAATCGGGATGCTAAATTCCCGCACGCTGCAAAAGCCCCCTCTCCCTTGATGGGAGAGGGCTGGGGAGAAGGGGAAAAGCACGTACAAGCCTCACCCTCCCCCCCTCCCATCAAGGGAGGGGGAGCAATCAGTAGGAGCTTAACTTAATGGCAGTGGGGGGCGGGGGGGGTTACCCAGGGTGCTACGGGGCACAGCATGCGGCTGACTTCAAATCCCCCTAAAGTCCCCCTTTGTCAAAGGGGGACTTTTCTGCTGCCACATCCCTCACTCCTGCTCTCGCCCGGCGGGCGAGGGAGATTTCACCGGTACACTAAGGATGAAGAAGGAGGGAGCAGGTACAAAAAAAGCCGCCCCTTTGCCGGGGCGGCTTTTTTGCAGTAGCTGACGGGAAAGACTAGGCGACGGCCTTGGTCTTGGCGGCTTTGGGCTTGGCCGCCTTCGGGGCTTTCGCGGCCGTGGCGGCCGTGGCGGCTTTCGCGGGCTTGGCGGGCTTGGCAGGTTTGGCAGCCTTGGCCGGAGCGGCTTTCTTCGCCTCGATGTTGGCCATCCTTACTTCCCTTGCCTTGGCAAGGTTGTCGGCCAGACCTCTGTCCTGGGCCATCTTCCTTCTGGACTCGGAGTAGTTCTTGGCGGACAACGGCTGCTTGCTGGGGATGCCGAACTGCTTCTTGTACTCGCCGGGCTTCATGCCGTGAGCAGTACTCAGGTGGCGCGCCAGGGTCTTGAAACCTCCCTTACCGCATACCATGCAGATCACTTCCGCTTTCTTGAAAGCCTCTTTCACAGTCAGAGCAGGTTTAGTTTCCTCTGCTCCTTCGACTGACTGTCCGGCTTCCAGGTTTTTGAGGGCGTTGTGTACTTTGCCGATTTCAAATATAAGCTGATCTGAAGTCATCGGAGTACTCGACGCGTGTGACGCTACGATCTGAGCCGCGATTTCTACTAAAGTTGCCATTGATTGATCCTCCGTTTATCAAAATTGAACATACGCTATTATTGACACGTTTATTTCGATTGTCAATATTAATTGTTTGCGACCCAATTGGACCTCCTTATGCCAATTATCGATCTCGCTCGTCATCCGTTTACAGGATAACCGTCCCTGATTGATCCTGCTAAATCGGCTTTTTCGTCCGGGCAGCTTTGAGCACAGGATCAAGGAACGCACAAGGATGTGGGCCTGAACTTGAAAACACAGGTGTGCAGCCATGATGTACAGTTGAAATATCATCCTGTCTGTGGACGTACTGCCAAATCCAGTGATCGCCGCCTAACGGCCAATAGCAGCGGAGGTAAATACAGATAAACATCTGATAAATAACGCGTTTCCAGAAGGCGGGACAAGCCGAGCAAATTGGTATCGATCAGTGAGAGGGGCGGCAAATTTATTATTGACAGAAATGCTCGGATTCAGTATTAGTAGAGACGTTGAACCGCATTTGCGGCTCCACCTATAATCGAATAGCATGACTTATCTAGAGCGATCGAGGGACTGGCCCTGTGACGTCGCGGCAACCTCCCTTCACGGGAAGGTGCCAAATCCTGCGGAACGGTGACGTTCCGAAAGATAAGGAAGCGCGGACATCACCTAAAAAGTCCCCTTCCGACCCCGGAAGGGGACTTTCTTATTGGAGGTGTACAGATGAACATCGCAACAAGGGCAGCGCATATCGGCCTGGAAAGGGAGACCAGGACCGGGGCGGTCACGGTGCCGATCTATCAGACCGCCACCTTTCGGCATCCGGGGCTGGGTCAGAGCACGGGTTACGACTACAGCAGGTCCGGCAATCCGACCCGGCAGGCGCTGGAGGAGGGAATCGCGGCTTTGGAGGGTGGCTGTCGCGGCTTTGCCTATGCCTCGGGAATGGCGGCCATCACCAGCCTGATGTTTCTCTTTCGCCAGGGAGACCACCTGATCGTCACCGAGGACCTCTACGGCGGAAGCTACCGGCTGTTCGAGAAGATCTTCCAGCAGTTCGGCCTCAGCTTCACCTATGTCGACACCAGCGATCTAGCCCTGGTTCAACAGGCGATCCGCCCCAATACGCGCGCCCTCTTCGTGGAATCGCTCACCAATCCGCTGTTGAAGGTGGCCGACATCGAGGGGCTCGCGGCACTTTGCAAGGGTAACGGACTGCTTTGCATCGTCGACAACACCTTCCTCACGCCGTACCTGCTGAGACCCTTCGATCTGGGCGCCGACATCACCGTCTATTCCGGAAGCAAGTACCTGGCGGGACACAACGACACGGTCTGCGGGCTCGTGGCGGTCAAGGAGCCCGAGCTCGCCGAGCGGGTCTACTTTCACCAAAACGGCGTCGGCGCCGTGCTGGGCCCCCAGGACTCCTGGCTCACCATCCGCGGCATGAAGACCCTTACCATACGCATGGACCGGCAGCAGGAAAACGCCCTGGCCATCGCCAACTGGCTCACCAGCCACCCCGAGGTCAGCAGGGTCTACTACCCGGGTCTTGCGGAGCACCCGGGGCACGACCTGATGAAGGAGCGCGGCAAGGGTTTCGGCGCCATGATCGCCTTCGAGGTGAGTGAGCCCCACCTGGTGAACCGGTTGCTCATGAAGACACGACTGATCTCGTTTGCCGAGAGTCTGGGCGGCGTAGAGAGCCTGATCACCTTTCCCCAGGTGCAGACCCACGCAGACATCGAGCCGGAGACGCTGGAGCGGCTTGGCATCAACCACCTCCTGCTCCGGCTTTCAGTGGGAATAGAGGACAAGGACGACCTGATCGCTGATCTGGCGCAGGCGTTTGAAGAAGGAGAGCAAGCATGAAATTCGCGACCGAACTGATACACGGCGGCAACCCCATAGATCCGGAGCACGGCTCCCTGAGCCACCCGATCTATCTGAGTTCCACCTTTGCCCAGCGCTCCATGGACCATTTCGGCAGGTACGACTACGCGCGATCGGGAAACCCGACCAGAGAGGCGCTGGAGGAGGCCGTGGCAAAGCTTGAAGGAGGCTCGACAGGCCTCGCCTTCGCCTCGGGGATGGCGGCCATCACCTCGACCTTCCTGATCTTCGCCCCCGGCGACCACCTGGTCGTCTGCGAGGACGTCTACGGCGGCACCTTCCGGGTGCTCTCCACCCTCTTCAAGGGGTGGGGGCTGCAGGTGAGCTTCGTCGATGCCACGGACCAGGGAGCCATCGCCGCGGCGATACGTCCCGAGACCAAGGCGCTCTACCTTGAGACCCCGTCGAACCCGCTCATCAAGATCATAGATCTGGCCGCGGCAGCCGCCCTTGCCAAAGAGAAGGGGCTCCTGACCATCGTCGACAACACCTTCATGACCCCTTACCTGCAGCGTCCGCTGGAGCTTGGCTGCGACATCGTGCTGCATAGCGGCACCAAGTTCCTGAACGGTCACTCCGACGTGATTTGCGGCTTCGCCGTGACCGGCAATCCCGAGCTGGGCCAGAGGCTGCGTTTCATACAGAACGCCTTCGGCGCCGTGTTGGGTCCTCAGGACTGCTGGCTGGTGCTGCGCGGGCTGAAGACACTCAAGGTGCGCATGGAGGAGAGCCAGGCGAGTGCCAAGACGATAGTCTCGTGGCTCAAGGAGCAAAAGGGAGTGGCAAAGGTGTATTATCCCGGCCTTCCCGAGCATCCGGGATATGAGACCCATCTTTCGCAGGCAAGCGGCCCGGGCGCGGTGCTTTCCTTCGAGCTGGCGAGCTATGACATCACCAAGCGGCTGTTGGAGGGGGTGAAGCTGGCGGCCTTCGCCGTGAGCCTGGGAGGGGTGGAGAGCATCCTTTCCTACCCTGCCAAGATGTCCCATGCGGCGATGCCCGCAGCCGAGCGCGAGGCGCGAGGCATCAAGGAGACCCTGGTGCGGCTCTCGGTGGGTCTGGAAGATGCAGAAGACCTGATCGCAGACATGGACCAGATCCTGAACAGGTGAGGGGAAAAGTCCCCCTTTGACAAAGGGGGATTTAGGGGGATTTGCCTCTTGGTACAACTCAAGGTTTGACAGGTAGATTAAATCCCCCCCTCCCCCCTTTTTCAAAGGGGGGAGTTGTCATTCAAAAGGGGAAGGGGTTGCCGCTCCCTCAGCGGTGCTCGCGCACCATCTTGGTCAGCAACCGGTCCATCGACGAGGCGAAGCGCTGGCGGTCGGTGAGGCTGAACTGACCGGGGCCCCCCTGAACCAGGCCATCGGCCCGCAGTTCCTGCATCAGGTTGCGCATCGAAAGCTTTTCACTGATGTTCTCCTCGCTATAGAGTTCGCCGCGCGGGTCGAGAGCCACCCCGCCGTTTTCGACGATCCGTGCGGCAAGCGGAATGTCTGCGGTGATCACCAGATCACATGCCCGAGCGTGCTCCGCGATATAATCATCGGCTACATCGAAGCCGTTTTTCACCCGCACCGAAGTCACAAAGCTCGTGTGAGCCTTGGACAGATCGTTGTTGGCGACCAGACAGACCGGCACCTTCAGTCGTTCCGAAGCCCGATAGACCATCTCCTTGATTACCCTGGGGCAGGCATCGGCATCAATCCATATCTTCACGTGTTACTCCATTCTCTTTGCAGCTGGAAATCCCGACCCGTCACGCTACTACACCCCCTTATCAAAGTCAATGCGGGGCAGAGTTGCCGGTGCTCCCCTGCAGCAAGCCCAAACTTTTAACGAATTTTATAATTATAAGATTGACATGCAGCAGGCAAAGCTGATATGGTGTCGCATCCGTGGATGTTCCCGGATAAAACCAACAAGAAGCAATATGGGAGAAGTAAGTAAATGGTAAACGGAACTGTGAAATGGTTTAACGACAGCAAGGGGTTTGGCTTTCTTGAGCAGGAAAACGGCGAAGACGTATTCGTACATTTTTCCGCTATTACAGGCGACGGCTTCAAATCCCTCACCGAGGGCGACAGCGTAACGTTCGAAATCGTAAAAGGCCCGAAAGGTCTTCAGGCGGCCAACGTTTCCAGGGCTTAACAACCATAGCGTAGAACTTTATTGAAAAGCCCCGGAGCGATCCGGGGCTTTTTTTATTAGTATGAATTCTGAAACCTTAAAGCCTCAACCTCAGAGGACCCAGAGGCCCGCAGAGGACTCAGAGGCCCGCACAGGAAAATCAAACCAGTCCTTAATTGTCAATAAGGGGGTAGTCGGTTAGCTCCACCTGGCCAACGTGTCCCAGTTTATCCAGCCATCTCGTTCCCAAGCTCCAGCCATCTCGTTCCCAAGCTCCAGCCATCTCGTTCCCAAGCTCCAGCCATCTCGTTCCCAAGCTCCAGCCATCTCGTTCCCAAGCTCCAGCCATCTCGTTCCCAAGCTCCAGCTTGGGAACGTGAAATTGTACGGGAAGCTCCGCTTCACTACGCTTCAAAGCTGGAGCTTTGCCGGCAATTACATTCCCAAGCTGGAGCTTGGGAACGAGAAACAAAAGCCCCGGAGCGATCCGGGGCTTTTGTTGTGCCTATAGCCAAGCGGGACCTGAAAATTACGGTAATTATCGCCCCCCTCCCCTCGATATAAGAACTCCCTCCCCTTCAAGGGGAGGGTCGGGGTGGGGATGGGGAAAACATTGTCACAGCGGCGGGCCGCTCAGGTGCTCGAGAGCGGTCTCCAGCGTTTCGTCCCCTACCGTAAGATACAAAGCCCCCTCGGTCACGGTGAGCGACCAGTTTATGGCCCGCTGCAGATTTCCCACAAGCTTCCCCAGAAAATCGGACTCTATTCTCATGACGGTAAGATTGCGGCTCGATGCCAGCTTCTGCAGGTGCTGCGTGAGCCAGCGGCTCTGCGTTTGCGCCGGTCCGCAGGCAAAGAGGATGGCACGTTCCACGTGACGACACGACTTCGCCAGCCGATCCGGGTCCGGAAGACCTACCTCTATCCAAAGCCGGACCCTGCCATCGGCGCCTTTGGCCCAAAGATCGGGCTCATCGCCCGAACCGACACCCTTGGTGAAAATGAGCTCCTCCTCGTAGCAGAGGGCGTAGGCGAGCAGGCGAGCCATGAGCCGCTCCTCCGTCTCGGAGGGGTGCTTGGCCAGCGTAGTCTGCAACTGCTCGTAGACCTGGCGGTCGAGATCGGAAAGCTGAACCGACGCGCGGTAAACTGTGGAGGGAAGTGCCATAGAGCCGGTATCCTTTAAAGTTATACTTTAGCTTCATCATCAAACGGCTCGAAATCAATAAGCCAAGACTGCCAGTCGAAACAATGGAAATCTATCAGCAATGCGGTAGGTATGAAGGTATCGAGCTCACTCATCCTCCGCTTCAAGAGCTCGCCTGTGAACTCCCTGAAAAGCGCAACCTCCTGCCGGAACATCGCGTCGAACGGTGCGGCGAGCCCCTCCAGTTCAAGCGGGTCCTCGTCGACAAAGTTCATGGTGCACCAGTCGTCGTGCATCAGCTCGCCATCGGTGTCGACAAGAGGTATGCCGTGCAACCTGCAGGTCATCGGGCGGTTCTCGTAGACGAGACAGCGGCCGTCCTCGCCCAGCAGCACGCAGGGGGTCTCATCATCCTCCGGCATGAGCGGTTCCCACTCATGGTCCGGGCGGTGGTTCAGGACATAGGGATGGTCGAATTCCGGCCACTGTTCGCGCATCAGCCGCAGACGCTCCCTGCACCTTTCCAGCACCATCTCCCTGCTCTCGGCAGGCAGGGCGTCAAAACCAAGCTTCAGGTAATAGGCATCCATCAGGGTGATATCGAAGAGAGACCGACAGCAGGCCGAGCATCCGCTCTTGCAGGATATCTTCTCAGGGTAGAGCTCCATCGATCTGGCGAACCATCCATCGACCTGCGCCAGCAATGCCTTGTGCCGCTTGAGTATCTGTTCCATAACGCCTTTAAATCCAAATCAAGAGCTTGACCACCGAGGACACGAAGAGTCAGAGGAAAGGCAAATGCCCCCCTCTACCTAGCCCCAGTTAAGCGGTGATTCCGTGAATCATGTAGGGTGGGCCGTGCCCACCATCATGGATGCGGTTGTGGTGGGCACGGCCCACCCTACCTCTCATTCCCTTAACTTAAACCGATTAGCGCTGATCTTCGGTAACGCTGGGTGCGGCTGAAAGTCCCCCTTTGAAAAAGGGGGACTTGGGGGATTTGCAGTTAGTTGCAAAGCTGCACTCAGTGGCGCCCTGGGCTAAATCCCCCCCCGACCCCCCTTTTTCAAAGGGGGGAGCAAGTATCGAGCCTCGTGTACTGAAGATTGAAGACCATACGCTGACGTGAAATAAAGGAGGCGGCAATACCACTGCTATTGCCGCCTCCTTACTGCTTGTCTCTGAGCCTATGCTAGGCGAGAATCTCGGCCTTGGTGAAGATCGACTTCATCCAGTAGCCTTCCTTCTCGATGTTCTCGCGACCACCCTCTTCCCGGTCCACCAGGGTAACGACGCCCAGCACCGTGAGCCCCTCTTCCTCGGCCCGCTTGATAGCCTTGATCGAGGAGCCGCCGCTGGTCACGACGTCTTCCACGATGACCACCCGCGCGCCGGGCTTCAGGTTCTTCCTCCCTTCAAGCCAGGCACCGGTGCCGTGCCCCTTCGGCTCTTTCCTGATGATGAAACCGGGAATCGGCTTCCCCTCCAGAAAGCTCACCATGGAGGTGGCGGTTGCGATCGGATCGGCCCCGAGGGTCAGCCCCCCTACCCCTTCAACCCCTTCGACGTCCTTGATCGACTCGAAGAAAAGCTTGCCGGTCAGGTACCCCCCTTCCGGATGCAGGGTGGTCTGCTTGCCGTCGAAGTAGAAATCGCTCGCCCGGCCGGAGGCAAGCACCACGTTTCTCTTCTCGTATGACAGTTCGATGATGATCTTCTTCAGCCGTTCCCGTTCGCTCATTTGTCGTCTATCTCCTTTTCGAATAGTCCCATCTGCGGCTCATCTACCTCGGCGAGACGCGGGAATTTAACCGGGTATCCCCCGGTAAAGCAGGCATTGCAGAAGCCGGCGTTCTCTGCGCCGACCGATTTCATGAGACCTTCTTCGGAAAGGTAGCCGAGCGAGTCGGCCGTTATGTAGCGGCGGATCTCGTCGATCGAATGGGACGAGGAGATCAGTTCCTTGCGGTTGGGGGTATCGATCCCGTAGTAACAGGGGTAGCTTGTGGGGGGCGACGAGATGCGGACATGCACCTCGCTGGCGCCTGCATTGCGCACCATCTTGACGATCTTCCTGGAGGTGGTGCCGCGCACGATGGAGTCGTCGATGATCACCACGCGCTTTCCTTTCAACAGTTCGCGCACCGGGTTCAGCTTGATCTTGACGCCGAAGTGGCGGATCGCCTGCTGCGGCTCGATGAAGGTGCGTCCCACGTAGTGGTTGCGAATCAGTCCCAGCTCGAAGGGAATGCCGGATTCCTCGGCATAGCCAAGTGCCGCGGGGACGCCGGAGTCGGGGATCGGGATCACGATGTCGGCATCGACCTTGTGCTCGCGGGCCAGCTGGCGCCCCTGCTCCTTGCGCACCATGTACACGTTCTTGCCGAAGATGTGCGAATCCGGGCGCGCGAAGTAGACGAACTCGAAGATGCAGGGGGTCGGTGCCACCTTCTTGAGCGGAAAGAAGGAGGTCATGCCGTTCTTGTCGACGACGATCACCTCGCCAGGTTCGATCTCGCGGATGAACTCGGCATCGATCAGGTCGAGGGCGCAGCTCTCGGATGCCACGACATATCCGCTGCCGAGGCGGCCCAGGCAAAGCGGCCTGAACCCGTTGGGATCCCTGACCGCAACCATGCGCGTCTCGGTCAGGAACAGCAGGCAGTAGGCGCCCATGAGCCGGGTCAGCGCGTCGGTGAGCCGGTCCAGCAGCGAATTGGCCTTGGAGGTGGCGAGCAGGTGGACGATGATCTCGGTGTCCATGGTGGTCTGGAAGATGGAGCCGTATGCCTCGAGCTCGTCTTTTATGATCTGGGCGTTGACGATGTTGCCGTTGTGGGCCACCGCGATGGAGCCGCGGGAGTAATCCACCATGATCGGCTGGACGTTCTTGATCACGGAGGAACCGGTGGTCGAGTAACGGACGTGGCCGATGGCGGCGCTGCCCGGAAGCGACTTGAAGATCTCCTGGTTGCCGAAAACGTCGGCGACCAGTCCCATGCTCTTGTGGGAGTGCAGCGAGCTGCCATCCGAGGAGACGATGCCGCAGCTCTCCTGTCCCCTGTGCTGCAAGGCGTAGAGCCCGAGGTAGGTGAGGTTGGAAGCCTCAGGGTGGTTGAATACACCGAAAATTCCGCACTCTTCTTCGGGTCTGCGCATTACCATATCTTCCACAAATTGCTCCTTATATGCTGCCAAGTGCCGCGCACGTACTGACTGGGATCTGTTGAGAGTTGAGCGATGAGTAAAGGATCTTCTCTCAACCCTCAACGGGTTTCCCCTCATCTCTCAACGGTTTTTTACAGATTCTGCCGGACATACTGCGCCGCGTTCCTGAAGAAGGTAAGGCCGCTCCCCTCCTCGGGGAGCTCCTCACGGGTCCAGCGCGGGTGCTGGGTCCGGTGCACGAATGCCTCGGGATGGGGCATCAGACCCATGACCCGGCCGGTCTCGTCGCAGATCCCGGCGATGGCGTTGCTGGAGCCGTTGGGGTTTTCCGGAAACTCCATGGTGGGAGCGCTGTAATCCTTGTCGGAATATTTCAGGCAGGCCAGGTGGTTCGCCTCGATCGCTTCCAGCGTCTCCGGCGTGTCGACCAGGAACTTCCCTTCGCCGTGGCGTATGGGAAGGTAGACCCCCCCCTCGATGCCGCGCGTGTAGAGCGAGGGGGACGCAGGATCGCATTTCAGGTAGCACCAGCGGTCCTGGAAGCGCCCGTTGGCATTGTAGGTGAGCGTTGCCGTCTGCTTCAGGTAGTCGCTCCCGAGCGCCGGTAGCATACCCATCTTCACCAGGAGCTGGAAGCCGTTGCAGACCCCAAGGATCAGTTTGCCGTCGCCAATGAAGCGCAGCAGCTGCTCCATGATCGGCTCGCCGCTCCCCTCGGTCGTCGCGTAGCGCAGCCGGTTCGCCTGCGCCTTGGCGCTCCCCAGGTCGTCGCCGTCCAGAAAGCCGCCGGTAAGGTTCAGGAAATGATAATCGTCCAGGCAGACCTCGCCCGACATGAGCTCCGAAAGATGGGCGATGCGTGCTTCGTCGAATCCGCCGAGCTTGCAGGCGTGGGCCGCCTCCATCTCGCAGTTGGTGCCGTTGCCTGTTATGACCAGAGCTTTAGTCTTTGTCATCTAAAAGTTCCCTCTATAAATGTGAATCGAGTTTTCAGTTGTCGGTTTACCGTTTTCAGTTGAAAAGCAGGTCTAGCTGCGAACGTCGATCATTATGGCACAATCCGCATATTTCGTCATGGGAAGATATAATTCCGATCTTTAATGTGATGGCGCCAACCTGCAACAGTCCCGACTTAGCCAAATGCACCCTCCCCCAGCCCCTCCCATAAAGGGAGGGGGGAAGCAGATAGGGGGCAGATAAGGGTTTGGCTGGCTGCCTATAAAGTCCCCTCTCCCCTGGTGGGAGAGGGATAGGGAGAGGGGGAGAATGTTGGCATCTGAATAAGCAATTACAGATCCTTGAGCGGCGCCTGCCAGGCCGCCTTGAGCTGCGAGAGCTCAGACTTCACCACGATGCTTCCCGACAATCCCGCGATGGCAAGCGTCGGCTCTGCGGAAACCTCACCGATCTTCGCCAATACCGTCCCGGCCATGGCTTTCTCGAACGCCTCGGCCTTCTCCGCCCGCACCGTTACCAGAAGCCTGGAAGCGGATTCGGAGAAGAGGAGCACCTGGTCGCTGCGCCCGGCCGCCTCACCCTTGAACGGCACCTTGGCGAGATCCGCCGAGATCCCGAACCCGCCGGCAAAGGCGGACTCGGCAGCGGCAACAGCCAGGCCTCCGTCCGAGAGGTCGTGGCATGATGCCACCAGACCGGAGTTGAGCGCGCCGTGATAGGCGCGGTAGGTGGCAAGTGCTGCCTTCGCGTCGACCTTGGGGACGGAGTTTCCGACAAACCCCTTCTGCGCCAGGTACTCGGAGCCGCCCAGCTCGTCAGCCGTCCCGCCCAGCAGATAGACCAGGTCGCCCGGACGCTTCACGTCCATGGTGACGGCCAGGCGCGCGTCCTCCATCTTGCCGATGACCGAGAAGAGCAGCGTCGGCGGGATGGAGATCTTGGTGGTCCCGTCGTAGAAGTCGTTCTTCATGGAGTCCTTGCCGGAGATGAGCGGCATGGAGAAGGCGGTGCAGTAGTCGTAGAGCGCCTTGTTGGCACGGACCAGCTGCGCCATCTTGTAGGGGCCGTCCGGGGTCCTCTCGGAGAGGACGGGATCGCACCAGCAGAAGTTGTCGAGTCCCGCCACCAGATCGAGCGAGCCGCCGACTGCGACGTAGTTCCTGAGCCCCTCGTCGATCACGTTTGCCGCCATGTGGTAGGCGTCGATGTCGCTGTAGCGCGGCGCGATGCCGTGACCCACCACGACCGCCTCGAAGGAGTCGAGAATCGGGCGGACCACCGCGGCGTCGGAGGGGCCGTCGTTGTTGACGCCGGTGAAGGGCTTCACCACGGAGCCCCCCTGCACCTCGTGGTCGTAACGGCGCACCACGCTCTCCTTGGAGCAGATGTTCAAGGAAGAGAGGAGATCGGTGAGATCGCGCGTGTAATCGGAAAGCTCGGCGATGACCGGCTCGGGGTGCACCGGCTGCTCCCAGCGGGCCGGGATCTGCATGGGCGGAAGCCCGGCGTGCATGAAGGAGAGCGGCAGGTAGGCGACCGTCTTCTCCCCGTAGAGCATGTGGAAGATGCCGGAGTCGGTGAAGCTGCCGAGCACCGTCGCCTCGACGCCGAAGCGCTGCGCCATCTCCATGAACGCCTCGAGGTTCTCGGGGGGAACGGCGAGGCTCATGCGCTCCTGGGCCTCGGAGATCAGGATCTCCCAGGGGGCAAGGCCCGGGTACTTGAGGGGGGCGAGCGACAGGTCGAGCCGGCAGCCGCCGCACTCCTCGGACATCTCGCCGATGGAGGAGGAGAGCCCGCCTGCGCCGTTGTCCGTGATGAAGCGGTACAGCGACTTGTCGCGGGCGCGGATCAGGAAGTCGAACATCCGCTTCTGGGTGATCGGGTCGCCGATCTGCACGGCCGATACCGGCGAGTTCTCGTTGAGCTCCTCGGAGGAGAAGGTGGCGCCGTGGATGCCGTCCTTGCCGATCCTCCCCCCGGTCATGACGATCAGGTCGCCGGGGATGATCTTCTTCTCGTGCGAAGGGGCGTCGTTGATCCTGGCCGGCATGATCCCGGCCGTGCCGCAGAATACCAGGGGCTTTCCGGCGAAGCGGTCGTCGAAGACCAGCGAGCCGTTCACCGTCGGAATGCCGCTCTTGTTGCCGCCGTGCTCCACTCCTTCGACCACCCCCTCGTAGATGCGGCGCGGATGGAGCAGGCGCTTGGGGAGTTCCTTCTCGAAGAAGGGATCGGCGAAGCAGAAGACGTCGGTGTTGAAGATGAGCTTGGAGCCCATCCCGGTGCCGAACGGGTCGCGGTTCACCCCTACGATGCCGGTGAGCGCCCCGCCGTAGGGGTCGAGCGCGGAGGGGGAGTTGTGGGTCTCCACCTTGAAGACCAGGGACCAGTCGTCGTTGAAGCGGATCACCCCGGCGTTGTCCTTGAAGACGGAGAGGCAGTAATCCTTCTCGCCCAGCGCGGCCCGCACGTCGGCGGTGGTGCGCTGGACGTAGCTCTTGAACAGCGAGCGGATCTCCTCGCGGTTCCCCTCGCCGTCGTCGTAGCTTACGTCGGCGGAGAAGATCTTGTGCTTGCAGTGCTCGGACCAGGTCTGGGCCAGCGCCTCCAGTTCCACGTCGGTGGGCGCCGCGCCGAGACCCACGCTCTGGCGCAGCTCGCGCACCCCGGCGTCACGGTAATGGGCCTGGATGATGCGCATCTCGTCCAGGGTGAGCGCCAGCACGCCGTCGCGGCTGATCCTCATCAGCTCGTCGTCGGGAACCTCCAGGTTGACCTCGTTCACCTCGATCTTCGCCTCGACCTGCACCTTGGGCACGAAGGGGAGAACCCCCCCCTGCCCGGCGAAGCGGCCGGCGTCCAGGATCTGGTAGCGCTGGATCAGGGTGTTGCAGAGAAGGCCCGTGGCGATGCGCTCGGCATCGCTTTGGGTCAGGGATCCGGAGAGGAGGTACTGGACCGAGGTGTAGACCCCCTCCCCTGTCGCCAGCGGGCGACCCAGCAGGTAGCCGATCGCCTCGCCGGCGGTGCGGCCGACGTTGTCGGTGACCCCCGGACGGAAACCGACCTCGACCAGGAAGTCGAAGCCGGAGGCGGCGGGAGCATCGATGCTGTAGCGCTGGATCACGGGATCGCTGAACGGCCCGGCTGCGGCTGCCGTCAGCTCCTCGCCGGTCAGCCCGGCATCGATGGTGTAGACGTCTATGGTGCGGACCTGGTCGACGCTTAGGTGGAGAAAGTGCTCGATCTCGCGCTTGATCCGCTCGCCGCGGGGGTCGCGTACCTCGTCCTTAAGGGAAACTTCAATCCTGTGGGGCATGAATGGGGTCCTTTTCTAATAAAACCGTCCTGGTCGGGTACGGTATGTTGATGCCGTTATCTTTGAAGCAGTTGTTGAGGGCGCAGTTGATCCGGTCCTGGGTGGCGAAGAGCTGCGTGTAGTCCGAGACCCAGAAAAAGAGCGACAGGTTCAGGGCGCTGTCGCCGAAGCTGACGAAGAAGGCCTCGGGGGCCGGGTCCGTGAGGACCTCGGGGACCGAGGCTGCGCTCGAAAGTAGCAGCGCCTTGGCCCGCTCGACATCGCTGCCGTAGGCAATCCCGATGTTGACCCTCCCCTTGCCGCGGGTGTCGGGATAGGCATGGTTGACGAGCGTCGTGTTGCAGAGTTCCGAGTTGGGTATGATGATGTAGGTGTTGTCCAACCCCTTGATCTTGGTGCTCCGCAGCCCTATGTCGATCACGTCCCCGGCCTGGGTGCCGATCTGGATCCGGTCGCCGATCCGGAAGGGACGGTCGACCATCAGGGTGAAACCGGAGACCATGTTGGCCAGGGTATCCTTGGCCGCAAGACCTATGGCCAGGGAGCCTACCCCCAACGCGGTCACCAGCGTCATGATGTCGTAGTTGAAATGCTTCAGCGTGATGATGAGTGCTGTGGCGATCAGGAAGATGCTGCAGAGCTTTTCCACCAGCGGCATCACCTGACGGCTCAACTCCTGACCGGCAACCCTCTCGCCATAGCGGCTCAGCATCTCGTCCAGCACCCGGTAGGCGATGTTGGTGAGGATGACGATGTTCACCACGAACAGAGCGCCCGAGGCGACGGCGTTCAGCTTCTCCGGAAGCGGCAGCCGCTTGATGGCGAAGTAGAGGCCGGCGAAGAAGATGAGCCAGGAGGCCGGCGCCGAGACCCGGTCCAGTATCCGGTCGTCGAGGTCGCTGCTGGTCAGGTTGCAAAGGCGCGTGCCGACCCGGGCCACCAGTATCTGAAAAAGCCGCGACATCAGGTAGAATGCCGCGACGATCAAGAGCGAGATCAGCAGCTGCTTGGACCAGAAGAGATAGAAGGCGTCCGCTTCGTCGGGCCTGAAGTAATACAGGATCCTATCCACCAAAGACCCTCGTAAAGATGGTGTCGACATGCTTCAGGTGATAGCCGAGATCGAAGGCCTCCTTGATCTCCTCGGCGTCCAGGAATCCGGTCACCTCGGTATCGGCCAGCAGCTCGGTCTGGAAATCCTTCCCCTCCTCCCAGACCTTCATGGCGTTTCTCTGCACCAGGGCATAGGCCTTTTCCCGGGAGGCGCCGGACTCGGCGAGCTTCAGGAGCACCCGCTGCGAGAAGATCAGGCCGCGCATCTGGTTCAGGTTGCGCATCATGTTCTCCGGGTAGACCACCAGATGCTCGATCAGGCCGATGGCGCGGTTCAGCATGAAATCGAGCAGCACGGTGGCGTCGGGGCCGATGATGCGCTCGACGGAGGAGTGCGAGATGTCGCGCTCGTGCCAGAGCGGGATGTTTTCCATGGCGGAGACCGCGTAGCCGCGGATCAGGCGCGCCAGGCCGGTCAGGTTCTCGGAGAGCACGGGGTTCCTTTTGTGCGGCATGGCGGAGGAGCCCTTCTGCCCCTTGCTGAAGAACTCCTCGGCCTCCAGCACCTCGGTGCGCTGCAGGTGCCTGATCTCGACGGAGAACTTCTCGATGGAGGAGGCGACGATCGCCATCGTGGTGAAGAACTCGGCGTGCCGGTCGCGCTGCAGCACCTGGGTCGAGCAGGGTGCCGGGGTGAGGCCGGCCTTCCTGCAGACGTAGGCCTCGACCTGGGGGTCGATGTTGGCGAAGGTCCCTACCGCGCCGGAGAGCTTGCCGTAGGAGATGGTGGCGAGCGCCGACTCCATCCGGGTCAGGTTTCTCGCCATCTCGTCGTACCAGAGGGCCATCTTGAGCCCGAAGGTGACCGGCTCGGCGTGGATGCCGTGCGAGCGCCCCATCATCGGGGTCATCTTGTGCTCGTAGGCGCGCACCTTGATCACCGCCATCAGCCTCTTGATGTCTGCGATGATCAGCTCGGCCGACTCCTTGAGCAGCATGGCGAACGAGGTGTCGAGGACATCGGAGGAGGTGAGCCCCAGGTGGACGAAACGGGAGTCGTCACCGATGTAGTCGGCGACCGAGGTGAGAAAGGCGATCACGTCATGCTTGACGGTGCGCTCGATCTCGTCGATGCGATCCACGTCGAAATTGGCCTTGGCCCTGATGCGCGCCACCGCCTCCTTGGGGATCCTCCCCATCTCGGCGTGCGCCTCGCAGGCGTATATCTCTATCTCGAGCCACTTCCGGTAACGGTTTTCGGGCTCCCAGATGCGGGTCATTTCAGGACGGCTGTAACGTTCGATCACGACTTCCCCCTTGCTAAGTGCTTGCTATTTGAGATTAGATGCGGATTAAGATCAGGTATTTTGGGTCAGGATCCAGACAAATCTACAGTAAAGCGCGCTAGATGTCGAGCACGCCGCTGGTCACGTGCTGGCACCCCAGAAAAACCTCGGGCGCGCAGAGATTCTGGCTGTTCAGGAGCCCGCGTGCGGATGCCATGGCGAGCGAGGGATCGTTGTTCACCTCGGAGAGATGGGAAAGGAAGACCCCCTCAAGCCCGGAGTGGAGCAGCTCTTCGAGCAGGCAGGCCCCCTCCGCGTTGGAGAGGTGGCCGTGGCGCGAACGTATCCGCTGCTTCAGGTGCCAGGGATAGGGACCGTCCTGCAGCATCTGCTCGTCGTGGTTGAACTCCAGAACGAGCGCCCGGCACCCCTTGAGCTTTTCCTGGGTGAGCCTGGTCGCGATGCCGAGATCGGTGGCAAAGCCTACGCACCCCTCCCCCCCCTCGATCCTGAAGCCGACCGGGTCGCAGGCGTCGTGGGTGATCGGGAAGGGATCGATGGAGAGCCCCTTGAAGACGAAGGGGGAGCCGGGATCGAATTCGATCAGCTCGGCCCGGCCGATCACGTGCCGCGCGGCCTGCAGCATGCGCGACGCCCCGAGCACGGGGATCTTCAGGCGCCGGGCCAGGGCCCCCACCCCGCGCACGTGGTCGGTGTGCTCGTGGGTGATCAGTATGCCGTCCAGGGTCTCGGCGTCGACGCCGATGGAGGAGAGTCTGGCCAGGGTTTCCCGGCCGGAGAGCCCGGCATCGATCAGCAGGCGGCAGGAGTCGGTCTCCAGAAACAGGCAGTTCCCCTTGCTCCCGCTCGCCAACAGGCTGAGCTTCATGCATCCCTCCCATAATATCTGCAGCTCAGGCCGGAATGCGGCCTCGAAAAGGGCAAAAAACCTTATTTTTATACAGGAAAAGGGGGCGGGATTCAACATGAACTTGCTGAGATCCGCTTAACGCAGAAGCGTGTTGTAGTTGGTCGCGTTCTCGCCCAGGCCGGGGGTCAGCGGCAGCAGGATGTGAAAGGTGGAGCCGGGGAAGCGGTCCGGGTTGTAGCCCGGCGACTCGACCCAGATCTCTCCGCCGTGCATGTCCACGATCCCCTTGGCGATGGAGAGGCCGAGCCCCGCCCCCTTCGCCTTGAAGGCGACCTTGCCGCTCGAGTGTTCCTGGATGTTCCCCACCTCGTAGAACTTCTCGAAGACCCGGACCTGGTCCTCGCGGTCGATGCCGATACCGGTGTCGGTGACGGTGATTTCCAGGAACAGATGGTGCTCGCGACCCGAGGTCGGGGAGTCGGCCCCGGGTATGCCGCGCAGCAGGTACTTGGCCGAGCTGCTTATGGTGATGCGGCCGCCGTCGGGGGTGAACTTGATGGCGTTGCCCAGGATGTTGGAGAGAAGCTGCATCAGCCTCAGCGCATCGCCCCTCATGGAAGGGATCGACTCGTCCAGGTTGACCACGATCTCCTGTTTTCTCATGGAGAAGAAGAAGCGGAGCTCGTTCACCGAGGCCTCTATGAGCCGGTTCAGCTGGATGTCCTCCATCTTCAGCTGCAGCCTCTTCTCGTCGATCATCGAGACGTCGACCATGTCCTTGATGATGTTGTCCAGGCGCGAGGCGGCGTTGGCGATGTTCATCACCATCTCCAGCACCGTCTTGTCCACCCGGTCCGCGAGGTCGGTGGTGATCAGCTCGGAGTACCCCATGATCACGGTGAGCGGCGTCTTCAGCTCGTGGGAGGCAAGCCCCAGGAAGGAGTCCTTCATGCGGTTCAGCCTGGCGAGGTCGGCCGAGCTCTTCTCCAGGTTGACGATGATCTCCCGCTCGCGGGTCACGTCGCGGAAGATCGCCTGCACCAGGTTCTCGGAGCCGCTTTTGATGCTCGATGCGTGCAGCATCGCCACCATGACACCCCCCTCCTTCTTGGAGAGCTGCATCTCCTCGGCGATGTGGACCCCCGCCGCCGCCTCCCGGAACATCATCTGGAACTTCGGGATGTTACCTATGTTCAAAAGGAGCAGCATCTTGGTGAGCGGCAGCCCCAGGAGCTCGTTGGCCTGGTAGCCGAAGAACTCCTCGGCCATCTTGTTCACCATCCGGACGGAGTGGTCCGCGCCGATCACCACGATGGCGTCGCTGGCGTCCTCCATGAGCGACTTGTAGAGATCCTCGGAGCGCTCCAGGTCGGAACTCAGGCTCTCCAGTTTCCGGTAGGATTCATGCAGCTCCGCGTAGGTCCTCTCCATTTCCTGGTAGTTCTTCTTGATCTGCTCGTCCCTGTTCTTCAGGAACTGGGACATGATGTTCACGTTGCGCGCGAGCTCGTTGAACTCGTAGACCCGCACCTCGCCGATCCTGGTGTCGAAGGCCCCCTCGGATATCTGCTTGACCCCTTTCAGAAGGGTGGATATCGGATGCATGACGTACTTCTTCACGAAGAGCACGACCAGCGAGAAGGAGACCACCAGCGAAATGACGAGCAGAAACAGGGTCTTGAAGAGCATCGCCTTCATCTTGTCGAAGACGACCTTCTCGCTGAAGCCCACGTGCGCCTGGGCGATCGGCTTGCCGTAGGGGCTCATGATCTGGACCGCGCTGTCCATGAATTCGAGCTTTTTCCCGGCGATGGTCATGCTGACCCGGCCCCGGGAGACCGCGGGGCGCCCCTGGGCGGCAGCCTCCCCTCTGCCCGGGCGTACCGGGAAGGCATGATAACGGGGATCGTTGGCGAAAAGGACCCCTCCGGCAAGATCGGTGACCACGCAGTAGGCGATGTCCGGGTTCCCCTCCATGATCTCCCGGCATTTCTCGGAGAGCCCGGTCATATCCTTCAGCTCGAGACCCAGGTTGAGCACCTTCTCTATATTCGACTTCAGGGCGGTGGCGAGACCCTGGGAACGCAGGTTGAGTGAATTCACCTGGTCCTTGCGAAGCGCCATCATGTCCATCCCTGAGCTGACAATTATAGTAAGGAAGAGGATCAGGAACGAGAATGCTATGATGCGTTTTTCCAGGGTCATATTCATCTATAGTCGGTTCCGGGATCTGGGACGGTGAATGAAACAGATTGGGTCGAGCCAAGCATAGTTATCCCAGCCTGAAAAGTCAATTATTATCAAGATTTATTGGAGGCAAAAAAGGTTTGAACCGCCAAAACAGCCCCGTTGCGACCGGCAACCGGTTCCCGTCTAGATATCGTCTTTCTTCGGCATTTCTTGAATATTTTGTTGACTGGCACCGTAGTGATTGCTACTATGCCGGATTGTGAACGAATACTTAATTAGGGGAGGAGCAAATGGCTTTAAGAGTAGCGATAAACGGCTTCGGCAGGATCGGGCGTTCTGTCCTGAGGGCTGCCGCACAGGACACCGGGATTGAATTTGTTGCCATCAATGACCTTACCGACGCCAAGACCCTGGCCCATCTATTAAAGTATGACTCCGTGCACGGCATTTTCCCGGGCGAGGTGTCGGCGGAGGGCGACCAGCTGATGGTCAACGGCAAGGCGATCAAGGTCCTCGCCGTGAGAAACCCGGCGGAGCTTCCCTGGAAGGAGCTCAAGGTAGACGTGGTCCTCGAGTCTACCGGGCTCTTCACCTCCAAGGAGAAGGCGTCCCAGCACCTGACGGCCGGCGCCGCCAAGGTGATCATCTCCGCCCCGGCAACCGACCCCGACATCACCATAGTGCTCGGCGTGAACGACAAGGATTACGACAAGTCCAAGCACCACATCATTTCCAACGCCTCCTGCACCACCAACTGCCTGGCGCCGGTAGCCATGGTGCTGCATAACAGCTTCGGCATCGAGAAGGGGCTGGTCACCACGGTGCACTCTTACACCAACGACCAGAACATCCTCGATCTCCCCCACAAGGACCTGCGCCGCGCCCGCGCCGCCGCCCTCTCCATGATCCCGACCACCACCGGGGCCGCCAAGGCCGTAGCACTGGTGCTTCCCGAGCTGAAAGGGAAACTCGACGGCATGGCGATCCGCGTCCCGACCGCCAACGTCTCCGTGGTCGACCTGGTGGTGACGCTCAGCAAGCCTACCGACGCCGCCCAGGTGAACGCGGCGCTCAAGAGTGCGGCGGACGGCCCGCTCAAGGGTATCCTCGGCTACTGCCCCGAGGAGCTGGTCTCCATCGACTTCAACGGCAACCCGCTTTCCTCCATCGTCGACGCCCCGTCCACCAAGGTGATCGACGGCAACATGGTGAAAGTGATCTCCTGGTACGACAACGAGACCGGCTTCTCCAACCGCGTAGTAGATCTGATGAAGATCCTGCTCTAAGAAACCGGCCACTCTGGAATCAGAACACGGGGGGGAGTTTACTTCCCCCCGTCTTTGTTTGTAATCCGCTACATTTATTATATTATTATTCGTTCTGATCAATACGAAACGCGAAAAGATTTTAGGAGGTGTCATGTCAATTCGTTACCTGGATGAGATAGAGGAGCTGGCCGGCAAGAAGATTTTCATGCGGGTCGACTTCAACGTGCCGCTGGACGAGAACCAGAACATCACCGAGGACACGCGGATCCGTGCCGTGCTCCCGTCCATCAACTACGCCCTGGACTACAAGGCGAAGATCATCCTCGCCTCGCATCTGGGGCGCCCGAAGGGGGAGCGCAAGGAGAAATACTCCATGGCACCCGCCGCCAAGAGGCTTTCCAGGCTTCTCGGCAAAGAGGTTAAGCTCGCCCCGGACTGCATAGGGGACGAAACCCGCGCCATGATCGACGCCATGCAGCCAGGCGACGTGCTGATGCTCGAGAACCTCCGTTTCTATCCGGGCGAGGAGAAAAATGACCAGGACTTCGCCAAGGCGCTGGTGAACGGCTGCGACATCTATGTAAACGACGCCTTCGCCGTTTCGCACCGGGCCCACGCCTCGGTCGAGGCGATCACCGGCTGCTTCCCGATCGTCGCCGCCGGGTTCCTGATGAAGAACGAGATGAACTACTTCGACAAGGCGATGAAGAATCCGATCAGGCCGCTGGTGGCGATCCTTGGGGGCGCCAAGGTCTCCGGCAAGATCGAGGTGCTGGAAAACCTCTGCGACAAGGTCGACAAGATCATCATAGGCGGCGGCATGGCCTTCACCTTCCTGAAGGCGCTGGGGTACAACGTCGGTAAATCGCTGGTCGAGGAGCACCTGATAGAGACCGCGCTGAAGACCTACGAGAAGGCGCGCAGCAAGGGGATCAAGTTCTACCTCCCGGTCGACTGCGTGGTGGCCGACCAGTTCAACCCGGCTGCGGAAACCAAGGTCACCACCATCCAGGAGATCCCCGAGGGGTGGATGGCGCTCGACATCGGACCCGCCACGGTCACCCTGTTCTCCGAGGCGCTGCAAAACGCCAAGACCATCGTCTGGAACGGCCCGATGGGCGTTTTCGAGATGGATGCCTTCTCCCGTGGCACCTTCGCCATGGTTTCGGCGGTGGCGAACTCCTACGCCCTCACCATCGTGGGGGGCGGCGACACCGACGTCGCTGTGCACCGTGCCGGCGAGTACGCGAAAATCAGCTACATCTCCACCGGCGGCGGCGCCTTCCTGGAACTTCTGGAAGGAAAGAAACTCCCCGGTATCAAGGTGCTGGAAGATAAAGGCAGGGGCTAGGGGCTAGGGACTAGGGACTAGGGACTGGGGACTGGGGACTGGGGACTGAGCCTTTACTAGCCCCTAGCCCCTAGCCCCTAGCCCCCAGCCCCTGATTTAAGCCCCTGATTTTAATAATTCAATCGGAGGAAACATGCGAAAGCCGGTCATAGCTGGCAACTGGAAGCTCTACAAGACAAAGAACGAAGCGCTCGGACTGATAGAGGAACTCGCCCCGCTGGTCGCCGGGGTGACCAACGTGGAGATCGTGATCGCTCCGGTCTTCACGGTACTCCCCTCCCTGCTGGGGGCGGTCTCGGGTACCCCGATCGGGCTGGCCGGCCAGGACGTCTTCTGGGAGGAGGAAGGCGCCTTCACGGGAGAGGTTTCGCCCCACATGCTTCTCGACGCGGGCGCCAGCCACGTCATCATCGGTCATTCGGAGCGCCGCGAATATTTCGGCGAGACCGACCAGACCGTGAACAAGAAGATAAAGGCGTCACTTAAAGGGGCACTGGTCCCCATCTTCTGCATCGGTGAGACCCTTGCCGCACGCGAGGCGGGCGAGACCTTCAAAGTGCTGGAGCGCCAGATCAAGGGGGGCCTTGAGGGGATCACAACCACGCAGTTTGCGCCCGTCATCGTGGCATACGAGCCGGTCTGGGCCATCGGCACCGGCAAGACCGCCACGGATGAGCAGGCCCAGGAAGCCCACGCATACATCCGCGGCGTGCTGGCCGAGATACTCGGCAAGGATGCCGCGGACAAGGTCAGGATCCTGTACGGCGGCAGCGTAAAGCCCGAGAACATCAAGGGGCTCATGTCGTGCCCCGACATAGACGGCGCTTTGGTCGGAGGAGCGAGTCTCAAGGGCGCTTCGTTTGCGTCGATCGTGCGCTTCAGCGAATAAAGTTTGTTTTTTTTCAGCAAATGTGTTAAACAGGCTCTTTGAATAAGCCTCGGAGGTAACAGCTTTAATGACTATTCTACTGGTAACTCTGCACATCATCGTCTGCTTCGCGCTGATTATCGTCGTTTTGCTGCAGTCCGGCAAAGGCGCCGAGATGGGTGCATCCTTTGGCGCCAGCGGCAGCCAGTCGGTTTTCGGCGCGGGCGGCGGCAGCACTTTTATGAGCAAACTGACCACGAGTGCAGCGATCATCTTCATGCTCACCTCCCTTTCGCTTGCCTTCGTTTCGGGCAAGGGTGGCGGTTCCTCCATCATGTCCGGCAAGGCGCCTAAGGCGAAGCCGGCACCGATGGGCGGCCTCCCTGCACAGCAGGCACCCGCAGCACCGGCAGCACCGGCAGCACCGGCAGCACCCGCACAGAAATAGGGATCGAGATTTACGGTTGACTTCTCGACCGACTAATGATAAAAAGTTGTCTCTTCATGCCGAAGTGGTGGAATTGGTAGACACACCATCTTGAGGGGGTGGCGAGCGTAAGCTTGTACGAGTTCGAGTCTCGTCTTCGGCACCATGAGATAAACGCCTGCGCAACAACAGGCTGCAGTATAAAGAAGGCCCATTGACACTCCAGACTACCAGCCGGTAGCGAGAGCGAAATGGGCCTTCTTTCGTTGCAGCCGCCGCCCTTTTGAAACAGGGGCGCTGGGGGCACTGCCGTCCAGCTAGCGACCACTCTAGCGGATCCCCCTCCCCTTCAAGGGGAGGGTTGGGGTGGGGATGGGGTAATGACATCATTGAATTCCTACACAGAGAAAACCAGGGGCAACGGCAGACTTTGTCTTGACATCCAGGCCGGTAGATGTTAAAAGATGGGTTCTTCTTGCCGAAGTGGTGGAATTGGTAGACACACCATCTTGAGGGGGTGGCGAGCGTAAGCTTGTACGAGTTCGAGTCTCGTCTTCGGCACCACTAGTAACCAAAAGCGTCCCTTCTCTTACCAGAAAGGACGCTTTTTTCTTTATCACCGCCTCAATTCTGCCACTTCTCCATAGCTCAAGCAGCACACAGCTGTCAGCTCCCCACAAGTTACCAGAAAACAACAAATTTTCATCTTTTCAAGAACCGCCCTATGAGTGAAGGCGCCCGCCGCTCAAACTGGCTCTCCAATTTTACTCCCCGTAAAGGTCAAAATTCTCCGAGTTGACAAGCAAATATGGCTACCTATAATGTTGTAAACAATTATGCAATGAAATCGACTAAAGGAGGAAAACATGAACGACGTACAGGATGCTATCAAGCAGGCGATCCAGACCGAGAAGAACGCGATGAATTTTTACCAGCTTGGCGCACAGCAGATGAAGGACCAGGACGCCAAAAGGTTGTTCGAGCAGCTCGCCAAGGAAGAGAAGGAGCACGCCGCCCACTTCTTCAAGGCCTACAACGGCTCGGTCCTCGGCTCCTTCGAAGACTTCATGGCCACCCCTCCGCAAAACGAGTCCACCTGGATTAGCGCGATCCAGAAGGTGATCAACGTGGACTTCTCCGAGAAGAAGGCACTTGAGGTCGCCATGGAGAAGGAGACCAACCTCGAGAAGACGCTCCGGGAAACGGCGGCGAAGATCAGCGACCCCCTGGTAAGGCAGGTTTTCGAGCTCAACGCCAACGAAACCCACAACCACTACCTGACCATCGAATCCGAGTACTCCCGGATCATGGCAATGGTTGACGAATCGGACCAGGATACCTACGTCAGAGAGTAGCCGGTAAGGAATACAGTAACCGCAGAGCAAAGTGGAAGCAGCGAAGCCTCCTCTTTTATTCCCTGTCCCGCTGGCGGTAAAGTCAGGAAAAAATTTATCCCCAATGATTTCAAGTGATTTTTTTCTTGCAGCAAGGGGCGAGCTTTGGTATAAACAGTGTCTCGAAAGCCGGAGTGGCGGAATTGGTAGACGCGCTAGATTCAGGTTCTAGTATTCGAAAGGATGTGCTGGTTCGATTCCAGTCTTCGGCACCAAGTAAAAAACAGAGAGTTACGGGAAACCGTAGCTCTCTTTTTTTTATTTCCGCACATCACGCCCCCGTCTTGACAGTTAGCCTCCCCCCCGCCCCCTCCCATCAAGGGAGGGGAGTTTTAACCAGCGGAAGATTGACGCTAATCAGGGTTAAAAATTGCCGGTGCAATCAGGGTGGGCCGCCTCGCCGTTGTGAACGGGACAATTCTCATCGGCAATATCGGTGAAATTGCCCCATCAAGACTGGGGCGGATCAAAGGCAGGGCTGAGTGCTCCGAAATACACCGCCGATGAAGATGTGCCCAAGGATCATCAAGAGCGGAATTAATTCCTTTGTCCACGGAATCCCCTTCACTATGCATCAATGCCGCTGGGTTGCCAGTAGGGTAGCAAATTCCTCGGCAGCCACCGGTTGGCCTAAGTAATGGCCTTGTCCCTCGGCGCAGTGATGAGATTGCAGAAAATCGAATTGATACCGCGTTTCAACGCCCTCGGCCACAACCCGCATCTTAAGGTTCGCACCTATGGCAATGATGGTACTGACAATGGACTCTCCGACACTTTCAATGCCCTGTACGAACGAATGGTCGATCTTGAGCGTATCAACCGGGAAACGCTGTAGATAGCCCAGACTGGAATAGCCAGTGCCAAAGTTATGGACCGCGATCCGCACGCCAATATCCCTGAGAGCTCGCAAAATCACCGTAGTTTTTTGGGCGTCCTGCATCAGCCCGTTTTCGTTCAGCTCTAGTTCGAGGAACTCCGGATTCAGGCCACTCTCGGCGAGTATGGCAAGGACGTCAGTGAGAAAGTCCTTGTCGTGGAGTTCGACTGCCGAGACGTTGACAGCTATATGACCTAGATCGAGACCGGCTTGCAACCACTCTTGGGCTTGACGACAGGCTTCGCGTAGCACCCACTTCCCAATCGGCACAATGAGGCCGCAGTTTTCGGCGATGCTCAGGAACTGGGCCGGATAGTCGAGCTCATGGTTGGGTCGCTGCCAGCGGAGCAGGGCCTCGGCACCGGTTACCGCGCCGGTCTCGAGATTCACTTTCGGCTGGTAATGCAAGACAAACTCGCGCTGCTCGAGGGCATGGTGCAACCCCTGCTCAACGGCATGCAGCGCGACCGCACTGGTTTTCATAGTGGCATCGAACACCTGGTATTTATTGCGGCCGCTTTTCTTGGCATGATACATCGCGGTGTCGGCATTTCTGAGCACCGTTTCTACCTCCTTGCCGTCATCTGGGAAGAGGCTGATGCCAATACTCAGGGTGACGTGAAGCCTATGTCCATCAATGCGATGGGGCTTAGCCATGGCCTTCATCATTTTCTCGGCTATGAGGGAAGCGTCCTGCAACTCCTCAACTTCCGTCAGAAGCACGACGAATTCGTCCCCCCCTGAGCGGCTGACGGTATCTGAGTGGCGGATACACGCCTCCATGCGTTTTGCGACTGACTGTAACAACTGATCGCCGACCGCATGTCCTAGTGAATCATTTACCTGCTTGAAGCGATCGAGGTCGACAAACAACAGAGCCACCTTTTTGCCATGACGCTTAGCGAGCGCGATCGATTGCACCAAGCGGTCAGTAAGCAGCGCACGGTTCGGCAGCCCCGTTAGAAAGTCGTGCTGAGCCATATAGGCCATCTTGTGCGAGAGCTTTCCGGCGGCTTCGGTCATCGTCATGGCCTGGACTGTTGCGATGACCAGGCTCTCATTGGCCTCGCGCAGCTGCGCCTCAGTGCCAGTGCTAGACCGCCTGGATCGCGCATCTCCCAGGGCCTTCTCACGCAGATCTGCGCCCTCCTCACGAAGGCTGAGACCCTCTTCACGCAGTTTGGCACCCCTTTCACGCTGACCGGCGCCTTTTTCGCGCCGCACAGCGCCCTTTTCACGCAGTTCGGTACCAACTTCACGACTGAGGATGGCCTTTTCGAGGATAGGTACCGCCCCCCTCCCCTGAGTAGCCACGGCCCTCTCCCGCAGGCCGGCACCTTCTTCGCGCAGACTGGCACCCTCCTCGCGCAGACCGGCACCCTCCTCGCGCAGGCCGGCACCCTCCTCTCGCCTACCAGCACCCTCCTCACGTAGCCTTACGCCAGCTTCGCGCCTGAGGATGGCCTTTGCCTCGGCCAAATCCGCGCCCGTTTCCTGGAGGGCCAGAGCCTCCTCGCGCAGGCCGGCACCTTTTTCACGCAGACTGGCTCCCTCTTCACGCAGGCCGGCACCCTTTTCACGGCTAAGGACGGCCTTTTCGCCCGCGATGAGCGCCGCCTCACGTTTGGCGAGCGGCTTCACAGCCGCCTCGGGCGGGACGGGCGCTCTTCGGCCTGCCTCAAGCGGCTGACCGGACACAACCTTCTTGGCTGAGGAACTTTTCTTTCCTTTCACGACTTGCCTCGTTCGCTCGTTTCAGGCGCTGGCGTTCGCGTAGGCCGTCCGGCGAGCAGACCCTCGTAGGCGAGCACCGGATCACCGATGACAACACCCTCATCGGTGATTTCGAACTGCCGGATCTCGGTGCTGTGGACGCTGGCGCGCACCTTCACGACCGCCATGACGCGTTTCAGGCGGCTCTCCACCTCGATGTAGCGCTGGACGATGATCGCATCGGTGAGAAATGCGGACCCGTAGGGGCTGAAGCGCAGATCGATATAGCGGTCTTCAAGTTCCGAGGTCAAGAGCACTGTCACGCCGAGGCCGGACAGCACGGTGATCATGCGAAACAGCGACTCGCGAAAGTCCTCGCGAAAGGCCGGCGCCACCGCCAGCTCGAACCCTGATAGCGAATCGATCACCACCCGGGTGGCCTTCATCTTATGAATGAGGTGGATCAGATGCTGAACAATCTCGTCCATCGACAGATCCAAGGTGCGGGTATTGATCAAGCCAATTTTACCGGACCGGACCAAATCGTCGAGCGTGCGGACCCACGACTGGCTCGGTGTCTGCTCGAACGCGACGATGATGCCCGGTTCGCCACAGCGCACGCCCTCGGCCAGGAAGGCCGTGGCGAGAATGGTCTTGCCTGATCCGGACGGCCCCGCGACCAGCAGAGAATAACCCGAGGGCAAACCACCACCCAGCATTTCGTCGAGGCGGGGAACGCCCATGGTGAGCCGCACTTCGCTTTTCAACGCAATGTCGGCCCTCGTTGCTTCACCTGCATCGACGCGAACGACCGCTGCGGCAAAAATCTCGATCCCGGCACTGGTGATGCGGAACGTGTGCATGCCAGGTCGAGTGTCCTGGCCGCGCATTTTCAGAACCTGCAGCTGGCGCACCATCGAATTCCGGTAGACCTTCTGGTCCAGCGAAAGCAAGCCGTCGGCTACTGTAAGGACCGGATTCGGATCGCTCGATGACAAAAACTCCCCGACCAGGAAGGCGGTGGTCAGCCAGCCGCTTAACAGTACCCCGAGTTGCTGGATGAACTGTTGCAATCTGAGCGCGCCCCTGGATTGGCGCGACGTCTCCAGCACAGCCGAGCGGAATGAATCGATGATGACCAGCGCAGGGGAGAACGACTCGACCTCCTGTGTGATGCGAGCCAGTACCTGGTCGTAGTTAGCCGTCGCGACATCTTCGCTCAGATTGACGAAGCGGATCGACCCATTGACCTTGTCGAAGTCGAAGAAAGAGAACTGCTGCTGGTAGCGCAGCATCTTGAGCGGCGGTTCTCCGAGCGTGGTGAAGAACAGCGCCGGACGTTCCGGGGTCGCCAAGGCAAACATGATATGATGCGCCAGTGTCGTCTTGCCTGAACCCGGAGGCCCCATAATGAGGTTGAAGGAAAATTCCGGCAAGCCGCCGCCCAGAATCTGGTCCAGTCCCGGCACACCGGTGTTGAGTAGGTTAATGGCCACTTTGTCGTTCATGATTGAGCCTCCCGTTCAGGGCGCCGACGACTGGGGCTCCCATACCGGGTCTAGCAGGCGTCCGGTCAAGGGCTCTCCAATCAAGGTGGTTAACAATTCGGTAAAAGTCACCAACAGGGCATAGCTCGCCTCTGCGGAAGCCTCCGGCTTGCAACCCGCGAGACGAGCCTCGAGAGTTGCTAGCTGAGCGGCGTTGCTCCCTCGATCTCCGGGATTTACGAGCCACGGAAAGGTGGCGCTTGTCAGGTGCAGAGAGCGGCTCAAGAGGACATTAACTCCTTGCACGCCGATCACGGGTGCCAGCCGGTCGGCCACCTGGTGCCATGTGTCGATTGTGGCTTCGGCGACTGCTGCTGCATCGGGCGCGCCTCCGGCACGCGTCTCCAAGGTTCGTCGTATCGCTTCACGACGGCTGTCTGATGTTGGCACAGAATGTCTCCTGAACTTTAGCGCTTACCTCTGACTTGGGTCAGCAATATAATAGCGAGGTAAAAGTCCTTCTGAACAGTGGAGGGCACCATACAGCTTTCACCATCTCATCAGTATGTTCGATATTTCAACCTAAGCAAGGAGTAAACACAAAAACACCGGCAATTAGCAATATCCTGCAGGTTTTTTTGGGGCCGGATCTTATCCGTTCGATGCAGATTGTTCCAGAGCCAATTGCCGGCGATGCAGGGCCGGCGAGAGCCACTACTTTTTTTGCATCTGGAAACTCTATGACTGCCTGCTCTCGCATGCCGCAACAGTTCCAGGCGTTGTCGAGGAGGTTATACAAGACAGCAGGCCCTCGCGTCTCCGCAAGCCACAAACGAGCCCTCACCTGTCAGCGGCTGCTGCAGGCGAGGGCTTTATTTTTGACGATATTTTATCGTCTGGAGCCGCTTATGGGAAAGAGCGCCTACAGTGAGTCCCTCGATGGCCTTGTCCCAGCGGGTCAGATCCTGCCAGTGTATTTACCAAATGCCTGCCTGTATATTATCTGTTATTAATAACAGTTTTGCCAAATATGACAGCTACCTTTGATGGTTTGTCATTCGCCGCAGACTCCATTGAGTCATTAAATCAGCCCCTTACGCTGTTGCCATTCTCAAAGCTTATCTGGCACGTTAGTAGCAGACAATCGTGGTCAACGGGATTCAGTGTTGATTCGACAGCTATCTCACCAAACGCAGAATTACGAAGTGTTATATTAACTTCGATACAGTTCGGGAACTCTCCCGATGATAACCAAGCGATTTTTCGCGACAGGAGACCGGCATGAAAAAGACAATGGCATTACTGGCAGGGGCGGCGCTGTTGATGTTAACCACCAGCGCATGGGCAATCCCGATCACCGGCACCATTAACTTCACGGGAAGCCAACTCTTAACTCCATCCACAGCCACCATAGCTAACGCTAGCGGTATGGGTTTCAGCAATGATGCTCAAGTGCAAGGTATCGGTTCAGGCACCTATGCCGCGATTCCGGGGGGCACGCCCGTTACCTTCACCGATTTCAGCTTTAACCCGTCCTTGGCCTCGATCGGAATTAACCCTTTATGGGTCCTGTCCTATCTTGACAAGACCTACAGTTTTGACCTGTTATCCATTGCTACCGATTTACAATCAGACAGCTTTCTGGTTCTAAAAGGTACCGGCATCTTGAATGCTACCGGCTTTGATGCAACACCGGGAAACTGGTTTTTCTCCACCCAAGGTCAGGGAACATCCTTTTCTGCCGAATCTAATGCCCTTACCCCGGTTCCCGAGCCCAGCACCCTGATGCTGCTCGGTGCAGCTTTCTTCGGCCTTGCCATCTACGGAAAGCGCCGTAATAACCAAGTCGGCTCTTGTAACGCATGATGGGGTTGCTGGCCTGACCTGACGCAACAATTCCGCTTGCATCGACAGGTGAGCAGTGCTATAAGTAGGACTTCAACAAGCCGGAGTGGCGGAATTGGTAGACGCGCTAGATTCAGGTTCTAGTATTCGAAAGGATGTGCTGGTTCGATTCCAGTCTTCGGCACCAAGAAAAAAACAGAGAGTTACGGGAAACCGTAGCTCTCTTTTTTTATTTCCACATATCACGATGGCAACAATGTGGTTTTTTATGGTATGGTTCAAAAAAACCGCATGAGGAGGCTGCAATGTCAGTTGCGGAAAAGCTTTGTAAACATATACAAGACTTACCTGAATCACTCCAGGCCGAAGTGCTGGATTTCGTCGGTTTCCTTGAAGCGAAGGCAACGCGTCAGAGCGGCGGCCACGATTATTTAACCCAGTCCGAAATTTCACTGGCCCTAGCTATGCAAGGTATGGAAGACGAGGCTCTTCCCGAATATTCCAGAGATGATCTAAAGGGAGAGTTTTGAAGCCGGCTGCGGGACAGATAGCGAAGGCAGGCTGGCCGACTGGTTGACCCGCACATCAGAAAGGTAATACCGCCCCCTCCCTACCCCACTGCCATTAAGTTAGCGAAATAGGAGGTAGGGTGGGCCGTGCCCACCACACCCGCATCCCGATGGTGGGCACGGCCCACCCTACCTGAGCCACGGTACCACCGCTTAACTTAATGGCAGCCCCCCTACCCCACTTTAACCACCAAAAAAGACAACGGGCGCTACCTGAAAGGCGGCGCCTGTTGTCTTTTTTTCTCAATCGCGATTGGCCGGCTCCCCCTGATAAGTTCGCCTCACCCTACTCGATATTCCGCTCCATCCACCCCGCATCGCCTGGACAAGATAACTACCGAACTGTCAGATTTTCAACCCGCACAGATCCGTTTCTGATCCTCACTGCTCCCCGCAGCACGGTTTTTCCGGAGTTTGCCGTGTAACCACCGTTATAGCCGCCGCGGATCTTGATTGCCTTGTTTGCGCCAAAGGTGACGTCTCCGCTGAACTCGGTGCCCCAGGCCTTGATGGTAACTGGTGAGGAGGCCTGGGCATATGCTTCAGAAAGCGTTGAGAAATAGCTGATGGTCGGTACATCCCAGCGCACGGCATGGGCTGTGTCTTGATTGAAGGTAGCCGTCACGGTCTTGTCATTATCCATTAGTACGGAGCAGTTGCCGCTTCCGCTACAGGCACCGGACCAGCCAGAAAAGAAGGAGTATTCGGCGGGGTTTGCCTGTAAGGAAAATGTTGTATTCAAGGCAACCGGAGCTGAACAATCGGCACTGCACGCCATCCCAGCCTGAGCATTCACTACGGTGCCTTTACCAGTGCCGGACAATAACGCCGTGAGAAGACTCTGGGGAAAAGAGAGTTTATCCAACGGATTAGAGTTGCGCTGCACTTCCTGAGCATCATTATATCCGTCACCATCAGTATCCGCCTTGGTCGGGTCAGTTCCTAGCGCCGCTTCTTCGGCGTCTGTCAGTCCGTCGTGGTCACGGTCGTCGTTCGTCACCATGCCTGATAAAAAACTCTCGGTGCCGTCTGTTTTTGTTGCTGAAACCGCATAGACCCGTGCCTTTACCGTGCTATCAAGCGCCCAAGGGTGATCGATAGCAAATGTCGCTCCGACAGTTGTACCGATTATGCTCAGGGTCGGTTCATCCACAACGCGTGCGTAGACATTGTAGCCGGTGATACCCGGAGTAGTGCTGGCGGTCCAGGAAAGCCTGGTGGTCAGAGAGGTCGTCCCCACGGCATCCGCCTGTAGGGACGAGGGTGCGTCAGGTAAACCAATTATGGTTATTTTTTCAGTGTTTCCTGAGCTTACGGTGAAGGCAAATGAAGTTGTGTTTGCATGGTTGAACCCGACATTCCTTTTGTAAACGGTATCCATCCCGTCCATATATGATATCGACACAGTGTAGTCTTCCTGGTAAGCGTCTTTAAGATAAAGTGTGTAGGTTCCATCCACAGCATTGCCAACCGTTATGTTGCCGCCTTTCAGGTCCACTGCAATGACACCTTGAGGTATTTCATCCACGAGGAGATTTGTCGCGGGATCGATACCGCTCTTCCTGCCCAGACTGTCAACTATGCACGTCTGGACCCTCCCCATCACGGATACTGCAAGCTCGTTATCATTCGTACCTGGCAGGGACAGTAAAGCAGTCATTTTTGATAGTGCTTTCTGGGAGGAGGTACTAACTGCAACGCCTTTTACAAAGACAACGAGATCACGCTTGTACGTTTCTATCAGACCGGCATGCTGACTTTTTTTATCATCCGTGAAGCTTACAAGGTTTCCCAATGAAGCGCTCCCCGACAGCACTGTTCCATCTCCTCCTGGCACTGATCCGATTGAATCGAAAAATGAGCTGAATGGAGAGCCGTCTTTATAGTACTTTGCGAGGCTGCACATCCTTGGTCCCACCATCATATTATTTACCGTATAATAATCCTTCCCGGCAAAAATCTTTGTCTTTATCTTGCCGTGGGTGTCATCTTCCTTGCCCATCAGGTCTTTGCTCTCTGCATTATTCAGGTCGGTTAACCACTGATTTTTTTCACAAGAAAGCGAACCGTTTGGAACAAGAAAATCATAGGTGGGCAGTAATTGTTTTGCGGAGGGGATATGTTTTTGCGCAAGGTTGTACATCTGCAACCGGTATAGGCCAGGGAGGGCCGGCGTCTTGTAGGTTGTCAGCATCAGTTCGGACGTTCTTTGATAAAATTTGGCGATCCAGTTTTTGAAAGATTCAGAAGGATATGAGTTTAGCAGGGAAACTTTGTCAGCCGTTTCCGGCTCCCCTCCTGCATAAAGATAGTAAGCTGGGGCGGCGCCATGGTTTGGTGTACCCACCATGGCAAATTTTTCGATATCATTCCGAGCGGGACTATTTTGAATATAGGACCTTGCTACAAGGCCTCCCATGCTGTGCGCAATAATGCTTACTTTTTCGGTTCCCGCAATCCGCTTCGCTTCATCAATCCAGGGCTTCAAATATTTCTGCGCAGCATCATCTAGGTCCATTCTCCAGTCATACGGAACGGGGAACACGGTGCAGCCTCTTTCATAACCTGCTGATTCCAGTTCGGTTACGAGGTTGCGCCAGCCGGCTATGTCCCTTGGATCATGCAACCCCCAAGAAGCTTTGCTCCAGCCGGAATAATCCCAGTCAGGTGCGCTTTGTGGGAGAGTCGGGTATATTCCGCCCCACCCCGTGGAAGACCCCATGATGCCTGGAACCAGTAACACAGGCGTCAACCTTTCTGTATTGCACATGCTCCCCATAATCTTCAAATCCCTATCGACCGTTTGCCCGTTTGAAAGATCAACGGAAACCTGCCCACTGCTGAGGATCCCCAAAGCATCGTCAGCTTTAACCGTATAACGCCCCGGTTCAAAGTTTGAGAAACTATACTTGCCATCACTGGCGGTAACATAGGGAGTTTTTATTGTGCCATTATCAAGAGTAACCGTTGCGCCGGAGACCGGTGCATCTGATAAATCCTTGACTACGCCGCCCAGATAGGCGCTTCCCGAGTCGCTTCCCGAAACCGCGAACGGATTGCTCTCCCCCTTTTTGCCGCCACCGCTGCCGCGAATTGCGACGTAGTTACTTTGGCTGTCCATTTTCAAGGGAAGCGTAGCTGTTCCATTTGAAAGATAGACGCTGAAAGGGGTGACTTCGCCAATGCTTGCACTCAATACAACTTCTCCATTAAAACGGGTATCAGGATTTCCGAAAACATCCTTTGCCGAAACGGTCACCTCGAAGGGTATGTTGACGGTCTGGGCCGGGATGAACGAAAAAGAAATCCCCGAATCACCCAATGCCCCAGACTGTCCGCCACGAACGGGCCATACATAGAAGTTGCCGTTCGTCTTATTGTCGACGTACACGACGCCACCGTCCATGTAGACGCTCCAGGCGTAGGAAGTATTGTAGGCGTAGCTACTGGACGACCAAAAGTAGCCAGCATGGACGGCCCCAAAGGGATGGCCGGCAGGGAGCGCGGGAAACAAGCGTCGCAGATCCACCAAACTCTCCAGTTCCTCCACATTGGGCAAGCGCCAGTCGCCCGACGACGACCCGTCGATCAGCCCGCATTTTCCCGAGGCCAGGTTGTTGCTCCAGGTCAGGGCGCTGGCCCAAGGCAGATAACCGTTCGGCTTGGCGATACCACCCACGGTGTCTGTGCAATTGGCATTCTGCAGCCAGACGAGCCCGGTCAAGTTATCGGCTACCGTGCCGTTGCCTTTGGGGGTAAAGCGGCCGGCTGCATCCCATGCCACGCCGGGGCGCAGGGCGCCGTCGTCTCCGGCGGCATAGCTGGTGGTCTGGCCGGTTTCAGGTATCAGAGCCTGGGCCGCGAAGGCTTGTGGAGTATAAAGCAAATAACTGTGAATAAGAACTGCGCACAGGATGAAAAGCAGGCGACGCATGAATGGTCCTCCTCGTCTAAACGGGATTTTCGGTATTATGGAGTTACCTTAATTTTACGCTTCACAGGGTTTGCAACTTTCCGCTGCCTCGGCATGGTTTTACCGTCCAACCTGTAGAGCGCATTCAGCCAGGGATAATGCACAAACAACGATCGCCGAAGGCGATGGGTATCTGCCCATTTGAAGTGCCCACAGTATGAAGCCACCACACCTCTGAGACGGTCCATGGCTTCCTCTGTTTGTCTGATGGCAAACAAGGGCGTGTCGTTATACATATCCACTCGCACCTCGTCACGCTCGAATTTATCCAATCGATTTTTCAGGTTATTGACTGAGCGCCGCCGCACCAGCACATAATCAGGCCGGATGATATAGCCTATAAAGTCGATCCCGTTTCTCACATCAGTAATGGCGGCATAGCGGGTGTTCAGTTCCAGCCGCAACCGCTCTGCCAGAAAACTGCGCACATCCTCCCTTATCTGTTCCAACCGCTTTGGATCGTTGTCCAGTATCAGAAAATCATCGCAATAGCGGACGTAATACCGGCATTTCAGGGTGTGCTTGCAGTACTGGTCCAGTTCATTCAGATAGACATTGGCGAAGAACTGGCTGGTCAGATTTCCCACCGGCAGCCCTTTTCCAAATGGCGTATGGAGCAGCGTCTTGTGCGGCGGGATGCGCTCCAGCATCCGGCGATCACCCTTGTCGATGCGCCCGTTCATGGGGTTGTGGTCGATGAGGATGCGGGCCAGACGGTAGATGAACGGTAGGGGCGAACGGCGTTCGCCCGAATCTGACATCTCCCCTTCTGTCAACATCGGGCGCACGCCATGCTCCCCGGCCCTTCTTGCTTCCTTCACCAATCTATCCTCCACCATCCGCGACAATATCCGTTTGTCGATGGTCATAAAAAAGTTCTTCACATCCAGATGGAGGGCAAAAAGGGGAACTGTCCCGTTCCGGGTCCCCTGACGGATAAAGGTACGCGTCCGCTGCAGGGCCGCATGCACCCCCTTGCCTGTGCGACAGGCATAGCTGTCATGGATAAAAACCGGCTCGAATATCCGCTCCAGCCGCTTCACCAGATAGTGATGCACCACCCGGTCACGAAAATCCGCCGCCACGATCTCCCGAAGCTTGGGCCTGTCCACCACAAATCGGATTGAGCGCGACGGCTGGTAGGCTCCGCTTGCCAGTTCCTCGGCCAGGATATACAGGTTTTCCTCGGCATTGGTCTCGAAGCGTAGGGCATTGATCGTCGAGCGCTTGTTCCGGCGGCAGCGCAGATATGAATGGTACAGTTCGGCAAAGAGCACACCCGGGGACGCTTCCCACGCTCCGCCACGAACGGGCCATACATAAAGACTATTTGTCTTATTGTTGTTGTTCACGTTGCCATCGTTCATGTTGACGTTCCAGGCGTTGTTTGTATTGTTGGCGTAGCTACTGGACGACCAATAGTTGTTAGCCTGGACGGCCTTGCCCCTTCTCTTGTCTCGTTTTCGGCCGCCGATCCCTCAGGGTACGACGGCCTGCCATGGATACCGGACTTCAAATCCTCTTAAGCCAACGGTTGGTTGAACCCTGAGCGGAGTCGGAGAAAACCGGTGGAAGAGGCGCACAATGGTGTTACAGCACGCCCGTCTGCCGATGGCAGACGGTTCAGGCATTGCGTCCCCGCGTGTTTTTTAACCACCCTTCGTTCTGACGGGCTATCAATACCAGCCCCTCGACCGTGGTGGTAAATCCGTTGAATGTCTTGAACCCTTTCACCTCCTGACATATCCGAGCCGTTACTTTCACCTGTTCTATTACATCCCGCAACTCCATCAGCACCGGCTCGCGCCCTGCGCTGGAATTGGCCTTGATGATCAGCTCGACAATGCGCCGCGAACCATTGCGCAGTTCACTCCCCAAGGTGTACTTGTGGTAGCGGGCAAATCCGCGCACCGTGTTTTCCAGATGCACCGCAGCCGCATGGCCTCACGATATATTGGTAAATGTTCGTACTGCGCCATTGCATATTTCCCTTTGGGGGCTATCGCCTCACCCGCTTCGCCCTCACCGGTTCACTGATATCATGCACAGTAGATGAACCCTGCTGTAGTTCACGAAAATCAAGGATCAAACAACCAAACAATCAAATGCCCTACTGTCCGCCACGAACGGGCCATACATAAAGACTATCCGTCTTAAAGGTGTTGATCACGAAGCCACCGCTCATGTGGACGCCCCAGGCGCCGTGCGTAATGCCGGCGTAGCTACTGGACGACCAATAGTAGCCGTCAGCCTGGACGTTATCAAACCCTTTTGACACCAGCCAGGAGGAGTTGTTGACCTCTCCCCGGTTGACCAGACTCTTCAACTCCTTGCGGGTGGGAAGCCGCCACGTCCGGAGTATTGAGCCGTCTGTCAACCCGCATTTTCCCGAGGCCAGGTTGTTGCTCCAGGCCAGGGCATCTGCCCAAGTCAGAGAACCGCTCGATTTGGCGATACCACCGACGGATTCGTTGCAGTTAGCTTTCTGCAGCCAGATCAGGCCCGTCAGGTTGTCGGTGGTGGTGCCATTGCCGTTGTTGGTAAAGCGGCCGGCGTCACTCCAGGGTACGCCCATCTTCTTGTCCCCATCCTGCCCGGTGCCGGCGCAACTGATCTCGGTGCCGACAGTGTCGTAGCATTTCGTCTGCCCGGTCTGAGGGAGTTGAATTGTCCCCGCCACTGCGCTCACCGGGAACATGAGAAGCAGGCTGAAAAGGGAGATGATTCTTTTGTGCATTGTGACCTCCTGAAAAAGAAAAAAGCCGCCCCTATCAGCAGCAAACTGATAAGGACGGCTCTCTATGAGCATAACTCGATGAATCTATCGGCAAATACAACATCCGCCTGCCCCCAGAGAAAAACCATAACGGCAATACATTAAAAAGCTCTTCTTAGCTACACCTCTTTTGCCAGGAAGTCAATACGTTAAAGGATGCCATGTAAAGCTGGTTTCCAGAGCAGATCCCAGCGCACGGCACCGTATACCGGCGTGCGAGGGATCGGCAGGAAAAAACGTGGTACCTGAAGAAGATTGAAAAACGGAAAGCAGCCAACCTTTGGACGAAGCCGGCGAAAGACGCTATCGGTCCTCCCGGGTATGCCATAACCGCAGCATGACGATGGCCGACTCCAGCACCTCGTAACGCAGTTCGTAGTGTCCGACCAGTATCCGCCGGACCTCGCGCGGCTCGAACTCCTCCAGTCGTTCCCCGATACGGGGCTGCTCCATGAGCCGGGTCGGTGCAGTTGCCAGCGACTGCACTACACGCGCGGCAGCCGCCTTGTTCACCTGAGCCAGGAACTCATGGAGCCGCACTAGGTCGGAGAGGGCCTTGCTGGTCCACTTGAATTCCATTAGCGTGGCACCTCAAGCGGCGTGTCAGTGTCGAGGCTAGCGGCCCAGGCCTGGACCGCCTGATGATCTATGAGCCGTCCCGCGTCCACATCCTCAAGGGCTTCCAGTGTCAGGCGTCGGCGCTCCTCCTCCTGGTCGACCCACGCGCTGAGCGCCTGCTTGACGATCCAGCCGCGCGAGCGCTCAATACGGGCCGCTATCTGATCCACCTTCTCCGCGAGCGGCAGAGGGATGTGTGCTGTGAGTACCTTGGTTGTCTGCATAGTAGCCTCCTTTAATCAGTTTAAATCATAATGATTTGCTTAGAGATATGCAACCCGGATCTGCCTGCCTCGTGAACGACGCCTACATTTGAGCATAAACCGAAGTGGTCATGAAAACGACCGGCAACGTCCAGCTCTTCCTGAGCTTTAAGGTCGACTTGAGCCTAGCCGGACCTTAATCCTCTGGCCGGAAGGTTAGCGGCTCGATGAGACCCGGACCCTGGTTCTTAACGCTATTAACCAGAGAGGAGACCGGGTACATCTCCATCATGTCTGCTGGATAAGGCAGGTATAGCGATTTAAGCTGCTCCGGGTCGGTAGTATCCCGGTCCAGCCACTGACCGTACTCTTCAGGGTGCAGTATTACCGGCTGGCGCTCATGAAGAGCGGCAAGGAGGCTGTTGGAAGCTGTCGTGACTATACTGCACGATTCAAGCACCTCGCCTTCCGGAGAGGTCCAGGAATCCCAGATGCCGGCGAAAACCATGGGACGGCCCCCCTTCAGGCGGATGTAGAGCGGGAGCTTTTTAGCGCCTTGCTGCAACCACTCGAAAAAGCCTGATGCCGGGATCAGACAGCGCCGATATCGAATGGCCTGGCGAAAGGAGGCCTTCGTGTCGATCGGGAAGCGCAGCAGGTAGCTCAGGCTATTCGGCCTAGCGGCTGAGCTTTGCGCTTGCCAAACGATTGAGACTCACCCCTGCTTCTGCTGCCTGTATCGCTAGCTGCCGGTGCACATCAGGCGGGACACGAACCATGAACTTGCCGCTGAAATGTTTGGAGGCGATTGGTTCCGGAATCGGTTCCCCACTGCCAACCATGTCGGAAATAACTTCTTCCACAACCTTGCGGATTCCTTTTAACGCAGCTTCAGGAGTCTGAGAAAGCCAGCTTAGGCTTGGAAATTCCGCGCAGAGCCCCACGTATTCTCCATCATCCTCTGACCAGGTAATCCGGTAGGTATATTTATCAGTTCCCTCTGCCATGTTCAACCTCCAACCGTTCGATTGCCTTGAGTACCTGTTTGACTTGATAGGCTTTTGCCTGCCCTTTGGCATTCTGTATGTTTACTCTTGGGTCGCCAGACCACGGAGTCTTATAGACGCGGTGACTTCCACTTGCCTGACGGGGTGGCCCGAAATAATGATCACATATCCTGCAGAGATCGGTAAAACGAGTGCCAGCAGGATTACCGCGCATTTTCTCTAGGACTTCCTGTGAATTTGCCATGATAGAAATGATATCAATAGTGATACTCTCGTGTCAATAGGATCGGGGTGGAATCTTGCTTTCACTTTTTCGCCAGGCGGTTTTCAGATAACCCGCCATCGAGAAAAACCATAACGGCAATATATTAAAAAGCTCTTCCTAGTCACAGCTCTTTTGACGGAAAGTCAATACGATAAAGGATGCATGTAAAGCTAGTTTCTAGTTGTGCAAAATAGTGATCAGTGTTTGCGCTGCCGCCCTTATTTCTGACCCATGCAGTACGATCCCTGCAGAAAGCCGGTTGCGATAGGATGGAACTGCCACCCGACTTGCCACCCCCAATCTACCTGTTAACATTGCTAACATTAGAAGATACCCACAACCCGGGGCAATTATTGAGAAGACCCTGGATCCGGGTCATCCCGATGGGGCCAAAAGCCTTGAGAATACCCGATTAGACCCGCCCCATAACGACTGCGCTGGCGGAACTGCACAGACGACATGCTGGGGGCCCTGCTACAGGAGGCTTCAGATGAATGATTTCTTGCATCTCAGCCTCCCCACGGCCTTCACGATCGCTTTGGGGCTAACTCTGCTGCCATGGCGCCTGCCGGTTGCAATGGCGGACGGCCCCGCCGGCCACAACCCGATTCAGTCCGCGAACAGCTTACCGGGCGAGTCCGGCGCTCTGGATTTGAGCCAGCTCGCTAACATCAAGATCACCGCCGCTTCCAAGCGATCCGAAGCAGTTGCCAACACTCCGTCCGCCGCGATCGGGTCCGTCCACGTCGACGATGCCACTAAGTCGGCGGGTCGGACGAAGGACGTGGCCGAGATGGACATCGAGGAGCTGGTGAAGGTGAGAGTCGCCCCCTTCGACGTTTCCACCCGTCTGGACAAAGGCTACCGCGCTTCGAACTCCGTGTCCGGCTCCCGCTTCGACATGCCGATCCGGGATCTCCCGTTCGCCATCCAGGCCTTCACCGACTCCTTCATCAGGGACCAGAAACCGGTGGACATCTTCGACGTCGCTCGCTACTCGCCCGGCGTCACCTACCGCAGCAACGACTTCAACGAGGGGAACGCCAACCTCGCCGTCCGCGGCTTCGCGGTCAGTTCCACCCCCGGAAACATCCAGATCCTGCGCGACGGCTTCCACGGCCCCTCGATCTTCGACTTCACCAACATCTCACGCGTGGAGGTGGTCAAGGGCCCCGCCTCGTTTCTCTACGGCCAGGTCGCTCCCGGCGGCATCGTCAACATCATCACCAAGAGTCCGCAGCCCCGGTTCGCCGCCACAGCTGGTGCCAGCTACGGCTCCTACGGCCAATACCGTTTCGATGCCGACCTGACCGGACCGCTGTCGAAAACGCTCTTCTACCGGCTGGCGACCTCTTACGATCAGGACATCCACTACTGGGACCCCTACGACGCCTATTCCAGAAACATCTCCCCGTCCCTGCTCTGGCAGCCCAGCGAGCGAGTGAGCATTTCGCTCAAGTATGAAAACTTCCACAAGGTCGAGTCTCCGCAGCTCATGCAGAAGCCCGGCTACGGCCGCCAGAACGGCGTCATGCCGACCCCGTCCGACCCCAACCTCCTGGGCGTCGACGTGCCGGGCCTGCCGGACAACTGGAACAGCATGTCCAACGTCGATTATCGCCGCAGCGACAGCAACGGCCTGAGCGCGTGGATCGACTTCAAGGCCGACGATCACTGGGATCTGCGCACCGCCTACTCCCACCAAGCGTACCAGGTCGACGCGCTCTTCTCCGGCAACTTCGGGATGGCCAACAACACCACGTTCCTGCAGGGCCGCCGTTTCAGAGGACAGACCTACACCAACCGGGGCGACACCTACGAGGTCGAGGCCGTCGGCAATTACAAATTCGGCCTCACCAGCCTGCGCCTGCTGCTCGGCGCGCAGTACGTCGACCGCAGTTTCGACAGCCGGGCCGCTCAGGCGCCCAACGACCCGGCGCTCGGCGGCGACCCCACCGCGTCGCCGCTTCCGCTCTGGGACCTGAGGGATCCCTCCACCTGGAACCGCGTCGTCACGATTCCCCGCTCCGCGCTCACCGTGAACACGGTCAACCACACCATCGACTATGTGGACAAGTCCGTTTACCTAGGCACCTCCTTCGGCTTCTTCGACGACCGGTTGCTCGCGCTCGCCGGCTGGCGCCTGACCGCGACGAAAAGCCGGCTCATCGACAATCTGACCAACCAAGTCGACCCCGAATTCTCCGAGAGCATGGTCACCCCCCAGTACGGCGTGCTCTACAAGCTCACCCCCGGTCTCTCGGCGTTCGCCTCCTATGCCGAGTCGTTCGTCCCCGGTTCGCAAATCCTCAACAATCCCGACGGGACGGCCAAGCCTGCCGAGCCGACCAAGGGGAAGGGATACGACATCGGCCTCAAGGCCGACCTGTTCGGCGGTCGCGTCTCCGGCACGCTTACCTTCTTCGAGGTCCGCAACAAAAACATCGTCAACGACCTCGCCCAAACGGACTCCACCGGCTCGGTGGTGATCTTCAACGTCCAAAGCGGCGAGCAGCGCTCCCGCGGCGTCGAGCTGGACGCCACCGCCACGGTGACCGACAACTGGCAGCTTTACCTCTCCTACAGCTACATGGACGCGCGGATCGTAGAGTTCAGCGGCCACGACGCGGCCGTCCTGGCTCAAGACCCGGCCGCGCTCGATGCCGCCGGGCAGGCGAATTACAAGAACGTGAAACTGCTTAACAACGCCCGCCTGCAGATGAGCGCGCCGCACCTCGCCAACCTCTGGACGCGCTACAACTTCACGCAAGATCGGCTCCGGGGCATCTACGTCGGCGGCGGCGTCAACTTCGTGTACGACCAGACGATCCTCCCCGACTCCCCAAGCTCCCTCAACCAGACCTACACGCTCCTCAACGCGCTGGTCGGCTACTCGTGGGCCGGGCTGGGCGGCCGCCTGAGCGTGGACCTCATGGGCAAGAACCTCGCCGACGAGCATTACCGCCCCTCGCAAAGCACGCGGGGGCGCCCCCGCGAGTTTCTCTTCACCTTAACGGCCAGGTTCTGACCCCGCCCTAAGCGCCTCCGGCAGCCGGGCGGAGACGGAGCAGGCCTGATCATACGAAACGGGTGTCGAACACCCGGTTCCCGACCACAAGGGGGCGTGGAAAATCATGAACGATGCAGGAGCCACCAGCAGCGCCCGGTTGCGCGGAGAAATGCGGCGGCGGCCGCGACGTCTGCCATGGGCCGGCTGTTGGGCGGGTTTAGGTCTGCTGTTCCTTTCCTGCCTGCCATGTTTTGCAGCGGGCCGGGAATTTGCCAAAGCGAACCCGAGCCAGGTCAAAGCCGCCTTCCTGCGCAATTTTGCCCGCTACGTGACCTGGCCGGCCCATGCCTTCGCCGAGGACCGTTCTCCCTGGAACGTCTGCATCCTGGGGAGGGACCCCTTCGGCGAGGTGCTGGAGAATACCTTCAGGGGGCGCACCGAACAGGAGCGCCCGTTTGAAATCTTCCGCGCCGATGCGCTGGATAAGCTGCCGTCCTGCCAGATCGTTTTCGTGGCTTACAAAGAGGCCGCCAAACGCCGCGCCGCCCTTACCGAGTTGAAGAACCGGCCGGTCCTGACGGTGGGTGATGCACCCGGGTTTTTGCAGGAGGGGGGAATCGTCCGGTTCCAGGTCGAAGACCACGTGGAAATAAGCGTTAACCTCGATCAGGCCCGCTCCGTTTCCTTGAAGATTCAGACCAAGATGCTGGAAGTCACCCATGAGGTACTGGAGAACGGGGTGGTGCGCCATCAGAGGTGATACATGTTTGGACGACGCAGCATTCGCAACAAACTGGCTATCGCGCTGTGGGGCGCGGCGATCATGGCCTTCGCAGCGGCGGGCCTCGCGCTGGCGCTCTTTGAGGACCTCACGCTGGAGCGTCGCGTCGGGCAGATCATGGAGCCCTACGCGCAACTGGTCTCCGTCGGGACGGAAGCGGCGGTGGCCTTCGAGGATCCCGGACGCGCGCAGGAAATCCTCAATACGCTGCGGACCAATCCGCAAATTTCGCTAGCGGAAATCATTCTGCGGGACGGACGGTTGCTGGCCCGCTACGGCAGCAGGTCCCGGGCAACAGCCCTTCCCGTTTCGCTCAAACCCGATGGCGTTTACCTGAACCATGACAACGCCGAGTTGATGCAGAGCCTGCAAGACGGCGCGCATCTGCGCCTCGTCATGAGCCTGAACGAGCTCAACCGGCAAACTCGAAACGTTTTGTGGGTGTTCACCGCAGGGGTGCTCGTCTTGCTGGTGGCCATCACCCTTGGCCTGCGGGCGGCTCTGCAAAAAACCATCATAAGTCCCATCTCCACCCTGGTCGAGACCGTCGAGCAGGTTCGCACCCGGGCCGACTACAGCCGGCGCGTGCCGGCATCCGGCGTCGATGAGGTGGCCCGGCTCGGCCAGAGCTTCAACGCCATGATGGGGGTGATCCAGGAACGGGAGGATGATTTGCGCCGGCTCACCCTCTTCCAGCGCACGATTCTGGACAACGCGGCCTACGGCATCATCTCCACGACTACCGAGGGAATTGTCAGCAGTTTCAATCGTGCCGCCGAGCGGATGCTCGGTTACACGGCCGACGAAGTGGTTGGTAAATTGACTCCGGTCTGCTGGCACGATCAGGAAGAGATCGCGCGACGCGCCCTTCAGCTGTCTGAAGAGCTGGGGGAAACGGTAGCGCCGGGATTCGAGGTGTTTGCGGTCCGCCTCCGGCATAACCTGCCCGAAGAAAACGAGTGGAGCTACATTCGCAAGGACGGGACGCGCGCTCCGATGTTTCTGTCCGTGACCGCGCTGCGGGAGGACAGCGGCCGGATCACGGGATTACTCGGACTGATCTATGATCTCACCGAGCGCAAACGGGCGGAAACCGAGCTGCACAACTACAGGGTTCACCTTGAACAGCTGGTGCAGGTTCGTACGGCGGAGCTTGAACGGGCCAACGTCCGGCTTCAGGAAATGGATCGCCTGAAATCCATGTTCATTGCCTCCACGTCCCACGAACTGCGCACGCCGCTCAATGCCATCATCGGCTTTACCGGCATGACCCTCCAGGGGTTATCGGGCGGGCTCAACGAGGAGCAGCATGATAACCTGGCCCGGGTTTACCGGTCGGCCAAGCACCTTCTGGCGCTGATCACCGACATCATCGACATCTCCAAGATCGAGGCGGGAAAGATCAGTATCTTCCCGGAGGAGTTCCCCCTGGAAGAGCTGGTGGATGAGGCGATAGCCATAGTGACCCCCCAGCTGCAGGAAAAGGGGCTCTCCCTGGAGCGGGTGCTCCCCGCCGCCCTTACGCTGTATGCCGACCGGAAACGGCTGCTCCAGTGCCTGGTCAACCTTTTGAGCAACGCGGCAAAGTTCACCGAGAAGGGGAGGATCGTTGTCGCGGCACGGGAGTCCGAGGGGAGTATAGAGCTGTCGGTAACGGACAGCGGTATCGGAATAGCGGAGGGGGACCTCCCCAGGCTGTTCAAGCCGTTTGAAAGGCTGGAATCGCATCTGCGCGTGCAGGCGGGGGGCACGGGACTGGGGCTCTATCTGACGGCAAAGCTTGCCGCCGATGTTCTGCGCGGCACCATTTCGGCGCAAAGCCGCGAGGGGGAGGGGAGCACCTTTACACTCAGCCTGCCGAGGGACCTGCGCCGCGTCCCCGAGCCGCCTGACTTAGGGAGAGAGGGAGGAGGTACTCCATGAAAACCGCGCTCATCATCGAAGACCACCCGGACAGCATGGTGCTTATCAGCAGACTCCTGGAGAAGTGGGGGTACAGGACCATCGGCGCCGGCACCGGCAGGAAGGGGATCGAGCTCGCCCTGCAAAACAGGGCGGACTTCATCATCCTGGACATACAGTTGCCGGATATGGACGGAACAGAGGTGCTGCGCAGCATCCGCGCAGTACTCGGCCACGGCACGCCGGTCATCGCCATGACCTCCTACGCCATGTCCGGTGACCGGGAGCGCCTCCTGGCGGCCGGCTGCGACGGCTACATAGAGAAACCGATCGATCCGGAACTGGTCTTGTCCCAGATCAGAGGTGTTATAGGGGAAGAGCATGAAGATACTGATCGTTGACGACAATGCGGATGACAGGGTTTTACTGGAAAGGGCACTCATGAACGAGGGGTATTCCGTCTCCAGTGCCACTAACGGCGTCCGAGCGCTGGAGAGCGCGCTCGGCTCTCCCCCTGACCTGATCATCTCCGACATCATGATGCCGGAGATGGACGGTTTCGAGCTGTGTCGCCGGGTGAAGACGGACGACCGGCTGCGCCAGGTCGCCTTCATCTTCTACACGGCAACCTACGTCGAGGAGAAGGACGAGCAGCTGGCGCTAAGCCTCGGGGCATCGAGGTTTCTCATAAAGCCGCTGGAACTCCCCGAGTTCATGGGCGCGGTCAAGGCGGTCATCGACGAGTACCACGCGCAACGGCTGCCGGTGCCGGAGCAGCCGCTGGCGCGGCCGGAGGAGCTGGACCGCATGCATGTGGAGGCGCTGACCCGAAAGCTTGAGCAGAAGGTGAGCCAGCTCGAGGCGGAGCGCGAGGCGTTGCTCAGGAGCGAGGAGAATTACCGTCGGCTCAACGAAACGCTGGAAGAGCGCATCAGGCAGGCGGTGGCCGAGCTCCGCGAGAAGGACAGGATTCTGATTATCCAGGGGCGCCAGGCGGTCATGGGCGAGCTGATCAGCAACATCGCCCACCAGTGGCGCCAGCCGCTCAACATGCTGGGACTTCTGGCCCAGGAGATGCCCATGACCTACAAAATGGGGACCTTCACCAAAGAGTCGTTGGAGGCGAACGTCACCAAGACCATGAATATCATCCAGCAAATGTCCCAGACCATCGAGGACTTCCGCAGCTATTCCCAGCCGGACCGGGAAAAGATCGATTTCAAGGTGCTCCAGGTGATCGCCAAGACCCTCTCTCTATTAGAAGAGAACTTCAAGGCGCACCGCATCAGGACGGAGGTGGAGCAGGAAGGCGATCCCGTCATCAACGGTTACCCCAACGAATACTCCCAGGTGCTGCTCAACATCCTGATCAATGCGCGGGACGCCTTCCTGGCAAGAAAGGTGGAAAGCCCCAGCATCGTGATCAGGGTTTTCTGTGAAAACGGCAATACGGTGGTTACCGTCACCGACAACGCGGGCGGCATTCCCCCGGAGATCATCGACAAGATCTTCGAGCCGTACTTCACCACAAAAGGGCCCGAGCAGGGAACGGGGCTCGGACTATTCATGTCGAAGACCATCATCGAGAAGAACATGCATGGCGTTTTGAGCGCACGCAACACGGGCGCAGGGGCGGAATTCAGGATCGATATGAAAGGGCGGAGTTTCTCCAGCCGTTAACTCGACAAGAGAACCAAAGGGGGGAAGAGGCTCGGGATCCACCGCGGATGATTAGCTGTAACGGCCCCCCTGATTCATTTACTGGGATGTTTCTACGGCTGAGTGCGAGCGCTCAAAACGAGCCGCTATCTGATCCACCTTTTTCGCGAGCGGCAGAGGGATGTGTGCCGTGAGTACTTGGTAGCCTCCTCATCTCGTTCCCAAGCTCCAGCTTGGGAACGCAAATTGTATAGGAAGCTCCGCTTCAACGCCTCAAAGCTGGAGCTTTGACAGCGTTCTCGTTCCCAAGCTGGAGCTTGGGAACGAGAACGCTTGGGAACGAGAAACTTGCCCGTCGACCAAATCCATTCCTAATGGCTGAGCTTTGCGCTTGCCAAGCGATTGAGACTCACCCCTGCTTCTGCTGCCTGTATCGCTAGCTGCCGGTGAACGTCAGGCGGGACACGAACCATGAACTTGCCACTGAAATGTGTTCAACCTCCAACCGTTCGATTGCCTTGAGTACCTGTCTGACTTGATAGGCTTTTGCCTGCCCTTTGGCATTCTGTATGTTTACTCTCGGGTCGCCGGACCACGGATAGACGCGGTGACTTCCACTTGCCTGACGGGGTGGCCCGAAATAATGATCACATATCCTGGTTCATTCTGGCCTGGACAAGCTTGCCTATATACCGTTTAGGGGTACCATATTATGGCTTTTTAATCTCGGCACTTGCGAGGAGACAGTCATGCCGCCAAGCGCACCTCTCTTCGATTGGGACAATTTGCTGACCGAACTCCAGAATCAGCGTGTCATCCCGATAGTTGGCGGAGAATTACTCAACATCAGCCTCGGCGAAGGCAGATGTTGTTCCCTCGATCGATACGTTGCAGATGCACTGATAGCCAAGTTCAACTTCAAGGTCTCCCGGCTTCCCAGAGATTACACGCTCAATGACGTCGCATGGCACTATCTTCTGGAGGAACCGGGAGCCAAGCGCCCCATTCTGTACAACTCGATCCGCAAGATTCTGCAGGAGCGGAGCTTTCCAACGCCTCAACCGCTGTGCCAACTCGCCGAGATCAGCGACTTCACGCTCTTTGTTTCAACGACCTTTGATCCGCTTCTGGAAGAGGCCCTCAACGCCAAGCGATTTCAGGGCCAAAAAGGGACCCGCTGTCACGCCTATTCGCTGCAGAACAACAAAAAGTTCGACAGCAACGAGCTGGACGACCTCGAAACCGACCCCTTCTCGGTAAAACAAAGCACCGTATTCCACCTGATGGGGTGGACCACGTCTCCGGGCGACTTCGTGGTGACCGACGAGGATGCCCTTGAGTTCCTGTATTCCCTGCAGGAGGGTGGCAAGGGTCGACCGGTGAACCTCTTCGACCGGCTGCGGCAGTCGAATCTGCTGCTTTTGGGCTGCAACTACCCCGACTGGCTGACCCGCTTCTTTCTGCGCACCATCTCCGGCAACCGCATGACCGAGGACAGCTCCCGCATCGAGTACGTAGCCGACCGACGCACTCCGACCGATTCCATCCTCGGCAAGTTCCTGAGAAACATCAAGGTCACCGTGTTCGACGGCAGCTCGGCCATCGACTTCGTCGATGAGCTGCATCGGCGCTGGAGCAGGCAGCGGGCACAGGAAGAGGATGCCGGCCTCGCTGCCGCCAGCGACCTTACTTCGTCCGGGCCGGTCGAGCCTGCGCCGCCGGTAACCGTCCCGGGTTCGGTATTCCTGAGCTATGCCAGCGAGGACCGCACCGAGGTGCTTGCCCTGAAAAAGGGGCTGGAAGCAGAGGGAATCCGGGTCTGGTACGACCAGAAAGCCCTGGAGACCGGCGAAGAGTACGACAGCGCCATCAAGGCCAACATCGAGCGCTGTACCCTTTTTTTCCCCTGCATCTCCCAGAAGGCGCTGAAGGAGATCAAGCGCCCGGGGAGACGTTATTTCCAGGAGGAATGGAACGCCGCCAGGCAGGAAGAGGACTGGCGCAGCTACCCGTTTATCTGGCCCATCGTGCTCGATGATACCCCCGCCGATGACCGGTTTATTCCGAGTTATCTGCGCAAGCTGCAGATGGAGCGCTGCCCGGCAGGGAAGGCACCCGTCGATTTTCTGGAGCATCTCAAGGTGAAACTCGCCCAGTTCGAGGGGGAAAGAGGTGACAGCCAATGAGCGCTTTGACAGATGGGAAGGAGGTCGTGGAAAACCCGTGGCTCGGCCTGCTCCCCTACGAGGAAAAGGACCACTCCCGTTTCTTCGGGCGCAGCGCCGCGGTTGCCGACCTGCTGCGCATCGTGCGGCGTAACAGCCTTGCCGTGGTCTACGGCGTATCCGGGATCGGCAAGACCTCCCTGCTGCGCGCCGGTCTTTTCCCGCTGCTGCGCTCCGAAGGATTTCTGCCGGTACGCCTTTGTCCCGACTTCAAGGACCCGGGGCTCGCGCCGGGGCGACAGGTGATCGACGCCGTGGAAAAGGAGATCGCCCGGTTGGGGTACGATCACGACCCGCTCGCCGACCCCTTTGGCCCGGAGCAGGAGACCCTCTGGGAGTATTTTCACCGGCTGCGCTTTTGGAACGGCGTCTACCCGTTGACTCCGCTCCTCGTTTTCGACCAGTTCGAAGAGATCTTCACCCACGGCGCAAGCGACGCCGCGAGTCGGGAACGGGCGGCGTCCTTCGTGATCGAACTGGGCGATCTCGTCGAGAACCAGCTCCCGCTCCAGGTACGCCGCCGCATGAAGCAGACCCAGAAGATACCGCTCTTCCCGTACGAAACCCAGAACTTCAAGGTGCTCATAGCCCTGCGCGAGGATTATCTCCCCAACCTGGAGCGGCTCGTGCCGCAGATACCGTCGCTCAGCACCCCTGACCGCTACTCCCTTCGCGCCATGAACGGGAACGAGGCGATGGAAGCGGTGCTGGGGCCCGGCAAGGAGCTGGTGGAACGCGGCGTAGCGGAGCACATGGTGCTCTGGGCCTCGGCCCTCCAAAAGGGGGGAGCCCCCGGGACAGCGGCCGCTGCGGAAAGCGATGTGAGCCTCGCCGACCTCGCGGTGGAGCCCTTCCTGCTCAGCCTTTTCTGCCGGGAGCTCTGCGCCCGGATGCAGCGGGAGGCGCTGCCGGCCATCACGCACGAACTGGTGAGCGCGCACCAGGCCGTCATCATCGACCAGTTCTACGAGGAGCGTTTCCAGGGGCTGTCACAGCAGATACGCATCTTCGTGGAGGAAGAGCTGGTCGGCCAGTCGGGGTATCGCGAGATGGTCGCCATGGAGAAGGCCGACCGGTGCGGGATAGCGAGGCAGGAATGGCAGGCCCTGGAGCAGGGGCGCCTGGTGCGCATCGAGGACGACCGGCACGGTACCCGTCGCATCGAGCTGATACACGACAGACTGACCGACGTGGTCAGGCAGCGGCGGGAGGCTCGGCATCAAGAGGAGGCCAGGGCGCAGGAGGAGGCGCGACGCAAGGAGATCGAGGCACGCAGATCGGCACGTTATCGCCAGAAGCAGATCACCCTCCTCATCGGCATTCTGCTCCCCCTGATCGTGATCTTGAGCCTGATCATGATCAGAGTGGAGAAGAAATCCACCATCAGAGCGCAGCAAATCGCGGACGCGGCACGCCTTGCTACGCTAGCCGGCACCAAGCTGCGCGGCGCGGAGGCCGAGAGAAGGCTCGGTCTCGAGATGGCCGTCTGCGCAGCAGCGCTTTATAAATCCGCAGAAGGAAAGGTTCCTCCTGATATGGAGGAGATCTTGCGCCGCGCCTACCTCGCCAGTACGACCCCCCGCCGTGCCACGTCCGGGGGAGAACCAACCGGTTTTGCCGTCAGCGCCGCTCCCGTGCCGATTGTGGCGACGGCGACAAACCCGATCACCCTCTGGAAGGTCCCGGAGGGGTCGGACAAAAGCACCATCATGAACAACATCAGCTCGGTCTACGCAAGATTGCCTAAGACGATATCGGAGCCCCTCAGCATCAGCTTCAGTCCCGATGGCCGATTTCTCGCCAGCGGCGGTCAGGACGGTATAGTGCAGATAACGGAGCTGCGGACGGGGGAGCGACGGCGCCCGCCTGCCGGTGACGGCGATGGAAATCCTGTGCAGGAACTGGTCTACAGCCCGGACGGAAGCTCCATTGCTACCGGCAGGGGTGATGGAAGCCTGATCGTTCATGATGCGCAATCGTTACGGGAGACGAGGTTTGCCGTGCTGGGGCATGACATCAAGGCGATGGCGTTTTGCCCGACCGACTCCGCTTTACTTGCCGTTGCAGATGACTCAGGCACCGTGAGCCTCTGGGACATCAGGGACTCCGCCAGAAAAACGGCAACCAAGAGCTTCTCCGCACCCCGCGCCCAGTTCACCGCAGTAGCCTTCTCCCCTTCGGGAAAATCAGTGGCAGCCGCTGGAAGTGACGGGATCATCTATATCTGGGACCTGGCAGCGGACAGGCCGGCAGGCCCGCAGCACCTGGGACCCAAAGCCCCTCCCATTGCCAGCATCTCATTTTGCAAGAAGGACGACCTGATCGCCGGTGCATATGCAGACAATATGGTTCGGATCTGGTCCATCAGCGGCAAGAAGGTCATCACGATCGTCCCATCATTTCCCGATCTCCCCAAAAAAATTGCCTTTCTGGACAAGAGATCGGGGGTATCCATGATACTCCTCGACTCGAAGGGGAAGCTGAAGCTGATCAATCTGTCCGAGATCAGCATTGAGCCAGACCTCGATATAGTGACGGAGAAAGCCAAGGATTTCCTCAAGCAGAAGAAACCGGTGTGCCCCGATAAGTGGGAAGATCCGGATCAGTGGGCGAAGTGCCTTGCCGAACGATCGAGGGGGTCCGCTTCGCAGCGACGGTGAAGCCGCGGACAGCGGATGTAAAGGGAAGATCTCCCTGATCAACCCGTGGTTCGGGGAAAGGGTCTGTAGGGCCGGTACTTGGACACCGGGAGGATCGCGGTCTCGAGAAATGTCGATGGGGGGGTCACTTGAACTACGGATCGAGCAAGCCGGTGCCAGGCACGGGTCGGATACCCTTCTGTGTCTCCTTTGGGGTCACCGGCCACCGCTTTCTGCCGGACGGCGACCAGATCGCCGAGCGCGTCAGGGAGATCTTCCAGGAACGGTTCCTGGAGTGCTTTGATGAGGAGAGTGCTTCAGCGCTAAGAAGGGTTCGCGCAACTCCCATCGCCTTTACCGTGGTAACTCCGCTGGCAACGGGGGCGGATCAACTGGTGGCGCGCATCGCGATGGAGCAACAGGGGCGGCTCGAGGCGGTGCTTCCTTTTGAGCAGGAGGAATACCTCAAAGATTTCGCGCCCGGTCCCCGGGCCGATTTCGACAGCCTGCTCCGAAGCGCAACGCGCTGCACCCCGACGGGGGTCAAGGTCTCGGGAGCCCCCGACCCGGACGAGGCGAAGCGGGAAGGGTATCTGAAGGCCGGGGAATACGTCGTGAAGCATTGCGATGTGGTGATCGCGATCTGGAACGAAGAGCCGGAGCGCGGCAAGGGAGGTACCGCGGAAATCGTGGCATTGGCGCTAAAGAGCAACAAACCCACCTTCATAATCTCCGCCACACCCCCCTACCAAGCTACCCTTAAAAATGGCGGCAGGCTTCAGGGCCAAAGTGTGCAGCAGATCGATGAGTCCAATTCCTTTCCCTTAGCAGACGGCGAGATCCGCAAGCGGGCCGACGAGGAACTGGCTGGGATCTACAACGACCCAAGCTGCAGCGAGGTTCCGGAACGGCTGAGGCAAGTGGTGACCGGGCGACTGCTCCCCTGCTTCGCTCGGGCTTCCCTGGTTGCCGAAGCAAACCAGAAACGATATCAGCGGACGGCGATGTTTGCCTACCTTCTCACCACGGTGTCGGTTGCCCTATTGGCAATAGCAGTCGTCTGGCACGACAGCCCGGCCTCATTGCTATGTTTCTGCCTGGAGTCCGCTCTGCTCGTGCTCCTTTACGGCATGGTTCACCACGCTCAAAAAGAGCAGGTTCACAGGAAATGGCTGGAAAACCGGTCGCTGGCCGAGAGGCTGCGTATTGCCCTTATCCTTGTCTCCTGTGGGGTCGCCCCGGTGAGATTCTCCAAGACAAGGCGCCTGCTGATCGACACGGAAACGAGGGACTGGATCAGCACCGGATTTGAAAGCATCCTGGAGGAATTGCCGAACATGCCGGAGCCGACAGATGAGCCGTGCTCCCGCTTCGGCAAGCATATCTGCACCAACTGGATTCAGTCTCAGATAACCTACCACGAGCGCAAAGCGCAAAAAGCCGAACTAAAGAACGCGCGTCTTGAAACGGGGCGCAACACCGCCTTCCTCTGCGCGCTGCTTTTATCGATCATGCACGTCATCATGAAGATGGAGCATCTGGAGGCTGAAACCATCGAGAAACTGATCTCGGTGGTAGCCATTACACTTCCGGTGGCCGGTGCGGCACTCGAAGCCTTCCGGACCCTCATGGAATACCCGCGCATCGCTTCCCACAGCAAAGCGATGAAGAGCTCACTAGAGCAACTGTCGGATCAGCCGGGCAAGCTGACCAGCCACAGCCGACTGGCAGCGCTTCTGACACAGACCGGGAGGCTGATGCTGATAGAGTCCCAGGACTGGAAGGAACTGCTGCGTTTCGCCGACTTGGAGAGGACGACATAGCCGGGTTGATCCGACTCCTTAGCGCTCTCTCCCTGTGCGGTTCAACGAAAAGTTGCAATCTCTGACGGATCGCTGCCAACTGCCGCAAGGACAGAGCCGTTGCTCAACGCCACGCTCCCCGGTTTCAGCGTCGAAACGAAGAAGACGGGCGTCTTATTATCCAGGGCAAAGGCCACGACATCTGCCGTCCCGCCGAGACCGCGGGAGGGCTCGCCATCCCAAAGCGCCACCAGGATGTCGCAACGCCGCACCGTTTCCTCACCCACGCGGAGGTAGGCATTTTGCCGGCAATCGCCATCAGAAACGTCGCCCCCGGCCGGCAGGACATCAATGCGATGGGCTGACTTCAGGAGCTCCGCGAACTCGCGGCGCGATTCGGGGGTGGCAAAGTCCCTTTCATACTCCTCACGCGGCATGGGGAGAAGCGCCTCCAGAAGGCCTCCCCGGTCAAGGACCGCCTTGGCAACCAGCCGGTCCGCCCCTTCGGAAAGGGGGGAAATAACGGTAAAGGCAACGGGAGTGTCGACAGCCAGTTCCAGCGCACGTCGTGCTTCGGGGGTGAATGCCTCGCGGTATCTGAAGGCGAGGACTTCTTCAACGCATGAAGTAAGCAGGGAAATGTCCGTCAGCTTGCGGTGGCCGGTTACCCCGATCCGGATTCGATAGGCGATGCGATATGGCTTCGTCACTGGTATGTCCTTGTCTGCTGAATTGCCGGGCTCAACCGATGAAGATTTCGGAGCCTCATTTTTCAGCTATTGCTTTGGAGGAGATAAAGACCCTCCAGTCGGCCACTTCCTCAAGAAAGACGGTGCGTACCTTATCGGCAAGCGATTGTAGGTCCTCATAGGTAACCCTCTTTCCCTCTCCTTGGTGAGCAAGCAACTGGTCGAGGTGCAGGGTCATGTCGTGAAAGACATTCGCCATGACCCTCGATCTTTCCTTCAGCTTCTCGAACCCGAGATGTGATTGTAGAGAGTTTGTGAAAGCACCAGAAGCTGGAACGAATAGCGCCAGACAGTTGAAAAGGCTTTTAAGCCTTTTCAGGTCGTTATGCGGGTAATTGACGTAGATGAAATGAAAAGTCACCCGAAGTAGGATGAGAAAAATCCCTGACAGGAAAAGGGTTTCGGTCAAGGTCTCGATCTTCCTCCATGCCTTCTCGTATCGATGCGCGTTTTTCTGATGAAAATCCCGCTGCCCCTCTATCCCTTCTGCCAGATCGCGAAGATACTGCTGTTGGCAGTTGGCCAGAGAGGTATTGGGAAGCCCTGCCATCCGAAGAACGGAACGCAGATGCACGTTGACCCACGAGGGGGAGCCCCCTTGATAAGGGTGGAGGGCCATTTCCAGCCGACCCAGTCCCAACGGATGGAGGTAGCCGGCCCAACGAAAGTTCTCTGCGACGACGCGATAATCCATGTACTTGCGGTGCCACTCCCTTTTTTTGTTGGTTCTCGCCAGACAAATCACTCCCAGAAGAGATGCGGCCTGAATCAGAAAACCGACGAAATTGCCGATACCGTCTTTCCACTCAGGCCTCCAATTGCCCCAGTAAAACCCTATGACGAGACCGGCGGTGGCCAAGAACAGGAGAAGGTTACGGAGAAGGCTCATGCTGCGGTAGAGGTCACCATAATAGATGGAAAGAGCGTCAGCTGCATGGAAATAGTAGCGGAAGATACCTTGATGTTCTCTGGGATGGGGGCCGGAACAATTGAGCGATAGTGACGGCTTGAGATCGGAGGGAACGAGCAGCTGCAGCAACAGCTTGTACAGGATCCATGGGTTTCCTTCCTGGAAAGCTTCGGCATGATACCTCAGCAGGAGCCCTTCTTCTTCAGACGACATATGGGTTATCACGCCATGAATGACTCGGTACAGATGGGCAGATGAATAGTCAGCAGGCGTGGCGTTCTCCATCAAGCTAACGCGATGAGGTGCGGAGCTTTCCAGATAGATCACCGGCACCCCGGCAGCCGCGGCATGCGCAACCAGGGTGCCGGTGATCTCGACGTCTTGAACGCTGCAACCCCCCACTATCGCTATCAGCATGTCGCTGTGCTTCAGAAGGGTTTCACCGGCAAAAGGGTGAGTCAATGAATCTGTAGCCGAATCAAGATCCAGCTCGAAAACGGCCGTGGCTTTATCGAGGAGCTCCCGGAATTCCTGGCGCGAGGCTGGAGAGGGAAGGGTCGCTTCAAACCTCCCTCGTGCCGTGGGAAGGCAGCATTGCAGTTCATATCCCAACCCCAGTCCCAGGTGAGCGGCCAGCCGGTCATTTACCTGTGCAAGGGAGGAAAGAATGCGAAGACAGGGCTCCCTTGAGGAATGAGCATCCGAAGAAGACTCCTGCTGGACCCCCTTCTTTATATCCTGCAGCAGTTGGCGCAATCGTTGGGTCAGGAGTGAGGCATCAGACAGCGGCGACTCCGTGCCACCGATGACAGCGACATTGACGACTAAATCGGGTTTGCAGGGATGTTCCTGCGGCGAACCCGCCCTCAAAGATTTTGTCGGCGTCGTCGCGTTCCCGACCATTGCCATCATCTCCTGCCGCTGATCGGGCAAAATAGAACCTGAGGCACCACGGACGGAGTTAGAGATGTGAGGAGTCAGCGGGTCAGTATAGTGGATCCCAGTTTCCGGACAATAGTTAAGAGTCAGCGGGTCAAGTAGTCAGCGGGACAGGTTTAACATTTAAACATCAGGAGTGGCGCCAGGAAAATGTACCCGGGGTTTACGCGGCATGGGAAAGCATAGATTTGAATGTTTAAATGTCAATCCCGAACATCAGCCGCGGCCATGCTGACTGCGCGCTAGCAGTTACAGATCTGTGCGCTCCGAGAGTCGATTGGCGTTCTTGCCCGCGGCCTTGGCGTGGTACAAGGCCAGGTCCGCGCTCCTCATCAGGGGGAGCCATGGGGTCACCCTGGCTCCCCCATTTCTGACCCCCTGGCTCCTCCAGGAGGATTTAGTCAGCTCAGGTGGGCAAAATCCCCCCTTGCCCCCCTTTGCAAAGGGGGGTAAAGGCACACCACCTCTGATCCGGGATCTCCACTATAATGTCGCGCCCTTTGTCGTTACATATGCAGCGGATACAGGGCGGGTTTATTCAGCAGTGCCGCGAATTCAGCGGCGGGCACGGGTCGGCTGAAGTAATAGCCCTGCCCCTCGGCACAGTGATGGGATTGCAGAAAGGCCAACTGTTGCCGCGTTTCTATCCCCTCGGCCACCACGCGCTGTTTGAGGCTGGTACCCATCCCGATCACGGCACTGACGATGGCCTCGCCTGAACCTCCCGTGTCATTGTCCAGGTCCTGCACGAAGGACTGGTCGATTTTGAGCGTGTCGATCGGGAAGCGCAGCAGGTAGCTCAGGCTGGAATAGCCGGTGCCAAAATCATCAATGGCTATCTGTACGCCGAGGTTCTTGAGCGCGCTCAGGAGTACCGTTGTCGGTTCCGTGTCCTGCATGAGTCCGCTCTCGGTCATTTCCAGTTCCAGACGGCGCGGGTCCAGGCCGGTGTCGTCGAGGATGGCAAAGACGCTCTTTAAAAAATCCTTGCAGTGGAACTCTTTTGAGGAGACGTTGACCGCGATCTGCCCGATGTCGAGGCCGCTCTGCAACCAGGCCTGGGCCTGACGGCAGGCTTCATGCAATGCCCATCTCCCTATCGGCAGGATCAGACCGCACTCCTCGGCAACGGCAATGAACTGCTCCGGGTAGACCAGCTGGCTATCAGATCCCTGCATGCGGATCAGGGCCTCGCAGCCGGTAATCGCGCCGGTATCAAGATTCACCTTGGGCTGGTAGTGCAAAACAAAGCTACGCTCTTCCAGCGCGCGGTGTAGCGCCTGCTCTACGGATTGCCGTGCCACCGCGCGGGCATTCATTTCCGGGTGATACAGATGAAAGTGGTTGCGCCCGGTTTTCTTCGCCTGATACATCGCGGTGTCCGCGTTTCTCAGCATCGTTTCGACATCCCTGCCGTCATCGGGATAGATGCTGATGCCGATGCTGATGGTGACATGGAGCTGGTTGCCGGTGACTACATGCGGTCGAGCCATGGCTTCGATGACTTTTTCCGCGGTGAGCACGGCGTCCTGCACCTCATCAATTTCCGTCAGCAACACCACAAATTCGTCCCCCCCCTGTCGACTGACCGTATCGGAGAGGCGGACACACCTTTGCAGGCGTTTGGCTACCGACTGCAACAACTGGTCGCCGACCGCATGCCCGAGGGAATCGTTGACGTGCTTGAAGTGGTCCAGATCCAGGTACATCAGCGCCACCTTCTTCTCATGACGCTGGGCGAGCGCGATCGATTGCGCCAGGCGGTCGGTCAGCAGGGCCCGGTTCGGCAGACCCGTCAGAACGTCATGCTCAGCCATGTACGACATCTGCTCTGTGGCCAGTTCTGCGGCCTCTGTCATGGTCTGGGCGTGAATCGAGGCGACGATGAGACGCTCGTTGGCCTCGCGAACCTGAGCGTTGGTGCTCTCGTTGAGAGCGGCATTGGCGATGGCGGTCTCCTCACGCTGATCGGCAGCCTCCTGGCGTATATCCGCCGTTACCTGGCGTATATCTGCGGTCGCCTGGCGCAGATCGGCGGTATCCTGGCGCAGGTCGGCGGTATCTTGCCGCAGGTCGGCAGTATCCTGGCGCAGATCGGCGGTATCCTCGCGCAGGTCGGCGATCTCCTCGCGCTGGTCGGCCGTATCCTGGCGCAGATCGGCGATCTCTTCGCGCTGATCCGCGGTTACTTCGCGCTGCCCCGCGCTCCCCTGCCGCAAGGTGGCCGCCTCCTGGCGCTGTTCCGCGGTACCTTGCCGCAGATCGGCAGCCAGCTTGCGCTGGTCGGCATCCTCCGCCCGACTGAGAAGGTTCTGTTCATCGGCAACAACCACCGACCCGTGTTCCGGAATTGTCTTATCTGCGGCCAAACCCGGAGAGACCGCACGCTTTTTTGCCCCCGACGGTTGCCTGGCCGCAGCACCCTCATCTTTGGGTTCCCTTTTGCTCATAACGTTTCACCTTTATCAGCCGACTTGGATGCTTTTGTCCGCGTCGGTTGCCCTCCGAGGATTCCTTCGAATTCAGACACGGGATTGCCGATGACGATGCCATCATCGGTAATTTCGAATCGCCTTATTTCCGTGCTGTGGACGCTGGCACGCACTTTTACGACCGACATAACGCGCTGCAAGCAGCTCTCCACCTCGATGTAGCGCTGTACGATGATCGCGTCTGTGAGAAATGCCGAGCCGTAGGGACTGAAACGCAGGTCGATATAACGGTCTTCGAGTTCCGAGGTCATCAACACGGTCACGCCCAGGCCGGACAGCACAGCCACCATGCGAAACAGTGATTCGCGAAAATCCTCGCGAAAGGTCGGTGCGATCGCCAGCTCAAAACCTGAGAGGGAGTCGATCACCACCCGGGTTGCATTCATCTGATGAATGAGTCTGATCAGGTGCTGAACGATCTCGTCGATCGACAGATCAGGAGAGCGGGTATTGATCAAGCCGATCTGTCCTGCGCGTATCATGTCATCAAGCGTGCGGTTCCAGGACTGGCTCCGCGTTTGTTCAAACGCGACAATCACACCCGGTTCACCCTTCAGCACTCCCGCCTTCAGGAAGGCCGTAGCGAGAATTGTCTTGCCCGATCCGGATGGCCCGGCAACCAGCAGTGAGTATCCGGATGGCAGTCCGCCGCCCAGCATTTCGTCTAGGCGCGGCACGCCCGTAGCTAGCCGCGTCCTGTTGCGCAACTGCTTTGAGGTCTCAAGGGCTTTCCTTGTGTCGACAAGCGGCGTTGGAAAAATCTCAATCCCGTCGCTTGTGATCCGGAAGGTATGCATCCCCGGACGGGTCGCCTGACCACGCATTTTTATAACTTGCATCTTGCGCACCATGGAATTGCGGTGCACGCTTTGCTCCAGCGACAGCAGACCGTCAGCCACGGTCAAGACCGGATGGGAGCCGCGCTCCGTCCAAAACTCACCGATCAGGAAGGTGGTGGCCTGCCAGCCGCTCAGCTGTATCCCGAGCTTTTGTGTGAACAACTGCTGGCTGAATGTCGCTTGGTCCTGGCGGTGCGCTTCCTGAATTACCGAGCGAAACGAATCTACAAAAACCAGCGCCGGAGAGAATGCCTCGACCTCTTTCGTAATGCGTCTCAGCATCTCTTCTAAATTGCCCATGGCAACGTGATCGCTCAAATCGACGAATCGGATCGACGTACTGATCTTGGCCTGATCGAAGAAAGAGAACTGTTGTTGATACCGCAGCATCTTCAACGGTGGTTCGCCGAGCATGGTGAAGAACAGCGCCGGCATCTCCCTGTTCGCCAGGGCAAACATGATCTGATGCGCCAACGTCGTCTTTCCGGAACCAGGAGACCCCGTAATCAGGTTGAAGGAGAATTCAGGGAAACCTCCGCCCACTATCTCATCGAGTCCTGGCACGCCGGTAATGAGCCGACGTATGGCCACCTTGTCGCTCATGATGCAATCTCCTGTTCGGATGACGCTGACGGGAAGTCCCAGATCGGAGCCAGCACGAGCTCGGTCAAGGATTCCCCGATCAACGTTGTCAAAAGTTCGGTGAAGCACACCAGCAGTAAATAAACGGCCTCTGCGATATCATCGGCACACCGGCTCTCCAGGCGCGCCTTGAGGCTCGCAAGCAAAACCGCGCCGTCGCGGTATTCCTCGCCGGACGCAAGCCAGGGGAAAGTTTTGCTCGTCAGGTACAGGGCGCGTCTGAAGATGACGTCTACGCCCTGCGTGCCGATTACCGGTGCCAGCAGACCGTCCACCTGGCGCCAGGTGCTGATAAAGGCTTCGGCGACCGCGCACGCATCAAGGGTACCCCCGGCACGATGCGCCAAAGTAATTTGTATCGCTTCCCTACGCCGTTTTTGACTTGCCGATATTACCGTCGCAGTAGTATCCATATATAGTTTGGCACCCTTAAAATGACTGCCCTGGCAAGGAGGCGACCAGATGGCACGGCAGCAGCTCTCACCAGAATCACCACGCCCCTTTCCCCACCATCCTACCACTATCCGACCACCAGACATAGTGTAACAGGTGAAAACCGCCGAAAGCGGCTCTGCGTGCAGCTGATGCGGTTACCCCTCCGAGTACCTGTTGTGATCAGGCTACATCATATCTCAGTCACGACTGCGGGGCCTGGCCGATGGAGCACTTCTATAGCGGTTATTGCGCCCCGGGTGAGATTATGGCATAACCAAGCTGCATCAAAAGTCACCTTCGAAGTATCAGCACGTCGTTCAATCGGCGCACAGGAACCGTGGACCATGCCCTCTTTGGATTTTGAACAGGAAAAGGCTGTTTTCAGGAAGTACTACGAAAGCAACCGGAAGCAATTCGCCGCCGCCAAGAACAGCTATATCGCCCTTATCAGGACGCTGATCAGGCAGTTCGACGTGGGCGAGGTCACGAAAATCGAGGGCAGGGTCAAAGATCAAGAAGAGTGCATCAAGAAGTTTCAGCGAAAATACCAGAGTAAGCTTGAGGCCGATGAACAACCCTATGAGATCCGGGATTTCATGTCAGACCTGATCGGGATCCGGATCGTTTGCCTCTATGAAGACCAGGTCTCAGTGGTGTCGGAACTGCTGCAGCGGCACTTCAAGATCCTGAACGTCACCGACAAGACATCGGCCGTTGAGAGCACCGAGGACTCCTTCGGCTACAAGGGGTTGCACATGGACCTGGCCCTGAACGCCGAGACCGCCTCTCAGCCGAAGTACCTGCCGCACCTGGACAGCTGTTTCGAGGTGCAGATCAGGTCGCTGATCCAGGACGCCTGGAGCCTGCTGGACCACAAGATCAAATACAAAAAGTCGATACCCATCGATCTCAAGCGCAGGATCAATATCCTGTCGGCGCTCTTCGAGCTGGCCGACCGTGAATTCAAGGAGATCCGCAACGCCACTGCCGACCTGATGCAGCAGGCGACCGTGGCGACCATCAGCGAGCCGCTCGACGGCACCCCGGAATCATCGGGTCAAGCGGTGACCGCAGCTGGCGCAAAAGCGGTGAACGCCTTCAACTTTCTGCCGATAGCCCGGCATTTCTTCAGGGATTTCCATTTCGACGACTACAAGGTTGACGATTTCGTGCAGGACATCCTGGAGCAAAACGGAGAGTTCAAGAAGTCCGACCTGCACCGATGCCTGAAGCAGAATCTGAAAACCGTCAGGGATTATCGCGACCAGATCCTGGCGGAAAACCCGGACAAGACCTTCAGCGCCTACACCTCTATCAGGCACTGCCTGTATCTCTATGACCAGGAAACCTTCGCCCGGATCCTGTCCCGGAGGCCCAGAGAGCGCTTCGCAGGCTGGCTCAAGGCGTCGCGGGAGAGCATGGCGTAACCGGCCGCCTCCAACTCCGCTCCATCAATAGGAAGGTATAGCTTTAGCGGGGTAGTCGGTTAGCTCCATCTGCCAAACGATTCCCCGTTCATCTCGCCATCTCGCCATCTCGTTCCCAAGCTCCAGCTTGGGAACGTAAATGGTATAGGAAGCTCCGCTTCAACGACTCAAAGCTGGAGCTTTGACAGCGATTGCATTCCCAAGCTGGAGCTTGGGAACGAGAAACACCGGCCGCCTCCAACTCATGCTGAAGGAATCAGATGAAAAGCGGAACGGGCAAACAGACGTCATCGCCTGAATCCGCCGTCTCACCGCAGATACCACAGGCTACGTTGGGGTTTTGGATCAACAGATTGATGTCATGGGCCTGCCCTTTTGCTCGTAGCCCGCAGATGTGGCGTTTGTGTCTCTTCTTGCAGCGGCAGACCTTGTCCTTTCCTACCATTCTCAAGGGTAACCTCATATTCGGTATCATGATTCAGGGCCTCGTAAATTGAAAGCACGCAGTGCTGCATTCAGTCTGACAACCAAGGTGCCAAGTGCGCAACCAAAAGTTTTCGCAACGATAGGGATTACCGGAGCATGGTGGGGAAACCCCGACGGCCTGGAGTTGAAGCGGCTCCCCGATACCCGGCAACCATTGGGTCGCCGGTACTGGGATGATCGGCACAGCCGGCTATGGCTCTCTCAACCTCGCCTACACCGCCGCGTCGTCAACCTCCGGCGTCGTTACTACCATCAGGGCACTGGATGGTGAAGTGCTGGAAGCCCTGAGGCTGAACCTGGGGAAATTGATTCTCCTTAAAGGTGGCTACAATGAAGATCGCCTTAGCAGGAGCGGGATTCCGACGGTGATAGCGGGGAGTTTGAGCATCCGCAGCGGGAAACTGATCGTGGACAGGGCGGTAATCAAGCAGCCGTAACATCGACCTGAGAGCCTGCGACAGGTGACAAAAACCAAACGCCATTAAACCTGCTGAAAAACACAACGGCCCACTCCGGAAAACAAACTGGAGTGGGCCTAGTATATCGTATTGACCGGCGAGTCGAAGAGATAGCGACAGGCAGCGCGGGCGGGCCATGCTGACTGCGCGCCGGCACTTACAGATCTGTGCGCTCCGAGAGTCGATAGGCGTTCTTGCCCGCGGCCTTGGCCTGGTACAAGGCCAGATCCGCGCTCTTCATCAGCGTCTCCGCGTCCTCGCCATGGTCGGGATAGATGCTGACACCCGCACTGGCGGTTATGCTGACGACATCGCCCTCGATGTCGTAGGGTTGCGACACCGCCTCGATCGCCCTGGACGCCACCGAGGCCGTATAGTCGGCACCGCTTACGTGCCACAGCGCTATCATGAATTCGTCGCCCCCCAGGCGCGCCACGGTATCCTCTTCGCGCACCGCTGCCAGCAGGCGTGCCGCGACCATTTTCAGCAGCAGGTCGCCGGCGCCGTGCCCCAAGGTGTCGTTGATCTGCTTGAAACCGTCCAGATCCAGATACAGCACCGCCATGGCGCTCTTGTTCCTTCGCGCATGGACCAGGGCCATCGACATTCTGTCAGCCAAAAGCCGTCTGTTGGCAAGGCCCGTCAGCGGGTCGTTCAGCGCCAGGGCCTCCAGCATCTTGCCATGATTGCGGGCAGCCTCGTGTAGCAGGCGTACTTCCAGCATGTTATGTACCCGCATCAGCACCTCGGCCAGATCGAACGGTTTGCTGACGAAATCTTTGGCGCCGCATTGCAGAGCGCGTAACTTGTGAGCCGGCTGGGCGGTAACGGCCAGCACCGGCAGGTAGCCATCCGTTTCGATTTCCTTCAGGCTCTCCATCACCTGGAATCCGTCCATGCCCGGCATCTCCAGATCGAGCAGGATCAGGTCGTAGTGGTTGTCGCGGTGCAGGGCGCAGACGGCAAGCGGATCATGCGTCGACGTGACGTGCGCATAGCCGGCATTAGTCAACAGCTGTTCGAGCAGCAGGACATTGGCTTGCTGATCGTCCACGATCAAAATACCGGCATTGAGAATATCCGCGGCACTCAACATCAAAGGCCTCCCCGGCTCTTTTCGACCCCTGTTTCTTCTCCCGCAATTTCCCGTTGACCTTGATTCGCTAGGTCGTGGCCCATTCATGAGATATTCTACGATAACCGGACCTCCCCGTAAAGGTACCAGATGACAATTGACAGCCTGTCCTGTTCCTCCCTGCTGCTGTTCAAGAACCGGATTGGACCGTCCCCTCCTCTCAAAGCATCTCTCAGCATGTTGCCGTTTTACCAAATATCGATATCGGATGGATCATTTCATTCGCATCCGAAGTCCTCTCCTGTCAATACAATGCCTTGTTATGAAAGAATGAATCCAGCCTTTACATTCATCATTATCTTGTTGGCAGGCTATTTGCTCTTACTGCCTTATGATCCCGATCATCTGACGCAAAATAGAGTGCTTGTCGTTGTTTTTAATAACTCATCAAAAGGGGATTTTATGAAAAGATTTACGGTACAGAAAGCCCATCTTGTATTTATGCTGCTTATGGGTGTTTTAATTAGTAGCTCTCTGGCCTCCGCAGGTTCGTACAGAGGCGACGGAGACAATAATCCGCCGGCCGCTGATCCGCAAGCCGCTACGACTTCAGGCGTTCTTGGAGCGGCCGCATCGTTCGGAGTTTTTGGCGGCGGGGCGGGTATGACCAACCAGGGGATTTATACGGTAGTCAACGGGGATATCGGCACCACGGCGGCATCCACTCTGGTAACCGGATTCCACGATAAGGGCGCCGTATATACGGAAACAACCGCCAATATCGGAACCGTGAACGGGACGGTACACACAGCCACCGCACCTGCCGGTTCTGTCCCGAACGTCATCGCTGCTGCGGTCGCACTAGATGCACAAACCGCGTTCGACAACCTCTCTCCCGCGGCACTTCCCGGTGGGATAGATGTCTCGTCATTGGGCGGCGGCGCCGGAGAACTCGGCAATCGCACCCTCGCCCCCGGCGTCTACAGATCCGCACCGGGCTCATTTGCCATACAAGGAGGGGATCTCGTCCTTGACGGTGGCGGCGACCCGAATGCGGTCTGGGTCTTTCAGATGGCGACTACCCTCACCGTGGGCGGCCCGGGAGCGGCATTCCCCCAGAGCGTCATCTTGGTCAACGGCGCTCAGGCCAAAAACGTGTTCTGGCAGGTCGGCAGCGCCGCCACGATTAACGCAGCAGGTGGCGGTACCATTGCAGGGACCATAATCGCTGCTTCTGGAGCCTCGTTCTCTACCGCCGGCAACGTAGAGCTCGTAACACTAAATGGCAGAGCGCTGGCACTGCATGCTTCGGTAACAATGGTGAACACCCGCATTAATGTACCTGCGCCATAAGGTGTGCAGATTAGCAAAGGGGAGACGGACTACTTTCGACAATTCAGTCCGTCTCCTTTTTGGCGGCTCTACAAGGGTACTTATCATTAACGGCAAGGGTTATTACCGAACGATGGACTTAGAAGGGTTTTTTAGGGAGGTGGAAAAGGGAGAGGGGTGCGCTGTGAAGGTTGATAGTAAACAATCGCGATTTTAATGATTTTAGAAAGGGGATTTATGAAAAGATTTAAGGGCCAGAAAGCTTATCTTGTATTCATGTTAATTCTGAGTGTTTTTATCGGCAGCTTGTCGGTCTACGGAGGTTCAGTTGATACGACGCCGGTCAACCTTGGGGCCGCCGCACCGTTCGCAGGTTTCGGCGGCGGGTCCGGGTTGACCAGCCAGGGGATTAATACCGTAATTAACGGAGATATCGGCACCACCGGGGCTTCCGCTTTGATCACTGGATTTCACGATTCGGGAGCCAACGTTTATACGGAAACTTCACTTAATATCGGAACAGTGAACGGGGCGATACACACGGCCACCGCTCCTTCCGGTTCTGACCCGGGCGTGATTGCCGCAGCAGCCGCACTCGCCGCACAAAGCGCGTTTGACAACCTTTCCCCCGCGGCGCTTCCGGGAGGGATGGACGTCTCGTCATTGGGAGGCAGTGCCGGACAACTCGGCAACCGCACCCTCGCCCCCGGCATCTACAAATCCGTGCCGGGCACATTTGCCATACAGGGAGGGGATCTCACCCTCGACGCCGGCGGCGATCCGAATGCGGTCTGGGTCTTCCAGATGGCAACTTCGCTCACCGTGGGCGGCCCGGGAGCGGCATTCCCCCAGAGCGTCCTTCTGGTCAACGGCGCTCAGGCCAAGAACGTCTTCTGGCAGGTCGGCAGCACCGCAACTATTAACGCGGCGGGCGGCGGTACCATGGTGGGAACCATAATTTCTTCCGCGGCAACCACGTTCTCTACCGCCGGCAACGTCGCGGTAGTGACCCTTGAGGGGAGAGCGTTGGCCCTGAATGCTTCGGTCACACTTGTGAACACCCGCATTAACGTGCCTTCGCAGCTTCAGCAACCCGCCGCAGTGAGTTCCACGATCCCTGTTAAGGACGCCAAAGGTGTGCCGATCGATAGCAAACTCAGTGTCACCTTCAGTGGGGCTATGGACCCCGCAACAATCAACGGGAAAACATTTACCTTAAAACAGGGGGAAGTGTCTGTTTCAGGAACTGTGGCCTACTCCGGCGTAACTGCGGTCTTTACCCCCGCAAGCTATCTTGCCGAAAGCACCGTTTATACCGCCACGATTACAGACGGGGCCAAGGACCAGGCCGGCAAGGAACTGGAAAATGACTTTGTCTGGAGGTTTACTACAGGTGTGGCCCCGGACGTCATCAGCCCGACCGTTAGCTCCACTGTCCCTGTTAATGCAGCGACAGTTGTGCCGACCGGCAGCAAGCTCAACGCAACCTTCAGCGAGGCGATGGACCCGGAAACGATCACCGCGACAACATTTACCCTGAAGCAAGGGGCAACGTATGTTTCAGGTACTGTGACCTACTCCGGCGTAACTGCGGTCTTTATACCGGCAAGCGACCTTGCAGCCGGTACCATCCATACTGCCACAATTACCACCGGGACCACCGACCTGGCGGGCAATGCAGTGGCAACCGACTATGTCTGGAGCTTTACCACGAGTAAGGCCCTGGACGTCACCAACCCAACCGTTAGTTCCACACTCCCTGCTGATGCTGCAACAGGTGTTCCTGCCGGCGTCAACCCTGCCGTAACCTTCAGTGAGGCGATGGACCCCTTAACGATCAGCACGAAAACATTCACCTTGAAGCAAGGGGCAACTGCTGTTTCAGGTACGGTGATCTACTCCGGCGTAACTGCGGTCTTTACGCCGACGAGCATTCTTGCAGCAAACACCACCTATAGCGCCACGATTAGCACCGAGGCCAAGGACCTGGCCGGCAATGTACTGGCGAGTAACAAAGTATGGAGCTTTACCACAGGTGCGGCCGCAGCCGGTCCCGCGCCGGTAGACCTTGGGACTGCAGGAAAATTTGTGATTCTGGCAAAAACAGGAGTCTCAACCACCGGGACCACCGCGGTAGTTGGCGATATTGGAGTTAGTCCTGTCGCCGCGAGTTACCTAACCGGTTTTTCACTGATCGCGGATTCCACTAACACATTTTCAACATCGTCTGTAGTGTCAGGAAAACTGTACGCAGCCGACTATGCTCCGCCTACTCCCGTTGTTATGACCACGGTAGTAAGCGACATGCAAACCGCATTCACTGACGCCGCCGGAAGAACAACACCCGATTTTACCGAACTGGGCGCCGGAGACATCAGCGGACTGACACTCGTTCCCGGCCTCTACAAATGGGGCACCGGAGTTTCCATAACCAATGGGGTTACTCTCTCGGGTGGCGCAAATGACGTCTGGATCTTCCAGGTAGCCGGCGACCTGATTGTAAACAACAGTGCCATTGTTACTCTGGCTGGCGGTGCCCAGGCCAAGAACGTCTTCTGGCAGGTTTCCGGCCAGGCGAACCTTGGTACGGCGGCTGACTTCAAAGGAATCATATTGAGTCAAACGCTGATTTCGCTTAATACCGGCGCAAAGATGAGCGGCCGGGCGTTGGCACAGACTGCGGTTACCTTAAACGCAACTGCCATTACAGCCCCGTAAGGCATGAGGAGTAGGTAGGGGCGGCAAAAGGGGAGGCAGGCTTTTCAGTCTGTCTCCCCTTTTTCAGCATGAACTCTGAAGGATCTTCAGCCCATCAGCTGATTCATTGCCGGACAATGCCGTATTTATGCATCCTGGCGCGAAGAGTGCTGGGGTTGAGACCAAGGATTACCGCGGCCCCGTTTTTCCCATTGATGCGCCAGCCGGTTTTAAGAAGCACCTGGAGGATGTGGTCGTGTTCCAACTCGGCGAGGGCTTTGACGTCCTGCCCTGGCGGTTCCTCCGTCTTGCGGAAAGTATCGAACCGGTCCAACACCTGTAGTGCGGTCCCCTGGCTGGTGATTACCGCCCGCTCGATGACACTTTCCAACTCGCGCACGTTGCCGGGCCAGCGGTATTCCTGAAGGGCGTTCAGTGTCTCTTTTGACACGGTCTCTATCTTCTTGCCAATTTTCTTGTTGAATTTGGCGACAAAATGATTGACGAGCAGCGGGATGTCTTCCTTTCTTTGCCTAAGTGGCGGGATCGTAATGGGGAAAACGTTGAGCCGGTAGAACAGGTCTTCCCGGAACCGGCCGTTACGGATCTCCTCCTCCAGATTCCGGTTGCTGGCCGCGATGATCCGTACATCGGTCTTAACGGTGCGCGGACTGCCCAGTCGCTCGAACTCGCCGTCCTGAATGACCCGGAGCAGCTTGCTTTGCAGCTCCAGCGGCATCTCTCCGATCTCGTCGAGGAATATGGTGCCGCCGTCGGCCAGTTCGAAACGCCCGATCTGCCGGACATCAGCCCCGGTGAACGCACCCCTTTCCCGCCCGAAGAGCTCGCTTTCGATGAGGTTCGCCGGCAGTGACGCGCAGTTGATCGTTATCATTGGCCGGTCCTTGCGCGCACTGCTGCTGTGGATGGCGCGTGCTACCTCTCCCTTGCCGGTGCCGGTCTCGCCGGTGAGAAGGACCGTCGCATTCAGGGGCGCTACCTGCTCGACCCGTAGGAATACATAGGAAAGGGCATTGCTTCGACCAATGATCTCGCCGAAGTTGTACTCCCGGGCAACCTCCTGCTGTAGGTAGATGTTCTCAGCCTGGAGCCGGTCTTTCAGCCGTTTTATTTCCAGATAGGTTCCCTGGAGTGACTTTTCCGCCTTCCTGCGTTCCTCTATTTCCCGCGTGAGTTGCTCGTTCGCCCTGAGCAGCTCTCCAGTCCGCTCCTGCACCCTCTGTTCCAGCGCCTTGTTGTAGTTCTCGATTTTCTTGTACAACAGCCGCACTTCCAGCAGGTTGTGGATACGTGTCTTCACTTCGACCAGATCAAACGGTTTGCTGATGAAATCCTTCGCGCCGGCTTCCAGCGCCCGAAGCTTGTGACCCGGTTGGGCGGTTATCACCAGGACCGACAAGTAGCCATCCGTTTCGATTTCCTTCAGACCTGCCATCACCTGGAATCCATCCATGCCAGGCATCTCAAGGTCGAGCAGGATCAGGTCGTAGTGGTTCGCATGATGCAGGGCGCAGACGGCCCGCGGATCCCTCGTCGAGGTAATGCACGCATAGCCGGCATTATGCAACATCTGCTCGAGCAGCAGCACATTGGCTTGCTGATCGTCCACGATCAAAATGCCGGCATTAAGAATATCCGCGCTACTCATCATCACAGCTCTCCCCGGGTTTGCCGAAGCCCGATTCTTCTTCCGCAGTTTCCAGCGCCGTGTCGAGCGCGGCCATGAACTCGTTGACGTTGATCGGCTTGGTGAGATAGCGGACGAATCCCGCCTCCAGCCCTTTCTTGATATCGTCCGGCATGGCATTGGCACTGATGGCAAGCACGGGGATGCGCGACGTTGCCGGATCCTCGCGCAGGATTTTCAGCGCCTGGATTCCACTCATGCCGGGCAGATTGATGTCCATCAGGATCAGATCCGGCTGAAGGGTGCGCGCCATCTCGATGCCGCTCGCAGCATCCCCCGCACTCAACAAGCGCATATCGGGGCGGCGAGCCGTAAGCTGCTCTACCAGTTGCAAGTTCGCCCGATTATCTTCTACATACAGCAGGGTGCGCGGCACCGCGCCATGCTGAACATGCGCCTGAAGCGGCGCAGGCGGTGCTGCAGCGTCGACGTCGGTTTGTGGTCCCGCCGCCAGGCTCAGTTCGAACCAAAAGGTACTCCCCGCCCCGACAGTGCTTTCCATGCCGATTTCGCCCCCCATCAATTCGACAAGTCGCTTACTCACAACAAGGCCGATGCCGGTACCCTCCTCGCCGCTGGTCTCCTGTCCGAGACGGTTGAACGGCTGGAAAAGTTTGGCGAGCTGTTCGCGAGACAATCCTTCACCGGTATCGTGCACGCAGATACGTATGCGTTTTTCGTCGATCGCGCTGCACGACACTTCGACCGCTCCCTGTGGGCGGTTGTATTTGATGGCGTTGGAGAGCAAGTTGATTAGAACCTGCTTGACCCGGATTCGATCGGCATTGACGAGGTAGGGGACTTCCAACTGGGGAAAACTCATGCGGATGCCGCTCTTTTGCGCCTGTGGCTCGATCATGGCTTGGCATTCATGCATGACTTCAACCAGGGAAATGGATTCCAGCGACAGCGTCAGCCTGCCCGACTCGATCAGCGCGAGATCGAGGATTTCGTTTATCAGCTCCAGCAGATACCATCCCGCCTTGAGAATCTGCGCGATACTCCCCTTTTGCGTGGAAGTTGGCGCCGGCTGACCGGTCTCCATTAATTGGGCGAAACCGAGGATCGCATTGAGCGGGGAACGCAACTCATGGCTCATGCTGGAAAGGAATTCGGATTTGGAGAGGTTGGCTTTTTCCGCCACACTCCTGGCGCTCTCCAATTCGACGTTCTTTTCCTGCAGCACCTGATCCAGGCGTTTGCGTTCGGTGATATCGCGCGCGGCGGCAAACACCCCCTGCAGTTTCCTGTCCCGGTCGTAGAAGGTGGTCGCGTTGAAGGAGACCACCGTTTCCTTGCCGTCCCTGGCGCGAGCGGTGAGTTCGTAGCCGGTGACCTTCTTCTCCCTGAGCACCTGCTTGGTGCTCTTCTCCGCCCGATCCGGATCGGTGAAGTGGTTTTTGAACGGCGCACCGATGAGTTCGTCGCGCGTGCAGCCGGTAAGCACCTCCATCTGTTTGTTGACATCGGTGATGATGCCGGACGGATCAGTGGTCATGATCGCGTCGATGTTGGATTCGAACAGGGAGCGCGTGTAGAACTGATGGTCGCGTAAGCGCTGACTGAGCTGCATCTGCTCGGCCTCGATCTGCTTTCGTGCGGTATTGTCGGTGCCGATCAAAAGATAGCCGATGATGGCATCGTGCTCGTCGCGCAGTGCGGTGACGGAGACAACCGCCGGAAAGCGGCTGCCGTCCTTTCTGATGTAGGTGAGCTCGTAGATATCCTCGATGCCGCGCGAGGCCTTGAACACCAGGGCCTCGAAACCGGGAGTGATCGAGGTCTCGAGTTCCAGACTCAATTCCTCGGCGCGCGCTATCACCTCCTGCGGATCGGAAATGTCGGCCGGCGTGATCTTGTTCATCACCTCCGCGGCCGTGTAACCCAGCATCCGCTCGGCGCCGACGTTGAAGATCTGGATCACCCCCTTCGCGTCGGTTGCGATACTCGAGAAGTTGGCGCTGTTGAAAATCGCGCTCTGCAGCGCCCCCGCCTTGAGCAGTGCCTCTTCAGCCTGCTTGCGCGCGGTGTTGTCGGTGCCGATCAAAAGATAGCCGATGATGGCGTCGTGCTCGTCGCGCAGTGCCGTGACGGAGACAACCGCCGGAAAGCGGCTGCCGTCCTTTCTGATGTAGGTGAGCTCGTAGATGTCCTCGATGCCGCGCGAGGCCTTGAACACCAGGGCCTCGAAACCGGGAGTGATCGAGGTCCCGAGCTCCAGACTCAATTCCTCGGCGCGCGCTATCACCTCCTGCGGATCGGAGATGTCGGCCGGCGTGATCTTGTTCATCACCTCGGCGGCCGTGTACCCCAGCATCCGCTCGGCGCCGACGTTGAAGATCTGGATCACCCCCTTCGCGTCGGTGGCGATGCTCGAGAAGTTGGCGCTGTTGAAAATCGCGCTCTGCAGCGCCCCCGCCTTGAGCAGGGTTGCTTCGCTGCGGACCTCGGAGATTACTTCCTCCCTATCAGCGGCGCCTTTGAGAACGACAGGATCTTTACCTTTAGCGGACATGGTGGACCTCAATGCGAGCAGAGCAGATCATGAACTGATTGTGCCTTCGAATGTTTCGGCAATCCTCATGCTCTGCAGTTGGATTCGAGAGTGGAGCGTCAGCGTCGGCCGCGGTCGCGACGAAAGGCGCCGATACAGATCATGAGTGTGCAGAAAACCCCAGCGGCAACCATTGATTGACCGGCACCATGAAGCCACCCGGAATCCAGTGGAGCAACCACCAGCAACGCACCGGCAACCATCAGCGCCGCAGACGCGATGGCGCCGGTGAGCCGTTCGAGGTTTCGGCTCATGCGACCACCCAAGGCCTCCAGAGCCGGAGCCTGCAGTCGCCCCAGATTGCCTTCGGCGAAACGTCGCAGGATGCGGCGCGAGTCGCCGGGCGCATCAATCATCAATCGCTCCAGTTCGCGTGCCAGCTTGCCACTCTTTTCCTTTATCCGCTCCAGTGAGAAGTGCTGCGAGGTCAGGCGTGAGATCTGTTCGCGAAACGATGCCAGGTAGTTATGGTCCGGGTCGAGCTCACGTATCATCGATTCCAGGATGACGAAGGTGCGCGTCAGCAGGAAAAACTCTCCGGGATTGTGGACCCCGTGCCGGCTTCCGGCACGCAGCAGCGAATCGAACGAATCCCCGATCGATACCTCTGCCAGGCCGCTCCTGTGGATTTCATAGAGCACTGCCTTTATGTCCAGGAGCAGCGCCGCACGATTGGCCCTTTCGCTCCCTTCCGGTGCCATTTCGAGATATGCTTCGGTGGCTCCCCGCGCATCGCCTTTGACGACCGCTTCGAGCAGCAGTGTCAGCGATTCTCGCATCGGCTCGTCGAGCTCGCCCGTCATCCCGAAATCCAGCAGGGAGAGCCGCCCGTCGGGCAGAACCAAAACATTGCCGGGATGCGGGTCGGCGTGAAACAACCCTTCTTCGAAGATCGTTTGCAGCGTCAGCCTTACCAGGGTGTTGATCACCCGCGGGATCGCTTCCGGGTGCCGTCTGGCGTAGAGATCCACCCGTTCGCCGGCCGAAAACTCCATGGTGAGCACGTTTCCGCTCGAACATTCAGCCACGACACCCGGGATCCAGAGGTCTGGAACATCAGCCAGCGCGGCGCGAAAAAGCACTATGGAATGCGCTTCGCGACAGAAATCGGTTTCCCGGTTCAGACTGTCGGCAAATTCACGCACCAGGACAGGGAGGTCGAAGGCGCGCAGACGCGGAAAGAGGCTTTCCCCCAGCGCCACCAGGTAGGTCAGTGCCGCGACATCCATGGCAATCATTGCTTCAAGGCCGGGCCGCTGCACCTTCACGGCCACGTGACGCCCGTCCTTCAAGGTCGCCTCATGCACCTGGGCGATGGTGGCGGCGGCAAGCGGCGTTTCGCTGAACGAGGCGAACAACTCCGTCAACGGGGCGCCCAGTTCGGTTTCTATTGTCGCACGCACCGCGTCCATGCCGAGCGCCGGCAGCTGGTCGTGCAGCAGCTCCAACTCATCGATGTAGCTGTCGGGTAGCAGGTCGCGCCGCATCGCGAGCACTTGTCCGAATTTGAGAAAGGCGAGTCCCAGTTCCTCGAAGGTCTCCCGTACCTCCTTAGGCGGCGGCCAATGTCTCTTGCCGCGCAGAGCGCCCAGGAACCGGTGTCGGGCCAGCACGCGCAGGATTTGCATGAGCCGCGGCGCTGCCCGCAGCAGGCTGCTGTTCTCCGGGTCGATCTTTACAGCCATGCGCTCCTCCCCAACAGTCGTGCGCAGGAGAATTCCAGGTACAAAAACCCGGAAGCCTTTCAGGGGTCCACCAAGCTGTCAAGGCGTGGCCGGCTCAGGATATGGCCCACTGCTACAGTAACTGTTCATCATTGTAAAAGTATAAACCGTTTATTGTTATCAGTACAGCGTACTGTTTCTGTGATAAAACGGCACGAACTTGGATCAAAGAGGATTGCCGGTCCTAATGGCCCCCCACTCACTGTCACAGGTTTGTTTCAAGCTCCAATCATATGGGTTAATTCTTTTTGTCAATACTTGGTTCTCGAGGCTGGAATGAAAAAAACAGGTCGGTCCCTGACTCGCATGTCAGTAGGCGCCATTGGACTTCAGTCTGAGGGTTTCCCCTTATGAGTTGTAAGCAGAACCTGGGGTCGGGTGGGCTTGCAAAGTCTTTGAATCAATGGCGGGTGCGCTGGAAAAACTCCCTCCCCTTCAAGGGGAGGGTGGGGGTGGGGTAGTACCGGCGCACAAAAACACCCCCCTCCCCCTCCTGACCTCCCCCTTGAAGGGGGAGGAACCTGAACAGCGGAAGATCATCGCTAGTCAGGAAAGGGAATTGATCAAAGGGCTCCTGAATGGACAAGAGTTGAAACGGCTCCCCGACACTCGGCACCCATTAGGTCGCCGGTACCGGGGAGCCGCTTCCTGACATGCAAACTTCTAGTCCCTGCTACCTGCGGTCGTCACCACGCTCGTCGTGGCGTCTTTCGCGCCTATCCTCCCGCCGCTCGTGACCACGTCCGTTCCTATCGCGATGCTCTCCATGCCCTCTGCCGTCGGGACGGAAGGATCTGCCCCGGTAGTGATCCCCGTCTCTCGTGTAGCCGCGGTGTTCCCGGTCGCGGTACTCACGTATCCCGGCCATCCTGTGCCTGCGAAGTTCTCGCGGCAGTTCCCTGTGCCGCAACCTTCTCAAGTCACCGCCATAGGTGGATGTGCTGTACCAGTTACCTCCCCTGTAGAGGTAGTAGATACCGGAGAGGTAAAACATGTCGTACGGTACGCCGACAGCCACGCCGAAACCGAGTTCGGGCGGATAGAGGAAGGCCGGTGGCTGTGAGATGACGACCGGCGGACCTCCCACATTGATACGGAAGGAAACGTCTGAGGCCTGAGCCATTGAAGCGGTCTGAAACAAGACCACTGCGAACGCAACTGCCAAGAGCTTTATCATGGATCCATTCTCCAATACTGTGAAATTGCATCTTTCCATCTAATGCTGGTAGCGCAACTATCGTGCCGGATGAAACAAGCGGCATTTTGGAGTGCAGGGGGCTGATTGTACGGGTGAATTTCGAAACGATGAGCCGAGCCAAAAGATAAACCGTCATCGTAATCCGTCGCCCTTGGCATGAACTGCAACATGTGACGAGTTTGGTGAGGGGACTCGGATTGCGGCGTTCTCTCCCTGCTGTCCCCGGGAACTCCGCCGCCAGAACCCTCCCGGGGCTGGCAGCGCCCGCTCAACGCTTACCTGCTGTCAGTTACCGACTTTTCAAAGCTGGGGAGAATTGCCTTGAAAAATGCGTTTTTGATCAGTTGCACCACGATCTGCCATCTGCTTGTTTCCGGGTCCTTTACCGAACCCGATACGGTGACAAAGGTGGCGACCTCCTGATGCGGCCTGTTTTCAAGTATGGTGGCAACCCCGCCGACCAGCATCTCGTACATCTGATGGGAGATGCTGCGCCCTTTATCCTGCCGTCTGTCGTAAACCTTCATATCCTTGAAGAACGGTTTCATATAACCGGAAATGGCGTCATTTTTGATATGGATCTCGGTGACGAGGGAAAAGACCCCGGCGGATACGTCGAAATCACCGAGAGCCCGCAGCACATCGTTCAGCGCCGTCAACTGTGAATCCTCGATTTTGACGAAGAGGTCCAGATCAGGCCCCCCTTTCTCGGGACGGAAATCCGCCGACGCCGTGGTGCGCCCGCTTCCCATGAATTTCGCCTTCAGGCGCGCATGCGCAGGTCCCCGGGAAAACTGGTTGGAAAAGTTGCTCAGGCGCATATCGGTGTCGGCCAGGTAGACGCGGTACGGTTTGTCGGCCGCTTTATTCACAATTCCGAGGGAGCATGCCGCCAGATCAACCTGATCGGCGCGTATCAGGAGGCCGGGCTTGTTGCTGAGCTTCCTGGCACCCTTTGCCACCACGACGGCGCGTTTCTTTTCAGCGCCGGCCGTGCGCCGCGTATGGACATAGTCGATTTTCATCCCCTGGATGGTCAGGTTTTCCAGGTGGGCGGTTTTCACCTTGGGCGAATACTCGGCGCTCCCTGAGGCCCGGAGCACCCCGCCATCTATGGAGAGGTTCGAGCGGGCAATTACCGGCTTGAAATAATCGACCGGTACTTTTTCCATCTTTATGCGCCCCTTTATGCCGGGATACGGCTGGGCAAGGAAATTCGCAGCTCCGTCGATGCTGCCGTGTCCGCTGCCGAAAATCGCCGTATCGAGATGAAACGAGGAGGGATAGGTCTGGTCCGGCAGGTCGATGTTGCGGATGTTGCTGGCCTGCAGGTTCAGATGGCTCAGAACGAGAGGTCTCTTCGGGTCCTGGTCGATATAGGTGATGCTGGCGTCTTTGATCGTCAACGCGTTTATTTTGAGCGGGTAGATCTCTTCCACCGCCCGTTGCCAGCCGCGCTCTTTGAGCGGGACCTTGCTGGCCGCTTCGCTGTGCAACTGCTTCAGGTTGATGTTGATATCCGGCCGGTCCAGCATGAATTCGGCGACGAGCCTCCCCGAGAGGACCTCGCGCCAGTGGATACTCGCCTTGATAACGGGGAAGTAGGCGACAGGAGTCTCCGGGTGGGCCTGCTGCACCACGGCCAGTCCCTTCAGGGTCAGGGAGAGTCCGAGCAATTGGAAATGCAATCCGGGGAGCCGCACCGAATACCCTTTCAGGTCACGGTTCATTTTCTGCTCCATGCTGCTGCGCAGCGGCTCGTCAATGAGAAATGATGCGCCAAAGAGCGCAAGGAGCAGGGCGACCGGTATGCCGACCACCCAGCGGACCCGGGAACCCCTCACCCTTTCACTCCGGGATTTTACGTTCAGGCTCTCAGTCACAGGAGTCTCCAGGCAGAAAAACATTAATGCTCACGTTTCTATCAAAGCCAGATGCATCGCAACTACCGTAGTTTCTCGTTCCCAAGCTCCAGCTTGGGAATGCAATCGCTGTCAAAGCTCCAGCTTTGAGTCGTTGAAGCGGAGCTTCCTATACCATTTACGTTCCCAAGCTGGAGCTTGGGAACGAGATGACGAGGTGAACGGGGAATCGTTTGGCA